>Ga0247728_10008_pt1 | contig 517002 bp, 461 predicted proteins | sample SalenrCarbi39_FD_183048 | JGI IMG/M metagenome (GOLD analysis project Ga0247728, IMG submission 183048) | Saline wetland microbial communities from Lincoln, Nebraska, United States - Carb-i39 | ecosystem: Environmental > Aquatic > Non-marine Saline and Alkaline > Salt marsh | place: USA...
TATCCGAAATTCTTTGATAAGCTAATGATGCCAAAAGCTTATATTATCTGGTATTAGCACACTTTTCAGTGTGTTATCCCAGTGATAGGGGCAGGTTACCCACGTGTTACGCACCCGTCCGCCGCTAAGATGTAAAAATTTCACCCCGAAGGGCTTCCTTTTTATATCTCCGCTCGACTTGCATGTGTTAAGCACGCCGCCAGCGTTCATCCTGAGCCAGGATCAAACTCTCAAATATAATCCTTGTCTCAGTAAAAATTTACTGACTTGGTTGTTGTTCATAAATGGTGTGGTTTTTAACCTAGATTAAAAACTATTTATGGTTTACTATCCAGTTTTCAAAGTTCATCTGTTTTTAACCTTTTGTCTTCTTGTTGAAGACATTTGTTTCATCCTCTCGCTGAGGACATGTATTAATATATCATGCTCTAAAAAAAAAAGCAATACCTTTTCTTTTATTTTTTTTAAAAAAAGAACAACCTAATCTCAGATTGTTCTTTTTTTGATTAGATTTATAAATCATTCCATAATACGAAGTTATTGAAATTACTTTTATTGATATCAATAATTCTTTGATTAGAAGACCCTACAAATGGCTTTTCGATGGTTCTTAAATTTAAATCAAATTTTCCATCTACTAATATATCTACAGATTTCAGCAATTCAAGCTTAGCTTTATCTCTTGAATTGACAATTTCTTCTGCCTTGTATCCTGTGAAGCACCAAATATCTAAATTTAAGCCTCTTTCTTTATTAAAAGCTTTAATTTCATTTGAAAGCTTTATGAAGGAGTTAGCTTGTTCAAATGGCTCTCCTCCAGAAAAAGTAACTCCCTTAAGCAAAGGATTTCGTTTAATATCATTTAGTATTTCATCTATCATTTTATACTTACCAGAATCAAAACAATGGGATTCAGGGTTATGACAACCTACGCATTTATGCGGACACCCTTGAGCAAATACAACATATCTTAGACCTGTTCCATCTACTATACTCTCTTTTTCAATTCCACATATTTTTATCATTTTAAACAATCCTTCTTAGTTTTTAAGCTTTTTATATATGCTTAACTCTATCATTAACTTCAGATTTTTTAGCATCATTAAATCTATCTAAAGTTCCTACTAAATATCCAGTTATTCTTCTGATTCTTTCAAAAGGAACATCGCCTTCTTCTCTTCCACATGAAGGACAGGTATCTCCTATAACACCATTATATCCACACACAGGATCTCTATCTAATGGGTGATTTATACTTCCATAGCCAATTCCTGCATCTTTCATAGCTCTAATTATAGTTTCAAATGCATCTAAATTAGAAGATGGATTGCCATCTAATTCTATATAGCTAATATGCCCAGCATTTGTAAGTTCATGGTAAGGTGCTTCTATTTGAATTTTTTCATATGCACTAAGCTTGTAATAAACTGGCACGTGGAATGAATTAGTGTAGTAATCTTTATCAGTTACTCCTTCAATTTCTCCAAATAGCTTTCTATCTATACGTGTAAATCTTCCTGAAAGACCTTCAGCTGGAGTTGCTATCAAGGAATAGTTAAGTTTATGAGCTTCACTCATTTCATCCATTTTATTTCTAATATGTCTAATTATCTTTTCTCCTAATGCTCTAGAGCTTTCATCTTCTCCATGATGCTTGCCTGTAAGCGCAATTAAGCATTCAGCAAGACCAATGAACCCCATTGTAAGAGTGCCTTCTTTTATTATATGTCTAAGTTCATCATCCCATCCCAGATTTTCAGAACCTTTCCAAATACCTTGTCCCATTAAAAACGGGAAGTTTTTGACTTTTTTACTAGCTTGTATTTCAAATCTTTCTAAAAGCTGTTCTCCAATTAAATTAATCTTTTCATCTAATTCCTCAAAAAAACCATCTAAATCAGCTATATTTCTATCTGAAGTTTTTATTCCATACTTTATCCCTAGTCTTGGCAGGTTAAGTGTCGTAAACGAAAGATTTCCTCTACCCATAGCTTGCTCTTCTCCGCAGACATTCCCCATTACTCTCGTTCTGCAACCCATATACACAACTTCTGTTTCTGGTTTATCAGGTTGATAATATTTGATGTTAAAAGGAGCGTCAAGGAAACTGAAGTTTGGAAACAGTCTCTTTGAGGATACTCTCATAGCAAGTCTAAATAAATCATAGTTTTTATCTTCTTTATTTAAGTTGATGCCTTCTTTTACTTTGAATATCAGTATAGGGAAAATAGGAGTTTCTCCATTACCCAATCCCTTTTCTTGTGAAAGCATTAAGTTTTTTGAAATCATTCTTCCTTCTTCTGATATGTCTGTACCAAAATTGACACTTGAAAAAGGAACTTGTGCTCCTGCTCTTGAATGCATTGTATTTAAGTTATGAATAAAAGCTTCCATTGCCTGATAAGTTTTTCTGTCCGTTTCAAATAAAGTTTCATCATAAACAAAAGCTTGTAATTTTCTAACTTGTTCAAAATCTATAGAGTATACTTTAGATATTTTTTGAGCCTCTATATTTTTTTCTTCATCAGAGACTGATATTTTTGCTGAACCAGTTTCATCAGTTATTTTTAAAATACTATCTATTATAGCTTTTCTCTCAAAAGCATTTCCTAAAACCATATATAATGCCTTATAAAAATTTTCTGCGTATAGTTTTCTAAATGTTTTTTTAACCCCTTCTGAAAGAGCATAATCGAAATTAGGAATAGATTGACCTCCATGCTGATCATTCTGGTTAGACTGGATAGCAATCGCTGCTAAGGCTGCATAGCTCATGATATCTTGAGGCTCTCTTAAAAAACCATGACCTGTTGAAAATCCTCCTAAAAAAACTTTTTTTAAGTCTATTTGACAACATGTCAACGTTCCCATATTCAAAAAGTCCATATCGTGGATATGAATTTCTCCATTGTCATGAGCCATCGAATGTTCATTTTTTATTATAAAATCTTTACAGAACTCTTTAGATACAGCACTTCCATATTGAAGCATAGTACCCATTGCAGTGTTTCCATTTATATTTGCATTTTCTCTTTTTATATCAGATTCATTTGCATCCAAAAATGTTATATCTTCAATTGTTTTCATGAGCCTAGAACGAGAATTTCTTATTCTACTTCGCTCTGCTCTATATAATATGTAAGTTTCAGAGGTTTTAGCATGCCCTGTCTCAATCAAAACCTTAATTACAGCATCTTGAATATCTTCAACAGAAGGAATTTTACCAGCAAATTTTCTATTAAGAAGCTTTCTTACTTCTTCTGTCAGTTCTGAAGCTATTTGGTAATCTGCTGTAATGCCTTCTTTATTTGCTACTTCGGATGCAGCCAGAAAAATTGCTCTTGTTATTTTTTCTGGATTAAATGGAATAAGCCTGCCGTCTCGTTTTTTCACTTTGTCAATCATAACTATCCCCTTTCCACATTATATTGTGGTTCTTTAGTACCATGTCCACAATATGTAGTATATCCATTAATAAGATTACCAAAATAAAAATAGCAAGTCAAACCCATAATTTAACAAATAAACTTGATTTTTTATCTTATTCAAAGAAAAAAGGGCATATTCTGCCCTAAATTCCTTTTTCCATTATTTCATAAATTTTCTTTGTATCTACATGCGCTCTTACATGAGCTGCTAATTTTTTATATTCGTTTTCCTTAAATTCTTCGTAGGTAGAAAACTCTTCTTGTTTACTTTCAAGCCCTCTAGCTTTTCTTATGTTTGAAAGTATTTTTTTAGTAAACTCCATAGAGTCAAATATACCGTGAATGTAGGTTCCAAATACATTCCCTTTTATATTTATACTACCTTCTTTATAATCGGCTAGCTCTCCATGCTTTTCTAAGATTTTTATCGCTCCTGTTTCATTGATACTTCTTCCACAGTGTATTTCATAGCCTTTTATATTGGTTCCTTTGATTCCACTAAATATACTGTTTTCAACATCAAACTCTATCTTTGCTGAGACCTGAGAAGTAACCTTTTCATCCTCGAAAATTGTCTCAAGATCAATCAAAGACATTCCTGCAATTTCTTCAATTCCACATTCTACTCCATCAGGATCTTTGATTTTTGTTCCAAGCATCTGGTATCCACCACAGATTCCTATAATTGGTATATTATTTTTATGCGCTTTAATTATTTGCTTTTCTAGTCCACTCTCTCTTAGAAATATTAAATCCTCGATAGTATTCTTCGTCCCTGGAATAATTATAAGGTCAGATTCATCTAGAGAAGTTAGTCCATCTATATATGTAAGCTGAACATCATCAAAAGTCTCAAAAATATCAAAATCTGTAAAATTAGATATATGAGGTAATCTTATTACATTTACAGAAATAGCTTTATTTTTCTTTTCTTTAATTCTAAATTTATCAGTAAGTGAATCTTCATCTTCTATATTTAAATTTGTATATGGAACCACGCCTAAAACAGGAACTCCTATAAGCTCTTCAAGCATATCCAGTCCAGGCTTTAATATTTCTATATCTCCCCTGAATTTATTGATTATTACTCCTTTTACATAAGCTCTTTCTTCAGGAGTCAACAGCATTATCGTTCCATAAAGAGATGCAAAAACCCCACCTCTATCTATATCCCCAACTATTACTACCGGGCTTTTAGCTATTTTTGCCATACCCATATTTACAAAATCATTTTCTCTAAGATTAATTTCTGCTGGACTTCCCGCTCCTTCTATTACAATGATGTCATTTTCATCTAGTAGCTCAGTATAAGTAGACTCAACAACTTCTCTAAGGCTATTTTTTTCTTTATGATAGGTAACAGCATCAAGGTTATCTTTTACTTTTCCCATTACTATGACCTGAGATTTTCTATCAGTAGTGGGCTTTAATAAGATAGGGTTCATTCTTACATCAGGTTTTTTATTTGCAGCCTCAGCTTGAACCACTTGAGCTCTTCCCATTTCTTTCCCATCAGCTGTTATAAATGAATTTAAAGCCATATTTTGAGATTTAAACGGAGCAACATTATATCCATCTTCCGTAAATATCCTGCAAAATGCTGTATTTATAAGACTCTTTCCAACGCCTGAAGCTGTACCTTGAAACATAATTGATTTTTTCATAGTTTCCCCCTAAATATCTTCACATTTTGTTATTGCACTTTTATTGCAATAAGATATTATCTTTTTATAGTATATAATTATTTTTAATGTTATTCAAGCAAGCATTATAATATGATAAAATGCTATAATACTATAAAATTCCAAGGAGAGATACCATGATTTCAAGACGTGCATCCGAAATTTGCCCTTCGAAAACCATTGCCATAAGTCAGAAAGTTAATGAATTAAAGAAAAGTGGTTTTGATATTATAGACCTGAGTATTGGTGAGCCTGATTTTCCTATTCCCAGCGCTGCAAAGAAATATGTAGAAATCGCTTTAAGAGAAAATAAAACAAAATACGATAACGTAAGAGGCCTAGAAAAGCTTAGAGATGAGGTTTCAAAAAAACTTCTAAATGAAAATTTTCTTAACTACAGCCTTGATGAAATAATAATTTCTACAGGTGCAAAGCAACCTATTTATAATAGTATACTTGCAACCTGTGATGTCGGCGATGAAATAATAATACCTTCTCCATACTGGGTAAGTTATATTGAAATAGCAAAGATTGCTGGTGTCACTCCTATTATAATAGAAACTAAAGTCGAAAATGAATTTAAAATCACAGCTAATGATTTAAGCTCTTATATAAATCCAAAAGTAAAAGCTATTTTATTTAGCAACCCCTGTAATCCTACAGGAAGTATCTATTCAAAAGAAGAACTAGAAGAAATTGCTGAAATTTGTTTACAAAATAACATATTAATAATATCTGATGAAATATACGAAAGAATCTATTATGATATTAGACCCATATCAATAGCAAGCATATCAGAGGCTATAAAAAACATAACTATCGTTGTAAATGGTTTTTCTAAGTCATGTGCTATGACAGGTCTTAGAGTTGGATATACTGCATCACGAAAAGACATTGCTGACAAAATAGCATCAATTCAGGGCCATATCACTTCTCATCCTTCACTTATTTCTCAGTATGCTGCTTTAGGTGCATTATGCGAAGGATTAGATGATATTGAAAAAATGGTAGAGGAATTTAAAGTCAGAAGAAATTATGTTCTAGACTTTATTTCAAGCATTCCTAAAATCTCATTTATAGAGCCGCTTGGTGGGTTTTATTTATTTTTTAGAATTGAGAACCACTTGGATTCTATGAAGCTATGCGAAGAGCTACTTGAAAAGTACAATTTAGCTTTAGTTCCATCTATCGCTTTTGGAGTTGAGGGTTATTTAAGAATGTCTTATGCTGCTGATTTAGAAGTTATCAAAAAAGGACTGAATGCTATAAAAAGCTTCATAATTGAAAATAACTAATCCTATAATAGAATTAGTTATTTAATACAATTTATAATTATGCACTTACTTTATTTCTTTTTAATATGGTAAGTGCATTTTATGTAAGTATGATATTTATCTAGCTATTTTATGGTTCCTTCTATATTGCTCATAGGAATTATATCTTATATCTTCTTTCATAGCTACTGCTCCAGAAACATAATTGCTATTTCTTGTTGCTTGATAAGAATATTCTCTAGTAGCTTCTGGCATAGCGTGATGATGCGAAGTTCTAGTTGCTCTTCTTGATTTTTTAGGATTGCTTTCGTAAAAAAATGAGACATATAGCAATTTTAAACAATTTGCACAGATTATTGAAAAACAAAAAACGCAAATCCAACTTACAACTATATTCACCTCTATCACTCCCATCCATGGTAACTACTTAGTTTGATATAATCGATGACCCTCTAAGCTAGATTTCTTCAGCAATTCAAAAAATCCTTCTTTTTTTTGAAAAAAAAAATAAAATGAATCAAAGGTCCCAGAATAACATAAGTTAAATTAAATAATATTTACTATTTTGTCAGAGATTTATCGTAAAACGAAAAAAGGCCTAAAAAGAATAAAATTCATATTCTTTTAGGCCTTTTTTTAGATTAGTTCATAATATTTAGTATATATTTTTTAGTTTTATTCTTTAGTGTCATTCTTTTCTTCTTTTATAGGTTTCATTGTAGGGAATAGTATTACATCTCTGATAGATGAAGAGTTAGTAAGCAACATTATAACTCTATCAATACCTATTCCAAGACCACCTGTTGGTGGAAGTCCTACTTCTATTGCATTTAAGAAGTCTTCATCAAGCATATAGGCTTCATCGTCGCCTAGCTCTCTTTGCTTCAATTGATCCATAAATCTTTCTCTTTGGTCAATAGGATCATTTAGCTCTGAGAAAGCATTTGCAATTTCCCAAGTGTTTACAAATGCCTCAAATCTATTTGTAAGTCTTGGGTCATCTGGATTTCTCTTAGATAGCGGAGAAACCTCAACTGGATGATGAGTTATGAATGTAGGCTGAATTAAATGCTCCTCACAAAACTCTTCAAACATCGCAGCTATAACAAAGCCTCTATTCATAACTGGAGTAATTTCAATGTGATTTTCCTTTGCAACTTTAATGGCTTCTTCATCTGTTTGAATTTCATTGAAGTCTATACCTTTAAATTCTTTTATTGCATCAATCATGCTAAGTCTTCTCCAAGGAGGAGTAAGATCGATTTCTGTACCTTGATAATTTATTTTTGTAGTACCAAGTGATTTTTGTGCCATGCAAGCTACGGCTTCTTCAGTAAGTCTCATTATATCTTCATAATCAGCATAAGCCTGATATACCTCTATAGCTGTATACTCAGGGTTGTGCTTGATTGACATACCTTCATTTCTAAACATTTTTCCTAGCTCATATACTCTTTCAAAGCCACCAACAATAAGTCTTTTTAAGTATAGCTCATTTGCGATACGCATATACATATCAATATCTAGAGTATTATGATGAGTGATGAAAGGTCTTGCTGTTGCTCCTCCTGCTATAGTAGATAATATAGGAGTATCCACTTCTAGGAAATCTCTTTCATCTAGATATTCTTTTAATGCCTTTATCGCTTTACTTCTTATCAAGAAAGCCTCTTTTACATCTGGATTTACGATTAAATCCACATATCTTTGTCTATATCTTAAATCAGGATCTTTTAATCCATGATATTTTTCTGGTAAAATTTGAAGAGATTTAGTAAGTAATGCAACCTTAGATGCTTTTACTGATTGCTCTCCTTTATTGGTCATAAACACTGTACCTTCTACGCCAATAATATCTCCAATATCATAAGTAACAAAATCTGTGTAGCTGTCATCACCTATAGCATCTTGTCTTACATAAACCTGTATTCTTCCTTGTTCATCTTGGATATCAATAAAAGAAGCCTTGCCATGTCCTCTCATACTCATAATTCTTCCTGCAAGAGAAACTTCGCTTCCCTCTAACTTTTCAAAGTTGTCCTTAACTTGCTTGCTGTGATGCGTCTTTATGTATTTCTCTATCTTAAAAGGGTTTTTACCAGCTTCTTGAAGCTTTTTCAGCTTGTCCCTTCTTATTTGAAGCATCTCGTTCAAACTTAGCGTTTCAGAATTCATTTGATCATTAGACATAACACTACCTCCTGTTTTTTTATTATTAAAGCTCATATAAATTTTATATGAGCTTTTTATTGTAAATACAAAAAGGTTCCCGGGACCCATTAGCAATTTTTATCACATTAATGGGTGGGGTTCTTATAACCCTGTTGTTTTTATTACCTTCTTATTTCTAAAATTTTAATTTTAGATATTCCATCTGGAACCTGAACATCGATTTCATCTCCTACTACTTTTCCTAGAAGAGCTTTGCCTATAGGTGATTCATTTGATATTTTAGACTCAGAAGGGTCTGCCTCTGCAGAGCCTACTATTGTGTACTCATCTTCTTCTACTTCATCTGTAAGTGCATCCTTAAACTCTATTTTAACTACTGAGCCTACTGTAACAAGATTGGTATCTATCGAGCTTTCATCGATTATAACAGCCACTCTAAGTATATTTTCAAGTTTTAATATTCTTTCCTCTAATTGAGCCTGCTCATTCTTAGCCTCATCGTACTCAGAGTTTTCAGAAATATCACCAAACGAAATGGCTACCTTGATTCTTTCTGCTACTTCTTTTCTTCTAACAGTCTTTAAAAGCTCTAGTTCATCCTCTATCTTCTTAAATCCTTCTTCTGTTAAAAGTATTTCTTTTTTTTGGTTGTCCACTTCTAAATCTCTCCTTTTTATCATGGCTCAAAGAGCATATTTTCTATTATATATGCGAATGATTATATAGTATGAATTTAACTATGTCAAGGATTGAGCATATTCAGTTAATGCATTAATAACGTCTGATGGCTCATACATTTTATTTATATGGTCTTTTATTCTGGCGCTATTTTTTAAACCTTTCAAGTACCAACCAAGGTGTTTTCTCATTTCTGTAACAGCTTTATGCTGTGTTTTATATTTTAGTGCAAGCTTATAATGGCTTATAGCTGTATCTATCTTTAGTTTAGGACATATCTCCTTTGGTAAAATTGCTGATTCCATATAATCATTTACTTCTTTAAAAATAAATGGATTTCCTTGGGCTCCTCTGCCTATCATAAGTGCATCTGCTTTAGTTATATCGAGTATTCTCTCCGCTGCTTCAAACGATGTTATATCACCATTTGCAATCACGGGAATTGTAAGTTTCTCTTTTAATTCTTTTATTATTTCCCAGTCAGCAGTCCCACTGTAATATTGCTCTCTTGTTCTTCCATGAAGAGTTACAGCGTCTGCTCCAGCCTCTTGCATTAGCTTTCCAAATTCTAACGCATTAATGCTTTGTTCGTCCCAGCCCTTTCTAAATTTAACTGTGACAGGAAGCTTAGTAGCTGCTTTTACTTTATTTACTATTTCATATGCTAGCTTTGGGTCTTTCATAAGAGCTGAGCCATCTCCTGCTTTTACAACTTTAGGAGCCGGGCATCCCATATTTATATCTATAATTTCAAATCTATTAAGCTCGGTTAATGTTCTTGCAGCTTCTGCCATAAAACCTGGCTCACTTCCAAATATTTGAACAGCAACTGGTTTTTCCTCATCCTCTACAAGTAACATATCAAAGGTATTTTTGTCTTCATAGCAAACTGCTTTTGCATTTATCATCTCCGTATAGAGCAAGGATGCTTCAAACTGCTTACATATAAGTCTAAATGGCAAATCTGTCACTCCAGCCATAGGAGCTAAAAATACATTTCCTGGTGTTTCAAAGTTCCCAATTCTCAATTACATTCTATTCCTTTCATAAATTATCCTAAGCCCTTCTAATGTAAGAAACTTATCGACAATTTTTACAGTTTTTGTCTCTGCGCATATCAAAGGAGCAAGACCACCTGTAGCAACAACATTTACATCATCACTTCCAAGCTCTTCTTTCATCATAGAAACTATATTATCTACAAGCCCTGCATATCCGAAAACTATTCCTGATTGCATTGCCCATGTAGTATTTTTGCCTATAGCACCTTTAGGCTTAGCTATTTCAACTTTATGAAGCTTTGATGCTCTTTGAAAAAGTGCCTCGCTTGAAATTTTTATTCCTGGCGATATAGCTCCTCCTAAGTATTCTCCTTTTTGAGAAACTGCGCAAAATGTCGTAGCCGTTCCGAAATCTATAAGTATAAGAGGCCCACCATATTTTTCATAACCAGCTACAGCATTTACTATTCTATCTGCACCAACTTGCTGTGGATTTTCATATTTAATGTTAATTCCTGTTTTCACTCCAGGACCTACGATAATTGGCTCTTTTGCACAGTACTTGAATGAAAAGTTTTCAAGGGAATGCATAACTTCTGGAACAACTGAGGAGATAATAACATCTTGAATATTTTTCAAGGATATACCTTCATAATCAAATAATTGCCTTATTATTACGCCATATTCATCTGAAGTTTTTGACTTATCTGTTCCAATTCTAAAGTTACATATAAGTTCCTTATCTTTGTAAACTCCTAAAACCATATTCGTATTTCCAACATCAAATACTAGTAGCATAATTCACCTCTAAGTATATTTTAAGGGAAGCCATTGGCTTCCCTATCATAGTCAAATTATTATCGTCTTACCTTTTTTATAGCTTTTACTGCTGCAGTTACTATTAGCATTGCAACAAACATTTCAGGAAGACCATTTGTTATTCCTATACCACTTATAACTTTGAATGCGTTTTGGCCAGATAGTCCAAGTGCTGATACAAATTTTTCTGCATATAGTGCATATACCATACCCAGCACACCTAGTGTATTTACTAAAGTTCCAAGTGCTCCTGTAATTCCAATCGAAACAGCTTCATTCTTTGTAGTTTTTGAAAAAAACTTGTAAATATAGTATGAAGCAAGTCCTATTAAAATTCTAGGAAGAATAGATACAAGGGGATTCCAAAATACAAATGAAATAGGTGTAGGTGCTGTAATACTTCTTATAAGTGAGAAAATCCCAAATATAAGTCCTACAAGCATTCCTACTATAGGGCCTTCAACTATTGCTCCTATAATTACAGGAATATGCATTATAGTTGCGTTTGTTGGTCCTACTGGAATAAACCCCAGTGGAGTCATTCCTAGTACAACTGAAATAGCTCCAAGCATGCCTGTTACTGCCATATGCCTTACTGTAAAGGACTTCTTTGTTTCTATCAATTTGTCCACCTCCGTTCCAGCTCCTTCATGGATGCCGGACTAATAAAATAATGTTAATACACAAAGTTCAGTTTTATATGAATAAATACTGACTTACAAATAAATATTATATGCTAATTTATACCCAATTTCCATAGTTTTTGTATAATTTTTCAAATTATTTTTTTAGATACTTATTTTACTTTTCATAAGAAATATCATTGAAGCTTTTTAAGCCTAAAACAGATTTTGAGCTTTTGACAGCGCTGTATATTGCTTCTTGCATTACTTCACTCGCCAAATTTGCAACCACATCGATACTTGTTTCGATTTCTCCAGTTGCTAAAGCAAAAATTGTATCTCCATCTAAAGTGGTGTGTATCGGAGATATAGCTCTTGCATATCCATTATGAGCTACCTGAGCAACTTTTTTACACTGGGCTTTTGAAAGCTTAGCATTTGTTATTATTGCTCCTATAGTGGTATTCGTATTGTCAAAGCCTCTTTGCAAAAGAGAGCTTGTCATTATTTTAGATGTATTGGCAAAGGAAGCTTTGTCTTTATTTAAAGCTCCAGCTATAATTTTTCCATCTTTTATAATATCGCCAAAAGCGTTTACTGCAACCAAAGCTCCTACAACCAGTCCTGATTCGTGAACAAATTCACTATACCCAAGGCCAGATTTCATAGCAAATTCCATAGAGTTTATCTTGCCTATACTTGCTCCAGTCCCTGCTCCATAATTCCCTATCTCAAAATCCTCACCCGCATTTTCGCAAGCTTTATATCCCATAGCTTCATCTGGCCTTACTTTATAATCTCCTAGCAAAAGATCAAATAAAACTGCTTGGCAAACAATTGGAACCTTTGTTACTCCTACATCAAATCCAATTTCTCTTTCTTCTAGATATTTCATAACACCAGTTGCTGCAGCTAATCCAAAAGCTGAGCCTCCTGAAAGTACAACAGCGTGTACCTTATCAACTGTGTTTACTGGATCAAGTAAATCCGTTTCCCTAGTTCCAGGTGCACTTCCTCTTACATCAACTCCTGCAGTAGCTCCATTTTCGCACAGAATTACTGTTACCCCGGTGAGAGCCTGTTCATTTTGTAGATTTCCAATTTTAATTCCTTTTACAGTTGTTTTAATAGTAATCACCCCTATCGTATAGAAATTTCTCCTGAGCTTAATTCTTTTACTTCACCCTCTTGAGTCTTGATAATAAGGGCTCCTTGATTATTAATATCAACAGCTATAGCACTTTCAATTTCATTCATATAATGTACATTTATTTGCTTTCCAATTACGCTTGAATTGTTTCTTAATATATTCACTACCTCACTGGTATTTTCATTTAAGTATAAATTATACAGAAGCTCAAATTCATATATAAACTGCCAAATTATACTTAACTTTTTCACATCATAGCCCTCTAATTTAAGAGAGGTTGCTATATTTTTAAGCTCATTTGGGAATTCTAAGCCGCTGACATTTATTCCTACTCCAAGTACTATATATTCTATAAACTCCATATCAGCCGACATTTCAGTAAGTATACCAGCAACCTTTTTGCCGTTTATTAACACATCATTTGGCCATTTTACTTTAGTCTGTATATTGAATTTATTAAATGTGTTTACAAGTGCCGCTCCTGCTATACTGGTTATAAAAGGGGCTTTAGTAGGTTCAAAGCCAGGCTTAAGTATTATTGATAGGTATATTCCATCCCCTTTTCCAGAGTGAAAGCTTCTACCTCTTCTTCCTTTACCCTTTACTTGCTCTAGAGATATAATGACGCTGCCGTCTACTAATTCTTTGGCTTTTTTCTTTGCATAGTCATTTGTTGAGTCAACGCTCTCTAAAACTTCAACACTATGCCCTATAAAATCTGATTTCATTCCTATTTCAATAAGCTCTTTATTTAATATATCTGGATATGAAAGTAGCTTATAACCTTTTTTAGTTACGGACTCAATTTCAAATCCAAGTTCTTTTAATTTAGATATTCTTTTCCATACTGCAGCTCTTGTAATTCCAAGTTTATCTGAAATATTTTGCCCAGAGACATATTCACTATCCGAATCTATTAGCATCTGTATTATAGTTTTATTCATAATGATTCTCCTCACAATATCAATTCACTTCTTACTTTATTTTAGCAGAAAAGCAGCCCTAGGGCTGCTTTAATTAATTAAATAAACTAAGTAATACACCTGCTGCTACAGCAGAACCAATAACACCAGCTACGTTAGGTCCCATAGCATGCATCAATAAGAAATTTGCTGGATTTGATTCTTGTCCGACTTTGTTTGAAACTCTAGCTGCCATAGGCACTGCAGATACCCCTGCTGATCCTATTAGAGGGTTAATTGGATCCTTAGAAAATTTATTAAGGATTTTAGCTAATAATACCCCTGATGCTGATCCTATGGCAAATGCTGTTACTCCTAATATTAAAATTTGAATAGTCTGTAATGTTAAAAATTGTTCTGCATTAGCTGTTGCTCCTACTGAAATTCCTAGCAGTATTGTCACAATGTTAATTAGCTCATTGCTAGCAGTCTTACTAAGTCTTTCTGTTACACCAGATTCCTTAAATAGATTTCCAAGCATTAACATTCCTATAAGAGCTGCTGCTGGCGGAAGTAATAAGGAAACAACTATAGTAACAACAATTGGAAAAATTATTTTCTCTTTTTTTGTTACTGTTCTAAGTTGCTTCATAACAATTTTTCTTTCTTCTTCAGTCGTAAGAGCCTTCATTATAGGAGGCTGAATTACAGGTACTAATGCCATATATGAATATGCTGCAACCGCAATTGGGCCTAGCAAATGAGGAGCTAATTTTGTTGTTAGAAATATTGCTGTGGGACCATCTGCTCCACCTATTATACCTATCGATGCCGCTTCTTGAGCTGTAAAACCAAGCGCTATTGCTCCAAAGAAAGTAAAAAATATACCAAACTGTGCAGCTGCACCTAAAAGTAACGATTTAGGATTGGCAATAAGCGGCGAAAAATCGGTCATAGCTCCTACACCCATAAATATTAGAGGTGGAAAAATTCCAAGCTTATTACCTAAAGAAAGGTAATAAATAAGTCCTCCTGGTAAATTTGTCTTCATATGAGCTGAAAAAATACCTTCCTGAGCTTTTTGAGCCTGCTCCATACTTTCAATCGGGTCTATGTATAATAAAGTTTCTGGTGAAGCCATTATTCCTGCTAACGGAAGATTTGCAAGCAGCATTCCAAAAGCTATTGGAATTAACAACAAAGGCTCAAATCCTTTTGCAATTGCTAGATAAAATAATATACAAGATACTATTATCATTCCTAGCTGGCCTAAAGATATATGAGCTATTCCAGTAGAATTAATAAATTCTAATATAACTTGAATCATAAGGTATCTCCTTTCTGTTTAAGTCAGATACTCAAAACGTCTTGTTTGTGTAGTTGACCTTTATAGCTTACACTACGCTATTACTACTAAAACATCTCCTGAATTAACGGATGCTCCCTTAGCAACAGCTATTTGCTTTACAACTCCATCAGTAGGAGACATAATTTCATTTTCCATTTTCATAGCCTCTAAAATAACTAGCACATCTCCAGCTTTTACAGCTTGTCCTTCAGTAACCTTTATATCGTTAATAGTTCCTGGCATAGGAGCTTTTACGCTTCCTGCTCCATTTGTAACTACTGGCTTTTTAGCTTCTGCCTTTGGCGCAATAGGAGCTGAAGGCTGAGCAGTAGCTACAGGTGCTTGATGCTGAATTCTAGGAGCACTTGTACTTGAATCTTTAATTTCTTCTACTTCAACCTCATATTGATTACCATTAACTGTTATATTAAATTTTTTCATTGTCGACCTCCGATTATAATCTATTTTGTAATTGTTCTAATCTTCCATTTTTTGCCCAAGTAGGACTATCATTTCCAACTCTATTAATATTTACCACCTTTATTTTGCTTTCATTTACACCCATTGAACAAGCTACTGCAGCTGAAATCACTGCTACTAGTTCAGACATATCCTCATAATCTTCTTGCTCATAATTTTGAATATATTCTGACTCAAAGTTTTCTTCAGTTTCATTTTTAGACTTAGGATTAACCATGCTATCCATAGCTTTTATTATTCCAATTAGTAAAATTAAAACCAAAAATACAATTGACATAGATAAGACTGTTACAACTAATCCACCAAACATTTTTTCTCCAAATGTAAGAGCAGTTATATCGTGGGACATTTGGTCTAAAATTTCATTTATATTCATTCGTAACCCTCCTTTTATAATGGTACATTTCCATGCTTTTTAGAAGGTCTTTGTTCTCTCTTTGAAAGTAACATATCAAAGGCCTCAGCCAGTCTTATAATCGAATGTGCTGGCTCAATTACATCATCTACAAAGCCTCTTTCTGCCGCTTTGTATGGTGTTGCAAATTCGTCAGTATACTCCTTGATTTTTTCAGCTCTAGTTGCTGCTGGGTCTTCTGAATTTTTTATATCATCTTTAAATATAATATTTGCAGCTCCTTGTGGCCCCATTACAGCAATTTCAGCTGTTGGCCATGCAAAAACCATATCCGCTCCTAAATCCTTTGAGCACATTGCAAGATATGATCCACCGTAAGCTTTACGAGTTATTATTGTAACCTTAGGCACTGTAGCCTCGCTATATGCATAAAGCATTTTAGCTCCATGTCTGATTATTCCACCTAGCTCCTGTGAAGCTCCTGGTAAGAATCCTGGTACGTCTACAAATGATAATATAGGCACATTAAAGCAATCGCAGGTTCTGATAAATCTACTTGCTTTATCTGATGCATTTATGTCTAGACATCCTGCCATAACCATAGGCTGATTTCCAATAATTCCTACTGATTGACCATTTATTCTAGCAAAACCTGTGACAATATTTTTTGCAAAATATGGCTGTACTTCAAAGAAATCTCCAAAGTCCACAATTGATGTAATGATTTTTTTCATATCGTAAGGCTTGTTTGAATCTTCTGGTACTATATCATTTAATCCTTCAGATACTCTGTTTATATCATCCGCTTCAAATACTGGAGCCATTTCCATATTGTTTGAAGGCAAGTAGCTAAGGAGCTTTCTTATTTCAAGCAGACAAGCTTCGTCATTTGCAGAAATAAAGTGGGCTACTCCTGAAACAGAGTTATGCGTCATAGCTCCACCTAGTTCTTCAGCTGACACTTCTTCTCCTGTAACTGTTTTAATAACCTGAGGTCCAGTTATAAACATCTGGCTAGTTTTATCAACCATAAATATAAAATCTGTAAGCGCTGGAGAGTATACAGCTCCTCCTGCACAAGGTCCCATTATTGCTGATATCTGAGGAATAACTCCTGAAGCTATGGTGTTTTTATAAAAAATCTCTCCATATCCAGCAAGAGCATCAACAGCTTCTTGTATTCTAGCTCCACCAGAATCATTTAGTCCAACAACTGGTGCTCCCATTTTCATTGCTAAATCCATAATTTTAGCCATTTTTTTAGCATGCATTTCTCCAAGCGAACCACCAACTACAGTAAAGTCTTGAGCGAAAGCATAAACCAATCTTCCGTCCACTTTACCATATCCAGTTATAACGCCTTCAGCTGGAGCATCTACTTTGTCCATGCCAAAATTTGTACAGCGATGCTTCACAAATGCATCTAGCTCAACAAAGGTCCCTTCGTCGAAGAATACATTCATACGCTCTCTAGCTGTTAGTTTTCCTGATTGATGCTGTTTATCTATTCTTTTTTGTCCGCCTGCCATTTCAATTTTCTCTCTTTTTTGGCGAAGCAGTTCAAGTTTTTCTGACATTTTATTGCCTCCTTAATTAATTGATTGATTTATGTCTATCTTTCGCTTAACTCGAGCAGAATGCCTCCAGTTGCTTTTGGATGACAAAAAGCAATCTTTGCTCCTCCAGCTCCATATCTTGGTTTTTCATCTATCATTGCATAGCCTTTTTCTTTCATGTTAGCTATAGCTTCCTCTATATTGTCTACACGAAGCGCAACATGCTGTATTCCGCCTCTTCCACCATTTTTTTCTATAAACTTAGCGATAGGACCATCCTCTGATGTAGATTCTAAAAATTCTAGTTCAGTGTCTCCTACAGGGAAAAATGCAACTTTAACCTTTTGGTCTTCAACTACTTCAGTTCCTTCACATTTTATTCCAAGAACTTCTTCATAAAACTTGATTGTTTCATCAAGATTAGTTACAGCTATACCAATATGGTCTACTCTAGATACGTTCATTTACAACCTCCTAGTTTTATTAAATAATTAATTATATAAATATCAAAAATATTCTATATTACATCAAAATCTTTGATAAGATTTTCTCAGCCACTGAATATGGATCTATCTCATTATTCACTGTATCCATTAAAATTTTGGACATACTGTCCTCTGATATCAGCAAGGAAATTTTCTTTTCTATATTATCGTGTACTATTTCCTTTATTTCAGCTTTATTCCTATTTATTTTTTTCGAAATAATTTCTTCACTTGTTTCAAGGTATGCTCTGTGAAGCTCAATATTATCAAATAGCTCAGCTATACCTTCGCCAGTTTCTCCTATCGCCATTGAAACAGGAGGTCTAAATTTCCAATCCTTTTTAAAATCAAGCATGATTTCAACTTCTCTAAAGGTTTTCTTAGCCCCGTCTTTATCTGATTTATTCACTACAAATACATCGCCGATTTCCATTACTCCAGCTTTTATAGCCTGAATATCATCACCTAAGCCTGGAACCATGACCATAACAACCGTATCAGCAGTTTTCACAATATCTACTTCAGATTGTCCTACTCCAACAGTTTCAACAATAATATAGTCACAGCCATATACATCTAATATTTTTATGGCGCCTTGAGTGGCCCTTGATAGACCACCCAAATGCCCTCTTGTACCCATTGACCTTATAAATACATCTTTATCGACAGATAAATCAACCATTCTAATTCTATCACCTAGAATCGCACCTTTTGTAAAGGGACTAGTAGGATCTATAGCAATTACACCAACTTTTTTGCCCTTTTCTCTGAGCTTTTTAATTAGCTTATCAGTCAAAGTTGATTTACCTGCTCCTGGAGGTCCAGTTATGCCTATTACATAAGCTCCCTTGGTATGTTTATGAAGCTCTTTTAATAACTCTACATATCCAGGTGATTCGTTTTCAACTATGCTAATAAGCCTAGCGCATGCAGTTTTTTCTCCTTTTAACAGTCTTTCCAAAAGTTCCATTGATTTTACCTGCCTTAACATAAATTTTTAAGCTTTTTTCTTAATATTTTCTTTTATAAAATCTATTGTAATCTGTGTAGGTGTACCTGGAGTAAATACCTCAGCAATTCCCTTTTCTTTAAGTTCAGGGATATCGTCATCTGGAATAACTCCTCCACCTATAACAAGAATTTCATCAAAAACATTCTCAGCTTTTAATAACTCTACTACTTTTGGAAGAAGATGACTATGAGCTCCAGATAGGATGCTCATTGCTACTACATCTACATCTTCTTGTATAGCTGCTTGAACTATTTGGTCTGGAGTTTGTCTAAGTCCTGTATAAATAACTTCCATACCTGCATCTCTAAGAGCTCTAGCTATAATTTTTGCGCCTCTGTCATGGCCGTCAAGCCCTGGCTTAGCAACTAAAACACGAATAGGTCTATCCATTTTGGTTTCCTCCCCAAATCTATATAAATATTATAATTAAAGTATTACAGATTGCTTGTATTCTCCAAACACATCTCTCATAACGTTGCAGATTTCGCCTAAGGTTGCATAAGCTTTTACGGCATCTAGTATATATGGCATTAAGTTCTCATCCGTACTACATGCATTTTTAAGTGAAGCTAAAGCTTGCTCTACTTTTTGAGAATCTCTTTTTTGCTTAAGGTCAGCAATTTTATTTTCTTGTAGTTCTCCTACTATAGGATCAACTCTAAGTAATCCTGTTGGTTTTGGCTCTTCAACTTGGAACTTGTTCATTCCTACTATAATTCTTTTGCCTGATTCAATCTCCTTTTGGTAAGTATATGATGCATCCATAATTTCTTGTTGCATATATCCTTTTTCAATTGCAGATGGAGAACCACCTAAATCGTCAATCTTGTTAATTAGCTCCATAGCTGCATCTTCTAATTGATTTGTAAGCGATTCTACATAATATGAACCTGCAAGTGGATCTATAGTATCAGCCGCTCCGCTTTCATGAGCAACAATTTGTTGAGTTCTAAGAGCAGTTCTAACTGATGCTTCAGTAGGAAGCGCTAGTGCTTCATCTTTTGAATTTGTGTGTAGAGACTGAGTTCCACCAAGTACAGCAGCTAAAGTCTGAATTGCAACTCTTACGATATTGTTTTCTGGTTGCTGAGCTGTAAGTGTTGATCCACCAGTTTGAGTGTGGAATTTTAACATCATTGATTTAGGATTAGTTGCATTAAATCTATTTTTCATAACTTTAGCCCAGATTCTTCTAGCCGCTCTATATTTAGCAACTTCTTCAAATAAATCATTATGAGCATTAAAGAAGAATGAAAGTCTTGGAGCAAAGCTATCTACATCAAGACCTGCATCTATAGCGGCCTGAACATAAGCTATACCATTTGAAAGTGTAAATGCAATTTCTTGAGCAGCAGTAGAGCCTGCTTCTCTGATATGATATCCTGATATACTGATAGTATTCCAAAGAGGAACTTCTTTAGAACAGTATTCGAATATATTAGTGATAAGTCTCATAGACGGTTTTACAGGGAAAATATATGTACCTCTTGCAACGTACTCTTTTAATATGTCATTTTGAATAGTACCACGTAATTTATCTGAAGTAACTCCTTGCTTTTCAGCCACTGCAATATACATTGCAAGCAATACTGCCGCTGGAGCATTAATTGTCATAGAAGTTGAAACCTTATCTAAAGGAATTCCATCAAATAGAATTTCCATATCTGCTAATGAGTCTATAGCAACTCCAACTTTCCCAACTTCACCTTTAGATATTTCATCACTTGAATCATATCCCATTTGAGTAGGTAGGTCAAAAGCAACCGATAATCCCATAGAGCCTTGCTCAATAAGGTACTTGTATCTTTTATTTGATTCCTCTGCTGTAGCAAATCCAGCATACATTCTCATTGTCCAGAATCTACCTCTGTACATGGTATCTTGAACGCCTCTAGTGAATGGATACTGAGCAGGTATTCCCAAATCTCTTTCATAATCAAGTTCTTCGATATCAGCTGGAGTATAAAGTCTTTTAACTTCAATCTCCGATGAGTTTTTAAAAGTCTCTTTTCTTTCTGGGAATTTTTCCAGAGCCTTTTTTACTTTTGTAGCTTCCCAGGATTCTACAGTTTCTCTGATTTTTGAAACATCATTCTTATTAAACATTTTTACTTTCCTCCCTAGATAGTTATGTTTGTTTGGGAACCAACTACAAGATTAACACACTTTTTGTAATTTGTCTTTAGAAATCAGAGTAATTTTCATGCAATTGAGTGAAAAAATTTCATGATTTCTTGACCAAGAATTATTTCATGCCATAAAATGCATTTTTGTATTCATTAGTTAGTCATAAAAGCTTAAGAAAGCTTTATTTTTCAGCTATCAGTTTATTGTTAAATTGTATTTTTTGCAGAATTACAATTCAAATCATGCACAATGAAAAAAGCGCCATATCGCTAATTTTAAAATAGCAGATAGGCGCTTTCAGCTTATTTAATATTTAAGTCCAGCTTTCATACTAAACTTCTTTTTCATTTTCATCATCAAGTTTAAGTTCAGAAGGAGTATCAGAAACAGTTTCACTGCTGATAGTTTCATCAATGAACTGACCTAATTCCTCTTTATTTTCTGACTTAGCTTCATCACTTGACTCTAAATCATCATCTGTCAAATCAAGCTCGCCAGCAAAAGCTTTTTGGAATTGAGCCGCATCAAGAGTTTCATATTTTAACAATGCTTTTGCAACACCATGAAGCTTTTCTATATTGTCACTAAGAAGCTTTTCTGTCATATGATATGCTTCATCGACTATTCTTCTTATTTCTCTATCGATTTCTGAAGCTACCTCTTCAGAATAATTTCTTCTAGTAGTAAAATCTCTTCCTAGGAAAACTTCATCTGAAGAATCTCCAAATGCCATAGAACCAAGCTTTTCACTCATTGCATATTTTGTAACCATAGCACGGGCAATTGCAGATACTCTTTCCAAGTCATTTTGAGCTCCAGTTGATATATCATCTAAAACTAATCTTTCAGCTACCCTACCACCTAATAGATGCACTAATTGCTCTTCCATTTCAGTTTTTGTAGCATAGTATTTATCTTCGGTAGGGAGAATCATTGTAAATCCTCCAGCTCTACCTCTTGGAATAATAGTAACCTGATGAACAGGGTCTGTATGAGGTAATAGTGATGCCACAACAGCATGACCTGCTTCATGATATGCTGTAAGCTTTCTTTCTTTTTCACTTATTACTTTTGATTTTTTCGGAATACCAGCTATAACCTTAGTAATCGCTTCTTCTATAGTATCCATTTTTATTGTTTTCTCATTTAATCTTGCAGTAAGAAGAGCCGCTTCGTTCATAAGATTTTCAATATCAGCTGGAGTAAATCCTGGAGTTCTTCTTGCAAGAACCTTTAAATTAACATCTTCAGCAAGAGGCTTATTTCTTGCGTGAACTTTGAGAATTTCTTCTCTGCCTTTTGCATCTGGAGAACCAACTAGCACCTGTCTGTCAAAACGACCTGGTCTAAGTAAAGCAGGGTCTAAGATATCTGGTCTGTTTGTAGCAGCCATGATAATAACTCCTTCATTCACTCCAAAACCATCCATTTCAACTAGAAGCTGATTAAGCGTTTGTTCTCTTTCATCATGTCCGCCTCCAAGACCTGCTCCTCTTTTTCTTCCAACTGCATCAATTTCGTCTATGAAAATGATACATGGAGCCGATTTTTTGGCTTGCTCAAACAAATCTCTCACTCTAGATGCTCCGACCCCGACAAACATCTCAACAAAGTCAGAACCACTTATAGAGAAAAATGGCACTTTAGCTTCTCCAGCAACTGCCTTAGAAAGATATGTTTTACCTGTTCCAGGAGGACCTACCATCAAGATACCTTTTGGTATTCTGGCTCCTAGCTCAATATATTTTTTAGGATTTTTCAAGAAATCTACGATTTCCTCAAGCTCCTCTTTTTCTTCGTCTAGTCCAGCGACTTCCTTAAAAGTTACTTTAACTTTTTCATCACCTTTATGCATTTTTGCTTTGGACTTTCCAAAATTCATAACCTTGCTACCGCCACCTTGAGACTGCTGCATAAATACGAACCAAATCACTACAAAAATCAATATCATAAATAGTGAAGGCAGTATTTCAATAAGCCAAGGTGTAGCTGGTACAGGCTCACCTGAAACTACAAGCTTTTTCTCTTGTGCTTGTTTTAATATTTCCGAAGACAAGCTCTCCTCATTGATTGAATAAGGTAAATACGACGTGAATGTTTCATTTGTACTCTTTAATGTTCCTGTAATTCTTCTATCTACAAATTTTACCTCTTTAACATCTTCTGCTTTAAGATTTTGGTAAAACTCTGAAAACGGTATATCCCTAATCTCCTGAGTCTGGTTCCCAAAAAGCTGAACAACCGAGATGATAATTAAAAATATAAGTAGATAAAAGCCTGCTCCTCTGAAAAATTTTTTCAAAAAGAAGCCCTCCTCTCTAACTATTTCGATTTAAGATATATCAAAGTATATCATACAACATTTTTTTTATAAAGTTTTGCAAGTTATTCTAATTACTCTTTTAGTATTTTCATCAATTTTATAATCCTCGCTAATCTTATGTCCCATAAGCCACAAGATTCCTTTGTCATCAGAAAGTACAGCAATACTGTTTCTTTTTTCTCTTGGGATTTTTAAATCAATAAAAATGTCTTTAAGCTTTTTCGTCCCTCCTAACCCCATAGGTTTCATTCTGTCACCATCTAATCGTGATCTGACAATTAAATCACCTTTGATTTTATCATAATCAAAAGCTTTGGTATACTGACCTGTCGGAAGTGCAATGCATCTTTCTTTTGACATAATTTTAGATTCAATGCGCATGCCGATTTCATCTATTTGTATATACCCATCTGGTTTCAAAATATAGTTGTAATTTACATTTTCAAAAGATATTTCTTCAAAAGTAAAAATTAAACCATCTGTAGTTTTATATACCATCAAGCCTTTAGGAAGATTCAGTTTAAGCTGATTTTTAGAATTTTTGATAAGAGATAAAATATCCTCTATATGTACATTATCAATGCCTTCAAGTGTGCCAGCTAAAGTTTTTATAGCCATCCTAATAAGTCTTTTTACTAAAGAGGAATGAGTTCCTTTCAGCTCTTCTATATCAAGTTTAATGGTTTCATTTGTATTTTCAAGCACCTGTTCTTCGAAAATTCTTTGAGCTTCAGCTTCTAGATAATCACTATCTTCTCTTAATACATTTGCCATTCTTGAAATTGTATCCTTAATATTAGCTGAAAATTCTTGCTCTATAAAAGGAAGCAATTTTAATCTAATCTTATTTCTTGTATATTCCGTTTCTAAATTCGTGTGATCTATTCTAGGGTTTAGTTTGTTTTCATCGCAATAACTTACAATGTTAGCTTTTGACGTATCCATAAGAGGTCTAATAACTCCATCGACTCTCTTGTAATCCATGCCCTTAAGGCCAGTGATGCCCGTACCGCGTATAAGCCTCATTATAACTGTTTCTGCTTGATCATCTAGATTATGAGCTACAGCAATTTTTTTCGCTCCTATACGATTTTTCACTTCAAAAAGCATATCATATCTCAGTTTTCTCGCAGCTTCTTCTAATGTCATTTTCTTTTCTTTTGCATAGGCTGGTACATCTATAGCCTTTACAAAAAAAGGAACATCTAGCTCATCACATAATTTTGCAGCATAAAGTGCATCCTTTTGGGCTTCTATCCCCCTAATTTTATGGTTTAAATGAGCCGCATAAATTTTTATATTATAATATGTCTCCAATTTCTTTAAAGCATGCAACAGGCATACGGAATCTGGTCCTCCAGATAGTGCTACCAAAATTTTATCTTTATTTTCTATAAGATTTTCTCTTTCTATGGTTTGCTTAATTTTTTCAATAACCATCGAGTTCATCCTTTACAATATATTCATCTTTTATTTATTAACAGTTATGTGCATACTGTTTTTTCCTTCAAACATATTTTTTATCAAAATATCATATTCTATTATGATATCAATTTCAAGAGGCTGTTCTGTAATATAAACATCCACGCTTTTAGTCAGCATTTCCATTGTCATACTTCCATATGGTGTTTTATATTGAGTCCTATGTCTTTTATTCTTTTCAAACTCCATAGTTGAGGAGTTGCTACCTAGCCTTCTCAAAACAACTTGATTATCTTTTATTTTTAATGTAGTAGTCGTTCCTTGCATTCCAGAAATTTCGCTCTCATCATAAACAAGATAATAAGCATCGCTTTTTTTGTAAAACTTTCCTTCTGTTATTAACTCAATAACTTCATCTTGCTTTGTATTAATGTCTACCTGAGTAGTTCTTATATTTATAATTGCCTTATTCAAATGTATCACCTTTCAACTAACACCTACATATTCTTTTTAGAAGAATCTCTTTTATGCCTTTGTATAGCTAAATCAATTAGCTCTTCTAATAAGTTTTCATAAGATACTCCACTATTTTCCCAAAGCTTCGGATACATGCTAATTGATGTAAATCCTGGCATTGAGTTAACTTCATTAAGATACACCTTTTGAGTATCCTTGTCTACAAAAAAATCTATTCTGCAAAGTCCCTCTGCATTTAAGCCTTTATATGCCCTATATGCCATGTCTTGAATCTGTCTATCAGCTTCAAAACTAAGGTCTGCTGGTATAATAAGCTGAGAAGCATTGCTTTTGTACTTAGCATCGTAATCGTAAAACTCATCTGAAGGAATTATCTCTCCCGCAACTGATATTCTAATATTGTCGCAATTGCCTAGCACAGCAACTTCTATTTCTCTTGCATTAACGCCTTTTTCAATTATTATTTTATGGTCATACTCAAAGGCTTTTTGCATAGCTAAAACCAGCTGTTGTTTATCTTTAGCTTTTGATATTCCAACACTTGATCCCATATTGGCTGGTTTAATAAAGCAAGGATAACCTAAATTAGCTTCTGCTCTTGAAACAATCTCTTGTGCTTGCTCATATGAATAACAAGTTATATGAGGCACTTGGTTTATCCCTTCATAGGAGAATATTTTCTTCGCCATATCCTTATCCATTCCGTTAGCAGACGCTAGGACTGAACATCCTACGTAAGGTATGCCTGAAAGCTCTAGTAAACCTTGAAGCTTTCCATCTTCACCATATGGTCCATGAAGAACTGGAAAAACAAGCTCAAGCTCAGCAATCAACTTATCATTTTCATAAATGCCTGGTTTTTTCTTGTTACTATATAAAATCACTTCAGCTGAAGTTTTTTTATCGAACCAGCTTCCATCTGAAACCTCTTCGATGCTTCCATCAAAGTAATGCATAAAACCATCTCTGTCCATTCCTATGAGATATACATTATGAACATCCTTATTAAGTCTTTTGTAAATATGCATTGCAGACTGAAGTGAAACTTCATACTCTGCAGATTTTCCACCAAATATTAATCCAATGTTCATTATTTTCACCTAGCCTTTTTTTTGTATTTATCGAGTATGAACTCCTTTACCTCTCTTATATGTTCCATAGCACAAGCTCTAGATATCTCTGGATCCCTAGATTTTAAAGCATCTAATATTTTTTTGTGGCTATGAACTATATATTTCGCTGTAGTAATGTCTTCAATATAGCTTTTTCTAAATCTATGAACTTGCTCTATAAGAACAGCATTAACCTTTACTAATCTTGGATTTCTAGAGGCACTTAACAAAACATCATGGAATCTAGAATCCCATCTTATAATTTTTTCAATATTTTTTTCCTCTACACTTTTAATAAGGGCTATATACGCTTTTTCTAGCTCCTTAAGCTCTTCTTCACTCATATTCACTGCAGCTAGTGATGCTGCTAAGCCTTCTAAGGTTTCTCTTACTTCAAGCACATCAGCTACATCTTTTACAGAAAGATCTGAAACCTGAGCTCCTCTTCTAGGAATCATTTCTACTAAACCTTCTAGCTCTAGCTTTCTAATAGCTTCTCTAATAGGAGTTCTAGACACACCTAGCTTGTCAGCTAGCTGAACTTCCATTAGCCTCTCTCCAGGTAGCAACGTTCCATCTAAAATTGCATTTCTAAGATGCTCGAATACAATTTCTCTAAGTGGTTTTATATCTTTTATATTGAGCTTATTAATCCCTCGATTCAATATAAACTCCTCCTCTCTCTGTTTTCGTGACAAAAATTTCATTATATTTAGACTTCAAATTCTCATAACAATCTTTTAGTTCTGAAGTAGATTCGAAAATTCCAAATACTGCAGTTCCACTGCCAGTCATCATAGAAATTTTCGCCTTGCAATTTATCATGTCTTTCTTTATTTCATTTATCAATGAAACTTTACTTGCTGTAACACTCTCTAATACATTCCCCATAGTTTTTACCATTTCATCTAAATTCTTATAATTCATAGCCTTTATAAAGCCATTATTGTCAGGTCTATTTTCAAGTTCTGAAAGAATTAGATTCTCATATACAAAAGCTGTAGATATAGACTCATCTGGCTTAATAATTAGCAGATTCAAATCCATAATTGGTAGCTTTTCCATTTTTTCTCCAATTCCTGTTGCTCTTACACACCCTCCTTCTATACAAAAGGGTACATCTGCTCCTATTTTAAGAGCTATACTTTTCATTTCCTCAAGTGACATGTTGAGATTAAAAAGCTCATTTATTCCAACTATTACAGCTGCTGCATCAGCACTTCCCCCAGCCATTCCTGCGCCAATTGGTATGGTTTTATTAATATGTATATCCACTCCTGAAAATTCTTTTTCTTCCATAATTAACTTTGCTGCTTTAAATGCAGAGTTCATTTCGTCTATTTCTAAGCTATTATTATCACAGCTTACCTTTATATTGTTTTCATAATTCTTTTTTATAGTTATTTCATCATATATACCAACGCTGTGCATTACCATATCCAACAAATGATAGCCATCTTCACGTTTACCTATAACATCTAAAGTAAGGTTTATCTTTGCATTTGCTTTTACTACTAACTTTTCCATTCTTCCTCCAAAAGCACAATTGAGAATTATGTATTTTTTATACAATAAGAACATTATACTATACAAAACTTGCAAAATACATAAAAACTGTAATTATAATCGAAAATAATTCTGCATACAAAAAACCCCTCTTATATTAATAAAAGGGGTTTCTATGTAGTAATATACTAAGAAAGTTTAGCTAAGTCGTTTTTACTCAGTTTTAGTTTCACAGTAGATGTAAGTACATCAGAATAGCTATAAGATACTCTAGTAGTAGTTTCGTAGTTTCCATCAAGCCTGACAACGAAAACATTAGGATATGCATTTTCTAGGATGCCTTCCCTAACAATAATCTTTTTTCTGCCTTTGTTGGCTTTTAGAATTATCTTTTTTCCTAGTGCTTTTCAATACTCTTTCTTATTCCTTCTAAGGTATGTTTCGTAGCCAAAAAATCACCCTCTTCTCTATTATCACTATTTATATAATAGCACAGTAGAGAGTAATTGTCAAATTTGTAAATTATAATTATAATCCAAGTACATAAGCGTTGTCAATAAATAAAATCGGATTTATAAAATAATTATTTTGTAGTTTAATAATTTGAAATAATTATACAAAAAATATGCTATATTATTTCGTTTTTACATACTTTCTTATATGCTGCATGTTGGGTCCAAATTCTTTATCTAGTTCTAGCTTATGCATTTTATATATTTCAGCTATAAAAATATCATGTGAAATAAATGACTCTGCCATGAGCATAAATGCCTTATTTTCTGTCCATATTCCTTGATCTATTCCTTTTTCAACAAAAACAGCAAATAAAGACTCTGCTCCATCTACGACAAGTGTAAACCACCTTCCAACTTCCTCAACTTGCTTTTCAAGCCCTTCCATCTCATGAAAATGCATAATACCTATATCATTTTTAGTATCTCCGTAGATAACACTCACAATTTCTATTCCTTTACTTTCCACTTCCTTTAGCTCATCAGCAAAAAAATCAAATTCTTCAGCCCAAGCTTCTAAATACAAAAATGAATTTGCTTTAGGTATCATGTTTTTTATCTTTTGGAAAATATTATCTCTTCCTTCTAAATGCCATAGATATGACACTTTTTGTGATTGGCTCAAATTTTTTATATTCTTTTTAAGATAATCTACAGAATACTCAACATTTTCTTTGTATGTATCTAAAAATGCATCAAAATCAACTGGGATATATTTTGTAGGACTATCTCCAATTATATTAACTAAGTTTTTTGACAGAAGCTTACTCATAGTTTCATATATTTTAGCTTGGGGAACGCCCGAATCTTTACTTAGTTCGTATGCTGTAACTTCAGGATTTTTAATTAGAGCGACATAGGCCTTTGCTTCATATTTATTTAGTCCAAAATCCATCATTTTTTCTATAATTCTTTCCTGGTCCAAAATGGCTCCTCCTTAAATTTTTATAAAATAAAATTGTTATGGTTTTAATCATTTAAAATCATAACAACTCTATTTTAAATAAAAGGGAAGATTTCTCTTCCCTTTCACTACATTATATACTATTTTACTATTCTTGTCCCTGTCTGACCTGCAATACCTGCAGATGCTTTTTCTAATGATGTAATAAGAGCTTTTCTGCCTTCCTTTGATTCAGCAAAGGATATAGCTGCTTTAACCTTTGGAAGCATTGAGCCAGGAGCGAAATGTCCTTCTTCAATATATTTCTCAGCATCATTTATAGTTAAAGTTGAAAGCCACTGCTCGTTTTCTTTTCCAAAATTAATAGCAACTTGCTCTACTGCTGTAAGAATGATTAGATAATCTGCATCTAAAATTTCAGCAAGCTTTGCTGAAGCAAAATCCTTATCAATAACTGCAGGAATTCCGATTAATTTATTTCCTTCAGCATAAACAGGAATTCCTCCTCCTCCAACAGCAATAACTACTTGATTGTTGTCAACTAGAGTCTTTATTGTTTCTTTTTCCGCTACATCTATAGGAAGTGGTGAAGCAACAACTCTTCTATAGCCTCTACCTGCATCCTCTTTCATTACAAAGCCTTTTTCTGTCATTAGCTTTTCTGCCTCTTCTTTAGAGTAAAAAGCTCCAACAGGTTTAGTTGGGTTTTCAAATGCTGAATCATTTTTATCTACTATTACTTGAGTAACTACAGTAGCTACCGGGATTTGCATATCTCTTTCAAGTAGTTCTTCTCTAATCGCATTTTGAAGATGGTAGCCTATATAACCTTGGCTCATAGCCCCACACTCTGGAAATGGCATTTCTGGAGTAGCCGCAGATGATTTTGAAGCTACATCCATAGCAAGATTTATCATACCTACCTGTGGTCCGTTACCATGGGCTATTATAACCTCATGACCATCAGCTATCAAATCCACGATTGGCTTTGCTGTATGTCTTACAGCTTGAATTTGCTCCTCAGGTGTATTTCCAAGGGCGTTTCCACCTAGTGCAACAACAATTTTATCTTTCATTCATTTTCCTCCTAGTTTTATACATAATTTAAGTCTATAAAAGCAGGGAAAACTCCCCTGCTTTTAGTTTTTTTTATTTAATCGATTAATCTTATAGGTTTCCTATAGTTGCAACCATTACAGCTTTTATAGTATGCATTCTGTTTTCAGCCTCATCAAATACTTTTGAATGTCTGCTTCTGAAAACTTCATCAGTAACTTCCATAGACTCAAGTCCAAACTTCTCATAGATATCTTTACCTACTGTTGTATTTAAATCATGGAAAGCTGGTAAGCAATGTAAGAATAGAACATCTGGGTTTTCTGTCTTCTTAATCATATCCATGTTAACTTGGTAAGGCTTAAGCTGCTTGATTCTTTCTTCAAACATAGCCTCTTCACCCATAGAAACCCATACATCTGTATAAATAACATCTGCATTTTTTACATCATCTATATTTTCACTGAAGTTAATAGATGCGCCAGTTTCCTTAGCAACTTCTTTCATTTCAGCAACTAGCTCTTCTGCTGGCCATAATTCTTTTGGTGCAAGACCCCAGAACTCCATACCCATTTTTGCTGCACCTATCATTAAAGAGTTACCCATATTATTTCTTGCATCTCCAGCATAAACAAATTTAACTTTGTTAAGTGGCTTAGCAACATGCTCTTTGATAGTTAAAAAGTCAGCTAAAATTTGAGTTGGGTGATAAAGGTCAGTAAGACCGTTCCATACTGGCACTCCTGCATTTGCTGCTAAAATTTCTACTGTCTCCTGCTTAAAGCCTCTAAACTCAATACCATCATAAAATCTTCCAAGTACCTTAGCTGTATCTTCGATTGATTCTTTTTTACCCATTTGACTATCGCCAGAACCTAAGAATGTAACATGACCACCTTCATCAAGTACTCCAACTTCAAATGCGCATCTAGTTCTTGTTGAGGTTTTTTCAAATAGTAAAACTACATTTTTTCCTTCAAGTAGATTTCCTTTAATGCCTGCTCTTTTTTTCGCTTTTAAATCAGCTGATAGATCTAAAAGATAGTTGATTTCTTCTGGTGTAAAATGCTTTAATGTTAAAAAACTTCTTCCTTTAAGACTTACTGGCATATTGTATTCCCTCCAATTTTTAAATTAAAAATTATTATTATTCTATAGGCCAAGCCTAAGTTTAAGTGTATTATAGATTATCTCTGTATAAAGGCATAGACATGCAGCGCGGACCGCCTCTACCTCTTGAAAGCTCACTCGATGGCATTATATGAAGCTTTACTCCAGCTTCCTCAAGTAGCTTATTTGTTACATGATTTCTAGAATAAACAACTACCTCACCTGGAGCAATTGCAAGAGTATTCGATCCATCATTCCACTGCTCTCTAGCGGCATCAATCATATCTCCTCCACCACAACGGATTAAAGTAACTTTTTCAACTTCAAGATATTTTGCCAATACCTTATCTAGCTCTTGAGTTTCTTTTTGGATTTTTATACTGTTACCTTCTCCTCTGCTAATAGCATATACTGTAAGAGGTCCTTCGATTTCAGGATGTATTGTAAATTTGTCAAAATCAATCATTGTGAAAACTGTATCTAGATGCATAAACGCTCTTTTATTAGGTATGTGGAAAGCTAAAACTGTTTTAAAGCTCTCATCCTTATCAAAAATACGTTTCGCCATTTTTTCGATAGAAGCAGCATCTGTTCTTTCAGAAATACCTATAGCTAATACTTCTTTATTAAGTACAAGCTCATCTCCGCCTTCTAATGAAGTGGTGTCATCCCTGTCAAACCATCTAGGAATGTCACTATCTTTAAAGCGTGGATGATTTTCAAAGATATACTTTGCAAATAAGGTTTCTCTATTTCTTGTAACAGTGCGCATGTGATTCAACGAAATTCCAGAGCCAATAGTAGCAAAAGGATCTCGCGTGAAATATAGATTAGGCATAGGGTCTGCCACGAAAGGATAGCCTGAGTCTGCCATGTCAGCAAGAGAAGTTGCATTGTAATTTGGAAGTTCTGATTTTCTGATTCCCTCCATCATTTTGTCAACTAATTCTCTATTTGTTTTGCAATTTAATAAAAGTTCTTTTACTAGCTGTTTTTTCTTCTCACCAAGAATTCCAGCTTCTTTAATATATTCCTCTACAAATCTTTCTTTTACACTAGCATCTTCTATTGCCTCTGCTGCTAAATCTTCCAAATAGAGTACCTCTACTCCATTGTCAGATAAAATTTTGGCAAAAGCATCATGCTCTTGTCTGGCTACTTCCAAGTAAGGAATATCATCAAACAACAGTCTATCCATCAGATCTGGTGTAAGATTCTCAATTTCTTTTCCTGGTCTGTGAAGCAGTACAGTCTTTAGTTTACCAATTTCTGAATAAACATTAAGAACCTTCTTGTCTTCCATTACAGTCACCTCAATTTTATTTTTTTCCATAACTTTGAAAATTTTGTTATACCATGCTACCATATTTTAAATAATAGGTAGGTGATAATCAGTCTCACCTAATATTATATACCCAATAAAAATAAATTAAACATTTATTGTACTACAAAGGTGGTTATTATCTACACAGTTAGTATAATACTAGCATAATAATTGTGTCAAATGTTTTCCTGTATATTTTTTCAAAATTTCAAATAATTAATTTAATCCAATTTTCTTTATTTTCCGATAATTATGCTTTTTAATTTTTCTAGCTATAATCCTTATAATTTATATTTTCAATACATTATTTTGCCCTGTTGATTTTTTTACTGGGATTTGAATCTCAGATATGTATTCTTCTTCAGAATCAGAAAAATCATAATCCACAATGTTTTTTTCTATTGAGTTTCCTGTAATCTCATAGCCATTGAGCTCTATCCATGAAATTAAAATTTCATAATGCCTATGCATATCTCTATAGGGTCCCAAAAAACTAATGCAAGCATACTCTCCTTTAGGCAAGGTTATTATTTCTGGTTTTAAAATATCTTCAGTAAATGGAAGCTCAATAAAATAACTAAACTTATTAAAAATACCTTTTTCCAAATCTTCTTTCTCCAGAGAGGTGTATATCTGCCCATCAACAAGCCATGAACTCATAGCTATATACTGCTTGTTGTCGCTAAACATTTTCTTCGTTTCATAATGATCATCCTTTTGCTTTATTCTTAGAAAAATACCACTTCTAGCTGGCATCATCTTTAGTCTCACTATGCCTAAATCTTTTTGGGCTGATTCTATTATTTGTATTTTTGTCTTAATCTTATTTTCTAAAGCGCTCCAGTGCTGAACCTTTGCATGGGCCTCCTTCTCTTTTTTCTTTAAAAGAACCAAAAGATTTTCCGTATTTTTATTATGGAGATAATTTTTTATATCCTCAAGCGATATATCTAGACTTTTAAAGAAAAGTATCCTGCTAAGCTTAAAAAAATCTCTCACATCATAATACCTATAGGAGTTATCCTTGTTGCACTGAGGTTTTAATAAACCTTTTTTGTCATAATGTCTAATAGTATCCGTGCTTATATTGAAAAGTTTAGCCAATTCTCCAATCATGAACTTTTCTTTCATAAATCTCTCCTTTGCTTATGACTATATCTATTGTTTGGATTATTATACTTTAAATTCAGCTATAAAAAAACTCAATATACTTTTTTTGTAAAAAAATATTTGACCTTTGAGTAACTCTAAAGTTTATAATCAACTCACATTTATTTTTTGATATTATATGGAGGTCGTTTGATGGAAAACAAAAGTTTGGCAAAACAGGCTTGGACAGTATTATTAGCTGGTCTTGGCGTAAATCTAACTATCGGCGTTTTATATTCTTGGAGCGTTATAAAAAAATCACTAGTTGCTGATTTGAATTGGTCAAACAGCGAAGCTTCACTGCCTTACACTGTTGCTATTTTAGTATGGGCTCTTACTCTTCTTGTTGCAGGAAAGCTTCAAGATAAATATGGTCCAAAGAAAATCGTTATACTTGGAACTATATTTACAGCTCTAGGTCTTATTTTATCAAGTTTTACAACAAATCCTGCAATAATAGTATTATCCTATGGAATAATAACTGGAGGTGGAATAGGCTTTGCTTACGCTTCAGTAACTCCTCCAGCGCTAAAATGGTTTCACCCAGCAAAAAAAGGTATGGTCACTGGAATAGTTGTAAGTGGTATGGGCCTTGCTTCTCTTTACATAGCTCCTATTACCACAGCTCTAATTTCATCGTTTGGCATCTCAAGAACTTTTTTAATACTGGGTATTTTTATATTAATCGTTGGAACTGGGATAGCTCAGCTAATAAAAAATCCTCCTGAGGGTTATGTGCCTGAAGAACCAAAAAATATGAAAAACTCAAACGCTCCTAAATCAAAACCAGTAGATGATTTTGATTGGAGGGGTATAATTAAAACTAAAGAATTTTATTTTTTATGGATAATGTTTGCCCTGTCATCATCAGCTGGTCTAATGATAATAGGAAATCTAGCAGCCATTTCTTTAGAGCAGGCTTCATGGGATAAAGGATTCTTTTTAGTTGGATTGCTTGCTATATTCAATGCCCTAGGTCGTATAGGTGCAGGCCTTCTTTCTGATAAAATCGGTCGTATACGTACGCTTACTTTAGTTCTTGCTATACAGGGAATAAATATGTTGTTATTTGCTAGTTATGTAAATCCAATCGGAATTACTATAGGAACTATGTTAGCAGGTATAGGCTATGGTTCACTACTTAGTCTTTTCCCATCTCTTACTGCAGATTTTTATGGAGTTAAAAACTTTGGTGGAAATTATGGCGTTTTATATACAGCATGGGGTATAAGTGGAACCATCGGACCTATTATGGCAGCTGTCATAGTTGATAGCACAGGTTCATACAATCTTGCATACCTTATATCTGCTGGACTACTTATATTTGCAATAGGAATATCCCTAATAACAAAAAATCCTCAAGATTCAAAAAGAATAAATCAAGCAGCTTAAAAAATATCCCTCTTAGCATTTTTGTTTTGTTTTCATTCACAGTTTAAAGGTATAATAACTAATATGCCGCTAGCTTAAATGAAAATTGACATGTTAAGGGGGTTTTTTTATGAATAAATACCTTTTTATAGAAAAAAACTTAGAAAAGATAATCCGCTCAAATAAGCCTGTAGTGGGTTTAGAATTAAATAGTATATCAAAGGTTGTTCCTTATCCGCAGAGCTTAAATTTAGCAATGGAGATTGAAGATATAATTAAAAGCAGTGGAGCCTACCCTGCAACTCTTGGAATTATCGATGGAAAACTAATCGCAGGTCTTACTTCATCTGAAATAGCATATCTACTCAGCATGGATCACGCGCCTAAAATATCAACAAGAGATATTTCCTATTTTATATCTCAAAAGCTTTCTGGGACACTTACTTCAGCTGCAGCTCTTTTTATTTCCAAGCTTGCCGGAATAAGAGTTCTGTCAACAGCTGCTATTGGTGGTGTTCATAGAGGTGCAGTTGAAAACTTTGATATATCATCCGATTTACAAGAGCTCTCATCTACAAATGTAGCTGTAGTTTGCTCTGGAGTAAACTACATTTTCGATATCCCCTTGACTTTGGAATATCTAAAAACATACGGAGTACCCGTTGTGGGATATACTACAGATATTTTTCCAGCTTTTTATGTATTAGACGACCGCCTCAAGGTGGAATATAGGATAGACCACCCTAAAGAAATTGCTAGCTTGATTGATACAAAATGGAACCTGGGAATAAAAGGTGGAGTAATAGTTGCTAATCCTGTTCCTCCTGCATGCGTTATTGATAGAGAAACTATGGAAAGCTATGTGAAAATGGCGCTAGAAAAAGCAAGGCAGTCACATATAGATAGAAAAGACTTTACTTCGTATATGATAGAGGAAATAGACAGTTACACAAAAGGTAAAACTATGCAGTATATAGGTGAAATTCTAAAAAACAACGCTAGACTCTCATGCATTATAAGTGACGAATTGACAAATTTATACAAGGAATAATTTAAAAAAACTCCATCAAGTCCATTTAGCTTTTTTAGCTAAGGTCTTAGATGGAGTTTATAATTTCTATAATTTATAATACTATTATATATTTTTAAGAATTTTATCTACTTTAGGAGCTCTAAGCATATGAGCTGTAAATGGATCTTGACCTATAAGTGGCCTTAGATAATTTTTAAAAGCCTCTGTTACATGATTTCCTTCTTTATTTATAAAATGTTCTGGCATTGATTTTGTATATTTTGCTACCTTGTCTAAGCTAGTAAGCCTGTAATCTACAGAATAATCTCCAGTTCTGTGTATAGTAATGGAACCATCCATATTATGCCAAAGAGCGAACTGCGCAGCTTTTTCTCCCACTTCTCTAGCTTCATGCTGATCCACTTCTGAAACACATCCCATGAAGGACCTTTGCAAATATCCAAAAGTATCTGATCTGACTCTGCTTATTCCTAAATTCTCTTTAACATAGCTAGCTAGCTTTTCACCTAATGCTCCTGTAGAGGAAAGCACTATATTACCATGGGCATCGTATTCAATTTTGCTCATTAAGTCTTTTGCAACAGGAACGCCATCTTCATTTTTTATACCTTCTGATACTGCAACAACGCATCTTCCGTATTTTCTATATACTTCTCTTACATCTCCTAAAAATTTCTCTTTATCAAACGGAACCTCTGGCAAGTATATAAGGTGAGGACCATCGTCAGGAAATTTCTGAGCAATGGCAGAAGCTGCAGTTAAAAAACCTGCATCTCGTCCCATAACTACTCCTATATATACACCAGGAAGTGCTCTATTGTCTAAATCAACTCCATTGAAAGCTTGAGAAACAAACTTTGCAGCAGAACCATATCCTGGAGTGTGGTCATTTACTAAAAGATCATTGTCTATGGTTTTAGGAATATGTATAGCCCTAAACTCATATGAGGATTTTTTTGCATTTTCATTAACTATATTCACAGTTGATGCAGAATCATTTCCTCCAATATAAAAGAAATATCTCACATCATGAGCCTTTAATACCTCAAATATCTCTTTGCAATATTTTTCATCGGGCTTATCTCTTGTAGAAAATAGCGCTGAAGATGGTGTATTCGCAACGCATTCCAAATTATGAGTCGTTTCTTGAGTAAGATCAAGAAAATCTTCATTAATTATACCTCTAACACCATGAACCGCTCCATAAACTCTCTCAACCTGAGGAAATTTTCTAGACTCTAAAGCTGCACCAACTAAAGATTGATTAATTACAGCTGTGGGTCCTCCACCTTGAGCTATGACAACCTTGCCTTTTAGTACCATACATAATCCCCCTAACCATTATCAAAGATAAGTTAAAATAAGAGCTAAGTGATACAAAATAAAGACTAAATTAATTCCTTGAGTTTAAAATCCAAGTAGTCACATGACACCAAAGAATATTCGACATTGTTTACTCTACCTTGAAGTCCAGTTTTAAAAAAATCATTGCCATGAAGATGACCATAGACCACTTTATCAACATTATACTCATTAATTAGATCTGTAAACAGCGAATTCTCAAACAGCTCATTTGTAGGTGGATAATGAAGCATGGCTATAATAGTTTTTGCACCTGAAGTTTTTGCTTTATCTAGAGAATTTCTAAATCTCATAGCTTCTCTTTCATATACCTTTAAATCTTCTTCTGTAAACTTTGTTTCATTTGGACAAAGCCAGCCTCTTGTCCCGCAGATAACGTAGTCTCCAAATACATATACGTTGTTATGAAGGAAAAACATATTATCATATAATTTATTCATTTTGCTTAAAGTACTCCACCAGTAGTCGTGGTTTCCTTTAATCAATACTTTTGTACCTGGAAGCTCAGCAATTTCTTGCAAATCTTGTTTTGCTTCATCTAAATGAATTGCCCATGAGGTGTCCCCTACCAAAAGCACTAAGTCTTCTGGTTTTACCCTAGCCTTCCAATCCTCAAATATTCTTTCTTTGTGATTATGCCATCCGAATATGTCCATAGGCTTGTTTGAATTACTTGAGAGATGAAGATCTCCTATAGCATATATTTTCATTAATTCTCCTTAATCATACTTTATTTTTACGATTTTTTTAGTTCATAAATACGTTTATTAAGCTCATTTCTAAGCATTATTATATCGTCCATCTCAGATACAGTGCTTACCGCATCAAATCTGCGCTGAAAATCCTTGGCTTCATCAGTAAGACCCATTTTTTGAAGCTCCTGAATACTGTATATGATATCCTTTACCGTTACTGATTTCATTTCAAACATTACCTGAGCTCTCATTATTTCTTCTCTAATCACACTCATCTCTTGATCTAAATTAAAAGCGGCATCAGCAGCTTTTCTTAGTCTTTGTGCTATATCGGAAGGAATATAGTGGTTATACTTATACTTCAAAGAATGCTCAATAGTAGCCCAAAAGTTCATAGATAGCGTTCTTATTTGAATTTCTGCTAGGATATCAACTACTCCTGATACAGTTTGAATTGGGTATTTTATTATTACATGGTAGCTTCTATAGCCACTTGACTTGTCGTTTTTAATATAATCCTTTTCATAAAGCACATCCATATCCTTACGGCTTCTTATATAAGAAACCACAGTATATATATCCTCTACAAACTGGCACATTATTCTTATCCCAGCTATATCTTCAATTTTGTCATCTACTTCGCTTAAGTCAATATCTAAGCGCTTGGCTTTATCTATAATTGATGATATTTTTTTTACTCTTCCCGTAACGAACTCAATAGGAGAATATTCGCCATTGTCTATTAGCTCTTTGCGAATATTTTTGAATTTTACTTTTAGTTCCTCTACAGCGTACTGATAAGGAATAAGAACAGTTTTCCATTGATTAAGTTCCATAATATCGTCCCCTTCACAATATTAAAGTTTGTAGTAATACACTAAACCATTTTCAACCTCGTATTGAATTTGATCATTGTCAATTAACAAGGTTAACATGGAGCCGAGTGTGGAATAGTAATAATGATATTCTTTATAATCTAGTTTCAAGTCATTATCACTTATTATCTTACTAAGTAGTTCTTCTCTAGTATATGGTTGTTCTAACAGATTATATATTTCATTCACGTACCTGTTAACATTATCTTTATTTTTGCTTACAATATCCGTTATTTCATCCTTGTTATAAATGGATTTGCTGTGTCCTATAACACAATAATCAAAATCAATCTCATCTATCAGCTCAAGGCTTTTTAAATATTTTTCTACATCAAATATAAAAGGAAAATCATATTTTTTCATTATATGATAGTCAAATAATGCATCCCCAACGTAAAGAACCTTATCAGGCGATAGAATTCCTATATCTCCATTACTATGCCCATTAAGCTCATATGCTTGAAATTTTATATCAGAAAGCTTAAACTGTCCTTGTTTTATTGTATCTTCTATATCAAAATCAAAAATACTGGCTTTTGTATTTCCTAGTAATTTTTTATGTGGATTTGCTCCATAAATATATGTAGTAAAAAATTTAGGACTTTGAAGAAATCTTTTTGTGTTTTCAGAGCAGAAAAAACTGCATCCAGTAAAATGACTTTTAATACTACTATATGCTTCAAAATGATCTAGATGCTCGTGGGTTGTGATACAGTATCTAGCTCTAAGAGAGCTGTCTTCTAGCATCTGACTTAATCTATTTCCTCTTGCAGACGATAGACCTGGATCTATAATTAGTACAGACTTATCCTTAAAAGTATATATACCTGTGGTAGTCCCACCCTTTACGAATCCACTTTTCCCATTAATTTTTGTAATCTCCATAGTATTCCCTCGTTTTAAAATCTGTTAATTTTGGTATAATATATAGTAACCTTATATATTATATCAGAAAAACACAACATTTTCTCTTGTTGATTATTATTAGAAAGGAGGATTGAAATGAAAAAATCTCTCCTCATCTTCATGGTTATCTTTTTACTCATGCCTGCCAATACCTTCGCTCTTAGTGCGACTGCTTACGATGCCAACAATCTAATACAAAGTGAACAATTTCGCCTAGAACTTATCCAAGATGCAATAAGCAGAAAAGAAAATATCAATTTAAATTTAAAAAACTTTAGCGATAGTCAAGCACAGAAAATTTTCAATCATATTACGAATATAATTTTTTATCAAAGCAATATGGACATCTATTCTATTACTATGGATGGAAGTGTAACTGGAAAATCTGCCAATTTAGTTTTAAACTTGGATTATCGCATGACTCCAGATGAAAATACAAAAGTTAATGAATGGATAAAAACCACTATGGATCCTTTTTTAGCACTAAGTCCTAGTAATCTTGATGTAATTAAATTTGTAAACGATACTATAGTTAAGCATGTTGAATATGACCTTAGTTATGAAAAAAATTCTGCATATCATGCAGTCTTTAATAAATCATCACTTTGTGAAGGCTATTCATTTCTAACTTATAAAATGCTTAGTTACGCAGGAATAGATGCAAAAATTATAAGTGGAGTGGCTGCTAATGAAGACCACATGTGGAATCTAGTTAAGCTAAACAATTTATGGTATCATTTAGATGTCACATGGAATGATCCAGTCTACAGTGGCTCATTTAAGAAACCATTAAATTATGTAAGCTATGATTTCTTTATGCTTACAAGTACTCAAATGGCAAAAACCCACACCTGGGATCAGACTCTATTTCCATTAGCTAAATAAATCAATTAGGAGGAATTATGACAACCAGATATATAAAAATAATCACCTTAAAAGGGAGTTATTTTACTAAAGAATATGAAAAAAAGAAAAAAGATGTAATAAAAGTAAGGAAGGTTCTTGAAGAAACCGTTAAAAAATTTTTTAAAGCAAGAGATTGCGAAGTCCTAATAATTTTTGAAGAGACTGGGAGAGAAGTTTTGGTTACCCCAGATTCTTCAACTGAGGATATCAAAAAATATCTAGGTGAAAAATTTATTCCATAAGGCTCTAATCAGTATTAATATAGACCAACCTCACTTACTGATAATTTATTCCTAAAAAATAAAAGAGTAGTCCAATAATGAAATATAATTGGATTACTCTTTTCTATTATAAGCCTAAAGGTGTCTTACAGCTTTTCCTCCTAGATAGTCAAAATAACACCCTTGGTATAAATCATTTGCTATCATATAGGCTTCAATCATATCTTTAAGCTTCCACCATGAGGTAGAATAATTACAAAAAATCGTATCTTCTTTTGGAGCTCTTCCTAAAAGCCTGTGAATTACAATATCTGGAGAAAGATAAGCAAGAAAAAGCGAAGTTCTTTTTATATAATCATCCATTGAGCATATCTCTAGTTTACCTGACTCGACTAAATCTGCCATTGGAGTGTTTTTAATAAGATATAAGGAATGAAGCTTTACTGCATCTACCTTAAGCGCAGAAAGTATCTTTGCTCCCTCAATTATATCTTCCTCGTCATCATACGGAAGATTTAGTATCATGTGTACTACTAGCTCAAAGCCATAGCTTTTTACAAGATTAGCCGCTTCAATAAATTCTGCTAGGGTATGACCTCTGTTTATGCTTTTTAAGGTCTTATGATTTATGCTTTGAAGCCCAAGCTCTATTGTTATTTCAATGTCTTGTGCATCTTTTATCATTTTAAGAATATCTAAATATCTCTCATCCAATGAATCTGGTCTAGTAGATACTGAAATTTCAACTACATCTTCTCTTATAGCTTCTTTTAAATAGGCTTCAAAGACAGCCGGTGGCAGATAAGTGTTAGTGAAATTTTGAAAATACGCTATATATTTTTTAGCCTTATATCTAGGCCCTATATAGTCAATATTTTTCTCAAGCTGGTCTTTAACAGATATTTTATTCGATAGGGCTTCAAATCCTGCAGCTTTTTCTGAGCAAAAGCTACAGCCATCTTTTGCAACGCATCCATCTCTATTTGGACAAGTTACTGGAAGATTTATAGGTATCCTATAAACCTTTTCTTTGTACTTTTCTTTTAAGTACTCCGAATAAACCTTATACAATTTATTATTAGACATTTGTTTCTCCTGCTATTTTATAATAAAGAAGTATACGAGCAAAATACTAGAGAGCGCTATTCTGTAATATCCAAAAACCTTAAAATTATGCTTTTGAACATAGTTTAAAAATAACTTTATAACCAGAAGAGCTACTATAAAAGAAAAAACACAGCCTAGAAACAGTAAAAACCACTGCCATGAGGTAAAAATTGTACCACCCAAAAACATTTTCGCAAGTTTTAAAAGAGTAGCCCCGAACATCGTAGGAATCGCTAGGAAAAAAGAAAATTCTGCTGCCGCTCCTCTTGAGCACCCAAGGAGCATAGCTCCTATAATTGTTGCAGCTGATCTTGATGTACCTGGAATCATTGCTAAGCACTGAACAAGTCCAATTAAAAGAGCAGTTTTATATGTAATTTTATAAACAGAATCAATAGATATTCTTTTATTTTTATTTTCAATCCAAACTATTATTATTCCCCAAACAAAAAGCGCTATTGTAACTGTCACAGGTCCAAACAGATATTCATCTATGAAGTCATCTAGTAAGAATCCTAAAATTCCAGCTGGAATAACTCCTACTATTACTTTTAACCACAAATCTATTGTATTCTTTTTTTGCTGTTTAGATTTATTTGAACTAAAAGGGTTTAGTTTTTCAAAATACAACACAACTATCGATAGAATAGCCCCAAGCTGGATAATAACGTTGAAGCTATTTGAAAAAGACTGTGGCTTTAGGGAAACAAATTCATTTACTAAAATAAGGTGGCCAGTGCTACTAACAGGTAGAAACTCAGTTACACCTTCTACTATACTCAAAATTAATACTCTTATTATATCTAACATCCAAAAATCCTCCTAGTTATTATGTTTAGTACTATGATATAATAGCATGTTTTTTCAAAAACTAAAACAGAACCTTGAGCATAGGTTCTGTTAGTGGGGTTTGGGGTTTTATCTCAATTTATGCTATGGAGATAAACAAAAAAGCCATGGACTACGAGGATTCATCCTCTGTAGCCTTCATGGCTCTATTATGTTAATATATTATCACACATATAGTAACAATGCAATACTAATTTATAAACTTAATTTTTAAGTCTATTTAATCATTTACATAATATATTTAAAAATAACTTTAAGTTTCTACAATCACTTATAGATTTTTAACATCACTTATTAGCCTTTAGTTTATATAATGGTTTTACAAATTTTTATAAATCTGCAAATAAAACCAGTTCTTCTAAAGCTTGTTTAGCTTTCTCAAAATCTATAAAAAAAGGACTAGTACATATAGTAATAAGTGATGCCTTTTTAGCAAGGTTATTAATCACTTCTATTTTTCTTCTCCTGTCAATGTACTCCATATCCTCGCTAAAAAAATCCAAATCAATATCTAAAATATACCCATTACTATTTACTGCTTGTTTTTCAATATTATCTAAAGAATATGTTGAATCCACTATAAATAAGTTTTCAATCAAACTTTCCTTTTGAAGTGGCTTAATAAAATTTCCCACATTTAACACAGCATTTGTATAATAAAAAGCAGCATCTAGCAAAGTTACCTCGTAATCTATAGCTTCTTTGCTTAGATAATTAATTTCATAAAGAAAATCCCTTATATCTGCCTGCCAATTTTTCACTTCAGAAAAATCTACATCTGGCGTTCTCGTATCTTTATGCTGATCAATGTGAATCATATCAAGTCCTATGGGAATTTGATTTTCAAAAATTTCTTTATAGATAAAGAAAAATGCGTGGTTATGATTGTCAAATACGTAGATTTTTTTATTCTTATGAGTTTTTACTATAAAGGGATCTATTCCTTTAAAACCCACTTCCTTATTGTTATCCATCTCTGCAAAAGCTACAGTATTTGATTCATTTATATGAATTTCACTTGATTCTTTTAAAGATGAAATGCAGATTTCTTTATAGACATCTCTTTTATCGAATGAGAATTTATTATTTCCTATTTCACTTTTTAACTTAAAAGGTTTCTTATAATGGAAGCTCATAGCTATCACCTTTCGTTTTATTAACAAAGAAAATTTTTACTAAATTTAATTTTAATTAATATCCCAACCACACAATATCAATTGATATTAGAAAAAGAATGAGTTATAATATTTTTTTAAAACTAGCCGTTCTATTTTTATCGTATTTTTAAACTATGATTTGTTTTAGTTTATTAAAATATTATTGTATTTTTAGTAGGGGGTAAAATCATGGGAACAATTATGTCATCTTTTTTACTTATATTTCTAGCTGAAATGGGAGATAAAACTCAACTTCTAGCTCTTGCATTTTCAACTAAATATAAAATAAAGCAAGTTCTTTTAGGGGTTTTTCTTGGAGCATTTTTAAATCACGGCCTTGCAATAGTTTTTTCAAGCTTCATAAGTAACTATGTTTCTCTAGATTTAATTAAAGTTGTGGCAGCCATTATGTTTATTATTTTTGGGCTTTGGTCTCTAAAACTAGAATATGAAGATGAGGACGAGGAGAACGAGGCTTCTTTTTCTTTCAAAACTCCTATTTTAACTGTAGCAAGTGCTTTTTTCATAGGCGAGCTTGGTGATAAAACTCAACTTACAGCAATGACTTTAGGGGCTAAATCAGCTTATCCGTTTCTAACACTTCTTGGAACTACCTCAGGAATGATTGCCGTAAGTTTAATCGGTATACTAGTAGGGAAGGTCCTTGGAAAAAGAATTCCAGAAGTCACAATGAAGGTCCTTGCTTCAATTATATTCTTAGGCTTTGGTTTATCTGGGATATACTCTTCAGTAGATAAAATATATTTCACACCTACTTACATAGCTCTATTTAGCTTTATACTTGCATTATCTATTGGTATTATTTTAAAAACGAATTCCAAAAATCACAATATATATTATGAAAAAAAGCTTGCAGAGCTTATAGCCAAATGCAGGCATTGTGATATCCACGATACAAATTGTATCACAGCTATGCAGATAAGAGAGTTAACTCAAAAATACGTAGGTCAAGACCTTCCTTATATAGGAGATATAATTTTATACTTTGAATCCATGAAAAAGGTGGCTCCTAAAAAAGCCACCGATTTAGAAAAAATATTTCACACTAAAATCTAAATATAGAGTCAAAGAAATTATGACTATTTAAATATATCCCATGGCTTATGGTCTGGTAACTCAATTTTGAATTCGAGCTTTTCTTTTTTAGTAGGATGCTCAAAGCTCAAATAATATGACCATAACGCTATGGATTTTTTTTGAGGATTAGAAGAGCCATATTTTAAATCTCCATATAAAGGGCACCCTCTAGTCGAAAACTGCACTCTTATCTGATGTGACCTTCCTGTAATAAGGTCAACTGAAACCAAGCTAAGTCCTTGTCTCTCATCCATAACCTCATAGCTGAGCTTTGCATCTTTAGAATCTTTGACTTCATTCTTAAATGCTTTTACTTTGTTATTTGATTTGTCCTTTACAAGAAAATCTTCCATAAAGCCCGACTTTTTCTCAAGACTTCCTTCTGCAACTAAAGTATACTTCTTTTCAATTTGCTTTTTTCGTATTTGATCTGATAGCCTAGCTGCAGCCTTAGATGTTCTAGCGAAGACCATTAGTCCTCCTGACACTCTATCTAGCCTATGAACCAGTCCTATAAATACCTCTCCTGGCTTATTGTATTTTTCTTTTACATATGCCTTGACCCAGCTGAGCATATCCAAATCCTTTGAATCATCCTCTTGCGAGGGCATTCCAAAGGGTTTTACTACTACTATAATATGGTTGTCTTCATATATTACTTCAGGAGTCACTTTTATTTTTCCCATCTTCCATATATTCCACAAGGTAGAATTAAATTTTCTTTTGTTACTGGCAAGCCTATTTCTCCACTCGATACACTTCCCTGCTTATCCTTTACAATTATAAGCTTCAGCATATTTTCTATAGCTGTCGGAGATAATCCTGTTGTGTAAGAATTTAATAATAAAAATAGCGGCTCATCACTTAGCACCTGGGATGTAAGCTTTAGTAGCTTCGTAAGCTCCTCTTCAAATTTCCATATTTCTCCATTTGGCCCTCTTCCATACGAAGGAGGATCCATTATTACAGCATCGTATTTGTTACCTCTTCTTATTTCTCTTTGTACAAACTTAAAGCAATCATCTACTATATATCTAATTTTATTGTTCGATAAACCACTAAGCTCTGCATTTTCTTTAGCCCAAGCAACCATTCCCTTTGATGCATCTACATGGCATACTTCCTCTGCTCCAGCATAAGAAGCAGCACAGGTTGCTCCTCCAGTATATGCAAATAAATTAAGAACCTTTATAGGTCTATTTGCTTTTGAAATTTTATCCATCATCCAGCTCCAATTAGCTGCTTGCTCAGGAAACAGTCCTGTATGTTTAAAACCTGTAGGCTTTATATAAAAAGATAGTCCCTTATAAGATATAGTCCATCTTTCAGGAATTTTCTTTTTAAACTCCCAGGTTCCTCCACCTTTGCTACTTCTATGATAATGTCCATGGATATCTTTCCACTTTACGTTATCTGTATCAGCTGGCCATATAGCCTGAGGGTCAGGTCTTCTAAGCACTATATTTTTCCATCTTTCTAGCTTTTCGCCGTTGCCAGCATCAATAATCTCATAATCTTTCCAATCATCTGCTAAAATAAGCATTGCTTCACATCCTATAATTTAAGTTTCTTAATAATTAGCTTTAATCCTAAAACAGTATAGCATCTGAAAATCATTTAATAAAGAAAAAATAAACATTAAACAAACCAATTTTCGTCTATAATTTGGCTTTTAGTTTTTTTCTGAGTTAAAGCACTATAAATTTTCGATGACAATTTAGTTTCTCCTATTAATAATCCCCCTACTAAAATATCATTTTCAAAAACTAATTTTTTATAATTATTAGAGTCTTCAACAATTTCGTAAGTTCTTCCTTCTTTGTCCTCTATGTCTCCTGCAGAATAAACTCCGATTTCTAGTCCTTTTAATATAGTAGCAGGAATAAAGCCCTCAAATTCTTTATTATCGCCAAGTACATTGGCTGCAGCAATTTTTCCCATCTGCATAGCTGCTGGCCAAATTCCATATGTGCTATTCCCAATTTGTACATTATCTCCTGCTGCATAGATATCTTCATCACAGGTTTTAAGATTTTTCGTTACCATTATCCCTCTATCACAATCTATCCTACATCCTTTTGGAAGATCTAGATTTGCTCTTACTCCCACAGAAATAATAACCATATCTGCATCTAGAATTTTTTTGCTATTTAGTTCAACTCCCGTTACAGTTTCTGCTCCTAAAATAGCTTTAGAGGATTCTCCAAGATAAAACTTTATACCAGATTTAGTTGCGGATTCTAAAACTAATTTCGATGCTTTGACATCTAGCTGTCTTGGCATCAGCCTATCACTAAATTCTACAATGCTTACATCAATATTTTTATGAAGTAAGCTCCAAGCTGCTTCAATTCCTAAAAGTCCTCCTCCAATAATGACTGCTTTTTTTACTTTATCAAGATTTTTATTTATATTTTCTATATCGCTAGCATATTTGATTGTGTATACACCTTTTTTATCTGTTCCTTCTAAAGGAGGAACAAAATTATTACTTCCAGTACATAAAATTAGCTTGTCGTATTCATAGCTAGCATTATTTTCTGTTGTCACGATTTTTTTATCTTTATCTATTCCGATTACTTTGGTGTTTAGAATTATAGAAATATTATTTTCTTGAAAATATTCTTTAGTCTTCAAATAAAAGTTAGCTGGATATTCACTTTCCCCAATCATATGGGATAACATAGGTCTATAATAAGGAAGTCTATCATCACTGCTAATCATTGTGATTTTTATATCTGGATTCAACTTTCTCAATGTTTCCGCTGCCGATATCGCCGCGGCGCTACTTCCAATAATTACTATTTTCATAAAATCCCCTCCTGATTTGATATAAAATTAACTAATTGAATAAATAAATTATTATTTATTTATAAATATCATTTTAATTTAAGAAATCATATCTATTTCTTATCTAATTATATCATTAAAAACGCTTTAAAACACTCAAATAAAACAATTGGATAATAAGATTTAAAACACGCTTATAATTACTTCTTTCTTTAATATTGAAATTTTGTTAATAAATAAATTAATTGTTATTCAATTGAGAATATTATGAATATTTATTAGTTTTATTTTGATTTTTTTGATATAATATTTTTATCCAGATTTTACAAATTTAAAAATAAGTTTTTTTAATTTTGTAAGTTTAATTCCCACTAAAGCACTCTGGAAACGTTATCTTTACAAAAAAAATAGGTTTTTCTTAATTTTGCTCATTACTACAATATAGGAGGGTGATAATTTCTAACTATGAATAAAGGCTTAACGATTAAAATATCGTAAGTAGTTAATTTATCAAAGAAAAGGGCCGTAGTTGAATATTTCATTCATTTGATAATCGTTTTCTTGAATATTCGAGTAAATTTATTCAAGAAAACTCAAAAAATATTCATTGATATTCAGCGTTTTATGAATATTTAACCATTATTGCAAATACTATTTTTCTTTTTTTTAAATTCTGTTATATTATGGGTAAAGATTGTCTAATATTTAGCAAGGAGGGATAATATGCAAGAAACCACTTTAAACAAGGAGCTTTATGATCAGTTAGCAGATTATATTGCTAATGTGGAGAATAAAGAAACTGCTCTTATCGAAGTTCTTCATAAGGCTCAAAACCTCTTTGGATTTATTCCAAAGGAAGTTCAACTATTTATAGGTGAAAAATTAGGAGTACCAGCTTCTAAAGTATTCGGTGTTGTTAGCTTTTATTCTTACTTTACTACAGAACCAAAAGGTAAATACGTAATTAACGTATGTATGGGTACGGCATGCTTTGTTAGAAAAGCTGATTCTCTACTTAGAGAACTTGAAAAAGTTCTATGCATCAAGCCAGGCGAGACTACTGAAAACAAAATGTATTCAATAGAGGCGCTTAGATGTGTTGGAGCCTGTGGTTTGGCCCCTGTTATTATGGTAAACGATGAAGTTTATGGAAAAGTAACTGTGGACGATATTCCAAAAATACTTGCAAAATATGCTGATTAGGAAGGAGGACTAACATGAATAAAATTGAATCTTTTAAGGCTCTACTAGATTTACAAGCTGAGTACAAGCCAAATTTAAAGCTAAGAACAGATAACATTCAAAATACAGAGTACAGAGAAATCCTAGTGTGCGGTGGAACTGGATGTATGTCCTCTCAAAGTCAAAAACTAATCGATAATCTTAACGCTGAAATAGCAAAAGCAGGTTTATCTGACAAGGTAAACGCTCATATTACAGGATGTTTTGGTTTTTGTGAGCAAGGACCAATTGTAAAAGTATTCCCAGATGATGTGTTTTATGTACAAGTAGCTCCTGAAGATGCAGCTGAGTTAGTTAAAACTCATCTTGTTGATGGAAACAGAGTACATAGACTACTATATCAAGATCCTGATTCACACGAAAAAGTAAACACTCAACACGAGATGTCTTTTTATAAAAAGCAAAAACGTATTGCTCTTAGAAACTGCGGTCTTATTAACCCAGAACTAATCTCTGAGTATATTGCTTGTAGAGGTTATGAGGCAATAGGAAGATGTATTTCTGAAAAAACACCTCAAGATGTAATTGATGAAATAAAACTATCTGGCCTAAGAGGAAGAGGCGGCGGAGGTTTTTCTACTGGTCTTAAGTGGGAATTCACGAAAAAGCCTGTCTCAGATATTAAATATATAGTATGTAATGCTGACGAGGGAGACCCTGGTGCATTTATGGACCGTTCTATCCTTGAAGGTGACCCTCATAGTATAATCGAAGCTATGGCTGTAGCTGGTTATGCCGTTGGAGCATCAAAAGGATTCGTTTATATTCGTGCTGAGTATCCTCTTGCTATCAAGAGACTTCGTCATGCTATAAACGAAGCTAGAGAGCACGGACTACTTGGAGACAATATAATGGGAACAAGCTTCTCTTTTGATATTGAAATCAAGTATGGCGCAGGAGCTTTCGTATGTGGAGAGGAAACTGCTCTTATCCATTCTATAGAAGGACAACGTGGAGAGCCAACTACAAAACCTCCATTCCCTGCTGAAAGCGGACTTTGGGACAAGCCTACATGCGTTAATAACGTTGAGACTCTTGCAAACGTTCCTGCTATTCTTTTAGAAGGAGCTTCTTGGTTTAACGCAATCGGAAGTGAAACATCAAAAGGAACCAAAGTTTTTGCACTTGCTGGTAAAATTAACAACGTTGGTCTAGTTGAGGTTCCTATGGGAATTACTCTTAGAGAAATCATTTACGAAATAGGTGGCGGAATCAAGGACGGCAAAGAATTTAAGGCTGTTCAAACAGGAGGCCCATCAGGTGGATGTATTACTAAAGACCAATTAGATGTAAAAATAGATTATGAATCATTAGGAGCTATTGGCTCTATGATGGGTTCAGGCGGTATGATTGTTATGGACGAAGATAACTGTATGGTTGATATAGCTAAATTCTATTTAGAGTTTACTGTAGAGGAATCATGCGGAAAATGTACTCCATGTCGTGTAGGTAACAAGAGACTTCATGAAATGCTTACTAAGATTTCTGAAGGCAAAGGAACTATGGAAGATCTTGATGCTATGAGAGAGCTTGCTCAAACCATAAAAGATACTTCACTTTGCGGTCTTGGACAAACTGCTCCAAACCCTGTATTATCTACATTAAATTTCTTCGAAGATGAATATATAGCTCACGTTCAAGATAAAGCTTGTCCTGCTGGAGCTTGTCAGTCTCTTCTAAAATATATGATTACTGAAGAAAAATGTATCGGATGTACTAAGTGTGCTAAGGTTTGTCCAGTATCATGTATTAGTGGAAAAGTGAAGGAAAAGCATGTAATTGATCAAAATCAATGTATTAAATGTGGTGCTTGTTTTGATGCTTGTCCTGTAAATGCTATTACTAAAGGTTAAGAAGGGGTGATTACGGTATGGTGAATGTTAATATAAATGGAAAAGATATACAGGTTCCTGCAGGTTCTACAATACTTGAAGCCGCTAAAGAACTAAATATCAAAATACCTACTTTATGTCACCTTGATCTTCATGACATAAAGATGGTAAACCAAGCTGCATCTTGTCGTGTGTGCGTGGTTGAAGTTGAAGGAAGAAGAAATCTTGCTCCAGCTTGTGCTACTCCAGTATTTGAAGGAATGAAAATAAAAACAGATACTCAAAAAGCAATCAGAGCTAGAAGAACAGTTGTTGAGCTTTTATTATCAGATCATCCAAAGGATTGTCTAATTTGTGAAAAGAACACTGATTGTGAGCTTCAATCTCTTGCTGCTGATTTAGGTATAAGAGAAATCAAATACGAAGGCAAAATGTCTGAGTACCCAATTGATAGAAGCAGTTATTCTATAGTTAGAAATATGGATAAATGCGTACTTTGCAGAAGATGTGAAACAGTATGTAACAATGTTCAAACAGTTAACGTATTATCTGCAGTTGGAAGAGGTTTTGATACTGTAGTAGGTACTGCATTTGATTTACCTATTCATGAAACTACATGTACATTCTGCGGACAATGTCTAGCAGTATGTCCTACAGCTGCTCTTACTGAAGTAAATAACGTTTCTAAAGTATGGAACGCTATCAATAGTAAGAAATATGTTGTAGTTCAAACAGCTCCAGCTGTTAGAGTTGCTCTAGGTGAAGAGTTTGGTATGGAGCCTGGAACTGTAGTTACTGGCAAAATGGCTGCTGCACTTAGAACACTTGGATTTGATAAAGTATTTGACACAGACTTTGCTGCTGACCTTACTATAATGGAAGAAGCATCTGAGTTTGTTCATAGATTAGAGCATGGTGGCAAGCTTCCAATACTTACAAGCTGCTGTCCAGGATGGGTTAAATTCTTTGAGCATCAGTTCAGCGATATGTTAGATATCCCATCAAGCTGTAAATCTCCTCACGAAATGTTTGGAGCTGTTGCTAAAACTTATTTAGCTGAGAAGCTTGATGTTAAGCCAGAGGATATGATTGTTGTATCTGTAATGCCTTGCGTAGCTAAAAAATACGAGTCTGCTAGACCAGAGCTTGGTCATGGTGGAACTAAAGATGTTGATATAGTAATTACTACTAGAGAGCTTGCTCAAATGATTAAAGAAGCTGGTATAAACTTTAATGAATTAGAAGACCAAGACTTTGATAATCCTCTAGGAGAATCAACTGGAGCATCTGTAATATTCGGAACTACTGGTGGAGTTATCGAGGCTGCTCTTAGAACTGCTTATGAGTGGTTAACAAAAGAAACTCTTGAAAACGTTGAATTCGAAGCACTTAGAGGTCTTGATGGAACTAAAGAAGCTACAGTAAATATCAATGGTCAAGATATCAAAATTGCTGTTACTCATGGACTTGGTAATGCGAGAGCTTTACTTGAAAAAATCCGTGCAGGTGAAGCTGAATACCACGCTATAGAAATCATGGCTTGCCCTGGTGGATGTATCGGTGGTGGCGGACAGCCATATCACCATGGAGACTTATCAATTCTTTCAAGAAGAATTGAAGGTATTTACTCTGAAGATAGAGCAAAAACTATTAGAAAATCTCATGAGAACCCAATGATAAAACAGCTTTATGCTGATTTCTTAGGTGAGCCATATGGCCATAAAGCTCATGAATTGCTTCACACAACTTATACTGCAAGACAAAAAATGTAAGTCCCTTCCCCACAGTTAATTTATTAAACCCACATAAATATGCTAAACGCTCATTACCTAAAAGGTAATGAGCGTTTTTATATTGTCTTTATCTACTCTTCATAGGTCCTTGGTTTAAACTCAGTAATTTCATTAAAATTAAATCTATTATCTATCTTATTTTTAATATAATCATAAAAATAGTCTTGAACGTTAAGAGGTTCTTTACCCCTTTTATCTACTCTGCTATATGCCCCTGTACTATGAAGAATTCTAGTTTTGTCAGTATCTGAAAGATATAAATTAATAATATTTTTCACTCTTGCTTTATTACATTCATCTTCTACTGGAAATAACAGCTCGACTCTTCTATCTAGATTTCTAGGCATAAGATCGGCACTAGACATAAATATCTTTTCTTGACCAGCATTATAAAAATAAAAAATTCTACTATGCTCTAGCAACTTCCCCACTATACTTCTTACTTCTATATTTTCACTTACTTGAGGATATTCAGGAACCAAACAGCATATGCCCCTTATAATCAGCTTTATATTTACTCCTACCTCTGAGGCTTCATATAAAAGCCTAATTATACTTTCATCCACAAGAGAATTCATTTTAAATATTATCTGTCCGCCAAACCCTTCTTTTGCATTTCTTATTTCATTTTTAATTAAATTTTCTATCTTCTTTCTCAAACCCACTGGAGCTATATCTAGCTTTTCAAGTCTTTGGATTTGGCTGAATCCAGATAGCATATTAAAAACAGCTGAGGCATCTGCCCCGATATACGGGTTGCATGTCATTATTGCTGTATCAGTATAAAACTTAGCTGTTACATCATTGTAATTGCCTGTCCCCATATGAACATATCTCTTTATTTTATCTTCTTCTCTTCGTACTACAAGCAGCAGCTTACAATGGGTTTTTAAGCCCACAAGCCCATATATTACATGACATCCAGCTTTTTCAAGCTGTTTAGCCCAAATTATATTATTTTCCTCATCAAATCTCGCTTTTAGCTCTACCAGCACTGTCACCTGCTTGCCGTTTTCTGCCGCCTTTGCTAAAGCTGATATTATTGGCGAATTTCCGCTTACTCTATAGAGAGTTTGTTTAATCGCAAGCACATTGTCATCCTCAGCAGCTTGTCTTACAAAATCAACAACTGTATCAAAGCTTTCAAAAGGATGATGAAGCATAATATCTCTTTCACTTATGGCTTCAAAAATATTGTTATTTTGAACCGTAATAGAAGGAAGTGGTATCTGATTTTCAAATTTTAAATCTTGGTAGCCTTTTAAATTATAAAACTTCATAAGAAAAGTAAGATCTAAAGGTCCACTGATTCTATACATTCCACCTTCAAAAGCCTCTGACTCTTCTAAAATATAATCAATTATCTCTTGAGAGGTGTTTTTCTCATATTCTAGTCTTACAGCATTACCCCATTTGCGTTTTTTTATAGACTGCTCTATTTCTTCAAGCAAATCCTCCGCTCCATCTTCATCAATAGAAAGGTCAGCATTTCTTGTAATTCTATAACATGCCATATCGAGAATCTCATGTCCTATAAACAGCATATCCATATGAATTTTAATAATATCTTCAAGTAGGATAAATTCTTTTTTATCATTTTCACAAGGAAGAAGTATAAATCTATCTAGCACAGATGGAACCTGAACTGTTGCAAACACTGGTTCTACATCTTCATTTCCTCTAAGTAATATAGCAATGTTCAAGCTCTTATTTAAAATTAATGGAAATGGTCTTGATTTATCGACTACCATTGGTGTAAGCACTGGGTAAATCTGATTAAAAAAATATTTTTCTACAAAAATCCTCTGCTCGTCCGTTAAATTCTTAGGCCTTTTGAAATATATATCTTCTTTTTTAAGAGCTGGAATAAGTGACCTAAGATAGGTGTTATATTTTTCAGATACTAGTTCGTGTACTCTGAGAGTAATTTTATCTAGCTGTTCTTTTGGAAGCAGTCCAGCTGAATCTTTCTTACTGTAGCCAGCTATTATTTGGTCATTTAAGGATGCTACCCTAACCATAAAAAATTCATCTAAATTAGACGCAGTAATAGCTAGAAATTTTAACCTTTCAAATAATGGATTTTTTAAATCCTGGGCTTCTTCAAGCACTCTTGTATTAAACTCCAGCCAGCTTAATTCCCTGTTAAAAAAAGGATAGACTGCATTATTTGTCATTTTATTCACCCTTTAACTTTTAGAATTGGTCTATATCCTGTTACATCTTCAAAAAAATCTGCTTTTTTCATAAAATACCATTTTTCGAGAGGAATATCATCCTTTGCATGAGCTGTTATTATTAGATTGGTGTCCTTCACCTTTATATCTATGGATTTAATTTTTCTTTTATGTGTTATATCCATAGCGTCACAAAGCTTTAATATGCTTGATAGCTTACTTATTTTTATTCTATTCTCATAAGGCAAAATCTTATAAGAGTCTATACTCTTTGGATTCTCTTCGTTATGAAATCTAGCCGTATGAGCTATTATATTTAAATCACTATCGCTTATTCCCATTATGTCCTGAGCTTTTATAATACTGTATGAATGCTCAATGTGCTCATTGAGATTGATATACTTGCCTATATCATGAAGAAGCGCTGCAATCTCAAGCAAAAATCTATCGTTAGAACCAAGCTCATGAATCTTTTTAGTTTTATCAAAAATTTTTATAGCCATTTCTCTTACATGAAGAGCATGGGAATCATCTATTCTGTAACGCTTACCAAGATAAGCCACTGAGCTTAATATATCGTTTAAAAATTCCTCTTTACGCTTTGTATTATATATATTATCAGCCATATCTGCTAAAATACCATGCCTTAAGGACACTCTTGGAGCATATATCCCCTCCGCCTGAGTAAGGTCTACAAATTTTTTAAATATAACTAAGGTTGGAAGCACCATCTCTGCTTGTTTTTCTGAGATTTGCATATATTGTGCTACCTCATAGGTGTTCATTTGCTTTATCTTTTTATATAAATCTGTAAGATTCTCTTTTGAAACAAACTTTATAGATTTTTCTTTATCAGTTTTCTTTGATATTTTATATATCTCAGTAAATTCCCCACCAATTCCTATGAAGTTCGATAAATTATAGGGCTTTATTCTATCTTTTAGTATATAAATATTACTCTCAATATAATCTTCAATCACAGAGGCAAAATCCAAAGTAATCTTTTCTAAATCAGCCAGAGTCTCCATTACTCTAAGAGAGCCAATTTTTACATACTCTGTAAACTGTAGTTTCGAATCATAATAAAGACTTACTTCCACCCCACCTGAGCCTATATCTACGATCAAAACTCCAGCTTGCTTAATATTAGTAAAATCAGGCAAATAATCTTCTATAGCTTTATATGTGAGAAGTCTTTCCTGTGCATTGTTAATTATCTCTAAGCTAAGTCCACTTGATATTCTTATCTGCTCCAGTACATAATCACAATTTGCTGATTCTCTTATTCCACTTGTCGAAACTGCTCTATATTCTGTTACTCGATAGTCAAGCATCAGCTTTTTAAAATTTTTCAGTATTTTACATGCCTCTTTTATAGTTTCAATGCTTATTTTTCCATAGTTATATGTATCCTTCCCAATGTCAATCGGCTTTTTTACTTCGTCAATTATATTGATTCCAGTGTTTTCTCCTATTTCAGCTATAATCATTCTAATTGTGTTCGAACCCACATCTATAGCTGAAACCAGCTTAGTGCTTTTTCCCATTTAATCCACTCCTACATTTATATTGCTATTTCTATTATACAGGCAACACGTATACTATTTGTTAAGCAATGATTAATTAATCTTATACCCAATAATTTTATGTAGTTAAAGCAAAAATACATCTTTTATATATATTTCTAATTAAGTGAAGGCAGAGCTTTGTTTTGTGGTATCATTTATAGTAAGAATTCTGCTCATTAATGCAATCAAAGATTTATAATTAGTCCCAGACACTTTGTTGTATTCATAATAAAGCTAGACTAAATACAACAATAATTAGGAGGTGAAATCTTTATGGATACTATAGGAATCATAGATATGGGTTCAAACTCTGTTAGATTAATACTAGTGAGAGTATTTAAGGACTTGTCATTTAGACTTATGGACGAGCATAAGGAATCCATTCGTTTAGGGGATGGAATAGATGAGTTTTCTAACCTAAAGGAAGATAAAATTCAAGATGCACTAAAAACTATGAAAATGTTTAAAAGGCTATGTGATGCTCAAAATGCAACTAAAATAATCGCTGTTGCAACTGCTGCAGTTAGAAAAGCCAATAATGGTCAAGAGCTTATAGATAGAATTTATGATGAAACTAATATAGATATGAAGGTAATAAGTGGAAAAGATGAGGCTTACTTTGATTATCTAGCTGTTTCTCATTCTGTATTTTCAAAAGATGGATTAATTTTAGATATAGGCGGAGGAAGTTTTGAGCTTGTGCTTATGAAAAATAGAGAGCTTATAGAGTCAGTAAGTATCCCTATGGGTTCAATCGATTTTGCTCAAAAATTTAAAATTAAAGACCCTCTTACAAAAGATGAAGAAAAGAAAATGATAAAGTTTATATCAGACAAGCTAAAAGAAGTTCCATGGCTTAAATCTGCGAAAAATTTACCTCTTATAGGAGTCGGAGGAACACTTCGTAACATTGGCAAAATTAATATGTTAAAACGAAATTATCCCATCGATATTCTCCATAATTATGAGGTTAAAACTGACGAGGTTTTTGAAATATACGATGAGCTCAAAGCAATGGATTATGAATCAAAAAAAACATATCCAGGCCTATCATCAGATAGAGCTGATATCTTTATAGGCTCTCTTAGTCTTGTTTCAGCAATTATGAAGCAGATTAACAGCGATAAATTGATAGTAAGTGGTAAGGGTGTAAGAGAAGGCTTGTTTTACAACTATCTGCTTGACAAAAATGTATATGTAGATAACCCTCTAATGCTATCACTTGAAAACACTACTAAGATTATGGGGCTAGACCTCGTGCATTCATATCAGGTTAGAAAGCTTACTAAACGTCTTTTTGATTTATTAAAGCCTGTTCATAAGATAACTGATGATGTCGGCAATATAATAGACACTTCCTCACTACTTCATGATGCAGGAATAATAATAAACTACTATAACCACCATAGAAATTCATTCTTCGTAATACTTAATTCTCAAGTAAATGGATTGTCCCACAAGGAACTTTTGATGAGTGCTTATACAGCTTCCATGCATAGAAAAAATAAAGCATTAGAAAATTACTCCAGATACAAGCTTTTACTAGATTCAGAGGATATACAAAAAATTAAAAAAATAGCTATCTTTCTCAGAATTGCCGAGAGTCTTGATAAAAGCATGAGCTGCATAGTTTCTGATTTAGAAATAGAAATCAAAAAAGACAAAGTTATAATTAAAGTTATTTCTAAAGACAATCCAGAAGTAGAACTTAATGATGCTAGAACTGCTATATCTGCATTCAAGAAGCTTTATAAGCTTGACCTCATTATTGAATAGAAAATGCTTTATTATAAGCTTAACTCAAAAGCAATCCAAGTTTATTCACTTGGTATGATAACATTTATGTAACCAAAATAAAAAACTAGGATATAACCAATTGGTTAAACCCTAGTTTTTTTAACTTTTTAAGAATAAAGCATTTTGACCATCTTCTTAAATAAATTCATTTTATTTTTTGAGTAAGGAAACCATTGAATCTCTTTGTTTTTTATTCCAGTGTCCTCCACGATTCCCACTTCATTAACAAAGGATAGCAGTCCTTCTTTTCCATGATAGCGTCCCATTCCACTTGCTTTAACTCCTCCAAATGGAAGTGCCATATTTGCAACAGGAACTATAACTTCATTTATAGCTATTACTCCAGCATTAAGCTTAGAGGAGACTCTAGACGCTTTGTTTGCATCTGAAGTAAAGATGCTAGCTCCTAGTCCATAAATACTGTCATTTGCAAGCTCTACAGCTTCATCCTCGTATCTGAATTTCATTACTGGAAGAACTGGTCCAAAAGTCTCTTCTCTCATCACTAGCATGTCATGATTTACACCACTTAGCAATACTGGAGAAATAAATTTATTATTATCTATCATTTCTGCTTTTGTATAGAGCTCTGCACCCTTAAGCTTAGCATCCTCTATATGAGATTTAACTATGCTCACTTGATTTTCACTAGTCATGCAACCAAGGTCTGCATAAGGCTCTGTCCCTTGCCATAGCTCACCAATCTTAGCTTTTACTAGGGATATAAACTCATCATATACTTCTTCCTGTACATAGGCTCTTTCTACGGATAGACATACCTGCCCAGAGTTTGTAAAGGCTCCCCAGACAGCAGCGCTTGCAGCTCTCTCAAGGTTTGCGTCCTTAAATACTATCATAGGATCCTTGCCGCCTAACTCTAGCTCTACTGGAATCAGATGTTCACTTGCCTGTTTTAATATTTTTTTACCTGTAGCTGTAGAGCCAGTAAAAAATATTTTGTTAGGCTTTAAATCTATTAATTTTTCTCCAAGCCCTGAGTTACTATTAGCGTAAACTACCTGAACTATTTTTTTAGGAAAGTTTAAGGCAGTAAACATTCTTTCAATAAGCTTTCCAACTGCAAGAGTTTCAAAAGAAGGCTTTAGTATTACGCTATTTCCAGCTATAAGCGCAGAAATTGTCGGTACCATAGACAGGCTAAACGGAAAGTTCCAAGGTGATATCACAAGAACCGTTCCTAAAGGTCTATATTCTACATAGCTCTTTTTAGGTTTAAAATATAAAGGGCTAGATACCTTTTTTGTAGATAAGATATCCTCTGCAGTTTTCTCATAGTATTTTATAGCCTCTATCACTGCAAGAATCTCAGAGGTATAGGCTTCTATGACAGGCTTTCCTGTGGCTTTTGATATCTCTCTGCTAAGCTCATCTCCCATTTCTACTAAATACTTTCTAAGAGCCTGCATATATTTCAATCTTTCTTTTAAAGATAAATGTGACCATATTCTAAATGCATCAGCTGAATCTTTATAGATAGCTTCTAAATCATCGGGCTTTGTTGAGTTTATAGTTGCTATTATTTCAGAGTTTATTGGACTTTTACATTCTATCATTGCTCTCACTCCTACATTTATTTTCTTTACTATCTATTCCCGAATTGCTTATGCTATAAACATTTTATCTCACACTTAAAAGCAAGCTTTTAGAAGCTTTACTTTTTAATTCTAGTCAATCCATTTTTTACAGCTTCAATCACTGGGGCTGATTCATCTATTTTGTATATTCTAGCTGGATTGCCTTTGGTATCCCAATCTACTCCACTCCACCAAACAGCAAGTTTAATTCTGTCGTATTTGTGAATTTTAGTAAACATATCTTGGATCCAAGCTGGCTTATCTCCACCATGTGAGCTAGAACCAAATTCTGTAATCATAAGTGGTTGAGAGAATCTATTTGCATATTCATAATATATTTCATCGTAGATTCTTTCAAAGCTTCTCCAGCTTTCTCCTTTATAGTAATTTCCTGTATTATATCCTGTTAATCCTACTACATCGACATATTCATCCCCTGGATAATATGACATGTAGTGATTCCATGCAAAGTTTGGAAAGCTTCTTTCATTTGGATTCCATACAAAAATAGCATTATCTACTCCATTTGCTTTGAACAAATCATAAATATATCTATATAGCTCGACATATAAATCTGCATCTTTTCCATAATGATATGCACTGTATTTGCACCAGTCTCCGTTCATCTCATTGTTAAGTCTAAATAAAACAGGATAATTAATAGATTTTAAATCATTGGCGTAGGTAATAAAATACTGGTCATATTCTCCATTTAAAATCTTATAGGTTATATCCTCCTGTGAGCCTTGCTCCTTTGTGGTCTGCATAGTAAGCTCAACTACTTTATTGTTTAGCTTTGCCGTAAGCATCTCATTTTTAGGGAATTTTTCATCCATATGCTGGTATCTTACAATAACAGGAAAATCATAATCTAGCTTAGTTTGTAATTGCTTTAGATATGAAAAATCATATGGAGCAGTTGGCTCAAAAATACCAAACTTCAAATTGCTTTTTTGAGCAAATGTCTCATCGTAAAATTCTTTAGCCTCTTTGCTCATAGGTCTAGTTATAGTTTTCGTAGCTTTATAAGCTGGCATAGCTGAGTTTGAGGATGTAAATTTAAAAGTACTGGCAATTGCTTCAAAATCAGATATTGGCTTGCTTGACTTCATTATTATAGTGTATACCTTTTTATTTGTCCTAGGTATTTCTACGCAGGCATAATAGTTTTTATCATTTTTTATTTTGGATAGCTTTGGCCTAGTATAGTAAATCAAATGTGATTTAATTCCACTTACTTTAATGTCCCTCGATTTGCTTACAGAAAACAAAGGATTGTTATAAAGGCTTTTATTCCCATAATTTTTATAGGTTGCAAAGCTATCAAGCTCATTTGTAAAATCATCATAATAAACATCAATGGTCGTATCAGCATTTACAAATCTAGTTCTTATATCCATTGCAGATTCGTCTATCTTCATATCTTGATAAACATGAAGTCTGTACCCTAAAGCATAATTTTCATATTGATTAGTGTACTCATTAAGCGATACTACTGTGGACGCTGACTCGGCAGATGCCTCAATTGGCAGTAAGGTAAGCCCTAGGATTAATGCTAATCCTAATAATGTCAATTTCTTTTTCATGGTTCCTCCTAGATTATCTCTATATTATAGAAGCTCGCTTGGAATTAAAGCATCATCAAGTCTAGCAATAAAATAGTTTTGATTAGCTACATTTATTTCATCAGCATAATTTTTAATCTCTGATGAAGTAATTTTCTCAGCAATAAAAGCTCCTTTGTGTAAATTTATTAAATTATAAGCTGAAAGCTTTGCTTTTAATTCTTCTATTTTATTTGTATCATTTAACCTCACATAATAGTCTGCTAAAATTGGATTTACTTTTGTGCTAGAAAAATCAACTGCTAGGTGCTCAATAGCCTCGTGGTTATATATATCTAAAAGGTCGCTCACTACTGCATTTGCAGTTGCATATCTTCCAGCTCCTTCTCCATAAAAGCTCACTTCGCTTAGGTTATCTCCTTTTGCCATACCAATATTGTAGGCATCAGACACTTGGGCAAAAATGGAGTTTTGTTTTAAAATAACTGGCTCTACAGCAGCCTTATAATTATTATTCTCATAATTAGACCTAGCTATTAGTTTTATGTCGCATCCTGCTTTTTTTGCTATATCCATATCCTGCTTTTCAATATGTCTGATTCCATTTATTTGAATCTGCTCAAGTGGAAGATGCTTTTTAAAAATTGTACTAGAAAGCACTGAAATCTTTCTTGCCATATCAGTACCATCGATATCATCCGAAGGGTCTTGCTCAGCATAACCTTTTTCTTGAGCTTGCTTTAATACATCTGCAAACTCCAAGCCTTCTTTTGACATTTTGCTCAAAATAAAATTACTGGTTCCATTTAAAATCCCAGAAATCTCATAAAAATTATTTATTCTCGCATTTTGCTTTAAAGGCTTAATAAGAGGTATTCCTCCACCTACGCTTGCCTCATATAAAAGTGCTGCGTTATGGTTTTTAGCTAGAGCTAAGAATTCCTCCATGTGCTTTGCTAGAACTGCTTTATTGGCAGTCACTACATGCTTACCTTGAGACAATGCGTACTTTATATATTCATAAGGCTTATCAATTCCACCCATAACCTCTACTACAGTATCAATCTCAGGATCGTTTAATATATCATAAGGCTCTAAGGTCAAATTTAGGCCTTGCTCTTCATAAGAGATATATTTGCTTTTATTTCTAACTAGAGTAGCTTTAACTTTTATATCATATTCTTGAAACTTTGTGGTGGATAGAATATCCCATACTCCTCCGCCAACTGTACCTAAACCTAAAATGCCTATCTTCATCTTAAACCTCCTGATCATAGTATTAAATTCTACTTTATACTATACAATATAAACACTATAATTTAAACAAAAAATCCCTTTATAACTATTAAATATTAAATTAATATCTAAAGTTAAAAGGGATTATATTGTAAGTTTTAAAAACAGATTAACAATCTATATATCCATACATGAGCATTAATATTTAGCCGATAGCAAACATCAGCTCGGCTTCTACTGCAACCTTGTCTCCTATTTTTGCTATAGCACTTCCTATTCCTATAGAAGCCTTTGATTTTATAATCTCAACCTCAAGAGTAAGTACATCTCCAGGTTTTACTTTTGTCTTAAATCTAGCCTTATTTATTCCTGCAAAATAAGCTGTCTTGCCTTTATTTGCCTCTACGCTTAAAATACATACAGCTCCCGTTTGAGCCAGTGCTTCAATTATAAGCACTCCAGGCATTACATGTTCCTGCGGAAAATGACCTTGAAAATAATATTCTGAAGCCGTAACTGCTTTTAGTCCAACTGCCTTTTTGCCAGATTCGAGTTCTAATATCTTATCCACTAATAAAAATGGATATCTATGTGGGATAATTTCTTGTATTTGATTGCTATCTAACATTATTTACCCTCCCATTTTTTGAAAAGAAGGCTGGCGTTATGGCCTCCAAAGCCTAGAGAGTTAGAAATAGCATATTTTACATCAACTACTCTTTTTTCTCCTTTAACATAATCTAAATCACATTCTTCATCTGGAGTAACAAGTCCTACAGTAGGATGAACTACGCCTTCCTTAAGAGACATTATGCTAGCTATAGCCTCTACAGCTCCTGCTGCTCCAAGCAAATGACCAGTCATTGACTTAGTAGAGTTAATAACCATATCCTTGCTATGCTCACCAAATACACGCTTTATAGCTGCAGTTTCTATTTTATCATTGTAAGGAGTGCTTGTTCCATGAGCATTTATGTAGATTACTTCTTCCGGCTTAACATTAGCATCTTCTAATGCGTTACTCATAGCTCTAGCTCCACCTTCTCCTGATGGTTCTGGTGATGTAATATGATAAGCGTCACTAGAACAGCCATAACCTACGATTTCTCCATAGATGTCAGCTCCTCTTTCCTGAGCATGCTCTAAAGATTCAAGCACTAGTACTCCAGCTCCTTCACCCATTACAAATCCATCTCTGTCCTTATCAAAAGGAATAGATGCTCTTTTAGGGTCAGTAGATGTACTTAAAGCTGTCATAGATGCAAATCCTGCTATAGCAAGAGGTGTAATTGAAGCTTCAGCTCCACCTGCAAATACAATGTCCTGATTTCCTGATTGAATCAGCTTAAATGCTTCACCAATAGCATTAGTGGCTGAAGCACAGGCTGTTACAACAGAAGTACAAATTCCTTTTAGACCTATTGTAATTGCAACATTTCCAGCTGCCATGTTAGAAATAGCCATAGGAATAAAAAGAGGCGATACTCTATCTGGTCCACTATTTAATAATTTAGTTTGTTCCGCTTCAATAGTAGCTAGGCCACCTATTCCACTTCCAATAACTGCCCCTGCTCTATTTTTATCTATTTTATCCATATCCAGTTTGCTATGAGCTAGTGCTTCTTTAGCCGCTACGATTGCAAACTGCGAAAATCTATCTAAGCGCTTTGCTTCTTTTCTTCCTATAAGCTCTGATGGATTAAAGTCTTTAACTTCACCAGCTGTTTTAGCTTTGAAATCAGATGGATCAAAGGCTTTGATTATATCAATTCCACATTTTCCTTCTAATAGAGCATTCCAATAATCATTTAGATTGTTGCCAACTGGATTTATTGTCCCCATACCTGTAATTACAACTCTTTTTTGCATACGTGCCTCCCATATTATAGATTAATACATAACCATTCCGCCATCTACATTGATTACCTGTCCTGTAATATATCCTGTTTCATCATTTGCTAAAAATTTCACTAGATTTGCTACATCTTTAGGTTCGCCTATTTTTCTCATAGGTATCGATGATTTAATGTTATCTTTTATTTCATCTGTAAGCTTATCTGTCATATCGGATTTTATAAATCCAGGAGCTATAGCATTTACTGTAACTGAGTAAGGAGCCATTTCCCTAGCTGCTGACTTTGTTAGTCCAATAACTCCAGCCTTTGATGCTGCATAGTTTGCTTGTCCTACATTTCCAATTAGACCTATTACAGAAGAAATATTTACTATTCTTCCAAATTTTTGCTTCATCATTAATCTGCTTGCATGTCTGATGCAATTAAATGTTCCTTTTAAATTGATATCTATAACCTTGCTAAAATCTTCTTCTGACATTCTAACCAGTAGCTTGTCATTTGTGATTCCTGCATTATTTACTAATAAATCAATTTTTCCAGTCTCAGAAGTTGCAAAATCTATTAGAGCTTTTGCTTCATCAAAATTGCTTATATCTGCTTTAAAAGTATATGCTTTAGTTGTTTTGTTTATTTCTTCTACCATTTGAGCTAGGCTGTCGTTTTCTGTTCTATAGTTTATTACTATTTCAAATCCGTCCTTAGCTAGCTCCAAAGCTATTTGCTTACCCAATCCCTTGGTCGCTCCAGTTATCACTGCTGTTTTTGCCATAGCCAAGTTCCTCCAATCTATTTATAGTTTCCTCAAAGGAAATCATATTTTCAATATTAAAAGTATTTACATCCTTGTTTATTTTCTTAATAAACCCACTTAAGGTTTTGCCTGGTCCTATTTCTACAAAGGTGTCAATTCCATTATCAATCATCATTTTTATTGAGTCTTCCCAGTGTACTGAGCTCATTACTTGCCTTACTAGGATATCCTTGATTTGACTTTCATGGTTTATAATGCTAGCATCCACATTTGTAACTACAGGAATCTCCATAGGTCTGATATTTATATTTTCAAGCTCTCCTGAAAGCTGAAAAGCTGCACTTTCAAGCATAGACGTGTGAAAAGGTGCACTTACCTTCAGTCTCATAGCTCTCTTTGCTCCATGGGCTTTAGCAATCTCACAGGCTTTTTCAACTGCTTCAATTTCTCCACCAATTACAGTTTGTCCAGGGCAATTAAAGTTACTAGGCTCCACAATTCCAAACGAAGCTGCCTCTTTGCATACCTCTATAGTCTGCTCTTTAGTAAGTCCCATTATCGCAGCCATAGTTCCTACTCCAGGAGGCACTGCCTCTTGCATATACTTTCCTCTTTTTTGAACTAGCTTAACTGCATCTTTAAAATCTAAGCTATTTGCACAGACATGAGCGCTATACTCACCTAAACTAAGTCCTGCTACCATATCAGGAAAATCTATTTTTTCTTTCACCGCTTCTAGTATAGCTGAGGTAACTGTTAGGATAGCTGGTTGAGTAATTTCCGTCATAGAAAGTTCCTCTTCTGATCCGCTAAAGCATATCTCGCTTAAACCAAAGCCCAGTGCTTCATCCGCTAGTTTAAATATATTTCTTGAGGATTCAAAGTTATCGAAGAAATCCTTACCCATACCTGTATACTGAGCACCTTGGCCAGCAAATACAAATGCTATCTTATTCATATTATCCTCCTATAATAGTCCTAATTTCTTTCCGGCTTTACCGTATAGCTCTTTTGATTCATCCATAATCTCTAGAATAATTTCTTTTGCAGTTTGCTCTTTCTTAATAAGTCCAGCTACCTGCCCAGCCATAATAGAGCCTTGCTCCATATCTCCTTCTATAGCCGCTTTATATAAAGCTCCTGCTCCTAATTCTTCTAAAACAGCAGGATCCACATTTTCTTTTTCTAATGTTTTAAACTTTCTTGTAAGTTTGTTTTTCAGCACTCTAACTGGATGTCCTGTACTTCTTCCAGTAACTTCCGTATCAGTATCCTTTGAATCCAAAATTCTCATTTTATAATTTTCATGAACATTGCATTCTTTTGCAACTAAGAATCTTGTCCCTATTTGAAGGGCTGAAGCTCCTAGCATAAATGCTGCTAACGCACCTCTGCCATCAGCTATTCCCCCTGCTGCTATTACAGGTATACTTACTGCATCAACCACCTGTGGCATAAGAGCCATTGTATTAATTTCACCTACGTGTCCTCCAGCTTCTCCACCTTCAGCTACAAGGGCATCTACCCCTATTCTTTCCATTCTTTTTGCAAGTGCAACTGATGGAACAACTGGGATTATAGTTATCCCTGCTTTTTTCCACATCTCTACATATTTGCCAGGATTTCCTGCACCTGTAATTACTACTTTTACTCCTTCTTCACAAACTGCCTGAGCAATTTCTTCTACAAATGGACTAAGTAGCATTACATTTACTGCAAAAGGTTTATCTGTTGCTTCCTTTACTTTTCTAATTTGATCTACTACCCAATCCTTAGGAGCATTTCCAGCTGCAATAACGCCTAAACCTCCAGCTTCTGATACAGCAGAGCATAAACTCCAATCTGAAATCCAAGCCATTCCGCCTTGAATTATCGGATACTGTATACCAAGCAATTCACAAATCTCAGTTTTTATCATATTCCCTCCTAGAAATATGGCCTAGATTCAATATAAATTTTCTAAAGACTCTCTAGGTATAGAGAGTCTTTTAGTAGGCCTATTTTTGTGAGTCGATGTATTTTACAATGTCATCAACAGTTTTGATTTTAGCTGTTTCTTCATCAGCTATTTCAATTGAAAATTCGTCTTCTAAAGCCATTACTATTTCTACTACATCTAGTGAATCTGCTCCAAGATCTTCTTGAAGTGAGTTAGCAAGCTGAATTTCGTCTACAGATACTTCTAATTGTTTTGATAAAATTTCCTTTACTTTTTCAAATGTCATTTTAAATTCCTCCATTTTTTTAATTTATATAGCAAGTCCTAATATTTTAACCTTGCCAATTTATCAGTACGCTTCCCCAAGTGAGGCCGCCACCAAAACCAACTAATATTATTTTCTGTCCTTTTTTCAGCATTCCTTTTCTGTTCATCTCATCTAGAGCGAGAGGAATAGTTGCTGAGGAAGTATTTCCATATTCATCTAAGTTCATATAAAACTTCTCTATCGGTATATTCATTTTTTGCGCTACAGATTCTGTGATTCTGTAATTCGCTTGGTGTGGTACTATATAATCTATATCTTCAAGACTCATATTTGCTTCTTCAAGTACTGCATTTATACATTTTGGCATAATTTGAACTGCAAACTTAAATATCTCTCTGCCGTTCATGCTGATAACGCTGTTTTTATTTTCTGACTTAGCTATTAGGTTGTTTACTTGAAGTGCAGGCAGTACTAGATTGCCTTTTACATCTCCACTGCTTCCTGAAAAACTAGCTTTAATTCCATATTCTTCGTTTTTAGCTAATATAGCCGCCCCTGCTCCATCTGCAAATATAACGCAGGTGTTTCTGTCTTCCCAGTCTAGAGCTTTAGAAAGAACTTCTGAGCCTATTACTAAAGCATATTTCATATTGCTTCCTTGCAAGAATTTATCTGCTATTTGAAGCCCATATATAAAACCACTACAAGCCGCTGATATATCAAAGCTAGTTGCATTAACTGCACCTATAGCTGATTGAACTATGCAAGCTACTGATGGAGTAAAAGTGTCTGGTGTAATAGTTCCAAGTATTACAAGTCCTATATCCTCTGGATTAATTTTTGCCATTTCTATAGCTCTTTGAGCTGCTTTTATTGCTAGCTGAGAAGTATCTTCTCCTTTTGAAAGTCTTCTGGCTTTTATACCAGTCCTTTCAGTTATCCACTCATCACTTGTATCTACAAACTGGCTTATATAATTATTGTCAATTATATTTTCAGGAATATAGCTTCCTGTTCCTATAATGGAAGTATAGCTCATATACTCCCCCTTTCCTTCTAATCAGAACTGTTCATATAATTACTTTGAAAAAACTCTTTTAATTTTTCTAAAGAACCAAGAAGTGCCTTATCTTCTTCCAAATTCAAATCGATAAGCATTTTTGCTACCATTTCCATATGAAAATCTTCATGGATTTTATAAGCCTCTTGACCTTTATCTGTGAGTTTAATTAGCACTATTCTTCTGTCTTTCTCATCTTGTAGCCTTTGTACATAACCTTTTTTTACTAATCTATTTACTGATGTTGTAAGAGTTCCAAGCGTAATCTTCAAGATTTCAGCTGTTTCAGACATAGTCTTAACATCTTCATAGCCTATAGCTTCAAGAGTATGCATTTCATTCATAGATAAGTCTATAATTCCTCTATCCTTTAGAGCTTGTTCTTCTATATCTAAGATATTCTTGAACAAATCTACCAGTATATCATTAATTAATTTCATTGGGTTTGACATGATTTCACCATCCTAATAAATTGTTATATACATATCTTACCCATAGAAACGCAATTTTGGAACTCTATATTGAAAATTCTCCGATATTTCTATACTTATTAAGTCTTTTCTCTAATAAAGTATCTCTTTGAATGCCTTCAATTTTAGAAAGCCCCATTAACAATTTTGACCTAATAAGCTCTGCAGTTTTTGAAGGATTATCATGAGCTCCTTTTCCAGGCTCTTTGATTATTTTATCTACAATTCCAAACTGCTTTAAGTCTTCTGCTGTCAGCTTCATCATTGAAGCCGCTTCACTGCTTCTAGAAGAATCCTTCCAAAGAATACTTGCAAACCCTTCTGGCGATAAGACTGAGTATATAGCATTTTCTAACATCCAAATTTCATCTGTAACTCCAAGCGCAAGAGCCCCTCCGCTTCCACCTTCACCTATAACTATAGATATAGTAGGAACCTTTAGCCCAGCCATTTCTATCAAGCAAGTTGCAATAGCTTCACCTTGGCCTCTTTCTTCTGCTCCTAGTCCACAGTAGGCTCCAGGAGTATCTATAAAGGTTACGATGCTTCTACCAAATTTTTCTGCTTGCTTCATGAGTCTAAGAGCTTTTCTATATCCTTCAGGACTTGGCATACCAAAATTCCTATAAATATTTTCTTTTGTATCCCTACCTTTTTGATGACCTATTACTGTTACACTTTTGCCATTTAGAGAAGCTATTCCCCCAACTATTGCTGGATCGTCCTTAAAGCATCTATCTCCATGTAGTTCTATAAAATCGTCAAATATATGCTTTATGTAATCTAAGGTAGTAGGCCTTTTTTTATGCCTAGCTAGATTAACTCTATCCATTGCTGATTTCATTAAGCCTCTTTCCTTTCTTTATGAAAGAAGATCAGTTTCGAAAGTACAGTTTTAAGATCTTTTCTTTCTACTATTTTATCTACAAAGCCTTTTTCTTTTAAGAATTCTGCACTTTGAAATCCTTCTGGAAGTCTTTGCCTGATAGTCTGTTCTATAACTCTAGGGCCTGCAAATCCAATAAGCGCTTTAGGCTCTGCTAAAATAATATCTCCTAGCATTGCAAAGCTCGCTGTTACTCCTCCAGTTGTAGGATGAGTAAGCACAGTTATATAAAGTAGTCCTTCTTCTTTATGTCTGCCAAGAGCTGCACTTGTTTTAGCCATTTGCATAAGTGAAAAAATACTCTCTTGCATTCTTGCTCCACCTGAGGCACAAAATATAACTAATGGATATCTCAGCTCAATAGATTTTTCAACTGCTCTAGTTATTTTCTCTCCTACAGCACTTCCCATGCTTCCCATCATATATCTTGAATCCATAACAGCTAAAACCACATCTTCAGTGTTAATCTTTGCTATGCCAGTTATCACAGCTTCCTTTAATCCAGTTTTTAGAGTTGATGTCTTGGTCTTTCTTTCATAATCCGGAAAATCTATTGGGTTTAAGCTTTGAATATTCTCATCTAACTCTATAAAGCTCTCATTATCGGTTATAAGCTCAATTCTATCCCAGGCACTAAGCGGCATATGGTATCCACATGATGGACATACCTGCTTTGTCTCTTCTAAATCATTGGCATATATATTGGATTTACATGAACCGCATTTTATCCACATTCCTTCTGGAATATTCATAACTGCATCTTTTTTTAACTTTGCATATTGTGTTTTTTTAAAGAGTTGTTCAAAAATGTTAATCAACCCCCATGCTATTTTCTATAAAACCAGTATCATACAATCCTGATTTGTAAACATTGTTTTCCATTATCTGAAAATGATAATCTACATTTGTAATAACTCCATCAACAACAAACTCGCCTAAAGCTCTTTTCATTTTCATGATTGCTTCATCTCTTGTAGTTGCATATACTATTAGCTTTGCTAGCATTGAATCATAGTGTGGAGGCACGCTATAGCCTTGATATAAAAACGAATCCACTCTTACGCCATTTCCGCCTGGTACATGAAGGCTGTTTATCTTTCCTGGCGAAGGTCTAAATCCATTAGAAGCATCTTCAGCATTTATCCTGCATTCTATCGCATGGCCTAATATTTTTACATCAGCTTGAGCGTACTGCATTTTATGTCCTGCTGCAATTAATACCTGCTGTCTTACTATATCTATACCAGTTACCATTTCAGTAACAGGATGTTCAACTTGAATTCTAGTATTCATCTCCATAAAATAGTAATTTCCATCCTTGTCTAGAAGAAATTCTATAGTTCCTGCATTTTCATATCCTACAGCTTTTGCTGCAGCTACGGCATCATTTCCTATAGCTTCTCTAAGCTCGTCGCTTATTACTATACAAGGGGCTTCTTCTACCATCTTTTGATTCTTTCTTTGAACTGAGCAGTCTCTTTCCCCTAGGTGAATTACATTTCCAAATTTATCTGCTAGAAGCTGAACTTCGACGTGTTTTGGATTTACAATTACCTTTTCTATATAAAGGCCATCATCTCCAAAAGCATTTTTCGCTTCAGTTGCTGCATTTTTAAATGCATTTTCAAAGTCTTTTTCTGAAGTAGCCATTCTCATACCCTTGCCGCCACCACCAGCAGCAGCCTTAATCATAACAGGGTATCCAATGTCATTTGCTATTTTATGACCCTCACTTATATCCTTAACAATTCCATCTGAGCCTGGGATTACTGGAATCTTTTGAGCTTTCATCATTTCTTTAGCTCTAGATTTGTCTCCCATTTTATTTATGGTTTGCCAAGATGGTCCTATAAATGTCAAATTGCATTCTTCACACATCTTTGCAAACTTTGCGTTTTCTGATAAAAATCCAAATCCTGGGTGAATAGCTTGAGCTCCAGTAGTCAGAGCAGCACTTAATATATTCATGCTGTTTAAGTAGCTATCCTTAGATTTAGCTGGACCAATACATACAGCTTCATCTGCAAGCTGAACATGAAGGCTGTCTTTATCTGCTTCAGAATATACTGCTACACTGGCGATTCCCATTTCTCTAAGGGTCCTGATTACTCTTACGGCAATCTCTCCTCTGTTAGCTATGAGCACTTTAGTAAACATAATTCTAAACTCCCTCTATGAGAAATAGCGGCTGCCCAAACTCAACTGCTGATTCGTTTGCTACTAATATCTCAACTATTTTTCCATCTAGCTCAGCTTCTATCTCGTTCATCATCTTCATAGCTTCAATGATACATAGAACATCGCCTTTCTTAACTGTATCTCCTACTTTGACATAGGCTGGTGAGTCTGGCGATGGACTACTGTAAAAAGTTCCTACGATTGGTGATTTTACTTCTTTGCCGTTAAGAGCTTTAGTTACTTTCGCCTCCGGCTTTGATTCTATATGTATCTGTACTTGTTCCTTTGTTTCTTCAATGGCTGGCATTGATGTCATCTGAACAAATGCTCCTTGCTTTTTAAGCTTTATTTCCATTCCTGGAATCTTAAGCTCTATATCGCTAAGTCCAGCGCTATTCATTAACATAGCCAATTCTTTTATCTCGTTTATTTGCATAATTCCTCCAAAATATATAGTTTGATTATGAAATAGTTTGATTATCAAATCATTTTATATTCAAACTATATAACATTAGATATCCTTTGTCAAATATTTTTTTAATATAAAAAATCGCAAGAAAAAAAGCACCAAGGTTGTGAGCTAACATCAACCCTAATGCTTTTAAGTATGTATGAGTAAAAACTCATGCGCTAGGAAAATCCTAACGAATAAATAGATTATAACAAATCTAATCAAAGAGTACAATATTATTTTTACAAATAAATTAAATTTTTATGGAAAATTCACTCAATTCAACTTTTATTGACATAAATTAAGTCCTGTGAATATCGTCCGAAATTTATTTTATATCATTATGAGGTTTTGATTCCTTTAAAAATACACCCTACTTAGTTTTAATTACCTCTATGTCGTTTGTATAAAGGTCTATCATCATAAAGGAATTTCTAAGCAAGTCTCCTCTGTTTAAAAGTAATTTTATTACCTCACTCACTTGAATAGAAGCTACAAGTGCTGGAGTAAACGATGGATTTCCTAGCTCTTTTTCTATGCCCCTTTTAATATCCTTAGGATATAGTATGTCTAGAGTAGTGTCATTTGGATAAATTGTTGCAACCTGACCGTACCAACCAGCAATTGCTCCATGAACTAGAGGAAGGTTTAGCTCTGTACAGACCTTGGCTATATATTTCCTCAAATCAATGGAATCAAGAGCATCCACTATTACATCGTGATTAGCAATTATTTTCATTGCATTTGAAGAGTCTATAAATTCGTAGACTGGAATAACCTTAGTTAGAGGATTGATTCCCCTTACTCTTTTTTCAGCTTCTAGAGCTTTCGAGCTTCCTAAGTTGTTCATTGAACTAAAAAGCTGTCTATTTAAATTTGTTTCATCAAAAACATCTCCATCCACTAAAGTTAGGCTCCCAACTCCAATCCTAGAAAGCATTTCTACAATATAGCCTCCAAGACCTCCTAGACCTAATACGCAGACCTTTTTCTGAGACAAAAGTGTAATTTCATCATCTGACATTAGATTTTTATTTCGCGAATATCTTAGCATTTCTCCCTCCCAAAAACTGACCATTTTAATGATAAAGGCTCTATTTCATCTCCTAAATGTATATCTCCTCCCACTATAACTCTAGCAAATAAAGCCTGAGTATATAAAGGACATCGTTTATTTTCCTTTCTAATAAGGCAGTCTTCAAAGCATTCTTTTCCTATCTGAGTTATTTCTAAAACAGCATCTGCTATTTTAAGCTGCTGAGAAACCTTTAGGCTCATTGTTTCCAGATTATCAAACCTTATATTTTCAGAGAATCGATTTACGCATAGGCCCATTTTATAATCCTGCAAACTAGATTTTGTACTTTGGCTGAGTAGACTTATCTGTCTTAACGTTCTGCCTGCATGGATATCGTCCACTATCCCACAATCGCATGATAGCCTTAGAGTTTTTACTGATTCACGTGGCAAGTCCTTGGATTTCTTTATCATAAGCTTTGTAATTAGACCTGATTCAGCTTTTATCTTTTGGCAGATGAATAATTTTGGAGCTCTTTCATTTTGATTCTCTGGATTTATAAAAATAACTTTATATGCCTTCGGGTTTAAATTTTTCACAAATTCTCTTACAGCATTAAATTCCTGAAAGTCATCATGTCCTACATAGGAAGCTATAGCTAAAACTCCTTCTGGTTTTAAGAGAGCTAAAGCCTTATTAAGTGCTTTAATAGTAACATCTGCTTTTGTGTAGGTCTCATGGTTTCCACCAGGAAGATATCCTAGATTAAAAATAGCAGCTGAAATAGCATCCTTTACGTGCATATTTAGATTTTCATGAGAATCTAAAATAAAATCAATCTGTGGATATTTGCTTTGAAATCTCTCTTTACAAGCCTCTACTGCATCCGAGTCTATATCAAAAGCATAAACTCTGCCTTGCTCACCTACTATTTGAGCTAAAAATTCTGCATCATTGCCATTTCCAAGAGTGGCATCGACTACTTTGTCTCCAGATTTTATATATTCTTTAAGTATATATTTTGAGAGCTCTGTTATTTGTGTTATTATCATTTTTTATCCCTTCATTATTTAATTCATGACTTTCATTTTTAAGGTGTCTATAATTTTCTCAAAGTCGCTTTCTTCCTTACCAAAATGCTCTAATATGACTTTCCAGTCAAAACCCTGAATCTCTCTATTATGAAATATTGAATTTATATAGTTTGATAATGCTATAAGATAAACTAGATCTTTATTTGTTACATTTTTATTATATGGATCATTGTGATACAAAGCACATTCAATTAAATCAGAAGGCATCCCCCATAAATTAAGTATGGCGGCTCCTAGCTTCTCATGTGAAATTTCTTTAGCCTTGAGAAGGCTAGAGTATTCAAAATGCATTAGCTGACCTATATCAAACAAAAGAGCTATAAGCTTGTATTCCTGAGAAATGGCTTTATCAAATAGATGTTTATAAAGTCTAATGATTATTTCCTTATTATTCATCATATAAGACCAAAAGATTTGTAAATCGGAACCTTCAACCAAGCTTAAAACTAAATTTTTATCATTTAGATAATCCTCTAGGATTTTATTGATTTGGTCTTTAGTAAGATTTTTTATTGCCCTTGATAATGTTGATGGCTTTAATACAGCATTTAGAGAATTAGCAATATGAATAAATCTAAGTGCAAGCGCAGGGTCATTGCAAAGTATTGAATATAGCTTTTCATCATCCTCGTCAAATGGATAGCCTGATTTTATAAGCTTAAGTGTATTTGGATGAATAGGTAGTATATCAATGCTCCCAACGACTTCCATTATATCTTCATTAATAGCTATAGTTCTTGCACTTTTTAGCTTATTTAGAAGCGATATAAGCTTATCGTTGTCCCACGGCTTGTACATATATGAATGAGCAATAGAATTTTTAATAATATTAAAAATAAAATTACCATCCACATGACCGCTTAATACAATTCTAGATGTAGTTGGAAAATTTTCCTTAATGTAGGTTAGAAGTTTTATACCATCCATATCTGGCATCTTTATATCACAAAGTATAATGTCATATGGAGTATCATTAAATGCTTTAATCGCTTCAAATGCAGAGGCTAAATAATCCATTTCCAAATCAATCTCAAATGTCATCCGTCTAATTGCCCTTAAAATTTCTTTTTCATCATCTACTACTAGTATTCTAACTTTACTTTTCACATTAAGACCCCCTAACAATTGGAATCATATAGCCTATTTAGGCAGTTTTATAGTAAACTTACTTCCCTTATTAGGAGTACTTTCCACTATTAAGTCACCTTTATGCTTATTTTTTATAATTTCGTAGGATATACTAAGACCTAGCCCAGTACCTTGGCCTACAGGCTTAGTAGTAAAAAATGGATTGAATATCTCTGATACTATTTCCTCTTTTATGCCTGTCCCTGTATCTTCTATGCTGCAACATACGAAGTGCTCTTCCTCAAAAGTAGTTATTATTATATCTCCTTGGGTATCAGGACTTTTTTCTTTAATAGCATGAACTGCATTTACTATGAGATTTAATAATACTTGGTTTATTTCAACAGGAATTACCTTTATACTAGAAATTTTCCCTAATTTTTTTATCACATTCGCATAGTATTTTATTTCATTATTTGCAACAAGCAAAGTACTTTCTATACCTTCGTTTAAATCATAGTCCTCAATAGTATCTGATTCATCTGATCTTGAAAACAATCTTAGTCCAGTTATTATTTTGTGAATTCTATCAAGTCCATGCTTAGAATCATGAATCAAATCAGGCATATCTTCTTTTATTAGATTTAACCTTCTAATAAGAGTGCTGTTACTTGCTCCTTCATTTGAGTCAGCTCCATTATCCTTTATTAAATTCTTATCGTTGCAAGAGCATTTTAAAAATTCCTCAATCGCAGAGTCATATATTTCTATATATTTTTTCAAGGTATCAAAATTGCTCATTACATAACCTAAAGGATTATTAATTTCATGGGCTATTCCTGCTGCTAGCTGACCTATTCCAGCCATTTTTTCTTGATGAATCATTTGATTTTGAATTTCCTTTAATTGAACTAAGGCATCCTTAAGTTCTTTATTTCTATCCTCTAATTTTTTTTCATAAATTCTTCTATTGCTTATATCCTTTACAGCAATCAAAACAATTTCTTCGTTATTTAGAAGAGTATTTGTCACTGTCATTTCTCCTAATATAAGTGCATTATCCTTGGTCTTTAGGTTCACCTCAAAGGTCATATTTTTTTTATGAGAGTTATCGTTTATTTCATTTATAATATCCTCGTAAATATTACCCTCTATAAGGTCGTGCAAAGTTAAAGAGCTAAACTCCGATTGCGAGTAGCCTAGGATATTACATGCATGCTCGTTTACCATCAAGAAATAAGGATTCACTTTATTATCCTCAAGCTTGTGAATAAATATTGCTGAATTAATATTGTGAAATAACTCCCTGAATCTTTTCTCGCTTTCTATTATCGCTTCTTTATCCTTAAAGCTATCTATGCTGTTACCAACTAATCTAGCAACCAAGGTTAAAATTTTATTGATTTCATTGTTCATCTCGCAGCTTGGCGATATATTGTCAGCACCAATAAAGCCAACAATTTCATTTTGACTTTTTATTGGAAAAACAAAAAGTGAAGTGATATTGTAAAGATTTAGTATATTAATATCGTTTAAGCTGCAATCATAATCTTTGCAGTCTCTCATAATCCATACCTTTTCATGTGCATTTATCTCTTTAATCCACCACGTATAGTCTTCAAAATTTAGCTGCTTTCTTTTTTCCATGAGAGAATCTATTTCTTTATTGCACCACTCATAGGTGTTGTCTATAATAGTATTTTCTTTTAGTAGCTCAAATACATATACTCTATCAGCTCCTGTAAGCATGCCTACATCTCTTAAGGCTTCATTTACAGCTTTATCCTTGTCATAGTTCCCTAAAAATCTGCTGGAAATCTTGCTAATCATGCTATTAGTTTTATTTACACTTTTCATATACTCTTCAGCTAGATACTGATCAGTATAGTCTTCAAATCTAACCATCAGCCTAGTTTCATCCATTTGAAGTTTATAAATTTCAATTTTTATATAAAATACAGTTCTTTGACCATTTATTGCTGTTATGTATGAATATCTCTGTCTCATTGAATTGGATAAAGCTCCTATACCCTGTTCAAGCAAAAGATTGATTTGTTTCTCGCATATTTCGCAATCATAATCCTCTTTTGAGCATCCATTAATTCTTGAAATCAATGCCTCTCCAGCTGGATTTATATATTCAATGTCCCCATTTTTGAGCATAAGCAGACATACATCTAAATTAAGTACTATGTCCTTGTACTTCACAAAATCATCACCTGAATTATTTTTGCTTATTATATTATCAAGAAAGCTCATGGAATGCTCCCCCTCTCATAACTATTAATAAAATACCCCTTTAACTATAAATTATACAATAATAGCAAAAAAGAAGCTCTCGAAAAATATATTATTCGTGAACTTCTTTAAGTATTTTTTATTCAGATGCTTCAGTAGCGTTTAGCATCTTGCAATTGCCTTCAAAGAAAGCATCTTCATCAATCACTAGGGTTTTTACTGTTATATCTCCCTTTACCTTTCCATTTGATGTTATTCTTACAAAGCTTTGAGCTTCTATATTTCCTGTCACTTTACCCGATACTATAAGACTGCTTGTAACAATATCGGCTTCAACTAAAGCATTTTCTCCTATAAATAGATGCCCTTCTACATTAACTTTCCCTTTCAGCTGGCCATCTAGCCTTATAGAGCCTTTTGCATTTAAATCTCCTACAAAGCTCGTATTCAAGCCTATCAAGGTATCAAATTTATCAAAATCAGTATCTATTTTGGTTTCCTTTTTATTAAACATAGATTCCCCCTACTTAACTAGAATTTTTTGTGGATCAATTGGTGTACCATTTTCTCTGATTTCAAAGTGAAGATGAGGCCCTGTGCTTCTGCCAGTGCTTCCCATTTTTCCAATTAAGTCACCCTTTTTCACTTGGTCACCAGCTTTCACTAGCTGCTTGCTAAGATGAGCATACACGGTACTATAACCATTTCCGTGCGAAATAAGTATCATTTTTCCATATGTACCATTGATTTCAGAAAATAGCACTATTCCTGTTGCTGATGCATATATGTTTGTTCCCGTATTATTCGCTAAATCTATTCCGCTATGAAACTCAATTTTTTTTGTTACTGGATGAGTCCTGTCTCCAAAAGGAGAAGTAAGTCTTCCTTCAGTAGGCATGCTATTTGGAATTTTTTCCAGCTTTGTTATTTTGCCTTGTATATTATCAAATAGCTCATCTATATTTTTTTCTTGAGAGCTAAGCAGCTCATCTACAAATCTAATGTCAGCCTCATCCACTTCAGGCATATAAAAATCTCTATCGGCTGATCTAGATACTACGCTCATGCTTTCTGCTTCAGCAGCTTTAGGATCTATAGCTTTTGTAATCTGATTTTCAAGCTCCTTAAGCTTTGCAATACGGCTTTCTATTTCTTGTGATTTCGATGCAAAATAATCAATTTTAACCTTTTGAGCTGTATTTTCTTTTTTTAAGGTAATCAATTGTCTGTTCAAATTTTGATAATCTTGATTGACATAAAAATACCTTGTAGAAAAAAAAGTAAGCATACTAGTTAACATTATCAAAGCTAAAACAGCCGCTACTATAATTTTATATGAAAATGCGTATTGTCTTATTTTACTTGTACTATTGGGTATCATCATTAATGTCAATTTCTGAGTTTTCTTCTTTGTATGAAGATATGATTTTTTCATTAAAGATTTTTTCCCTCCTTTATAAATCTTTTGCCCTAGATTATATATAATAATATATTTTAAAAAAAAATACAAATTTTTGAAGTTAAAGCAAAAACATCTGCAGTAAGTTATGCACTACAGATGTTAAAAGTTTAGGTCAGTTATTTGTTTTTATATTTTAAAGCTACTATAGTTATATCATCTTGAAGCTCTTCATCTGGCATAATATATTCTCCATAAACCGTGCACGTCCAGTCTTTTACGGAAGGATTCTTACTATAGCTGTATATCATATTTGCCAAGGCTCTATTTAGATTGACGCTCGGAGTCTGCTTACCTTGATACAGTCCATCTGTATGAAGCAATATGCAATCCTCATCTTCTAAAACAACTGTTTCCTCAGTATAGGTTGTATCATCCATAAATCCTATAAAGTGTCCGTTACAGTCCAGTCTCCTGCCTTTATTTATATCTATAGAAAGTAGTGCTGGATGAGGATGTCCTGCATTTGAATAGGTAAGCTCATTACCATTTATTTTCCCTATAAATGCGGAGAAGAATACTAGCTCTGTATCTATTTTAAGCTCATGATAAGCTTTATTTATCTTTTCTAGTACATCTTTAGGCTGGCTTTCTTGCCTTATTATATTATTGAACATTTTTCTGACCATAAAGGACATCATGGCAGCTGCTGCTCCATGCCCTTTAATATCAGCTATTATAAACCACCTATTTCCACCTGTCTCTACTAGCTCAAAGAAATCTCCACTTAAATGCTCACAGGCTTTAAAATATACATATAGGTCTAAGCCTGGATAAAGCTTATCCTCATACATAGACATTAATGCCTTTTGGAAAGCTCCTGCCATTTTCATCTCGTTATTAATATTTCTACTAACCATCTTAAGCTGTCTATTTTGCTCATGATATTTAAGAGTATTGTTTACTTTTAATGGTATTATTACTTCCATCTGCTCAGGAGTTAACGGCTTAGTAAAATAGTCTACTGCGCCCATTTCCAAGGTCTGCTTTATGCTATCCATATCAGTCACTGACGAATTAACTATTATTGGAATATCTGAATAAAGAGGATTATTTTTGAGCTCTTTAAGCACCTCATAACCATTTTTATTTGGCATCATTAAATCCAATATAACCAAATCTACCTCGTTGGTTTTTACAATCTCTATTGCTTCTATTCCATCTTCAGCTTGAAGATATCTTGCATTATCTATTTTTGTTTCCAGAACTTCCAGCATTAGCTTTCTATTAAATAGAGTGTCATCAACGACAAGAATTGTATACATAAAATATGTACCTCCCATAAAAGCAAAATGAATTAATAATCTTATTAATTCATTTTACCACACCTATTAAAAAATAATAGAAAAAATTATATAGAATTTCCTATTCGAATGGTTCTATTCTATCACAAAGCTTCTTTAAAAGTTCTTTTTCATGACTGATAACAACAAGACCTATATTCATAGCTTTAGATATCTCAAGTAAGGATTCCCAAATTTTAGCTTGTGTGATTCCATCTAGCATAGTTGTCATTTCATCAGCAATTATGAATTTTGTTTCAGGAGATAATGCTCTTGCAACACAAAAGCGTTGGAGCTCTCCTCCTGAAAGCTCGATAGGCCATCTATCCATCCAGTCAGCTTCTATTCCTAGCATATCTAGAATATCCTCACTTGGTGTATATGCCTCTTCTAAAATCCTTTTCATCTTCCATCTAGGATTTACTGATTTTTCAGGATGCTGAAAAATCATTTGAATAGGATTGTAGTCTTTTAAAGTAATTTCATTTGAATCAAGAAGTAAGCTTCCTTCAATTGGCTTATAATAACTGCAAAGAACTTTTCCAAAAGTAGTTTTGCCACATCCGCTGTATCCTGATATCCCTACAATTTCACCTGATTCTATTTCAAAATCTTTATTTCTAAATATCCACTCGTTTTTTCTATATCCAAAGCCTAGATTCTCTGCTTTAAGTTGCATTGTTGCACCTCACCATACCATTTCTAATCTCTCTCATTTTAGGTCTTTCATCTTTACATACACTACAGGTATTTTCACATCTAGGAGAATATAAACATCCTGAAGGCAGTTTATTTGCCATTGGCTGACTTCCTTCAGTGACCTTAAAGCCATTTTGAGGCAGAGATTTCCATAGCGCTTTTGTATATGGATGTCTAAGATTTTCTCCTTCACCCTCAAAATCCGAAACAAGAGCTACTTCAAGAGTACTACCTGCATAAAAAACAGCTATTTTATCTGCAATATCAAGAGCAGAGTGTATGTCATGAGTTATCATAATTACCCCTTTCCCTTGATTTGCTAGTTCCTTTATTTGATTTTTGGTTTCCTCAAGTGCCTCAGGATGAAGCCCTGGTGTTGGTTCATCAGCAATAATCAGATTCGCCTCTGGTCGTATTGAGGTGGATATCAAAACCCTTCTGAGCATTCCTCCAGAGAGCTCAAAAGGATATTTAACTTCATCTTTAGCTTTTAGCCCATATCTTGAAAACAGCTTTTTCTGATTTTTAGATGCATCTTTTTTGTCCATACCTATCTGAACTTGCTTACCAACCTTCATAAGAGGATCCAGATAATTTACTGATTGAGGAATAAATGTTATCTCTCTTCCTCTAAGCTGCTTTTTTCTTTTATCATTAAGCAGTTCTCCATTATATAATATATTTCCGCTTACAACTGCATTGCTTGGCAATATACCTAAAATAGCATGAGCAAGTAAGCTTTTTCCTGAGCCACTTGAACCAACTACAGCTACTATTTCACCTTTTTTCACTGTAAGATTTAAATCGTGGATTACATTTAGCTCCACTTGCTTTAAATTTTTGACATATTGATTAAAGGAAACACTTAGTCCACTTACATCAAGTAAAACAGATTCAGAATCTTCTATTTTCATTTCATCAATTTTCATTTCATCTATATTCTTATCCATATTATTATTTTCTTTGTTATTGTCTTTAGTTTTATTAAAAAGGTTCATAAGCTCTCCCCTATTCATGAGCACTACTAGGATCATACAGCATTTTTAAATTTTCACCTATCACATCAAAAAGCTTTACAACTATAATCAATGCTAACCCAGGAAAAAATGCAAGCCACCACATACCTGTAGATAAATACATCATTGATTCAGATAATATTATTCCAATCGCTGGCTTATGTGGAGATAGCCCAAAGCCTAAAAAAGTAATAGCAGCTTCGTGTAAGATTGCATGAGGAAATAATAATAAATAGCCTATTAATAGCTGAGGAACTATATGAGGCAATATGTGCTTTGTAGCTACATACCAGCTTGTTTTTCCCATATGCCTAGAAATTTTGACATAATCAGCGGTCTTTATTTGTAATATCTCAGCTCTTACTATTCTTGTAAGAGTTGGCCAGTGAGTTACTGCTACTCCAACAACTACGCCTTTTACTCCTCCACCAAGGGCAAATGATATTAGAATTAGAAAAACAATGTGAGGCATTCCTAAAAATAAATCTATAAACCAGCTAACTACTAAATCGCATTTATCGTTAATGCTTGCAATAAGACCCAATATTGTTGCTAAAACTACGCTTATTGTTGCAGCTAATGCTCCTACAGCAACACTGAGCCTAAGTCCCTTAATAGTTCTTGTGAACATATCTCTTCCTAACCAATCAGTACCAAAAATATTATCAAATGATGGTGCGAGATTTTTAGCATTTAGATTAGTTGCAATATTTGAATCTGGCAGTGCATAGCTAGCAATTAATACACTAAGTAATATCAATATTGACAGTCCAATTACTCCAAAAGTATACTGCCTTCTATTAATAGTGAATTTTTGTTTTTGCTTTTTTTTGTTTGCTGTATTTATTGCATAATCACTCATGATGCACTAATCCCCCTCATTCTTGGATCTACGACCTTGTACAATATATCTGCTATTAGGTTGCCACTAAATACAAATATTGCTGAAAACAGCACTATTCCTAAAAGCAGAGGCACATCCCCTCTTAGTCCTGCTTCTGTTATAGCTGAGCCTAATCCTGGATAGGAAAATATTTTTTCTGCCAGTATAGAGCCTCCAAATAGCTCTCCAAAATAAGCAAATTGAAGCGTAATAGCAGGAAGAGCAATATTTCTTACACCGTGATTTTTTACAATTTCCCAGTTGCTTTCTCCTCTGGCTTTTGCAAATAAAACATAGTCGCTGTTTAGAACTTCTATTAGTTTTGTTCTAGTATGCATTGCCATATTTGCCACTCCTAAAATGCTCAGGGTGAGCGCTGGAAGTATAAAGTGCATGAACTTGTCTGCAAGTGTTACATCAGTTTTCAAAACTCCAGCAGGAACTGCTAGCCCTATAGGAAGAATTCCCAGCCATACGACAAAAACTATTAGAAGTAAAAGTCCAAGCCAAAATGTAGGAGTAGATGCAAGAATAAAGCAATACCATTTAATTACCTTATCTATCCATGAACCTTTTTTCACAGCCGAAACTATCCCTAAAATAAAACCGAGTATTCCAGAAATGGTCCAAGCTGTTCCCATAAGAAGTAGTGATGCTGTAAACCTTTCAGAAATAATTTCTATTACTGGTCTTCTATATATTTTCGAATCTCCTAAATCTCCTCTAGCTACAGCACTAGCCCATGAGAGAAATTGCTCATGAGCTGGCTTATCTAGTCCCCAGTATTGCTCAATCTTAGCTCTTTGCTCAGGGCCGACATTCATCATGTCAGCCCCAATATATGCCTTAACTGGATCAACAGGGGAATTCGAAATAAGTACAAATGATAATGCACATAATGCGAATAAAAGACTTGTAAATCTAATAACTTTTTTTATAATAAAGGTTAAGACAGAGTTATTATTCATAATATAGTCCTTTCAGTTAATCAATCCATTTCCACTGCTCTATATTACTTGTTAGCGGCCAGCCATGGCCATGAGGCTGTATTTGAGGACTTCCAATATCCAGATTATCTTTCATCAAATATATGTGACTTCTATTTACTAGCCAAACCCAAGGAACATCACCTTTTCCACTAAGTCCAGTTTCCCCATCCCATTGCGCTTTTTTCCAATATTCGTTTGCTTCTTCTTCGGTTTTAGCTTGAAGAGCCTTATCCATATACTCATCTACTTTTTTATTTTCGTAGTAGCCAGGATTATACCACTCAATCCCCTTCATATTACTTGAATAAACATTGTACATTTCTAGAGGATCGTGGCTTCCCCATCCCATGAGTATCGCATCTTTATGTAAAACACCTTCTATTTCATCCCAAGTCTTAGCTTCTATATTTATTTTTATTCCTATTGGTTTAACCATGTCTGATACTACCATAGCAAGCGACTGTCTTAGCTGATCCCCTGATGGGTATACTAGGTTAAATTCAGCTTTAATGTTGTCTTTTTCCAAAATTCCATCGCCATCAGCATCTATCCATCCACCGTCAGCTAATATATTTTTTGCTAAATCAATATCATTATCTGTCGTTACTGTTTCTTCATTCCACCATGGCATCTTATCACAAATACTGTATGCTTTAGTTCCATAGCCTTCTAATACACCATCTACTATCGTCTGTCTATCAAGAGCGACATTGATTGCTTGTCGAATAGCTAAATCAGAGGTAACATCATTTCCGATTGGATTTGAATCTGCATCAGCTTCTCCACTTTTTACTGTAGGAAACATTATTCCTCTATTGTCTACACTTGAAACCTCAGTAAGCTTCATTCCCTCTATCTTTTGAGATGCATAGCTTGGAGGTATAGCTGTCATATCAAGCTGACCTGCCTTTGCTGCAGCAAAAGCAGCATCTTCTTCTAAAAATAAAAATGTAATTTTATCGAAATTAGGTTTTTGTCCATAATAATTCTCATTTGGTTTAACTATTATCTGCTGTCCCTTATCCCACTGAACAAGAACTAGTGGCCCTGACCCTATAGGATTTTGATAATATTCACTAGTATAAGATTTTTTTGGAACAATACCAGTTGCAATTAAATTTGATATAAATGTCGAGCGTGGTGATTTAAGTTTAAATTCTAAAGAATAATCACTTTTACTTGTAACTGAATCTACAAATGTTAAATCAACAGTTGATGATGATTCCATTAACTTTTCGAAAGTGAAAACAACATCCTCTGATGTAAGTGGCTGTCCATCAGAAAACTTAGCATCCTCTCTGATATTCACTGTCCAAGTTAAGCCATCTTCACTCACCTCGTAACCAGTTGCTAAATCATTTATTATATTCATATCCTGATCTCTTTTTAAAAGTGTGCTTTGGAAAAGAGGCGAGCCATATCTTCCCCATCCGTTTATAGGATTAAAACCACCATCTGGCTCTGAGCCTAGAGCGAGCACTAGCTCTTTTTTCGCTTCTTTTTCTTCAGATTGTGAATTTTCTGCTTGCTTACTACTACAACCTCCTAGTAACAAGCTAGATGCTAGCATAGTAATACATAATAGTGAAATTGCTATTTTCTTCACGATAACCCTCCTAAATTTATTATTAGTAAAAAGCATAAAAAAGCCATGAACACTAAAGTATTATAAAAATACAATAGCCTTCATGGCTTGATTTTAAAGTATTAATTAAAATCTTTGCAGCTTCATTCTGCGGTTAATATAATTATATACCGAATAATTATTCATTTCAATAGGAAATACAATAATTAGATATAAAATTAACAAATTATATATTTACAACATGCTTTATATCTATATGAGAGTATATGCTCTCTTTCATTTTTACTAGAGCTTCAAGAGCCTCTTTTGGCAGAGCATCCCTTCCGCATAGTTCGATTTCTTTATTCTTAATAAAGTTTATCCTATCTTGAATTCTGTTATTTAGTGCCTCTAAATATTTTTTATCCGAAAGATTAGGAATAAATCCAGCAAGTTCTTGTATCTGCATACCAAAGATTTCATTCCAAGAAACAAAATTAGCTTTATTATCTACTATATCCTCTAATATTCCCAAGGTTATTTCTTTAGGAATTTTCTTACCCATAAAGCTACCCGTATTAATAATATAGCACTCAACAGCTCTCTTTTCAAATAGCTCTTTAAATTTAAGGTAATCATCTGATAAAGGATAGGTTCTAAAAGGATTGGCATATGGCTCAATAACTAAAGCATCTGGGTCTACTCCTTGTAGCAACCTTTCTGCACTGCTTCTTTTTGTTGCAAGAGTTGCTCCCATAGTAGCAGCTAATATATTATCAGTAAGCTTAAGTACTGGAGGTAATGTTTCGTCCTTCATAATCCAAAATATAGCATTTACTGGATTTTCAAACTTATCTAATCTATTAGGAGTCCACATCTTTGATTTTATTGCTCTTCCGTTACCGTTTCTTATATCTTCAGTTACTAAGGTTTTATTACCTTTATCATCTATAGTAACTCCACAATTTTGAGCTGTAATTAGATATTTATTATCGTCACAGCCAGCAGGATAATCCTGAGTTTTATCAAAATATGAAGGCTCAAGTGCAACAGATGAGCCATCTTCAACTGAAATTACAAATGCATCGTCATGAAGCACCATAACCTCGTATTTTCCGTCGTGCTTTGCATGAGTTAGTGTGGATTTGCCTGAACCAGACAATCCAAATACCCCTGCAACAAAATTTCTTCCATCCTTTAAGGTATATCTTTTTTGTCCAGCATGACATGATGCAAAGCCATTTCTGTTGGCGCATCCCCAAGCCAAGGTTAAAGTTCCTTTCTTATGCTCTCCAAAATATCTCATACCTAAAAGCGCTGCGCAATTGTGGTTTGGATCAAATATTGTAAGCCCAACAGGATAATTTTCATTTTTCCAGTCTGGATCTGAAAAAACATAGATATCCCCTTCGTTACCTATAGCTTTTGACTCCTCATACATCCTTATATACTCTTCGTTAAACTCCTGAAAGTTTAACAGCCAGTTGTAAGCTATATTTTCATGTCCCTCAGGAATTAATAAATGAGCTTTTATCATAAAATCTTTATCTAGTCCAATACAGGCTTGAGCATGGTAAAGTTTTTTTGTTCTAGTTTGATATATTGCTTCTCTAACTACAGCACTATACTCATCTTCACTAATTCCAGGACTACCTAGAATTCTTCTTGCTTGAGCACATCTTGCACTTACATCCCCATCGTTAAAAAGCAATACCTTTGAATCTTTATCTAAGCCTATTTTTTCTGGCTCGTATACAGGCATATCTGTAACTATAGTTCCAGGCGAATTTTTTGCCAATTGATATGCTTGCTTCAAATTTTCAATATTATGAACGTTATTTCCCCAAAAAGCTGATTCTATTGTAGTTCTCATTCTAGAAAATACCGTATTGCTTGAACTAATTTCACGTGTATTCCATTGATTTCTCGTAGACATTTCGGCCTCCTAAAATAACCATATAAATTATTTTTTCTGAATTACGAGTATTATTGTAATACAATTATTTCAAAAGTGCCATACTTTTTTTGATATATTTTCATTAGGATAACACAATGGAAAATAAAAAGCCTATCATTGCAAGATTTTCATCAATTTATGAATTAAAAAATTTTTTATCCTGCGTTTTTTCGTTAAAAAAAACTCAAACTTCTAATTTATACATATAATGTATCCAATTAGAAATTTGAGTTTTTGATGTACTACTTATTTATATAAACTTTTGGTATAATATGCTCTGCAATTTTAATTAGCCTTCTTCTTAGCTTATCCGTCAATTTGTTTTCAAATCTTAGCTTGTCAATTGCCTCAGTATCAAATAACAATCCAGCAATATGCTCTACGATTCCTTTATCTGCATAATCGATTTCAAGATTATTGCTGATAATAAAACCACTGTCTATATTCACAAGCCTGTCATACAATCGATTTCTAAAGCTTAAATCATATAGCTCTCCTATAAAATCATGGCAATATGGTATCTGAAAGTCCAAATATTCCTTAGAAACCTCATAACCATTTTCATTAAATTCTTTTGAAATATCAAGTGCTTGTTTATGAAGACGTTTGAGATTTGATTCGTAGTCATCTTTTAGCCAATGTCCATATAGTCTGCAATTTAGAGGTCTAACTTCATAAATTTTACATCTCTTGGTTTTATCCAAAAAAGGACATTTATTTCTCTTTTGATATATGTCTAGATAATATACCATAATGGCTTTTTTTAAATCTGGAGTAAACAAACTATTTTCCAGTAAATAAATATAAATATTTGCCGCCTCAGTGAATGAAGCTCCTACGGATTCGCTGCAGCAATTAGCACAGCCTTTACAATTTCCTGGCAGTATTTGACTATATATAGCTTCTAGTTGCTTATTTAATTCTTTCTTATTTTCATAAAAACTACTTATCAATATCTCATTTCTCCTATTCTCTAATCGGTAACTAACCGCTAACTAATTATAGCAATTAAAGTTTACTGATAAATCTTTGGCTCTTTGCTGTATTAACAATAAGAACTTCCTCATCTAGAAATCTAGATTTTTCCAATGTATTAAAAATCTATCTACTTCAGCCGTGGTTGATTTATTAATTAAATTAAATGGAGTATCCACTGCTTCTACTCTTCCATTTATCAATACCATAGCTTTACTTGCAAGTCTAAAAATATCCCTAAAATCATGACTTACTACAACAGCTGTGGTATTTGTATCTTTAATTATTTTATTAATGTCATCAATCAATAGTTCTTTTGTTGGAACGTCTAAAGCTGAAAACGGCTCATCCAAAAAAATTACATCTGGTTCAATCGCAAATGCTCTAGCTAAGCTTACTCTTTGTGATTCTCCCCCTGATAGCAGACGAGCCTTTTGATTTTTTAAATGAAAAATTCCAAAGCTAGTTAGCCATCTATCAACTTTATCACTTATCTCTTTTTTTGATTTTCCTCTTATTTTTAAACCTGAAGCTACATTTTCATATACGGTAGTATTTAAAAGCAGAGGATCCTGAAAAACAATAGCTATTTTTCTTCTTATATCTAATGATATATTAGATCCAATTACCTTATTTTGAAATAATATTTCTCCAGCTGTAGGCTTCTCCAAAAAAGATAGGACTTTTAGCAAGCTACTCTTACCTGAACCATTTGGTCCTACAAGCCCTATTACCTCACCTTTTAAAAGAGAAAAATCGATGTTATCAAGTATTTTTTTATTTCCTTGCTGCCAGCATAAATTTTTAGCTTTTAACATCAATATCCTCCTATCTTTTTTGCTGAAGCACTGTAAGCCATAATGTAGTCAAATAAGAAACTAGAACTAAAATAGCGCTAAGAGCTATTGCTACATCAAAGTTCCCTTTTGATACTTCCATAACCGTTGCCGTAGTAAGAACTCTAGATAATCCTTTTACATTCCCCCCCACCATCATTGATGCTCCTACCTCTGAAACAACGGCTCCAAATCCAGCAATCACAGCAGCAAGCAGAGAAAATCTAGCTTCCTTTAATAAAAACCATAAATACTGTAGCTTAGTTGCTCCCAAAGCTTTTATTTGAAGTCTAAGCTTTGGATCTACTTGAGAAATAGCAGCACTAGTAAGTCCTACTACTATAGGTGAAGCAATCACCGCTTGAGCAATTATTATTGCAGTTGGGGTATAAATAAGATTAAGCGAGCCTAAAGGTCCCGAGCGCCATAGCAAAATAGAAATCCATAATCCAGCAACTACTGGAGGCATTCCCATTCCTGTGTTTACTATGCTCATTAAAAAATCTCTGCCAGGGAATCTTTTTAATGCCAGCACCGTTCCAAAGGGTACCCCTATAATCAAGCTTATAAGCGTGGCTGTTCCAGATACTTGCAGAGTTAAAAGAGTGATCCTAAGTACCTCAGGATCACCCGTTAATATCATATGTATCGCTTTTTTAAGTCCCTCAATAATCAAATCCATTAAATCACAGCCTTATTTTCCTATTTCTTCCTCTGTTTTTCCTGCATCCTTAAAGAATAGTGGCTCACCATATTCATCCATGCCAAACTCTCCAATTATATCCTGAGTTTTTGAATCTATCATAAACTCCACAAAGGCTTTAGCTCCATCAGCATTCACTTTAGGGAATTTTTCTTCATTCACTTGCATTACATGATATATGTTTAACAATGATTTTTCACCTTGAACAGCTATCTCTAATTGTAGATTATCCTTTTGAGCTAAAAATGTAGCTCTATCAGTCAAAGTATAGCCTTCCTTCTGGGAAGCAATATTTAAAGTTTGTCCCATTCCTTGTCCTGTTTCTTGATACCATGAACCTTCATTTGGAATATTAATATCTTTCCATATTCCTTTTTCTTTTTTGTCGGTTCCTGAATCGTCTCCTCTTGATACAAATATAGATGAAGTTTCAGATATAGCCTTAAAAGCATCTGCTACTGATTTTAGGTCTTTAACCTTAGCAGGGTCACTTGATGGTCCAACCAATATGAAATCATTATGCATTACAAGCTGATAATTAGTAACAGCTCCACTTTCTACTAGAGGCTTCTCTGATGCTGGAGCATGAGTAAGAAGCACGTCAGCTTCACCCTTTTCTCCCATAGCAAGCGCTTGACCTGTTCCTACAGCAATTGTTTTTACTCTATATCCAGTTTGCTCTTCAAACATAGGTATTAGTACATCTAGTAACCCAGAATCTTGAGTACTAGTTGTCGTTGCTAATATTATATCTGGATTTTCAGGTGTTGTCACCTCTTGATTAGCCTGCTCGGTTTCTGGCTCAGGTGCAGGCTCCGCTTCAGGCGTAGAAGTACATCCACTAAGCATAAGTGCAAATACCATAAGTAAAGCCAAGCAGGTTTCTTTAAAAAATAGATTTCTTTTTTTCATAAATAAATTCCCCCTTAATATGTATAAATATTCGGATTTCTTATTTTAAGTTTAATTTGAGTTTTTATAATTGTCAACAAATAGTTAGGTTGAGTTAGTTTTAGTTAGCTTTGATTTATTAGATTTTAATGTTATAATATTTTCTTAAATATTTTTTACGTTTTAATCTAAATGTAATGTTATTTACTTGAAAATTTTGGTATAATAAGAATATAAATAGTAAATTGTTTTTACGTGCGATTGATCTATTAGATCTCTCCTCACGACAATGGCAAAGTAGTAGAAATGCTATGACGCAAAGCTATAGGGCCTTACCGTAAATGGTTGGCAGCCTAGCTACCGAAAAGGAGTTTTTATTATGAAAAAAAATTTAAAACAATATTTATTAATTGCTTTATCGATTGCTAGTGTAACCTTTCCCAATCTAGCTCATGCAGATGCAAAGATAATAGACGAGAGCGATGTTGCTAAAGGAATAATCAAAGTCAATTACTCTACAAATTATCAATCTAAATATAAATTAGCAATTGAAAAAGATGGGCAAAAACAATATTTTGATTTAGCTGCTAATACAGCTCAAAGCTTCCCTTTAATTTACGACAACGGAAGCTACACTATAAAAATAATGCAAAACACATCAGGGAATAGCTATAAATCAGTATACACTCAAAAAATCGACGCTTATATAGCAGATGATACAGCTATGTACCTTGCTTCAACTGCTGCTGTTAACTGGAGTGAGCAAATGATGGCAATAAAAGAAGCTGAAGAGCTCACAAAAAATCTTCAAACTGATAAAGAAAAATTTGATGCTATATACAATTATGTTATTAAAAATTATAGCTATGATTATAATAAAGCAGCTACAGTTAAACCAGGATATATGCCTGATATAGAAAAAATTTATGAATCAAAGTCAGGTATTTGCTATGACTACAGTGTTTTATTTGCTTCTATGCTAAGAAGCCAAGGTATCCCTGCCAAGGTAGTAAAAGGTAGCTCTACCTTAGTAAATGAATACCATGCATGGAACGAAGTGTTTATTGACGGAAACTGGATTATAGTTGATACTACAGTAGATGCAGCCTACAGCGCTTCAAAAGCTCCTATAGCTACTATAAAATCCTCAAATCAGTATACTAAAACCTCTGAAATATAAGTAAAAAAGGACTGTCTGGAAATATCAGACAATCCTTTTTTTTAGTTTACATCTTTATCTCTAAGTGGTGGTATCACAATTTCTACTACAGCTCCACCTTCATCTGCATTATAAGCCTTGAGTCCCCAGCCATTTGACTCTGCAATGCTTTTTACTATAGATAGCCCAAGTCCAGTGTTGCCTCCTTTACCTTTGTAAAATCTGTCAAATATATACAGCTCCTCATTATTTTCAAAGCCTCGTCCATCATCTTGAATTTTTATTATTATATGACCAGTTTCGATTTCAAAGGATTCAATAGATATTTGAGATTTTGCATATCTTAAGGCATTTGAAAGTATATTTGAAAAAACTCTGTCTAATCTATCATCACTAGTTCTAACCACAATATAGTGAGCAATATTATTCTTAAAGGTTATATTTTTCTCTTTGGCTAGAAGTGTAAGCCTTATTATTATCTCTTCTACAGCTTCCCAGAGATTTATTCTAATGGACTTTTCCTCACTCATAAGATTTTCCATTTTACTAAGGTAAACAATTGAGTTAACTGTATCTCTAAGCTTCTTACTTTCATCTATTATTATATCCAGACCTTCATCAACCATGCTCTCATCCATTACCTTGTCCTTGATAGCCTCTGCATATCCTTGAATAGACATAAGTGGAGTCTTTAGCTCATGAGAAGTATTTTGGAAAAATTCTTTTTGCTTCTTATCATATTCTTTTAGCTTGTATGCCATTTTAAGAAAATCCTGATTGATTTCTGCTAGCTCATCTTTTGTTTTTATTTCTTCCCAGATGATTTCATCATCAGTAAAAGAGAAGGAGGCTATATTTTTCTTTAGTTTATTTATTGGGCTTATTATTCCTCTTTCAAAAAATATAGAGATTATACTAGCAATAAAAAGTGCTATTAAAAAACCTAAGAATACAGATCTATTGATAAGAGCGTTTATTACACTTAAATCTTCTTTCTTCGCAAGCATAACAAGATAGCCTAAAGTCTCCTGGTCTAAAGACGAAATCAGAGGTCTTTGCTCTACATAATATTTGGTCTTGTCTATCTCTAAAGGGTTTATAGGTTCCTGCTCTGTATTATAGGATTGAAAGATGAGGTTTTTGTCTACATCCATTATTATAAAATGAGTCGTTGCAAGTCTATTATGAGCATAACCCATTCCTTTTGGGAGAATAATTTCTGAAATGCTAAGTGCATTTTCTCCAAAAAAATTCTTACTTATTTGGATTTTCACATTAGGGCTTCCATCCACGACTGTCATTTCAATTTTTTGATCTATCACCATGTTTATTTGCTTGGCTACTACGTCAGCATCTTTTTTGAGGTCTAGCCTTGTCTGCCTATTGAGGATATCGTTGAAGGACATTTTTGAAATGCCCATAAATACAAATGCAGTTGCTAATATAATGATAAAATAGCTCTGCATTATTTTTTTTCCTATTTTACTCATTGTCATCTATCCTATATCCATAGCCCCAGACTGTTTTTATTACCACTCTTGATTTTGCAGTCTTAAGCTTTTTTCTAAGCCTTTTTATAGTATCATCGACGTTTCTATCATAACCATCGTAATCATATCCCCAAATAGACTCGATAATTTGTTCTCTAGAAAGAGGTAGATTGATATTTTTCATCAAAAATTCCAGTACCTCGTACTCCTTTATAGTAAGAGGTATGTCTTGCCCCATACATTTGACTATTCTTCTTTGAACATATATCTCCAAATCCTTTGTTTTCAAAATTTCGTCGTTATGCTCTGAGGATTTAGTCGTTCTTTTTAATATGGTTTTTATCCTTACTACTAGCTCTCTAGGAGAAAAAGGCTTTGCAAGATAATCATCTGCACCTAGCTCTAGTCCGAGTATCCTATCTAGTTCATCGCTTCTTGCTGATACAAAAATTATAGGCACTTCACTAATTTTTCTAATTTCCTTGCACAAATCTAAACCATCTAAGCCTTGCATCATTATATCTAAAACCAGTAAGTCTGGCATAAATTCTCTTATAGCTGATAGCACGCCATCTGCACTTTCAAAGGTAGTTGTGTTATATCCTTCCTTTTTTAGATACATCTCGATTAAGTCTCTGATACGCTTCTCATCATCTACTATGAAAATATGCTTCATAATTACCCTACTTTCTTATAGTTTTTTCTGTAAACAAAAAGCTGCCACTCTATGTGGGCAGCTTAGGAGGGTGAAGTATATAGTATTGGCAGGTTAAGCCAAGGGTTTGTAAAATGTTCCGATGCAGCTAGCTGCATCGGATTTACATGAAAAAAGGGGTGGGTTGTAAGGTTGTGTTTCATTCCTTATTGTTATAATACTTTAGATATATGGTATAAATTCGTGCAAAATGTGGAAAAAGTTAGGGATTTACTTTTTATTTTTTGCAGTTATTCTTGCTCTTTGAGTTTTATCCAAAACTTTCTTTCTGATACGCATTGATTTTGGTGTAATCTCAACAAGCTCATCTTCATCTATAAACTCAAGAATTTCTTCAAGAGACATTCTTTTAGGTGGAGAAAGTCTAAGCGATTCATCTGAGCCAGATGCTCTCATATTTGTAGCTTGCTTTCTCTTACATACGTTTACATCTATATCCCCTGATCTTGAATTGCTTCCTATAACCATCCCTTGATATACTTTTTGTCCTGGATCGATAAAAAGAATACCCCTGTCTTGTGCATTAAACAACCCGTAAGCAACTGCTACTCCATCTTCAAAAGCTACTAATGAACCTTGACTTCTAGCTATTATATCACCCTTATAAGGCTGATATCCATCAAATATAGTGTTAAGTATACCGTTTCCTTTTGTATCAGTTAAAAACTCAGATCTATAGCCTATAAGCCCTCTAGTTGGAATAGAGAAATCAAGCCTCACATATCCACCTTTTGACTGTTGCATATTAATCATTTCGCCTTTACGAGTTCCCATCTTTTCCATAACTGGTCCCATAAAATCCTCAGGAACATCGATTACTGCTCTCTCCATAGGCTCTAAAAGCTTTCCATTTTCATCTCTTTTAAATAAAACCTCTGGTTTAGAAACTTGAAGCTCATAGCCTTCTCTTCTCATAGTTTCCATCAGAATAGAAAGGTGAAGCTCTCCTCTTCCAGATACCTTGAATGTATCCGCTGTATCCATTTCCTCAACTCTAAGAGATATATTAGTATTAAGCTCTTTCATAAGTCTGTCTCTTAATTGTCTAGAAGTTATAAACTTACCTTCTTGACCAGCAAATGGACTGTCATTTACAGAGAAGTTCATTGCTATAGTAGGCTCAGAGATTTTTACAAACTCTATAGTTTCTTGTACCTCTAAATCAGTAAGAGTGTCTCCTATATGAATTTGCTCTATTCCGCTAAGAGCTATTATGCTTCCCATTTTAGCTTCAGTAACCTCAACTCTTGCAAGACCATTATATTCATAAAGCTTACCTATTCTAACCTTATGCTTTTTCTCAGGCTCAAGATGATTTAGAAGCATAACGTCTTGGTTTACTTTTACAGTCCCTCTTTCTACTTTTCCTACTCCTATTCTTCCTACATATTCATTGTAGTCAATAGTAGTAATAAGAAGCTGAACAGGTCCATCAAGCTCACCTTGTGGAGCTGGAATATGCTCTAATATAGCTTCGTACATGTCTTCCATAGTATCTTTCTTTTCATTTATGTCAGTTGAAGCCCAGCCACCAATTGCAGAAGCAAATATAAATGGAGACTCTAAATATCTTTCGCTCTCATCTAGCTCCAATAGAAGCTCTAGAACCTCATCAACCACTTCTACCGGTCTAGCTTCAGGTCTATCGACTTTATTTACGCATACAAGTACAGGCAAGCTAAGTTCTAGAGCTTTTTTAAGAACAAACTTAGTTTGAGGCATAGGGCCTTCAAAAGCATCTACAACAAGAATAACTCCGTTTACCATTTTAAGTACACGTTCAACTTCTCCGCCAAAATCAGCATGGCCTGGAGTATCAACTATATTTATTTTCGTACCTTTATAGTCGATAGCCGTATTCTTTGACAAGATAGTAATTCCACGCTCTCTCTCTAAATCATTAGAGTCCATTACTCTTTCTTGTACATGCTGATTTTCTCTAAATATCCCACTTTGCTTTAGTAGAGCATCTACTAATGTCGTTTTTCCGTGGTCAACGTGAGCAATTATTGCTACATTTCTAATATCGTTTCTAGTATTCAAGTTTACACTTCCTTCATTAAATTGAAAAAACTGGTCATTCCAGTTAAAACTACGTCGCACTTTTTACAAGCCTATATTATACCATAGGATTATCCTGCTATAAAGAAATATTTAGTTATCATTTTCCTTTTTTATTTCATCAATAACTTTTCTTATAATATCATAAGAAAATCCTTTATATCCTAAACTCTGTGCAGTTTTGGAAAGCCTCTCATCAAATGGCTTGCTCTCAGATAGAGATTTGAATTTTTTAAATCCATGATAGCTTGCATTTTCAAGCTCCTTATCATCGTCTATATAAGTCTGTGCCTCTTCTATATCATTTTTTGAAATCCCTTTTTCCATAAGCTTAGATACCATTTGCCTCTTTGACCATTTTTTTGTACTTGCTTTATTCTTCGCTATATCAGTTGCCAATTTCTGATCGTCAACAAATTTATAGTTCTCTAAAAATTCAAGTGCATTTTCTATTGCTTCTTCACAAAACCCTTCTCTTTTCAAGGTGCTTTTTATCTGCATCTTAGATTTAGAAGACCTGCTAAGTATATCTAAGCCTCTTGATTTCGCTCTTTTAATTTGGTCATTTTTCACTATTTCATCATAGGTTTCTTTTGAAAAAACAGCTCCTTGATTTACTCTAAATGTTGCCATAGTTTCATCTGTAAATTTTTGAACTATTTCCTCATTAAAAATGACGTGATAAAGATTATATCTGATTTTTTTAATTTTACTTACTTCAAATTCTTCACTCATATTATTTCACCTCTTTGAGTCTTTTTAATAATTAGACTTTTTGAATTAGTTCTGATAAGATTAACTAAGCGAGACTTAAAACCCATATAAAAAGGAGATTACACATGGAAAACAAAGAAAAAGTATTGGCAAAAGTTGCCACACATCAAATTACAGAATCTGATTTAGAGCATATGCTTAAAAATCTCAACCCTCAAATAGCTGCTAATTTCCAAGGCGAGCAAGGAAAGCAGGCTCTACTTCAAGAATTAGTAAACCAAAAGCTATTCTATCTTGAAGCTTTAGAAAATTCTATTGAAAACGATGCTAAATTCCAAAGTGAGTTCGAAAAATTAAAAGAGAACTTCGTTACACAATACAGCATCCAAAACCTAATTAATTCAGTTTCTGTTACTCATGAAGAACTAGAAGCTTATTATAACGAAAATAAAGAAGGCTTTATATCTCCACAAAAGGTACAAGCTAGCCATATTCTAGTAAGCGACGTTAGCTTAGCAGAAGAAGTAAAAGGTAAGTTAGCTAAAGGTGAGTCATTTGAAGCTCTTGCAAAAGAATACTCAAGCTGTCCATCTAAAGAAAGAGGCGGAGATTTAGGTATGTTTGGCGAAGGTCAAATGGTTCCAGAATTTGAAGAGGCTGCTTTCAAAATGGCTGTAGGAGAAGTATCTGAGCCTGTAGAAACTCAATTTGGTTTTCATATAATAAAAGTAACTGACAAGCAAGAATCAGGACTACTTTCTTTTGAAGAAGTTCGTTCTAATCTGCTTCGTAATATGATGGCTGAAAAGCAAGGTGCAATCTACCAAAACCATATAGCTGATTTAAAATCAAAATATAACGTAGAAGTTCTATAGATAAAATTAAAACCCAAGGATAAATCCTTGGGTTTTTGCTTTAGAATATCGAATTATATTCTAGTAACATTTGCTGCTTGAGGTCCCTTGTCTCCATCAACGATTTCGAACTGCACTTCTTGACCTTCTTCTAAGCTTCTGTATCCCTCAGATTGGATTGCAGAAAAATGTACAAAAACATCTTTTTCCCCTTCTACTGATATGAATCCAAAACCTTTTTCAGCATTAAACCATTTAACTACTCCGTTTTTCACCCTTAATTCCTCCTGCTCTATATAATAACTTAATTATAATTTTATCATGACTAGAAATTTCAGTCAATATTTCGAATATATCGAATTGTTGTTATTGATACACAATTTTAAAATGCCCAGTCACCATCTTTAAATATCTGAACCTTTGTTCCGTCATGTTTAGTAGCAACTATATTCATATCCTTACTACCTACCATAAAGTCAACATGAGTAAGCGAGGTGTTGGCACCTTTTTGCTCTAGCTCTTCGTCTGTCATCTTATCTCCACCTTCTATGCTAGTGGGATAGGCTGCTCCCAATGCAAAATGGCATGAAGCATTTTCATCAAAAAGTGTGTTGTAAAATACAATCCCAGTGTTGTTTATAGGTGAATCATAAGGAACTAGTGCAACCTCACCAAGATAATGAGAGCCTTCATCGGTGTCAATTAGCTTTTTAAGAGTCTCTAATCCTGTTTCCGCTTCTACTTCAATTATTCTTCCGTCTTTAAATGTAAGCTTAAAATTATTTATCAAGTTCCCTGAATAATTAAGTGGGAAAGTACTAGTTAGATATCCGTTTACTCCAGTTTTAAGGGGCATAGTATACACTTCCTCAGTTGGCATATTGGCAACAAAATAAACGTTTGATTCGTTGTATTCTCCTCCACCTGCCCACACATGATTCTTTGGAAGTTCAACTACCAAATCTGTCTTTGCAGATTTGTAGTGAAGTGATTTAAATTGATTATTATTTAGGAAATCTACTTTTTCAGTTAAATTTTTTATGTGATTGTCCCATGAACCAACTGGATCTTCATCATAAACTCTGTTAGCAATAAAAATCTTATCCCATAGTTTTTCTATGGCTTTATCAGTTGTCTCATCAGGGAAAATCTTTTTTGCCCATGCTGGGCTCGGCACTGCCGCCACGCACCATGAAACTTTTGAATTAAGTGTATATTTTCTAAACTTTTCCGTCGATTTTAAGTTTGCTTTATTTGCTTCTGCTATTCTTTCTGGATCTACATTCTTAAATAAATCAGGATCAGTTCCTGTAATGCTTAAAAAAGCAGCATTTTCTGAAGCCATTTGTTCGAATCCATCTGCCTTCCACTGCATAGCCTCTTTAAATGCTTCAAATGGTGCATTTAAATACTTTACAAGTGCTAGCTCTTCATCTCTATATTCAACATGTACATTTTTAGCTCCTTCATCATAGGCTTGTTTAGCTACTATTCTGACAAATTCAGCTGCCTCAATAGGCGCATTTACAACAAGTAGCTGGTCTTTTTGAATATTGAGTCCATTTCTAACAAGAAGTTTTGCATATTTCTCTAGGTTTTTTTGCATAAAATTCCCTCCCTTAGCTTCTTGTAAATATTTTATCATAAATCATTAATACGTATAGTATTTTTTTTATGTTAATAATCAAAAAAATCTGCTAAAAGCTTTTATGCTATAGCAGATTCTTCTATATTTCAGGTTATTTTTATTTATTTTAGCTACAACCGCTACAGCTGCTGCAACCACTTGATTCTCCTACATTAAGAGCTTGCACATATACTCCACCCATATCTCCTTGCTCTACATAAAGAACTTCAAAGCCATCGTACTGAGATACTAGAGTTTTATCTACTACGAAGTTAAGACCTTCAAATTCTACCTTTAAATCTGAGTCTTTTGCTTCATCTTGAGCAAGATTGAACATAGGTCCAGAACAGCCCATTCCAGATAAAAATATACGAAGTGTATCTGTATTGATGTTTTTTTCTGATAAAATTGATTTTAGCTCATCTGAAGCTTTTTTATCTACTGTTATGCTCATATATATTCTCCTATTCTTAATAGAAATTAATTATCAGTTTCCCCTATTATATTACACCTTTTAAAATATTCAGTCAACAAAACAGCTATAGAGTTATCTTATTCGTACAATAAAATAACTCTATAGCATCAGTATAATGTTTATTTACTTTAATTGGATGTTTATTTACTTTCGTTTAATATTCATTTACTTTAGTATAATCATTTGCACTCTTTATCATTTTTTGACTGATTTTTCCGCCCCACATTGCAGCATCAAAGGTAGAGTCAACTACAACCCATTTTCCCCCAATTAAGACCTCGTTCCACGCATGATATCCATCTACTCCTTTAGCATAGCCTTTTACTAGCTTTGTAGGAAGACCTTGACTTCTTTGCATTCCTGCTAATAAAGAAGAATAATCATAGCAGATACCCTTTTTATCTCTATAGGTCTGCTCAATATTTGGATTATAGTCAGTTGTAAGATAAGGTATTTTATCATAATCATAAGTTACATTTTTTATGATATATGAATAAAGTGTAGAAAGCTTTTTATCGTGTTCCTTTTGTTCTCCACTTAATTCCTTACCTTTTTTTATTGAGTTTAGATTGTTATCCCATTTTATATTTTGTATGGAATTCAAAAAAACAACATTTGGATTTTTTAACTTTACATCAATTGTCTTTGTATCTAAATAGCTGTATTTTGTTCCAGATGTATTTTCTAGAACGCTTACTTTATACTTTCCATCGCCCATCTGAAGAGGAAATTTCTCTACAGCTCCATCTGGCTTTAAATTATAGGTGTATTTAGTTGAATCTTTTTGAATCATAACCTTTATTTTCTTACCAGAATTACTGCTATAGCTTACACCTACTACTCCGTTTCCAGAATTAGCATCATCAATCTTAACCTCCGCATAAGCTTCATTAAAAGCGCCAGTAATAAACATCACTAAAATTATGAACAATATCTTTTTAATCATCTAAATCACCTTCTCTAATTATCACTTAAAATATTTCGTTATCCCCTCAGGATTTACAGCATAGGCTAAAGCTGTTTCCTTAGTTATTTTTCCTTCATTATATAGATTTGCTATGCTCATGTCCATACTCATCATACCAAAAGCTCTTCCAGTTTGTATAGCTGCATCTATTTGAGGTATTTTAGCTTCTCTTATTAGATTTCTAATATTAGGGTTTGCTATCATCACCTCAAATGCAGGTATCCTGCTATCGTCTATAGATGGAAGAAGCTGTTGAGTCACAACAGCTGTAAGAACCGTTGAAAGCTGAACTCTTATTTGCTGCTGCTGCGATGGTTCAAACACATCGATTATTCTGTCTATGGTTTTTGCTGCGCTGGTTGTATGTAAGGTAGATAATACAAGATGTCCTGTTTCTGCCGCTGTAAGCGCTATAGATACAGTTTCATAATCTCTCATTTCTCCAATTAAAATTACATCTGGTGCTTGTCTTAAAGCAGATTTTAATGCCATGGAATAGCTTTTTGTATCTATTCCTATTTCTCTTTGATCCACTATGCTCTTGTCATGCTTATGAAGATACTCAATAGGATCTTCTAGCGTAAGAATATGGCATGATCTTTTTTTATTGATTAAGCTTATTATTGCCGATAGTGTTGTAGATTTTCCAGAGCCAGTCGGCCCAGTAACTAAAATCAAACCTTTTTTCTTACTGTGAAAATCAAGAATTTCTGTTGGAATATTAAGCTGCCCAAGGTCTAGTGATTCAAACCTCAGTACCCTTATAGCCGCTGCCATAGAGCCTCTTTGGATGTATGCAGCTACTCTAAACCTTCCAATTCCAGCTAAAGATGTAGAAAAATCTTTTTCCCCAGCCTTTACAAAATCAAGAAAGTCTTCCTCCGTTTTAAATAGTTCGCTTATCATCTTTTTTGCCGTTTCTGGATTTAATTTTTCATCATCAACTTTTATCAATTGTCCATTTATCTTAAGTGTAGGTGGTACTCCAACACTTATAAATATATCTGAGGCCATTTTGTCAACTGCTTCTTTTAGTAGAGATTGTAGCTCAATCATTTTCTATGTTTACCTCCAGATCTTTAAATTCTATTGCGTCCTCATACTCAACCTCTCTTGGTATCAGCTTCCAGGTATTTATCTCAATCAAATCCTCTTCTATAGCTATATCAGTATCTGAAGCTAGATTCTCAAGAGTAAGCAAAGCTAGAAATCTATCTCCTGATGAGTTTACAAAATCTCCTTTTACAATAATTTCATCTGAATCATAGGTCAAAGTCACCTCTGAGCTATCTAATTCCTGAAGAGCTCTATTTAAGCTAGTCCAATAATCTTGATTTGTTGTATTTGATGCTACAATGCTTTTATGCACTATATTTTTTATATCGTAAAGCATAATTTCAGCCTTTGATTCAAGCTCGTAATAATCCTGAGTCCACTGAGCAGTTTTTCTAGCCATTTTAAGTCCAGAATATGATGACATCATAGCTAAAACTCCAAATACTACCATAGTTACTACTAATAGTATAACAAGTATCGATGAACTGCCAGTTCTAGTTTTAAATTTAATCACTTGTATCGCCTCCTATATCCAGTAGTAGTCCTTTAGAGGCATTTAATGCATAAATTTCTTTATTTTGGCTAGATTTCAAGAAATATGGCTTTTCCCTTTGTATATCAACTGATATGTTGTATAAACCCATATTGCTAAGCTCTGATGAATCTACTAAATCCAAAGTAATATTCATAATATAGGAAGAGTCCACAAAATCACTATCTACTGGTTGGAAATCATCACCTAATTTTACTGTATATATTAATTCATCGGAAAGCTTCCTTGCATTTTTTAGTATTATATCATCACTATCTGGACCAATTTTTTCTCCTGCTGATAGGGATTCCATAACTGATTTGCTCACAATGACTGCATTGTCTAAATCATAGGTGACTTCGTTTAAGTTTTTTGCTGTTATAAATATCTGAAGGAGGTATACACTTAGAAAAGAGACTATTCCTATAGATATTATTATTTCAATCAAAGTAAATCCATTTTTCTTATTCAAAATAGCCTCCTCCTATCCTTCATTTGATTTCAAGTTTATTTTTAAATATCTCTTTGAAAATGTATCGGAAGCTTTGTTTCCTGAAATTGTAATTTCCATAATATCATCTTTAATGCTCGGTACAAACTCTTCGATAGAAGCTATATCAAAGCTCATATCGTCAGTAAATTCCTGATCTTGCTTTATATAAGCTTCTTTAAGCATTTTATCGTTTAAATATATCCATGTTTCATAATTTTCATTATCTACCCTTTGAACTATTACAATAGATGCTTCCCCATTTATAGGATTATCCTTAATATAGATAGAGGACTGCTCATCAGATTGTTTTATTTTATTATCTATATATGAAGCAGCAATTCTTAGATTTGATAAATTTTCTTTTTCATCTATGACATTTTTATAGGTATCACTAGAGGATACTACTAGAGTGAACACTGCTAGCCCCATAAGCAGGATTAATATCATAACGAGAATCACTTCTACCTTGCTTACTCCTTTATTATTTTTTTTCATAAGTTCCACTATTCCTTCCATTTTTTAAATACCAATATAGTTGGCATAATGTTTGATGCTTCTACTTCATAATGGTAGATATATGCATCCTCATTGGTAATTATAGAATAGTTTTCTTTAAGATAGTCTATACTTGGAGGATAATGACCTTCTAGCGCATAGCATTGAACTGCGGCATTTTCTATAGATTTTCTAACGCTCTCTATATTATCACTATCTGAACTAGCTAAAAATGAGCTTAATCCTTGGAAGTTAAAAAACATATATGCTAGAATTATTGTTAAAAAAAGTATAGGTATGATTTTTGATTTAACTGCATTAATCATAACTCCCCCTCCTTTTATCCGATAGCGGCTATGATATTAATTAGAGGAAGCATAACTGTAAACAACATTACTCCAATAATAAGAGATAATATGGTCACCAGTGCTGGTTCTATCATCGTGGTTATCTTCGACAATGACTTTTCAACTTCTTTATCATAAATTACAGATATTTTGCTTAAACTGCTTTCAAGCTCTCCAGTCATGTGACCTATTTTGAGCATTTTCATAAATAGTACAGGGAAAATTCCTAGATTATCTAGCTCTTTCACTGGTTCTGAGCCATTTATAATGTTTAGTCTCGCAGCTTCTAGCAGTGATTCCACATAAGCGTTTCCCACTGATTTTTTTGACATATCTAGAGCTTCATCAAATGAAGAGCCTGCTTTTAGCATCATAGTCATGGCATTTGCTAGTCTTGCAGATATAATTTTTTTATAGGTGGCATTAATCCATGGCAATTTAAATAAAATCTTATCCCCTGATTCAATATTTTTTTGAGATTTAAAATAATATAGAAGTAAGGCTATTGCAACGATTAAAACCCCAATAATAGCTAAAGCATAGGTCTTCAAAATATTAGCTAAATCAATCATTATTTTGGTGCTTACTGGAATGTCTCCCCCCAAAGATAGAAGTATCTCATGAAACATAGGAAGGACCTTTAGCACTAGAAAAAGTATTACCCCTGCCATCAATACAAGCAGTATCAGAGGATAAGTTACTGCACTTTTTATCTTGTTATTAAGTCTATCTGTCTGCTCATAATAGTCGGACAGTCTCTCAAGCTCATCTTGCAGATTTCCAGTTTGCTCTGCTATCTTAACCATGCTTGTCAAATAGACTGGAAAGAATTTGTATTTCTCTATAACACTATGAAGACTATAGCCTTGGGCTAACTGCTGTTGCATATCCTGAGCTACTTCTTTTAGCCTAGGATCCATCATATCCTTTGCAAAAATTTCCATTCCGTCTAAAATCGGAATACCAGACTTAAATATTAGAGATAGTTGATAACAGAATAAAGATAAATCACTAGCACTTAACATTTTTTCCTTTTGCATAACCCACCCACCTTATCTAATAGAGAAAAACCAGCTTCTCCTTATATAAAAATACTTAGCTTATTTCACAATAATAAGAGCCAAAATCATTGTCATAATATTTGTAATCATACATATTTTATTTTTACCACGTACCAAGCTTTTCAATCAAATCAACTTCAAGTCCAAACCTTAGATTAAAAATTTCAGGACTTATATAAATTCTTTTCGTGCATTCGCTTTTATTTGATATGCTGCTTTCGTTGATAATGATAGAAACCTCAGATAAATCCAGAAGCTTATTATCTTTTCTTTTTATCCAAATATTCTCCTTAGTGTTTACATATAGCTTTAAATCTCTATCGTCTTCTATATAAAAATACTCTTTGGAATAATCTTCAATTGGAGGCTTATTATTTTCAAGTAAAAGCTCATTAATCTTTTCTTTAAATCTAATTATTTGTATATGGCTATCTTGAGAAAAAGTGTACTTTTTGAACTTCTTTCTTTCAATAAAGGATTTGCACAGCCTAGATAGGATTTCATCCTTGTTCTCCTGCCATAAAGATACGTGATATAGCAAGGTTGTATCATCCAGCTTTAAGTAATCCTCAACTGAGAGCTTTTCATTTCTGAATAGTTTTTCTATGATACTAGCTATTTCTATCTCATTGTCAGAAATATAAAGCTGCTTAGCTCTTTCAAATATTTTTTGCAATATCCCTTCCATTTGACGCTTTACTGAATGCTGATATACTTCTTTGTGCATGTAGTATCTTGCTAATATATATTCTTCTAAGGTTGCTATAAATTTTTGATGTATAAAAATTATAAGCTCGCCCTTAGAATTTTTTTCAACTCCAAAAGCTCTTATAAGTCTTTTAAAATCATAGTTTCCAGTGGTTACACTTGTAAAGTAAGCGTCTCTTAATAAATAATCCATCCTGTCTGCATCTACTTGAGAGCTAACAAGAGTGGAGATAATAAAAAATATTCCATTTTCATCTTGATGCTTATATGCTTTGGATATAATTTCTGTAAGCCTTATCAAAAAATCTTCTCCAAACTCCTTCAGTATAACACTATTTATTTCAGTTTCAGTGCTTTTTAATATGCTAACTGCCCAGTCCTCATGCGATTTCATCATAAAGATTTTTTCAAAGGTGTGAGAAAATGGCCCATGTCCTATATCGTGAAGTAAGGCAGCGCATAAAGCCAAATCCTTATCCTCATTTTTTACTTCGTAGCCCATTTCTAAGAGCAGTGCGCTAAAATGTTCAATCAGCTTTCCCATTACATAATAGGTTCCTAGGCTGTGAGCCATTCGTGTATGCGTAGCTGTTGGAAATACCATATATTCGCAGCTGAGCTGTTTTATTCTGTTAAGTCTTTGAAATTCCTTAGTGTCAATTATCTTCATAAATCTTTGGTCAAAAACAATATCTGAATGAATGACATCCCTGATAATTTTTGTAGCTTTCATAGACCTAGTCCTTTCTATATTAGAAAAATTAAATATAAATCTTAAAAAAATTGGTGTAAAACAGGAAAAAATAGGTATATAGCTTAAAAGAATTAATAATGTTATCTACAAACTACTAAGAATAGATTTCACAATAATATTACCATTTTTTTCATGTATTATAATCATTTAGCTGTAATTTTAATTGATTTTATATTGGCGTCGAAAGGATGATTCCCATGGATACCAACAAAAATAATAATAATAGTTCAAAGGAAGCTAAAGCTTATCTGCCACCAGCTGAGGATGTAATTTTAAAATTTATGAACAAAAGAGCTTACAAAGGCACTTTTATTGATTTTGGTTGCAATGATGGTTACTTTACTTTTACCTCAGAAAAGTTCTTCACCAATGTAATAGGAGTTGATTTAAGCATCAACACAATCAACGAACTACTTAGAACAAGGCCAGAATCCTCTGATGCAAAATTTATTAGATCTCATAACTACACAACTGCACTGCCTGATGGCTCTGCTGATGTTATTTTCATGTTTCATATATTAAAAAAAATACCAAATGTAAAACAATTTGTTAAAGAAATAAAAAGATTATTAAAAGAAGACGGTGAATTATGGATACTTGAAACAGAAAAAACAGAAGCTGACCTAGGCTTAAAAGCTTCTGATGACTATTTCATACCAAAAGAAGAGCTCATAACCAGATTAAAGGATGATGAACTCCACTTCATAGAATATATAGATATAAATGAGAGCTATTACGGAGTAAAATTTACAAAAAACGAGGATTTATTTATGCGTTTTTATCGTGAAGCTTAAGTCCTTTACCAGCTTCATTATCTACTATTACAGTTATATCGTTATGAAATTGCAAAATAGAGGCAGGAACCTTTGGACTTACTTTTCCATAAATCATCCTCTCTACAATTTCCGACTTACTAGCTCCACTTGCTAGCAGTAAAATTTTCTTGCTCTTCATGATTGTTCCTATGCCTACACTGATAGCCTTTGTAGGCATAGAGTCTCTATCATCAAAATATATTGCATTTGAGTTTAAAGTAGCTTTGCTTAAATCTACAAGATGAGTTTCCTTTTCGAAGTAGTCACTAGGCTCGTTAAATCCAATATGACCATTTACACCTATTCCAAGTAACTGAAGGTCTATTCCTCCTACAGCTTCTATAGCTTTTTCATAACGTAAAGCTTCCTCGAAAGGATTCTCAGCTTCCCCATTTGGAATATGAGTATTGCTTATTTTTATGTCAACATGCTTAAATAAATTCTCCTCCATAAATACATGATAGCTACTTTTATGGCTGTTTTTTAAAGGATAGTATTCATCTAGGTTAAAGGTTAAAACCGCTGAAAAGGATATTTCTTTTTCCTTGTAGAGCTTTATTAGCTCCTCATAAAGACCTACTGGGGTAGACCCAGTAGCTAGACCTATTTTTATTTTAGGGTTTAGAATTATTTGGGAAGAAATTATCTTTGCTACAAGCTTACTCATTTTTTCATAATTTTCCACTTGAATTACTCTCATGCTATTCCCTCCTCATCACAATAAATCTCCTAGAGTTTACTAGCAGTTGAAGCTCTTTTAATTGTCAGTATTCTTGTGTTTGATATATACCCTAAATATACTTTCATAAGCCTCATCCATGATGTCAAGCTGTGACTGCTTTATAATCTTTCCTGAGTAAAAAGCTTCATTAACTAGCTCTCCAAGATTATGCTCGCTAAAACTGAATTTATTATTCAAGATATTCATAATTTCTTTTGGAGTACCCTTAAGCTCGCATTCATCCATTAATTTTGCAATGCGAATTATTTCAAAATACCTCTTTTTAAAGCCCTCCATACCCTTTTCCTTCTTAATCCTAAAATGTCTATATTCTTCAAAAAGCCTTTTTCTAAAAATCATACTTACTAATAAAGCTCCTCCTATTAAAAGTGCAATTAGCTTTGAGCTTATTTTTACTGGCTCATTTGAAGCTATCACCTCTGAGTCATCATACTCAAACCCTGCATCTTCTTGGTTGTTTCTGGATTCAGTTTCATTATCCTGACCTAAAGGAGTAGCTTCATCCTCATATTCATCTGTATTTTCGGATTCATTAAGACTATTTCTTTGATCTATTTCCTCTTGAGTAAGACTACCTGTAGGTTCAAACGTCAGCCATCCCGTCCCAGGAATATAAGCCTCTACCCAGGCATGAGCTCTAGCCTCTCTGACTATATAAAGTCCAGCTTCATCCAATTCCTCATCCATTCGAAAGCCCTCTACGTATCTGGTAGCAATTCCTATACTTCTTGCCATAACTGCCATAGCTGACGAAAAATAAGTGCAGTATCCTTTTTTCTCCTCAAAAAGAAAATAATCCACAAAATCCCTATCTTCTGGAAGCTCAGATGTGGTTAATGTGTAAGGATAGTTGTTTTTTAAATAATCTTCTAGTGCTAACAGCTTTTTATATACACCCTCGTGCTCACTTGTTATTTTCTCTGCTAAAGCTACTGTCCTGTCTGTTACTGAGCTAGGTAGGCTTTGATATGGCTTAAGCATCTCTAGTTCTTCATCTGAATACTCTCTTTCACCTAAATAATCAACAGAAAAATAACCAACTTCATAGGGCTTTGTTTGATTTTTTTGACCATTATTTCTCATTATTTCCAAATCCATAGTATATATCAGTTCAGTATCCTCTATATTAGCGACTTCATAAGTAAAATATGGATTAAAAATTGTTCTAGTTTTTAAATTTTCAGGATAGATTTCTATTTTCTCAGGAATATAGCCTAGGGATTCAGGCTCTAGCTTGAGTTTATTATCCTGCATTTTATAATATAAGGGCTCTTTTAATTCCCATGAATATCCTGTGTATACATGCTTTACACTTCCTCTTAAGTACAAAGGCTCCTTGGCTTTGACTTTGAGCGCAATCCCATCCGAGAGCTCAACGCTTCCACCTAATTTCTTTGTATTTGGCTGATATGGCAAGTCTGAGAATCTAAAAGAGCTTCCACCTATAGCATCCTCAACAGTTTCTCTCATAGACTCTAAAATCGGAAATCTCGATGTCATTTCCTGTGCAAAATCATCTAAATAAACTACAGGCAGTTTTAATGGAATAATGAGAGCAAGAATACTTAGAGCAATCCCTATAATAGGTCCATAAAAATTAAGCCTCACTTCGTTTACATTATCATCAGGCTCAAAGCTAGCTTTATCTACAAAAAAAGCAAGGCTTCCCATAGTATAAATAATGGAATATAAATAGGCTCCTGGCACATAAAAATGCCAAGATAAAATAAAAAATGTATAAATTAAAACAGTCACAAAGCCAAGTCTTTTTTTAATTAGAAGCATGACAAAAATGCAAACTATAGCTATCAGTATGAATTTAGAAAAGCTTTCATATCTTTCGATAGTTATATAAGTTCCACTAGCAAACATGTCTGAAATCCAAGTAAAATATCCATTTATCTCTTTTTCTGTAATTAAGCTAATAAAAAGAAATAAAACTGAATAAAATCCTATTTCTAGCTGAGATAGTGTAAGCTTTGGAAGAATCGAGTACACAATAGTTCTAAGTCTATTAGATTTATATATAAGAACACAAATAAAATTAAAACAAGCTGCAAGAAACATGCTTGTCGATAGTCCTTGCTGTATTCCTACAGCTGAAAGAACCATGCTGTAAATAGCCAAACTCATAAAATACAGTGCAAAGACTTTATATGTTTGGGAGGTTTTAATTTTCATAGTCATCAACCTTTTTATATATTGGCCTTATAGTAACTGGCATGATATTGTCTTTTCTAAGATTTCTTTTAAGCTCCTCTTGCGCATCTGAAGCTTCAAAAACAATAGGCATGATATCAAATCCTCTTTTTTTAAGGGTAGTGATAATTCTGCATTTATTTAAATCTAAGGATGGTGTTAAAAGCACTATGCTGCTGTTAAAAGATAGACTTATAGCTTCATCTAGTAGAAATTTTTCTAGTGGAAGGCTTCCTTCAGGCTCGAAGCCAGCCAATCGTTTTAGTAAGGGCATAAAGCTACTCATGTCTCTAGCATTGAAATACGGGTGCTTGTTTGTTGAGTCTATATATAAAACCTCTATCTTATTCATAAGGGCATAATGGCTAATAGATGCTACTGTATCTACTAAAGTATCTTCAATTATCGAATACTCGTCATTGTCATATGAATGAGTATACGCATCTGCAAGAAGTATTAGCTTGGGTTTTGAAGAGGAATCATACTCATTTACATAAGGCTCTCCCATTTTTGCAGTAAGTCGTTGGTTTATTTTTTTCAAAGGGTCTCCCTGTGTATATTTTCTAATTCGCTTTATACTCGTGTAGTCTTCACTAATAAGAGAGGCTATGGTTTGCTCTCCGAAATAGTCTGAAGGTGGAATATCAAATTCTTTTAGCTCTATTAGATTCGGATATACAGTCAAGATATCCTTTTGCTCAAAGAACTTCTCAACATAAAAAAGTCCTAGTGCATCCTTGGCTATTACTTTTACTTTCCCTATCTTGTAAAAGCCTCTGCGCTTTGGATGTAAATCTCTTTTTATTTCATAATAGTCGTTGGCTGGTATATATATTTTTTCGCAAAACTCTGACTGTCTTAGCTTTTCATCACTTGTATTTGAAAAAGTTATATTGTTCGCTGGAATAAAGCTACCTAAATTAGCTAGCTTATATCTTATCCTCACTCTTTGTCCTGCAAAAATCTCTGTGCTTTCTATTTCAAATCTATAGGCGAGCTTATTAACGTAATAAATAAGTGTAAGTAAAGAAAATAAAAGCGCTAATACCCACACCTTAAATACAAAGTTTGGGATATCTCCCCCTACTACTATAGTGAGTGCGATAATCACTCCTCCTATGAAATAGAATTTATATGATGCTATATTAACCATCCTAAACCTCCAAAGGCACTGCTGTTGAATCCATAATCTCCTTTAATATTAGCTTTTCGCTTTTACCTTGATACTTTGCCTGAGGAGATATAAATATCCTATGTGAAACTATATCAATAAATAGCTCCTTTACATCTTCTGGAATCACATAGGCTCTTCCTCTTAGATAAGCAAGAGCTTTACTGGCATTATATAAAGCAATTGTTGCTCTTGGACTAGCTCCTAAGTCAACTAGCTCATGCCTTCTCGTTGCTCTAGTTAGCCTTACAATATATCGCTTAATAGATTCTGAAACAAAAATAGCATCAGCTTTTTTTCTAGATTCCATTATAGACTCTACATCTACAATAACTGGCAAGGTTTTTGCACTGATATTTAGCTCAAGTAGCTTCAGTTCCTCTTGTTCATCAGGATATCCCATGGATAGCTTCATAAAAAATCTGTCTAGCTGTGACTCTGGCAGTGGAAATGTCCCTTCATGCTCTATTGGATTTTGAGTTGCTATAACCATAAATGGATCCTCTAGCTTATAGGTTTTGTTATCCACTGTTATCTGTTGCTCTTGCATTACCTCAAGCAAACTAGATTGAGTTTTTGGAGAGGTTCTATTTATTTCATCTGCAAGAACCAGCTGAGAATGAAGTGGCCCTTTTTGAAAATGAAACTGAGCATCCTTAGGATTAAAAACTGAAATCCCTAGCAAATCTGCCGGAAGTAAATCTGGCGTGAACTGAATTCTGCTAAAGCTAAGGTCCATAGACTGGGCAAGTGCTCTCACAAGGGTAGTTTTTCCAACCCCTGGAACATCCTCAAGTAGTACATGTCCCTTGCATAAAAGCGCTATTATTATTTTTTCAATGATTTCATTTTTACCTATTACTACCTGTTCGACATTTTTTATAAGCTGTGCTATCATGACATATCTCCCATCTATTTAAAATCACATAATTTTCATATTTTTCTAACTTTATGTTTTAATTATATTATATAGCATTTTGTATACTAAGTTTATTTTTTTATGTTTTTCTTCAAATAATTCGGGTATATTTGATATTGTATCGACTTAACATCGAAGGGAGGGTTTACAAAAATGAAAAATGTGACAATTTATACTAGCTCATCTTGTTCTTACTGTCATGCAGCTAAAGATTATTTCAATGAAAATAATATACCTTATACTGAAAAAAATGTAAGTGAAGATCCAGAAGCTAGAAAAACTTTAATCCAAAAGAAAATCATGGGTGTTCCAGCGATTTTTATAGAAGATGAAGTAGTTGTAGGTTTTGACAAAGAAAGAATAAATGAATTACTAGAAATCTAACAAAAAAGTGACTGTAGCTAAATCTGCAGTCACTTTTTTATATTTAGAATTTAGAACCTCTAATATTTTATAGCTTTCAGTTCCTCTTCTTATGATTATTAATTCCTCTCATATTTTAAATTTTAAGACAGATTTTCATCAACTTGATTGTAAATATTTAGAGTTAATAATTTAACAATTTTATTGACTTTTTAGCGCTCTGCTGATACTCTGTATTTAGAATAATTAAGTAAAAATTTATCAATAAATTATTCTTCGCTTTTTCTAAGAGGTGAGCCTTTTATTAAGAGTGCTTTTGAAATGAACATCCTGATAGAAAAGAGAATTCTAATCTTCAAGGATCGGGCAAATAGGCTTATTCAACCTATGGATCCTTCCATAGGTTTTTTTGTTTGCAGATTCAATAACTAGTGAAGGAGGTATATTATGTCTCAAAAAATAGCTGTGATAGGAGCAGTTTTAGAATCACCTGATATCAGTCAAGAAAGATTCAACCATGTCCTATCTGAGTTTAAAGGCATAGTAAAAGGCAGAATGGGCATTCCCTTTCCAGAAGACAATATATCAGTTATATCTATAACTGTTGTAGGTAGTCTAGACGAGATAAACAGTCTTACTGGAAAACTTGGCAATATTCCTTCTGTTGTAGTCAAAACATCCATATCAAAGAAGGAAATAACCGCTTGATGCGTGATTTAATCAATGAGCTCTATCAGGAGCAAACCCTTTCAAAAGCCAATCTTATAAACCTTCTTCTTCATATAAATGATGAAGAAAGGGAGTATCTTTATGAAAAAGCCTATAGCGTGCGCTACGAGCATTACAAAAACAGCGTGTATGTGAGAGGCTTAATAGAATTTTCCAACTACTGCAAAAACGATTGTACCTATTGCGGAATCTCTATACATAATAAGGAATTAACCCGTTATCATATGACCCCAGAGGAAGTAATAAAAACTGCAGAAATCGGATATAGCTTAGGCTTTAGAACATTTGTAATGCAAGGTGGAGAAGATACTTCATTTACAGATGATAAGTTTGCAGCTATTATTTCCAGCATTAAAACTCAGTTTCCTGAGGCTGCTGTAACCCTCTCTATCGGTGAGCGTTCAAAAGAGAGCTATCAAAAGCTGTACGATGCAGGAGCAGATCGTTTCCTAATCAGACATGAAACTATTAATAAAAAACTATATGAAAAGCTCCATCCAAAAATGTCTTATGAAAATAGAATTAAATCGCTTTTTGATTTAAAAGACATAGGATTTCAGGTAGGTACAGGATTCATGGTAGGTGTCCCTGGTCAAGAAATTGAGGATATAGCAGATGACCTCTTGTTTATAAAAGAGCTTAATCCTCACATGATAGGTATAGGGCCATTTATCCCTCATAAAAACACGCCTCTTAGAGATGAATCTGCTGGAAGCGCTGAACTTACCTATACATTAATTGCAATACTTAGGCTTATGCTTCCTACTTCGCTTATACCATCTACGACTTCACTTGCAACTTTGAAGGCTGAAAATAGATACAAGGGATTTAGAGTTGGAGCAAATGTAGTAATGCCAAATCTTACCCCTTATGATTATAAAAAGAGCTACCAGCTCTACGATGGAAAGAAAATAACTGATACCGAAAGCTACGAGGCACTTGAGCAATTAAAAAAGGAATGCTTAGATGCAGGGTTTTATATTGATATGGCGCGCGGTGATTATAAAAATTGGAGGAGAAAATAATGATAAATGAACAGCTGATATATGAAACTCTAGAAAAAAATAAAAATGTACCTAAAGAAGCTTTACTAAACATTATAGATAAAGGTTCTAAGCTTCAAGGTCTTACTTATGATGAGATAGCGGCTATACTTCAAAATGACGACGAAGAAGTAACAAAGGCTCTTTTTAAAGCTGCTGGAGAAATCAAAAATAAAATTTATGGCAATAGAGTTGTAATGTTTGCTCCTTTATATATTTCTAATTACTGCGTAAATTCATGTAAATACTGCGGATATCAAGCCTGTAATCAGTTTGACAGAAAGAAGCTGTCACAAGAAGAAATCATCCAAGAAGTAAAGATATTGGAGCAAATGGGTCATAAAAGAATTGCCCTTGAAGCAGGAGAAGACCCTAATAACTGTCCTTTGGATTATGTTCTAGAGGCTATTGACACAATCTACTCTGTAAAAACAAATGATGGAAACATCAGACGTATAAATGTAAATGTCGCAGCTACAACAGTTGAAAATTACAAAAAACTTAAAGATAGAGATATCGGAACTTATATCCTATTCCAAGAAACTTATCATCGTCCTACCTATGAGGTAATGCACGGCGATTGCTTAAAAGGCAACTATGAATACCATCTTACTGCTTTTGACAGAGCTATGGAAGCAGGAATAGATGATGTAGGCGCAGGAGTTTTATTTGGGCTATATGATTATAAATTCGAAGTACTTGGCCTAATGATGCACAACGCACATCTAGAGCAAAAATATGGAGTTGGTTTTCATACTATATCTGTTCCTAGACTAAAAAAAGCAGAAGGTATGGATTTAGATATGTTCCCTCATATCCTTGATGATGAAACCTTTAAGCGCCTTATAGCTGTAATTAGACTTGCTGTGCCATTTACAGGAATGATACTGAGCACAAGAGAATCTGTGGAGCTTAGAAGAGAAGCTATACACTATGGTATTTCTCAAGTAAGCGCTGGCTCATCAACTGGTGTAGGTGGATACAAGGAAAGAGAAGACGGAAGATCTGTAGAGCAGTTTGATGTGTCTGACCACCGTTCTCCACTAGAGGTTGTCAAATCTCTTTTAGCTCAAGGCTTCGTACCTAGCTACTGTACAGCATGCTATAGATCAGGTCGTACTGGTGATAGATTTATGCAGCTTGCCAAATCAGGAAACATCCACAATGTATGTAGTCCAAATGCTCTAATGACTCTTATGGAATATGTAGAGGATTTTGGAGATAGCGAGCTTAAATCTTCCGCTAAAGAGCTAATCTACAAAGAAGCAGAAAAGCTAGAAAATGAAAAAGTAAAAGCTCTATTAATAAAAAATCTTGGATTAATAGAAACTGGCGAAAGAGATTTATTCCTATAGGAGGCTAAAAATGAATACTACCCCTTCTGGAAACAGAACCCATATAGGGATATTTGGAAAAAGAAATGCAGGAAAATCTTCGTTATTAAATGCTATAACTGAGCAAAAGGTATCACTAGTTTCAGATATTGGTGGTACCACTACTGACCCTGTAAAAAAAGCTATGGAGCTTCTTCCCTATGGCCCAGTGCTATTTATAGATACTGCTGGTCTAGATGATGTAGGAGTGCTAGGAGAGCTTAGAAAAAATAGAGCTAAGGAAATGTTCACACAAATTGACTTTGCTCTCATTGTCCACGATATAAATGATATAGATAAAGAGTTTGAGTCAGAGCTTTTGCGAGAATTTAAAAGATTTTCTGTTTCATATATGATAGTTATTAACAAGCTAGATTCAGCTGATGAAGAAACTAAAAAGCAAATACAAGAAACTTATCCAGAAGCTTTCTTCTTATCTACTTCTAAAAGAGAAGACGTACTTGATTTTAAAAAAGCTCTGATTGATAAGCTTTCAAAAAAAATGGAAGAGGAAACCATAATTGGGGACCTACTACCTTATGGCAGTCACGTTGTCTTGGTTGTTCCTATAGATTCAGAAGCTCCAAAAGGAAGAATAATCTTGCCTCAGGTTCAGCTGATAAGAGATGCACTAGACCATGGTATAATCTGCCATGTGGTCAGAGATACCGAGCTATCTGATACCCTAGAAAGACTAGATAAGGTTGATTTAGTAGTTACAGATTCACAAGCCTTTCAAGAGGTCTCTAAAATAGTACCTGAAGAAATACCTTTAACTAGCTTTTCTATATTATTTGCAAGGCAAAAAGGCGATTTAAAAACCTTCTATGATGGGATAAAGGTAATAGAAAGCCTTCCTCCTGATGCTAGGATACTGATGGCTGAAATATGCACACACAATACCTCTCATGAAGATATAGGAAGATATAAAATTCCTGCTCTGTTAAAAAGAAATCTTGGGGAATCACTTAGATTTGAATTTTTCCAAGGTAATGAATATCCACAGGATGTATCCAATTACGATTTGGTAGTTCATTGTGGTGGCTGTATGATGACCAAAAAACAGATGAATAACAGACTTAATCTTTTAAATCAAGTAGCTGTTCCTGTAACAAATTATGGAGTACTGCTTGCTTGGGGAGCTAGGATTCTGGAACGGTCTATGAAACCCTTTAAAAACGAGCTCTAGTTAGATTTGAACTAAAAATTTGTGCTATATCCTCTGAATTGTGATAATCAAGATATGGCTAATCTATCACGAAAACTATACCTATATACAATAAAAAGTCCTCTATGTCTTTTAATAAGCTCATAGAGGATTTTTTCATTGTGTATTTTAGTTATTAATTTTCATCTTTTTCGCAGCATTTTTTGTATTTTTTTCCGCTGCCACAAGTACAAGGATCATTTCTTCCTATTCTATCACCTTTTACTATAGTCTTGCTCTTTTTGTATTCTTTTTCTATTTCTTCTCTTTTTTCCTTAGTAAGAAGCTCTTCCCACTGTGGTAATGTGTATAGCCAGTCAGCCTTTGCATCATGCATATTGAAGTATAGTTTTTCCATATCCACATCTAGAGTTATTTCACTATCTTCTTCTAGATTTTCAACGTCATACTCAGATACTAAGCTAGTGTTTATTCCATCCATAAAACCAACAAAGGTTTTAGTATCGATTTCGAATCTTTCTGCTAAATCCTTTAACTTACCTGAAACCTTTTCATCTTTATTAGAAAGCAGATACTCATATATTTTTTGTTCTTTTGGTAGATATTCCTGCCAAAAGCTTTCGTATTCAGCCTCAGACTTTGGTTCGTAAGCCTCTTTTTTCCATGCTTCATAAAGAGCCATTTTGATATTCATCCTTTCATATACCATATATTCTAAGAAATAATCAGCAATTCTAAATTGCTCATTTTTATATTATATAGCATAAAAAGCCATAATAAAACCCTTAATTAGCTAACTGGTGAAGCCTTTTTAAGTGGTGCATATAAAATTCCTACTATAAATAGAGATATTGCCATTTCTGGTAATAAATAGCCTGCATTGTATACTATAGAATACCAAACTGGATTCATAGTTTCAGGAGCATATGCTCCAAACACCACTACCCCTGATATAACATGGCACACAAATCTTAAAAATACACCAAATCCACTTCCAACTAAGCTACCTGCTCTAGTGTTGTTAAAAAGTCCAGCAAAGCCTAAAACTGAAAATGCTATAAAATAATCAAATAATAAGGATACTATATGATAGCTGTATTTTGGACCTAGTATAAACTGAAGAGCTCCATAAGCAAGCCCTGTTAATAAACCATTTTTAAATCCCCATCTAAGCGAAAATATTATTATGGGTACCATACTTCCTGCAGTAACTGAACCTCCATAAGGGGCTTCAAATATCTTTACATAGCTTAAGATTTGGGCAAGAGCAATCATTATTCCTGCCTCTACCATCATTCTGGTCGACATTTTTTCCATTTTTTCCTCCTCAATAATTTAAATTTTTTATACTTTAATCAAGCAAAGATTTTTAATTAACCTAAAAACCTTTTTATACTTACACTAAAAAATTTATTTTTTCTATCATTGTAATTATACAATATTTATATCAGTTTTAATCATTTATAGCTTAAATATTTTTCTACATCCTGGGTAGTATTGAGATTTGTAAATATTTCTTCGCTAAATCCGAGCTTCCTCCACTCAGATTCTGAAATTACTTTGGTTCTCGAGCACTCAAATATAGCCCTAATCGAACGTCTATTTTGATTTATAAGTTCATCAATTCTTGGAATCAAGCTTTTGGAGTAAAATCCAGGAAAAGGCTCAAAATATCCTTTTTTTTCTGATAAGATAATTTCATTATCATCCATATATTTCATCATAAAGCTTATATATTGTGTGTCTATAACTGGCATATCACAAGGTATTACAAAAAGTTTATCGCTTTGAGCCATTTCAAGAGCCGAAATCATTCCTCCTAGTGGTCCAACACCCTTTACTTTATCAACAGCTATTTTATCATGATTGAATTCTGATTTTTTTTCTATGCTATCTACTGATATAATTATGTCATCAAATAAACTATCTAGCTTTTTTATTGTGCTCTCAATTAATTTTTTGTTCTGCAATACCATGGTGCTCTTGTCGAATCCCATGCGACTAGATTTTCCCCCAGCAAGTACAACTGCACTACCAAAATCTCTCATAGAAACTCTCCCTTTGTAAATCTATTTAAAGGCTTTAACTGATAAAGCTTTAAATATAGTAAAAAGTTCATCCCCAATATTTATGTTCATCTCTTTATATGATGTTTTTGTTATTACAGCTTTTATAGGTGCTCCTATATCAAGTGTAATTCTCATGTTCATATCGTCCTCTTTTATATCTATAACTTTTCCTTTGTGAATATTTCTTGCACTGCAAATGACATCTTGCTTGCTTAATATTATATCATCTGGATCCACTGATATTTTTACATCTCCAGATAAAGTTGTGTTTACTCTAATTAAAACCTGCCCAATATCAACAAAAATTTCATCATCATTATGAACAACTGTCCCCGAAAAAATATTTTGGGAACCTTTTAGCTTAGATAAATATGCTTTTAGCTGAGAATCTGATATCCTTATATGCCTTCCTACTTGATGAGCAGTGAGTTCTCCTCTTTTTATCATCTCATAAATAGTGTATTTAGATATTTTTAATATCTGCCCTGCTTCTTCTGGAGAATATAAATTGTCTATATTCATATAGTCACCACTTTTCATTTATAATTACTAGTTTATTTACTTCTATACTACCATTATACTTAACTAATGCTTAATTTTCATCGTTTGTTTTTAAAATCAAAATAAATTCTCCTTATAAATGTTTATAAATAAAAGCACTAGAATACTCTTATTCGATGAGAGCTATTCTAGTGCTTTACTTTAGTTATTTCTACTTATCTTTTCTTGAATAATATTTTGTATGAAGTAGTTCATGCGATTTATGGCCAAGAGGATTTTTTAGAAAATCTTTGTATAGTTTTTTAATTGCTGGATTTTCATGAGATTTTCTAAGCTTGCTTTCACTATCATGCTGATAGGTTCCACTTATTCTATTTTCATATGCCATAGGTTTATGCTTAGGAAGCAGTACTTTTGGCTGTCCTCCACCACTTATACATCCCTCTGGACATGTCATAACTTCTACAAAGTGATAATCAGCTTTTCCATTTTTCATAGCTTCTATTATAGGCTCTACGTTTTTTAGGCCTGCAACTACAGCTACTTTTAGTTCTAAATCTCCTACCTTGATTATAGATTCGCTGAAGTTTTTATTTCCTCTTACAGCTAAAACATCTACGCTATCAATTGGTTGATTTGTGATTAGCTCATAGCCTGTTCTAATCGCTGCTTCCATAACTCCACCAGTAACACCAAAGATATTTCCTGCTCCAGTATAATTACCAAGAGGCTGATCAAAATTTTCTTCTTGAAGATTTACAAAATCAATATCCATTTCTTTTATCAAATAAGCAAGCTCTCTAGTTGTAAGTACAACATCTACATCTCTTTCTCCACTGCTATTCATTTCTTTTCTTTCACTTTCAAAGCTTTTACATGTGCATGGCATTATGGATACACTAGCTATATCCTTCGCTGATTTGTTATCTAGCTTTGCACCGTAAGTTTTAAATATTGCTCCAGCCATTTGCTGAGGAGATTTACAGGTTGATAGATGGTCTAAATACTCTGGATGTGATTGCTCCATGTATTTTACCCATGCTGGACAGCATGAAGTAAACATAGGTAGCTTTTCATTTTTTGTAACTCTTTCAATTAGCTCTGTTCCTTCTTCCATGATAGTTAAATCAGCTGAGAAGTTTGTATCATACACCCTATCAAATCCTAGTTTTCTAAGTGCTGCAGCCATTTTACCAGGAGTTAGGCTTCCTAAATCCATTCCAAAATCTTCTGCAATTGCAACTCTTACAGCTGGCGCACACTGTACTACTGAGAACTGATTCTTATCATTTAATATATCTACTACTTTATGTATGTTGTTATCATAATAAGCTGCAAACAAAGGCTCTTTTATACCTTTTAGCATCTTTCTATCGGATAGCTTTTTCTCAATTGGTTCTATTTCTTCGTCAAAAACAGAGGCAAATGAACTACACATCTGTACACATTGACCACATAAAACACATTTATTTTCATCTATTGACTGAGGCTTTCCAGCATCACCGCTTATTGCATCCACTGGACAAACATCCGAGCACATCTTACATCCTGTACATAGTTCTTGATCTATTAAAACAGCCATGATTTTCCCCCCTGTTATAAGTTTTTCATTGTTTCTAAAATGCTTAATGCCGCTTTTAGATTCTTAGTCTTTTTATCAAGAGCAGGCTCCACGAGGCTTAGAGCATCCTTTGGGCAGGCCTCTATACATGCATATCCATCCATTTTGCTACACAAATCACATTTATAAGCTATTTTCTTAGGCTCTTCAAGACCATATTGCTGTACTTCTTGAGCTTCATTGTACTCTGGAAGCAGCTCTAGTGCTCCAAAAGGACAAGCTAGGATACAAGTTTTGCAGCCTATACACAGCTTTTCATCGACTACAATAGCATTATCAGCTTTCTTGATAGCATTTACTGGACAGCTATTTGCACATGGAGCATCTTCGCAATGTCTACACTGCACAGGCATAGCAAAGTCCTCGTCCTTTACTAAGAATAATCTTGGTATCACTGGAGTTTTTACTGTACCCACAGTGTACCTTGTTTCATTCTTTGAATTGTGAACAGTAAAACAAGCCAATTCACATGTTCTGCAGCCTACACATTTCGTCGGATCAGCAATTACAAAACTGCTAATTTCATTTCTCATATCCTTCTCCCCTTTGTTTTTATTATCTATTTAAGAAAATCGCTGTGTCCTTTAGAACTTTATATCTTCGGTTTTTAGTATCAATCTTTGCTTCACTAAAAACCATTTCAATTGCATCTTCGTTGATAATCTTACTATAAGCCCCTTGATTATATATATTGAGCCTTGAATTACGTACAAAGCCTAATAAAGTTATTTGGTGTGCTTTGCAAAGCTCAAATGCCATACTTGTAGGTGCTGACTTTGTAAAAATTGTCTTAATTCCTGCATTTATGCATTTTAGAGCCATATCTTGAGAAAGCCTTCCACTTGTTATAATAGCTATGTCTTTTGGATTGATTTTCATTATTGAAATATGACCTATCAATTTATCTAATGCATTATGTCTTCCTACATCCTCAAAAGCTTTAATATAACTATTTGTATCTAAAAATCCAATACAATGTGCTCCCCCAGTTTTTGAAAAAAGCTTTGAGTAAGATAAATTTTTTTGCATAGACTCAAAAATTAAATTGGGATTGAAAAATCTTATATTATCATCCTCTAAATCATCAATTTTTTTTCTAACATTCTCGCTTAGCTCTACTATAGCTTCACTCTTGTCTTCGCTTATGCTGAGTTTTTTTATATCATCGAAATTGGATATAATATCAAAGCTCACTAAATATCCAACAACTAGTTCCTTTATATATGTGGGGCTGCAATAAAATACATTCGTAGCTACAAGCTTATCATTTTGATAGATTTTTAATTCTATTTTCTGCTCTATTATCAGATAATCCTCGCATATGCTAAAGCTTCCACTATTTAGCTTGATAATTCCACTTACTTTTATGCAGTCTTCATTAGAACTTAAGTCCATAGGATTATTAGTTTTTCTATTTAAAAATAAATCTGCCATTGTGAATATCCCCTTTATTTACATCCTCGATATTCTCTGGAATTATAAGCACTGCATCTGATTTTGATACAGTCATAAGGTGGTTTGAGCATTGAGAGCTAGTATTGTAAGCTATATATTCGTCACCGACCTTTTCAACATTTACGAAGATATATTTAGTTCTTCCTTTTCTTAGCTTAAACCCATCCCCTATTTTCATTGGTATAGTTTCTACATGCTCCATAGTCATATTTCCCATGGATTGTCTTAGGCTTGGTTTTACAAATTGTTCAAAAGCTGTGATTACTGACATTGGATTTCCTGGAAGGCTAAAAAACAATTTATTATTATACTTAGCAAAGGTTATTGGCTTTCCAGGCTTAATAGCAACCTTTGTAAATTTTATTTCAGCGCCAATTTCTTCTAACACCTCTAGCACGAAATCAAAGTCTCCAACAGAAGCTCCTCCTGTGCTAACTACAAAATCACAAGTCTCAAAGGCTTTTAAAACAGTAGCTTTTAGTACCTCTTTATCATCTGGAATTATGTCGAATGCTACTGGAACTGCTTTTATTTGGTTTATCATTGCCTCAAGTGTATAGGTATTGCAGTTTCGTATCTTTCCTTTTGATATTTCTTGATCTATATCCACTAATTCATCGCCTGTAACTAGGCATGCTACTGTGGGCGGTTTATATATTGAAACTTTAGAATATCCTAAAGATGCCAATAGTCCAATATCTGCTGGAGTAATTTGCTTCCCTGTTTCTAAAACTAAATCTCCCGAAACAAGTTCTTCTCCTTTAAATATAATATTGCTTCCTTTTTTTACTGGTGATTCAATTATTATCGTGTCTTTCTCAGCCTTCACTTTCTCGATTTCTATAACCGTATCTGCACTAGCTGGAACTGGCGCTCCTGTCATAATTTTTACAGCTTCACCTGGATTTAACTCTTTTTCATAATAGTCTCCAGCTTTTACTAGAGCTACTACTTTAAGAGTTTTAGCATCATTAGCTTTATCCATATTATAGGCATATCCATCCATAGCTGATTTGTTAAATGGAGGCAATGTGTCCTTTGAAAAGATGTCTTGTGCTAAAATATAACCGCTAGCTTCTAAAATACCTACTTCTTGTGTGGGCTGTAGCTTAGTTTCCTCTAAAATTATTTCAAGCGCATTTTGAATGCTTATCATAATTGTCACCTCGCACTTTTTTATATACAATCATAATTAAAATTAATATTTATTATATATTTATACATTATTTTTATTATACAACGTAGGTTTTGATATAGCAATTAATTCGAATCATAATAATTTGTTTTTTCTGAAAACTAAGGTTTATGTTCCCATAACTTTAATTGCCCCTACTATTGTACCGAGTATAATAATGCAAAGACTTGCTAGCTTGATTAGCTCTATCACTATGTTTTGCCATGCACTTCCCATCTCATTTTGTGAACTATTTGCTGATAAATTTAAGCTGTGAAGCTCTTTTATACTTGTTTTAATTTCTTCAATATCTGCTTGAATCATTTTTACATAGGTTCTAGTTTCAGCCTGTGAGGTTTCTAAATCTCTAAGCCTTTTATCTTGCTCTAATATTTCCTGCATAATAATAACCTCCGTTTCCTTTTTTAACTTTAAATTGAACTTGATTAATTAAATTTCTTCTAACTATATATATGGAAATTTTGTAGTATAAAGATGGTAAGTAAAAAAATCCCTTGGGTTTATAAAAAAGAATGGTTATAATCATAATTAGACAAAATTAATAAGAAAAGGAGTGCTTTATTTGAAAAAAGGTGATTTTATATGGGGAATTATACTTTTATCTGTTGCTTTATTTATACTGATGCCTGCTACTCACATAATATTTGTTGATTTTACTGCAGGTCATCCTTATATCAGTGGATTTATTAAGTTTGGGATACTTGCTACAATGGGAGAAATGTTAGCTATAAGGATATCAGTAGGTGACTGGAAAAAACCAGCTGGCTTAATGTACAGAGCGATAATTTGGGGTTTTCTAGGTATAGTAATAACTCTAATGTTCCAAATATTTGCAGCTGGAGTTACTGGTGCTTTAGAAAAAGGGTATCTTCCTGGTAAAGGGTCTAGCTTTGCATTTGCTTTCTTTGTAAGCTCAATTATGAACCTTACCTTTGCTCCTACATTTATGGCTTTTCACAGATTTACAGATACCTATATAGATATGGTTTATGAGGGAATAAAAAATATAAAAGCTGTGGATGTTGTTGGAAGAATAGATTTTAAAGGCTTTGTTTCTTTTGTCCTTATAAAAACAGTTCCTTTATTTTGGATACCAGCTCACACTATAACATTTATGCTTCCTCCTGAGTACAGAGTATTGACAGCAGCATTTTTATCACTAGCTCTTGGAATACTACTTGCGATGGGCAAAAGAGGCGGAAAAAAGTAATAAATCCGCTTTATTTAGATACGTTTATATAACAAAGGAGTTATTTCTTATGACTGAAAACCAAAAACCTAAAAGGCGAGCTCGCTACAAAGGTACTCATCCTAAAACATTTAAAGAAAAATATAAAGAGCATAACCCAGAAAAATATTCTGATGAAATTGAAAAAGCAATTCAAAGAGGAAATACTCCTGCAGGTATGCATATCTCAATTGCGGTAAATGAAATTTTAGAATTCTTTCAAATCAAACCTGGTCAAATTGGTTTTGATGCAACTCTTGGTTATGGTGGGCACACACTTGAAATGCTTAAATGTCTCGAGCATCAAGGCTGTATTTTTGCCACGGATGTAGACCCAATCGAATCTCAAAAAACAAAAGCACGTCTTGAATCGCTTGGATATGGTGAAGATATGCTTAAAATTAGAAATATGAACTTTTCTGAAATAGATAAGATTTCTAAGGAAGCTGGAAAATTCGATTTTATTCTTGCTGATTTAGGTGTATCCTCTATGCAGATTGATAATCCTGATAGAGGTTTTACTTACAAAAGAGAAGGCCCTCTAGATTTACGTCTAAATCCAGAAAAAGGAATTTCGGCGGCAGAGCGCCTAAAAGAAATGAATCAATATGAAATAGAGGGTATGCTTTTAGAAAACTCTGATGAGCCTCATGCAGAGATAATTTCAAAAGCAATTATTAAAAGATTTGAAGAAGGCGAAAAAATAGAAACAACTAGCCAGCTTAGAGACTTAATAGAAGATACTCTTAGCTTTATACCTTCTAAGGATCGTGAGCAAGAAATCAAAAAAACTTGCCAGCGTGTTTTTCAGGCTTTACGAATTGATGTAAATCAAGAATTTGAAGTTCTTTATGATTTCCTTGAAAAACTGCCAGATGTATTAGCTCCAAATGGAAAAGTTCTAATTATGTCCTTCCACTCTGGAGAAGATCGTTTAGTGAAAAAATCATTCAAAAATTATTATCGCGAAGGTATTTATTCAGAAATATCAACTGATGTAATTAGACCTTCGGCTGAAGAATGCAATAGAAATCCAAGAGCACGTTCAACAAAAATACGCTTTGCAATTCGTGCTTAATATAATAAAAGGGTGGCCACACTAAATTTGAAGTGCGACCGCCCTTTTATTGTGAATTCAAATTTTAATTATTATAGTACAAACTCTCTGATGCAAACTCTGCATCACTAGTTACATCGATTCCTAGCTGTCTGTATGTTTGCTCATCTACTGCAGACAAAATAGTTGTGCTATGAGCTTGGCAGTTTTTAAGCATTAGCAGTTTTTCCATAGCAATCTGAGCAGTATGGTTTGTAGCTGCGCAAATGCTTAACGCTATAAGAATCTCTTCGCTATTTAAGTAGCTAGTTGAATTTCCGCTCATTTTACATTTAAGCTCTCTTATAGGCTCTAATATAACTGGAGATATCAAATGAATTTCATCAGATATATTTCCATAGTATTTTATTGCGTTTAGAAGCGCTGCAGCTGCTGCATCCATTACTTCAGAAGCCTTTCCTGTAAGTATAGTTCCATCGTTAAGCTCTATAGCCATAGCAGAACCTACGCAGTTTTCGCCTTGCTCTTCTTTTAATTTAGTTGAACGCTCTCTAGCAGGAAGTACAACTTTTCTGTCTTCCGGCTTTAGACTCAGTTCTTCCATGATAAGCTTGATACGCTCTAAGCTATCAGTATCTGCATATCCTTTTTTATATTCACAAGCAACCTTGAAATATCTTCTAATGATTTCTTGTTTTGAGGCTTCCTGAACAACTTCATCGTCCACAATTCCGTAACCCACTCTATTAACGCCCATATCCGTAGGTGATTTGAAAACTGATTCTTTTTTAGTTATTCTCTCAATAATTCTCTTTAATACAGGAAAAGTCTCTATGTCTCTGTTATAATTAACAGCTATTTGATTATATGCATCCACATGGAAAGAGTCTATCATGTTTATATCTTTTAAATCTACTGTAGCAGCTTCATAAGCTATGTTTAAAGGATGCTTTAAAGGCACATTCCACACAGGAAAAGTCTCGAATTTTGAATAGCCCGCTATTTTTCCATTTTTATTTTCATGGTAAAGCTGGCTAAGACAAGTTGCAAGTTTTCCACTTCCTGGTCCTGGTGCTGTTACTACTACTATTGGCTTTGTAGTTTCTATGTATGGATTTTTTCCATAGCCTTCGTCACTTACTATTGTATCTACATCTGTAGGATAGCCTTTTGTTGCTCTGTGTGTATATACCTTTATGTTTCTTCTCTCAAGCTTGTTCATAAAGATATTGGCAGAAGGCTGGTCTTCATATCTAGTAATAACTACGCTATTTACGTCTAGTCCATAACTTCTAAGATCGTCGATTAATCTTAGTACATCTAAGTCGTAAGTAATACCAAAATCGCCTCTAATCTTGTTTCGCTCAATATCCCCTGCGTAAACACAAATTATTACTTCTAACTTGTCTTTAAGTTTTTGAAGCAGCTTAATTTTAGCATTTTCATCAAAGCCTGGAAGTACTCTTTTTGCATGCATGTCAAAAAGTAACTTTCCACCAAACTCTAAATAGAGCTTGTCATAGTCATTTACTCTCTCGAGTATAAATTTAGATTGTTCTTCAAGGTACTTCTTCGGATCAAAGCCAATTTTCATATTCACTCTTCCTTTCCCCATATAAAATTAATAAAGAAATATTATGCCATATCCGATATAAAAAGTAAACCGGTTAGTTTTCATATTCTTATGTTTTTTTGTATGTATCTTGTATCCATTTAGTAATATATCCAAGGAAATTATTTTAATTTCACATTCTTTTGAGATAATTTTTCTTATATATAATTAATAATTATAATTAGTCCCAAAGTGCTATAATTAGAAAAAAAGGACTTAAAATTTGACCTCATCATAAAGAGCCATACAAATTGTTCATAAGTCAAGTTAACATTATTATATAAACAATAAAAATCAACAGAAGCTATCTTCAATCATTCGGAAAGGAAGGACTATGAGCAAATCTAAGTTGCCACTTAAGATATATATATTGATTGTAATTTTTTTATTTCATCTTTTATCAGTAACCTATGAAAGTGATTTATATGGAAATATATTTTCTCCTATAGTTGCTTTTTATTCCTCTTATGTAATCTATTCCAGTGTTAAAAAAAGAGCTCAGAAGGAAACTGATTTAACCTGGTATTTTTTATTTGGCTTCACTTTCCTTTGGGGAATAATAGATACCCTTTGGCTTATTTATGACTCATTTTTAAGTATTGATGTCAATGATACTCTCATTCCTTCACTATATACTTTCCCGAGTATTATTCTTGCTGGACTAGTACTTTATGTTTTTGGAAGAGTTCATAAAAAATGGAATAAATTTCAGTTACTAACAGATATTACTGGTATAGGGATAGGTTTGATGATATTAATCTGGTCCTTTATATTTTCAAAGACTAGTATGAGATATGAATCAAGTTTTGATTTTATAAACACAATAGTTTATATGCTTTCTGACTTTATAGTTCTTGCATCCTATATAATTTTTTATTCATCTGCGAGAAAAAAGAAAACTCCTTTAAGCTTTAATATTGTTTTCTTAGGCATATTAATCTATACCTTTACCGATTTTTACTATGCGTATTTAGACTTAACAGAAACATATATTGCTAATACATTAATTGACTCTTCATATACTTTAACCTGTACTTTATTTGCATTAGGTTCATATTTTAGAAGTATTCGTCCTATAAAGATACAATCTTCAGATACATCATATAAGGCATTACCTTATAACTATGGAAACTCAAAGAAATTCCAAATTCTTGTTGTTTTACCTATTTTAGTGCTCTTATATCCTTTTATTGGTTGGCATAATTTTCTTATTATTTTAATTATTATAGGAGTTCACCAACTTACAAGCCGGTATATTCAAATATCTATAAAAACTGACTATCTACTAAAAAAAGAACAGCATATTAACGAATATCTAGAGCAAGCTATTCAGGAAAAAATTTCTGATTTAAAGCTTGCAAATAAAGCACTAGAAGAAATATCTAATAAGGATGGACTTACTGGACTATATAACAGAAGATATTTTTTAAATAATTTAGATGAGCTTATAAATGATGCTTCTTGCTCCAAATTTGCACTTCTCTATATGGATATGGATAGATTCAAGGCTATCAACGATACTCATGGTCATGAAATAGGTGATCAAGTTCTTTATAGCCTAAGTAAAAGATTTACTAATCACTGCAAAGAGAACTGTACGGTTTATAGAATTGGTGGAGATGAATTTGCAGTTATAGTCAAAAACTACGAGGATACTTCTTATTTGTACGATATTATTGATTCTCTGCTAAAAATATCAGAATTTCCTATAAAAATTCCTCCTTATGTTTTTAACGTTAGTCTAAGCATAGGCATTTCAAAATACCCTAAGGATGCTAAAGATAGAGGAACTCTGCTCAAATATGCTGATATTGCTATGTATGAGGCTAAGATATCTCACAATAACCAAAAATACTTTTTCTTTGACAATGATTTAAGTGAAAGAGTGCAAAAGAAGCATAGCTTAGAGGTAATGCTAAAAAATTCAAATTTCGATAACGAATTTAAATTATACTATCAGCCACAATATAGAACCTCAGATAATAAATTAGTCGGAATGGAAGCTCTTCTAAGATGGATTCATCCTGAAGAAGGTTTTATTTCACCAGCTGACTTTATACCAATAGCTGAAGAAACTGGAATTATATTCAGCCTCGGTGAATGGGTAATTAATCAGGCAATGTGTCAAGTAAAAGCTTGGAATCAAAAATATAATATGGATTTACAGGTGGGTATTAATATTTCTCCACTTCAAATTGAAAACTCAGATTTTGTTAATAGGATAAGACAAAAAATCCACGACGAAGATATTAAACCCGAATGGATAGATATAGAAATAACCGAAGGTGTAGCTATGAGCTCTCAAGTTTCTATGGAAGAGATATTCTCTGGTTTAGCAAACATAGGAATAAGTATATCAATAGACGATTTTGGTACTGGATACTCATCTCTGAGCTATATCAAGAGATTTGATATCGATAGACTTAAAATAGCAAAAGAGCTAATTGACAATATTGCTGAAGATAAAAATACTCTTCTCATAGTAAAAGCTATAATCATGATGGCTAGAGGAATGGGATTAAAGACAATAGCCGAAGGTGTAGAGGAACCAAATCAATTAGAAATATTAAAAGTGCTGGAATGCGATGAAATTCAAGGCTATATATTTGGAAGACCTGTTCCACCAGAAATATTTGAGCTAGAGCATATAGACAAAACTACTCACTCTTTAAATTAATACAATCGAATATTGCTAATTAATTCTAAGAATCCTATTGTATTTAAAAAAGGTCCAGCTAAAATTTTTAGCTGAGCCTTTTTTTATTTATACCGTTCTTAGAGTACTTGCTTTTCTTTTATTTTTACTTATTTCATTTATATCCTTTTGCTCTACTAAGATAAAAGCTTCAGCTGGGCATATCTCTACACATGCTGGTCCGCCTTCTCTTCCTACACATAAATCGCATTTTATGGCTACCATAGGCTCCAAATTAGTTGTGTCGCTTAGCTTTGACTCTTTTTTCAAGGTTGCTTCATCATGAACCATATTCATAGCTCCAATAGGGCAAGCTAAAATACAAGTCTTACAGCCTATACACTGCTCAGTCTTTATTATTATTTTATCGTCTTGATGTATTATCCCTGACACTGGACATACATTGGCACATGGTGCATCCTCACATTGTCTACACTGAATAGGAGTCGTAACTATATCTGCTCTAATCAGATTTACTCTAGGCGAAAATGGTATCTCGTCTTTATTTGCTGTAACTACGGATTTATCGATATGAGCTACTGCACATGCTATTTCACAAGCCTTGCAGCCTATACATTTTTTAGGATTTGCTATAACAAAAGTATTCATCTATACTGCCTCCCCTTTACTATCCTACACTGCATTTTGAGTTTCTTTTTTAAAGATTTTTCTTTTTTGGCATCCAAAATCAGAAAAATCTAGTTTCTTTACATTAACTGAACACACCTTATATTCAGGGGTTTGTGTGATAGGATCTGCGGCACTATTCGTCAAAATATTACCTGGATTTTCAGTAAAGTGGAAAGTAATAAAAGTCAAGCCTTCTGGTACTCTAGTTGTAACTTGAGCTTTAGTTATAAGTGAGCCTCTACGAGTTGTAACAGATACCTCATCTCCATCTTCTATGTTTAGTTTAGCAGCATCTACAGGATTTATTTCTATAGATTCTTCTGGATGAGTTCCATTCAGCCCCCAGCAACGCCTTGTCATAGTTCCAGTATGATAATGAGCCACTACCCTTCCAGTAGTAAGCATCAGTGGATACTCTTTATCAGGCATTTCAGCTGGATCTCTATGTTCTATTGCAGAAAATTTTCCTAATCCTCTAGAAAATTTTCCTATGTGTAATATCGGTGTTCCTTTATGGTCTTCAGTAGGACATGGCCAAGAAATGACTTCGTTTTCTATTCTGCCATATGTAATTCCTGCATAGCTAGGAGTTACAGTTCTTATTTCATTGAATATTTCTTCAGGAGATTTATAATCGCTAGGATATCCCATAGAAGAAATCAGCTTGCTAAGTATCAACCAGTCAGGCATAGAGTTTCCTATAGGCTCAACTGCTTTTCTTACTCTTTGAACTCTTCTGTCTGTTCCACTAAAGGTTCCATCTTTTTCTGCAAAGCTTGCTCCTGGTAATACTACATCTGCAAGCTCAGCTGTCTCAGTCAAAAATATATCCTGGACAATAAGGCAGTCAAGATGCTCTAAACAATGCTTTACATGAGTAACATCTGGATCGCTTCTAACTGGATTCTCTCCAAATACATATAAAACCTTCACATTATCTTTCATTATTTCATTAAGAACTGACGGAATAGTAAGCCCAACTTTATCGCTAAGTGGCTTATTCCAAGCTTTTTCAAATTTTTCTTTTATTGCTGGGTCAGTAACTGCTTGATATCCTGGATAAACGTTAGGAAGAGCTCCCATGTCACAGGCCCCTTGAACATTGTTTTGTCCTCTAAGTGGATTTACTCCAGCTTTTGGCTTTCCAAGATTTCCAGTAACCATAGCTAGATTTGCAACAGAAAGCACATTGTCTACTCCTGTAGTATGCTGTGTGATTCCCATAGTGTAGTAGGAAGCAGTATTGTTTGATTTTGCAATTATTCTAGCTGCTTCTCTTATTTTTTCAGCTGGAACCTTAGTGATTTTTTCACTGTATTCTGGCGTATATTTAAGAACTGTTTCCTTCATCTGCTCAAAGTTTTCAGTCCTAGTATTTATAAATTCATTGTCTGCTAGATTCTCATTCAAGATTACATTTATCATAGCATTAAGAAGTGCTACGTCAGTACCAGGCTTTTGTCTTAACCATACATCAGCATGCATAGCCAAATCAGTTTTTCTAGGGTCTGCTACTACAAGCTTGGTTCCTCTATCCTTTGCTTGAAGTAATTTTAGTCCAATAATAGGATGACATTCAGTAGTGTTAGTACCTATTGCGAAAATCGCATCTTTTTCATCCATCAAATCAATTTCGTCTATAGAGTTTGTCATTGCTCCACTACCAAAAGCTGTGCCCAGACCGGACACTGTAGGTGCATGTCAGAGTCTAGCGCAGTGGTCAATATTATTAGTCCCAATCGCTGCTCTCATTAATTTCTGCATTAGATAGTTTTCTTCATTAGTGCATCTCGCTGAGCTAAATGAAGCTATGCTGTCTGGTCCATGGTCTTTTATGGTTGATTTTAGCTTTGAAGTTATAAACTCAAAAGCTTCTTCCCAAGATACTTCCTCTAGCTTTTCGTTCTTTCTTATCATTGGATTTTTTAGTCTGTCTTTATGATGTACAAAGTCAAAACCAAAATGTCCTTTTGAACAAAGCTTTCCCCCATTTACTGCATTTTTTTCATTCGGAGTTACACTAACTATCTCCCCATCTTTAACGTTAAGATAAAAAGTACAACCCGAGCCACAGTATGGACAGGTAGTCAAAATACTCTGCATCTTACATCCCCCATTCCCTTACTAATCCTTAATGAGAATATTTATTAAAAAAAACTGTATAAAAATAATATAGCATAAATTTAACAAAGTATAAACATTTTAATTGTAAACCTTAATGAGGAATCAAAAATAGACAAATCGTCTCTTTTGTGATAAGATAAAAATAATCAGAATAATCAAACTTATCCGAGCTAACTATTCTAAAGTATTGAAATATATGCCATGAAGGTTGGCCAATGGGTAGAGTAGGAAACTACGCTGCCTCCCGCTATTTGGAAAGGATGGGGTTAACACTGAATTTCACTGTTATCCTGTATAATCTACTACGATTATACCTAAACCAAATTTTGAAGGAGGTTTTTTCATGCAAAAATTTATTAGAATTGACATGGCTACTCTAAAACACGAAATCACAGATGTGCCAGAAAAATATGCTGGACTAGGTGGTAGAGCACTTACTTCTAGCTTTGTAAATGACGAAGTTATCCCAACATGTCATGCACTTGGAAAAAACAATAAAATAATCTTCGCTCCAGGTCTACTTAGCGGAACATCTGCACCAAACTCTGGACGTATGTCTGTCGGAGCTAAAAGTCCACTAACTGGAACTATTAAAGAATCAAATACAGGTGGTTCTTCTTCTCAAATGCTAGCTAAAATGGGAATTAAAGCATTTGTAATCGAAGGAAAGCCAAGCGATGATAAGTTTTATGTAATTAAATTAGATATGAACGGCGTTACTATCGAGCCTGCTCCAGCTGAAATTTTAGGCGGTTGCGGAAACTATGATGCTATTCGTATACTAGGCGAAAAATATGGTTCTCACGTTGGAATAGCAATTATAGGGCCTGCTGGTGAGCACAGACTTCCATCTGCAAATATTTCGTTCAAAGACCCTGAAGGTAATATTAGAAGCGCTGGTAGAGGTGGACTAGGAGCAGTACTTGGTTCTAAAAATGTAAAGGCTATAATCATAGATGAAACTGGAGCAAGCAAAGTGCCAGTAGCTGACCCAGAAGCTTTTGCTGCTGCTTCTAAGGTTTTTGCAAAGGCTCTATTAGACCATCCAGTTGCAGGCCAAGGTCTTGCACTTTATGGTACAGATGTATTAGTTAATATTATTAATGAAGCAGGCGGACTTCCAGCAAACAACTTCACTGGTGGAAGAATAGACCACAATGACAATTTCTCTGGAGAAACTCTAAATGCAACTATCACTGAGCGTGGTGGAGATGGAAAAGTTTCACACGGATGTCATAAAGGATGCGTTATTCGTTGTTCTCAGTGGTATCCTGATAAACAAGGTAAATACATCACAAGTGGTTTTGAATATGAAACTATTTGGGGACTAGGCGCTGATGCTGGCATCAAAGATTTTGATACTATCGCATATATAGACCGCGCTATGGATGATGTAGGAGTTGACAGTATAGAAGTTGCTGTTGCTGTTGCTACTGCAATGGAAGGCGGATTAATTCCTTGGGGCGATGGCGAAAAGGTTCTTGAAATAGTTAAAGAGATGGCTAATCCTACTCCACTTGCTAGAATCATAGCTGGAGGAACATCTATAGTTGGAAAAGTTTGCGGACTATATCGTGTTCCAGTAGTAAAAGACCAAGCAATCCCAGCTTATGATCCACGTGCTATCAAGGGTATCGGCTTAACATATGCTACTACTACTATGGGCGCAGACCACACTGCAGGATACTGTATCTCAGGAAACATCCTAAAAGTTGGAGCAGACATAGATCCTCTTAAAAAAGAAGGCCAAATAGAGTATGCACGTGCTATGCAAATCGGTACAGCTGCAATTGACAGTACTGGAATGTGTCTATTTGTATACTTTGGTATAGCAGACAGCCCAGCTGGCTATCAAGCTCTAATAGATATGATAAATGCTCAATACGGCCTTAGCTTAACTTCTGATGACGTAGATGAGCTAGGAAAGAATGTGCTTCGCGTTGAAAGAGACTTCAATAAACGTGCTGGCTTTACAAATTCACATGATAGATTGCCAGAATTTATGGAATATGAACCTATAGCACCACATAACGTAGTTTGGGATTTCAGCCCTGAAGAAATCGATGAAGTTATGAAGTTCTAATTGTAAAAAATGCTGAAAAGTCGGACATAGGTTCGACTTTTCATATTTAACTGATGTTAATACAGGAGGCAAAATGATGGAAAACTCAAGTAAAACAATAGAACTCAGAGGTTTTTTACAACTTGATGCCTTTTTAAAAAAGAAATTTGGAACCATGCCTGTATTTCTAGAAATCGATGGCCCTATAAGCGGTTTGGAGCTTTCTAAACAGCTAGAAATCAAGCGAGACGATATCGAAGTAATTTTTGTAAACGGTTTTGTTCAGCAGGTAGACTATATAATCAACCCTGGAGACCGCGTAGCCTTTCTGCCACCTGGATGTCCTGGCCCTTATAGGATTGCTTTAGGCTTTTATGGGAAAAACCAAGGAAATGAAGCAAATTTTAAACTCAAGAAAGACACCTAGATATAATTTAGGAGGAAATTATGCAAATCACTGTTAAGCTCTTTGCAAATCTAAGAGAAAATAGAGAAAAAATAATGGATATGGACGTCAGTTCAGATACTACCGTCAAAGAAATAATTGAAAGCCTAGGAATTCCTCTGCAGGATGTAGCAATAATAATGATAAATGGAAGAGGAACTAAATCTGATGCTGTGCTTAAGTCTGATGATGTGCTTGCTCTTTTCCCACCTGTTGGTGGGGGTTAAATTATCATATAAAAAGCCACTAGATTTAGTGGCTTTTTGTGATTTCAAGTTCTCCATTACCGCTTTCTTTGAACTTAATATGAATATCCTTATTTTCAGAGGTGTTTACTTTTATGCTGTTTTTGTCTGAAGCTAAAAGCTCTTTTACCAAATCCCTAGAGATATCTTCTTTAAGCTCAGGCAGGGAATTCTTCCAAAGAGTAAAATTGCAGTTATCTTTCCAGTTAGTACAAAAATACGCTTTTGAATTTTCTTTTATTTTACCATCCTTGCAAAGTGGACAGCTCCCTAGTGGAGTTTTATCTATGTCAGATGCTTGATTTTTAACATTAGTATTTTTAGTAAGAGTCAAAACTCTACTAGTATTTTTCTGGATATAGCTCTCTAATTTTTTCATGTACTCATCATTTTTTATGTCACCAGAAGCTATCATAGATAGCCCTTTTTCCCAGCTAGCTGTGAGCTCTGGTCTAAGTAATGATGGAATCGAGCCAGCAACTACATCGTAGATTGATTCTCCTAAAGTTGTTGGAGTTAGAATCTGAGTCTTTTTATTGAGCGAAATATAATCTATTTTTTCCAGCTTACTCAATATCTCTGCTCTAGTAGCACTAGTTCCTATTCCACTCCCTTTGATTTGCTCTCTTAGCTCATCATCTTCGATTAGCTTTCCTGCATTTTCCATAGCAAGAATAATTGAACCTGAGTTATATCTCTTTGGCGGAGTCGTTTCCGATTCCTTGATGTCTAGCTCTTTAACTAAAACAGTTTGACCTTTTTTTAGCTTTTTCAAAATCTCAGCCTTATCCTGCTTTGAATCGTCTTCTTTCTTTTCATCGTTTAAAATCACTTGAAAGCCTTCTGAGGTACATACTTTTGAAGTAGAAAAAAATCTTTCATCTCCTAGCTTTGTTGTAATTGAAAGCTGATTGTATATTGCAGGAGGAAAAAATATGGCTAAAAATCTTCTTACTATAAGTATGTATACTTCTTTTTCTATTCCTGGAAGCTTATTGTAGGTTGATAAGCCTTGACCCGTCGGAATTATAGCGTAGTGGTCAGTTATGGCTTTGTCATTCACATATTTGGTTTTTTCTAGGCCCTTATGCTTGTTACTATTAATAACCTCTAAAGCATACTCTGGCAGCATCTTATCCTTTTCATCCAGTGATGCCACTTTATCTAGCTGAGTTAGACCTTTTAGATTTGAAAGAATTTCTTTGCAAACAGCAGTCGAAAGAACTCTTGCATCTGTTCTTGGATAAGTAATCAGCTTTTTTTCATAAAGGTTCTGGGCAATCTTAAGTGTCTGGTCTGGGCTTTGCTTTAGCTTTTTAGAAAGCTCATTTTGTAGCTCTGCAAGATTGTATAAAAGAGGAGGATTTTTAGTTTCCTTCTTTTTCTTAACATCTTCAATTACAGGCTTTTCGTTAGAGGTTTTTAGTTCATTTACAAAGGTTTCAGCCAAAGCTTTATTAGTAAATCCAACCTCCTTATAGATTTGATTTGAAAGGTGATATTTAGAGCCTTCTACAGCTTTCCACTCTGCATCGTAATCTATAGAGCCTTCAAATTCAAATAGAGCTTGAACTTTATAATATGGAAGCTTAACAAAATCCCTTATTTCTCTTTCCCTATTTACAATCATTCCTAAAACGCAGGTCATAACACGACCTACTGCTATGACTATGTGGTCTTTTTCTAGCTTTTTAGCAAGAGTTCTTCCATAGCATAAGGTAAGAAGTCTAGAGAAATTGATTCCCATAAGATAGTCTTCTTTTGCACGAAGAAATGCTGAATCAGCTAGGTTGTCGTAGGCTTCTAGAGGTTTTGCGTTCTTTACACCTTTTTTGATTTCATCCTCAGTTTGAGAATCAATCCAAACTCTCTTTTTCTCTTTTGATTTTGCATCCACCATCATGTCTACCAGTCTATATATATATTCCCCTTCTCTTCCAGAGTCTGTACATACATATATGGTAGTCACATCATCTCTATTCATCTGCTCTTTTATAATATCAAACTGTTTTTGAACATTTGCAATGATTTCATACTTATATTCTTCAGGTAAAAAAGGTAAGTCATGAAGTCTCCAAGCCTTGTACTTTATATCGTATTTTTCAGGATAGCTCATGGTCACAAGATGTCCTATACACCAAGTAACAATTGCATCAGAAGATTCGATATAGCCATCTCTTTTATTCCCTTTTATGCCTAGAGTCTTTGCAAATTCAAGTGCAACACTAGGTTTTTCCGCTATAAATAACGATTTGCTAATCGTAATCCTCCCCTTTCATCTTAAATCTTTATTACGTATATTTTATCTGCTTCCTTGGAAGATAAGCTTTTTGTAAGCTTAAGACTATCTGACTTTATAGCATTGATATAAGTGATTATCTCACTCGTTATCTCTTCTCCAGGTAATACAAGTGGCACTCCTGGAGGATATGGTACAAGCGATTCTGCCGATACTCTTCCAATAGAATCATCCAGCTCAACAAGCTCTCTCTCTAGCTCTTCTGCTTCATGCCAATTAAGTATAGTCTTAGGCTTTGGCATCAACTTATAGCTATTTAAGTTAATTGAGCTACTATCTTTTCTAGCTTCATTTATATGATTATTTAATTGTGTTTTATAATTTAAATCTGAAAAAATATCCTTTAATGCCCTTACTAAATTTTCATACATGATGCTAGTATCTGCTACAGTTCCAATTAAAACTATATTATTAAAATCTGCCATTTCCACTTGAATATTATACTTACTCCTTAAAAGCTCAGCCAAGTAATTGCCGCTAAGAGGAGTATTTATAACAAGTCTAGTAAAATCATAGCTTTCATTTTCTAGATGGGTTTCATCTAAAACTCTTATACCTCTGATATCAGAAAGAGCTTCTTTTACCTTATCTATATTTGCCTTTAGCTCCCTTGTTAGCATTTCACCTTTAGTTTCCATTAGATATCTAGCCATATCAATTGACGCTAAAAAAAGATAAGATGGACTGCTTGATTGAAACATCTGAAGCTTTGACTCTATTTTTTCTATTTGAGCATCAGATAGGCTATGTGATAAATTGAGTACCGCTGTCTGTGTAAGGGCTGGCAGAGTTTTATGAAAGCTAGTTACTGCTATATCAGCGCCTAAACTAATAGCAGTCTCAGGAAGTAGTGAGCTAAAATTAAAGTGAGCCCCATGTGCCTCATCTACCAGTAAAAGCATATTATTTTCCTTGCATAGATTTGATATTTCCTTTATATATGCACAGGTTCCATAATAAGTAGGTGAAGTAATTACTACAGCTTTTGCATCTTTATTTTCCTTAATAATCTCAGCTAAATCATTGGCATCAACAGTAGAGGCAATATCAAAATCCTTTATCACCTTAGGATAAACATATATGCTACTCAGATTTCCTAAATAAATAGCTGTAAAAACTGATTTATGACAGTTTCTTTGAACTATAATTTTATCATTTTTATTAAGTAGCCCTAGTATCATACTGTAAATACCACAGGTACTGCCATTTACAAGCATGTAGCTTTTTTTGCTTCCCATAGCTTCTGCTAAAAGAACCTGAGCATCTTTTATCATCTCTTCAGCTTCATATAAATTGTCAGTCCCAGGAACCTCTGTCAAATCATAGCTATAAACATTGGCTTTTAAAAACTCTAGTTCTTCAAATATCCTCTGGTTCTGCTTATGTCCAGGCATATGAAAAGCAGTATTATTTTGATTTTTATAAAATTCGAGTCCCTTAATTATAGGGACTCTGTCAAAATTTATCATACTAATGGCTCCAATTCATCTTGATTCATCATCACACTAGCTTCGACCATAAGAGCACACTCAAGTCTTTTTCTTTGCATCTGACAACCAAGGTCGTAAGGCTTTAATATATCGTTGTTGAAATTAAATGCATTTGCATGACATCCTCCTGAGCAATAAAACTTAGCCCAGCATTTTGAACATTCATCTTTGGCATAGATATGCGCCTCTTTAAAGGTTTCTTGCATTTCTTTAGGAAGCTCAACCTTATCTGTCATTACATTTCCCATCTTAAATTCTTCTTGCCCTACAAATTGATGACATGGGTAGATGTCTCCCTCAGGTGTGATTGCAAGATATTCATTACCTGCTCCACAGCCCGTCATTCTCTTTATAACACAAGGTCCTTGAGATAAATCAACCATAAAGTGGAAGAATCTAAAAGGCTCATTATTAACTCTCATTTTTGAATATTCTACAGCTAGCTTTTCATATTCATCTAAAATTTTAGGCAGATCCTCTTCTCTAAGTGCGTAAGGATTAGATTCATCTCCTACTACTGGTTCTACTGATGTCAAATCAAAGCCTAAGTCCTTAAAGTGAAGAACATCTTTGCTAAAATCCATATTATCTCTAGTAAAAGTGCCTCTTACATAATAGTACTTGTCTTTTCGTTTTTCAATCAGCTTCTGAAACTTCGGAACGATAATATCATAGCTGCCTTTATCGTTTAAAGTCGGTCTCATATCATCATTGATAGACTTTCTTCCATCCAAGCTCAGTACCACATTGTGCATATGCTCGTTTACATAGTCTATAATCTCATCATCTAATAGAACTCCATTTGTAGTGATTGTGAATCTAAAATTCTTCCCTTTTTCTTTTGCTAGTTCATTGCCATACTCAACTATCTGCTTTACTACTTCAAAATTCATAAGTGGCTCTCCACCAAAGAAATCCACCTCTAGATTTTTTCTGCTTCCAGAGTTATCAACTAAATACTCTAAAGCTTTTTTGCCTACTTCAAAGCTCATAATGGATTTAGCTCCACCAAAGTCTCCCTGAGATGCAAAACAGTATTTGCATTTCAAGTTACAGTCATGAGCTATATGAAGACACATAGCTTTTACAACAGGCTCTCTATTTTTAAATGCATCTATATCAAGATAGTTATCAGGCGAATATAAAAGCCCATCTTCAACTAAACTTTTTATTTCATCAAAGGTTTCTTTTATCTCATCTAGTTTATACTTTGGAAGCTTTTTCGCAATTTTTTCTGCATCATCAAGTTCATAATAATCCAGCACGTCAAAAGTAATTTCATCTACAACGTGTACTGCTCCTCCATTTACATCCACTACTATATTTAAGTCGTTCATCGAAAACTTATGTATCAATTTAATTCCTCCTAGAATTTCACATGAGAAAAGGGAATAAAGCCCGATTGCTTTGATTCCCCCTCACAAAACTTACACTTACTATCTGCCTTCTCTTTCGCACTCTTGGTTAGCTACCGTACATGAAGTTTTACATGCAGATTGGCATGATGTTTGGCACTCGCCACATCCGCCTTTAGCTGCGCTCTTCTTAAGTGTATCTTTTGAAAGCGTCTTTATATGCTTTTTCATGGCTCTACCTCCATAGATTGTTATGTATTAGCCTAAATATTATAACATATAATAGTAGATTTCGCTCAATTTTTTCATCAGTTTAACTTTTCATGCTCAAGTTCGAAATTTTCATACTATATCCCTATCAAATAAGTTGAGGTATAATAATATTAAAACAGTACTTACGGGAGGGTAAAATATGCAATTTATAGTAACTGGATACGATGGAAATGATGATAAAGCACTAGAACGCAGAATGAATGCTAGAGAAGCCCATCTTAACATGGTAGATGAAATGATAGAAAAGGGTCATGACCTATATGCTGCTGCACTTCTAGATGAAAGCGGAAATATGAAAGGCTCAATGATGGTTGTAGAATTTGCTTCAAGAGAGCAGTTAGATGCTTGGCTAAAAGTAGAGCCTTACATAATAAATAACGTATGGCAAAGAGTAGAAATAGTCGAATGCAAGGTTGCGGCTGCATTTGTTAAATAAATTTTCAGCTTTTCTTTTCTTATCCTAAAATCTAGTGAAGGCTTATATCAAGTCTTCACTAGTGCACTTCTATATTAAAGAATGACCGTCATTTTTGTGAACATATCAACATTAGAATCCTTACTCTTTGAGTTTTCAACAAGCTTATCCCATTGAGTTTCATTCTTAAAATACGATGTATTGATTTTCAACGAATAAAAACACACTGATAATTGATATCAGTGTGTTTTTATTCGTTACTCAATCATAATACGTTTTGAAGTATCTTCGTGTTGTTTTTTAGGTACTTGAATAGTCAATACACCTTCTTCTAATTTTGCTTTAATGCCTTCATCATCTGCATCTGCTAACAAAATACTTCGTGACATTTGAGCATATTTTCTCTCACGATGGATATATTTTTTGCTTTTGTTCTCTGAAACTTCTTCTTTTTTTACAGAAAGATTGAGTCTTCCATCATTTAATGTGATTTCTACATCTTCTTTCTTTACACCTGGAAGTTCAGCTTCAATTGTATATTCTGTATCGTTGTCTTGAATGTCAATTTTAAATGTGTCTCCAGCTAAACTTCTTTGGATTGGCCAACTGCCTGTAAAAAAGTCATCAAGCATGTTGGAAAAATCATCAAAACCAATGTTCATCAAATCATTTTGTTTTCTGTTGAATGGAATTAATCCTGCCATGATAATCACTCCTTTACATTATTTAAATTTTTTAATTGTTAGCACTATCTAACGTCGAGTGCTAACTTCAATTATTTTATACACCATTTCTTTTTCCTTGTCAATATTTTTTCTCTACTTTTTTTAATTTTTTTTAAATAGGTACATTAATTTGGCTTTTCAAGAATGAAGTTTCATTATCCAAATTATAATAAACCACATCGCAATCTTCGTTCATACAGAACTTATATTCATCTCCTACTACATCCTTGCGATACTTATACTCTGTAAATACTAGCAAATCCTCACTCTGAAATCTTTTGAATAAAGGTTGTATAATTCTCAACCTTTATTTCATAACTGGTTGTCTGTTCATACTTTTTTTCATTTCGCCACATATCTCGTCAATCTTCCTCTACCCACTTTTTTATCAAATCTTTGGCTTGCATCTCATTGATCAGATTTACCGCATGTGTCGTTCCCACCCCAAGTGCTTCTTCAACATCATTACGAGTGATTTCCTTTTGCTTTTCAAACAACTTGGAGTGTAGGCTTCATTTAATTCAACGCTTTCACTTTCATATAAACTCATAATACCACCCTTTATGTCAGTTTCTTTCACTTCTGCCACTATCTTGCCACTGTCCTATTAGAAAACAAGTGGTGTTAGTATAATATTTATGGATATTGTATGAAAAATTATTTTTTGCTTAATTTTTTATTTGATTTATAGTAAATATACAAAAAGAGCTTGAAATTTCAGTAATATACTGATTTTCAAACTCTTTTATCCCTACCTATTTTATTGTAAAATATATCATTTTCCTAAATACTGTTACAATATATAGCTCTGCTTATTCAGCATTTTTATAAATCAAGCTCAGATATTTTCTTCATAGTATTTAAGTTAGTAGCTACTACTTTGCTATTTGATAGAGTGTAAATAGTATCTCCTATATAAATTATTCTTTGGATATTGTCCTCGTAAGAATACATATATGGGTTGTACTCTTCAATATGAGTTATGCTTCCTTTTAAATCTATTCCTTTATCAGCAGAAACATTATAGATATAAGCTCCTTGGAATACCTGCTCTCCATACTGAGGGAATCCCCACTGATCTTGTTTTTGATCTGGCTTAACTTTTGCTACAGATATAGGGAATCCCATTAAGCCTCTTGATTTATCGTACATTAGGGCTTTATGGTTGTGAAGAAGCTCAGATTCTGTACCTCTGTCTCCTATTTTTTCTATATCCTTTTCTACTGGATTATTTACATCTGTTACATCAAATAAAGATATTTTCATTCCTAGCTGGTAAGGATTGCCTTTGATTTCAACTGTGTCTTTTCCAAATCCTATAATGTGATTTTCATCGTATGGATGAAGATAGTCGCTGTAGCCAGGTATTTTAAGATAACCTAACATTTTAGGATTCTTAGGGTCTTTTAAATCCATAACAAAGAATGGGTCTACATTTCTAAAAGTAACCATATAGGCTCTATCTCCCATAAATCTTGCAGAGTATATTCTCTCACCTGGAGCTATATTATCTATGCTTCCAGCTTTGTTCATATTCTTATCAAACACTGCTATAGAAGAGCCTTTATTTTCCATACTAAAATCACTGGTGTATGCTATTCTGAAGTAATCGTTATGCTCGTCCATTGAAAATTGATTTAGCACATATCCTTGAATTTTATTTTGAGCGCTGTAAGTTATTAAAGTGTTATTAATAGCAAATTTCTTGATTGTAGTTTGAGTCTCCCTTGGAATTGGAGGCCATATCATTGGTCTACTAACATCTGGAGCTATTTTAGGCTCTACCATAGGCATGATATAATATGGGCTTTCTTGGTATGTCAGATACAAGCTATTTTTAGACATATAGATATTATCTGCATTCCCCATAAAAGAAGCTATTTTGCTCGGCTCATTTTTCTTTATATCTGCACTGGAAATCACAATAATTGATTGTGAAGGATAGCCAGGATAAATCATTATTTTTGATGGCTGTACTTCTTTATACTCACTTGATACAGCTGAATCCTTTACCTTAGGAACAAGATTCCCTTCACCATAATCATACACATAATGACTGCTTATGATATGAAGATTATCTCCATTTTTTCTTGAAGATACATAGTAGCCTTCTTGCTCTAAAACTCTTTTTACTACTGGCTTTGATTTATCTGTTACATCGTAAATAACTGCTTTTGTAAAGCTTCCTTTTGCATTATATGCATTTCCAACTACCATCAGCAAGTTTTCATCTATATAGATATCAGATGGATAAAGTGCTGACTCAAGATATCCTATAGTAGCCATTTTTTTCATATTGTTTTTATCAGCTTTGATAATTACAACTTGGTTGTCTTTAAGATAATAGATATATTCTCCGTCAGTTTTAACTATATCAGCTTCATCTACACCTTCGACTTGGACATTAGTAGAAGAATAGGAATCTCCTTCACCTGCTCCATTTCCCATATCCATAGACATAACTGATTCTTCTTTTGCTGCTGGCATCATGTCATACATTACCATGTTTTGTCTTTGACTCATTTCTGAAAGTCTCTTAAGATTGCTCGCGTCACCTACAACAGTTTCTCCTTCGTAAGCTGATGCTTTATACTGCTTATATTTAGAATCTAGACTCACCTTTATATCCTTCATGTCGTAAAGAGGAATCACTATAGCTTCTTTGTCACTTTTCAAGTTGATTAATACTGGAATTTCATTGCCCTTTTCATCTAAAAATCGTATGTCTTTATAAACTGTATCCTTATTGAGTTTATCGTTAAATTGCATTAAAAGTGGTTTATCGAGATTTATACTGTCTTGTGCGAAATTCGGTACAGGATTAACCGAAGTCAGCATAAATGTCATAGCTGCGGCTAAAGCAAGACTCACTAGCTTTTTCACTTTTCTTCCCCCTTTTTCACCATTTCTATTAGGAACATTTTATTTAAGAAATAAATATAGTATCTTTTTATCTCTTATTTATATTTATATCACTATTTTGCAAAAATATCTCTAGTTGTTACCACACTGTAAACAATATAGCCAAACTGTAATCAAACTGATATTAGCGAGTAAAAATCCTATCGCTAGAATCATACAAATTGTCAATGTGTCTAAAAATTTTTGCCCCTTTTACACTAAAAATGCACTTGAAACCAAGCAGCTCTTATATTAGTTCTAAAAAACAATATAAATACTGTTGATACAAGTGCATTAAATTTTGTATGAATCTTATAAATCTGCATAATTAGAGGTTGTTGATAGGTTCTAATTTTTTAAATTTCTCAATTAAAAAACTATCTATGCTTTCCTAAGAAAAACAATGTTATAGCTCCTGGCCCTGTATGAGAACCTATAATAGGTCCAATAGGATGAATTATTACCTCTTTAACTTTATAGGCTTCTTTTATAAGAGATTCTAGATATCTAGCATCCTCTATACAATCACCATGCCCAATAAAAACAGTCTGCTCCTCTAAATTTTCCGAAAGCTCAGCTAAGTAGTTAAATAAAACCTTAAGAGCTTTTTTTCTTCCTCTTACTTTATCAAGGGGAATCAGTTTTCCTTCATCATTTACATGAAGAATCGGTTTAATGTCTAGAGCAGTTCCAATAAAAGCTGTCATGGCAGTCATTCTTCCGCCTCTTTTTAGATGGTTTAAGTCATCCACTGTAAAGTAGTGACAAACTTTTAAATGATTCTCAGCCACCCATTTTGACAAATCTTCAATATTCATTCCATCTGATTTTTTTTGAGCTGCCAGCTTAACTAAAAGAGTTTCTCCTAGTGTTGCTGCTTTAGAATCAATTGTGATAATTTTAAAATCTGGATATTTTTCATTCAATTCTTTTGCAGCTAGTACCGATGACTGATAGGTACTGCTAAGAGCAGATGAAAACGAAATATATAATACGTCCTTATCCGATTTTATTATTTCTTCAAAAAAATCTAAGTATACAGCCACATTAATTTGGGTTGTAAGTGACGTTTGTCCAGCTCTTTGCTTGTCATAGAATGTTTTTATATCTAATTCTCTATAATCAGGATAATGATTATAATTTTTTTCGCCTAGAGAAAATGACATCGGAACAACTTTAACATTAAGCTCATTGGCCATTTCATTAGGAATATCTGATGTTGCATCAGTAACTATTATATAATCTCTCATGTTTGCACCCAATTTCAATAATCTATTTTTTATATACTATCTTTCCATCAATGATAGTATACTCGACATTGGCTTGTAAATCAAATGGATGCTTATCCCAAATTACTAAATCTGCATCTTTGCCTACTTCTATGCTTCCAACCCTGTCATTTATACCTAGAATCTCAGCAGGATTAATTGTTATTGCTTTTAAAGCTTCCATCTCATCAAGGCCAGCCTTGTATGCTAAAGCACTACACATAGGAAGATGCTCTAGAGGAATCACTGGACTATCCGTCATAATTGCAATCTTTACTCCAGCTTCAACTAGCGTTTTTGGTGTATCAAAGCTTTTATTTTGAAGCTCAAACTTAGATTTGTTTCCAAAAGTAGGCCCTACAATAGCTGGATAGCCTTCTTTAGCAAGGTCATCTGCAATTAAATGTCCTTCTGTACAATGCTCTAAGGTTAATTTTACATTGAATTCTTTAGCTATTCTAATCGATGTAAAAATATCGTCTGCTCTATGAGCATGTGCTTTTAGAGGTATTTCGCCTTTAATTACAGGTATCATAGCCTCAAGCTTCATATCATATCCAGGCATCTTTGATGAGTCTTCTTTTGCTGCTTCTTTCTTTTGATTATATTCAGCCGCCATGGCTAAAGTTTCTCTTAACTTTGCAGCAGTTCCCATCCTAGTAGTAGGCATAGCCTTTTTCTCAGCATATACTCTCTTTGGGTTTTCTCCAAAAGCGCACTTCATAGCAAGATTTTCAACCATAACCATATCGTCTACTCTTTTTCCATGAAGCTTAAGTACAGTAAAGGTTCCTCCTATTACGTTTGCACTTCCTGGACCTGTAGCAGCTGTTGTAACTCCACCTTTGATAGCATTTTCAAAAGCTTCATCCATAGGATTGATAGCATCTATTGCTCTAAGCTGTGGAGTAATTGGGTCGGTCATTTCATTGCCGTCATCACCTTCAAAGCCTATGCCTTCCTCCCACATTCCTATATGGCAGTGAGCATCTATAAAGCCTGGAAATACCATTTTGCCTGTAGCATCTATAATCTCGCAGGACTCACAAGAAGAAATATCTGCTTTTATTTCTTTAATTTTTCCATTTTCAACTAAGATGTCTCCCTTTTCAATTACATCTAAATTCATTGTATATATCTTTGCATTTTTAATTAATAGCAACTCTGTCTCCCCCTTAAAGCTATCTATAGTCTAATGATGCGGATTAATTTCTCTTGTGTATTCCTTCAGCCAGATTTTTTCCTCTTCTGTAAGGAAAGGAGAAATCTTCTCGTAAACCATTTTGTGATAGTTGTTTAGATATTCTCTTTCTTCTCTATTCATAAGCTTAACATCTATTGCATCTAAATCTATAGGAACAAATGTAATAGCTTCCATATACATAAACTGGCCTTGAATATTTTGAGTTCCTTTTCTTATCACTAGCTCATTTTCAATTCTAATACCATGAGACCCATCTATATAGATACCAGGCTCATTTGTAATAACCATACCTTCTTCTAAAACATTAGAGTCATCTATATGTGGTGCTACATACCATCTAAAGCCACAAGGTCCCTCATGAATGCTTAGCAGATATCCTATTCCATGACCAGTTCCACACTTATAATCTAAGTCCATATCCCAAATAGGCTGTCTAGCTAAAATATCTAGGTTATAGCCTCTGCATCCGTATAAAAACTTTGCTCTAGATAAATTAATCATACCTCTTACTACAGCTGTAAAATGAGTCTTAATCTCAGAGGATACTTCTCCTAGAGCCATAGTTCTAGTGATATCTGTAGAGCCTTCGTAGTAGTTTCCACCTGTATCAATCAAGAATAAATGACCATCCACTAATCTTACATTACTTTCCTCTGTTGCCGAGTAATGCATCATGGCTGCATGATCTTTAAATGCACATATTGGTGCAAAGCTCTGCCATAGATACCCATCCTGCTGTTTTCTAAATTCTTCTAGCTTATCTGAAGCGCTAAGCTCTGTTATTTCTTCATTCTTGTAATTATTTTTTATCCAGTACATTAATTTTGTAAGCGCAACCCCGTCTTTGATTTGAGCATTTCTCATATTATCAAGCTCTGTTTTATTTTTCATAGCTTTAAATAAAACAGTTGGATTAGTTGCTTCTGCTTTAGTTGAAACTGGAGAAAGATTTTTATATAAAGCGTAGTTCATTCCATTTGGATCTAATAATATCGTATCTGAATCCTTAAATTCCTTTACTGCCTCGTAAATCTCATTGTATGGTCTTAATTCTATTTTATCATGAGCTAATATCGATTTAATTTCGTCGCTTAATTTGCTTTCATCAATAAATAATTTTGAATCCTCTAGACCAATTATTGCGTAGCTCAGAATAAAAGGTGAATACTTTACGTCATTTCCTCTTATGTTAAATAACCACGCTATATCATCTAGGCTAGTAAGTATATGGTAATTTGAAGAAGTCGCATTCATGTATTCTCTTACTCTTTTAAGCTTTGAAGTAGTACTCTCCCCTGAATACTTTTCTTCTAAATAAAATACTTTTTCTTTAGATAGCTCTGGTCTATTTTCCCAAATTAAATCTACTAAATCTTCATCATACTTGATACTAACTTTTTTTCCAGCTAGCTTTTGCTCAAAATTGCTGCCTTCCTTCATAGCAATAAGTCTTCCATCAAAGCCCAAAACACCTGATTCAGGCATCTTATCTATTAGGAATTTTTCTATACTTGGCACTCCAGGATTTCCTATTCTATATAGCTCAATCCCAGTATCTTTTAATTGATTTTCTGCTTGAAGAAAATATCTTCCATCAGTCCAAAGTCCAGCCTCATCCATCATGACAATAGCTGTTCCAGCAGAACCAGTAAACCCTGTCATATATTCACGAGCTTTGAAATATTCTCCAACATACTCACTTTGGTGATTGTCAGCAGAAGGAATAATATATGCATCTATTCCTCTTTCTTTCATTAATTCTCTTAGCTTTTGAATTCTCATTTTAATTTCTTGACACATGTTATCTAGCCTCCTCTTTAAATATTACTATATCATTTTTTTGTAAGATTCAAATAAATTTATATAATTTTTTTTATTTATTTCAAAAAATATTTACATAAACTTTGCTCTTATGAGCTAAGCGAAATAAGAATATTCGTCCAAAGTATCATCCCAACAAGAGCAAAGGGGTAAGCAGCCCCGTAGCCTAGAGTCACATCTTCAGATTCAAAGGCTTCTACTGCGCAGGCTAATCCTGGTGTACTTGTCATTCCTCCACAAATACCTCCAACTAAGTAAACAGGTTCTATTTTCAAAATGTAATAGCCCATAATATGCCCTGCTATTACGCTGATGCTAGCTATAGCTAAGCCTATGATCAATAAAACCACCCCTGAATCCATGACTGCGTTAATAGCTGTATATCCATAATCCAGACCAACAATAGCCAAAAATCCATTTAAAGAGATATCCCTAATCACATCTAGAGCTGTATTCTCAAATTGAAGTGATTTGAAATAGCTTCCTAAAAAAAGTGCACTAATTAGCACCCCTCCAGTTATACCTAAAGAAAAAACCATAAAGCTTGAAATCTTAATTTTAAAATTTCCAATTATTAGTCCAGTTACTACTACAAATAAAAACTTCCAAATGTGAAAAGGATATTTTATAGTAGAATCTATTGGCTTTGATTTACTTTTTAAAGCACTGGAATTTCGTTTTCCAATCCAAGATGAATAAAACATCACAACTAGTATTCCAGGTACATAGGCAATTGAATATCCTAGCCCTATAGATGCATCTGCAAGCTTGCTTTGGCTTATCTCAAGAGCTGTTGCAAGACCTGGCGAACTAGTCAGCCCACCTTCATAGGCGCCTATAATCGAAAATGCTAAATCAGGGTATAGCTTTATAAATAAAAAAGTACAGCTTGCTCCTACAGCCGTAATAAAAAATGAAAGTATAATAAACTTTATGCCATGAGTTGAAATTATAGTTCTAATGTTTTTTGAAGCCTTAAGGCCAACTGAGGCTATAAATCCAATCAATACAACATTGAATAGCTCATTTGGAATATTAATTTCACTTAGATTATTTTTATTTATAAAAAAGCTAATAAAAAGTCCTATAAATAAAGACATTGAGCTTCCTAGCTTAAATTTTCTAAAGCTGATATTCCCAAGAAACGAGCCCATCATCATGCAGAAAACAATCAAAAATATAGGTGAAAAAAATAAATTCATCTAATCAGCCCTTTTCATTTCATATTGATCTACTAATATATAGTTTAATTCATATTGGAAAACTTTTGAACATATTAATAATTAATAGTATAATTTTATTAGTTTTAAAACTATACCAAAAAGATATAGTTTTTTTATTTTTTTGTAACATATGTTACATACCCTAGTGAAATAATCGGGTATGATTAGAACATAAGATTTAGGGCATCAATCATAAAAAATAATTGTACCTAATTTCAGATATAATATTAATAAATCTGAAAATGAATGTAATTTAAAGGAGGAACTACGATGCCACAAGTAGCATATGGAAATTTACAAAAAATAAAAAATGGAAAAAGACTTTATAGTATTACTCCCCGTATTCCTGGCGGTTTTGTAAGTGCAACAAACTTAGAAAAATTTGCTGAAGTTGCAAGAAAATACAAATGCTCTATCAAGCTAACCTCTGGTCAAAGAATAATGCTAATAGGATTAAAAGAAGATGATGTTGCAAAAGCATATGAGGATTTAGGACTTGAGCCAGCAGTAAAAAGTCAATATTCAGTTAAAAATGTAGAAATTTGTCCAGGAGAAATTTGCAAAAGAAGTCGTCAAAATTCTTTAGCCTTAGGCCTAAGATTAGAAAGAAGATTTTACGGAGCCCCTGCTCCAAACAGAACAAAAATTGGCGTAGTTGGATGTCTTAATGCTTGTACTAGTGTTCATGCAAAAGACATAGGAGTTCTTGCGAATGAAGAAGGGTTCATTGTTATAGCAGGAGGAAGCGCAGGTTATCACCCTAGACTTTCTGATAGAATCGCAGAAAATCTAACTGCTGATGAAGCATATATGATGGTTGAAGCTGTATATGATTACTACTGCGAGATTGCACCTATGGGTGAAAAGCTAGGTAATACAATAGACAGAGTAGGATTAGACAAATTTATCGAAGATGTAAAACAAATATATGAGAAAAAGAAAATTGGAGGACAAAATGAGTAGATTTTTAGGACCTATACATCACTGGTTACATTCAAAAATTTTATTACAGGAAAGAATAGAGACATCAGTTGAAGCAAGATTATTAGAATCATGTATTGACCTTGCTAGTATTAAGCACTGGGACGAGGAATATGGTCCTGCTAATCCAGACGAGCAGTTAGAGGGAGCTATCGACACTCAAAACATCCATGGATGGCTTCAAAAAAGAATTCAAATGGCTGAAACTAGATTTGCAGGAAAAATAACTGAGTTAAAAGCTCTTCATGGCGATAAAGTGGTTGAAATTGCTAGCTCAGTATACGAAAACTATGCAAATACTATAGCAATTCAGCTTAATGAAAATGAAATGTGGGATGGTAATCTTGATTCTGCTCACAAGCTACTTCACAATCAAATTTTAGAAGGAATGCCTTGTGATCAAGCTGGAGCGATTACTTTAAACGAACAAGATATGCTTCAGTGGAAAAGTGATAGATGCCTTCACAAAGCATACTGGGAGCAAGTAAATGGAGATGTCAATGACCACCACCAAATGAGAGATGCTTTTAATAGAGCTTTCTTCGAAACTCTTGGCAATTTGAAATATGGCAGAGTAGTAGAATCTGGTGTAACTTACTATCAAATCAACCGTTAAGTAAGCAAGTGTTTACAAATAATTTTGATAACATATTAAATTAAAACATATATTAATAATGGAGGAATGTAAAATGATAACTAAAGAAATGATTATAGCAGATATTATTAAAGACAACCCTAAGGCAGCAGAGATATTAATGGCAAATGGTATGGGATGCTTAGGATGCCCATCAGCGCAAAGCGAGCCTCTATCAATGGCAGCTGATATCCACGGACTAAATTTAGAAAAGCTTCTAAATGAACTTAATGCATAAGAAAAATCTAACCACTTAGAGCAATAAATATTGATATTTCCCCCCATAGAATTGTTGTATTAAAAACCCTAGAGTATCCATGTTACTTATATATGCATGGTCTACTCTAGGGTTTTTATTATTATTTAAAATAGAATTTAATACTATTACAATCCTTGGCTGAATTCATTAGGATATAGATATAGGTATCTAAATTTCAATTAAACCATCTCTTCTGAAGTAAATATCTTGAACCCATCCTTGCCGTTATCTTTGATTTCGTACATAGCTAAGTCAGATTTTTTAATCAGCTCATTATAAGATAGAGCGTCCTTTGGAAATCTGCTTACTCCTATACTTGAAGTTAAACTGTAGGACTGCCCATCAATTGTAAATGGAGCTGCTATAATTTTGGATAGATTATCTACTTTTTCTTTTATTTGGTTATCTGAATCTATGTCCATAAATATAAAAGCAAATTCATCTCCACCTATTCTAGCTGCAAAATCATCATTATCTGCTAATTCGCTTATCCTATCTGCCATTGCTTTGAGCAATTTGTCTCCTACATCATGACCAGCAGTGTCATTGATTTCTTTAAATCCATCTAAATCGATAAAGCACATAATAAAATGTGTATCCATTTCTTTAATCAAAGCTTCAACTCTCTCCTTGAGGCAAAGTCTGTTTGGCAAGTCAGTCAAATTATCGTGATAAGCAAGATATTTAGCTTTATCTTCTGATTCTCTAATTCTTGTAATGTCATTAGCAAATATAATTATCTCTTGAATATGCTCGTCAGAAATATCTGCTATAAGCTGAACTTTATTTTCATATACTTTTTTATTAAAGCTATGCTCAAAGATATACTCCCTATTTTTGCATGCCTGTGATATCCCTTCTACTGCCAGCTTGTAATAATCCTTTGGAAGAACCTCTTCAAGAAGCTTGTCATGGGCAGAGGAAGCATCTATCCCAAGCTCTGATAAAGCTTTTCCTTCACAGTGCTTTACAATTATATTGTCTCTATTTTTTACCAGTCTTAAAATTATACTCGGAAGAATCTGTACAGTGTGCCTATATTCATTGGCAATTTTTAGTCGTTTTCTCTCTAGCTTAAGAAGTTCACTATAGCTTTTAGTATAGGAAAAAACCATAAAAAATCCTGTTATGCATATAAGCAGAAGTCCGCCTAAGATAATCCAAATCATTCTTCTTTTTAGATATTCCTTGTCTGAATCGTCTATTAAAAAAATTATTGCTTGGTCATTTCTTAGCTTTTTATAAATCTTAGTATATTCCTTGCCTTCAATAGTGACTGATTTTTTAATACTCGAATTTAGCCCCATTGAATTTATCTTATTTAGATAGTAGGTATCATGAGCAGTAAAAGCTGAATAAGCTCCATATTCTACAGTAAAATCCTGCAAATGAGCTCTTTTTTCTTCAGTAAATCTATCATTCCATGCCTCGACATTTATAACAGCTATTTCATGGATAAACTCACTTTCATCTAAAATATTTTTTAGTAAAGCATTCGGATCGTTTTTTTTCACTAGGCCAAAAGCATTCATATCATCTACGTATAAATTAAGCAGATATGGCTGATTTTCGAGCTTATAGTAAGTGAAGATATAATAACCATCTTGACCATAAGCAAGAGACCTCGGCCCTGCCCAGAACCTACCCTTAGATATCCCTTTTCCTACAGTGACCTCTTTGTCGTCCAAAAGCTGAGAAAATGCATCATACCAAAAACCCCAGTCTTTAGTAGAAAGCCCTATCTCATGCTCTGCCGTAGATGTTTCAATTATAATATCGTCTTCTAATTTTCTAAAAAGAGCTACTTCTGATAACTTGTATCTAGACTTTATCTCTTCTAAAAAATTAACGTCTATTGTAGATAGCTCCACACCACTCAGGTCTTCTTCAACCTGATAAGTGACATTTTCTAAAATTTCAACTAAATAATTTTGAATTAAATCCTCTGCGCTTACTGAATTTTCTATAGAGTTCATTATAAATCCTGACAACTGCTGTATATCATCATCCTGCTGATTCGTAATCATATAGTCAAAGGTTTTTATAGTAAGAACAATTATAAGCATTATAAATATAGTCATTATAACTAAAATATTATCTCTAAACTGGTCTTTAAATCTTTTCATAGACAACTCCCTCTAGAAGTTTTCCTTATCTTCCCTAATTTTCACTATACTAGATATAATAAGACTTTCTATATTTTGATTTTCTGTCAGTCTAACAGTAATATAAAAAATTCCATTTCCAATTTTTTCGTCCTTATTTTTAGCTTTTCCAAGTATATATACATTATCTTCGTCATCTGGCATATATCCAGATATTTCTATATCAGTATATCCCTGAGCAGTAATAGTTTCTCTGAACTCTGTTAATTTATCTGCATCAGAAGTAGATAAAACCTCTATATCTGGCTGCTGTGAATTCATAAGGGTTCTTACTGAATCTATAATCTGAGCATCAATCTTACTACTTTCATAATTAACTTTAAGTCCAACTATTATTAAAATCGCAATGACTATAACAACTAGAGATTTGTATACTTTTTTCATATACTTCACATCCCTCAACTAAATTTAATTAATTATAGCTATTAACTATAAATTTATCCACTAAATTATGTGAAAAAATATAAATTTTATTAGGATAAAAGCAATATTTAATATTATAATATATCGTAGATTCTAAAAATATAAAATCAAACTAAGGATGATACTATGAATAATCAAACAAAAAACAACGAAATCACAATTATCGGACTAAGCATTGCTATAATTATAGGAGGTGGTATGGCTATTTATATGATTGCAGCTGTATTTCCTCTACCTGGAATAAAATATATCTTCGTAGCACCTTTTGTATCTACTATATTTTATGTAGTCCAGCACAAGCTCAAAGGAAAATATATTCTTCCTAAAATAGGAACTGTTTTTGGATTAGTTATGAGTGTTATCAATATGTATATGGGCTTGGCAATATTAATTACAACTTTCTTAGCCTATATCAGTTCATTTTATTTAAAATCTGAGAGCAAAAGAATATTTTGGAGCAGTGCATTTTTCTCTGGCTATACTGGTCTGATTGCAATTCTTGTTTCAAAATATTTAATAGGAGGAGTATTTTTAGAAATACCAAATTCTATGATAGCTCTAAATTCTATTTTAGGACTAATATTTGGTATACTTGGCAACAACCTTGCTAAAACTGTTGTCAATAGAGTGAGTAAAGACTCAGGATACTAAAATTAACTAACTACATTGCAAAAGAACTTTTTCCATTAAATAAATCTATACTGCTCATTTATTTCGAGAACCTTATATATCAAAAAACTTCTAGATTATTAAAATGTCCCTAGCCTAGGTTTCATTTTATATTATCTAGAAGTTTTTTATTTTAAATATTAACTAATTTTCAACTGTATCTACTACTATATATGGCTGAAGCTGGTAAGGTTTTGGTGCTACCTTTCTATCTTGCCACATATAAAACCATCTCTCTAGTGGATAGAAATAATATCCATCTTGCCAGTGGTCAGATGTATCATAAGGATCTGCAAAAACTAAAACATCATCACCTATGTTAGGTGTTCCATTGTTGTCATATCCTATTATTGCTTGCCAATGTCCATCCCAGTCTCCCCACTCAACCATGATAGGACGTCCTTCTTCTAAATGGCCTGTCAGCCATTTTACAAAATATGAATCCTTTGCATCTTCAACCCAAGCCTCAGTAGTATCACTATTTTCAGATGCATAAAGACTAGCGCTTGAAAATGTAGGTTTTATGTTTCCAAAATCAGCTGTACTTAAACCATCATTTTCAGATGTCAAATCTTCAGCCTTAGGATTAGCTATGTAGCTTGTTTCTAAAACCTTTAAATCCTTTTGAGTACTGAAAAAATCATATAACTGCTTTACATTAGTTCCATACTCAAAAAAGTTATTTGCTGAGCCAGGCTTAGCTCCCTCTACGTCCTTATCAACAGAAGAACCCATCATCTCTGCTAATTGCATTTCAGTAAAACCTTTTATTCCCAAATTCTCTAATACCATAAGAGCTGTCACGTTTCCACAAGACCATTCTGTAGTTTGTTGCATTGTTTTAAATTTTGGTATTATAGTAATCTGCTCATCTGATACCATGTTATAAAAATCAGGAGCTTTATAAAATTTAGAATTCAAATTATCTCCTGCATTATTATAAGCATCGGCCCCTGCATATTCGTTGTAATCCAATCCTTTAATCATTTCTGGCTTGCTTTGAATTGCGTCTTTTGTAGTATTGTCATCTGCAAATGAAGGTACAATACTTCCCCCAACTACTAGAGCAGTCAGCGCAAAAGCAAAAATCTTTTTTTTCATCAAAACCTCTCCTCCCTAATTTAAAATTTAGTAACTTTTTTAATTATATCAAACCCAAATCAAATTACAATGAAATAATTAGTCTTGTAAAATTATACTGTATTCTATTTTATTATTCTAATATTTTCTTCCACTCTGATAAAAGCTTATCGAAGGAATATCCAGCATTTGCTGGGCTAGTTGAAGGAAGCTTAGTTATATCTAGCTTTGTTTTAGGGTAAAGATATTTATTATAAAGCTCAAAAGCCTTTCCACCATTGGCATATACCTTTATAATGTTTGCCCTGCTAAGTATCTGTGATATATCTACTGGAACTACATTTGAAATTGAGCTATCACTTGAACCAACAATATCACACGATTCAATAACATCCCATAGAGCAATTTTGTGTTTTTTTAGCATGGCAATTTTATCCTTAGTATCCTTTGGAGTAGATTCATTTAGCAACTGTGCCATCAGCTTCCAAAATCTATTTTGAGGATTTGCGTAAAAAAAGCTTTCTTGTCTTGATTTAACAGATGGAAAACTTCCTAAAATCAAAATTTCTGAGTTTTCATCAAATACCGGAGGAAATTCGTGACTTGCTCTCATTTATTTCACCTTTTAGCCTTTATATAGCATCCTATCGTAGCAATGAACAAATCCCATTTTTTCATATAGTTTTTTTGCTCTTTTGTTTGGTATGTCTACATGAAGAGACATTTTCCCACCAGTTTTATCTACAGCTGCATTTATGAGAGAGGTAGCAACCCCTCTGCCAGCATTACCGCTTTTTACTCCAATATAAGCAAGGTGATAAGTCGGGATAAAATTTTCAAATCCCATGTGCACTATTATACATATTCCCTCAATCTTATTATTTCTTTTTGCAGTAAATATATAGCCTAATTTTACAGCTTTTTTTACTGCATCAATGGTTTCTTCGTAGCTATCATGATAGGGCTGAAGCAGTTCTCTCGTACATTTTACAATCTCCTCCATATCAATATCTGGTAGCTTTGATATTTCTTTTATTTCTATGTCGCTTCTTCCATCATTTAATAGGATTACATGTGTGCCTTCTTTATGCTCACTAGCTAAAAAGGCTGCTAGTGAATAGGCTTCATTCTTTGATATTGTAACGTTTTCTAATTTTTTGATTAGCTTAACAGCTTCAGTAAGTTTTTCTTCTTCTATACTGTGAATTATAGTCTCAGTATTTGCCATTATACTTTGCATGCCTTCTAATATTTCTTTAAATTTAGGCTGATTTTGAGGCGCATCTGACATTTTATCAACTACAAGCTTGCTCACCCCACAGTGAAGCTCTGGCATTGTATCGATATCTTCATCTATCCAGCTTCTCATTATCTGATGATATAGACTCATGACAGTGTATCCACCTTTTGCCTGAGACCAGACAGATGTAGGGCTTTTTAATTTTTGAGATATCTCCTCCATTATGCTTTGGATAGCAAGGCTTCTGATAAATGGTTTTTTCTCCCACTCGCTAAGTAAAAACATTCCATTTTCCTTAGCATAATTTTCAATCTGAGTTACCTCATCTTCATTTTTTTTGATTTTTATGTCAACCCAGTTTATATTTTGGAATTGCTTTTTCTTACTGATATTTAAATCTGATTTTATAACCTGGCCATAACACTCTAGTTCTAAGTAGTCAGCAAAATATATTATAGATTTGTAGTATCTCTCTGAGCCGTGTATTAACAATTTTTCATAACCCTTGGTTTTAGCATACTTGCAAAGTGCCTCTGCTATTCTGTCATTCTTATGCCCTGTTGGATTGGCTCCTTCTAGTTTAAGATAAATACTTTCTATCCCCAAATACTTTTCTAAATTCTTAGCTCTAAATAACGGTGTCTGTCCGCTTAAATGCATCAAATCATCCTTTCTCTTTCTAATTTTTTTATTCTAACTCATATGCTCCTGTATAAAGCTGATAATATTTACCTGCTTGATTAATCAGTTCTTCATGGGAGCCTCTTTCTATTATTCTACCATCTTCCATAACCATAATCACTTTTGAATTTTGGATAGTTGAAAGCCTATGAGCAATAACAAATACTGTCCTTCCATGCATCAGAGAATCCATCCCTTGCTGAACTATAGATTCTGTACGTGTATCTATAGAAGAGGTTGCTTCATCTAGTATCATAACTGGTGGATTTGCAACTGCTGCTCTTGCAATAGATATAAGCTGCCTTTGTCCTTGGGATAAATCATTTCCATCTCCTGAAAGCACAGTATCGTAACCATTTGGAAGCATTCTTATGAAGCTGTCTGCATTTGCAAGCTTTGCTGCCTTGATGCATTCCTCATCAGTAGCATCTAGCCTTCCATATCTTATGTTTTCCATAACGCTTCCTGTAAATAAATTTACATCTTGAAGCACTATTCCAAGTGATCTTCTTAAGTCAGCCTTTTTGATTTTGTTGATATTAATTCCGTCATAGCGTATCTTTCCATCAGCAATATCATAAAATCTGTTAATGAGATTTGTAATAGTTGTCTTTCCTGCTCCTGTAGCTCCTACGAGTGCAAGCTTTTGGCCTTGCTTTGCATACATAGTTATATCGTGAAGTACCATCTTATCTTGTGTATACCCAAAATCTACATCGTAAAAATGAACTTCTCCCTTTAGCTCTGTGTAAGTGATACTTCCATCGCTATGAGGATGTTTCCATGCCCATCTCTGAGTCCTATCAGATGTTTCTATTAGCTCAGCTTCATCCTCTTTTACATTTATAAGCGTCACATAGCCATCGTCTACTTCGCTTTCTTCATCCATTAAATCAAAAACTCTTTTGGCTCCTGCTAATGCCATTACCACTGAATTCATCTGCTGTGATATCTGAGCTATAGGGTTGATAAAACTTCTAGAAAGCTGTAAAAACGATGCAATCATACCAAGAGTCAGAGGTTTTAATCCTGTAAGACTTAAATTACTAAATCCAAGCACTGCCATTGTGCCTCCCACAAGTGCAATCAATACATATAAAATATATCCAAGATTATTCATAATAGGCATCAAAATATTCGCATACTTGTGAGCAGAGGTTGAATTCTCGCATAATTCTTCATTTTTTATATCAAAATCTTGCTTAATCTTATCTTCGTGACAAAATACCTTAACTACTTTTTGTCCTTTAATCATTTCTTCAATATATCCATTGATGCTTCCTATAGACTGCTGTTGCTTCATGAAATACTTGCCACTGCTTTTCGCTATTTTCTTCACTAGCTTCAGTATAATAAATACGAAAGCAAGTACAAACAGTGAAAGCCCTATGCTTAAATACATCATTGCTCCAAAAACTGCTGCTATAGTTATCAAGGATGAAAAAGCATGAGGAATACTTTGAGTTAGCATCTGTCTTAGAGTATCTATATCATTAGTATAATGGCTCATTATATCTCCATGAGCATGAGTATCAAAGTAGGAAATTGGAAGGCTCTGCATGTGAGAAAACAGCTCGTCTCTTATTTTTTTCAAAACTCCTTGAGCTATTTTTACCATCGTCCTGTTGTATATCAAGTTAGCAAGCACACCAACTCCATAAATACTAGCCATAATCATCAGCATTCTAAACAAGCCAGAAAAGTTTGGCACAGCTTCTACTAGCAAGGGATAGATATAATCATCTATTAGTACTTGAATAAAAAGTGAAGAAACAGCCCCAATTAGTGAGCTAAGAATGATGCATATAAATACTACTGAAAGTGAAAATTTATAATGCTTCATATATGATAGTAATCTTTTTATAGTATTACGCTTCACTACCTAGCACCCCCTTTGATTGTGACTCATACACTTCTTTATAAATACTACTGCTTATAATAAGCTCCTCGTGAGTTCCATAGTCAACTATTTTTCCATCATCCATCACTAGTATTTTATCTGCTTCCGAAACAGAAGATATTCTTTGTCCTATGATAATCTTAGTTGTATTTGGCATACTACTTAATAGCTCTTTTCTGATATGCGAATCAGTCTTTGTATCTACTGCACTTGTTGAGTCGTCTAGAATAAGCACTTTAGGATTTGAAAGCAAGGCTCTTGCTATGCAAATTCTTTGCTTTTGTCCACCAGATACATTGGTTCCACCTTGCTCTATATAGGTTTCATATTTATCTGGAAAGCTCTCAATAAAGCCATCCGCTTGAGCTATAGAGCATGCCAGTTTAATTTCTTCATCTGTAGCATCTGGATTTCCCCATTTTAAGTTTTCCTTTATAGTTCCAGAAAAAAGTACATTCTTTTGAAGTACCATAGATACAGATTTTCTAAGAGACTTAATATCATAATTTCTAACATCTATACCTGCTACCTTAACAGCTCCACTGCTTACATCGTAGAGTCTAGGGATAAGCTGAACCAAAGTAGTCTTAGAAGAGCCTGTCCCTCCTATGATTCCTATGGTTTCTCCTGATTTTATTTTGATATTAATATTCTCAAGACAAAGCTTGTCTGCACTATCTGAATACTTGAAGTTGACATTTTCGAATTCTATATCTCCATTTTCTACCTCATAAACAGGTGAGCTTGGATTTTTTATATCTGTTTGCTCATCTAGAACCTCAACTATCCTTCTTGCTGATGCCTTCGATATTGTTATCATAACTAGCACCATTGAAAGCATCATTAAGCTCATAAGTATCTGCATAGTATAGGTTATAAGGCTCATAAGCTGTCCTGTACTAAGCCCAAGCGCTGGATTGTTTCCACTAGCTACTACAGCTCTAGCACCAAACCACGATAGCAAGAGCATACATGAGTACACAGAAAACTGCATCAATGGCATATTAAATGCCAATAACTTTTCTGCTTTTATAAAGTCTTTGCTTATTTCTTCCGAGGTCTTTGAAAATTTATCTATCTCGTGCTCTTCTCTTATAAAGGACTTCACTACTCTTATCCCTGAAAGATTTTCCTGAACTATCCTGTTTAAATTATCATATGATTTAAACACTCTTTCAAAAATAGGAAAGGCATTCTTTATTATCAAATATAAGCCAATTCCTAAAACTGGAATCATTGTCAAGAAAATCAAAGATAATTTTGAGCTTATTCCAAAAGCCGCTGTAAGTGCAAATATAAGCATTAGCGGACTTCTCGCAGCATTTCTAATTATCATCTGATATGACATCTGAACATTTGTAACGTCGGTAGTAAGCCTAGTAATAAGACTTGAATTAGAAAACTTATCTACATTTGAAAATGAAAAGTCCTGAATATTATAAAACATGCCTTTTCTTAAATTCTTTGCAAAGCCTGCTGAAGCTGTAGCTGCTGTTTTTCCTGCTAATGCTCCAAAGAATAGAGATATAAATGCGCCTATTAGAAGTGCTAACCCTAGCTTAATAATAAGCGGAATATTTCCACCATCAATACCTTTGTCTATCAAATCTGCCATCAAAAAAGGTATAAGAACCTCCATGATTACTTCTAGCATTACGAAAATAGGAGTTAGAATACTATCTTTTTTATAGCCCTTTATATATCTAGCTAATTTCTTTATCATACTTAAGTCTTCCTTTCATTTAATCCATTATGAATTAATGTTGTCAATCATTCTGTCTATGTAACCTTGCATAGTTTCCATTTCTTCATCCGTAAACCCTTTTGTAAGCTTTTCATTCAGCTTTAAAATATCTGATTTAATTGCTTCATGCATGTTTAAAGCCTTTTCTGTTAGGATGAGCTTTTTCAGCCTTGCATCTGATTCTACCTCTTCCCTTACAATAAGCCCTTTTTGAACCATTAATTTTACTACCTTTGAAGCAGTGGATCTAGTAACTGAAAACTTTTTTTCTAAGTCCTTTTGATATATATCCTTATCGCTATTTTGTGCCAAATAAGCTATAATCCAGCTATTTGTTCCTGTTATGCTCTGTGCATAGGCAAAATGTTCAGAGCTTTCAATTTCTCTTTTTATAAGATTATTTAATATACGAATTCTATGGCCAATAAATTTTTCATGCACTTCGCATCCCTCACTTTAAATTAATTGCTCTAAAATTGTTACTTTCTAAATTAGAATTCTCCAACTTACCAAATTATTACTATCCAGCTTACTTCGAATAACATTGTTGCTCGTCGAACTGTTGTATGACGAACTGTTTTACATCAAACAATTATACAACTGATTTTAGTTTATGTCAAATTCACAATAAAAAAGTACTACTCACATGAATAAAAATTGTAAGTAGTACCTTTTATATTTTTTATTATATTATTTATTGCTGAAGCAATTCTAAAATAGATTCTGGCACATAAGTTCTTGCATCTTTTATCTCTGGAGATACTTCAAATTTTTGAAGGCTTTTATTATAGCCATACATTTGTTGACCTATAGTAACTGTAAATGAAGAATTTTCTTTTCTTAGTGTTGCAGTTTTCGTAGAGTTATCCCATGCAGTTTCATATCCAAAATGGTCTGCCACCTGCTTAAGAGGAATCATATTAACTCCATTAGCCATATATCCAGAATCTATGATTTTTTCTAAGGCTTCATCCTTTACTGGCATTTCATCTGCATCCTTTTCAAGCATTATAACTTGTTTTGGATTTGTTTGAGCTGGGATGCTCTTAGTAGAAACATCATAAACAACTACTAAATCTTTGTTTTTTAATTTCTCGATATCAACGCTCTTTCCATGCTTATCGATAAGCACTGAAGAATCTGATATGTTAAGCTTGAGATTATTGTCAATACTTGTTAGGCTTTCATCAAAATAAGAATGCTTAACAAAATTCTTAGTATCCTCTGAGCTTATCATTATAAATTCTGGATTTATAACTGGAGGATATATTAGTATCATAGGCATATCTTTTCTATAAAAGCCTCTAATTTTCTGTCCTTTTTCTATTTTGTCTAGAGCTTGAACTATCTCTGTGTCTTGATTTACTACAAGTATATCTCCTTTTAAGTTAAATTGTCCTATAACCTCATCTGACTTACCATCTGTCATTATAACAGAGGTATATCCATTATTTGATTTAATTTCCTTTACATAGCCTTCAAAGCTCATATAGCTTATTTTTTCTTCTTTTAAGCTATCATCTTGTATTACTCCAGCTTTAACATTTACTTGCTCAGCTGAATTGCTAGTCAAAACAGAATCTGCCATAGCAATATTAGACGTCATTCCCAATACTAAAGAACCTACTGTAAACACTTTTATCATTTTTTTCATAATAACCATCCTTTTTCTATAGGAATATAAGCATAATGTAGCTATATTCCCATAATAGTTTTTTGATATATTTTAAATTGCTTACATATAGGTTCTCATATCTGGCTCAATAAGTCCATTTCAAACTATTTACAGTTTGTTTACATAATTTCATCAATTTTTCCAGACTTCATGCAAAGCACCTTGTCAGCATGCTTCTTGCACTGCTCATCATGGCTTACCATCACTATAGAAGTTCCTTGATTGCTAAGCTTTTTTAGCTTAACTAGAACTTTTTCAGACCATTTTTCATCTAAATCATTAGTAGGCTCATCGAGAAATATAACCTCAGGCTTTTTAACTATAGCCATAAGAACCATTACTCTTCTTTTTTGACCTCCACTAAGGGTATTTGGCAGCTTATCTTTATGCTTTAAAAGACCAAACTCTTCTAATAACCCATCAATTTCAAGCTCAGAATTATTAAGTCCTTTCATTAGCATTAGATTTTCATTTACTGTTAGCGCTTCTACTAATTGTGGTTCTTGAAAAACAAAACCCATTTTGTTTCTTCTGTATGAATTTAGTTCATCTTCATTTGACCAGTTAAGTGGCTTTCCACCAAACATTAGCTCTCCCTTGTCTGGTTTTAGCATTAGTCCCATTATATACAGTAGAGTAGATTTTCCTGCTCCAGACTCCCCTGTTATTAATATAAACTCTCCTTTATTCATATCTACGCTCACATCATCAGCCGCATAAATATCTTCTGTATCTTTGTACATCTTTACAAGGTTTTTAACTTCCATAATCTTATCCATTATCTTACACCTCCAGAAGTAAAGACATCCTTAGGTTCATTTTTATTGATTTTTACAACAGGAATAATTGAAACAAGTACCCCTATTACAATCGAAAGCATAATACCAAGCAGTCCTGGCAAGAGTCTATCTGCTAAAGTAAACGCCCCTTGCGGCATTAAAACTATTTTGTTTACCATATCATACATATAGCCACTTAGCGATATACCCATTAGGCTTCCAACTACTCCTCCGAGTACTATAATAGTCAAAACCTCAATCGTATACATAAAGGTAAGCTCAGATTTTTTATATCCCATAGCTCTTAAGTATCCCATTTCCTTTTCCCTCTGAGAAGCCATTACATTAAATATCCCAAATAGAGCAATCAGAGTTATTAAGAATGTCGAGCCTGCAAATATCATCAGTATTTCAGATACATTTTTTATAGTTTCCTTCACTTCCATTTTTTGCTGGCTCAAGGATATAACCTGAGCATCTATTTTAGATTTTTTTATATCCATTACTACTTTTTCTACATCTGCTCCATCCTTGACCTTTATCATAACAGCTGAAATGAGCTCTTCAGGTTTTTGTTTTAGGAAGTAGTCCCCTGCATCAGCATCAAAAAATACATCTGCAAGCCATATACTATCATTTATATTCATTATTATAGTGTCATCTAGAGCTGTCTCGGTTGGCATTAATGTCCCAGCCAGTTCAAAAACCTGATCCATAATTTCAATACTTCCCTCTTCATCAGGCATGACATTTACCCCTAGAATAACCTCTTTCTCGCCCAAAGAGGTTATGTGGTTTTTCTCTAGCCATGGCTTCACTAAAAAGTCTGAATCATAATCTATTCCTAAAACTCTGTAGCTCACTGGAAAAGTACAACATCCATACTGAGTGAGTGTTCTTAGAAAAAATTGAGCTGAGTACTGTGAAATATTTTCCTTTGGAATTTCATCCAGTACGCTTTTATCCATAAACCCCATCACTGGAGAACCCGAATACATAAGCTCTTTTGCATCCTTATCTGCATTGTTTGGAAGTATTATTATGTCTGCTCCCATTCTGTCAGAAACAATATCGACAGCTTTATTTGAAGAAAAATATAAAGTAAATATAATGACAAAAATACAAATTGTAACTGCTGATAGCAAGCTTATAAGTACTGCTTTATTTCTTCTTCGCAGTACATTGTAAAACCCTAACTTATATATGTTCATAATGCACCTCATATTTAGTTTTATGTATTACGATTATTAATTTTATCTATGTATTCTATAAATTATTATTATAGGCTTTGCAAAGTTAAATCTCCTATTTGTATGATATAATCGTTTAGAATTTAGCAAAGGAGAGATGAAATGAAAAAATATGTAAACCTTTTAAACGCAATCTTAGGAGCTATACTGCTAATAGCTGTAAAGTACATAAGCCCTGTCTGTACTGGGAAAGTCTTGCTTCAAAGTGGCAAGGAAATGCCTATGAGATGTCATTACACCAGTACTGCTGTAATACTTATCGCTATTATTCTGATAGTTTTATCTATTGAGCTCTACATAAGAAAAGCTCATCTTCCAATTACATTTATAGTACTTGGACTTATACTATTTATCATTCCACTTGATACACCATTTAGTATAGGTGTATGTATGAAGCCTATGGAGTGTCACTCTACAGCTCTATGGATTAAAATCATCAGCGGAATTCTTATTTTAAGTGGAATATCTACTTTCTTCTTAAAGGATGAAAACTCTAAAATCGTCTAGGTAAATTAATCTTAAAAAATTAATGCGATTCACAAGAAAACACCTCAAATCTTTTCTCTTAGATTTATGAGGTGTTTTAATTTAATCATTTTCTGGCATGACACTAGATTTCTTAGAAAGAGTTTTTCCTAATAATATCGAGCCTGCTGTAAGTAAAATTACTAATATGATAGAAATTATAAATTCAGGTGACTTTATATCTAGTATTTTATCCCCTACATTTAGAAAAATAACAGTTCCTGGCAAGATGCCAATGAAGGTCGCTATCGTATACTGAGTAAAGCCTATCTCAGCAAGTCCAGATGCATAGTTTATGACGTTGTATGGCATAGCAGGAATAAGTCTGCAAATGAAAACTATCAAAAAGCTATCTCTGCTACTCGATTCCATAAATTTATCCCACCAAGCCTTTGGCATCTTTTCTTTAAGGTAGCTTCTTATCATATCCTTAGATAGTATTTTTGCTATGTAGTACATGACGCTGCTGTTTATTATAGCTCCTATAATAGTATATAAAGTTCCATCCCATAGCCCAAACGAAAGTCCTCCTGCTAAAGCAAGCACTGGCACTGGAAAGAAAAATATAGGAAGTACTATCCATACTCCTATATAAGCAAAAGGAGCAAGAGAGCCAAAACCATCAACCCAATTTCTTATTGATGTTGCAGTAATATCGCAAAGAAAAGAATTATAAATACAAATGAAAAATGCTAAAGTCGCTATTATAATCATAATTTTCTTTAATTTAGTCACACTTGCTCCTCCTTCATCAAAATTACAGCCTGATGCAAAAACATCAGGCTGATTCTAACTAGCTAGCTTTATCAATAGATTTTTTTGCATTTTGTTTATCATTGTATATCTTTTTAGCTATACCTATCATTATTGATAGTGCAAACAGTGTAAGTAAGCCTACAAATAGCTTTTGAGCTCCACCTGTAAGAGTTCCTCCTACATATGAGTATACTATAGTAGCAGGAAGCTGCCCAAGTCCAGTTGCAATAAAGAACGCCCAGAATCTCATATTAGTAAGTCCTGCCGCATAGCTTACAAAGTCAAAAGAAACAAATGGAAGCAGTCTACAAATTAAGATTGCAAACTTACCGTACTTTTCAAAGAATACGTCAACACTCTCCATAGCACCCTTGCTAGTAAGCTTTTCAACTGCATCTCTACCTAGCACTCTAGCAATAAAGAAGCATAGTGCTGCTCCTGCCATAGCAGAGGACCAAGATAAAATTGCTCCTTGCCACCATCCAAATATGGCAGCATTTGATAATGTAATTAAAAATGCTGGAATAGGAGCCGCAATTGATTGAAGCACCATAAGAGTAAATGAAACAACTACTGCTAATTTTCCAAATGATCTTAGGTATTCTATTACTATCTGAGTGTCTAGTCTAGAAATAGTTGCAAATGCTTCATTAAGTCCTGTATGAAGTGAGTCTATAGTAAAATAGCAAATCATAAAAATTCCGATACCTGCTAGAGCAATAATTCTACCTAGCTTTCTCTTCTTCTTAATTTGCTCAAGCTCTGATGCATCTATTTCCTCACGAAGGTCTTTAAGCTTTAGCTCGCTTTCTTTTAAAGCTTTTCTTTCCTCTTTTGTATATTCCTTTTGATATTTCTTTAAAGTCATTATGATATAGATATTCACTAAATTTACCACAATTACAAAAGCAAGGAAATACGGTCTAACCTGTGAAACCGGAGTAGTAATAACCAAGGTTTCTTTTGTAATATATAAAAACTGCTGTAATCTTCCAGTTACAAGAGCTAAAAATACTGCTAGCCCTTCTATAATGAAAAACGAATATTTCCAATCAAGTCTTTGCTTTGATAAAGCAACCATAGCGCCAAAAGCTGTGAATATATACATCACCAGCCCAAGACCTACCATCATCTCATACGCTACACTAAAGAACAGTAGCATATTAATAAGAAAGCCTAGTGCTATACCTGTAGCAGTATAGTAGAACAGCAATCTTAGTTTTTTCATCTAATTACCTCCTAAAGGTTCCCTTTAAGCGGAGCCTTCAACTTTTTTCTATAATTATTCAGCTATAGAATATACTGTAGCTATATATGTTCCGTCTTCTGGTAATATATCTCCATTACCCATGAATGTAACTTCACTTGTTTTTTCAACTGAGCCATAAGTATAAGCAGAGTTTGAAATTATTCCTACTGGACAGCTATCTAGGCAAGATAAGCAACCAGTGTTTTTATTTTTTGCCATTTCAAGGTTTCCGCCAAATTTAAATGCAATTTGTTTTCCATTGCTGTCTTTGATTACTTCATTTACATCGTATTCTTTTTCTGCTCCATTCCATGTAACCTTCATATCTAGAGCAGTACCCTCAACATGAGTAGTTGCACCATTATCTACAGTCATATTATTGCCTGGCTCAGCTCCTATTTCAACTAATGCATCATAAAACTCAACTGGATCAGCATATGCTGTAAATACTGATTTTGCACCATTAGTACCGTCTTTAAATACTGAAGCATGACGAGTCACTTCTGTGAAATATTTTCCATTTACTTGAGTAAGTACTGTTACAGTTTTTGCTTCTTTGTCTACAAGAATAGGATTTTCTAATGATACTCCTCCTACTTGATCTGGTGCTACTGGTTCTTCTTGAGCTGCTGGCTCTTCAGTAGTTTCAGCTGGTGGATTACTGCAGCCTGCAAATCCAAGCATACTGATTCCTAGCATAATCGCTAAAAGTGCATTCTTTTTAAATTTCATAAATAAAACCCTCCTGTTAATTTTTAAATTATATGTATAACCTAGTTAAGTCTACCATTTAAGTATTAGTATTACAAACAAATTGAGAGATTTTATCTATTGATATTTTTTATAAAAACTATTTAATTTTTTAATAGTTCATATGCTTCTTTTAGCCTTTGACCTGCTGTAAATAAAATTGCTAAAAAATATACTATTGTTATTATGATGATATGATTAGAAAATAGCATCATAAGAGATGACATTATAAAGCCTTCAGTTCTTTCAGCCAAGCCAGCTTGATAATAAAATGCTTTATTTTTAGTATTCTTACTAAGTGCTCCTACAGTCAAAAATACAGTCATAGATATAATAATCGAGCCTGTCAGCATTATGAGAACTAGTCTAGCCTGTGGATATAGTACAGCTAAAGAAATAATAACTGATAGCTCTACTATTCTATCAAAGGTTATATCCATAAGTGCACCCCATGAAGAGCTTGTGCCTGTTTTTCTAGCTATAGCTCCATCTACTGCATCAAGCAGTCCAGATATCCAAAGTACAGCTGTCGCAATGAGAGGCTCTCCCAAAAGCATCCAGCCTCCACTAGATATTCCTAGTACAAAAGCTAAAACTGTTACTTTGTTTGCAGAAATATTTCTATTTATAAAAGCATTTGCAACGCTCTCTATTATTGGCTCAACATATTTTCTTCCATGAGTGTCTAGCATAATTTACTCCTTCACTTCATATATAAACAGCTTATCTTCTAAGAACCTAATCCCAATTTCTTGATCCTCAACAAAATTACAGCTGCTATCTGCTACTGCCTTAAGCTTTATATTTCCTAATTCTAGCTCAAGATATTTTTTCTCTCCAGCAAATTTCTCCCTAAGTAGCCTTGCCTTAATGCTCGATGATTCGTCGATTACAATAGCTTCTGGTCTTACGATTATGCTTACTTTTTCATTTTCAAATCTCGATTTAATTTTTACTCCAAACAAATCAATAATATTTGATTTAGAACAGCCTTCAATCAGATTATAGCTACTTACAAGCTTTGCAACTTCAAGGGTTTTAGGCTCATTATAAACTTCCATGCTACTGCCTATCTGCTCTATTTTACCATCTATCATAACAGCTATTTTATCAGAATACATCATAGCTTCTTCTTTTTCATGAGTCACCATTATTGTAGTGATATTTAGCTTTCTTTGGATAGTCATAACTAAATCTCTGACACTTTCTTTTAGATTTGCATCTAAATTCGAAAATGGCTCATCTAAAAGTAGTACACTAGGCTCTATAGCAAGCGCTCGAGCAAGAGCAATCCTTTGCTTTTGTCCTCCAGAAAGCTCATGAGGATATCTTTTGTTATAGCCCTCTAAAGAAACTAGGCTCAGCATTTCGTCTACCTTTGACTTTATTTCATCTTTTGACTTTCCCATCATCTTAAGTCCAAAGCCTACATTTTTTTCAATATTTAGATGAGGGAATAAAACATAATCCTGAAACACAATAACTGCCTTTCTTTTTTCAATTGGCAAATCATTTATTCTCTTTTCTCCAATATAAATATCTCCACTATCTGGGGAAAGTATTCCAGCTATGAGCTTAAGAGTTGTAGTTTTGCCACATCCAGACTCTCCAAGCAGTGAAAGAATTTCTCCTTGCTCCACCTCTAGATTTATGTTTTCAATTACCTTAGTATGTCCAAAGCTCTTATAAATATTTTTTAAAACTATTTTAGACATATTTGTACTCCTTTAATTTACCTCTATACATACTCGATGTAAGCTTTTCTACTATAACAAGCCCTATTAAGCTTGCAAACAAAAATACGGTTCCATAAACAGAGCCCATGGTTCTATCTCCACTTTCTATATATGGAAACATAAGCATAGTAAATGTAGTTATTTTTCCTGCCCCTATTAATACATTTATAAAGTATTGACCAAATGAAACTATAAACGACATGCTAAGCGCAGTTATGATTCCTGGAAATATCATAGGCAAAGTGATATAAACAAAGGTCTGAGTACTACTTGCCCCTAGCACTCTAGCCTGATAATTCATTTTATCTCCAATAATTTCAAATACGTTTTTAAGTATCCAGTAAGAATATGGAATGCACGGAAGAATGTTGATAAGTACTAAGCCTGAAAAGCTACCCCCTAGATTCATCCTCAAGAAATGTATATGTATTCCCATAGCCACTACTACAGTAGGTACAATAGCCGGCAAAAATATTAGCATTTCAATTTGTTTTTTGAATTTAAAGTTATAATGCGCCATTGCTTTGGCCGCTGGAATAGTAATTCCTACAGTTATAATAGAAGCGATAAAGGAAATACACATACTGATACATATTATTTCAAAGGTTTTAGCTCTTGCTCCAAATATATAGCTCCAGCCTCTAAGTCCATAATCCGTAGGAACAAGGCTAGGCCACTGCCATCTGTTAGCAAAGCTCCAGATTATGATTAATAAAAGAGGCAATATTATCGATAAAACCATGCTATAGGCTATTAGTTTGTACTTTAATCTACTGTTTTTCATATCTTGTAACCCTTTCGAAGCACTTAAAGTAAATATAGGCAAGAAATAGACCCATACTTGCAATGAAAAAATTGATAGCCATAGCGTAAGGTCTGTTGCTAAGGATAGGATTTATGTACTCAATATAGGCTTTCACAGGTAAAGCTTTTGGATATGTTGCTCCAAGCAGCATAGGTATTTCATATGCTCCAAATGAAAAAGCAAACACTAGGATAAAAGAAGATAATATCGATGGAATAAGTAAGGGAATAACTACATATCTCATGGCTTGGAAGCTATTTGCTCCCAAATTTCTAGCCGCATCTGACAGCTTTGTACTCAGCTTTGAAAGTACATTATAGGTTATAAAAGCTATAAAAGGCAATTCCTTCCATACATATGCCAAAATAATTCCAAATCCATTTTTTAAATAAAGAATCTGTGGAAAGCTTTCAAAGGAATCAATTACGCCTAAAGAAAATAAAATTCTTGCTAGAATTCCTGTCTGAGAAAAAATATTGTAAATAAGAAGTACAGAAAGAAGATGTGGAACTATTATTGGAATCCTAAAGGATTTAGAAAGAAGGTCTCCTTCATTCCCTAGCTTGTATACTGCTACAGCCAAAATAACTCCACCTAAGGTAGATATAAATGCAGAAATAAAAGATGTACGCATGGAAAAAACAAGGGATTCAATTAACCCCTTGTCTGTTAGTAATCTCATATAGTTATCTAATGTAAAGTCGTTTGACCCAATTGCACTAAAGTATCCAATGCTCTGAGTAAAAGTAGTCATAACTCCTACACCCAAAATGCCAATCAGAATTATAAGCACTGGCAAAAGCATCAAATACGGCTTTAATAGTATTTTCACATTAATTACTCTCCGCTGCTATAGTCTCCATCCAAATCTGTTCTATGATTGGAACTAGTTTTGCTGGTAGCTCTGGCATTCTTTTACTCATAAGTTCATCTTGAGGAAGAGTTGCTTTTCCAAGAGGAATAGAGTCAAATACTTTCTTCTCATCGTCAGATAGCTTACTGTTATCTAGTACAGGAAGATCTCCCCATCCACTTGGATCGTATTTTTTAGCCTGAGCTTCAACTGATATTATTTCATTAATAACTGCTTTTGCACCCTCTACATTTGGTGAATTAAAAGGTATAGCCACAAAATGAGTATTTCCTATACTTCCCTTATCAAATATAAAGGTTTTAGTAGCTTCTGGAAACTCCCCTGTTGAAATTCTAGATGATGCTGAGTTCGGATTATAATCCATAGTCATAAACACTTCTCCATCAGCATACATATTATCTAATATAGATAGTGAAGCTGGATATGTCTTTCCTTGATTCCATAGATATGGCTTTAATTCCTTAAGATAGTCCATAGCTGGCATAATAGCTGATTTCACAGTATCATAATCTGCATCCATAGTCAAAAACTGTTCATATCCAACTATATCATATATGATATTTCTTACAAAAGCACTTCCTGTGAAATCCGGTGGCGCAGGATAAGTAAATTTTCCAGGATTATTTTTAGCCATTTCTAAAAGCGCTTTATGATCTACGGGCACCTGAGATAAAAGTGAGCTGTCATAAACCATAACAAACTGAGCTTTTCCAAATGGTACCTCGTAGCCTTCTGTCGCAACTCCAAAATCAAACATTACATCTGGAGAGTTCGGATCTAGGTACTTACTGAAATTTTCAAGCTCACTTGCAAATGGTCCAAATAAAAGTCCATTTTCTTTAGCTGAAGCAAAGTTTTCACCGTTAATCCATATAATATCAATGCTTCCCTTGTCAGTTCCTGCTTGCTTTTCATTTAGCAGTAGATTCAATATCTCATCGATATTCATGCCTACTCTTTCAAGCTTGATATTGTATTTTTTCGCAACTGCATCTGTTAGATAACCATCTATCCATGCATTAGTAACCTCACTTCCACCCCAGCCGTAAAAAGTTACCGTAGTCTGCTCAGAGGTTGTATTCGCCTCTTCTGCTTCACCATTAGCATCTGTGCTCCCTGACTGACTAGAGCAAGCTGATAGCATAAGCATAGATAAAATAAGTAAAATTGCCAAAAGTTTTTTCTTCATAAGTAATTCCTCCTATATGTCATTTTTTTATTAAAGCCTAAACTGATATTTTATATATTGCGAATCCTCTATTAATTATCTTAGGTGCTAATTGTCTGCTTTAATTATTTAAAGCCTAGCTGTTTTTGCTATAAATCTATTTTTCCATTTGTCCAAGGTGCTTTGATTTCCTTGATTTACTTCTAAAAAGTCATCTAGGAAAATTAAATCTAAAATATGTAATGACTTACTGCCTCCTCGTCTCATAGACTCTACACATTCTTGGCAATAGGTAAGTATATAATCAGCATCCTTCTCTGTAGCTCTGCGTCTCATGTGGGCTTTAGCTATATCATTTTGAGTGATAGCTACCATCCCTCCAGCTCCGCAGCATAAAGTCCTGCCCTTACTGTACTTCATTTCATCTATCTCTATCCCTAAATCTGCGATTATATTTCTGACAGCCATGTGAATTGAATCTACATCTCTAGTAGGACAAGGATCATGAAGTACAAAGCTATATTCAGATTTATTAGTATTTAAGCCTTCATCTTTTTTCATTTTATATTTATTCTTAGCCTCTGCTGGAACACCTGCTTTAGCTATGTATTCCCAAAGAGATATCACTTCTATATCAGGACTATTTGATAGAATTGTCATATAGCAGTTTTGACAACCTGTTATTACTCTTTTTACTTTTTTTCTTTTAAATTCCTCATCAATTCCTAGATAGATTTTTTGAAACTCACTGTCTTTACCCATCATTTTTGTAGGCTTTGCACAGCATACATTGTAGTAACCTGCACCCTTTGTAGTTTTTCTTATGTACGAATATACCTTTTCAACTAAATCAGGGCTATATGCCTGAAGCGCGCAACCAGGAAAAAATACTGTGTCTGATTCTAAATGCTGTATCTTTTTTGAAAAGAGTCCTGTAAAGCTAAGCTTTTGATGCATAGCCACATTGCTAGTATTCAAATCCTTTGGAAGCTTTCCGTTTGTTTGCCTTACTGTATCTTTTCTTAGCTCCATAAACAGATGCTTTAAATCCACATCTACTGGGCATACTTTTGTGCAGTAGCCACACTGCATACATGAATATGGCAATTTATAATCAAATGACTTTTCATCTAGTAGCTTCTTAAGAAGTGTTTTTGGAGAATCACAAAATCTATCGAGCATAGGACATCCCTTCATGCAAGCATTGCACCCTATACACTTTTGCTCTTTTTCCACAATTTCAATCGTTTTATCACTTATAATCATAGCCTTCTCCTTAAGTCGCATTTCATAACTATAAATCAAAAAAATCTGTCATTCTTCTAACATGCAAAAAATATTATAACACAACAAAAAAAATAACACCTGAATTAGTGTTATTTTCTAGTTATTGAGATTTTTTATAATAAGTATTATGATTTTTTATAAACGATAACTCTATTTCTACCTTGATTTTTTGCAGTATAAAGTGCTTTATCTGCTTTAACAAAAATCTGGTCTACATCATCATCTAATTCCCATATTGCTATTCCAATGCTTATAGTTATTTTTTCAATGTCTGGATGACTTATATCTTCAACTGTTTTTCTGATTTTTTCTGCAGCAGGGACAGCTTCAGCTTCTGTAGTATTTGGCATTAATACTACAAATTCTTCGCCTCCCCATCTAGCGAAAATATCATAGCTACGAATTATCTTAGAAACTGCATCGGTAACTCTTTTAAGCACTTTGTCACCTACATCATGACCAAAATTATCATTTACAAGCTTAAAGTGGTCTAAATCAAATAGCAAAAGCGAAAAACTTGCTTTCTGTCTTTTGGCTAAATCTACTTCTTCCTTTATTCTTTCGTCAAAATAATATCTGTTTTTTATTCCCGTAAGGTTGTCTATGCTTACTCTTTCACTTAGCGAAATATTTTTTAGCTCCAGTTCCTTTGCTAGCTCTTTATACTGCTTTTCTCTAGCTTCTAAAGCTTCCTCAAGTGTTGCTTTTTGGGTCACATCCCTAATTATAGAAACTAGATTTATAGAATTGCCGTTTTCATCCTTAATGGCTCTGCTGTTTACTTCAAAAATGGTGGAGTTGTCATTTTTTCTTCCTCTATAATTTGTAGTTCCTATATTTTCTTCCTGAAATACCCTGTCTATATTTTTTTCTATTTCTAAATGCTCATCTTCTGCAAAGAACTGAAGTATATTTTCTCCTATTAAGCTATCTGTACTGTAGCCTAACACGTCAATCGCGGCATTTGAAGCTAGAATTATATTATACTTCATATCTAGCATGACAATTGCATTTGGTGAGGCATCTAGAATGGATTTATAAAGCCTTTCGCTTTCTATTACTTTATCATTTAGATATATAAGCTCAGCTTGACGCTCATTTAATGCTTTATTTAATTCTTTGATTTTTTTTAACCAATATAAACCAATCAAAAATATTATAGATAATATCCGCTTCATATTCACCTCATAATTTACTGATATCTTATTAAGTATAATTTACTCTTATATGTACTTAAATACAACAAAAAAACGAGGTTCTAGCAAAACATTTTTGCTTCCACTCGCTTTTTAGTTTAAAAATAATTTTTTTAGCTATAAAATCAGCTAGTTTAACTATATCTCAATCAAAAATTAATTAAGTAGCTATATTAAAATCTATAAGCTAGAAAAAAAATCTTTTAGCATTGGATATAAGCTTTTATATTTTTTGTATTTCTCAGAGTAAATTTTACTTGATACTTCATCTGGGGTAAATTCTTTAGTTGTCTTGATTATATCCTGACAAGCATTTGAAACTGAGCTGTACTTGCCATCTCCTACTGATGCTAGAATTGCAGCTCCAAGAGCTGGTCCTTCATTTATATCCAATTTTTTAATTTTAGTATGAAGTACATCTGCTAGCATTTGGCACCAAAAATCATTTTTAGCTCCGCCACCGTTGATTATTATTTCCTTAGGGTTTATCCCTACCTCATGCATTAGCTCATAGCAATCCCTAAGTGAATAGCATACCCCTTCAAGAAGAGCTCTTGTCATATCTTTTCTCTCATGTCTTACTGTCATTCCTAGGAAGGTAGCCTTTGCATCTGGGTCATTATGAGGTGTTCTTTCTCCAGATAAATAAGGAAGATAATATACATTTTCGTTTATATCACTTTTTTCTACTTCAGTTAAAACTTCATCATAGGATGAGGCTTTTAAAAAATCCTCTACATACCATTTGAGAGAAGCTGCTGCAGACAAAGTAACTCCCATTACATGATACTTTCCTCTAGCATCGCAAAATACATGAAGCTTGCCTTCATCTTCCATTACAAATTCATCCGAAGTAGCAAATACAGCTCCTGAGGTGCCTAGTGATATAGAGCAATGATGATTCTCTACTATTCCTCCACCTACTGCAGCCACGGCTTGATCTCCTCCACCTATTACAATTTTTACGTCAGCTGGAAGACCAAGCTCAGTTGCTATATCTTTTTTTATAGTTCCTATTGCAGAAAAAGAATCATATAATTTCGGCAATTTATTTTCGTCAATATCCAAAATCCTCATCATATCATCAGACCACTTTTTATTTTTTACATCTAAATAAAGAGTCCCTGATGCATCTGAGTAATCTGTAGCAAATTCACCTGATAGCTTATATGCTATATAGTCCTTAGGGAGACATATTTTAGCTATTTTCTTGAAGTTATCCGGTTCGTTTTGTTTTACCCAAAGCACCTTTGGAGCAGTAAATCCATTTAGAGCTATATTTGCTGTCCAGCTTAAAAGCTTGTCTTTTCCTATCTCATTATTTAAAAATCTGCACTCTGACTCAGTCCTTTGGTCATTCCACAAAATAGCTGGTCTAATTACCTTATCTTCATTATCTAGGATTACTAATCCATGCATCTGTCCACTAAAACCAATTGATTTAACCTTATCTTTATCAATATATTCTAAAATGTCTTTTAGTGCTAGCTTACTTTGCTCCCACCAGTCATTGGGATTTTGCTCTGACCACAATGGAAAAGGATATGAAATAGGGTATTCTCTCGAAACTGTTTTTACTATCTTTCCTGCTTCATCTATTGCTAGAACCTTTACAGATGAAGTTCCTATGTCAATACCAATATAATACATTAATAACCCCTTCTTTCCCTTCTACTGCATCACTATTACTGCTTTGACAACCTCTCCTGGATTTTCTGCTACATAATCAAATGCTTCCTTTGTTTTTTCAAAGTCAAACTTATGACTTACAATATCAGCTATTTTTATAGAGCCACTTGCAATAGCATTAATGCCTGTAGGATATAAATTTCTGTATCTAAATACGCTTTTAATAGTTCCTTCTTTTGATTGTAGCTTCATAAAATTAAATTCAATTGAATCCTTTGGAGTCATCCCAACAGATACAATAGTTCCAGCTGGTTTTAAAACGTCTACTGTCTGTTTTAATGTAATTTCAGAGCCAGCAGTTTCAATCACAACTTCAGCTCCAAGATTATTTGTAAGCTCCATTACCTTAGCTACTACATCTTCATTCTTTGCATTAATTACATGAGTAGCTCCTAATTCTTTGGCTTTATCCAATCTATTTTGCAAAATATCTACAACAATAATCTGAGATGCTCCCATAGCTTTTGAAGCTAGTAGCGAGCAAAGACCTATACAGCCTGTTCCAAACACTACAACAGTATCACCTAGTTTTACATTTCCTTGATTAGCCGCATGAAGCCCTACGTTTAAAGGCTCTACTAAAGCTCCTTCAATTGAGCTAACATGCTCAGGAAGCTTGAAACATTTAGAAGCTGGGTGCTTTACGTAATTTGCAAATACTCCATGGTATGGAGGTGTGGCGAAGAATTCCACATCAGGGCATAGATTATACTTGCCAGTAACGCAAAATTCACATTTTCCGCAGGTTACTCCTGGCTCCATAGCAACTCTATCTCCAACTTTTAAATCCTTTACTTTTGCTCCAACCTCAACTACTTTTCCTGCTGCTTCGTGCCCAAGTATGAAGTCTCCATCTACAATAAAGCTACCGATTTTACCATGCTGATAATAGTGCATATCTGAACCACATATTCCAACTGCTTCAACCTTTATTAATACATCCTCTTCCCCTATTTCAGGAACAGGAATTTCTTTCCATATCATGTCATTTGTTCCGTGCATAAATATCGCTTTATTTTCCATATACATTCCTCTTTTCTGACAGTTATAAAGGAATGGATAACAGGAAAACCTGTTATCCATTTAATACTAGTTAATTGCGCCTGCTTTTTTGTGCATTTCAATATATTGATCAACGTTATCAGGTGTTATAAGTGGACAATCTATATCCATATCTATTTGTGTCTCTTCTCCAGTAAGTAATTTATTGCTTGTATCCATCAATGCAGTTGCTAAATCATAAGCACTTTGAAGACTTGTAGAAGTCATTTTGCCATCTTTAATAAGTAGGCATGCTTCAGCTGTTCCATCTACTCCGTAAGCTTGAATTTCAGCAAATTCAGGTTTATCCTTAACTGCTTCTAATGCGCCTGCTGCCATATTATCATTCATAGATATTATAGCGTCAATTTTCTTATTAGCTTGCATCCATGTTTCCATGTATGTCATAGCTTCATCTTTATTCCAGTTAGCAATCTCTTCTCCAACTATAGTAACGTCAGGTCTTTTTTCAAAAAACTCTTTTTGCCATGATTTATATCTCTCATCAGCGTGGAAGTTTCCTGGAGGCCCCTTAAGTATAACTACATTAGCATTTTGAGGTACTTTTTCTACTGCTAGCTCTGCATTCACTTGAGCTTGCTTGTATGGGTCTGCGTCAACTGAAGAAGCTCCTTCAATTCCAGAAATTCTTGCATTAGTTGTTATAACTTTGATTCCTGCAGCTATAGCTTTTTCTGCATATGGTCTTTGTGCTTCTCCATTATTTGGCTGAATGATAATAAGGTCATACTTGTTTGCGATAGCGTTTTCGATAAGTGAATTCTCAGTATCGTCTGATGCTTGTCCGTCGAAGATATCAACAGTCATGTTGTCATATTTCTCAGATTCTTCTTTTACTGCATTAGCTAGCCACGCTGCAAATGAGTCAGCTTGAGCTCTAGCTACATAAGCAACTTTGTACTTTCCATCTGCTGGAGCCTCAGAGCCCTCTGGTGCTTCAGTAGTTGGCGCTGGTGAACTACAACCTGTTACAGATGCTGCAAGAAGTGCTACAGCAAAAAACATTGATAACCATTTTTTCATAACAAAACCCTCCTTAAAATAAAATAATATATTTTAAAATGAATGCTCATTCTAAAATCAGCTGACTTTTTCCTTTGTTTCTTCTACCATAATTAGTTTCTTGCTTTTGCCTTTTGATTTTGACCAAATATCATAGATAACTGCAAGAGCTATTATTGCACCTCTTACTATCTGCTGAAGATATGAGTCTAGACCAACCATAACCATGATATTATCAAGGAAGCCTACTATAAAAGCTCCTGCTAAAGTTCCAAATGCTGTTCCAACTCCACCAGAGAAACTAGTTCCACCTATGACAGCAGCAGTTAAGGCTTTAAATTCGTAACCTACAGCTCCATTAGGAAGTCCACCATTTACCCTAGACATAAAGATAACTCCTGCAAGACCTACTAAAATTCCATTAAATATAAATGCTTTCATTTTTACTCTATCAACATTTATGCCTGAAGCATTTGCTGCTTCTTCATTTCCACCTATTGCATAAATAGAACGTCCGAAAACCGTATGATTTAAAATGTACCAAGTGATGATAAGAGTTAATACTAGAAATATTATAGGAATAGGAATTCCCATTAGATTACCTTGGCCAAATATCGTATAGTCCTTAATCTGATAAATATTTTGCCCTTTAGTATATAAAAGTGCTGCACCTCTTGCCATTGTCATCATAGCCAGTGTTGCTATAAATGGTGGTGTCTTGAATTTTGTTACCATAAGTCCATTTAAAACGTTGCAGGCAACACTTACTAAAATTGCCACCAAGAAACCTATAATCAACGAGCCTGTCGATAAGTAGGCTGAGATTGATAAAACCCCTGCTAAAGCTAGAACTGATGCTGATGAAAGATCCAGCATTCCCGAAATGATTAAAATAGTTTGTCCAAATGCTAGAATTGTGCCTACTGCTATCTGAACAGAAACATTGGTGAGATTTGATTTTGTCATGAAGTTTTCATTTGCCATCCAGCTGACTACAAATAAAACTAACAATACAAGATATATTCCATATTTACTCAGCATATCTGGATTAATTTTTCCTTTTGCTTTATTACTCACCTTAACACCTCCTTATTAATTTTGTGTCGCAAGATACATTATTTTTTCTTGTGTTATATCTTCAGCTGAAAGCTCGCCTTTAATCTGTCCTTTTGACATAACATAAACTCTATCACACATACCAATGAGCTCAGGAAGCTCTGATGAAATCAATATTAGCGCTCTTCCCTCTGATGCCAATTTGGTTATAAGTTCATAAATTTCATATTTTGCTCCTACATCTATTCCTCTAGTAGGTTCATCTAGTATTAAAATGTCTGGATTAGTCACCATCCACTTTGCCAAAATAACCTTTTGCTGGTTTCCTCCGCTTAGAACATCAATTGTCGTATCCATAGTCGGAGTCTTTACATTCATTTTTTTGAAATACTCTCCTATAACAGCGTTTTCCTCAGATTTATGAAGTCTACCTTTGTAAATAAACCTCTTTAGATTAGATAAAGAAGCATTTTCTTTTACACTTCTAACTGGCACTATACCAAATCTTCTTCTATCCTCAGAAAGCATTGCAATCTTATGCTTTACACTGTCTTGTGGAGAATGAATCCTCACAGGCACATTGTTAATTAATATCTCTCCGCTGTCATATTTATCTAGTCCAAACAAAGCCCTCATTACTTCTGTTCTTCCTGCTCCCATAAGACCTGCAAAGCCTATAATTTCTCCACGCTTAACTGCAAAATTTACATCCTTAAAGCTACCTTTGCTTGAAAGATTTTTTACCTCTAAGGCTGTTTCTCCAATTTCTAGGTCTTGTTTCGGATATGAATCGCTTATTTCTCTTCCTACCATCTGAGAGATTACTAAATTCAAATCATAATCTTCAACTGGTCTGGAATCTATAACCTTACCATCTCTAAATACAGTAATTTCATCTGCAATCTCAAATATCTCTTCCATTTTGTGAGATATATAGATGATGCAAGCTCCTCTTTCCTTTAACTCTTTAATTTTTCCAAAAAGAGTCCTAACCTCTTTGTTTGTTATAGCTGATGTAGGCTCATCCATGATTATTATATCCGAATCATAAGATATAGCCTTTAAAATCTCTAGCATCTGTACATCTGATACTGATAAATCCTTGAGCTTTGTTTTAGAATTGTAAGCTAAGCCCTCACGTTTTAGCAAATCATCAGTTTTCTTTTTGATGGATTTCCAATCGACTTTTTTTATTGAGTCTACAGGCCAGCTTCCTACAAAAAAGCTTTCCTCAATTGTCATTTCTGGTATATAGTTTAATTCCTGAAAAATCATACTTATCCCATGTTTTCTTGCATCGATAGGATTTTTTACATTAACTGGTTTTCCATCGATAACTATCTCTCCAGAGTCAGGTTTATATATTCCGTTTATGATTTTCATAAGCGTTGACTTTCCTGCTCCGTTTTCTCCACAAAGAACATGTACAGTTCCTTTTTTTACGGAGAAGCTTACATTATCCAAAGCCTTGACTCCAGGAAAGGTTTTGGTTATGCCTTTTACTTCTAGCTTTACTGCTTGGCTCATCTTCCTCGCCCTTTCTTTTATTCCTTTGAAGTTGCTATTTTTCCAAGAGTTGAACTCCTCTTTATAACAGTCGTTTTTAGATAATACTCTTTTTGGTCAATTTCCTCGCCATTTATGAGTCTTATCATTAAATCAGTAGTTATTTTTCCAAGCTGCTTTATAGGCTGATCTATAGTCGTAAGTGATGGAAGTAATAGCTCACCTAGGAAGCTGTTGTCGAATCCTATTATTTGAGTTTGCTCTGGTATCCTTACTCCTAAGTCATGCAGATGCTTCATAACCACTGCTGCAGAGATATCGTTGAATACAAATATGCCATCATAATCAGTTATATTTTTGATATTCTCAATGGCTGGCTCCAAGCTCTTAATATGAAAATCTGTCTCTAGCTTGACTACATCTACAAGTGCATCCTTTTTCTTCTTGGATGCTTCTATAAAGCCTCTTAATCTTTCAGTAGTTGCGATAAAAACCTCTGGACCTTGTATATGAAGAATCTTTCGGCACCCACCATCATACAGATGTTTAAATGCAGCCATACCACCCTTATAGTTATCAGATGCTACTGTAATATGCTCAGGTGATATTTGATTTTCAAAAGCTATAACTGGTATATCGATATTTCTGTAGGACTCAGGTGTCATTGTACGCATAGCTACAATTCCAGCTACCCTATAGCTCCTTAGCGTTTCAATATGAAACTGCTCCTTTTCTTTGTCGTCATCTGTATTGCAAAGAATTATGGTATAGTTTTGCTTCCTAAAAAGCTTTTCCATTTCAGAAACCATTTGATTGAAGAAAGGGTTTGTAATATTTGGAATCATAAGTCCTATGATTTTAGTATTCTTTTTGAATATAGCTCTAGCCAGTGCGTTAGGTGTATAATCTAATTCTTCCACAGCTTTTCTTATTTTCTCTCTCGACTCTTCGCTTACATAACCAGAATCATTGAAGTATCTAGATACTGTAGCAATACCTATTCCTGCTCTTTTTGCTATTTCTCTTATGTTTGCCATCATATCCCCTAGTTTCTTTTTTGATATGTATGAAACATGTTTCACACATCTTTAAAAATATAATAGCATCTTAAGAAAACGTTGTCAAACGTTTAGATGCTATTATACAAATTAATTTATTTTTATGATTAAATCTTCTAATTCCAATGGTTTATCAAGTAAATATCCTTGTCCATAATCGCAGTCTAGCTTTTTTAATATATCAAGCTGCTCATCTTCTTCGATTCCTTCAGCTACAGTAGTAAGCCCCAAATTATGTGATAAATCAATGATTTGCTCTACTATCACCCTGCTTTTATCTGTATCAACTATTTTGTCTATATATGATTTGTCAATTTTCAAAGAATCAAAAGGAATGGTACTAAGATAATTAAGTGATGAATATCTAGTTCCAAAATCATCAAGTGCAATCCCAAAGCCTAGATGCTTTAGCTTACCTATTACCTCTTTACTCCAATCTATATCGAAAATCAAGGAATGCTCAGTAAGCTCAAACTCTATTTTGTTTGGATTTATATTGTATTCTTTTGTTATATTGCTTAAATAATCTATTAAATCTGGTGAAGCTATACTTTTAGCTGAAAGGTTGATAGACAGCAGAATGTCGTATTTATCTAATTCATTTTTCATAATTTCAAAGGCTTTCTTGACTACCCATCTGTCTATTTGAAGAATCTGACCACTTTCCTCAGCTATATTAATCATTTCTCCTATATTTATATTCAAGCTTTTGCATCTGATTAAAGCCTCTATCGAAATTATTTTTCCTGTCTTAATGCTGTAAATAGGTTGAAATACTAGCCTAAAGCTTTCATTTATAAGTGCCTGAGTTATTGTGTTTTCTAAATCCAGCTTTTTTTCTATATCCTTTTGAAAGTCTGAATGATAGGCTACTGCTAAGGATTTTCCACTCGATTTTGCTTTATATAGAGCCATATCCATGTTCTTTTTCAAGCCCTCTAAATTTTCAGCATCCTCAGGGAACTTAGTTATTCCTATACTTACAGATGGATAGTACTCAACATTTTTATACTTCCATATATTCTTTGTAAGCAGTGCTATTTCATCTATTCGCTTGGTTATATTGATATCATTTGTATCCTCTTCAATGATTACAAACTCATCTCCACACCATCTGTATACATTTGTTCTATCGAAAATAGTAAGCAATCTCGAAGCATAATCCTTTAAAAACATATCTCCACATTTATGTCCATGTATTTCATTAAGATGCTTGAAATTATCCATATCTAGATAATATAAAGTAAAGCTTGTTTTTTTATTAATTTTAGAATTTATATCATTTTCAAAAGCAATTAAGTTTTTAAATCCAGTTAATTTATCATTATAAGTAAGCTCATATATCCTTCTCTCATTTTGCTTTTGCATAGTAAGGTCGATTCCAAATGAAACTACTATTGTCAAATCATCTTGAGGATTGTAAATCAAGACATTATTCCAAAGCAAATCGAATATGCGCCCGTCCTTTGCCAAAGCTTTATTTTCGTAATTTTGAACCTTTCTATCTGATTCAAGCTTCGAAGTCAGCTCATAATACTTATACTTTTGCTCTTCAGGAAGTAAAATTTCGTACCATTTCTTACCTATGATATCTTGTCTATCATATCCCATAAGCTCAGTAAAATGATTGTTTATATCTAGAACTTCGCCGTCAAGTCCCCAGGTAACAATACAGGTGTTGCTGTTTTGGAATATATCGTCAGTAAACTGTTTCTGCTCGTTTATGCTTTTCATAGCAGTATTTAAAGATTCAATCTTTTGCTGTAAATCTTCATCCATAGCTATTAATTCCTCTGAAAAACTGACAAGCTCTTCATTTTTTTCAGAAACATCATTTGTAAGCTTCATTATCTTCGAGTAGTCATATTTGATTAAATAAAACAATATCACAGCTGTGACAACTACATAAAATACTCCTTTGTAGGACTGCATTAATTTATAGGTTTCATGGCTATCAGCAAAAATATCTACAAACCTATCTGAAAATAATATCCACAAAAATCCCAAAATCATATATATCACAATTGTTTTCCAAGGTGATTTTTCTTTAATAGTATCAGCTTCTGAGATTGCTAAGTTTGATATATCGTAATCTTTTTTGTCCATAATACTCCCCCAAGCTTCAAATTAATTTATCCTTTAAACACTCTATCAATACAATACCACATTAATCAAATTATAATCAAATCAATAGTTACAAAACAATTTTAATTAATTATCATTTAAATTTGTGCATAAAAAATAAGCAGTCACAAATTAATATTAATCCCTAATTCCATTTTCGAATTAAAGAATTTACATCAAAATAGTAAGTGCTTATTTTTATTATTGATATATTATTTGTTCAGATTACGACTCGAACCAAGCTTTAGTGTTATTAGCTATTTTTACTAATATGAGCATTACTGGAACCTCAACCAAAACTCCTACAATAGTTGCAAGCGCTACTGGACTAGTAGTTCCAAAAAGTGCTATAGCTACTGCTACAGCAAGCTCGAAAAAGTTAGATGCTCCTATCATTCCAGCTGGTGCTGCAACATTATGCGGCAGTTTAAGAAGCTTTGCTGCTATATACGCTACGAAGAAAATGAAAAAGGTCTGGATTGTAAGTGGTATGGCAATTAATAAAATGTGAAGTGGATTTTCTAATATAACATGGCCTTGGAAAGAGAAAATGATAACTAAGGTTAAAAGCAAGCCTCCAATTGTGATATTGCTAAACTTAGGTATAAAATTCTTTTCAAAATACTCTACTCCTTTAGTTTTAGTAATTACATTTCTAGTAATTACCCCTGCTGTAAGTGGAACTACCACAAAGAGTACAACAGATAGAATCAAAGTATCCCATGGTATACTTATCCCACCTATTCCAAGCAAAAATGCAACGATAGGTGTAAATGCTGCCAATATAATAAGATCATTTGTCGCTACTTGAACTACTGTGTAGGCTGGGTTGCCTTTAGTAAGATGGCTCCATACAAAAACCATCGCAGTACAAGGCGCCGCCCCTAGTAACACAGCCCCTGCCAAATAATCTCTTGCTAGCTCTGGAGAAATAAAACCTGAAAATACTTTATAAAAGAAAAATGATGCAATAGCAAACATAGTAAATGGTTTTATAAGCCAGTTTGTAATCCATGTAACATAAAGCCCTTTTGGATTTTTACCTACATTCTTAACACTGTGAAAATCTACTTTCATCATCATCGGATAAATCATAAGCCATATTAAAACTGCAATAGGAATTGAAACATTTGCATATTCAAATTTACCTAAAAATGCTGGTATAGCAGGTATAAACTTTCCAATCAAAACACCTATAACCATACAAAGTGCTACCCAAATGGTAAGATATCTCTCAAAAAAACTGATACCCTCTAACTTTTGTTTACTCATATCCCTCACTCCTTCTTATTAAATAATAATATTTTGTATGTAATATCAATATCTTAAATATTAATCCTCACATATGCAAAAACTACTGTAATTTTCACTTTTAGTGAGAATATCCCTAAGAGTATTCTTTGCAAGCTCACTTCCGCTATCAGATAAAGAATAGTAGGTCCACTTCTTGTCCTTTCTTGCCTCTACTACTTTACTCTCAATTAAAATTTTCATGTGGTGAGACAATGTCGACTGAACAATAGTGAGTTCATCTTGAAGTGTACACGCACATTTTTCTCCATCTTTTAAAAGGTCTATAATTCTCAGTCTATTCTCATCACAAAACGCTTTAAATAGTCTAGCATTGCTTTCATAATCCAATTTATTTCTCTCCTTCATATCGATATCTATCGATATATATAATAACATAGGCTTGATATTAAATCAACAATAAACACTATCTGTTGCATCAAAATTATTATTGACAAAGTAATATTTTAGATTTAATATGTACATATTCTCATATGGGAATATGTACATATTTTTTATTGCGAATAAGATTACATTCCTTAGATTAATTAATAAGCTTTATTGTTCTAATAGGCATTGTTCTTATTGTAAAGGAGATTTTTATGAACCAACTTATTAATTTATTTAAACTTTTATCTGATGAATCAAGGCTAAGAATAATAATGATGCTATATCATCAAGAGCTCTGTGTATGTCAATTAACTGGAATACTTGAAATATCTCAGCCTACTATTTCTAAGAATCTTTCTAAGCTAAGAGATTTAAATTTAGTAAAGGATACTAGAAAAGAAAAGTTTGTTTTTTACTCTTTAAACTTAGATAACAAAGTATTTATAAAATTACTAGACGATATAGCAGAAACTATTGAACTATATCCTCAACTAGTACTTGATAAATCAAGACTTTCAGATAAAGATATCTATCTCAATCAATGCTGTAACCCAGTTTTATAATCTTATTTAGAAAGGAGATAATTTAATGATTGTTTTTCAATGGCTTAACAATCAGCTGTTAAAAATGGTCTGGCTTTATGATTTGGTAGAGCTTTTTGTAAACAAAGCATTCAAGCTTGATATCAATACGAAGCTAGGCGGAAGTATACATTTTTTTATTTATGATGTAATAAAAATATTTATTCTTCTATCTGTACTTATATTTACTATCTCATATATTCAAAGCTTTTTCCCTCCAGAAAGAACTAGGAAAATATTAGGAAGATTTGATGGAATCACTGCTAATATACTAGGTGCACTCCTTGGAACAGTTACTCCATTTTGCTCTTGTTCTTCTATCCCGCTGTTCATTGGCTTTACAAGTGCAGGGCTCCCTATAGGAGTTACATTTTCATTTTTGATATCTTCACCTTTGGTAGATTTAGCTTCTGTTCTTCTACTCGCTAGTATATTCAACTGGAGAATCGCTATCACTTATGTTGTTGTTGGACTTATTCTTGCAGTTATTGGCGGAAGCTTAATAAGCAAGTTTAAACTAGAGAAATATGTAGAACCCTTTGTTTATGGCAACAAGCTAAGAGAAATTGAGCTAGAAGAAATGACTACTAAAGATAGACTTGATTTTTCTAAAGAGCAGGTTGTAGATATAATAAAAAAGGTTTGGTTATACATCATTATAGGTGTAGGAATAGGCGCCGCTATTCACAACTGGATTCCTGAAAATGTCATTTCCGCTTTACTAGGTCAGGATAAATGGTATTCAGTTTTACTAGCTACAGCAGTAGGCGTACCTATGTATGCAGATATATTTGGAACTCTTCCTATAGCTGAGGCATTAGTTTCAAAAGGTGTAGGAATCGGAACAGCTCTTTCGTTTATGATGGCTGTTACTGCACTATCTCTTCCATCTATGATACTACTTAAAAAAGTTGTTAAAACTAAGCTTTTAGTTATTTTTGCAGGAATAGTAACTACTGGAATACTGATAATAGGCTACACGTTTAATGCGTTTGGATATCTACTACTTTAGTAGTATCAACTCTAATATTCAAAATATGGCTCTTTTATTAAAGAGTACTGTTTAAATTTCAAAATATAATTATTATTATGAGGAGGTATTTTTTATGGTAATTAAAATACTTGGATCTGGATGTGCAAATTGTAAGAAGCTAGAGCAAAGTGCTCAGCAGGCAGTAAAAGAGCTTGGACTAGAGGCTACTATTGAAAAGGTAGAAGATTTTCAAGAAATCATGGCTTATGGTGTTATGAAAACTCCTGCGCTAGTAGTTGATGAAGTAGTAAAATCATCAGGAAGAGTTTTATCTGCTGAAGATGTGAAAAAATATCTATAAAAAAATGGATGCTAGAGGTTGATTCCTCTACATCCATTTTTTAATTTTGAAATTACTGAATATCTTTATATCACAGATTTATGAGCTATAAACAAGTTGGATATGATTTACTCTATTAAAGAGTTTTCAAGTTTTCACCTTTTAAGTCTTCAGCTGTCCATTTTATAAGTGCATAGTTTCCTTCAGAATGCTTTCCAATATGATTTATCCACTTTATTTCATTGCTTGCTTTAGCTTTAAGAATGGTATTTGTAGTATTTGCTGCATACATTGATGAGTTAATTATCCACCAATTAGCCGATATTCCTGCTCTTTTAATGTCTGTTTCAAGTCTTTCAGCTTCATATACCGGAGTCATCTCTGCAAGAGTTACAATAAGTACCTCTGTATCCTCATGATTTCTAAGTTTAGGAAGTAGTTTTTTTACTGATTCTGGAATATCTCCGTGTGAGCGTTCTATTTCTCTATGATAGCTCTGAGTAGAATCAAGCAGTAGCAATGTATGCCCTGTAGGAGCTGTATCTATAACAACAATTTCATCTTGGTCATTGTCTACTATCTGAGCAAAAGCTCTAAAAACGGCTATCTCCTGCGTACAAGGTGAACGTAAATCCTCCTCAATATAAGCAAGATCGCTTTCAGATATACTTCCTCTTACTTTTGAAAGAACATCTTCTTTATATTTTTCTAGCTGTTCCTCTTCATCTATATGACTCAGTCTTATATTATCCATTTCATCAATTACATGACTTAAATGAGCTGCTGGATCTGTTGTTGTAAGATGAACCTTTTTTCCTTTACTAGCTAGTCCAATTGCTATCGCAGCTGCTATAGTGGTTTTTCCTACCCCACCCTTTCCCATAGTAAAGATAACTTTTTTATTTGTGGCGTAAAGATTATCTATAACATCTTGAAGTTTCTTAGGTATATTACCCTGTAACTCACTTGCTTCTATAACATAGGAGTCTTCTGTCAAAAATTTTCTAATATTATCTATTCCGGTAATATTATAACTCCTTAAAGGAATCATATATTTTTTTATATTATTTAAAGCTTCAGGCATTTGTTTTATAGCTGATTGCTGTTTATCGAATAGGCTTTTTGATATATCATCATCATAGCTTTCTAAAGCTCCATTAATTACCATTACCTGATTACTCACACCTAACTCAAGTAGTTCATTAGAAGCTCTGCTTGCTTCATCTAGTGGAGATTTTTCTGGTCTTGAAACTAAAATTAAGGTAGTAATATTGGAATCAGACAAAGTTTCTACTGCCTGCTTATATATATTTTTCTTGTCCTCTAGCCCAGATAGTTGACCCAAACAAGAGGCTCCGTGAGTATTTTCAGCTATAAAATCAGTCCAAGCTGATGGAAGCTGAAGCATTCTAAGTGTATGTCCTGTAGGTGCAGTATCGAAAATGATATGGTCATAGTATAATTTTGCTTCCTTATCCGTTATAAAATTTGAAAACTCATTAAATGCTGCTATCTCTACAGTACAAGAGCCGGATAACTGCTCCTCCATATTTTGAATCATAACCTCCGGAAGCTTTCCTCTATACGGTCCAATTACACTTTCCTTGTATTCTAAAGCTGCAGCTATTGGGTCTAAATTAGCAACAAATAAATTTGGTACCTCTGGAATCTCAGTAGCTTTATTTGTCAAAGCCCTTCCAAATACATCTTGAAGATTTGATGCTGGGTCTGTACTTATAAGCAGTACCTTCTTGCCTGAATCTGCTAAATTCACAGCTACAGCACAGGCTGTTGATGTTTTTCCTACCCCGCCTTTTCCTGTAAAAAATAAATACTTGCTGATGTTCATGTCTAAAGGATTAAAGTACATCATCGCTCAGCTCCAATAAAGCAATAAATTCTTCATTTGTAGGGTATCCACCTGTTTTAACAATCTTTCCATCTAGGATAGTAACTGGCAGTACTTCCATCCCTTTATCCATTATAAGTTTATTTAGCTCCATATTTAGCATAAATTCTCCAGGGTTGTTTGAAAGGTTAAATCGTCCAATTTCAATTCCCTTTTTTTCTAAATTATTAAGCACTGTAGATATTCTAAGTAGTTCTGGATCAACACCTACTCCACACACACCTGTCGGGCAGCACATAGCAGGTTCATATATATTCATCTTTTTCATGGTTTATCTCTCCTTTTATTATGATTTTATTTACAAATAAATTCTCTAGAATCTAATTTTTGTAATCTAGCTATATCATCAATAAGTAGGCTTTCATTTCGAAAGGTCGCTATTAAATAATTAATTAGCTCAATATTATTATCTCTAAAATTTTCACTTACTTTATAGTACACCCACTGGGAGTCTTTTCTTGAATCTACTATTCCAGAAGTTTTGAGCTTTGTTAGGTGTCTTGAAACATTTGATTGTGACATCTCAAGAGAAGCTTCAATCTCACATACACACAATTCTTTAGTCAGTAGTAAACTGATAATTCTAAGTCTATTTTCATCAGCTAGGGCTTTAAAAATATCTACGCTCTTTATAATTACCACCTCATATTCTTATATTCATATATACTCATATACAGACTACCATCATAAATACATTTTGTAAATACAGTAGCTAACTCTTTATAATAATGAGTTACAAACATTTATTTGCCTTTCGTTTTAACTTAATTTACTTCAGATTATTGAATTTAAAGTTCATATCCCAAAGGTTTTGCTATATAATATAAATAGACAGATAATCTAAAATTTAAATCCAAAGCGAAAGGAGAGATGCTTATTGAAAAACTCTATGAACACTAAGAACACCAAGAATAAATTTATCTTCATTGCTATTCTCATATTTATTTGCATCTTTCATATTTCTGCCCCAGAAATTTCTAGAGATTATCTAAAACCTTTTTCTGAGAAAACCACTGAATTTAATGAGCTAAAGTCATCAAACACATATATTGCTGTATCAAATACTATGCTTAGTCTTTATAAACCTATAGATACCTATACAGCTATTTTTCTTTTCATGATTTTAGAATCCATATTATTAAGTAAGATTAAGATGCAATTTTTTCAGTATAATATATATTTTTCCTATATATATTTTAAGCTTCGGAAAATAACAAATATGGTGTTTTATCAAAGTAATTACAAAGGTTTACTTCCTAATTTATAGTAAAACTATATTTAGGAGGTAATTTAATGATAAATGCGTTACTTTTTTCAGGTATTTTACTCATCATAAGTGTGCTATCAAGCAAACTATTATACAGATTTGGAATTCCCACCCTACTTATTTTTATAAGTCTTGGTATGCTTTTAGGTTCAGACGGAATCGGTGGAATTTACTTTGACAACTATGCAATAGCTCAGCAGCTATCAACTTTAAGCTTAGTCTTTATAATGTTTTATGGAGGATTTGGTTTTAACTGGAAAACTGGTAAGCCTGTAGCTGCTCAATCTATTTTACTTGCGACCTTTGGGGTTGCAATCACAGCATTTTTAGTCGGAGCCTTTGCTACCATAATTTTCAAAACATCATTGATGGAAGGAATGCTTTTAGGAGCAGTCATTTCGTCTACTGATGCAGCCTCAGTATTTTCAATTTTGCGTTCCAAAAACCTAAATCTCAAAGGTGGACTTGCTTCCATGCTCGAAATGGAAAGTGGCAGTAACGACCCTATGTCCTACATGCTTACGATAATTGTCCTTGCGTTTATGAAAAGTAGTGGTCAAATTTCCGTAATTGAGCTGCTATCAAAACAAATTTTCTTTGGGCTTGCTGTAGGAGTTGCTGTTTCTATAGCAGCAGTATTTGTTTTTAACAGAGTTAAAATTTCTATTGAAGGGCTATATCCTATATTTACAATCGGTATAGTGCTCACAGGCTACGCTTTAAGTGAGCTTCTTTCTGGAAATGGTCTTCTATGTGTTTACGTTATTGGAATAATCATGGGAAACACTACTCTAATTCACAAAAGAAGCTTGGTGCATTTCTTTGATGGAATGTCTTGGCTTATGCAGATTATTCTGTTCTTTACTTTAGGGCTATTGGTATTTCCATCTCAGCTTCCACCAGTTTTTTTTGAAGGATTTTTAGTTTCAATATTTCTAGTATTAATCGCAAGGCCTATAGCTGTTTTTAGTGTTTTATCCTGGTTTAAAGTCCCAATAAAGCAACAGCTTCTCGTTTCATGGGTAGGCTTAAGAGGGGCTGCCTCTATTGTGTTTGCAACTTATGCTCTTACTAGTAATCTTCCATTTGCAAATACTATTTTTAACATGGTATTTTTCATATGCTTGGTCTCAATATTGATTCAAGGCACTTTGATTCCTTTTATAGCGAAAAAATTGGATTTAGTAGAACAATCTGTTTCTGTATACAAAACCTTTAACGATTATCAAGATGAGGTATACACAAAATTAATTGAATATAAAATTGAAAATGACCATCCTTGGGCTTGGAAAACTATAATGGAAGCAAATATCCCTGAAGATATCCTTGTAGTTATAATAAAAAGAAAGAAAACTGTAATTACTCCAAAAGGCTTTACTGAAATTCAGCCAGGAGATATCATGGTTCTAAGTAGCAACAATTTTGAAAGTCTTCCAAGCTAATATTATCTAAAAAAACCACTAGAGTTTAAGGCTCCTCTTTATGTATATAATCTAATTTCACTTAGACTATACAGTTTTGGGGAGTCCTTAATACTAGTGGTTTTAATTATTTCTAGTATCTTATCTGAGCTTTCAGCTAGATACTTGTATTATTTTTCAAGTTATATTAGATTTCTATATCTTAAATCTAGATACGATGTTCGTTAAGTCGTGTGCCATATCATTGATAGAATTGATGTTTGACGACACTTCTTGGAAGGATGCGGTTTGCTCTTCAACTGCAGAGGCTACATCTTGTGTATTTGATGAATTTTGAACTGCTACATCCTTTATCTCTGACGCCGACATTGTAATACTATTAAATTCACTTCTCACTTCTGATGAAATATCCATTATGGAATTTGACTCTTCTACAGTTCTTTTAGCTCTAGTTAATATATCCTTTAATTTTGCTTTTAAGGTTTCCATAGACTTTTCCTGAACCTTGGTTCTATCCACTAGCTGATCCATTGATGTTTTAACATTAATTGTCCTATCTCCTATGTTATCCACGATTGTACTTATCTTTTGCGCTGAGCTAGAAGTCTCTTCTGCTAGCTTTCTTATCTCATCTGCAACAACTGCAAAGCCTCTTCCTGCTTCTCCTGCCCTTGCCGCTTCTATAGATGCATTAAGTGCAAGCAGATTTGTTTGGGATGAAACGCTATGAATTAAGTCAACCATAGCTTTTATTTCTTCAGAGGATTTATTTAATTCCTCTACGGTTACAGAAGCATCTTTTATAGAGCTTATAAAATCAGCAAGCTCTCTTGACTGAATTTCTACTTGCTTATCTCCAAACATAACATATTTTTGAGACTCTTCTGATGATTTTAAAGTTTCCTGAGCTCTACTTGATACATTTTCTATATTACTTTGAATCTTAACTACTAACTCATTTAAATCTTCTAGCTTAGTATTTTGAAGCATAGAGCCTTCAGCTACATCCATTGATGACATTGCTATCATCTCAGTTGATTTTGTAAGCTCCTCTGTAGTATTACTTATAGTTTCCATATTGCTCGATAATACTCCAGATATATTAGAGATATCTTTGACTATATTGTGGATATTTTCGATAAAAGTATTGAAATAAATAGTCATTTCTCCTACTTCATCTTTTGATTTTACCTCTATTCTCTTTGTCAAATCTCCATTGCCTTCTGATAAAGCTCTTAAGTCCTTGCTTAGCTGTTTTATGGGACTAACTATTCCTCTATTTAATATAACAAGTGCAAGCACCCCAATTATTAATGCTATAACAACTAAAGCGAAATTCATCATTTGAGCTTTTACAACTTTTTCATGAGAATATCTTGAGTAGTCATTAACGATTTCATTTATTTGTGAAACATAGCTATCTACATTTGAATTAATAAATTCCATGTCGGCTTCACTTGAGGCTTTGATAATATTTTCTATAGCTGGCCTGAACTCCTTGCTCCATCTAGAATTAATTTGCTCTAATCCTGCTGCAGTAGCTTCATTTGTTGGTTTTTTAAGCATCAATTCCTTATTGCCACTGCTTACATCACTTAAGGTTTTTTCAAAATTAGCCATAGTTTCTTCTAAATCCGACTTTGCTTTAGAGCTATCTCTGTACACTGTTTGATTTGCTAGCTCAGTCATTTTGTAGTTCATAGCTCTTAAGCTTCCAGCTTGATTTACGAAGCTTGAGTCACTTTCCATAGTTTTGAATGTAGTGATATTTATGCCAACAATTATAACTGATACTAAAATCAATATTCCAAAATTAAGTATTAATTTGTTTTTTATTTTCATGATTGCCTCCTAAATAATTATGATGTATATAAACTGTTATGCTTTTTATATGCACAAGAAATTTTATACCCTTTGAGTATAGTTTCCAAACAAATTAATCAAAAAAAGTATTATTTTTTTACTATAAAACTTATATTCATATAGTTCTTTATAGCTATGTTTTTCCATTACTCATGTAATTGCTTTTTTATCGCTTTGTTTTATCCATAAAAAAACTTCTGTTAATCCTAAGAATGATTAACGGAAGTTTTTGTGATTAAATAAGATTTTCTATACTCGTCAGCAGTCTTTTACTGCTTTAATAATATAGTTTTTACTTTATATTCTATTAAATTCAAAGCAAGGCTCAATATAGCCTATTACTTCATTTTTATTGTTGTAATTAGGTATTCTTGAGAAGCTTTTTAGATTTTCAAGCTCACTAGGCTCCAAAACCTGCATATCCTCTAGGCATTTCATTACTGCTGGATTTATCGCTCTAGAATAATTTCCGTCTTCTATTTTAACTGCAAGTCCAATATTTTTTCCTTTTATACCTATGCAGTAAATCCCCTCTGCTCCTAGCTTGCCAACTAATTTACCATTGGTATGCCTTATAAGCTCAGTACAAAAACCATCTGTACCAGACACCATCTCCGGAGAATTATTCATTGCATCAAAAATTCTTTCACAAGCAGCTTTATAATCAGAGTCTAGATTTTCTGGATTAGCTAGCTTTGCAAATCCAAGTGCCATATTATAAATAGGCATGGCATGTACTGGAACTGTACACCCATCGACTCCTATACTGATTTTTTCCGGTTCAATTTCGCACATATATGAAAGGCTATTTAATATATCTTTTTGAAGCTCATGTTCAAACTTTGTGTAGTTCTCTAAGCTATATCCTTTTACCAAGCAAGAAGCTAGCATTCCGCAGTGCTTACCTGAGCAATCGTTGTTTGCCTGAGTAAGTACATGATTTTCCTTTAATTGTCTTTCATAATGCTTCGGGCTAATGGAATAAATACTACCACAATCTAGATTATTAAGATTAAGCCCAAGCTTTTCAAGCATAGAATCAATTACCTTTAAATGAAAATCTTCACAATAATGCGATGCACACATAATGGAAATTTCGCTGTCATCAAATTTATATTTATCTACTGCTCCGCTTAAAAATACATTTATAGTTTGAAGTGGCTTTGCTGATGATCTAAGATATGTAACCTTATATGGGTCACCTATTTGATATAATATCTTTCCTTTGTTGTCTACAGCAACTGCATCTCCTCTATGCATTGATTCTACTACTGGCCCTCTTGTAACATTAATCAAAACTTCAGACATAGCTTATCCCTCCATCTCAGCAAGTGATGAAGGTAGCTTCTCTTTTTGGTTATCAGCTCTTACAAATAGCCACTCTATAGTTTCTCCTTCATCTTCACTAAAGCCTATAGCTCCACTAGGAGCAACTATATAAAAACTATCCTCATCAGCCATGCTATCTTCATCGTACACCTGTGCTATACCTGGAAAATTATCTTTATAGTAGATTTCATCTGCATACATAAATCTCCAGCTGTCACATAAATTAATGGCATCTTTTACTGCTTCAAAAAGCGTAGGATACTTTTTCATAACAGACCTCCCCATTTATTATTCACTCTCAAAAGTATTACTAGGAGTAGTTATTACTATTATATCAGAAGTATAAAAAATATTTTAGAATAGTCTAAAAATTTAATAGTTTTTTGCAAGTTCTATGCCATTTATATGTCTATAAGCTCCATTTGCAAGAGAAAGCATTTCATCCTCACCAGGATAAATATAAATATCAGCTATAAATCCTATTTTTTTTGTTATCATATTAGTGAATCTGTCCCAATAAGCTAATCCACCAGTTAATAAGATTGCATCTACCTCTCCATTTAAAACACTTGCAATAGCTCCTATTTCTTTAGCAACCTGATATGCCATAGCGCTCACAACCTCTAAAGTATATTCATCACCAAGTAGTATTCTATTTTCTAACACTTTCCCATCTGATTCATCAATATATGCTGATACTCCACCCTTTCCATTTACTCTTTGGAGTATTTCTTCTTTTGTGTATTTTCGGCTATAGCATAGCTTGATTAAATCGCCTACAGGAAGACTGCCTGAACGTTCTAACCCAAAAGGTCCATCGCCAGCTAGTGCATTATTTACATCTATAATTTTCCCTCTCTGATGAGCACCTACAGATATTCCACCACCTATATGTGCTACTATAATATTTAGATTTGTATAATTTTTATTATGCTCATCACAATACCTTCTCGCTATTGCCCTTTGATTAAGTGCATGAAAAACAGCCATCCTTTCAATTTCTGGAAGTCCTGAATACGTAGCTTCTGTGCAGAGCTCATCGCATACTGGGGGATCCACCGTCAAAGCTACTGCTCGATATTGGACTGCAAGTTCAAATGCAAGCTTCATACTAAGATTGCATGGATGGTCTCCGTATTTTCCTGATAAACCATCTTCAATCATTTGCTCAGATATATAAAAGACTCCTCCAGATACAGGTTTTATTGTTCCACCTCTACTTACAAAGACAGTAAAGTTCTCTAAATTCTCATTTTTTCTTTTCAAATACTCAAGTACAACTGTTTTTCTATAATCATACTGTAAAGTATAATGAGTAAATTTTTTAAAAGCTGATTTGTCGTGAGCTATATTTTTAGTCCATATATTAATCTCATCTTCGTACACAGCTAGCTTTGTAGAGGTAGACCCCATATTCATAACTAGAATTCTATTTGCCATAATATACCTCCTAGCTACTTAACTTTCTTAAAAGTTCCATCCTTTTATCTGCTAAATCTTGAATAGCTATTATGTCATTATCAGATAAATGACTAAATTTTTTGAGCCTTAATATCCACTCGGAAACAGGAATAGGATTTTTATTATCTAAAAGCTTCCAGTTTCCTCTGTCTACTTCAAAAAGTGGAAAGAAATTTGATTTAACTGCTTTTTTAGCTATATCAATGCTTAGATTTGTATCATGTCCCCATCCAGTAGGACAAGGTGAAAAAATATGAATATATGCAAAGCCTCTTTTACTTGCCTCTATTCCTTTAGTAACTTTTTCAACTAAATCCTTCATATTAGAAGGTGAAGCAGTAGCCACATACTCCGCATTATGCATAGCCATAATCAGTGGCATATACTTTTGATTTTGAGACTTACCTCCTCCTTTTATACCTACTGGTGTAGTAGAGGTTTTTGATCCCTTTGATGAAGTCGAGCTTCTTTGAAACCCCGTATTCATATAGCCTTCATTGTCATAGCATATATATAAGAACTTCTCAGCTCTTTCAGCCGCTCCAGATAAAGATTGAAAACCGCAATCCGCAGTTGCTCCATCACCTGCAAAAGCAATTATATTTACATCCTGTCTATTTTTGCGCTGATACATATTGCTTACTCCACTTAAAAATGATGCTGTATTGTCAAGAAGTGGTATATGAACAGGAACCTTGAGACCATTGTCAAAATTCCAGCCTACTACTCCAGCTCCAGCCATACATCCAGGTGGTATAGTCATAATAGTATTTCTTCCAGCTACTTGAAGCACTCTTCTTAGGCACATCTCTGCTGCACATCCTTGGCAAGCCGACATGCCAAGTGTTACTAGATCTTCTGATTCTCTTAGCAAATCTATATAATTCATAGAGATTCTCCTTCCTTAATCATCACTCAAACCAATATGTGGCTAACTGTCCATTATAATTTTTACTTTCCTCATCCAACTTCTTAATACAGTCCAGTAACATATCTACAGAAATATCCGCTCCTCCTAGTCCTCCAATTGCTGGCATACTAGTAATAGCTCGGTCTAAATCAGACACTGCCGATTTAATTTCATTGTATAAAACTCCTGTGTTCCAGCCAAAACTTACACTTTTGTCAATTACAGCATATGCTTTTTTACCATTTAACACTTCTTTGATTCTTTGACTAGGAAATGGTCTTAAAAATCTAACTTTTAATAACCCTATCTTATAGCCCATATCTCTTGCTTTATCTACTGCCACTCTTGCTGTACCAGTAGTAGCTCCCATAGTAACTATAACAAGCTCGGCATCATCTATCTTGTAGGTGTCTATAGCTCCTCCATATTTTCTTCCAAATACTTTATCAAACTCTATATCCACTTCATCTATTATTTCTAATGCATTTTGCATAGCTTCTAAATGGCTCTTTCTATATCTCCACAAAATTTCAGAAGAAGTTAGAGGATCTACTGCCATTGGCTTATCAGGGTCTAGAGTTACATGGTTACAGCTATAGCTTCCTAGAAATTCATCTGCTAATTCTTGACTTGGAATTTCTACTCGTTCTGTTAAGTGAGATAAATAGAAGCCGTCATAACAGACATTTACTGGAAGCAATACAGCTTTATGCTCGGCAAGCTTATATCCTTGTATTACCATATCTAAAATCTCTTGATTGTTTTCAGCAAAAACCTGTATCCATCCAGCATCTCTTACCGTAACAGCGTCCTGCTGTCCGCTCCATACAGTTTCTGGGGATGTCATTTCTCTAGTTGCTATTGCCATAACCATAGGCAGTCTCAAAGTAGACATTCTAAAATAAGGCTCAAACATAAGTGCCAGACCTTGAGCTGATGTAGCTGTAAATGTTCTTCCTCCAGCAACTGTAGCTCCTTGAACTACGCTCATAGCTGAGTGCTCAGATTCCACATGCACCATAGTTGAATCTATCTCGCCATTTGCTATCATGTCAGCCAGAGCCTCCACTACAGAAGACTGAGGAGTAATAGGATATGCTGCAATCAAATCAGGTTTTGAAAGTGCTGCTCCTATTGCAGCTGATTTATTACCGCTTATAGCTACAATCTTATTTTTCTTATCCATATTAATCCCCTTCCTTTACCATATCTATTGCTTTTGATGGGCATTCATAAGCACAGATTCCACATCCCTTGCAAAAACCATAATCAATAGCATATATTTTTTGCTCATTTCCAGTGATGCTCCCTACTGGGCAAAAGCTCATACATATTCCGCACTCTACACATTTATCCTTATTCATAATCGGTCTAAAAGTTCTCCAGCTTCCAGTGTCAAGCGTATATATACCTTCATCTCCTATTGGAGTTATAAAATTTCTAGACATAAGAACCCTCCTATACTAATCCATCTAATTAGATAGCTTGACCTTTTCAAAAGCAAGCTGAGCTGACATAACATTGTCTTCGTTAAATGCAAGCTTAATTTTGTCTTTTAGAATATACCAATTCACTAGTTCTGTAGCCTTTGCAAATGCTCCTAGCATAGCTGTATTTGGGATATCCTTTTCTATAGTCTCAAGTGCTATGCCTGTGGCATCAACTGTATACACTTTCATACTTAAGTCAGGTAAATTAAGCTCTTCAATATTTTTAGTAGTATTTATGATTACAATTGCATTTTCTTCTAATCCAGCAAAGGTCTGAGGCATTTTTAGTAAGGTATCATCAAAAATCATCAGTACCTCTGGATTATAAACCTGGCACTTTACTTTAATATCAGAATTATCAATGCGCAAAAATCCAAACACTGGAGAACCTTTTCTCTCTACTCCAAAAAAAGGAATGAACTGACCATAGAGTCCAGATTCAACTACTGTCTGAACTATTATTTGAGCTGATTTTACAACACCTTGGCCTCCACGACCATGAAATCTAATCTCCTTCACAAAATTTCCTCCTCTCAATATTGTTTCTTTATAAGAAACTATGTTTCTAATTAATGATTATATTATAAATCATCTGAATTTATAAGTCAAACACACGTCTTTCATAATAACACTTTTACCTTGTAATGAACTATTTCTGTTGCCTTTATATATTATTTTTCTATCCAAAACAAAAAACCTTTACAAAGCCATATATTATAAGCCTTGCAAAGGTTTTTATTCGATTAATTATAAAATTTCATATTTCTATTTTAAAATATATCCTAGCTCTCTTGAAATACTATCAGTCTGTGCTTTCAACGTGCTAAGAAGAGTTTTCTTGTTCTCTGTCATTCTATCAGTTGGTCCTGAAATACTGATAGCTGCAACAGTTTTCCCTGTATAATTTTTTATACCCATCGCAATACAAGTAAGTCCTATCTCATACTCCTGCATATCAGATGCATATCCATCCTTCTTAACCATTTTCAAATGCTCTAAAAATTTTTCTGAATCTGTGATAGTATTTTCAGTAAATGCTATGAATTGACTTTTTCTTACTCTCTCAATTAACTCATCACTAAGATTATCTGAAATCAATACTTTTCCTACAGCGGTTGCATAGTAAGGCATTTTTTTACCTATTTGTGAAGCCATTTGTATAGAAGCATTACTAGATTCTTTAATCATAAAAAATACATTCAAATCATCATCTATTACTCCTAAATGTGTAGTTTCATTATGCTTATCTCTTATTTCTTTTATATGAGGTCTTACAACCTCAACTATGCTTTGATTGTTTAAAATATTAAATCCATATTCTAAAAACTTCATTCCTAGGCTATACTTAGCATTATGATCTTTCCTTACGAAGCCTTTAGCTTCAAGAGTGTATAGCATTTTAAATATACTAGATTTACTAATTCCTAGAGCTTTACTAACATCCATAACACCTATATTATCTCTTTTGCTAAGTAAATCCAATATATCTAAAGCATTGCTAAGCGAACTCATTATATACTTTTCATCACTCATTTACATCCTCCACATCAAAAAAACTAACTTTATTTCTTCCTGTTTCTTTTGACTCATACATGGCATCATCAGCTCTCTTTACTGCATCAGAAGCCTGTCTATCTGATTTAGAAAAATAAGTCACACCTATAGACATTTCTATTTTTACTATATCATCTATTTCGCTAGTTTTCACTGGAATCTCAATAGAATTTATTTTATCCAATATCCTTTGAGCAATTTCTATAGCTTCCTCTTTCTTTAAGCCATAGAATACACCAATAAATTCATCTCCACCCCACCTGATTATAATGTCAGTATCCTTTATAATTTCATTTATAGCCTCTACAGTTCTTCTAAGAACCACATCTCCAATATCGTGACCAAAATTGTCATTTATAAGCTTAAATCTATCTAGGTCAAACATCATAAGCGTAGGATTCTGGCTACCTTTGACAAACGAGCTATAGGCATTAGCTAGCTCTTCAACCCCTCTTCTTCTGCTGTAGGCATTTGTAAGAGCATCGTAGTCAGCTTCATTTTTCAATCTTTTGTTCATTTTTTTTGAGTATATTCCTTCAGTATGAACAACAAGAGCTATTCCTGCTGACATTACAATTAGAATCACTAGCATTAATTGAAGCACTATTTCTCTTGCCAAGGACTTGCTCTTAATATTAGTATTTTCAACGTAGGCATCAACCTCATCAATATATACACCTGTTGAAATTACCCAGTCAAAATCCTTATATAGCCTCGAATATGAGAGCTTCTCTGCAATTTCATCACTATTTAATTTCTTAAAATAATATGAAAAAAATAATTCTCCATTTTTATTTATTCCATCTAATTCCTCAAGATAAGGCTTATTGTCTCTAGTATCCATAGTCGACGTACTTAAAAAGCTCCCTTCAGTTTCTGGAAGATTAGGGTGAACTATCCTAATTGCATAATTGTCTCCGCCATTATAATTTAATATTTGACTTACCCATATATATGAGTCATCATCAAATCGCTGCCTTCTTATTTTTTCTGCTGTGATTAGCTTGATTTTATCATCAACAAATTTAGTTTTCACGCCAAAAATACCTGATACTCTACCATGCTTTACTTCTTCATAGGAAAGAAGCTCAGACTTAAGTCTTTCAATAACAAGACCTAAATCATCGCCATTTGTATACTCACTTTGAGGATTGTAAATTACTTCATTCGTGATGTTATCCCAAAATAATATAGTCCAATAATTATCCTTCCCTAAATTTTTTATATCAGTATCAAACCTATTAGTAAAAAATTTTATAAATTCATCATCATCCTCAGACGCAAAATCCAATGAAATTCCTCTTTGCTTAGTAAAGTATTTATATCTGTCATATTCCAGTTCTCTTTCCACATCAATCTCTACAAAAAGATTATTTATAGTATCTTTTAGAAAGGTCTTTTTTATTTCTATTATTGTATTTCTAGTTTCTTCTTGATATATTTTCCCAAAGGCATTGTGTGAAACTAGATAAAAATAAGATATCGCTGAGCACATTAGGGTTATTAGTATAACGGATAAAATCCTTATTTTGCTGATTTTCATCTAATCCTCTCCATCTCATAGAAGATTTAATATCCTTTCCAGCTTGCTAAAATCTATAAATCTACTTTCTCTAAGAATTTCACTATTTTCACTAAAAATTAATATAGTTGGAATATTAAACACTAGATGTTGTCCAGCTATCTCCAAATTTTGATTTACATCAATCCTTCCTATAGGTAGCTTAGCAGTTTCATTAAGCTCAAGAAGCTTTGGAAATACGCTATGGCACACGTTGCAATCCTCTGAACTAAAATACAAAATATATACAGGATTTTGCTTCATTCTTTCCAGTTCTTCAACAGAATTAATATATACATAGGTATTATTTGAATTCATTTTATTCACTCCTATTATCTATGTGTTTACAGCTATAAAAAAATGGATAGTTATAATATGTATATATACCACAATAGTCCTATAAAAATCTATTAATATTATTATAACGAAAAAGGAGACTGCGAAAATGAAAAAACATCTGAAAAACAATGTTCATTGGGTAGGAAAAGTAGACTGGGAGCTAAGAAAATTCCACGGAGATGATTATTCTACTCACAAAGGCTCAACCTATAACTCATACCTTATTCAAGAGGAAAAAACTGTACTTGTAGATACTGTTTGGATGCCTTTTGCAAATGAATTCGTGGAAAATCTCAAAAGTGAAATCGACCTTAACTCCATAGACTACATAGTGATAAACCATGGAGAGGTAGACCATAGTGGAGCTCTTCCAGAGCTAATGAAGCACATTCCAAATACCCCTATTTATTGCAGTGCAAATGCAGTTAAATCGCTAAAGGGCCAATACCATCAAGATTGGAATTTAAACGTAGTAAAAACCGGTGATACTCTAGATGTAGGAAACAATAAACAGCTTATCTTTGTTGAGATGCCAATGCTTCACTGGCCAGACAGCATGGCTTCATTCTTAACTGGAGATAATATTTTATTTAGCAATGACGCCTTTGGACAGCATTATGCTACAGAAATGCTTTATAACGATTTAGTTGATCAGTGCGAGCTATTTAGCGAGGCTTTAAAATATTATGCAAATATCCTAACTCCATTTAGTGCTATTTTGAAAAAAAAGCTCGAAGAGGTTATAGCTCTTAATCTTCCTATCGAGATAATAGCTACCAGCCACGGTGTTATCTGGAGAGATAATCCAATGCAAATAGTTGAAAAATATGCTAAATGGTGCGATAACTATCAAGAAAATCAAATCACCATAATCTACGATACTATGTGGAATGGAACTAAAACATTAGCAGAAAAAATAGCTGAAGGAATAGCTTTTGAAGATAAAGACGTTACTGTGAAAATATTCAACCTCGCAAAATGCGATAATAATGACTTGATATCTGAAGTATTCAAGTCAAAAACTGTGCTAATAGGCTCGCCTACTGTTGGAAATAGCGTGCTTCATCCAGTGGCTGGCTTTATTCACTTCATGAAAGAGCTGAAATTCAAAAATAAAAAAGCAAGTGGCTTTGGTTGCTATGGCTGGAGTGGAGAAGGAACTAAGGTTATAAACGATATGCTTAAAAATGCTGGTTTTGAAATCATAGGCGAAGGCTTCAAGCACCAGTGGAATCCTGATGAAGAAGCTAAGCAAAAAGCTGTTGATTTTGGTAAAGAAATAGCTAAAGCATAAATCAAATATTTAAAAAATATAAACCACATTCTCAACGAACTAAACTTCAAAAAAGGAAAAGTCTAGACCTTCGTAGTCAAAGCTTTTCCTTTTTTTATATGCTATAAACTGTATTTCCAGCCTTTGTCATTATGATATATCATCATATGTGACATTCCGCCATCTATAGTGATATTTTCTCCAGTTATAAAGCCTGCTTTATCACTGAGCAAAAACATTATCATGTTTGCTATATCCATGGAATTTCCTACTCTCCCTGCTGGGTGCTGCATATTATCAAGAACTGAATGCTCAGCATCTTGAGTTTCTATCCAGCCTGGACTTATAGAGTTTACTCTTATTTTTCCTGAAAGACTTACAGCAAGTGCATGAGTAAGAGCCGATATAGCCCCTTTTGCGGCAGAATAGGATTCTGTGTTAGCTTGGCTCATCCTAGCTCTAGTAGATGAAATATTTATAATGCTTCCACCTTGATTAAAGCTATCCCTGAATAGCTTTGTAAGCATAAACGCAGAGCTTACTCCTACTTTTAGTGCATAGTTAAAATCTTCATAAGAGTAATCGTCTAGCCCTCCCATTGGTGGCGCTGCATTGTTGATTAAAAAGTCTATATTGCCATATTCAGCTTTTACTTTATCTGCAAAAGAAATCAAGGTTTTTTCATCAGCTATATCACCAACAAAATAGTCATTATTCTTAATATCTATAATACAAACCTTGGCATTATTTTTTCTTAGCTCATCGCAGATGACTTTTCCTATACCACTGGCTCCTCCTGTTACTACTGCAACCTTATCTGTAAACATAAGCATCCTCCTTATAAATCTATATTTTAGTTATGCTCTATTTTTATAATGCTTCCACAGATGCCTGATTTTGCTGGCGTAACTATAAGCTTAACTGGAACTCTTTGCTTTACAGATTCCACATGAGATATCAGTCCCACCTTAAGCTTGTCATTGTGAATTTTTTCAAGTGAGCTCATCAGCACCTCAAGTAAATTATCATCTAGAGTCCCAAAGCCTTCATCTAGGAAAAATAATTCTAAAGGAGCTGTCCCTTTTAGCTGAATCTCTGCTGATAGAGAAAGTGCAAGTGCAAGAGATGCTAGGAAAGTCTCTCCACCTGAAAGAGTCGAGGTATCTCTTAGCACCCCTCCATTTTTATTGTCTCTTATTAAGAAAATACCATCGTCATCAGTTTCTAAGCTATAGCCTCCCCCAGTGATATCAAGTAGTCTTTTCGAGGCTTCTCTTGAAACATATTTGAGTCTTTCTGTAGCTACGAACTCAACAAACCTATTTCCTTTAAATAGAGTTTCTAATTCCTTTAATATAGCTTGCTTTTTTTCAATCTTATTTTTCTTATCCAAAATTTCTTTTATCGACTCAAGCTTAAGCTTTAGCTCATCTAATTTCTTGCTTTCCAAAATAAAACTTTTGTTTAAATCAGAAAGAGCTATTTGCTTTTCTTTTGCTTCAATTTCAAGCATTTTAAATTCCTCTTCATCTACACCTCTGCCCGCAAGCTTAGAGTCTAGGGTCTGAATAATAGAGCTTAGATTGGACACTTTATTTTCATATTCTTTGATTTCTTTTTCAATAGTATCAAGCTCTATTTGATCTTTGAAATTCAATTTAACAGCTTCAATATCTTCAAAACCTAGCTCAGCAAGTCTAATATGAAGATTCTTATCTATATCTTTAATTCTTAAATCAAGTCCAATAAGCTTTTGGTTTTCTTTGATGAATTCTTCGTTTAAGGAGCTATACTCGTTTTCAGCTTCAGTTTTTAGCTTGCTTTGCTCTTTGTAGTTTGATTGAACATCAGTTATTTTGGACTCTGTATCTTTTAAAACCCCAGCAACTGAATCTAGCTCTCCTACCTTAGAGATTAAAGATGATTTTTGTTCATTGTAACTAGACTCCCAGCTGTCTTTTCTTGTAGATACAGTAGATAAATCGTTACTCGATAGGTTTATTTCTTTTTCTATATCTTTTAATAAGTCCTCTGTCATACTGCAAAGCTGGTTTTTTTCAGTTAAGTCTTTTTCATAGGCTTCTCTTTTGCTTTCCATCTCAATTATTTTCTTATATTCAAGCTCAAAATCCTCAACCTTCAAATCCTCTTTTAGCTTTGATAGATCATCTTGACTTAATTTTAAAGACTCGAAAAGCTCAGCCATATCTCTTTCTAAAATTTCTAATCTTCTACTACTAGCTTCAAGCTTGGATGTGATTGAAGCATGTTTATTTTCATAGCTAGAAATTTCTTTTAGGTAAGCTTTTTCATTTATCTCTAGCTCTTGCTTCTTCTTTTCAAAGTCTTTAATCCTAATATCTAAAGCTTCATACTCTAATTTGAGGTCGCTAGGAGAAGCTGCAAGTAGGCTTTTATCTATGCCAGCTATTTCTGAGGCATCCTCTTCTATTTGCTTGCTTAATATAGCAAGCTCTGTATCTAGCTTATTAATTTTTTCATCATAATTTGTTACTAATTTTGTAGCTTCTTCTATCTTTGATTCATAAACAGCTAAATCATAAGAATATGACTCTAGATTATGAGCTTCATCATGCAGATATGGATGCTCTACTGCCCCACAAACTGGACAGCTTTCCCCATGGCTTAAGCTTTTTCTTAGCTCTAGAGCTAGATTTTCTATTTTGGCTTTTTCTAGCTTTTTACTCACTTCTTCTAAAACCAATTTTTGCTCAGCTCTTGCTTTATTTAGCTCCTGCACTTGATTTTTTAGCTGATTAGCCTTATACTTTGCTTCATCTATGCGTCTACTTTTTTCTTCATTTAATTTCCATGCCTGAGATACTAAATTAAATCTTTCATTTATTTTTATTAAATCATCCCTATTTCCTAGAGGCATTTCTTTTAATGCATCCATTTCTTTCTGAATAAGGAGGTCCTTGGCTTTTAAATCTTTTAGCTTAGAACTTATAGCTTCTACTTCCTTATTATCTGCTTCACACTCTTTAGATATATTACTTTTTTCTAGTTCTAGTTTAAGCTTTCGCTCAGCTTCCTTAGCTATATCTTTGCTCAGCTGATATCCTGTCTCCACTTTAGACCTAAACAAAGCACTTACTTTTAACTGAGTAATCACAGAAGTTATCTCTTCAATATCCTTTTTAAAACGCTCTAGATCTTTGCTCTTATATTCTTTATCTGTATTTAGTTTTTTTAGCTTTTTATTAAGCTCTATTTCCTGAGCCTTGCACTCATCAATTTTTAGCTTAAGGATATCTAGCTCCTTTATTTTTTCCAAAGCCTCTGTATATTTTCCTCTGCTTGCTAAAAGATTTGGAAGCTCGGTTTCATAGGCTTGTTTTGCCATATTATATTTAGCTTCAATCTCAGTTTTTTTCTCAGCGCAGTCTTTTCTTTTTAATTCAATTTCAAACAATTTGTTATTACTGCTTTCAAATTCTAATTTAGTTTTTTCAAAATCAGCTATCATATCCTTTAGCTGATTTGCATTTTTAAAAATTGATAAAGACCTAGCTTTATTTTCTATTTCAGGCTTTTTAGCTAGAGCTTCATCAAGCTGACTTACATAGGTTTTCTTTTCATTTTGTAGCTTAAATACTTCAGTTTGCTTATTAAGCTTTTCTAATATTAGCTCAGCTTCTTTACTTGCTAGCTCATATTCATCTTTTTTTGCTTTGACTAAAATCTCTTGGTTTTGTAAATCATCAGGCTCTACAGCTCCTATACCAGAAAGCTCTCCTTCTAGCCTAGTCAATTTACTTTTTTCTATATCCATACTATTACTTAGTTTTTTTCTCAGCTCATCCCCATATTCATACAGGTTAAAAAGCCTCTCTAGCATATTTCTTCTATCTGCCCCATCTAGCTTTAGAAACTCGCTAAATTTACCTTGAGGAAGAACCACAGTTCTTAAAAAATCATCTTTTTTTAGACCTATTATAGCCTCGCATTTTTTCGTTATTGCTGTTACACTTTCTTCTAAAATCTCAGGCTCATCATAGGTTACATCTACTAGCTTACACTTATCACTTCTAAGGCTCCCTGATTTTTTATCTCTTCTAAATTCTCTGCTGACTCTATATTTTCTATTTTCTGCCCCAGAAATTTGAAACTCAAATTCCACATAGGCTCTATCGCTATTTAGATTGATAAAATTTACTTTACCCCTTGGAATATCTCCATATAGAGCTAGGCAAATTCCATCTAGTATAGTTGATTTTCCACTTCCTGTAGGACCAAAAATACCAAAAAAACCATTTTGAGTAAGCTTCAAAAAATCTATATGCTGCTCTTCTTCAAAGCTATTTAGCCCTTTGATAGTTAAACTAATTGGCTTCATTGTCATAGTCCTCCCCGTAGTAAAGTTTATATATCGTCTCCTTAGTTTCCTCTGATGGCTCTACTTTATTTTGTTTTATATAAAATGCTTGAAATAGCTCCTCAAAAGACTGGGTTCTATGGTCATTTATCATTTCTTCTCTTTTTATATCTTCAGAAGTAATAGGTCTGATGCTTAGAATATCTTTTTTGAGTAGCTTTAATTCCTTTATCTGATCTTCCCTGATATATTCATCAGTTTTTATTTCTAAATAAACCCAACTAGATTCGCCCTGTTTCTCTTCACATTTTGCAAGAGCCTCTGCGTAATTTTCACATTTCCACACCTCTATAGGCTTGTATACAGGTAGAGCAATTCTCTCAATTACAGCCTCTTGCCCTGCTACTACATCAACTAGCTCCACACTTTTAGTAAAATTAATCTCAGTCTTGTTATAGTGGATAGGCGAACCAGAATATCTCGCCTTGCCACCAGTTCCAGGAACTATCTGAGGCTTATGAACATGCCCTAGTGCAATGTATTGAGCCTTCTTCGGGAAGATACTGCTATTGATAAGATAGCTCCCTCCTAGCTGAATACTTCTTTCTGAGCCACTCTCCTCGCTTCCCATAACAAAAATATGAGACACAAGCAGATTTATAGTATCATCTCTATAATGCTTTTCAAGTTCAGTGAATAACTGTATCATCCTAGCTTCATAGCTTTCTAGCTTTTCTTCATCCTCATCTGTTCCTAGATAAAGAACTTCATTGAGCCTTTTCTCGCTAGGAAAAGCAATAGCAGCTATTACAGCTTTCTCTTCTCCTATCATAACTTCAACTATTCCAGGCTCTGACTTTATCACTTCATGTCTACCATAAATTCCTACTGGTACTGTTGACTTTGGAGTTCCTAGCATGATAATTCCGTGCGGCTGAGCTAGTGGCCATGCCGCTACCAATCTGTCTGGGCTATCGTGATTGCCAGCTATAACAAGTATCAATCTTTCCCCATCTTTAGATAATCTCTTAAGTGTATTATAAAAAAGAATCTCTGCTTTTGCAGATGGAGTAAAGCTATCATAAACGTCTCCAGCTATAATAACTAAATCAGCTCTATTATCCTCTACAATTCTAATAAAATCCTCTAAAAATTCAGCTTGCTCTTCCAATCTGCTCATGCCCTCTAGATTTTTCCCTAGATGCCAATCTCCAGTGTGAATTATCTTCATGGTTTCCTCCTGCTATAGTTGTTTACTTAATTCTTCTAAGCCTTTTTGTGTTATATATGTTCCTGCTCTGCCTTTTCCCGAATCTACAAAGCCTTGATTTTTTAAATTAGTAAGATTTTTTTAGTTCAGTTTCTTTTAGTCCTCATATTTAATTATATCATTACTAGAAATTGCTTTAGTATAATTTAAAATATTAATTAGCTCTCTTATACTTCAAAATATTAAATACTAAAAAACAAGCTATAATCTCTTCTGTTCGATATGAGATTATAGCTTGTTTTTTCATACAATCTTAATATATTATTTCTATTCAAAAAATTTACTCAAAGCAATTGCTTCGCATTTGATACTACATTTCACTAATATCATTAATAACTGACTGAACTTGCTGAATCAGCTCTTCTTTATTTTGAATGTAGTAAACATATTTTGATGCAAAAATCTGGTTCTCAAGACCACCAAGTGCATACTCTGCAACAATCTCTGAAGTATCAGCACAAAGAATTATACCTATAGGCTTATCATCGCCCTAGTTCAAGAAGAAATTTCTCAATTTTAACAATTAATGCTTTTTCCAAATCTTTTTCAAGCATAGGTTTATTTTCTGGAATACCTAAAAACTCAAATACATAAGGGTCTTTCAATATATCATTGGGTTTCGAATATTGAACTCCTTGATTTGCTAGCTCAAGGACTTTTTTCTTATTGCTGCTCCCATCGGAAAGTATTAGTCTCTCAAACAATGATGTCTCAATCTGTCTTTTTAATTCCCGTACAGACCAATTTGAATTAATTGATTCCTGTTGATAGAAACCTCTTGCATTTTTATCTGATATATTTAAAAGCTCACAATAATGAGACCAACTCAATTTAACAGACAGTGTCTGTTGATTTTCGTATGATTCAATAATTGTATACATTTCATCGGAAATCGTTTAAAATTTAGATTTATAATTACACTCTAAAATTACAACTTCACTTCAGAAAGCTCTTGTAAATATTTTTCATCTGTATACTCAGTTTTTAGCTTTTCAAGTAGCTCCCTTGCAGTATCTAGCTCTTTTTTAGCCTTTAAATAATATACCTGATTTAATTTTATATGTTTGCCTAGTAGTGAGTGGTTCTGATATAAATCAAACTCTTTTTTATTATCTTCTACTATCTTTATAGCTTCCTTTGTCTCAGCTAATTTAAAATGATAGTATGCAAGATTGCTAAAATACACAACTCTGTTTATTCCTCTTAGTCCTTTTTCTGGAATATTCTTTAGTGCTTCCTTTGATTTTCTGTAGCTTTTCTTCACTGCATGCCCAGCAGAAATATTGATATAAATAAGTGACTTGTTATATAGATTTTTAGTAGTTTCAAGCAGCTTTGTATTTTCCTCTATATACTTGTCAGGATTATTTTCTGTTATGAGTATAGCCTGCAAAGAGTTGAGCTTCTTTTGGAATTCTTTTTGAGAGAGCCAGTTTATAAATAGTATTAAAAATATTGCTAAGATGATTATTTGTATGATGTAGTTCAAGGTTGTTCCTCCTCAATATATATTATCTTGAAATTTTCAAGATATCACTTTATAATATTATTTTACCAAAATTATATATATTCTAGATAATTATTTTGATTTAAATGATTATTTTATCAATCTTTGAATATATTTACATTATAAATTTTATATTGTATTATATAAGATAAACCGAACGATCGTTCTTTATACTAAATAAGGAGGTACCCATTATGATAGACAAAACTTTATGTGAATTATTTGCTGGCGTTGGTGGTTTTAGGATAGGGCTAGAGCAATCATCTACTGAATGGCAAACAGTGTGGGCAAATCAGTGGGAACCTGGTAGAAAATCTCAGCATGCTTATGATTGCTATTGTAAACATTTTGGTGAAAAAGATATTTATGTTAATCAAGATATATCTTCCATAAATAAAGCAGATATTCCTGACCATAATCTTTTAGTAGGAGGATTTCCCTGCCAAGATTATTCTGTAGCAAGAACTGGTGCAAAGGGGATTCAAGGAAAAAAAGGAGTTCTTTGGTGGGATATTAGAGATACCATTGAAGTAAAAAAGCCTAAATTTATTATTTTAGAAAATGTTGATAGATTATTAAAATCTCCTGCAAGCCAAAGAGGTAGAGATTTTGGTGTAATTTTAGCTTGCCTAAATGAGCTTGAATATGATGTCGAATGGAGAGTAATTAATGCTGCCGACTATGGATATGCACAAAAAAGAAGGCGAACTTTTATTTTTGGATATAGCAGAAAATCAACTTATTCAATTTCTGTTAATTTAGAAAATCCATTAAATATTATTAATACTGCAGGTTTTTTTGCAAATACATTTCCAATAGAAAAATTAATATCATTGCACGAAACCATACTTAAATATGACTCTATTGCTGATATTTCAGAAAATTTTAGATATGACTTTGGAAATACGGGATTTATGAAAGGTGGCAAAATTTACACAACTAATTCAATTCCTGTATATGAAGAACCTATTTTATTAAGAGATTTACTAGTAGAGAATCCAGATGAAAAATATTTTTTAGGGGATAATATCGAAAAGTGGAAGTATCTTAAAGGTTCAAAAAAAATAGAAAGAATTAGTAAAACTGGTCATAAATATGTATTTTCAGAAGGATCTATATCATTTCCTGACTCAATTAATTCACCAGCTCGCACAATGTTAACCAGTGAATCTAGCCTTAATAGGAGCACTCACGTTATTGAAGATCCAAAAACAAAAAAATTAAGATTAATTACACCTATAGAAGCAGAACGTATCCAAGGTTTTCCAGATGATTGGACTAACACTGGAATGCCAGAAAAATTTAGATATTTTTGTATGGGAAATGCTCTAGTTGTTAATGTAATAGAAAGAATGGGCTATTATTTAAATGAAATTTTTAATAAAGAAAAATTTATTGATCTAGATGATTCAAATGAAAATAGCTTGGAGGCAATATAGTCCACCAAGCTATTTTTTATTTTAATCAAAAAAATCTTTTTTCAGTTGAGATAAAATATAATCATTATTCAACCAAAAACTCTGTTTTGTAAATCGTTCTCCGTTTGGCAACTCGTAGGTATCGTTTGCATTTTTGCCATGAGGTCGTACATGACAAACTTTATTTTCGGATGAACTAGGAAAATTATTATATCTCTTACCATTCTTGTACTCAATTTGTATTCCTTCATTTATAATTTTTCTAGTTTTTTTCCATACTTCATACACATCAGTCTCTATGTCTACATAAGGCATATTCCATAACTGAGAACCTTTTAACCTTAATGTGTTTTCCTTGTCAAACTTATATACAATAAATAGAAATTTCGTTTCACGTAAGTAGTTTCCAAAACTTGAATCGTCCCAATCTTCTTTTATAAGCTCATTAAATTTAAAAGTTGGAAAAGACATATGTTCTCTAATTTTTCGATTATTCCCAATTCTTATTGTCTTAACTACAATATTAGCTTTTATAAATTCTTCTGCTCTATTTCCTTTTATCCCAAGTATCCTATAAGCTAAAATAGCTTCAATATTTTTAGGTTTTTTACTATACTCAATTCCAAACTCATTGCATAATTCTTCAACACTGTAACCTTTATATGAATCTATTTTTTTAGATATATAATCCTCAAAAGAAATATTGATTTTACTTTTTATTATCGACTCATGTTCTTCACTTGAGTTTATAATATAATTATTTAAAATATAAGTCATATAGGAATTTTTAAATGCAAATGCTCTAGGTTTTGCTAATTCACTACTAAAAGGTTGTTTTCTTCTGTCTTTTGATGTGCTTGCTTTCGGTGCTGCCCCTAAATATAATGTATCTGCTTCCGATAGCTCATGTGCTTTACCATCTTTAATTTTAGCAATAATGTTTTCGTAATCTTCAATTATAATTTCTAAATCTTTTTCTGGAGGAGTAAACAATTTTACATAACCTATTTTATAATCCAACCTATTGTTGATATGCTCTTCATATAAATAATAAATCAACAAAATTAATTCAGATTTTTTCCATAACTTGCTCTCATAAAACTTTTGATTAATTACTTCAAAATAATCTATCATTGTAATAATAAGACGCTCTTTTGACACAATTGATTTGTTTTGATTTATTCTATAGGGAGTTACTTTTAACTCTACTCCAGCTTTTTCAAAATCCGCTTTTGAGTCGTTATTTGCCTTATAATGAAAATATCGCTCTTCAATTAGTTCACCTAATCCACCTTTTCGTCTTTTGTTTTCATGAGAGGTCAAATATTCTGATTCATTTTCTACTAAATAAATATCATGATTATCTTCACAGATTTGGCTAAATGTTTTTCCTATTAATTTTTTTGCATATTCTTCTATACTAAAAGGGCTAGTGTCATCATATTTTAAATTTGCTTTTTTTATATTCATTCGATTTAAGTCACTCCTAGAAAAGTATAGCTTTTTTTAATATATTATATTTATATAACTTCAAAACTCAATGAATTATCCGTTTGATTATACCGATATTTAACTAACTTAATATTTGTCCATATTTTTGATGTTGTTGGTCGTCTTCCTCGCGTGAAGTTTCTTATACAAATTTTATTTCTATACTCAATTATATGCTCTGGAAAATCATATGCTACTAAAAAAGCTTCTATCATTGAGTAGTCTCCAAATGAATATTCTTCATTTATCCAATCAACATACTTCATGATTTGATCAATAGATTCTATTTTTGCTGTATCTTTCTTTATTTCAATAAGCAAGTATTTTGAAATCGTTTCAAATCCAGAAATATATCTATATCCAAATATATCCATTTTATCCATATATTCTATTGGTTTGAATGGAGATGCTATAACTTGATGCGATATATAATCCCATTTCCCAAAAATAGAATTTAAATCTGAAGAAATAATATCAACAATACTAGATTCAATTGCCATTTCGTGTTTAATTGAATAATTTTTATAGCTACTTTTCAGTAAATCTTTATGAGAAAGTATGTAAGTTTTATTTATTTTTTTTTGAATTTCTCTATGTTTTTTATCTGAAAAAAAATACTGATGGGTATAATCTTCTAAATAATTTTCATTTCTTTTTAAAATAATATCTTTTAATGCCTTATTTTCTTCATCATCAATTTTTACAAAAGATAATTTCCAAAATGCTCTAAGCATTCGGAAACTATTTGGTTTATACGACAAAACATCATCCATATCTATGCCATTTTTAAAGAAAATAGGGGATGGATTAAATAAGCAAATAACTCTATTATTAATATTAAAAACCGTATCCCCCAACAATATTTTATTCTTAATTTCATCAAAATTTGGAATTTGCGGCAATAATGAGTTAGGATAATTTTGATATTTACAGTCAAGATTAATTGTTTTCAATACTCCTATCCCGTATATTTTTCTATCAAGAAAAAAATAAACATTATCACCATCTTTCATACTCATGTAATCTGCAAAAGTTCCTTCATGAGCTCTTCCCCATAAATTTTTTTTAGGTTCTGAAAGAATTGTGCTATATACCCCATTTGCTATACAATTCTCTAAAGACTCATAATCATTAAGATTAAAAACATAACCTGCCATTTTTCACCTACTTATATTTTTCAATTTACAATTTATTATGCTTAGTTGCTAACAAATTATACTATTAATATATAAACTATTATATTTTTAAGCGTATTTGTGTCAACACTGTTGACACAAATATCTCTCATTATGCTATTGTTTTGATTCTGAGATTACCCGAACCAATCCTGGATTGTCAACACTTAATTCCAAAAACGATGTTTTTATACTTTGTGGAGAGAATATCTTCTAGCCCACCTGTTCCATATCGCGGAAATCTCGCAAGTGCTAAATCTAAATCTTTGTCAGTAATTGGGATTATTAAACCTCTATCATCATTAAAAGTATCTTCACATCGTTTCATAAAGGCATTATCTTCATCTAATAATCGACACGTAAGTATTCCAACCCGACCTCTTCGATTACTGAATCTACCGCTAAGCTGATCTAATTCAGGGTTTGCAACTTCACCAGTGTAGTTCTTGCATTCTACAAAAACAAAAGGGCATGGCAACAGTGCATTATTATTAGGTAAATTAAAGAAAAATCCTGTTTCCGATGAATTGTTGAACGTTATATCAATTCTCTTTCTTCCACTGTGAATATCTACTTCCTTTTTGGGTGAAGATAAGTTTGGGTAAAACAATAATTCTAATATACCAATAATCAGATTATGATAGTTTGTAGCGTTTGCTGCCCCAGAAGGAATCGAGCTAAGTTTTTCTCTAAGATGATTACAAACATCTTCAATATTAATGGTATCAAGAACAGCTCCATCTATCATGGTTATTTTTTTTGAAGTCTTAGCCTTAAAATCTGCAAAAACCTCTGGATGCTGCTCAGTAAATCTTGCTAAATATTCTTTATCTATAACCTCTTCATTTTCTTTTACACTCTTTTTAGTAACATACTTTTCTCCACTCTTATATTTTTTCACTAATGATGTCTGCAATTTCAGATGCTCATTCTGTAAGTAATTAAGTACAAAGTGTTGTCTATATTCTGTAGATGTGTATTTATCGGTGAAGGATACAATTCTTTTTGGTACAAGTAGAATTGGGAATCCCTTGATTACAAGTCTTTGAGTAAATTGATTATCCCAACTTCTTGTGTGTGAATCCCAGAACATTCCTGATGGAACATTGTCCACCAGTGGTATGTCATGTAAATCACACTGCTCTTTAGTATATTTAATCAGATGTTTTTTGATTATATTAGCTGTCATATCGGATACTTTATCTTTATCAATATTGGGAACAAAGATTCTAAAATCTTCTATATCCTCCATGATACCTGAATGTATTGCACGGCTTTGTAGGAGTTCCTTGAAAATTGCAGCAGTATCTTCTGGTCCCATTCCGTGACCACGAGGTTTTCCACGAGACATTCCTAAACAAACATCATTAGTTTCACCCAAATGAGAAAACAGCTCTTCAGCTTGCTGCATTCGCTTTCCCCTTAAAAGTGCAAGTAAAAACTCAAAATATGAGCGCAGCGTACTATGAGCATCGATAGCAAACGGAAAATCACATTTGGAAATATAGTAAGGATCCAAAAATAACGGTGTATCAATACTTGGGTCAATATCAACGAAGTCAAGTTCATACTGAGTTTTCTCTAGATTAAACATCTTGCTAATTTTCATAGATTCACCTTCCTTAATCTGCTTGCACCAACTTTCTATACTATACACTAACAATTAAATCAGATAATCATACCTGCAATTAGGGATTAATGGAATTACTTATCGTTTCAATGAGTAAAACATATAGAGGGTAATGTTTATAAAAAACAATATTTTTGAAGAAAAAAGGAATTGACGTGTTTAATGCAAATAAAATTTTTATAGAACAAAATTCAAAATGGAATCCAGTGCTCTTAAAAGAAAGGCAAGATAATTTATTTTTTTCATTTTCTGAAATTTAATACCTAGTTAATTGTTTCTAATTATAACGATCCTCCCCCACACTGAGCTACTCATCAGTAGTTGGGGTTAATTTGAAGCTCTTACTTCTCCATTTACTTAATCTGATTTATTTGTTCCTGCTTAATTTCTAAAGCCGCGGAATTGCACACGGTTACAATTTGGATTATGAATTTATGTATGTTTATACTAATAATGCATAAAAAAGTCTTATTAATATGATTATTATCTCATATATAAGACTTTGGTTGTAGGTGTATTATTTAAGATTTCGTTTTTTTAACAAGGGTCATATCTCTAATATATTTTTCTACATCTACAGTAATCATGTTTACAAATCCATTTTCTACTTTAATGTTTTCTATTGGAGTTGGGTTTGGAATGTCTTCACCGCTTTCTATTAAATCAGCTAAAGTCATACCCAAAACCTCCTCAGCCAATAATATCCCTTGCGATATATTGTTTTCATGAATCTCTGTATAAGCTCCTTGGACATCTACACTTTCAATAAAATATCCTCCGTTATCTTCTTTATGAAAGATAAAAGGATAAGCAACCTGTAATGTTGATTTATACATTATTCACACCTCCAAAATCTATAGGTTTATATTCTACTCTTGTTCTCATAGGAAAATTTTCAAATAGCCTTTCAATATTCTATCTACTTCTATTTAGATTACACATAGTTCTTTCAATATTGTATATATCACCTAGTTTACTAATATACATATATTGTACATAATTTAAGTATATTAGTAAAATTACTAGTAATAAAATCTTTATAATTTTCTGGTAATTACATCATCTTTGTTGTATAAAATATAATATATATCTTCTACATGCTTGTAAAAAACAAAAATGGAAAGCCGAAAAATTTGAATTAGAAAAAGCTAAAAATAGGTTAAAAGAACTTTAATTAAATGAGGTGAACATTATGCCATTTAAAAAAATTACTGTTTCAGAAATAATTGAAAATAAACGTCTGGATAAGGATTTTAATTCTAATTATTTAGAAGTTAAAAAAGAATATGAACTAATAAAACAAGTAGTAGAGATGAGGAAGAAAAAAAATATATCTCAAAAAGATTTAGCTAACATGGTAGGGATATCTCAACAAGAAATCTCTAGATTTGAAAATGAAAAGCATATTCCAAAACTAACAAGTTTCATAAGAATTATCGAAGCATTGGATATTGATATTAAATTAGAAGCGAAAAAGCTGCCTTAAAAAAAGCTCAGCTGCTCAAACGCTGTTTTGTCCTCGAACTCATTGAGATAATTAAATATTTTATCTGGGTTATGCTCAATTTTATTTTCCTCGCAAAATTCATGAAATATTTTCATGAGTTTTGCGTTATTTTTGCTATTTATTATATAGCTATTTCCATATTCTTTAATATACTGCTCTTTGAGGTTTGGAAATTTTTTATCTAGCTGAGCGTAGAAGTATTCTCTATTTCCATCACGCAGAGTCACTCCTATTCCAAAGCATAGAATTCCATATACTTTTGCTTCTTTGCAATAATTCAGGATTCCTAATAGGTTTTCTTCTGTATCATTTATATAAGGTAGCAGTGGTGTAAGCCATACTACTGTAGGTATTCCTGCATCTCTTAATGTTAATAGGGCTTCGAATCGTTCTTTTGTAGTTGATACATTTGGTTCTATTTTTTTGCATAGATCTTCATCGTAGGTCGTGAGTGTCATTTGAACTACGCTTTTAGTTTTTTGATTTATTTCTTTTAGTAAATCCAAATCTCTAAGTACTCTATTTGACTTAGTTATAAGAGTTATTCCAAATCCATATTTACTAACTACTTCTAAAGCTTTTCTTGTGTGCTTTAGCTTGAGCTCTTCAGGAATATAGGGATCTGTCATTGAACCCATGCCAATCATACATTTTTTTCGCTTTCTTTTTAAGGCATCTTCTAATAACTCAATTGCGTTTTCTTTTACTTCTATGTCTTCGAATTTATGGTTCATTTGGTAGCATGTACTTCTTGAATCACAGTATATGCAGCCATGTGTGCATCCTCTATATAGGTTCATTCCATTTTTTGGTGAAAGGATTCCTTTTACTTTTGTAAAATGCATAATAATCTCCTTGAAAAGGTAAATAAAAAAAGTCTTATCCATGATTATTATCTCATAAATAAGACTTTGGTAGTAGCTCTTGATTTAGCTTTCAACTATTTTAATATTTGTAAGGATTATTTCTTTTAGAAATAAGAATCCTCTTAAATCTACCTCTGCATGCTCTTTTGTAAATTCAAAGCCTTTGTCTATATATACTTTGATTCCTTCAACTTCATATTGATTAAAGTCCTCTCCAGCCTGGGGAGGTGTAGACGATACAACCTGTTCTACCATTGGGCCTGCTCAGCCACGAGAACAGACTCTTTTTTCGAAAGTTATTGTGCTGATTGATTTTTGATTTATATATGCTTTAGCTTTTTCTGTCATACCAATTTTCATATAGATTCCTCCCTGAATGGTTCTATTTACTTGCTTTATATATACCCTTTTTGTCTACTTTAAATAATGGATAAACTTCTTATGAGTATTTAAGTATATGTTATAAGTTTTGGGTATAGGTTTTAATATACATAAAGGCTTACGAAAAATTAATTGATTTTCGTTAATACTATTATTTTCAAAGGAGTTGAGCTTTATGAAGAATTTCAAGTTTTCATATTTACTAGTTTTATTTCTAGTTTTTAATCTTATTTTTGCTGGATGCTCATCAAACAAAAATGAATCTGCAACTGAAGAGGTTCAAAACTCAGCTCCTGATATGGCTACTGATTCAGGCAGTGTGGCTCCTCAGCCCGAGATGGAAGGTATCGATTATATCAGCGACCCTAAAAGTATAGAGCCTGATAAAATTATTACTACAGTGTCTATCTATATGCAAACCAAGGATTTTATACCCACTGTAGAAAAGCTAAATTCATTAATTGAAAAACACAAGGGCTATATAGAAACCTCTAATATATCCTATAACAACTATGTCTATAGCAGTGCCTTAAAACGCTCTGAATACACCATAAGAATTCCTAGAGAAAATCTATCGAATTTTAAAAAAGAACTAACTGAAATAGGAAATGTTATTTCTGAAAACACTTCGAAAATGGATATAACTAAGCAGTATAGAGATACTCAGTCTAGACTTAAGGTACTAGAAACAAAAGAAGCTAGAATTCTTGCTCTGCTAGAAAAAGCTGAGAAGATGGAAGATATTATAGCACTTGAAAATCAGCTTAGCACAATAATTTATGATAAAGAAAATCTAACTGCAAATATTATGAATATGGATGACAGCGTAAATTACAGTACAGTTAATTTTCAGCTAGAGGAAGTTGCAAAGCTTAGCTCTGGAGATAATATCAAAACTCCATTTGGCACTAGAGTTATGAATGCATTTAAGGAATCAGCTTATTATGCTGGAAGATTTTTCGAAGATGCTATTATAGCAATTATATATTTCTTTCCATATGGAATCGTGATTTCCATCATAGGATATCTTGTACTAAAAGTTATTAAAAAAAGAAAAGGTAAGTCAATTAGAAAAGATATAAATAAAGAACAAACTCCACAATAGAATTTAAAAACAGGTTTGCTTAATTTTATCTTAAGCTAAACCTGTTTTTATTTTGCCATCTCTACATTTCTCAATGTTCAATAACCCTTCATATTTTATTGCTTTAGAGTTCATATATTCTTCTTATAGCTCCTAATTCATTTAGAAAAACCTCTACTAAATTTGGATCAAAGTGTTTTCCTGCACCTTTTTTAATAGTCTCCACTGCATCATTGAATCCATGGGCATCTTTATAAACTCTTTTTGATGTGAGTGCATCAAATACATCTGCTATTGCTACTATTCTAGCTGAAAGAGGTATTTCATGGCCTTTTAGCCCTTCTGGATATCCTGAGCCGTCCCATTTTTCATGATGATATCTAGCAATTTCTTCAGCAACTTTGAAAAAATCTTTATCAAACATTTTCAAGCTTTCTCTTATTTCTCTAAATATATCAGCTCCTACAGCTGCATGAGTTCTCATCTCCTGCCATTCCTCTGGAGTGAGCGCTCCTGGTTTTTTAAGTATTGCATCTGGAATAGATACTTTTCCTATATCATGAGAAGCTGCATTACGCTCTATTTCTAAAATATATTTCTCTGAAATATCATATCCTGGTATATTTTGAGCTTTTAGTCCTTTTGCCAAGATAACTGAGTATTTTACCATCCTTTGTATGTGTTCACCTGTAGATGTGTCTTTTCCTTCTACTAGCTCTGCAAAGCTCGATGTCATTTTAGAAAATACTACTTTTGTAAAGTATGCTCTATTCATCAGGGTTTCAATTTCATTGATTATACCTTTTCCTATTCTCAAGGTTTCATTATTAAAAAATGCCTTTTTTCTAGAGCTAAAGAAAACCATTCCAAAAACTGACCCACTCACCATAAGTGGGATTATCATATTCGAGAGCATGCCTTCTCTTCTTATGAGTTCTAGTGATGGACTATATGGCCTATCTTCATGTTCAGCTTCCAAATCATCTATTATCATAGGCTCACCAGAATCTATAATTTTCTTTAGTCTTGTAGATTCAATAGATACTTCGAATCCTGGTCCTAGCTTAATTTCACCAGACTTAATCACCCCATGCTCGGCTATGATTTTTCCGCCCTCATAGTCTACAAAAGCAACTCCTATTCTATCTATATCAAGTCTCTCTCCTAATTTATAAAATAAAGCATCTACCACATCATCTACTATATAGTACTTTGTTAGTAAGGTGCTTATTTCATCTGAGAAGTTTTTTTCTGCAGTTATTGTTTCTACATAATCTACCATTTGAACTTCTTCATCGAAATATGGCTTTATTTTAGGAAGTGAGTCTTCTAAATTTTTACGGCTTGATATTACCTTTAGGCTTTTCATCATGTAAGAAAAATCGTATTGAATAAAACGAAGTATTACTACTCCCAATAAAAACAGTATGCCTATCAGGGTAATTATTACTGCATTTATAATTAAAGTAATATCTTTAACCATTAAATTCTCAATATTCTTTTGATATTCTATTAGATTTTTTATAGATTTATCTTGCTCTGCAAAAAGCTTAGCTAGTTTTTCGACATCAGTATCAACTATATAAGCCACAGATACCGTAGAATTTATATCATTTATCTTATCTGTTAGTTCAGTAGCGGTGCTTTTCATAGGTGCCAAATTATTGCTATGTCTTCCTAGTGTCTGCTTGTCTATTTTGGTAAGATTATCCCCTAGCTCACCATAAAGCTTATTAAACTTTTTTATATTTACTTGTATTATGAGCTTATTTTTTGCATATGCATTTTTTAGAGTCTCATTCATTTTTGCAGATTCATCTTTTTCTACTTGAGTTTTTATATTTTCTATTACTGCTATAGGAAGCCTTGTTTCTGCATGAAGTACATTTATTTCATCTACCATAGCTCCATTTGCTTCATAATAGGTTTTTATTTGTGGCACTAAAATAAAATTAGATACAATAGCTACAATAGAAGCTATGCATACTAATCCTACACTAAATTTTATTATGTTTTCTATTTTTCTCATTGAGCACCCCCTATCAGATAGCTAAATTATTTTATAAAAAGTGTAACTCTACTAAATCAAACGTTTTATAAATTCTTTCATATTCTTTTTTCTATTTAAAATAAATGTTTTAAAATCTTTTTCTTCTAAGCTAATCCCATTGTCAATATAAAGCTCGGCATTACTAATTTTCTTATCTAAAGCCCATTTTGCCAGAGGTTTATCTTGCTTTGATTCATTAAGATGTCCGTTAAGCAGTTGCATATTAATCACACTATTCCAATTATTAGGGTTTATTGCAAAATCTAAATCTGCTTTATCGACTAATGTATTTATTTTCCCAGAGTAGAAAAGTGATGATGGATGAAGATGATCTTTATGGAAATTTTGGTTATAGTAATCTAAATTAGGATACAGTAATTGCAAAATATAGTATGCATCATTACTTTCATAGCTAGCTGTAAGTAATCCATCTATCAAATCATCGTCCATAGAATAGTTTCTAGCTGGATTTGTTTTAAATGCTTCCATTATTTTTTTTGATGGAAATTTACCTGTTTTATCTTCTCTTAGAACTTTTCTAATAGAAACTAGTACACTATCAGTTTGACCGCTAAAAATCGATTTAATAAAACTTAAATTAATCCATTTTCTAATATTTTCTTTATCTTGGATATCGTATGTAGCTTTTATGATATTTTTCTCTAGGTTATTATAGTAAATATAATAAATAATTGGTATTGCTGCATTTTTTGCTCTAAAAGTTTTATCATTATAGCCCAATTTTTCTATTAATTCAAATCCAGCTGTTATACTACTTTTTATTTTATCCCAGTTCTGTTCAAAAATTTGAACATTTGCATATCCAAAATTCTTCAATTGAAATTTTATATTTTCAACAAACAATACTAAACAGGTCTTTAAAATAAAATCTTTATCTATAATAAATCCAGGTCTTCCAAATGTGTATACTTTTGAAACTAAATCTTCTATTTCTTTTCTTGCATCAACCTTTTTCCAATTTGCAGCTGCAATTGACATTAATAAGTCAGAAAATGATAGTTGAGTTCCTCCACTATTAGTCCTAATAAATATTTCTAGCACTTTGTCTGGCTCTTGTTCTTCTTGTAAATAATAATTAATTAATCTTTCTGAATGAATTTTTTCATATAAGGTAACTAAAGTATCATATGCATACTCATTATTATCTAGTTTATTTTCATTTATGTATCTGTTTACTTTTTTCAACTCGTCTAGTTTCAATATCTCATTAACTTCAAACCAATTATATTTTCTCTCCGAATTTCCCATTCTTATTAAATCATTTTTAGAAAGAAATCTAAAATCATACATTTTTTGATTATCATACTGTTGATTTACTGGCTCTTCTAGATTTAGATATAATTTTCTAGTAGGAAGGTTTTCTTCATCATCACGCCACCATTTTCTTGGCATTTTAAATGCATAAGTACCTTTCAAACCAATATACAAACTCGTTAATCGTTGTTGTCCATCAATTACTGCTTCAAAATCATTTACTCCTGTAGTATCAATATCTAAGTTGTTTTCCATATAAAATTCTCTGTAGGCTTGAATAAATTGATAAAATTTATAGCTAGTTTTTATATCCTCATCAGATATTTTCCAAAACATAAAAGAATTTATGGGATATCCTCTTAATACGCTATCGAATAACATCTCAATCTGACTACTACTCCAAGTAAACTTACGCTGAATAGCTGGCAATAAATATTTCCTAGAATAAATATTGTTTATAGCTTCTTTGATTGTTATAGGATTTTGAAAACCACTAGACATGCTCTTTCCCCTTTGCATTTTATATTTATATTTTTTGTAAATATTCATTCTAGTTTCTGTGTTACGATAATTCTATCATAAGTTATTAGCAATTTTATATGCTTTAGTTCGTTTTTTGATAAAAAATTTGGTTCTTTTTGTACTTGTTTCTAATAAACTAATTTTGAAAGGAAGTTCGATGTTATGGAGCAAAAAAATTCTGCATGGATCATCGTATCAATTATTTTAGGAATATCCTTATTTGCATCAGCTTTGGTGTTAACACAAGGAATAAAGAGCATCAGATCATCTGGAAATGAAATTTCACTTAAAGGCTCAGCAAAGGAAGAGATTAAATCAGATTATGCTGTTTGGTCTGGATTATTTAGTTCAAACAATGTAGAATTACAAACTGCGTATCAGGATTTGGAATCTACCGCCCAGCAAGTTAAGGACTTTCTTATTTCAAAAGGATTTTCTGAAAAGGACTTAATCTTTTCAAGCGTAAGTACCATGCCTATAAATGCTATCATGCAAAATGGTATGTATTCAAACTCAATAGAAAGCTACAGATTATCACAAACTGTGGAAATCCGCTCTGATGATGTGGACAAAATTGCAGAAATATCTAGAATTTCTACTGAGCTGATAAATCAAGGAATAACCTTTGAATCCTATCCACCACAGTATTTCTACACCAAGCTAGCCGATAAAAAAATTCACATGATAGAGATGGCTACTCTAGATGCTAAAGCTAGAGCAGATGCTATGCTAAAATCATCTGGAAAATCAGCAGGGCAACTTAAGAGTGCATCTGTTGGAGTATTTCAGATAACCCCACCATATTCAAATGAAATCTCTGATTATGGTATTAATGATACTTCCTCTATAGACAAAGAAATTACTGCTGTAATTACTTGTACTTTTGAAATCAAGTAAAAAACAACAAATAATTATAAAACGTATTTTTTGATATTATCACAAAATTGCTAAAAGGAGTTATATAGAAATTTACTTTCTGATAACTCCTTTTAAATTAGCGTTCAAACGTTTAATTTTGTTATGTTTTTATAACTCTTCCTCCATGTATTACTTTTCCATTATCTAATTTCAGTTCCCAAAATACTGGAAATCTTTCACTGATTTCAACTTTTATAATTTCTGGAGCTGCGAAGCAAATCATCTGAAAATTAAGTTTATCTGCTATTTCAAATATAGGATCTAATACATGTTTTGCTGAAGCCTTACCAAAAGGATTATCTAGTACTAAAACTGTAGATGGATTTTCATTTCCTATATTTTTCTTCTTATAACTCATAATCATCATTATTACGAAAGTGTTTACAGAAAGAGTCTGTCCTCCTGAACCTTCAGGTAAGTCTCCTTCGCCTTTATTTATTGCTTCCCATGTTGTGTAATATTCTTCCCTAGCTCTGGCATATCTAAACTCGTTTTTTTCAGTCATTTTATATACAAGTAATGTTGGATATCTGCCTTGAAGCGCTTTAGAAAATAAAACCGTATCATCCATCAGCTCTTTGTATACTTTGTCGTCTATTTTCGAAATGTCTTCTTTCTTTTCTAAAATTTTGGATATAGCCTGGACGAAATATTCCTCTAGCAAGTAGATTATTTCAGCTTCTTCTTTAGGTAATCTTTCCATGCCTTTAAGTTTTACAAGCGGGAAAATATGACCTTGGTCATTTGTATAATTCATTGATGCAATCATGCTTTTTAATGAATCTATCATTCGTATTATATGTATAGATGCTCTACTTGTCCAGTTTTTCATAGCTTCTTCAGCTTTTTGTTTATCCTTAGATAAATTCATAAGTTCCTTTTGAAAATGGTTTTCCATACTAGTAAAAGAAATAAGATTACTTTTAAAATTTAATATATTTGCTTCTTTAATTGTAGATATAACTTTTTCTTTTAACTTATCTTCTTCTAATTTCAAGTTGATTTCTCTAATAAAATCGCTTCTTCTTTTTTCTCCATCGTCTATTTTTTCTTTAATTTTGCGTTCATTGTCATCAAATTCATTTAACCAATCTTGTATTATATTTTCTAAATTTTCCTTTATCCTTTCTTTTAAAGCAATATCTTCTTTACCTTTAGAAAAATCGAGAGTATATATTGATTTTATTTTAGCTATATTTATATCAAGCTTGGCTTTATAATCTTTATATTTCTCTAAACCATCGATGCATACTGAGTAAAATTTATTATTTAATTGAATATCTCTACTCACTATATCCATATCACTTTGAATATTTATTATAGCTACATCTAGATTCATCTCTGTATCTTGAATTTCAATAAATACTACTGATTTTTTATGCTTATCATATATTTGATTTTCTTTTGCTTCTAATTGCTGTTTAAATGCCAAAATACTCCCTCTACTTGTATCATAGCTTGACTTAATACTGCTTCTATCAATTTCTAGGTTACCAAGTATGATTTTTAGCTGACTTATTTTTATTTGAATTTCATTTAGAGAATTCTCTAGCCTAGGATAGTCCTTCCAATCTTTACTTATCTTATTTAAATCATCGATATGCCTTTTCAGTTCAAGATTTAGATGCTTTATATCCTTGTCTAGTAATGCTATGTTATTATTTTTACTAGAAATATCTTCTTCTAATATTTTTCTTTGATTTACTAGGCTCATGATGGCAATATTTTGTATAAGTAAAGTTGGAATTTTATCAGTAAGTTCACTAGTTCTTACCCCAAATTCATAGGATGCTTTATTAAAAATATCTTTTATCTGCTTTATATCATTTTCAATTTCTAGCTTCCATTTACTGTATGAATCTTTAATCATGCTTCTTTTGCCTTCTACATCTTCTATGCTTAATTCAACTTCTCTTTTGCCTTTTTCCAAATCTAATATGTCTATTTTTATTTTATCTACTATTATTTTTTCCTCATAAAGCTCTTTACTTTTATTTAGATATGACTTCATTTCAATTATAGATTTTTTTGAGTCCACCAGCTTTTTATCTTCCTCTTTCAATGCGTATCTTACCTGATTTAAATTATTGTCAATACTGAGCTGCTCTTGCTTTTTTATCCTGATTTCATCTATTAAACTTTGTTTTTCCTCTTCATATTCCTTTAACAGAGTTCTAAGCTCTAAAGTAGTCTTTGTTCTTAAAATTATATTTAAGTCCTGCTTTATTTCTGACATTTTTAAAATATCATTTTTAATGCTAATTTGAATCTCCGTCATTTTACTCATTTCACTTGTTAGTTCCTCTTTCCAAGTGATATAGTCATTCTCATCAATTAGCTTATATGCCTTATTTACTAAAGTTTTAATAAGATTATTTTTTCCCTTCATTTCGGAGCGAATATAAATAGGCACCATATTATTTAAGAATATTGATTTATCTATATTAGTTTCGATAAGCTGCCAATCTTTCTCACTTCCAATTACAACTGAATATATAAAGCCAGGATAATCATTTAATATCGTAAGCTTGGCATCATCATCAAGTTCTTTAATAAATTCGCTTCCTGTCTCAACATGTATGCCTAGGTTTTCAACCATTTCTTTTACAAGAGTTATGTCTTTATTTGCAATAAAAAAATCGTATTTGTTCAATGCTCTATCTATATTCTTTTCCCATATCAGCCTTTGTATTTCTTCTAATTTATGATTTTTTTCTTTTTCTTTATTTTCTATTTCTTCTAACTTTTTACTGAACCATAAATTGTTTCTTAGGCTGCCATCGTTATTTTCTAATAAAATTTTAGATAATTTTTTAACTGTTTCTTTTTCAAAAGCTTCTTGTTTTAGTATTTCTTGATTTAATTTATCCATTTGGATTTCATATTCTTCAAGCTTACTTTCTAGTATTCCTATACTAGTATTTAGCATAAATAATCTTTTATTATAATCTTCTTTTTCTTCTGTATATTTTTCTATATTTTCTTGAATATCATTTTGAATTCTATTTAAATCTTCAAGAATTCGTTCTGGAAATTCAAGACTTAGTAAACTATACTGACTTTCTAATTTAAGTTTATCTTTTAATAGGTCTTTTTCTTTAAAATCAAATTCAATTATTTTTTTATCTAGTTCTTTGATTTTGAGCTCGTAATTATTCTTTTTATTTTTATATTCTTCTATAGCTCCCTGAACATAATTAATATAGCTTTCATAGCTTCTTTCATTTTCTTTCCATATAGCCACATTTTTTTCCCACTCTAATTCTATTGCATTGTCTAATGACTTTGCTTTATCTTTTATGTCTTTAATATCTAGGTCTTCAATCAAACTCTCTTTTTCTTTTGTTTTAGCTACGAGGCTTTGCTCAGTTTGTTTTTTCTCATAAAGTAACTCATTTATTTCATATAATTTTAGGGATTCTTTTTCTGCTTTTATTGTTTCTTCTTTCTCACTAAGCTGCTTTTCTAATTTCTTGACTTCATTTTCTTTTGATATTAACTTTATTCTTTGCTGATTATACTCAAGATTATCTTTTTTAAATGCCAGTTCATATTTTTCATCTTCTGCCCTTTTTAAATCAGTCTTTAGTTTTTCTAACTCCTGAGCAACAAAATTTTCTTCCTCTTTTAGGGTGAAATATATATTATTGCCCTTTATTATCAATCTATTTTTTCTATCTATATATCTAGAGCCTGCATCAGCATTTGCTATAAGAGGTTTTATATATTCTTGTAGATTTTTATATGAACTCTCACGTTTGATTAATACTGGCAAATCTTTCGTGATTGATAGATTGCTTTTAAACATCTCAATCAAGTTATTTTCACCGTCATGAATATAATTTCGTATATTTTCACTAATTGCAGGCAAGATGATTTTATCGAAAATAGATTTATTGTCATTTGCTCCAATAAAATAATCTCCTACTCCTCCTTCAGATTTATTAATGCTTTTTAGATTAATCCACTCACTTCTATAAATCCCTCGGTCTTCTAAATAGCTATAGTATGGGCCATCTTTTTTTCTAGCACTAGACTGACTATATTTCGTAAATATACGCTTATTGTCATCTATAAACTTCTCTAAAGTTTCAAGCTCTACTGCTTTTTTGTTCTCCAAGTCGTATAATGGTAGATTTTCTACTGTAAAATATCCATCATTTTCATGCTCATATGTATATAAAAAATAATTTAGTCCTGCACTTTCTTCTTCATCTGAACCTGTGTTTTTTATTGAAGATTTAAATGCTATCCCATTAATAAGTCTTTTTTCTGGCACCGTGTCTAATACCCATTCTAAAACTACATGAAATGTGAAAGAATGTAAGTTTTTTCTTTGGTCATAAAACATACCAATAATCTTATTCCCATTGCTTTTTCCCCACTTAGTTTCAGGTAGTAACAGCTGAAAAATAAGCTGCATCATTACTCCCTTTCCTCCACCATTAAATAATGTAAATAAGGTATGATCTGCTTTACCATCTTTAGTCAAGTCAAAAATCGAATTTTCATGTTCTTTTCTAAGTCCATCGTATTTACATCCAGTAAGCCTAATTTTAGATAGTTTTGGCATCTTCATCCTCCTTTTTATATTTAATCAGCTCTTGAATTTCCTCGTATCTATCTCCCCCATGATAAAGATTTTCAAGCCGTTCATATAATTCATATTTAGGAATAATTCTATTTTCCTCTTCTAAAGCTATAATTAAATTTTCTTGCACTAAAGGTTTAAGAGCTTCATGAATAAACCCTAGCCTAGTCTGCGATGAAAGGCTAAACCCAGCTTTATCTTTCAATTCTTTGGAATGCGACATTTCAACTGTCCATAGATAATGTATTTCATCTATTGCAATTGCAAATTCTTTAGAAAAGCTATCTTCTTTTTCACTTCTTTTTTTCCACGAGTCCAAGGTGTTTGTTATTAATTCTTCTAGCTTATAATAGGATATACCAGAATCTTCATATTTAAAGAAAATATCATTATCTCTATCTATTTCAGATAGAAAAACACAGATTATTATATTAGCTAGATAGAAATGTTTTTTCCTATAGAGTTTATTGTATTTTTCTTTCATTTGTGTATATGTAGTTGCAAAAATAGAGCCTTCTCCTCTTGAAACCAGATGAAGATTTTGCCTAGTACTAAGAACAGTTAACCCGCCCTCTTCTGCCATATTTTTTACAATTTCGCTTATAGCATTGTTTTCATAATATTCATTTGCAAGTACATCACTTGAAGGCACAATCTTCTTATCTAATAAATAAAAAAATAATTCACTTGCTTTTTTTATATCTTCACTGGTATAGCTCATATCTTCACTCCTCTAAATAAATGGTATATGGAGAGATGAATAGTTCTTTTCATGAAAAAGGTTCATTTGTATCTTCTATTTTGGATAAAATTTTCTTTCCATCTAATGTTATAAATATAGGATTTTTCTCACATAGCTTTTTATACAGCTTTAATCTTTCATCATCACCATTGTGATTCACATCTAATTTAAGGCTAGAAATCACAAACATCATAAATAAATCTATATTTTCATTTTGACTGAGCCATTTTGCTTTAGCCTCTTCATTTTTTTCATTTAATTCGAGTATAGAAAATTTCCCTTTTTCAACTAGTGACATGAATACTTCTTCATAAAGCTCTACTAATAAATCCCAGTCTATTTCTCTAAATTTCCAATCTTCCTCAATAAAATCATCTATCTTGGGTTTTAGAGTTTTCTTATGTTTTATATTTTGCTCAGCCCATGCCCAATCAAGAGGATAAATGAAATCTTTTTTTGGTGAAAATAAAGGTGCTATTATTTTTTCAATGTCATCTATATTATTTAAACCATTTTTTACAATATTATTTTGCCAGATATCCTTTTTAAAGCTAAAGCTAGAAATATTCCAAAAACTTTCTGGATATTTCACTCTTATTTCTAGCTCAAGTGCTAAATTTTCCATAACATGCTTTGCTAAACTATCATGTAATAACCTTGCTCGCTCTAATTTTTCAAACATTCTTTCTGCTTCTATCTTTTTTTCATCTGGTAGACTGTTGTATCTATTTTTCCAAGAAAACATATTTGCAAAAACTTTTTGTTCCTCTTCGAATTGTTCTTTAATTTCATCCTCTGACTTTTTTCCTCTTATATTTCTATCAAAAAATATATTTTGCGGTTCTCTTATGATCACTGTTTTATATTCTTTTTCTCTGTTTATAAGAGTCTTTACTCTAGCTATTAGGTTGTCTATGCTATTTTTTGCCTTAGAAAAATTTCCTGTTTTTATCAATTGAAGTGTGTAGAACTGCTCTAAATCAAATCCAAATTCCTCTAAAATTTCTCTAGTAATAAAAACCATTTCTTGGCTTTCCTCAGTTAACATGTAAACTGTAGAGCCGCCTTGTTCCCACCTGCTATGTTCTCTATCAACTTTAAAATATCTAAATATATAGTCCTGCTTACTCCCTTTTGATTCATCATAAATCCTAGATTTAAATCCTTCCTGTTTTGTAGGGTCTCTATACCAAAGAGTTCCGTCTACTATTCTTTCAACTATTTCTTGCGTGTAGTTCAGCTTCATAGTGGCTAGAATTTTTTCAGTGATAAAAATCATATCATTTCTAGTTCTATTACTATCCTCACTGAGTTCTTTTAGAAAAATATTTTGAATTAGCAAAAAGCTAATTTCATATGCGTACTCATTTAGTTCTCCTATATCCATACCTGAACCAAGCATACGAATAATTTGAAGTTTTTTCATTCTGTTAAAAAATCCTTTTTCGATAATCATGCTCTCACCTTCATCAAATATTCATAGTCTATTAGTTCTTGTGGCACTCTAAAATCATTGCTCCAAATCTCAGTTATTTTTTCTAATTTAGAACTTTCTAAATATGGCTTCATATCTTGTAAAAAAGCCTCTAAATAAATTTCGTTTTTATTTTGACCTTCAGCTGGATAGTTTCTAGTGCAGAGATTTAGTAAATTTTTATAGGCCTCATATTGCAAGCTTATATTCAAATCTTTGTATTTATCTTTTAGTCTGTAATATATACCTAATCCCTCAGCATCTATATCTCCAAAATACAGTATCTCCACTTCCAAAGAGTCTGTTATTTCGTCGATAAACGATAGGCTATCTTCTATCTTCTTACCTTCTCCATATATAATCGCATCTGGTACAAACCCAAAAATATCTCCCATAACTTGCGCAGCTCTTTTATATGTAAAGAAGGTAGAATGATTTTCTAATATTATTACTTTTTTAATATGTTCTACTCCTTTATTCCAATATATAAACATTTCACCATATTTTTTCATTTTTAAATCTTCTCTAGTTATTTTTAATCGGTTTAATATTCCATACTTGCCTTTAGTAATATCCTTTTTATTTTTAAGATATTTTTCATCATAAAAAAGCTCTAATGAGCGTTCTTCTATACTTGCCCATTCTCTTTTATCTCTTGATACTAAAAATTTATAAATATTTTCTATATACTCCCATTCTACATCAGTTTGATAAGATGGATTTTTGATGTAATAGCTAAAATCTAGATAGTTAGATAATTTAAGGATTTTTGACTTATCCCAATTAGGATTATTTACCTGTGATAATATCTGCCACTTAGTTTTTAATGGCGGATTATATCCATTGTACATAGACGAAGCTATCTCTTTAATAATATTATTTTCTTTTAAAAGCACCATTTGACTATAAAATGCTTTATAGCCTCCGTGCTTTAAATATGTTTGATTATCTTTATAATTTGCCATTATATATTTTTCTAGAGATTGCAAATCAAATCTTTTTTTATTTTTATTTCTATATTCTAATAAAAACTTATTGATTATTTTCTCCATGATATCTCCTTAATCTTCGTCATAACTTAATATAATTCTATCATAAGTTATAAGGATTTAAATTGAATTTATAAACTAGCAAAGATAACTAAAGCTACTTTTCTATTAGAATAAACATAATTAAAATTCCTTGTCGCTATATATAATTTAGTATAAATAATAAAGAATCCTAGATTATTTTATCCATTTACATTTCTGTAAAGGTTAAACCATCTAGGATTTATAATTTTAGATTATATTTTCAAAAATACTACTTTTTAAATTAGAATCATAATGAGACCACATGCTGATTATTTTAATTGTTTTTATATCCTCTAAAATTTGGTACACAAGTCTATGCTGTATATTAATTCTTCTCGAGTATGCTCCCTCAAGGTCACCAACTAATTTTTCATATGGTGGTGGAGATTGATAAGGATTAAGTCTTAATATATCAATTAATGATTTAGTTTTTTTGTCAAGATTGGTTGATTTTAACTTTGGAATATCCTTTAGTGCCATTTTGTCATAAACAATTTTATACATTACCAATCGACCTCGTCTTCTGCTACACATTCATCTACAGAGGTATTTATACTGCTCATGATTCTTTCCCTCATATTCGGAATTGAACAAAGATATAAAGTCTCCATTAAACCATTATAGTCTTCTTCACTTATTATAACTGCATTTCCATCTTTTGTACTTATATTTACTGGTTCATTATATTTTATGGTCTGTTCTAAGATATTGAATAAATGTTTTCTAAAATTAGTGACATTCGTATTAATCACATCAAGCACCTCCCATTCTTATGTACATTATACCGTACAGTTAAAAAATGTCAATTATTAACTTATATATGTCTATATTGTTCCTATATCGGAACAATGTAAACGTTCTTGTACTATTCGCAATAAAAAACAGGCTAGCATAAACTCATGTTTTAGCTAAACCTGTTTTTTTATTTCAATATTGATTTATTCATATTCTAAAAAAGCTGTTCCTTTTGAAGCTAGGTCTTGAAGCTCTAGGCTTACTATTTTTCTGAAATCCAAACTTCTTTTTTCATCTGTAAAGCTTGCTCTTATTTTAGCTAAAGCTTTGCCCTCAGCTTTAAATTTTATTATATCTTCATCAGTCAAATCATCATAAGTTCTTTTTAGGATTATAAGTCCTGACACAATGTAGAATAGTTTTATTCCTCTTTCTATTTGTTCTCCTACTACTACAGCTTTTTTCATAGTTCTATAATTAGACTTTAGATTATTATTATATAGATATTCTAAGCCACTTATTATATCCCTAAATTCTTTTGCTGTTTCAAAACGATGATTTTTACTTGCCTCTATCATTTTTTTCCTAACTACAGATATAAAATTAGCATTAGCTTTTTCATTTCCTAAAATTTCAATTAAAGATGCTCTATTTTCTAGAAATTCCTTATCATTCATTTTTATAGGAAATACACTGTAATCAAATATATAGCTATCACTAGCCTTTGTTATAGGATAAATGTTTTCAAGCTGTTTTAATAGTTGATTTACAAATGAGCGACCTCTATATGGTCCATAGCTGTCAAAGGGCTGTTTTTCAGAGTATATTAGCAATGGCTTTTTTCTACTGTCAGTTCCTACATTTAAGTAGAAATAGTTCTGGTGATTTTTAAACTGAACGTTATATATCGGCTTTAGCTTTTTTATCAAAGCACATTCAAGTATCTGAGCTTCCATATGAGTATCAGTAATTATCCAGTCTACATCTTTTAGATTATGCACCATTCTAATTATTTTCTCTGGTTTTTCACCTTTAGTAAAATAGCTTCTTACTCTAGCTTTTAGGTTTTTACTTTTTCCAATATATACTACCCCATCATTTTTGTCCTTCATCAAGTATACGCCTGGACTTTGGGGTAGATTTTTCAGCTTATTACTCAGCAAGTTCCAGCGCTATCTTCATCATATTGGTAAATGCATTTTGTCTTTCCTCAGATGTTGTAGCTTCATGAGTTGCTAGGTTATCAGACACTGTAAGAAGGCAAGCTGCATTTTTTCCAAGTACCTTTGCATTATGGAAAAGTGCAAAAGCTTCCATCTCTACAGCCACGCATCCATGCTTTGAGTATATTTCCTTATACTCATCAGAAGTTTCTCTATAGAAAACATCAGATGAATGTATTCTTTCTACGTGCATAGGAATTCCAAGCTCATCAGCATAGGTTCTTAGCTTATCGTTTAGTTCCTTGCTTCCTTCTATTACATCCTTAGTGTATCCACCTTGAACCTTTGCATAACTTGACTCACTCCATGCATCTTTTGCTAGTATTACATCATATAGGTTTACATCTGCTGTATATCCTCCGCAAGAGCCTATTCTGATTATATTTTCAACCTCATAAAACTTATATAGCTCATATGAATAGATTCCTATGCTAGGCATACCCATTCCACTTGCCATTACTGATATTCTTCTTCCTTTGTAGGTTCCAGTATATCCTAGAACATTTCTTACTCCATTGAACTGAACTACATCTTCTAAAAATGTATCTGCAATAAATTTCGCTCTTAAAGGGTCTCCTGGCATAAGAACGGTTTTCGCTATTTCCTCTTTGCTTTTAGCTTCAATATGTGGTGTTGGTATCATTTTTTGTTTCCTCCTAATAAATTTCTAATTGCAAAATATATTATACCAAAAACAAATAAATTTATCTAAATTAATCTAACTATCTATAGAATTGCTAAATAGCATGCTGATATATTTATTCGTCAATTTTTGGAATTCATCATCTTCAGTTATTTCACAACTTTGATCTTTACTATCATTTTCAAATTTGAGTTTTTGCATGTGCATATGGATTTGCTCCATTTTATAATCCAGCTGAGAAATCTGATCTGCTGCATCTTTTAAATCGTTTTTTAAGTTCTCTGGTATTTCTTTATCGTATTTATAGTATATTTTATGCTCTAAACTCGCCCAAAATTCCATAGCTATAGTTCGAATTTGTACTTCTACAAAGGCTTCCTCAACTCTATCTGACATAAAAACAGGTATTTTTAGTATCATATGAAGACTCTGGTAGCCGTTTGGCTTTGGATTTTTTATATAGTCCTTGTATTCTACTACCTCTATATCTCTTTGGTTTACTAGCATTTTTGATACACTGTAAATATCTGATGTAAATGAGCAGATGATTCTTATTCCAGCTATATCTAGCACATTTTTTCGAATTGAATCTATAGTGAATTCATACCCTCTTCTATGCACCTTGTTTATTATGCTTTGAGGAGTTTTTAGCCTAGATTTTACATGCTCTATTGGGTTGTATGAATGAACATATTGAAATTCCTGCTGGAGTATACTGATTTTAGTATTTATTTCCTCCATTCCAAATTTATAATACATCATATATTTAGTTAGAGTTTTTTGGAGATTTTCTATTTCTTCTAGTTGTTTATAGTTATTGCATTCAACCATAAATTCCTCCCAAACTTCATTTTTTATGCAACCGTTTTCCTTTAACTATTATACCCAATGCTAGTCATAAAAATCTAATAATTCATATCAAAGCTAAGAAAAATACTTGCCATTATTTAGTTTTAATAGTCGGTATTTGTAAATGGTCTTTGATTCAAATGAAATAATCTATCTACTTTTTCTGTGAGGTTTTTATCGCTTATACTTACTATTCCAAGCCTTACCATAGGAGCAAAATCAGCGCTTCCCATAAATAATGAAGATATATCTGACAGCTTAATTTTTATTTCTAAATCAGAATCAATATTCTCACTTTCAAAGCTCCAAGAGCTATATAAATTCGATTCATCTGAACTAAATAAAATAGCAAAGCTATGATTTTCATCTTTGAATTCATCATAAACTGTAAAGCCTGTTTTAATATTTTCTACTGGGAATTTTCTATAGCTAGTTTTCTCTACAAAGCTTTTTATATCAGGTATTTTGTACATATTTCCCATAGCTGAGATATTCGTTTGGATGAAGCCGTAGTTAATATAATTGCCTGAGGTATCCTCTGGTGAGTCAAGTAAATGATAGAAATCAGCTTCCCCAGTTCTTATGACTATATTTTGAGCCAAATCCGCCTGCATGCGAAGTCCAGCTAATAGCTTCTTAAGAACCTCTCCATCACTATATACCAGCTCTGATACTATCATTGAATTTAATGTATAGTTCACTTCACTATCTCTTGTAAAGCAAAATGCAACATAGCCTTTTAATTCCTCTGCTTCAAAATAACCTATTCTTCTAGTTTCATCGTCTTCATTTATTTCTCTAATTTCCTCTTCAAATTTACATACTGCACCATGATAGCTACTTACAAAGCTCGAATAACAAGAAATCACTTTATCAATTTCATCTTTTTTTATTAGTCTTAGATTCGATATATCCTTGCAAGATGGAAGCTGCAAAGTAGGTATTCTATATTCGTCTAGCTTTGTTCCATAGCCATATCCCATTTTTCTATAGTATTCTATCCTAAAGGGGAGAAGCATAGAGCAAAGTCCACCAGAGCTTATAGTATAGTCTTCAAAGAATTTCACCATATCTCTAGCTACACCTTTTTTCTTATGAAGTGGATGAACTGCTAAAGACATAAGCCCCGTAGCCTTGTTCATTTGACCAAATAGATTAATATCAAAATCTATTAATTTCATAATCGATATAAGCTCACCATCTTCAAATAGACCATAAAAATTCACATGGTCATATTCTAGTAGTGACTGCATATTGCGATTATAATATTTATCGTAGCACTCCTTTGAAATATCCTTGCCTGCTGGATATGCATTCAGATAGATATCCACATAGGTATCCATATCATCTGGCATTAATCTTCTTATAGTTCTTTTACTATTTTTGCTCATTAGTCCCACTCCTATCTGAAATCATTTAGTAAAATAAACGATTTTATTTACATGATACTCTATTATAGCAATATAAATCTACTACATCCTTTTCAAAAATCAGACTCAGCTATTCCTCCCTTAATTATAGTATCTAAAATAATATCAAAAAAAGAAATGCTCCTTTATAATTAGAAACATTTCTTTTTTATTTCTATTTTCTTTTTAATTGAATTGGAGTACCATAGGCATTTTTATAATAATTTGCATTTAGCTTAATATCCAATACATTCTTCAAACTATTATCTTGAAGATTTGAAATAATTTTCTCTTTATTTTTGTTATTTTCCATAGGGTTTATTGTATTTATTAAACCATTAACTATTGATTCAAAGTAATGATAAGGGAATCCAATTCCAAGTTCATTTTCATTCCATTGTGCAACACACCTCGTCCCAGAGCACAGCATGGATATATTCATAGAATTAGTTTCAAATGGATATGAGGTGCACTCTTGACAAATAGCACACATTCCAGCCATTTTTATATTTTTCAACTGTCCAAAATTATATGCATATCCTTGAATGATTCTCATAGCATTAAATGGTGTTGTAACTACTATGACAATATCTGGCAAATAAGTCACATAACTTTCTAGTGGCTTGATTTCTACACCTTTACATATATGTTTACAATAAACCATATCGTTAGCTACAGATTTGCTTATGCATAAATCTTTATATACACCTAATTTAGCATGTCTGCTACCAGAGCTTACTTCATCGCTGACTGGAATAAGTCCTAAAGCTCTTGATGCTGCTATGCAGCTTGCATGCTCTGCATCCATTTTATAACTCATTCCATTACTTGCATTTCTTACTGCAGTACAATAAGCTAACCCATTTTTATGTTCAAAAGAATCACATTTATCATATTCAGATTCTGACAGTAAAAATTTTATTCCAACTGCTTTTCTATCAAAATCGAGTATAGACTCAAATATTTTAGTTATTTGGTTTTCCATATCTTATAAGCCCTCAATATTATTGTATATATTCGTACAATCCTCCATAATGTTCATCAGCAAATGCTTTTACTTCATCACTTCTAAATGCTTCAACTAAATCTTTTGTCCATTGCTCATTTGCATTTTCTTGCTTAACTACTACTCCTTGAGGATAATTTTCTGGATGTTGGTCTCTTATCAAATATGATTTAAAATCTTTATCTGCATTTTTCATGTGGCTAAAGAAAGCTACCGCTGCATCCATGTCTTGTAAAGAACGCACTGTTTGAGTCTGATCCATCTCAACAAATTTATAATTCTTAGGATTAGATTCAATATCTAGGATTGTGTATTTATCAACGCCATCTTTTAACTTTAATAAACCCGCATCACTAAATATTCTAAGTGCTCTATCCATATTCATTGCATCATTCATTATAGAAATTGATGCTCCTTCTGGCAACTCATCTATACTTTTATATTTTTCAGAATAAACTCCCATACCTACTGAAAAAACGTGTGGCTCAATCATAACTAAATCTGCATTATTAGCAGAATTAAAATTTTCCATAAATGGTTTATGTACTACAAATAATGAGTCAACGCTTCCATCATTAGTTGCAACCATTGTATTAACGTTATTATCGAACAATTGATAAGTTACGTTGTATCCTTTTGCTTCCATTATAGGAACAACTGCTTCAACTAAAGCTTGAGTGGTTTCAGCACAAGCAATTTTAATATCCACTTTCTCACTTTTTACCTCTTGTACTTCATTAGTTGATTGTTCTTCTGGCTGTTGATTGCTACATGCAGATAAAGAAAATACTAATACCATAATACATAATAAAGATAATATTTTTTTCATTGATAAACTGCTCCTTCTATTTTTTTATTTTTCTATATACTAATTCTCCAATCCCTTGGATAATCAATACCATAATAAATAATATAACCACGATAGCATACATCATTAAATCATCAAATCTCTGGTATCCATATGTAAGTGCTACCGCCCCTAGTCCTCCTGCCCCTACTGCTCCTGCTAAAGTTGTACTCGCTAAAAAAAGTATAGTAGTAGTTGTCAAGCCAGCAACTATAGACGGTAAGGCTTCTGCAAACATAACCTTTATCATTATCTGAGAATCAGAAGCTCCAAAAGATTTTGCCGCTAATATAAGGTTTTTATTGACCTCAAGCAAGCTTGCTTCTATGTATCTCGCAATTACTGGAAATGCTGCAATTGTCAATGGAACAATAGCTGCTTTTTCTCCTACTGATGTTCCAACTAAAATTCTAGTAATAGGCGATATTGCAACAATTAGTATTATTACCGGAAAAGATCTAATCATATTAATTATAAAATCCAATGCCCTATATATTCTTTTATTTGGCTTTAATCCATACGGTGATGTTATAACTAAAACTACAGCCACAATACTTCCTATCACAAGTCCAAGAATCATTGAAAAAAAGAGCATTCTAAGGGTTGCAAATAGCGCTGGAAGAATTACTTTAGGCAAATATTCAAATAATCTAGTATCTGAAAAATTGATAAACATTATTTAGCTACTCCCTCATCATATTTTCTGTAATCAACTCATAATCTATTTTTTTTGATGAACAGTATTTTAAAGCTGATTCTATTTCATTGTCATGAACACTTATATATAAATGACCAAAGCTTTTATTTTTATATTGCTCAATATTTGCAGAAACAATGGATAATTTAGTTTTATTTTGTGTAGAAAGCTCCCAAATGAAATTACTTTGAACATCATCATTTCTAGCAGATAGCTTAATTATTTTGTGATTCTTAGGTATTGTTAGAATTTTTTTCCCTATAAGTTCATATAAAGCTTCTGACTCTTTTAAAAAAATATCTTCCACCGTATTATTTGCCACTATTCTTCCTTTTGAAATTATAGCTGCTCTATCACAAATATTTTTAATTACATCTACCTCATGTGTTACTAATACAATAGTTATCCCCATTTCCTTATTAATATCTGATAACAAATTTAAAATTGAATCTGTAGTATTTGGATCTAATGCAGATGTTGCTTCATCACATAATAAAATCTCCGGATTTAAGGACAGCGCTCTTGCAATTGCAACTCTTTGCTTCTGTCCCCCAGATAATTCACTTGGCATTGAGTTTTTTTTATATAAAATTCCAACCAATTCTAATAAAGCTTCTGATTTTTTCTTAATTTCCATCGGAGAATAGTTCCAGCATTCCATTGGAAGTGCAACATTTTCTAAAACATTTCTTCTACTCATTAATGCAAAATCTTGAAATATCATTCCAATTTTTTTTCTAAAAACTCTTAAATCATTTTTTGATATATGTTTCAAATTTGTATCTGCAACTAATAATTCTCCAGAATCAAAATTTTCTAGCCCGTTTATGCATCTTAGCAATGTAGATTTACCTGCTCCACTCTGTCCCATAAGTCCGTAAATTTGCCCTTTGGATATATTCAAATTTATATCTGTGAGGATATTGTCCATATCATATGATTTATTTAAATTTTTTATTTTTATCATTAAAATTTCTCCCAAATATAAAGTAAATCAATTAATACAATTAGAGTTATAAATACATTTTTTATTGTATATTGTATAATTTCCTCAGTCCAATCGATATTTTCTATTTATACTATTAGAAATATATATTAGCTTGTATTTTTGTTATTAATAAAATCTAAGAAATCTATATACTATTGACATGAAACTTTTATTAATCGAACTTCTATTTCTATAAATAAAAAAGAACTGATTAAAAAACACTTAAATGCCTTTTAAATCAGTTCTTTAATCAAGTCTCATATTAAATCAATCATCATTATAAACTGCTCTTAGCTCATTATTTTCAAAATATAGGTTTTGTAACTTTAGCTCTGAAGATTAGAATGAAGTTATAAATTGTAATCTTATTTAATAACATCTTTAACTCTGCCCACTATTCCACTTTCTAGCATTACCTTAATACCATGAGGATGATTAGCTGAATTGGTGAGGATTCTTTTAACAACCCCTTCAGTTAATATTCCTGTTTTTTGGTCTTGCTTTTGTACTACCATAACTTTTGATCCAATTTGTATATTAGTTCTTTGTGTTCCATTCATATTTAAAATTCCTCATCTCACAAAATTAGCATTATGATATCATTTTTGTAGTTTGGCAAAATTTTATAATGCTGTGTATATCTATTTTACTATAGTTTACCTTTCTCATCACTAAATACTTATTGACAGTTATTAATCTTATAACTATAATTATAGATAAATGCAGTCTGTAATATCTTTTTTGGAGGAAAATCATGAAGTATACAAAAGCAACAAATTATGCTTTGCATATTATGACCTATTTTGTTTCGCAGGATGGGAAGGAAAACTTTAGCCTTTCTCCACTAGCAAGCCATATGAACATTTCTCCTACCTATCTTTCTAAAATATTAACCCAGCTTGTTAAAGCAAATCTTATTCAATCTTCACCCGGAGTCAATGGCGGGTATAGTCTAAGAAAACCTAAATCTGAGATTAGTTTTTATGACGTAATTCAAGCTATTGAAGGTAGTAACGCATTATTTACCTGCGAATTAAATGAAGACAACTTATGCAAAATTGAGCTTGCTATGCAAGAAGCAGAAGAAAAAATGGTGACATATCTTAAGGAAAAGCTTATTTTAGATGTTGCTAATGTTTAAAATACTAAAGCAGTGAATCATACTGCTTAATTTTTTAAGACAATTGTAGATATTTACACTCTGTATTATATATCATTAGGAGGTTTATATGAATAATATAAAAAAATCGCACGATGGAGATCAAAAGTTTTTAAATAAAATTGCATTTTTAGAGAGTAAGCAAAGAGAAAGACTCCTTCCTCCTGAAGTGCTAATAGATGAAATGCCTATAAAAGAGAGTCATACTCTACTGGATATTGGTGCTGGTTCTGGTTTTTTTACTATTCCTATGGCAAAAAAGACTAAAGAAACAGTTTATGCTCTTGATTTTGACAGCCGTATGCTAAATGTCATATCGGAAAAAGCTATCAAAGAAGATTTGCAAAATATCAAGCTCATTGAGTCTACTATTGAAGCATTATCTTTAGAAGACGAAAGCATTGATTTTGTCATGGCATCACTTATACTACACGAAGTAGAGTCATTATCAAAAGTACTTTCAAAGCTTTATGAGGTAACTAAAATAGGAGGCCATCTACTATGCCTCGAGTACGAAAAGGACGAGAAAATAATAGAAGGACCTCCTATGGATATACGAATATCATCAACTGACCTTGAACAATCACTGCTTAATTCTGGATTTAAATCTACAAAAATCACTAGAATCAATGATTCAATATATACTATCTTAGCCAAGAAATAATTCTCTATTAAGCTTTCTTCCTCACTGGAATCCAAATTTGACTTTTATATTTTGGATTTCCAGTGTCGGGATTTTCATTCCATAAAATTTCTGGTCCTACCACGGTCTCGTAGCCTGAAGAAGGAAACCATTCTGAATATATTCTTCCCCAAACATCCTGCAAAGTCTCTGGAAACGGTCCAATTGCTTCAAATACTGCCCAAGTTCCTGAATTTACATTTAATACATCAAAGGAAGCAGTGTCATCGCTATTACTAGCTACTCCAATATAATGATCGAGCTCACCTTTTCCTTCCATTCTTTCTTCGGAAAAATTTGTGGATGCACTTATTATTCCTAGTGGTTCGACATTTGAAATTGATTTAAGCTGCTTTATAATTTCTGGTGTTAAAAGGCTCGTCATATCTGCAATTTCAGGATTTATACCTTTAAATACCATTGACACTCTTTTTTTAAATCCCACTATTTTAAATGATTGTTTCTCTACGATTTTGTAATTCATTTCATTTCCTCCTTTAATTGATAGCTGGAAGGTCATCTTCGGATACGCTTTTATTTGAGCATCTTCTTTTCTAGCTTCTGAAGGCAATATTCCGTGTAGATTTTGAAAAGCTCTACTAAATGAATCCGCCGAAATGTATCCATATTTTACGGCTATATCGATAATTCTTAAATTCTTGTTCTTTAATTCAATCGCTGCTAAAGTTAGCCTTCTTCTTCGAATATACTCTGCTAAACTTATCCCTGCTAAAAATGAAAACATTCTCTTAAAATGATATTCTGAGCAAAATGCTATTTTAGAAATTTTACTATAATCGAGCTCATCAGTTAAATTTTCTTCAATATACTCTAGAGCTTTATTCATGCTCGTCAAGGTATCCATAAAACGACCTCCTTTCTATATCAATATTATCAAAAGCAAGAAAATCAAATCCGACAATATATGCACATTTATGTCGCATACATCCTAGAGCTAATTATTATTTCAAGGTTTCTTTTATAACTCTTAGCATATTTTGGTGTGTCAATTTTTCTAGCTGTGTTTCACTCCATCCATTGTTTTTTAATGCATCAAATAATTTTGGCATTTCGTGAGAACCACTTATTTCTAAGTTGCCTTGTATTCCATCAAAATCTGAGCCTAGGGCAATTACATCTTCTCCACCTATATTTTTAATATAGTTTAGATGATTTATCATAAGCTCTATTTTACTATGTGTATTTGTAATATCTTTAGCTAAAAACTCTGGTGCAAAGTTTAGACCTATAGCTCCACCTTTTTCTGCTATTATTTTAATCATTTCATCTGTAAGGTTTCTATTATGTGGTGATAGTGCTCTTGAATTTGAATGAGATGCTACAAAAGGCTTCTTTGCTATGCTTGCTACATCATAAAACCCTCCATCTGAAAGATGTGAAACATCTACAAGCATACCTATTTCATTCATGTATTCTACAGCTTCAAATCCATAATTTTTCAGTCCTTTTTGCATTATGGTTTTGTCATCAGAGTTAGGATATCCTATGCTGTTTTCAAAATTCCAAGTAAGTGTAATAAGGCGAATTCCTAAATCATGGTAGTGCTTAATTTTTTCTATGCTAGTAGCTGAACGTCCATCTTCTATAGTAAGTAAAGCTGATATTTTATCATTTGAGCTATTATTCATCAAATCATTATAGTTATATGCCATTTCCATATAGTTTGTATTTTTGACTGCTTCTTTTAGCATATTAACAGACCTAAGAATATACTCATCATCAGGAATGTACTTTTTACCTTCTTCTTTAAACATTTCTTCATTCATAAGAAAAATTGCATAAAACTGTGCCATAGCATCAGATTGTCTTAATCTGTCAAAATCCACACTTGCTTTTGGATTGTTAATAAGTAAGTCAGAGCTGCCATCATCTGGAACAGTAAGTATTGTATCGCAGTGCATATCAATATATTTCATTTCTATCATCCCTTCTTTTTATTGTGAATACAACAAGTAATATTTATTTCCAATATACGAGGTCTTATTAAAAATTTGAATAAATTTATTATACACAACTTTGCTTACAATAAAATGAATTTAATTTTTCAATTAAAGTGATTAATTTGATAATGTAATGTTTTTATGCTATTTATATAATATTACATAACAAAGTTACTAAGCAGCATATTTATATATAATTTTTTTTATATGTTTTAAATTATTATTGTTATGTTTATGATTATTGGTTACAATAATATAAATATTGAATTATTCGAAAATTTATAAAAAGGAGAATACTATGCTAGATCAAAGACTGGTACACGATGTACTCACAGCAGCACTGTCTTTTGGTGGTGATTTTGCTGAGATTTTTGTAGAAGACAGAATAGATAATACTATAGGAATGATAGAAGGTAAAATAGAACGCTCCCTCACTGGAAGAACTGGTGGTGTGGGTATAAGGATTTTTAATGGATTTAACAGCGTATACACCTATTCTCACAAAAAAGATAGAGATACCCTTATTAAATTAGCACAAAATGCTTCAAAATCTTTAAAAGGTGTGTCTCAAAATTTGAATATCGATTTTGTTATGGAAAGTCCTAGCGTTGTTCATCCAGTTATGATATCGCCTCAAAATGTTGAAAAATCAGTAAAAATTGAGCTAATGAGAAAAGCTCATGAATCAGCATCTTCATACTCAAATTTAATTCATCAAGTGAGAGTTAATTATCTTGATTATACTCAAAATGTTTTAATCGCAAATTCAAATGGCAAATTTGTGCAAGATAGCAGAACTAGAACTAGATTTATCGTGAACTCCGTTGCCAAGCGTGATGAAAAAATGGAGCATGGAATGATTGGAAAAGGCTCTGGAAAAGGTTTCGAGCTTTATGATGAAATATCTGTAGAAGATATTGCTAATGAAGCATCTAGAGTTGCGGTAACTATGCTAGATGCAAAATCAGCTCCAAGTGGAAAGTTTCCTGTAGTGCTTGATAATAAATTTGGTGGAGTAATATTTCACGAAGCTTGCGGGCATGGACTAGAGGCAACTTCTGTTGCAAAGGGAAATTCAGTATATGCTGGAAAGCTTGGAGAGCAGATAGCTTCTACTGTAGTGTCTGCAGTTGATGATGGCACTGTACAAAACGAATGGGGCTCACTTAGCTTTGATGATGAAGGCAATAAAACTACTAGAAATCTATTAATAGAAAATGGAATCTTAAAAAATTATATGGTAGATGAGCTAAATGCTAGGCGTATGAATATGCCAGCTACTGGCTCATGTCGTAGAGAATCATATAAATTTGCTCCTACCTCTAGAATGACTAATACTTACATTCTAAATGGAAATAGTAAGTTTGAAGATATGATTTCTTCAATTGATTACGGCATATATGCAAAATATCTAGGTGGTGGCTCTGTAAATACTGCGACTGGAGAATTTAACTTTGCGGTCCAAGAGGCTTACCTAGTGAAAAACGGAAAAATAGAGGAACCTATTAAAGGAGCAACGCTGATAGGAACTGGTCTAGATGTTCTTAAAAAGATTGAAATGGTAAGTGATAATTTTGATTCAGGAGAAGGTATGTGTGGCTCTGTCAGTGGCTCTATTCCAGCTGGACTAGGTCAGCCTGCACTTAAGGTTTCTGAAATTACAGTTGGGGGAAAGGAGTAGGCTATATGCTAAATACATGGACAGATAAATTGTTTGAAGCAGGTAAAAATAAAGGCTTTGAAAATCAAGAAATATATTATGAAACAGCAGAAAGCTTAAACCTTTCTGTATACCAAGGTGAAGTTGATAAATTCAAACTTTCTGAGCAAGGTGGTCTATCCTATAGAGGAATAATCAATGGTAAAATGGGATATTCCTTTACTGAAGCTTTCGATGATGATGCAATTGCTATGCTTGTAAATGCAGCTTATGAAAATGCTTTTGCAATTGAGTCTACTGACCCTGTATGCTTGCACGATGGAAGTGGGGACTATAAATTTATGGAATTTCCATCTGTAGATAAGGATGTATCTATAGATGAAAAAATTCAATTTATGATTGATTTAGAAAAAAGAATCTTAGAGACAGATTCTAGAATTGTAAGATTGTCAAATAACAGCTATGTTGAAACCACCTACACAAAGTGGATAAAAAATACTAAAGGTCTAGATGTAAGGGAAACAAAATCACATATATATGCTTATGGGATTGTAGTTGCTAAGGAGAAGGAAGATACGAGAACTGGTATAGGTTTTGATATGGCTGATTCTTTTAAAGAGCTTTCTTTAGATAAAATAGCAAAAACTGCAACTGATGAAGCACTTAATATGCTTGGAGCTGAGCCTATATCCTCTATTAAATGTCCTGTGGTATTTGAAAATAAAGCTTTTGCTAGCTTCTTATCTCAGTTTACTAATCATTTTAGTGCTGAGCAGGTTCAAAAAAAGCTATCGGCATTAATAGGAAAGCTAGATGCTTCTATTGCCTCTAGCCATGTAACTATAACTGACAATCCTCATATAAGGTCCGGACTTCGCTCTACTGCTTTTGATGATGAAGGTGTGGCAACCTTTGTTAAGCCAATAGTTGAAAAAGGTATATTAAGAACCTATCTGCACAATCTCAAAACTGCTGAAATAGACAAGGTTAAATCAACTGGAAATGCATCAAAATCATCCTACAAAAGCTCAGTTGAAATCGCTCCTAGCAATCTTTGCTTTGAGCCTGGGGATTTAGATTTAAAGAATTTAATGTCGTCTATAGATAAAGGAGTATTTATTACAGAGCTTCAAGGCTTACATGCAGGTATAAATGCTATTTCTGGAGATTTTTCACTTCAGTGTCATGGTTACTGTATTGATAAGGGAGTGCTTTCAAACCCAGTAAGCCAAATTACTGTATCTGGTAATTTTTTCGAATTACTAAATGATATAGACGCAGTAGCAAACGACTTTTTCCTGTCTCCACTTACTGAAGACACAGGCTCAGCAAGTGTAAAAGTAAGAGAACTGAGTATATCTGGAAAATAGCAGCTAAAATCTCAATAAAATCCTATACTTTAATACTTTTATATTAAAAAAGCATATCAACTTCTTTGTAGAGTTAGAAGTTAATATGCTTTTTCTATTATAACTAATATTCTTATTATACTAGTACTGTATGCCAGTTTTTAAGAATGTACCATCCTTTAAATCTTGAAAAGCTTTGTTAAGTTCATCTTTTGTGTTCATTACTATTGGTCCGCCCCAAGCAATCGATTCATCTAGTCTAATTGAGCTTACAAATAAAACCTGGGCTTTTGTATCAGTTGATTTTATTTCAACTGAATTCCCTTGGCTTAGCTTTACAGCTGTTTTTTCTTTTATTAATTCTCCAGAAATATAGGCATCTCCAAGTAAAGTAAACATCATTATTGAGCTATTACTATCCGTATCTAGCACTATACTTGAATTTGGATTTAGATGTATATCATAATAATCTAGTGGCAAATATTTACTTTTATATCCTGTCGCTCCGTTATACTCTCCTGCCAAGAGCCTAAGTTTTCCATTATCTATAGATATTTCCTGAATCTCAGAATTTTTAATGCTTTTATATGCTGGAGGCACCATTTTGTCTTTTGCAGGAAGATTGAGCCATAGCTGAACTCCTAGCATTCTCTCTGATGCTGGCAATTTTTCTTCATGCATTATTCCAGAGCCAGCAGTCATCCACTGAACTTCTCCATCCTTTATTGTATCTTCGTTTCCAAGGCTGTCTTTATGTGTCATTTGACCTTTATATACATAACTTATAGTTTCTATTCCTCTGTGCGGATGTAGTGGAAATCCTGCTATGTAATCTTCTGGATTTATGCTGTCAAATGAATCTAGCATTAATATTGGATCATATTCATCCGTTGTCTGATTTCCAAGCACTCTTACTAAACTTACACCTGCACCATCTTTAGTTCTAAATCCTGTTACTTGATTTTTTATTTTCCTTTCCATAATAGCAACCTCCATTTTTAAAAAAATATACTATCTTAAGTTTTTAGCTATTTCTATTATTTTTGCTTCTTCATCATTTTGAGGAATAGGTGTAGGAATGCCATGAGGTTTTTTCTTGCCATTTTCATCTACACACACAAAGGTAATATACCCGTCTACAGATATTTCTGTTCCATCTATTTCAGTCACTTTTCCATATACAGTCATACTAGTATTTCCAGTTAGTACCACCTGAGTTGTAAGCTGAATGATTTGTCCTTTTCTAGCTGGTTTTCCAAATTTCATTCCATGAAGCTTTACACAGACTATTTCCTCTGGATTTCCATGGTGATTTGCCGCTGCGATAAAGCACCCTTCTACAAACCATTCACTCATTCTTCCTGCAAATAATGTTCCATGATGATTCAAATCCTCTGATTTAACTAATCTTGTAGTATAGTAATTTTTCATAGGTCACCTCATTTTTATTATTTTTAGAGAAATGATATTTATATTAGCTATTTTTTTACTGCTCTTGTAGCATAAAATGTAGGTACATTAAAATCATGAAGTCTTCCTTGTCCATTTATATCTTCAAATATATCAGTTAGAATAAACCCTGCTCGTAGCTGTCCACCTATCTGTTCTTCTATAGTATGTGAAAATTGGATACCCCAATCATTTTTTAATGATTTTTCATATAGCTCCTTATCCTTAAGTGGATTAAATGGCAATTTATTCATTAATTTTTCTTCTTCATCATCAAAAATGAAATTAATCCCATTATCTAATCCTGCTAAAAGAATTCCTCCTTTTTTTAGAATTCTATAGCATTCCTTCCAAACATGAACCACATCTTCAATGTAGCAATTTGAAACTGGATGAAATATAAGGTCAAAGGCTTCATCTTCAAATGGCAATGGCTTAGTCATGTCAGCTTTAACTAGATTAATTTCGTAGCTTTCTCTTTTCGCAACTTCTTTTTCGCTTTGTAGCTGCTTTTCGGAATAATCTAGCACTGTACACTCTGCCCCTAGTGCAGAGAATATTGGCATCTGCTGTCCTCCCCCAGAAGCAAGTCCAAGCACCTTAGCTCCTTTCATATCACAAAACCATTCCTTTGGTACTGGCTTTGTAGGAGTTAAAACAACTGACCAGTCGTTATTCTTTGCTTTTTCAAAAGTCTCATGGTCTATGGGCTGCCCCCATTCCCATCCTTCATTTGCCCACTTATCAATAAATTCTGAATTAAGCTTAGTGTAATTATTATCCATACCTGTTCTCCTACTCTATTTCAAAATTTTTCTTATTTTAATAATATCATAAATTAGAATTTGCCAATCAAAATAGATTATTTCTTTCTAAATAAAAATTTTGTTCTTCATAAAATCTTCACATCCCTATGATAAATTGATAGCATCAAAAAATATTATTTTTTAATCCAAATGCTAGGGGGCGTAAAATGAATCAAAAATTAATACGTAAGGTGCTTCAAATAGAAGGTATGACTTGCTCTAACTGTGAGGTCATAATAGAAAATGCACTAAGCAAAGTAGATGGAATTATTGAAATTAAAGCCAAATACAAGAGCTCTACTGTCTATATTACATATGACGATAATTTAATCTCGCTAAACCAGATTATCGACCATATTGAAAATATAGGATATGAAGTAATTACTTCTCAAGAGAATCAAATTGCTTCACCTAGTAAACCCAAAAAATCAAAGGAAGAGCTTTCCACTAGCGATTTTTTAGGAATTGGGATAATAATTTTTTCCATATATATTATCATCAGCAACACAATTGGTTTTAATTTCATACCAGAAGTAAATCCAAACATGGGATACGGTGTGCTTTTCATTGTAGGACTTATCACTTCTCTTCACTGTCTTACTATGTGTGGAGGAATCAATTTATCTTCATGTATTTCCTACAATAAAGTCAATGACTCCTCAGACAAATTTTCAAAGTTTAAGCCAAGTTTTTTGTATAACAGTGGAAGAGTTGTCTCGTATACACTAATTGGTGGTATTGTTGGTGCTTTAGGTTCAGTTATAAGCTTTCCTGGGCCTGCAAAGGGTGTAGTTGCAATTATATCTGGTCTTTTGATGATTGTGATGGGACTTAATATGTTAAATGTATTTCCTTGGCTTAGAAAATTTAATCCTAGGATGCCTAAATTCTTTGCAAGCAAAATCCATAACAGCGATAAAGAGTCTGGACCGTTTTATATAGGGCTTCTAAACGGATTAATGCCTTGTGGTCCACTACAAGCAATGCAACTTTACGCCCTTGGTACTGGAAGCTTTCTAACTGGTGCTCTATCCATGTTTTTTTTCAGCCTAGGCACAGTTCCACTTATGTTTGGTCTAGGAGCAGTAAGCTCTCTTCTTAGCAGAAAATTTACACACAAAATGATGAAAGTAAGTGCTGCACTAGTTATAGTGCTCGGCTTTATCATGGCTGATAGAGGTTTAGCTTTATCAGGAATATCTTCATCATCAGAAGCTTTTAATCCAATTACAGTAACTCAAACCACAGAAAAAGCTGTAATAGATGGAGATATCCAAAGAGTCACAACTAGTTTGGCTTCAGGCAGATATGAACCTATTACTGTTCAAAAAGGTGTCCCTGTGATATGGACTATAACTGCTGAAAGCAGTGATATAAATGGCTGTAATAATGCACTTATAATTCCTGAATTTAGTAAAGAGCTTCAGCTAAAGCCAGGCGAAAATGTAATTGAATTTACCCCAACAAAGTCTGGTACCTTCGAGTACAGCTGCTGGATGGGTATGATTACAAGTAAGATTGTAGTAGTAGATAATATTAGCAATGTAAGCGAAGCTGAAATTAACAATGTTGAAACAATTGAAAATGAAGCACCACTTTCATGCCATTAAATAATTTTAAAGCTTTATAAATAATATTCACTTTCAAAATAAAATTTAATCCTAAGAGGTGACAATGATGACAAAAGAAACGATAAAAATAGGCGGTATGAGCTGCGCTGCTTGTGCCAGCCGTATTGAAAAAATGATTGGAAAACTGGAAGGTGTTTCAGTTGCCGCTGTAAATTTTGCTACAGAAAAACTATTAGTCGAATACGATAATCAAACTGTATCAATCACAAAAATTAAAGAAACAGTAGAAAGAATAGGCTACGAGGTTCTAAATACAGAAAAAAAAGCCGCAATAGACGAAGACAAGCTTCGCAAAGAAAAAGAAATAGCAACTCTTTGGAAAAAATTTATAGTTTCAGCAATCTTTGCACTGCCTTTACTTTATATCGCTATGGTTCCAATGATTTCATGGCTATCATTTCCTATACCTAGCTTTTTAAATCCAATGCAATATCCTCTAGTTTTTGCGCTTACACAAATTGGGCTTGTAATACCTATACTAATCGCAGGTAATAAATTTTACTCAGTCGGCTTCAAAGCTTTGCTAGATAGAAGTCCAAATATGGACTCCCTTATTGCTATAGGTACTTCGGCTGCAGTTGCTTATAGCTTATATTCAGCATACCAGATATCAATAGGTAACTTCATGGCAGTTGATGAACTATATTTTGAAACTGCTGGAGTTATTATTACTTTGATATTACTAGGTAAATCCCTAGAAGCAGTTTCAAAAGGCAAAACCTCAGAGGCTATCAAGAAGCTGATGGGCTTAGCTCCAAAAACTGCTCTTATTATTAAGGATGGAAAAGAAATTGAAATCCCTATAGAGGATGTAGAAATCGGAGATATAATCCTTGTAAAGCCAGGAGAAAAAATTCCTGTTGATGGAGAGGTCATAGAAGGTAATACAGCAATTGATGAATCCATGCTAACAGGAGAAAGTATGCCTGTTGATAAAAAAGCTGGTGACAAGGTTTATGCCGCAAGTATTAATACAAATGGAATGATTTATTTCAAAGCCACTAAAATTGGAAGTGATACAGCTTTAGCTCAGATTATCAAGCTAGTTGAGGATGCTCAAGGCTCAAAAGCCCCTATCGCAAAAATGGCTGATATAGTTTCTGGTTATTTTGTTCCTATAGTAGTAGTAATTGCTATTCTTGCTTTTGCAGGTTGGTTTATAAGTGGCCAGTCGCTAGTTTTTTCTCTTACTATATTTATATCTATTTTAGTTATTGCTTGTCCTTGTGCTCTTGGACTTGCTACTCCTACAGCTATAATGGTTGCCACTGGCAAAGGAGCAGAGAATGGGATCCTCATCAAAGGTGGAGAGGCTCTTGAAACTACCCACAAAATTAATACTATAATCTTTGATAAAACAGGAACCATAACTGAGGGAAAACCTGAAGTTACAGATATTATAAATATGAAAGAAATCAGTAAAGATTATCTCCTTCAAATTGCTGCCTCTGGAGAAAAAGGCTCTGAGCACCCTCTTGGTCAAGCTATAGTTAAAAAAGCCGAAAGTGAAGCAGTGGAATTTTTTAAAGTAGAAGCCTTTAATGCTATCCCCGGTCACGGAATAGAAGTCACTATAAATAATGAAAATGTACTAATTGGAAATAGAAAACTTATGGATGACAAAAACATAGCTTTAGGAGACTTAGATAGTGAATCAGACAGATTAGCCTTAGAAGGCAAAACTCCTATGTATGTCGCTATGAACAATAAAATATCAGGCATCATAGCCGTTGCTGATGTAGTGAAGCCTAGCAGTGCAAAAGCAATTAAAAAGCTCCAATCAATGGGAATTGAAGTTGCTATGATAACAGGTGATAACAAAAAAACTGCACAGGCTATCGCCAGTCAAGTAGGTATAACTAGGGTATTATCCGAGGTTCTACCTCAAGATAAGTCAAATGAAGTCAAAAAACTTCAAGCTGAAGGTAAAAAAGTAGCTATGGTTGGAGATGGTATTAACGATGCTCCTGCTCTTGCTCAGGCGGATATAGGTATAGCTATAGGCTCTGGTACAGATGTAGCAATGGAATCTGCTGATATTGTGCTTATGAAAAGCGACCTAATGGATGTTCCTACTGCAATACATCTTAGCAAAAGTACTATTCGAAATATAAAAGAAAATTTATTCTGGGCATTCGGATACAATGTTGCAGGTATCCCAATAGCAGCAGGAGTATTGTATATATTTGGCGGTCCTTTATTAAATCCTATATTTGCCGCTGCGGCTATGTCTCTTAGCTCAGTGTCAGTTCTTGCTAATGCACTAAGACTCAAAAGCTTCAAGGCTTATAAATAATTATTAAATTTAAAATTTGAAAGGTTGGATTATATTATGAAAAAGAAAAGTATATTAATTCCAGTTTTGCTTGTAGCTACTGTTATATTTGCAGGGTGCACTTCACAGCTAGACGTCGTAGCTGATAAATCAATTTCATCATTTGAAAGCGTTATTAATGAGCTTCCTATTGAAGCTGATTCAGAGGATTCTAGTTGGATTTTAACTGCACCTGATAACAGCGCTAAATTTTTATGGAGCAAGGATTTTTCATCAACAACTGACTATGATGTAAAGCTTGAGCTTGATTCGCAACCATTTATAAATGCTGGTCTTGATATTAGCAAGCTTCCTGAAGGAGTTATAAATGGAGATAAAATCATTCTAGGTACTGATTTAAGCGATGAGAAATTAACTTATACTGGCGAAGCAACCCCTCTTGATTCATATAAAAAAATTGTGGAAAAAAGTAGAGATAATATAGGCTACCATGCCGCTTTAGATCATTACGGAATTGACTTAGAAAATGGAAATATGTTTGAGTGGGCAAAGGATATCAGTACAAATGACAAGGATATAGTATTTGTCTTAAATCCTCAGATGTTTATTGATGCTGGAGTTAATCCTCAGGAAGTAGAAGGCTGGGTATTTGCAAAGGTAGAAACTATGGATAAGGACGGCAAAAAAATTGAAGTTGATAAATTTTTAAAACCTTTTGATTTAAAATAGACCTTCATTGCTATTGATTAGCTAAGTGAGGTATAATCAAAATAATTAATACAGCTTAAGTCCCCTTGAAAAAGAGGGGATTTTTCTTATATTTTACAATATATAAAGCCATTGATGGTTTTTGGAGGTTTTCATGCATAATGTCCAAAGAAAAATACTGGTCGTGGATGATGAAGTTAAAATAGTTGAGGTTGTTAAATCATATTTAGAGAAAAATGGCTTTAATGTCATTGAAGCTTATACTGCAAAGGATGCTCTAGACAAATTTGAAAATGAAAATCCTAATCTTATCATACTTGATTTGATGCTTCCCGATATGAGTGGAGAGGAAATCTGCCAAGCTCTAAGAAAAAAATCAAGGGTTCCAATAATCATGCTTACTGCAAAAGTCGAAGAGGATGATTTGCTAAAAGGCCTTAATATAGGAGCAGACGATTATGTAACAAAGCCCTTTAGCCCAAGGCAGCTAGTTGCTAGAGTCGAAGCTGTATTAAGGCGCTCCTCTGATAATATAGCCCCTCTTGCAAATACTTTATCTTTTTACAATGATGAGCTTGTTATAGATGTCTTAAAATATGAGGTCAAAAAAGATGGCGAAATTGTCAGCCTCACACCAAATGAATATAAGCTTCTTCTTACAATGGCAAAATATCCGGATAAAACCTTTACTAGAGATGAGCTCATAACAATCAGCCTTGGCGAAAATTTTAATGGCTACGATAGAACTATAGATACTCATATAAAAAATTTAAGGCAAAAAATTGAGCCAGACCCGAAGCATCCTAAATATATACTTACTATCCATGGAGTTGGATATAGGTTTGGAATTGAGTAGAAAGGTGAGTCTATTATGAAATATAGTTTCAGGACGAAATTATCGCTTTCTTATATAGCAGTAGTTTTAGTATCCGTGCTTTTAATCAGTATTATGATGAATCAGCTTCTTGACAAACATTTTAGAGACTATATAATCCAAAATCAAGAGCTAAAAAATAAAGCTGTTGTAAGTCAGGTAAGTCAGCAGTACAAAGCTGGGGGAATATGGAATACTGAGGCTATTGAAAATATCTGTATAAATGCTCTAGAGCAAGGAATGATTATAACGGTAAAGGATGTATCTGGAAACACTATATGGGATGCAAGAGCTCATGACAACGCTCAGTGTGAGGAAATTTTATCTGATATGGCCGATAATATGCATAGCCGTTATCCACATTGGGATGGTAGCTATGTAGAAAATTCCTATCCGATAACCTCTGACTCAGGTGATATCGGAACAGTGACTATAGGCTATTATGGTCCATATTATTTTAACGACAGTGACCTTGAGTTTATAAGCACTATAAATAGACTTCTCATGGGAGTAGGTGCATTTTCTTTGGTATTGTCCTTCTTAGTCGGCTCAATAATGGCTAAAAGGCTAAGCTCTCCAATATCTAGAGTAATAGATACTGCTCAGATGATTTCAAAAGGATATTTTAATGACAGAATAACTGAAGAATCTTCGACTATAGAAACTGCCCAGCTAACTGAAACTATTAATAACCTTGCTGAAACCCTTGAGCATCAAGAAACTCTAAGAAAAAGGCTTACAGGAGATGTCGCCCATGAGTTAAGAACCCCTCTCGCTACTTTGCAAAGTCATATGGAGGCGATGATTGATGGAATATGGGAAGCTGATACCGAAAGACTGAAAAGCTGTCATGAGGAGATAATTAGAATTAATAGACTTGTAGGAGACTTAGAAAAACTAGCTCGATACGAAAGTGAAAATCTCATCCTACACAAAACAAATTTTGATATATCAAAGCTAATAAGCCAAATTATCAAAAATTTTGAAAATGATTTTGTTGCCAAGAATATAGAGCTTGATTTTGAGGCTAAAGAGGAAATGATTTTTGCTGACAAGGATAAAATCAGCCAAGTAATAGTAAATCTGCTCTCAAATGCTCACAAATACACACCCTCTGGTGGTGCTGTAGCTATAAGAATTATAAGTACAGCTGACAAAACTGAAATCCATATAAAAGATACTGGAAATGGAATCTCTCCTGAGGATTTGCCTATGATTTTTGAACGCTTCTACCGTGCAGATAAATCTAGGAATAGATTAACAGGAGGAGCTGGAATCGGACTTACAATTACCAAGTCAATAGTTGAAGCTCATAAGGGAAGTATTCAAGTAAGCAGTATTGCTTCCAAGGGCTCAGAATTTATAATAAAATTACCAAAGCAGGCGAGCTAAAGCTCCCTGCTTTTTCATTTTCTAGGTACAATCATATAGTTTAGCCATTAAGCATTAGCTTAATATAATTTTTTGAAGCTTTCACTGCTCCAAAGCCTATTCTTAGCACATTCATAAGACCAAATTTTTTGAGCATTTTTGTATTGCCATTTACAAATAAGTTCACATACAGATAGGTTATCATAAGCTCATAATAGTATCTCCTGATACTTATTTTAGATGGCTTTATAATAAGCTGTCCAAAGCTCCATTTTTCATAATCTACAGCGCTAAATAGCAGCCTATCTTTATACTCTTCATATAAAGGTAGTCCTGGAAATGGCGTAAGTGGATTGATTGTTGTTATTTGAGGTCTTATTTTCTTAATATAGGCTCTAAAGTTTTTAAAATCATCTTTATCCCAATCAGGATGAGCCATAAATGAAGCCCATACATCTATATCCAGTTCCTTTAGTATTTTTGAGGCTTTAAAATTTTCGTCAGCAGTAATTTTTTTATTATAGTTCATAAGCTCTTCATCCTTGAAGGTTTCATAACCTATGAGAATTGCGCTCAGTCCCAGTCTTACAAATTCCTTTAGTAAATCCTGGGTTTCTATTACTCCTTTTACTGAGCCGTAGATTATGTAATTCTTTTTTAGATTAAGCTCCTTAATAATATCTAGAAAGCTAGAGAGCTTTTGTCTGCTTGATAAAAAATCGTTGTCTATGAACATTATTGTAGATTCTGTGATGGCTTTTAGGTCAGCTACAGTTATCGCCCTATCAATCTGAATTTCTTTATAGCCCTCTATCCTCCATCGGAGACAGAAATTGCATCTACTTTCACAGCCTAAGCCATACTCCATTATAGCTGCAGGTCTATATCCAAAATAGGAATAGTAGGCTCTGTATTTTAAGGTGCTAGCTCTATTTGGGAGCATATATTCATTGTTTTTCTTTGGGAAGCTATCTTTGAATGAATTTTCTTTTTGGTACACACCTTCTATATTGCTGTCGTTATTTAAAAACTTAATTAGATTGTCTTTTGTAGTATAGTTAAATACATAATCTATGCTAGGCTCAAAAAAACTCTCTGGACTAAGCAGAGCCTGAGTTCCTCCTACAAAAATTTTTATATTACTATTACATGTCTTTATTTTATTACTTAGCTCAATAACCTTCAGTACGTCTATGCAAAGACTCGTAATTCCTACTCTATCTGGCTCAAAATCTCGAATTTTTTCTTCTATAGAAAGCTTTTCAATCATCATATCAAAAATCTCTACAGTGTGGTTTTGCTCAAATACACTATAAATCATTTCTAAACCAAGGGGCTCAGAAAACATAAAGTTGCTTAAGGTTATTGCTTGTTTTATTCTAGGTGGTCTTACAAGTAAAATTTTCATAGGGCACTCCTAAAATATATTTGGGGTTATTCTTCTTTTTATCTGCTCTCTATAGTAGAGATTTACAATGGTGTTAAACAGATATTTATGTGGCGTTTTAAGCATTTCTTTTCTTAATATATTTCTTTTTATTATAGATTTAAAGGTAAAGAGGTTTTCATAAAGCTCCCAGTATACTGCTGTCAGCTCATCTGGTATCATATTCTGGGGCTTATATACTGCACTTGTTCCATCATAGGAATAGATGTCTTTATTTACTAGCCTTCCTGCCTTTTCTATCTGCTCAAAAAATCTTGTTCCAGGAAAAGGTGTGAGTATATAAAATCTAGGTACTGAAATTTTGTTCTTCTCTATAAAGTCCTTAGTTTTTCTTATAGACTCAAGAGTATCGCCTTCAGCTCCCACTACCATTTCAGTTGATACATCTATGCCATGCTTTCTTATGTTTTGGATGAGGTAATCATAGTCACTAGGTTTTGCCCAGCTTTTGTCCATTTTATCTAGACTCTCTTTAGTTATGCTCTCAAGTCCAAAGCTAAGAGTTTGGCAGCCACTTTTATAAAGCTTTTGAAGTAAGTCATTATCGTGACCTATGGTAATCTCGCACTGACTCATCCAGGTTACATTTAGCTCTATAAAGGTATCGAGCAGTTTATGAAGGTAATCTCTATCAGAAAATATATTATCATCAAGCAGCAGAATTTTTTTGAAGCCTAAATCTTTAATTTGCTTTATATCTCTTACCACCTCTTCTAGAGGCCTTTTTATATATCTCCCCTTGTAAAGGCAAGACACTGAGCAAAAGCTACAAGAATTCGGACATCCTCTTCCTGCTTGAACTGGAAGAAAGTCTCCTATTTTTTTACCCTTTAGAAGGTCAAACCTTGGCATTGGAGTAGAAAAATATCCATTTGGAAGTGGTTTTTCATAGATTTCTTTTAACCTGCCACTGCAAAAATCAGAAAGTACCTCTTCCCATATCAGCTCTGCATCTCCTACTACCACACTATCCGAGTACTTAGCGGCTTCTAGTGGCATTATGCTAGCCATATATCCCCCAAGTATCACTTTCTTTCCTTTTTTTCTAAATTCCTTGGCTATATCTATAGATCTAATCACCCCATGCCCCATAGTGCTGATTCCTATTAAGTCAGCATCTGTATCAAAAGGAATGTCCTCTATGACCTCATATATCAGCTCCACTTCCCAGTCCTTAGGTGTAAGAGCTGCAAGCAGTGGAAGTGACAATCCAACGAAATAGAGTCTTGATTTTTTGACCACTGTTTTGTCTTTTTGATATGGGCTAGGTTGTATCAGTAATAGTTTTTTCATATTAACCTCTTATTATCTTTGATAAATACTGTAGACTTACTCTTTGACTGCCTTTTAGCATTTTTAGATTTTCTTTAAGACCATATTTTTTGAGCAGCCTGATTGAGTTTGCTGGTCTCATAATGACTTTATAGTAGCTTAGAAGTATTTGACCGTAAAATTCTCTCACACTCAAATGCTGAGGTTTTAATATCACGTGAGCCATGTCAAACATTTCATAGCTTTCTCTTTTTACGAGTAGCTTTTCTTCATAATCCTTGAATATCTCAGTTCCTGGGATAGGAGTAAGAGGCTGTAAATTTACGAATGTGATTTTCATATCTATCAGCCAATTTGTAAGATTTCTAAAATCTTGCTTATTAAAATCCATTGGAAGAATCAAGGTTGCATAAAGCTCTATATCCAGCTCTCTTAGAATTTCAATGCAGGTTTCGTTTATTTGGACAGTAGTTTTTTTGTTATAGTTATCTAAATCAGATTTTCTAATGGATTCTATCCCTACTATAACTGCTCTTAGTCCCACTTTTTTGAGCTCGCTTATCAGTTCCTTGTTATTTGCTATAAAGTCAGCTCTTCCATATACTAGGTAGTTTTTCTCGATGTTGTTTTCTTTTAGCAGGGCTATAAATTTCTTCAGCCTATCTTCATTGTAAAGAAAATCATCATCTACTATATATATTTCTTTTTCAGGTATTTGTGATATTTCAGCTACCACATCTTCTATATCCCTAGCATAATATTTTCCAGAAGTTATTTCTTTGCAAAAACAAAAACTGCAATTATATGGGCATCCATATGAGGTCTTAATAAGAGCGCAGGGATTATGAAACATATAGTAATAATCCTTTTTGTAGTTTTCTACTGACTTTCTATCAGGATGCTTGTAGGAGTAATTATAGGGCTGATTTTCAATAGCTTTGATTCTTTCATCTATTATAGCTTTATCTTGATTTTTTACTGCCCCCTCAAGCACAGCATTAAAGCAATCTATGCCATTTTTTCTAAATATAAAATCTATGCTTTCATCGAGAAAATCATCACCTACTACCTCTGCATGAACTCCTCCTACAGCTGTTTTTGTATTTGGATTATACAGCTTTACTTTCCTCGCCATCTGCTTTATGGTTCTCACATGGGTTATATATCCTGTAAAGCCTACAAAATCTGGCTTCTCCTCTAGTAATATTTGTTCAAAGGGTTTTTTCTCTAAAATAAAATCGTATATTTTAACAGTTACTTCATCAGCTAAATCCTCTGGAACGTTGGATACTAGGTACTCCAGCTCCAACGGCTCGCAAATCATAACATGCTGCAGCCCTATTGTTTCTTTATCTGGTTTTGGCCTAATGAGTAGAGCTTTCATTTATCCACCTTTCTAAGAGAATACACCGCAATTGTTGGCATATATGGTCTTAGCTTTATTACTTCTCTTTTTTCTATGTCAAAATAATCTTTGATTAGCATTTTGAATTCCTTATCGCTAGGATATGAGGCTGGCCCAGTAGTTAGCTTTACAAACAAAAGTATTAGCCTATCAAGAAAGGTATTTCCACTTGCAAAGGCAAAAATAGCTCTTCCTTCCTCTTTTAAAAGCTCATTGATTTGCTTTAGTATATCTCGTTTTGAATTATAGTATGGGAGAGAATGTGTACAAGTGATTATATTAAATCTAGCTTCTATTTTATCTAGACTGCTCACATCAAGCTTATAATGAGTCACCTTAGGATTTTTTAGCTTAGATACCTCTATCATTTTCTCAGAAAAATCTAAGCCATGCCTTTTGATATTATTAATATCTTGTAGCTCATACAGTAGCTCCCCTACTCCACAGCCAATATCCAAAAGTGAAGCCTCTTCTTTTATATCCAGCTCTTCTATAAGCTTTTTAACTTTATTTCTTGTTGGTCCTAAAGAATATTTTTGTACCCATAGCTTATGATAATGCTTTGCCCAAAAATCCCAAATTTTACTTTTCATAATTTCCTCTTATCATTTTTCTAATTCTCTTAGATTTTATTAACCTTAGATGACATAGGTAAAACAAAGTATAAAATAGCCACTTTGGTAGCTTCGATTTGAGCACCAAATGAAGAAAATCAAATTTTCTTGGATCAGTTTCTATAAGCTCATGCTTTCTTAATTCGTAATCTAAAGTTCCTTTTAACGGAGTCATTATAGAAATAGTGTAAAGGTCTAAATCTAGCTTTTTAATATATTTGTAAAGCCTTAAAAAATCTTTTATTTCATACGCAGGATCAACTATAAAAAGCGCTGTAAGCTCTATAGCTTGATTTTTTAAGATGTTTACAGCTTTTTCATAAATATTTGCAGTCTGTCCTTTATTATATTCGCTCAGAATTCTTTCATCTTCTGATTCAAAGCCAACTATAACCTCATCTATCCCCCAGGATTTAAGTTCGCTCATCAAGTCTTCGTTTTCAACTATAAAATCAGCTCTAAGATATATAATTAAGCTTTTGTTCAAATACTCATTTTTAGCATTAACAATAAAATCCAGGGCATCCTCTCTAGTTATAAAAAAGCTATCATCTATAACCCAGATATATCTTGCATCTATTTCCCTGATTTCACTTATAAGTTTTTTGTAATCAGGTTTAAGATAAATTCCATTGTTTAGAAGTCTGCAATAACAAAAACTACAGCTATATGGGCAGCCATGACTTGACTTTACTAGCGCTACCTGAGGCTTATCAATATATCTTGTCTGAGCTTTTATGTCATTAAATACTAGTCTATCTGGAGAAATATTTTCACTTTTTATCAATACGTCATCTTGCCCTAGTTGCCAAGAATCAGTCAGCTTATCGTAAATATCTACACCTTTTCGAAAATAATTGCTCTTATCTTCTTTATTATTTGTACGTTTGTTACTTATGTATTTATTATTTTCTTCTTCATAATCTATTTCTAAATTTACAGCTGTTTTTATAAAGGTTCTAAATGTCTCTAAGCTTTGAGAAAAATATACGTAGTCAATCCCCTCAGTTCTAAATACTTCACGATTGAGCTGAGCATGGACTCCAGAGACCATGATTTTTACAGTGGGATATTTATTCTTGTAGGCTTTAGCTTTGCTTATTATTAAATTTTCAGCTATGTTGTAGCCAGTTAAAATTACTAAATCCGGTATAACTCCTTTAGGCTTATCTAACTTGAAATTATCATCTATGATATAGGAGGTTATTTTCTCCTCAATTAATATAGTCTTAATATACATGAGCTCAAGCGGTTCAGTCACTATAGGCTCAAAGAATGAAAATATCGTTTTTTCTCTTACTTTTTCTAAAAAAATTATCATTGCTTCACCTTAAATACCCTGTGATTTTTTGAGTATCCCTTGTATGAAAAATATGGAGTAAGAATTTTTAATATCCCTCTAATAGCTGGATTATTATGGTGAAGATATAGGTATTTAGGTATCTCTATGCAGCCTATTTTGGATTTTGATTCTTCTGAGGTCTGCCCGAAATTAATACTATCAACGCCTCTAATAATACCTTGATTTACTATAAATAAAAGCATGTTGTAATAGATATCATAGGTTTTTACATCTTCTTCCTTAAATCCGCAAAAAATAAACAATAGCTGATTATTTCTTTCTAGTAGCTGTACAAATGCAAGTACTTCATTTTCAGCGTTTCTAAACTCATACATTTCACTGCAAAATTTCCTGAAAAATTCAATAGGAAGAAGCTCTAGCTTATTATCAGAGCGCTTATATACATCCTCGTAAAGCTTATAGTGATTTAAAGTAAAAGCTTTTGGCTCTAGTCTAGCTATTCTTAGGACTTTTCCTTTTTCAATAGCTAGGTTTAGCCTTCTTCTATAGCTACATCTTAGAGAACTCATATAATCCTCAAAGGTATTGAACTTATTGTAAAACATAAAATTTGAAAGGGTTCTTCCTCTTTTAGTGATTGGTTTGTCGCTGTTTAAAACAAGACTTAACCCACTTATGCTCTTTAATATCTTATCGAGATTAGCTTCATCTCCAAAAACAGAGCTCATTTCCATAGAAATAGGCATTGCCACTATTCTAACGGGAAGCTCTAGCTTTAAGCCTTTTTTGAAATTAAAGATATTTAGTTTATGCAAATATGTAACTGCCAGTGTTTTATCACAGCTATAGTATTGTTGGCCGCAACTATTCACTTTTTCCAAAAGTAATAATAATCCCTTAATATCTTCTTCTATTTCGCTTGATTTTACATCAGATATACTGGTGTAGATTTTCATGCTAAAGCTCCTTAATATAGGCAACATAATTTTTACAAACTCCATCTGCCCATTTATATCCAAAATTGCCCGACATTATATTTTCTTTAAGTACCCAGCCAGACTCAAAGGACTTATATCGCCCTTTCGTAAGGGTAAAGCAATAGTCAAACAAAGCCAATATGGCTCCTTTTTTTTGCTCCTCTTCTATTATGCCCATCTCAACAATTTTGAACTTATCAATTATATGATTGAAGAGCTTATTATTAATTACAGTTTTTAATCCTACTGTCTCTTTGCTACTCATCAGCTGATGAAAGTCAGGATACCAAAGCATAAACCCAACCTCTATATTGTCTTTTAATACAAACAAAAGATTTTCTGGTCTTAATAGCATTTTGAAGTCCTTAAAAAGCTCTAAATCCTCTTCTTCTACTCTTTTATAATAAAATGGATGATTCCTAAATGCATCGTTGTTAATTCTAGTATAGATCTTAGCTTCTCTTTCCATATTTTTAAAATCGGCATGCCTAACTGAGTATTTACTTTTTAACTTTTGCTTTAATTTATCACTAATCAAAGTAAAATCAGCTTCCATATTTTTATGAAAAGTCACCATATCAATACTTCTAAAACTATAACTTTCAAAGTAATCGTGAATAAAGGCTTCATTATGTGCCATACCAAAGCTTTGGGGTTTTGAATAAGAGTCCTTTAAATAACCTAAACCATAGTTGACATGTATATTTAAAGATGCGCAAATAAACTTAGTCTGCCACTTTTTTGATATTTCTTCAGCTTTATTGTATACAAGATTGAATCCTTCTATACAATATTTTTTGGATTCAAAAAAACTCATTTGCAAATACTCTTGCATTCTAGATGCTTTTGCTAGTAAACAGCACATGACTATCTCATCATTATTTTTTACAATAAGAGGCACGATTTCAATTGACTTACTCATCACAGATTGCTCAAATAAAATGCCCTTTAGCAGTCCTGAAAGAGAGTCTCTTCTAAGCTCATGATTATGGTACTGAGATATATAAAAATTTAGAAAATCCTTTTTTTCTTTTTTAGAATTTGCAATTATTAGCTCCATAATTTTCCTTTCTAATGCTGGTGTCTATGATGAACCTCTGGCGTATGTGAATGACTATGGGTTACTTCTTCATGTATATGCTCATGACTGTGCTCACCTATAAATTCTGGAGCATGGGTATGTGTGTGATGGTTATCATCATGCCTATGCTTGTGTTCATGAGTTTCTAAGGTATGAATATGGGCATGCTCATGGTCTTCTGTCACTGCAAAATAAGTTCCAATTAGCATGATAAATAGTGCTGTGAGAAAAGATGGAGTAATAGCTTCTTTTAACACTATCCAAGATATTAGCACACCAATAAAAGGAGCGGCTGCGTAGTATGCACTTGTTCTTGCCGCGCCAAGCTCTCTTTGGGCTCTAATATACATAAGCAGACTAAGACCATAAGCAACAAATCCCAAAAGCAAAGCAATCAAAGCATATGAAATATCAATTTTTATATCCTTTGATAACCAAGCAATTAATAAAGCCCCAAAGCCCGAACCTAAGCCCTTTATTACTACAATTTGTCCAGGGTCTTTAATTGAAAGCATTCTAGTGCAATTATTTTCAAGTCCCCAGCTCACACATGCAAGCAAAACAAAAACTGAGCCTACAGAAAAAGTAAAGCTACTTATATCTTCAAAGGTCAGTACTATACTCGATAATGTAATAAAGAAAATAGCTGTCCACATTCTTTTTCCTACAGCTTCCTTAAAGATAAATAATGCTATCATTGCAGTTGCAACTATTTCAAAATTATTTAATAAAGAAGCGTTTGATGATGTGGTTTTTGTAAGTCCTATCATCAGAAATATGGGAGCCGCAATATCTAGGATTATCATACCTATAATATATGGGAGCTCCTTTTTTGTTAAGCTCGCTTCATAGCTTTGAGCTTTAGATATTTTTTTGATAATTTGAAGTGTAAGCATCCCAATTCCAGCTCCTAAATATAGCATGGAAGCCATAATTGTTGGGCTTAGCTTTTCAAGCAATAGCTTTGATGCAGGAGAGCTAACTCCATATAAAGCTGCAGCCGCTATAGCCATCATAACGTATTTTGTATTTGTAGTTTGCTTCATATTTTATATGTTCCATCCTTATTCTATTTTTGGTTATCATTACTATTTAAATTACTTAAACATATTGTTTGAGTAGTTTCATTAAAATAATAAATATTGTCATTGATTATAGTAATTTTATCAATATTAGCAATATCTGAAGTTTTAAAAACTACTTTATCATTTTTGTCTAAAACTAATATTCTATATTTACTTTCAGCTGTTTCAAAAAAAGTACACACTAAATATTTATTAGTATTTCCCATAGATTTAATCGATTCTAATTGTGCTTTAGGATTAACAATCTTGTCATACACAGCTTCTTTATTATTTTTAATTGAGTATTTATATATAAGCCCTTCACTTTCATAGTAAAGGTTATTATTATCAGCTGTAAATCCTAGGACTTGCTTGTCAGTTACTCTATCAGTGTCGTTTGTATTTATATTTACTTTATAGATACTGGTAGTTGTGTTATTTGATTTCATATCATATGCAAGTATATAAAGGTCATTATTTATAAGATAAATGTCTTTTGATCCTCCACCTCCTGAGCTATTGCCGCTTGTTACCCATCTCCAACCATATAAGTAATTTGGATTCCCTATGTTTTTCCAATCGTTACTACTGGTCTTCATGTACAAATTATTCTCTCCAGGCGCAGGTCCTACCCAGTATTTAAATTGCTTTTCTTCAATGTTTTTTATATAAAATTTAGTATTATTTAACTCAGTAGTTGTCCCATCATCGTTTAATCTAACCAAATAGTCGGTTCCCATTGTTGCCCCACCTTGATGATATGAAAGAAATGCACTGCCTTCTTCAAGAAAAAGTTTACAAAAAACATGACTATTACCATCAGAATACTCAGCAACTGGTAGTTTATAAACTTCTTTATTTTGAGCTAAATCATTTATAGATACTTGCATGATGCGTCCATTATCTGCTTCATAATATATGAACTTATCATTTGCAATCGCATTAGCTCTACCTTCAAAACTTACTTTATCCTTTGGCAGATTTATTTGATTCACTCTTGGATTGTCTGAATTAATAATTAACCCATTTCCATTATTAAAACTATATTCCCAACCAAATTCTTCTACGCAATATTTCCAAGTCATTGGAAAATATGTTACATCTCTAAATGATAGAAGCGGGTATTCATCTTTGATATTATCAACTAATTTGCCATTCACTTTTATTGGAAAGTTAGGTGTTGTAGCTGAATATTTATTTTTATTGCCTATGCCTCTATTGTACGATTTATATGCTGCCGTTACACCAGTTACTTCTATAGAAAGTCCCTTTGTATTTCCTTCCCAATCAGATTCAATTCCTAAAAATCTACAAGAATTGTAGGTCATTGGAAAATAGGTAATACCTTTGTAAATAATAAAAGGATATTCACTATTTTCGTTATTTATTTCTAAATCATTGATTGTGATTTTAAAAGATGGGATAGAAACACTTACCCTGGAGTTTAGGGGCTCTGTAAATCCAATTTCATTAAAGACACTAATATAAATTCCTAACATAATTACAATTAATAATTTATTTTTCATTATAATCCTCCTATTCTAAAACCATTTTCTAGCTTTGAAATATGTTATCATCCCAGAGGCTAGAATTATGCAAAATATAGCAAAGTAAATAAAGGATTTTGGTTCATTTAAGCCTGGCATATACTTAAAATTCATACCAAATACTCCCGCCAAAAATGACAAAGGAATAAAGATAGCTGAAAAAATAGTAAGTGTCATCATAGCTCTGTTCATTCTCATGCTTACGTTTGACATCGAAACCTCATGAAGGCTATTGCTCATTTCTCTATAACCCATAATTGAATCTGATATTTGGCTAAGGTGGTCTTTTATATCTGAATAATAAGGCGACATATCCTGAGTATAAAAAGCACTGTCCTCAGTTACAAATCTTCTCAAGGTATCTTGAAGTGGAGCAATTGAATTGCTGAAAAATAAAAGCTCTTTTCTAAGCCTATATAGTTCTTCTTTATTTGGGCTTCTTTCTTCTATAATTTGCATCTCAATTTCATTAAATCTAAGAGAAATATAATTTATAACAAGCATATATTCATCAACTATTGCATCGAGTATAGAATAAAATAGATAACTTGAATCCTCGAATCTGAGCTGACCTTTTTGACTTTCTAATCTACTTCTAATATGGTCAAATACATCTCCAGGAGTTTCTTGAAAGGTGATTACTAAATTATTTTTTACAATGACTGAAACCTGTTCATGAATAATTTCATCTTCATTTAGATATATCATTTTAAATATGGAAAACAAATAATCATTTTGGTTTATTATTTTACTCCACTGTGAAACATGGACAATATCTTCTAAATCCATCTGGTGAATATTTAGAGACCTACCAACCAGCTCTATTATCTTCTTATTGTGAAGCCCTATAATATTGATCCAAATAATTTCCTCTTCGAAATCACTACCAGAAATTATTTTACTTATATTTTTAATATCTGACTCGGCATCGATTTGAAATTTGTCTTTATTATATCTAATAACCTCTATTTTTATATCTACATCTGAATAATCTCCTGAATAATCAATAGTTCCAGGAGGAGTTCCGATAGATTGCTTTTTCGTTCTTAATAAATCAAATGGGTCATGGATATTCATGCTTTTAAACCTCCTGATTTTTGTAATAAATCTTATGCATAAATAGATTGCATTACTATTCAAATTTTATAATTTTTAAGCTCAAATCTCAAAAAATCATTTACTTATATTATACTCCAAAAAATGTATATTCATGATAATTTAATGTCACTCATTCCTAATAAAACAAAGCTTATTAAATTAATAAACCTAGCAATTAGTCTTTAAAACTTTTTTTATTACAATAAAAAAACTCTATTCAATTTTTGTTTATATTGAATAGAGTTTTTTATCTAAGCTGCTTTTTTATTAATATACTCTTTAGGTATATACCTAAGCATAGAGCTAACTAGGATACAGCTTCCTATTTTATCAACGAGGTTTCCAGCAACTCTTGGAATAAATGCTGCCGTGAATATTTTTTGCCCAGTAGCAAGTAGCCATGCAAATAATATATCTGTTCCTCCACCAGTTAAGCCTCCATACATAAACACTGCAATTGGAGTTCCGATTAAAGGTGCTACTATTGATAAAATTAAACCAGTAATAACAGCCGTCTTAATATCAAACTTAGTTTTTCTTGCAATAATACCAACTATAATACCAATTGCAATATTCACAAGTGCAAATGGTATATCTCTTGGGTTAGTAAGTATTCCTTGAATTACATTAGTAAGTCCCCCTGTAAGAGCCCCTGCAAAAGGTCCGAGCACTACAGCTACTAAAATAGTTCCTATTGTGTCTAAAAAAAGTAGTGGAATCTGAAATGTACTTACAATAGTTCCTAAAGCTAAATTCAAAATAATACCTAGAGATGCAAATATCATATCTCTTGTTGAAGAAAAGCTAGAATTTCTCATATTCTCCTCCTAAATAATAATTTTGATATCGTATTAATTATCATATTTAGAAGAAAAAATGTACAATTGAATATATCTATATATATTATCGAGGTATTCTATTTACTATTATTGACAATAAACTCCCTTATTTCAAATAAAGATTCTTTAAAATTTTCTTCATTTATACCAATAAAAGGTATGTCTATATTATTTTCGATTAGCATTTTTTCTAAAACTTCCATAAATACCCCTTTTTCCTCAACCATGCTAACATCAGCAAGTATAGAGCTCAGTTCAGGTTTCATGGACATTTCACCTTTCCACTCACTAGATTTACAAGTTAGATTCACTCCACAGCTAGGGCTACCATCTACTCCTATACATCCAACTATGTGATACCCAGCACCTAAATAGCTTTCTAGTTGATTAACTGTTGATTCTAAGAAAATTTCACAACTTTTTTTAAAAAAACTATAATTAAATTGGTCTTTTACATGTCCCCAGCGTTTTATCCCATATATAGCCATTTCAGGACATGGTAACTGAATTATTCCCACTTTATTTTCATAAAGGTAATCAGTTAATTCCTTTACTAAGCTTTCATAAGGCTCAAAGCCTTCAACTTTTGCATTTACATTTAAAATACAGTGTGATAAAAGTATAATTTTTTTTCCTCTTTGCATTTTATCCTCCGATACCTCTGAATTTCTTCGTACAATTATAATTTACCAAATATAATAATTATACTCTAATTTTGAAATTCTAAAATCATTTTAATCATCAATATTATACGTTTTATTATATATAGGTCTTTTTTCATATAATGTAATATTTTACTACTTTATAGTATGATATAATACATAGTACACTAGGTATAAACTATTAATATTTATACATGACTGTGATAACTTAAGATTATTTTCTGGGAATAATCGGGGGATAGTATGAATTTAAATATATATGATTTTTTAATGGGCGTAATTATATCTATAGTACTGTTGTTTTTTGTTTTGTTTTATCATATTAAATTATATAAAAACCATAGCTTTCTCAAAATATGGGTAGCTGGGACTGGAATGGTAATTTTAGGATTTGTCCTAAGTTTATTTGCAAGCATTCCTTCCTTTAGACTCTATGCCATTATGTCTAGTAATTTATTGCTTATTCTAGGTCAGGGTGTTTATTATATTTCTTTAAAAAGTTTTTTTGAAGGAAATCTTAAATTTAGTAATTACAGATCTGCTCTTTTTTCTTTTTTATTAATTTATGTATCTGTATTTTCAGACAACACTACACTTAGAATATTTAGTACTTCTATTGTTTTACTGATGTTTTCAGCATTTATGTTAAGACTTTTATATTCTCATAGAACCGCAGAAATACATCGAAGTATTTCATTTTTGATAATTACATACTGGATAAATATTTCATTTTGGATTTTTAGAGTATTGTTTACTATCATGGTTCTTCCTTCTAAACCTGAACTATATGAGTTCATAGTCCTGTTGACTGACTTATCTGCCTTACTGCCATCAGTATTAGGAAGCTTTGGTATTATCCTTCTAACAAATCAAAAGCTTTCTTCTATGCTCGAAAAAGAAAAAATAAAATTTTCTAATATAATAGATATTAGTCCAGATTTAGTTGTGGTAACTAAACTTTATGATGGTAAAATTTTTCATGCTAACAAGAAGTTCATAGATAAGCTTGGCTACAGATTTGAAGATATACAAAACAAATCTACTTTGGAACTAAATATCTGGAATGACAATTCAGCAAGGAATTTGTTCTTAAATGCCCTTGTGGAATGTGAAACTCTAGAAAACTATGAAGCCTATTTATATACCAAAGAAGGAGAGCCCTTTTTAGGAAGTATTTCATCTAGTAAAATAGTAATCGACGATGAGCAATATGTGATATCAATAATTAGGGATGTAAGTGATTTAAAAGAAACTGAAAAGAAATTAATCGAAAGCGAGCAAAAATACAAAGTTATCGCTCTTTCCTCTGCTAGTTGGGAGGCTTGGTTTAATGAAAATGGAAAGTTAATATGGACTAACGAAATGATAAAGCATATAATCGGATATTCGCCTAATGAAGCTACTAAGCTTGAAGACATCTTTAAAGACATAGTTATTTCAGACAATTTAGCTAGCCTTGCTAAAGAATATAAGTATGCCTTGAGTAGTAGAATTTCTGGTAAAAATGAATTTTTAATTAATCATAAAATATTTGGAGAAAGATGGATTTTGATTTCCTGGAAAAAAATTTATGATTCGAATAATGTTTTTAGTGGATATAGGACAAGTACTATCGATATAACAGATCAGAAAAAAGCTGAGCTAAAAGCATCTGAGCTTGCTAACAAGCTAAAGATAGAAAAAGAAATAGCAGAAAAAAATTCTTTGATTGATTCTATGACCGGACTCGCAAATAGAAGATACCTAGAGCAACGCATAATGTATGAATACGCAAGAATGAAAAGAAATTGGTCTAATTTATCTATCATTATGATAGATGTAGATTTTTTCAAACTTTACAATGACACTTACGGGCATGTTCAAGGAGATATTTGTTTGAAAACTATAGCAGCTACTTTAAGGTCTACCGTTAAACGACAAACTGATTTAGTAGCAAGATATGGAGGAGAGGAATTTGTAGTCCTTCTCCCTGAAACAGATAAATACTCCGCAAATATATTGGCAGATAGTATCAAAGCTAATATTGAGAATCTAGAAATAGAGCATATGACATCTACTATTTCTGATTATGTGACTGTGAGTATTGGTATAGCAACTTTTACAAAAGATTGCAATGTAAGCTGTGAAGACCTCATTCAAAAAGCAGATGTTGCTTTATATCAGGCAAAGAAAATAGGGAGAAATTCCATATCTCATGCCTAGCTATAATAAATCAAAAAGGACTATCGAATAAAAGAAAGGCAAATTCAATATATTGTGGCTCTTGACCAAAAGTCAAACAATATATTTTAATTTTCTTTTATTTTCCGATAGTCCTTTAATATTGCCTTACTAATTATTGCAATCTCAGATTGCTAATAGAGTTTCCTAGAATCTCGGTTTATTAAAAATAAGGTTTATTTTTCAAAAAGCTTTGGAAGTGATTCTTCATATGGAGGGTATGCAATTCCTTTTTCTGTGATTATAGCTGTGATGTATTTTGCATCTGTTACATCAAAAGCTGGATTATAGGTTTTGATACCTTCTGGAGCCATTGGCTTTTCATACCAGGTCTTGTATATCTCTTCCCCAGGTCTTAGCTCTATATGAATATCTTTTCCTGTTTTTGTATTTAAATCTATAGTAGAAAGTGGAGCATGAACGTATACAGGAATTCCATATTCTTTCGCAAGTATTGCCACTCCTGATGTTCCTATTTTATTTGCAGTGTCTCCATTATATGCTACTCTATCACAGCCTACAACCACTGCATCTATCCATCCATTTTTCATAACTATAGATGCCATGTTGTCACAAATCAGTGTAACATCTATTCCTGCTTCATTTAGCTCCCAAGCAGTAAGTCTTGCTCCTTGAAGAAGAGGTCTTGTTTCATCAGCAAATACTTTGAAATTATATCCTTTTTCAGCTCCAAGATAAAGTGGTGCAAGTGCTGTACCATATTTTGCCGTAGCTATAGTTCCAGCGTTGCAATGAGTAAGAATGCCCATCTCAGGTTTTAAAAGTGAAAGTGAATATTCTCCTATTGCTTTACACACCTTTTCATCTTCATCTCTAATAAAATGAGCTTCTGCTTTTAGTGCTTTGATAATTTCTGGTACAGCTTTATCTTTATTTTGCTTTAGGCAAGCTTCCATACGGTCTAGTGCCCAAAATAAATTTACAGCAGTTGGTCTTGATGATGCAATTCTTTCTTTAACTTTCATAAACTCAGCATAAAAGTCTTCATAATTTTCGCAGGTGCTTTTGCTGATTCCAAGATAAGCTCCATACGCTCCAGCTATTCCAATAGCAGGCGCTCCTCTTACTTGTAGCTTATATATCGCATCCCACACATCCTCCACTGTCTCTAGTTCAAGGTACGAAGTGGAATTAGGAAGCACTGTTTGATCTAAAATCACAAGTACATTTTTATCTTCATCCAGTCTTACAGACTGAAAGTTAAGCACATTATTAGACATATTTTCCTCCTATTAAAGTTTTGCTGTAGTTTGCTTTATAACTTCCAAGAAATCCTTACCTGTTTTTAGTTCTTCTCTGTTCATGATAAAGCTTTTGCTAGCAAGCATGCATAGTCTTTCTGCTTTGGTTCTCTTTTCTTCATCTTGAATTGAAGTTATATCTTTTACATGAGCTATTCCTACGATTCTTCTTATTCCTTCTAACCCTGTAACTGCTGCAGTATCTCGAAGTACAGTATCTAGATAATATTCCTTAAAGCCTTTATATTTTGCTGTATATTCTGATGCTTTTTCATCCCATGCTTTAGAAAATTTTTCTTTGAACAGGTCTATTACTTCTACTATTGTATCCTCTAACCATTTAATTTGCTCAGCTTTTTCATAAGCCTGAGCATTCGCAAGAGCAAACATAAGGTTAGCTATTACGTTTCCAATGTCATAGCCCATCGGTCCGTAAAAAGCAAATTCTGGATCGATAACTTTTGTAGAGTCCTCTTTAATAAATATCGAGCCTGTATGAAGATCTCCATGAACAAGAGCCTGAGCATTGTTCATAAAATCAAACTTCAGCTTTGCAGTCTCTAGCTTTAAAGCTTCATCTGAATATATATTTTCTTTAACCCATTCAACATTTGGAGCAAAGATATCATTTCTATTGTTTATATCACTAAATGGCTCTGTGTATACTAGATCTTCTGATATCTCGCAAAGCTCTGGGTTGATAAAGTTTTTAACCAGCTCTTTTTTTGCTTTATGCTCCATACACACGTCAGAAGTAAGAAGTAGTGTATTTACCATAAATGTAGTAATATCATCTGCAAATTTTTTAAATTGCTTATGATTAATCATTTCAGTTCTCATAATCACATGGTCAGATAAATCCTCCATAGATGTGCAATTCATAATAGGGTCATAGCTGTAAACCTCTGGCACTAATCCTGGAGCTAAAGTGCTCTGATATTTTAGAATTTCATATTCTATTCTATTTCTATCGGCTGATAGCTTAAACTCGTCTGAAATTCTTGCAACTGGACCAGATTGCTTTATAATTAGAGATTTCGATGTAGAAAGTGAATCGATTTTGAATATATAGTTTAGATTTCCATCTCCAATTTCCTTACAAACTAGTTCTTCGTCTTTTCCAAAGAAATCTAATTTAGTTTTAGCGTATAGTGCTGCATCAGCCTCGCTCATAGTAAAATACTTATCAAAATTCATCGTATTTCCTCCATTCTACGCTTCATTTTTATAATATGTTAATCCAAGTGCTAGTACTAAAACTGCTCCTTTAATTATATCCATTGAGTAATATGGAACTGAAAGCATAACTAGACCATTTGAAAGTGCAACCATAAGTAGTGCTCCAAAGAAAGTTCCTATAGCATTTGGCTTTCCAGCTCCTGCTACAGAAAAACCTATATATGCCGCAGCTACTGACTCCATAAGGTATCCAGCTCCACCTGACGGATTTGACTGTCCTATACGAGCCGCAAGTAAAATTCCTCCTATTCCAGCTAGTATAGCTGACATAACATAGGCAACAATAATATATTTATTTACTTTTACTCCAGATAGTCTTGCCGCTTCCTTGTTTCCACCTACTACATACATATATCTTCCATGCTTAGTATATTTTAGGAATATATGTACTACAACCATTATTAATGCCATTATAATTATTATTGTTGGAACTTTTCCAAGTTCTCTAAACATTGGAGCTATAAGTCCAGTAGAAGTAGTTCCATCTGCCATTATCATATTTTGAGATATGATTTTACCTTGAGAAAAAGTTGAAGATACTCCATTGAATATAAACATCGCAGCTAAGGTTGCAAGCATATCTGGAATTCTTCCTTTGATTATAAGAATTGAGTTCAAATAACCTATTACTGCTGCTATTACTACAGAAGCCGCTATAGCTACCAATATATTCTGGTCATACCAAACAAACATAGCTGTAGATACTGCCATTGTCATAGATGCAACTGAGCCTACTGATAAATCAAATCCTCCAACTACAAGGGAAATCATAACGCCTGTAGCTATTACAGTTGTTATAGACATAGCTCTTAGTATGTTTACTAGATTGGCTGCCTGCATGAATCTTCCATCAGTAGCAATTGTAAAAAATGCAAAAATCACTACAATTGTTAGAAGTGTTCCATAATTGTATAGAAAATCAAAAAAACTAAATTTTTTATTTTGCTTTGAACTTGTCTTAGTGTTCATTATTAATTCCCTCCTGCTGAATAAAATAGGATTTCATCCTCAGAAGCATCCTTTGTAACCAGCTCTTTTGCTATTTTTCCATCGTACATTACGTATATTCTATCAGAAATACCAAGTATTTCTTGAGTTTCGCATGTTGCATATATTACTGATTTGCCTTTAGTTACTAATCTTCCTATTAATTCGAATATATCTGATTTTGCTCCTACATCTACTCCTTTTGTAGGCTCATCAAATATATATAAGTCAGCATCTGCTATTAGCCATTTTCCTACTGCTACCTTTTGCTGATTCCCTCCAGAAAGATACGCTACCTTTTGTTTTTCATGAGGAGTTTTTATTCCTAAATCCTTTATAGTTTTAAGCGATACATCGTGCTCTTTTTTAAACTGTACAAAATTATTTTTAGAAAAATTCTCCAAACTAGGTAGAGTTAAATTAGTTACGACCGACTCCTCAACTAATACTCCTTCTTTTCTTCTTTCCTCTGGTACTAGTGCTATTCCTTCACTAACAGCATGATAAGGAGTTTTCAGATTTAATTTTTTTCCATTTAGAGTTATTTCTCCTGCAGTTATTTGCTCAGCTCCAAATAAGGCTTTGCAAAGCTCTGTTTTTCCTGCTCCAACAAGACCAGCTATTCCTACTATTTCACCTTTTCTAATATCAAGATTAACGCCCTTTAGTGTTTTATTGTCCTGAAGGTTTTTAACACTAAAGCACACTTCTCCGATTTCGGCCTCATACTTAGGGTAGCTCTCATCTAAGCTTCTTCCAAGCATATATTCAACCACTTGCTTTTCATTTGTATCCTTGATTTTCATCTGAGTAATGAACTGACCATCTCTCATTATCGTTATATCATCGCAGATTGTAAAGATTTCAGGTAATCGGTGAGATATGAATATAATTCCTACTCCTTTTTCCTTTAGCTCAGCTACTACTTTAAAAAGCTCGTCTGTTTCTGATTTTGACAATGGTGCAGTTGGCTCATCAAGTATAAGAAGTGAGCAGTTTTGTGCTATAGCTCTTGCAATTAGAATCATTTGCTTTTGAGCAAGAGAAAGCTCTTCAACTTTTTTGCCTACTGGAATATTTAAGTTAAGATGCTCTAAAACTTCTTTAGCTTTTCTATTTATTTCTTTCCAGTTTACAAAATGCTTATGGTCCATTTCATTTACCATCTGATCTAGCAGTATGTTTTCAGCTACAGTAAGGTAAGGAATAAGTGCCACGTCTACCTCTTGATAAACTATCTGTATCCCATAATCTTTTGATTCTTTTGTCGTTCTAATATTAGCTTGCTTGTCATTAATCATTATATTGCCGCTCCAGTGAGAATAGGCACCTGATAGAATTTTCATAAGTGTAGATTTTCCAGCACCATTGGCACCTATAAGGGCATGAACAGTTCCTCCATGTGTAGCAAACTTTGCTCCCTTTAATGCCTTTACTCCTGGAAACTCAATAGAAATATCCTGCATTTCTACTTTAAAGGTTTCCAATTTAAATCACCTCAAATTATATTTTTGAAACTTTATATTAATATCTTATTTTATATATAAGACCAATTAAATTCAATTTAATATCAAGGTTCTAAAAGTGTAAGAAATCGTTTTATCCAAATAGTAAATAGAGGAGAAGAAAGAATAACTCCTCCTTCTCCGCAGTCAAATTTAATTGCTTCCTTTGATTTGTTTCATCCAATCTTCGTTAAATGTCTCTGATTTACCCCAAGTATCGTATACGTCTGCTAGAGTTTCAACTGTAACTTGTCCGCCTGCTTTCATTAAATCTTCTTGTGCTATAGTAGTTGCTGGTATTTCATATGTTGCTGGTGTTTCTTCTCCTGCAATTTTCTTAGCTAGTAATCTAACGTTAAGTGTTCCTACAAGCTTAGCATCAGCAGCTGCAGTAAGTACCCATGGAGAGTTTTCTGCTTGCATCATCTGAAGGTCAGCATTTGAAACGTCGATACCAAAGATTTTGATTTCAGTTCTGTTATTTTCGTTAAGTGCAGTAAACGCCCCTGTAGCAAATGCATCCCAGCTAGCCCAGATAGCATCTACTTCGCCTTTAGGGAATCTTGTTAATAAAGAGCCTATAGCATTTGCATTAAGCCCTGCAACGTTTGTAAAGTCTCCTACTTCACCTACAACTGCTACTTCTTCAATTTTACCTTCTTTTACGTATTCTTGATAGATTTGCTCTCTTCTCTCCATTGGAGGGAATCCAGCTACCCACATTTTGATAATTTTTGGAGTTTTTCCAGGGTTAGCTGCAATAAGTGCATCTAAAGATAACTTTGCTAGTGAAAAATCATCTTGAGCTGTAGTTGTTACGCCTTCAACCTCAGCATTTGTATCAAATGCTACTACAGGTATACCTTTTTCTGTTGCTTGCTCGATTAAAGCCTGAGCATTGTCTTGTCCATGAGATACAACTATTCCATCATAGTCACCTAGTAAAACTTGGTTGAATATGTCTTCAAACTTTGCGTTGTTTCCATCTGTTGTAAATGTATCAACACCAAATCCTAATGACTTACCTTCTTCAACTGCTCCAGCTAAAAACTGAGCTGTATGCTCGTCAGCGCCTAGATTTCTAATTACAGCGATTTTTATGTCGCCTTTTTCAGCTAATGGTGTACCTTCGTACATTGCTACAGCTGAATCACCACTTGCTTCATCTGTGCTAGCGCCGCCTGAGCAGCCTGCTAGAGATGCTACTGCCATTACCAATACTAGTAAAAACGATAATTTTCTTTTCACTTTTTATTCCTCCTTGTAATTATCTATGGATAAATTTAAGTATCCATCAAAGTAATAGTAGCTTATGCTACATCTCCTACTTAGAAAACTCCTTATAACGCACACCTTTTGGATCAATACGCTTTATTAAGCTTAGCTCTTCTCTTGTAGGCTCCATAATGGTTGGAACAGTTTCTTCAAATATTGTAAATCCAGTATTAGCTTTTACTTCTTCTATCGTAGTATTTGGGCTGATGCTATCTAGATATAATCTAGAATTCTCATAACCAAATATACAAAGTGGAGTAACTATTTTATGAATATTTCCTCTTGTAGTAACAAAATCAACATTTTCTACAAAGGTTCTTTTGTCATGCTTAGTTCTCCAAATTATAGCTTTTTTTGCTGTTGGGATAAGTACAGCGCTACCAGCTCCACCTGGCAATCTAACCTTAGGCTTTGAGTAGCTTCCGATTACAGATGCGTTGACATTGCCACTTGCATCGAACTGGACTCCGCTTAAAAAAGCTACATCTAAGCCACCTCTCATAGAAAGGTCAAATATTTTTTCTAGTGGAAATATTGCTTCAGAATTATCCCAAAGCTCTTCTCCTGCTGATGAATACTCAGATGTCTTAAATGATGAGGAATTCACTCCGCCAGGGATATTTAAAAGTACAGCATCTGGAGCATATAAAGCTTTAGCTAGCTTCATAGCCACCATAGGAAGCGAAGAGGAAACTCCATGAAAGATAGTTTCATCGTTTTTCAGCATCCTAGCTATTGCACATATCATTATATCTGCTGGATGATGAGGCTTATTTGCAGTATACGAGGTACTATACACTATAAAACGCCCCCTTTACAGAATCTTTAGCTTCATAATATGCTAAATATTTTTCTATATGCTCTTTAGAACAATTACTTGTAAAGTCCTTTAGAATCTTTTCGTCTATGTCATATAGTCCAGGACAGCTACATGGTGATGCTCCTTTTGGAATAACAACTATAGAATCTACGAGAAAACCAGGTATAGCTATATTTTGCATTTGCTTAGAAAATTTGCTTTTATTAACAAGCTTCTCTGTTGTCAAAATTACTCTTTTTGCTGAAAGAGATATTAATTCGTCATCGAATTTAGGACCATAAATAACAGCATTTCCTTCCTTGTCGCATTCATGAACATGAATAACTGCAACATCTGGATTTATACTTTTTACTAAAGTCACGCTTTCACCACTAAAAGGATCTGTTATTTTTCTAAAATAATCGTTTTCCGCAATTAAATCACTATGAACTAATCCTTTTACTGGCATGAAGTTAAGTCCTGCTTTAGCAGCTCTAAGAGCGCACATAACAGTATAGCAAGCATGTTCATTGGCTTTTATTTTTCCAGTTTCCACAGCTTTTCTATAATGATTAGCAAGTCCAAACTCAGTTTCATAGCTTATAAAGCCTGCATCAACTATACTCACGCAATCAGAGCCACAAAGTAAATCCACATCATGGGCTCCTGCTGTTTTTACTATTCTTAAGTCTCTTTTTTTGCTTCTAACTATCTCTCTAACAAAAGCCATCGGAGCTCTGTGAAGCACGTTGCCTCCTATTGCTATCGTCATCTTATCTTCAATTAAATTTACTGCCTCTTTCAAGGTTTTAATTTTATTTGCTGTCATTTTTCACCTACTTTACAGCATTTGCCGCTATATTTACAGCATCCCATACACCAGAAAATGGTGGTGCATAGCATAAATCAGCCATCCCTATATCTTCTGCTGTCATTTTTGCTTGGATAGCTATAGCAAACATATCCACTCTAAGAACAGCTCCTTGCTTTCCTGCAATCTGAGCTCCAAGTATCCTATGAGTTCGCTTTTCATATATCAGCTTAATATATAATGCTTCTCTATTTGGATAGTATGGAGGATGGTTATAGTCTTTTACAAAAACCGTATCATAATCAAGCTTCATAGCCTTTGCTTCGCTTTCTCCTATACCTGTTCTTGCCATCTCCATATCCATTATTTTGATAGCTGCTGAACCTAAAGCTCCAATAAATTTCTGATGCTGACCAGATAAATTATTTCCTACAATTTTACCGCATTTGTTTGCTGTAGTTCCCAGTGGAATATAGGAATTTTCTTCTTTTACCATATGGTAAACCTCCGCACAGTCCCCAGCAGAGTAGATGTCACTTACGCTTGTTCTCATCTCTCTATCGATAATTACTGCACCATTTTTAGCTAAATCAATACCTGAGCCTTTTAGAAAGTCTGTAGATGGCTTTACTCCTATTGATAAAATCACCATATCTGCATCGTAGTCACCTTTAGATGTTTTTATTCCAGTTACAGTTTCTGTGCCTTTTATAATTTCAAGCTCTTCATCTAGCAAGAGCTCTACTTCATGATTTTTTAGAGTTTTTTCTGCAATTTCAGAAATTTCTTTATCAAAAGAGGTTAGAATTCTCTCACTTTTTTCAAGCACTTTTACATTCTTTTCAAGCTCTACCATCGCTTCAGCCAGTTCTATTCCAATATAGCCTCCGCCTACTATGACTACATTTCTCACTTCGCTTTTTGAAGCTGCTTCTCTTAGCTTTATTCCGTCTTCTAAGGTTTTGAGTACAAATACTCCAGATAAATCCTTTCCCTTAAAGTTTGGAACTATAGGATGAGCTCCCGTAGAAATCATGAGCTTGTCGTATTTATCTATAAACATGCTTTTTGAGATTAAATCTCTTACCATTATAGTTTTGTTTTGAGGGTCTACTTTTATTACTTCATGATTTGTAAATGTACTAATTCCAGCTTTTTCAAAATCTTCCTGAGTTCTTATTATCATTTTTTTGTAGTCGTCATTGACTCCTGAAACATAATAGGGAAGACCACAGGCTCCATAAGATAAAAAACTTCCTTTTTCATAAACTACAACCTGAGCTTGGGGATCTAATCTTTTTAGCTTTGATGCAGCAGACATTCCTGCAGCTACACCACCTATAACTATAAGTTTCATTTAGATTCCTCCATTTTCAGCTTCATAACTTGATTATGCATATTCTTTAAAGCACTCGCAGGCAAAGCTTTATCTGTAAACACACTATATACTCCTTTGTATATAGGTTCCATGAGCTTTCCAGCATTTAGCATCTTTGGCAAAGGCTTTGCATATTTAGTTACCAAATCATAATGAATTTCATACCAAGGATAATTATCTTTATCTGCTTCATATGTTGATTTCCTAACAGGAGAGCCTGCATAGCTTCCAACATACTTATCAACTTCTTTACTAGTAAGATATTCAAGTAGTTTTATTGCTTTGTCTTTTCTAGATGAAGCTTTTGATACTCCAAAGCTCCAGGTTACGTTCCAGCTAGTATTTAGGGCTAAGAATCCAACATCTTCTTTATCTATACAGTTTTCATCCATAACCATACCCAGTTGTCCTCCCCAGGTGATTGTCATAGGGACTTCTTTATTTTGAAATGCTTTTCTTACTTCATCATTTGCAAAATTTTCTGTCCCTGACACTGCGTAGGATTTAAGTTCTAAATATTTATTTAGTGCGTTAAGACAACCTATATCATCTAGCTGTGGCATATGAGTATTTTCATCAAACGGTTCAATTCCTTCGTTTCTTATAAAAGGAAGAATATCTAAAAATATCTCAGATTCATGAGCTTTCATAGCCACTGAAGGCTTTGAAGTTTCCTTATAGTATTTCCTTGCTATATCTAGATATTCATCTGTAGTTATGGATTTTTTATTTATTTTTCCATATACAGGCTCTATCATAGACTTTCTATATAGCATTATATGTCCATCGCAAAATGAAGGATAAAGATATTTTTTCCCATCTATCTTCATTTCATCTCTTACAACCTCAGTTATATCCATTTCGTCATAAGCTTTATCTGAGGGCTCTGTTAGCTGAGCTAAATAGTCCTTTGCAACAAAATCCTTAAGCCATAGATGTCCAGCCACCATAACTATGTCATAATCCAGCTCGCCAGCAAATGCTTTCATGAGCTTTTCATAATAGTTTTCAAAAGGAATAATGTCAAATTCTACATCAATTCCATGAGTGGCCTTAAACTTATTTAGAATCGAATATTCTGATTTCACGTATACATTTACTGCTGGATCAGCAACAGCCAATACCTTCACTAAATTTTCCATCATTAGAATCACCCTTTGTCCGGCTCTGAATCTACAATTCCAACCACTACGGCATCTATAGGTGCATCGTTGTCAAGAGCTTTAAGCGCTGGGCTTCCTTGACTTAAAAGAACTAACTCTCCAAGTCCCGCTCCTAGTCTATCTGCCGCAATTAGTGTATCTTTTTTATTTCCGTAATAAGGCTCTACAATCAGTAGTTTATATCCGACAAGCCTTTCATGCTTTCTGGTAGAAATTATATTTCCTTTTACTTTACCAAGTAACATGAATCTTGCCCTCCTCTCATTTCACCAGCTCTAGTAAATCGCCGTTTTGGATTAAAAATGCATTGGCATCGTCTGTATCTATATGAAAATCCAGCTTATAGCGTGGATTTACACGTATAGTAACGTTTGATAACACTCCGCCTTTTTTACCATTGACAACCACTGATACCTTTTGTCCATTTTTTACACCATAATTTTCTGCATCCTCTGGAGTCATGTGTATATGCCTATCCGCTATGATTACCCCTTCTCTTAGCTCAATACTACCCTTTGGACCTTTTATAGTCACTCCAGAGGTGTTGGCTAAGTCACCTGAGTTTCTAACCTCTAAATTAAGTCCTAGCGTTCTAGCTTCTGATTTCGTGAGCTCTATTTGAGTTTTATTTCTTAGAGGCCCTAAAACTCTGATATTTTCTATTTTTCCTTTATCAGTTATCAAGGTAACCTTTTCCTTTGCTGCATATTGACCTGGTTGAGAGATTTCCTTTTCAACTGTAAGCTCATAGCCTTTTCCAAATAAAGCTTCTAAATCTTCCCTGCATAGATGAAGATGCCTTGCAGATACTGAAACTGGTACTTTATTATACTCATTTATTAGTAAGCCACTGGTCTTTAGCTCTTGCATAACCAGCTTTGCAATTTCCTTTTTCAAATCATGTTTATCCATGATATATCACTATCCTATTATAGGTAATACCTTTTTTACATCCTCAGATGGTCTAGGTATTACATGGACAGCTACTACTTCTCCTAATCTTTGAGCACTCTCAGCTCCAGCTTCTACCGCTGCTTTTACTGCTCCTACATCTCCTTGCACTACTATTGTAACTAGTCCAGAGCCTATTTTCTCAGTTCCAATCACCTTTACATCTGCTGCTTTTAGCATTGTATCTGCCGCTTCAACTGCTGCAGTTAATCCTCTAGTTTCTATCATTCCTAAAGCTTCCATTTATTTATCTCCTCTCAGATACAGTAAATTAATTATTTACCTTCAAAGTTTCTTCATTTATAATTTTTTCACTCGATATTACATATTTTAGTATTTCAGGATGAGGTTTAGAAATCACAATTGCATTTTTGAGGTGATTTATATGCTTACCTTCTCCTAGGTTTTTTACTAACTCTATAGCGTTTGACACTTCAGAAACAGATCCTCCTACAAATAGGGTTATCAGTTTGCCTCCTAGAGTAGTCTCTTTTCTTAGAAATTCTACGTTTGAGGATTTTAACATTTCATCTAGCATTTCAATTGCTACAGTAAAGTATAACGTCTCTACAACGCCTACTGCTTCATATGTTTTCACGCAAACACCTACTTAATTGCAGGCAGTAATTGCTCAAGTCCCATTGATGGTCTAGGAATTACATGAACTGCCACAACCTCACCTAATCTTTGAGCGCTTTCAGCCCCAGCTTCAACTGCTGCCTTTACCGCTCCTACTTCTCCTTGTACTACTACAGATACAAGACCTGAACCTATTTTTTCTGTTCCTACTACTTCTACATTTGCAGATTTTATCATAGCATCTGTAGCCTCTATAAGTGCAACCAATCCTCTTGTTTCAATTATTCCTAATGCTTTCATGCCAAACCTCCTATTTCATTTTAAATTTTCCAAGCTTTAATATCGAATCAATTTCACTTGCTTTTCTTGATATCATATGAGTTAGAATATCTTTTTCATCGATGTACTTAAGAGCTGTTGCTTTAGCTATTTCTAAAGCATCCTTTACACTCGATACATCGCCTTCAAACTTGACCTGAAATACATTTGGTATTTTAGCCTTGTCTCCTTCTGAAGGATTATTGCAGTCTATCCCAAGTATTTTAATATCCGAGCCTTTGCACGCTTTGTCCATAGCATCAAGTGCTACGCTGAGTCCAAGCACTTCAAGGCACCCAATTGCTTTACTACTCATCACACTCACCTACACTATTCTAAATCCACCCTCTGCCAAAACGCATCTTCTTACTCTTGTAAACGTTTTTGCAGATGTGATTCCTTCTCCTGTTGGTCCAGCGATAGTAAAGGTTGCATTACCTTCTCCTTTATATCCAACGCCTGCTAAAGTAGGAGCATTTTTTACAAATATGGTTGTATTTATTGCTCTTGCAAACTTAGTCATGTTATCCACATTTCTAGAGAAAATCGATGCTGTGTGTTTGTTTGCACCTTCTGCTTTTACAGCTAGCTTTATAGCTTCATCCACATCACTACATCTTACAAGTGGAAGTATTGGCATCATTTGCTCTAGGGTTACATAAGGGTGGTCACTGTCAACTTCACATATAAGCAACTTCACATCTTGCTTAGCTATACCTATTTCACTCAAAATTTTTGAGGCATCTTTGCCTACCCAATTTTTATGAACGTGGTATTTCTTTTTCGGAGACAAGGTACAGCTTTTTGCACCTAGATCCTCGTCTTCTACTAAAGTTACCTTCATTACCTTTTCAAGCTCTTCTTGATTTAGCATATATGCTCCATTTGAAAGCATATTATAAATCAAATCATCTGCAACCTGATTTACAACAAAGACTTCTTTTTCAGCTATACAAAGTATATTATTATCAAATGAAGCCCCTTCAATTATCCCTTTGGCTGCTAAATTCATATCAGCTGTTTCATCAACTACAACTGGTGGATTACCTGCTCCAGCTCCAATGGTTTTTTTGCCTGATTTCAATAGAGATTTAACTAGTCCTGGTCCACCTGTTCCCACCATCATACTGATTCTAGGATGAGAAGAAAGCTGGTTTACTGTCTCTATTGTAGGCTCTTTCACCATAGTTACTAGGTTTTGTGGTCCTCCTGCTTTTAATACAGCTTTATTGATTAGCTCAACTGTATATGCACTGCTTTTCTTAGATGATGGATGTACATTAAATACAACGCTGTTCCCGCCAGAAATCATTGAAATTGCATTATTTATAAGTGTTTCTACCGGATTTGTAACTGGTGTAACAGCACCTATAACTCCAAATGGAGCCATTTCTTCTATAGTTAATCCGTAATCTCCTGAAATTGCGCTTGTTTTGATATCTTCAGTACCAGGTGTTTTTGAAGCAGCAAGATTTATCTTTGCTATTTTATCTTCATATTTTCCTAGCTTTGTTTCCTCATATACAAGTCTGGCAAGATTTTCTATATCTCCTAAGACTTCTTTTCTAATTGATTGAATCATTTTTTCTCTATCTTCTAGCCTATAGCTAGTCAATATTATGTGAGCCTCAAGTGCTGATTCAACTGCTAAATCTATACTTTCAAATATTCCATTTGCATTTTGTGAAAAATCTATATTTGTTTTATTTGGGAGCATGTTGATTTCTTTTGGTTTTACCTGTTCAATTACTGGCTCTAGTTTGCTTAATACTTGCTCTATTATTTTTTCAACATCTCTTTCAGTGATAAAATCCTGCACTATATCACCTGCTTTCACTTAGCTTTAAAAGGATTTTTTCAGTTACCTTAGATACTATGCTTTCTAATATTTCTTCTTTGTTTTCTGATTTATATTCTAGTTTAGTTTCTTTTTGTTTTCCTAAAACAACAGAATTTTGGGATTCTACTTTTGAAGCTGAAGAACAACTAGGTACTCCGCCTGTTTTTATTCCCATTTTTTCTCTTATGTCTATTAATGTGCCTACCTGTTCACAATTGAGCTCGTTTGTCTCGCCTATAATTCTAGATGTATACATCAAAATAGTCGCATAGTGCTCTAGTGTTTCTAATCTATGGTATGCTTCTTCCAAGGTTTTCCCCCAAGTAAGCGCTCCATGATTTGCCAGTAGCACTGCATTATGAGTATTGCAAAATGGAGCTACAGAATCTGGTACTTCATTAGTTCCTGGAGTAGCATATGGAGCTATAGGAACCCTTCCTAACAAAACCACAGCTTCAGATAAAAGCGGCTTATTAAGTTCAATCCCTGCAATTGAAAACGATGTTGCAACTGGAGGGTGAGCATGAGTAACTGCAGTGATTTCTTCATTTTCTTGATATACTCTCAAATGCATCTTCATTTCCGATGATGGCATTAATCTTCCAGCTATTCGTTCCCCTTTTAGGTTTACCTTGACTAGCATGTCAGGTGTCATAAATCCTTTTGAAACTCCAGTAGGCGTACAAATAACAGCATTCTTACCTACTCTTACTGATATATTGCCATCGTTTGATGCCACAAAATTTCTGTCATACATTCTTTTTCCTATCTGACAAATCATTTTTTTGGCTTCAAATTCTGGCATATAGGTTTGTCCTTTTAGATAATACATTTCACACCTCCTTTATCACGGTAATGTATATTCTAAATTAAGTATATTATCCATTATTTATTTGGTTTTGTAAAGTTTTTATTTTGTTTTATGTTTGATATTTTTTGTTTTGTTGTTTTTAACTAAAAGCTCTATTTTTCAAATAAAAAGCTATTCTTTTTTACATTTTTATATTAATATTATATTAACAACATGATGAATTTCTAAAAAACAAATAAAAAATCCACATAAACACAGATATTTTAATTTCGTATTCAAAAAAATTTAGGAGGAAGCTCTATGCTTGCCATTACAAGAAAAAATAAAATTAAAGAAATTATAATTCAAAAGAAAAGCGTAACTGTTTCTGAGCTTTCGAAAACGTTTAACGTGACTGAAGAAACCATCAGAAGAGATTTACAGCTATTAGAAGAGGAAGGCTTTTTAAAGAGAATTTACGGTGGAGCATATATAGACGAATCCGTCCAAAGTGATGCATCTGTGAGTCTAAGAGAAAAGATACTAGTTAAGGATAAGGAAAAAATTGCAAAAGAGTGTATTCCTCTTATCAAAGATGGAGATTCAATATTTCTCGATTCTTCAACTACATCTTTATATATTGCAATGAAAATAGCAAAAAAAAGAATCAGTGTTATTACCAATTCGTTAAAAATAGCTATGCTTTTGTCTAGCTCTGAAAATATAAAATTATTTTTAATTGGAGGAGTTTTTGATAATTACTCCATGTCATTTTTAGGTGGAAGCGTACTCCAAGATATGAAGCGTTACTTCTTTGATAAAGCTTTTGTTTCTTGCAGTTCTGTCCATATGAAATTTGGCATCACAGATTCAAACGAACAACAAGCAGAAATCAGAAGAATAGCAATTGAGCATTCTAATCGTACTTTTTTGGTTGTAGACCATACAAAATTCAATAGAACCTCTTTTTCTCTGATAGCTCCTCTATCAAGTATAGATGCTATGGTAGTTAATAGACCTTTATCAGATGAATGGACTAACCTACTCCAAGAACTTAATATAGAGCTTATTCAGCCTACTTCATAAATTTAATTTTGTTTTTCTGAATTTTGTTGTATTATATATGAGTAATGATTTTTATATAAAATTATTTATTCATATAACTATGTATAGGAGTGACTCAAATGAACAAAACTAGACTTAAAGACAATTTTATCGAGATGGTAAAAATCTACTCTCCATCAAAAAAAGAAGGTAACTATGCCAAGTACTTAGTAACCCTATTAACTGAAATGGGAGCAGAGATTTACTTAGATAACGGAAATGTGAAGTACGATGGAGATAGTCCTACCATCTTTGCAAAGTTTGCTGGAACTGTGCCAGGCGATGGAATCACTTTTTCTGCTCATATGGATGTAATAGAGCCAAACGAAAACCTTAAAGTAATCGAGGAAGGTTTAATCATAAAAACAGATGGAACAACTACTCTTGGTGCAGATGATAAAGGAGGAGTTGCTGCAGTAATTGAAGCTATAAGAACTATAAAAGAAGAAAATATTGCTCATAGAGATATATTTGCTATATTTACTCCTGCAGAGGAAATAGGCATGTTAGGCGCTAAAAATATAGACTGGGATAAAGTTCCAAGCCATATGCAACCTGCTAAAAACATGATAGTCCTAGATAACTCAGGAGCAGCTGGAACCGTTGCTCACTCTGCCCCTAGCAGATATTTTGTAAAAGCTACATTCAGTGGTAAAAAAGCTCATGCTGGTATTGAACCAGAAAAGGGTATCAATGCTATCTTGATGGCTGCTGAGGCTCTTTCGAATATGAATATAGGAAGAATTGACGAGCTTACAACATCTAACTTTTCATCAATCAAATCTGACTTCCCTACTAATGTAGTTCCTGATGCTTGTGAATTTACTGGAGAAATTAGAAGTCATTCTGAAGAAAAAATAATGGAAATAATAAAAGAGTATGAAAAAGCTATCAAAAGCGCTACTGAGAAATTTGGTGGAAGCTATAAGCTTGAATATGTGTGTGAATTCCCTGTTTTAAAACCTCTGGATGATTTAAAATTTGCAAAGGAATTTGCAAAGATATATGAGGAAATGGGCATAGAATCTAAGCTTATTGTTATAGGTGGTGGTTCAGACAGCAATATATTTGCTCAGAAGGGCTTTAACTCAATTATTCTAGCAGTGGGAATGAATAATGTCCATACAGTAGAGGAATACATGGCTTTAGAGGATTTGTACAAAACTACTGAGGCTCTTGTAAAATATATAGAAAAAAACATTTAATTTAATCGAATAGGAGGTAGATAAAACAATTATCTACCTCCTATTCAATTATGAGAGTTTTCTATAAAAAAGCTTTATCAGAGGTTATATGCTTTACTATATCTGGGTCAAACTGAGTTCCAGAATTATTTTTAATCTCCTCTAATGCTTCTTGAATGCTTAAGGTTTCCTTATAGCTTCTAAAAGAAGTCATCGCATCAAAAGCATCTGCAATTTGAATTATCCTAGCAATAAAAGGAATTTCATCTTGCTTTAATCCTCTAGGATAACCTGTTCCATCCCATCTTTCATGATGAGAAAGTGCACATTCAGCAAGAGGTGCGTATTCATCTACAGATTTCAAAATATGGTACCCAATTTCTGGATGTCTTCTTATCTCTATCATTTCACTCTCTGAAAAAATTCCAAACTTCGTAAGAACTTCATTATTGATGGCTATTTTTCCTATATCATGCATCAATCCTGCTAGCTCTATTTCTTTAAGCGTTTGCTGGTTAAGGTTTAAAAGCTCTCCTATTTTAACAGCTATTTTGCTTACATTTTCGGAATGTCTTTTTTCTTTGCTGTCTGCTTGATTTAAAGTTTGAAGTATCAGACTTATAGTTTTATTCCTCATGCTTTGACTTTCTGTAAGCTTCTTTCTATACATATGCTCTTCAGCTTTGGAAAAAATTTCACTAACTGGCTGAGTTGCATTTGTTTTGGTGTCAAAGCCTATTGACACAGATATTATTATATTATCCATTTTTGTGTTCTCAATCGAAGCATATATTCTTTCTATTATATTAGAAGCCTCTTGCTCAGATGTTTTTGGAAGAAGTATAACAAACTCATCTCCACCTATTCTAGCTATTATGTCATCAAAACGGCATTCAGTTTTTAAATTTTCAGCTACTTTAACAAGCAGTTCGTCTCCTTTTTTATGCCCAAAAGCATCATTTGTAAGCTTAAGTCCATTTACATCTAATAGTGCAATAGTAAGTGGAAGATTTCTTTCAGTATCTAGTCTTAGTAACTCTTCCTCAAAAAAATGTCTATTATATAGTCCTGTGAGCTGATCATGAAAGCTCAAATATCTTATTTTTTCTGAAAAATAAACTTCTTCAGTAACATCACTAAATACCGTAGCAAACTGATTTGATTTAGGACTATAAACGTTAACACTAAAGTACTTCATTAAATTTCTAGCATAATGTTGAAATTTATTAGGCTCACCAGTTAGTGCGACCTTCCCATATAAATCTATCCAGTACTGCTCAGTCTTTGGAAGAACTTGCTTTACAGTCTTGCCTTTTAATTCATCTATTTTCAGACCTGTTATTGTTTCAAAGGCTTTATTTGCTTCCAAAAATTTATAGTCAATAGGCTTTCCTACCTCATCACATATAATTTCATGAAGCGCAAAGCCTTCATTCATATTGTCAAAAAGACTCTGAAATCTTCGCTTTATTTCTATTTCTTTTTTTGAATTTTTTCTTGTAGCTATGCTTATATATGCTAGAGCAAACAGTAATACTGCAAGCATAGAAAAAGCCCCTATCCTTGCTCTATTAGCTTGATTCTCTGCCAAAACTCTTGGAGAAATATCATGCACGATGGACAGCAATGCCTCATCGCCATTTTGATAAAAAATAGGAGATGAGTATACTTCCACATATTTTAATTCACCGTTTTTCAGCTTATGCTTAAATTCGAAATAGGTTCTTTCTTGGTTTTTTGCAAGCTGCATTTCAGCTTTAATCTCTTTTTCATCTAATATATTTATTTGGCTTATATTCATTGACTTTAGCTCAGACAATGAATATCCATAAAATTTTTGAGCTGCTTTATTAGCATCCAAAATTTCACCTGAATCTGAATCCAAAATAAGCATAACTGAGCCATGACTATGAAAAAGCTCATCTCTTTTATAAATATCAGATTCTGAATACGAAGATATAGGAGCGATAATACTAAATATAATTATTAATATAACAATAAAGTTTTTCAATATTCTCGCCTCCCTTAGTCTTTATTCTTGATTATTAAGATTTCTAATCAGTAATTCTTAAGCTATTAACAGCATTCCTAAAATATTTTAAACCTATTAAAGCATGTTATATACAAAATATACCTCATTATTTATAACTTGTATAGTCAAAAAGTCCCTGTTTTTATTAAAAATACCCTACCTTTTTCCTTAGCAAACAATTATTTATACTGATAAATTTTTTTCTGTCTAACTAAGTCCTTCTTGATTCACCCAACTAATATTAACGATTAATTTATAATAAAATAGACTTGATTTATGAGCTAAAAAGCAGTCTTATAAATCAAGCCTATTTTTTTCACAATAGAATCATACCTTTTGTCTAATAACATTTAAGTTCCTTTTTATCTCTTCTTTTTCTAGATACATTTTTTCATCAGCTTTGGTTATTAAATCATCAATTCCTCTTTTTTGATTATTGTCATACTCAATAATTCCATGACTAGCACTGATTATATATGGTCTTTTTTCCTTTTCATTTATTTCATTAAAGTTAGCAACTATCCTGCTCCAAATTTTTTCTGATTCATCAGCATCCACATCTTTGAACAAAATCAAAAATTCATCTCCACCTAATCTAACTGCTAAATCTTCATCTCTTATTTGCTTTTTCATAACCTCAGCAACTGTTATAATTAGCTCATCTCCATAGGAGTGGCCCAAATAATCGTTTATCTGCTTTAAGCCATTGATATCTATAAAGCAGATGCTAAAAATATTACTTCGCCTTTCATCTCTATCTATCAGAGCTTTAATCTTATTATAACCATATCTTCTGTTATAGAGCTGAGTAAGAGAGTCAAATTCAGAATAGTACTTTACCTTAAAATATGTTCTTCTATTGACATATATAAGATAAGCTAGAAGAAAAGCAACCAAGCTTATAAGCGAAATTTTAGGTAGATTGTCTTTGAGAATAATAGCCCCTAAACTAATAGGGCTAGTTGCAAAAAATTTATATGCAGGGGCATTTTGATTTATATGTGATACAACAAACCACTTTACATCCTCAGATATAACATTACCTTCTTCCATAATGTTCAAGTTGTCTATACTGTTTTTATCTATATATATTGGTTTAAAAGTAAACACTCCATTATTTGTTACTATTTGACCTTCTCCGAGCTTAATCTGCTCCCATTCCTTAGGATATAAGATGCTATATGTGATATCGTGTTTATCCTCAAACATAAATCCCCATTCGTCCTCTTTATTTTTTGATGATAAAAAATACCCATCTTTATTTATAAGATAAATATCAGCATTTTCACTACAAGCAATAGTATTAAAGCGCTCTATCATTGGTTTTGCAAGGTAGTTTAAAATTATTATTCCATCAAAATCTCCATTTTGACTATAAACTGGTGTGGAAAATCTTATAACAGGCTTAAATGGCTTTTCTATAGAGTTATTTTTCATATTCAAATCCATTGGAGATATATATATTTGGTCATATTTTATATTTTCAGTTTTAATAAAATAATATCTATCTTTTTTATTTTCAAGGGTATCATCATCGACTCTATAGGCGTTTACTCCATCATATTTTATCTTTATGATTTCATTGCCATTTTTATCAATATATCTAATTTGATCATATATTTTTTTATGCTTAGCTAGCTCTGTCCATTCAGTAGCTATTTCATCTGAATCTACATTTTCAGATAACCTTAAACTATATACATGATTTAAATAACCTAAATCTCCAATTATTCTGTATAAAGCATCTTCTAGAATTTGAGTCTTTGTAGTAACTATCCTTATTTCTGAAGCCATTATATCCTCTGATTTTGACTTGCTGATTTCTTTCTCCATAATAAAAATAACAGAAAACGATAGAATGAAAATAATTAAAAATGAAATCAGAAAATATGTTATGGGTTTATTAACTTTATTAATCATTTTCATCCCTTCTCTCATAAATTCACTATTTTTCTATATATACCACAAAAAACTGAATCAATTTTTTTATATGCTATTATAATCAATTTTTTTACTGAATTTTTGATAAATTTTATTTACCTGTATATATTGAAATTTAGTATTTCTAAATGGTTTATAGGTTTATTCTAAGGGAATATATTAAGTACAAAGGAGGAATTGAATATGTATATAATTAAATCATACCTGAGTGCTTTTGCTATATTTCTTATAATAGATTTAATTTGGCTTGGATTTATTGCCAAAGACTTATACGCTAAATATCTAGGCTTTATTATGGCTAAAAATATCAATTGGACTGCTGCTATTATTTTTTACATGATATTTGTAGGTGGAATTTTATTTTTTGTTGTAAATCCAGCTATAGAAAAAAACAGTCTTTCTTATGCCCTATTTGCTGGAGCTGTTTTTGGATTTATAACCTATGCTACCTACGACCTTACCAACCTAGCTACCTTGGAAAACTGGCCTCTATTTATAACTATTGTAGATTTGATTTGGGGCAGTTTTTTATCAGCCTCTACAAGCGCCGTTAGCTTTCTAGTGATTAAAACCTTTATATTAAAGTGATGACATATATCTTAGGAGGGACACATGAAAAAGACTATCTTAGATGGAAATGATTTTTTTAAGCTGTTTAGCTATGGAGCAAGCGAAGTAATAAGCAATAGAGATAAGCTTAATAAAATTAACGTATTTCCAGTAGCTGATGGTGATACAGGAAATAATTTAGTATTTACTTTAAACAGCGTCTTGGATTATGCTCAAGTGAAGGATTCAGTGTATGAAACATTGAAATCTATGGCTGAGGCATCTTTATCCGGTGCTAGAGGAAACTCTGGGGTAATCTTTGCACAATACATTGCAGGGCTAGCATCCGAAACCAAAGGTAAAGCTTCAATAATGCTACATGATTTTGCAAATGCCAGCAAAAATTCAGCTTACGGTTTATACAATGCTCTATCGAATCCAGTTGAAGGTACTATGTTAACCGTTATCAAGGATTGGTCAAACTATATAGTAGATAATCATAAAAATTATGATTCCTTTGATGATTTATTTGAAGAGTCTGTTGGATATGCCTCTAAGTCCCTTGATAACACCAAAGAACAACTTGAAATTCTAAAGAAAAACGATGTTGTTGACTCTGGTGCAAAAGGCTTTGTTTTATTTTTAGAAGGAGCATTGAGATATCTTCGCGGAGAAGTCCTTCCTGAGATTAAAAGATTTAGTTTAAGTGATTTATCTGCATCTCACGATAGTCTAATACACGAAGAATCTTCTTATAGATACTGTGCAGAATGCATAATAAAGGGCAATCTTCCAAGCACTGATGTTGTTAAGGAAACGCTCATAGCTTATGGAGATAGTTTGATTGTCGCTGGCAACGAGGATTTTAAACATGTGCATATCCACACTGATAGAGTTAGTGATTTTTTTAAGTCTATCTCAAAATTAGGTAATATATCTAGACCAAAGGTAGATGATATCTTTATTCAGGAGAAACTTAACGATAAGAAAGGCACTACAGCTATTGTTACAGACTCTATTGGCGATATTCCTAAAAACTTAATTGATAAATATATGATTCACCAAATTCCACTTAATATTACGGTTGGAGAAGACAGTTATCTAGATAAAGTAAGCATTTCTTCTGAAGATTTTTATGAATATATGAAGTCATCACCTATATATCCAAACAGCTCCCTGCCAAATGAAATCCAGATTAAAGAAAAGCTAGAATTTTTAAGTCAGAACTATGAAAATATAATAATAATTAATGTATCAAGTAAATTAAGTGGCACTCATAGTGCTATGGTAAAGGCTTCAAAGGAGCTAAGTGACTCTGGATATCCTATAAAAGTAATAGACAGTAAAGTAAATTCTGCTGCTCAGGGACTACTCGTTCTTCATGCCTCTAAAATGGCTGATTCTGGCTCTACTATGGAAGAAATCACTGATTATTTAAATGATAAAATACCAAAAAGCGAAATATATGTAGCCCTTAATACCTTTAGAAATGCACTAAATAGTGGAAGACTTCCTAAAATAGTAGGTAAAATTGGTATATTTTTTAGGCTTAGACCTATAATTTCAATCGATAGAGAAGGAAACGGCAGTGCTTTTTCCGTTGCATTTTCAAAAACCACTTTAATAAACAAAATACTAAAGCTAGTTAGCCAAAAAAATCAGCAAAGCAAAATCTCGTCTTACTGCATAGTACACTCAGGTGATTCGGATACAGCTAACAGCTTTGCAAAAGAAGTTACTAATATTTTAGGCTATGAACCAGAATATATTTGCGAGATTTCATCAGTAACTGCTCTTCATGCAGGTGAAAAAGCAGTAGCAATTGGTTTTATTCGCTAATTTGATTTATGTGAATATGAAAGCAGGTGCAGTTATGAGCTCTATAATTCTAGAGACAATGCTGGTAATATTTATTTATTTTCTTTGTTTTTTCATCGTTGGAACCTTAATTAAAAACAATTCTATAGTTGATATAGGATGGGGACTTGGATTTGTAATAGTGGCATGGTTCACTACACTCAGAACAGCTAATTTTTATCTCCCAAATATAATCGTAACTGTCCTTATAACAATTTGGGGGCTTAGGCTGTTTTATCACATAATAAAAAGAAATCTCGGCAAGAAAGAGGATTTTAGATATGCAAACTGGCGTAAAGAGTGGGGTAAGCTTGTAATCCCAAGAGCCTTCTTACAGGTTTATATGCTTCAAGGAGTGTTCATGTTTATAGTTGCACTTCCTATTATTATATTAAATAATGAGCCATTTTCAAAACTAACTCTAATAGGAGTCGTAGGAATTATAATTTGGATTATAGGTTTTTACTTTGAAAGCGTAGGCGATTATCAGCTTAAGATTTTTAAAGCCAATCCAGAAAATAAAGGTAAAATCATGGATCAGGGACTTTGGAGCTATACTCGTCATCCTAATTATTTCGGAGAAGCGACTATGTGGTGGGGACTTGGAATAATTTCATTTTTCTCAGGTTCTAGCATTTTAGTTTTCCTCAGCCCTATTACTATAACCTACCTTCTACTATTTGTCTCAGGCGTTCCAATGCTAGAAAATAGCTTTGCAAATCGACCTGGATATAAAGAGTATGCAGAAAAAACACCTGTGTTTTTCCCTTGGTTTCCAAAAAAAGATTGAGCCTAAAAAGCTCAATCTTTTTTTATATCATTTTCTATATATAAAGTTGCATCTTCTTTTTTCATTGGCTTGCTAAAATAATATCCTTGCAAATAATCCACATTTTGAATCTTGAGATTTTCGCTTTCATCTAGAGTTTCCACTCCCTCAACTACTACTTTTAAGTCTAGTCCATGACATAAGGAGATAAGTCCTTTTATTACCTGAGAGTTATCTAAGCTTAAAAATCTGTCTTTCAAGCTTTTATCGAGTTTAATTTTATCTACAGGAATATAGGTAAGATAGCTCAGTGATGAATAGCCCGTTCCAAAATCATCAAGTGCTATTTTTATTCCAAGCTCCTTAATATTTTCAAGTACTTTAATATTGTGCTCTCTATTTTCTAAAAGTACGCTTTCAGTAATTTCTATCTCAAAATCAGCTGGGTCTATATTATTTATAATTAATTCATTTCTTAAGAAATTAATTAGTTCGTATTCTTGGACTTGCATAGGCGAAACATTTACTGAAATTTTTCTGTTTTCTAAACCCATATTCTCCCAAATTTTAATTTGAGCCATAGCTTCTTCCATAACCCAGCGGCCAATTTTCAAAATAAGACCAGTTTCTTCAGCTACAGGAATGAATATGTTTGGTGGAATATTTGAATCCTTAATTCTTATCAATGCTTCAAAATATTTAAATCTACCTGTCATAGCATCAACTATAGGCTGATACATGAGATAAAATAAATTGTTTTCAACTGCTTCTCTTAGCTCTTTTTCAATACTTATCTTCCAATCAAAGCTTTCAATCATGCTTTGTTCAAAATAGCAGTATCTGTTTTTGCCCTGCTTTTTGGCATTGTACATAGCTAAATCTGCTTTCATTATAATTTCATCTACACTATTAGCATCCTCAGGATATCTTACAACTCCTAAGCTCGCTGTTATAGTATTTTTTATATTGTCGATATAATGATTTTTTCCAAAGGTTTCAAATAGATACGATATAAAAGTCTTCATCCTATCTTTTGAAATATCTCCCGGAATATGGAGTACAAATTCATCTCCACCTATCCTATATGGTGTATATTCTTCAAAAAAAGTAATACTTGATACTAATCTACTAACATATTTTAATACCTTATCACCATAGTAATGACCTAAGGTGTCATTTATATTTTTGAAATCATCAATATCTATAAGGATAATAGTTCCATTTTTCCCTGATTTAATACTTTCTTCTAAATTCATAGAAAGCTTTCTTCTATTATATAAATCCGTAAGAAAATCTCTTTCTGCTAAGAATCTAATATATTCCTCTTGATTTTTTATCTCGTCATACTGAGCTTTGAGGCGTTCCTCGCTATCCTTTAGCTGACTCACTGTAAGTTCGAGATTCATATTGGCATCTAAGGCATCCTTGTAGGATTTTTGTAGCTCTTCCTTATTTACTTTAAGCTTATCTGTAACCTTCATAAGCCTATATACTGTTATCGCCGCAAGCAAGGATAGCATAGCTCCTATTAGCATAATCAAATTAAATAATGTAGATTTTCGATTGAAGCCATGCTTTGGAACTGCCTCCAAAACTAGATTCGCATTGTACATGTTAATATTAGTACTGACCATATTATAATCAAATACATAGTCCTTACCATGAGCATTTGACCAAATTATAGATTCCTTAGATTTAATATTATCCGTTGTTTTTAATTTTATGAAATAGTCGTCCTGAAGAGTTCTAAGGCCACTATATTCTATGGTTTTATTGTAATCAAATACTAGTGCAACCTGACCATAATACTCTCCATGACTAAGTACTGGCACTCTTACGATAATTCCTACTCCACCTTCTACTAAATCCACAGGAGAGGTTATTATTGTTTTATTGTTTTCCTTTGCATAAAGAATTAAATCCTTCTGTTCTTGTTGCTTTGCTAAGTCCAATCCTATACTATTTTCACTTTCCTCATATGGATACATATGGGTGATGGTTGTATCAGTAATAAATGTAATATTTCTCACTATGTCATTTGAAGATTCATACACAGCCTTTGCAAAGTTTTCATATTCTTCTTGATTGAAGGTCTTATCTAGCTCCACATAAGTCTTTAATCCATTTATAGCTACTATTTTTGATGAGATATTTGACTCAAGATTAGTTCTAGTGACGTTTAGTTTATCTTTTAAGGTTTGGATATCAGATTCTATAGTACGCTTATACTCAATATATGCCGTAAAAGCAAACAGTGAGAACATGAGTATAAATACTATTATAGACACCACTATTCTTTTATATTTTGACATGATACCCTGCCCCCATTACAACTGACTTTAGTCTGATTATACTACACACAGTACCACTTACAAAAGTTGAATATTTAATTTTTATTTATTTGATAGGATTTCTAAAAAAATATCTACTAGTTCTGGATCAAAATGGCTTCCTTTACATTTTATTATTTCGTTTATTGCATCATCAAAGCTCAGTGCTTTTCTATATGGTCTATCATTTGTCATAGCATCAAAAGCATCTACTAAAGCCAGTATCCTGCACTCAATCGGAATAGCCTCCCCAGATAGGCCCATAGGATATCCTGAACCGTCCCATTTTTCATGGTGAAGTAAAATAAGGTCTGATATAGGCTTTAGCTCAGCTGATACCGATGATATTCTTTGTCCTATAGTGGTGTGGGTTTTCATTATTTTCCACTCTTTTTCATCCAATGCTCCTGGTTTTTTTAATATGTCATCAGGTATACCCACTTTCCCTATATCGTGAAATTTCGTAAGTAGAGTAATCTGATCAATTGTATGGGTTTCTAATTTTAAATGCTCCCCAAGCTTAATGGCATTTTCAGTCATTCTTTCCGCATGCCCTTCGGTTAAATAATCTTTAGCCTCAAGAGCATTCATAAGTGTTCTAACTAAAGCACTTTTACTGCTGGTTTCCTTTAGCATTTTATTTTTATAAAGATTATGGTCAGCTATCTGGTAGAGCTCATCTAAATTTATTGGATTACCGTCTGAATACGATATTCCAAAGGAAACAGTAAAGCTATATGACTTGTCCTTATTATATAATTCTAAGGCTTTTTGAAGCTCATAACATTTTTCATCCATAATCCTCGGCATTGGATTTATATATGCAATGCCAAATTCATTTCCTCCAACTCTCCCAATAAAATCAGCTTGAGCAAATATTTTTTCAATATTTTCAGATACGACTTTTATAACCTTATCCCCTTCATAATGCCCAAGAGTATCATTTATTCCTTTTAATCCATCGATATCAAAGAGTATAAGCCCTATAGAAATATCATTTCTTTTTTCATACTGTCTAATGGATAATTCAAATTTCATTCTATTTCTAAGACCAGTCTGATAATCTCTTTCCGCCATATACCTCAGCTTGTTTTCAAGCGAAATTCTCTCTGACATATCTCTGATTATTATCAATACCTCATTTAGTTCAGTCAAATGAAGTCTAGCCTCAAAAAACTTATTTTCTCCGCTTAAATTTAATTCAAAGTCAAAACTTCTTGGTTCTTGTGTGTTTAATACCTCTTCGATCTCTGTCTTTAATTTTGAGTGAATATACTCTTCTCTAATCACCGACAAAACTAAAGTAGCTTCTTCCCTTGAGGATGTTGCAAACGGAGAAATATATCCATTAGTATCACTTACGAGAAGTAAATCTGGTATAGCCATAATTAAGGTATTGTTTCTACTGCTCATTTTTTCGAGTGTATATATTTTCTCTTGAAGCTCTGGATAATAATTTTTCCTTACAGAACTTTCTCCAAGGCCAATAATTGCTTCCCTTGTTGGCATATCATTATTCTTTGAATATTTTTTCATATATGCCTTTCACCTCTTTATAAGAAAGATTTTTAGGATTTGTTACCATACAAGGATCATTAATTGCATTTACATAAAGTTCTTCGGCTAATTCTGGATTTATCTTTTCAGAAAGCTTTTCTGGAATACTAAGCTTTTCTCTTAACTCAGAAATCACATCAATTAAACAAGCTTTTATCTCTTCACTGGAAAGACCTTCTACTTCACATCCTACTGCTACAGCAATATCCTTATATCTATCTTGTGCATATTCAAAATTCAAGTCAATTAGATGCTCAAGAAGCATACTATTACACTGTCCATGTGGAAGATCAAGCACTCCGCCTAAACTATGGGCAAGAGCATGAACTGCTCCAAGACTAGCATTTGAAAAAGCAAACCCTGCATGAAGCGAGCCCATGAGCATATCTTCCATAAATTTTTCTTTATTGCTATACACCGCATTAGGTAAGGCTTTGCTTATTAATTCTATAGCTTTGAGTGCATGCACATCCGTAAGAGGTGACGCAGCGTTTGATACATAAGCTTCAATAGCATGAGTGAGAGCATCCATTCCAGTGCACGCTGTAAGATAGGTATCCATGGTAAGCAAAGGTATAGTGTCTATAAGAGCTAAATCTGGAACTACTTTCTTGCTTATTATCGCTTTCTTTATATGGATTTTAGAATCTAAAATTATTGCAAACTGTGAAACATCGGCTGCCGTTCCAGCTGTTGATGGTATGCATATGAGCGGAGGTCCTGGGAGCCTAATCTGGTCTACTCCTACATAGTCCAAAATATGGCCTCCATTTGTGCAGACAATACTTATGCATTTTGCGCAGTCCATAGGACTTCCTCCTCCTACAGCTACAATACTGTCACAGTCCTCAGCCAAAAAAAGCTCGGCTCCTAGCATAGCTTCATAGTCTCTAGGATTCTCTGAAACCTCATCAAAAATTATATATTCGATATCTTTTTTCATAAGATTATTTATAATACTTTGAAACCAATTGAGCTTAAGTATATTTTTATCAGTTACAATCATAGTCTTTCTTGAACCAAAATGTCCTAAGTATCGCCCAATCAGCTCCATAACGTTTTTCCCCACTACAACCTCAGGCACTACAAATTTTCTCTGTTCCATGAAGCACCTCCTAATTATTTTAGATTAATACCCCTACTCAAATGCAATTACACCTTTAAATGCAAATTAAAAAGAAGCCAAGCATGGCCTCTTTTTAAAAATAAATGACTTTTGTGATAACTTATTTTTCAAATGTTCCTTTTACCAAAATAGCTTTATCCTTTATCATAATTTGACCTTTTGCAATAACTGTTTCTATTTCAAGTGACGACTTATCTGCTATTACTAAGTCTGCATCTTTTCCTTCAGCTATTTTCCCTTTAGCTGATAATCCATAAATTTTTGCTGGATTTTCGGTAATTACAGCAATTGCTTTAGCTATATCCACCTTGTCTTTGATTATAGAATCTCTAACAGATTCATATAAAGAAGTAACTTTGCCCACATCTATTCTACTCATATTACCATCTTCATCAAATCCAGGAAGCGATCCTTGTCCATCTGAAGTAAAAGTAACCACACTAGTATCTACTCCTTTATCAATTAATAGCTTAAGAGTATGATAGGCTGGCACTTCACCTTCTTCAATAAAAAGCGGTACAGTGCTTGTAGTATAATCCACATATCCACCTTTTGATGCATATTCAATAGACTTCTCAAAAAGATAAGGATTTCTGTTCATATGGGTAGGTATAAAATGCTTTTTAGGGATTTCAGTTTTTTCAACTATCTCTTCAATCAAATCTAGCATTCGCTTGGAATCTCCCATATGAACATTTATTGTTCCAGCTTTTCCGCTTAGCATTCCCCCTACTCTAGCCTGAGCAGCAATCTTTGCAAGCTCATCAAAAGTAGGCTGAGAAGATCTGTGGTCAGAGATTGCAAGTTCTCCCACTCCTATAATTTTATCAATTAAAATCAAATCATCCGTTATCGATTCAGTCAGAGTTTTCACTGGAATTTGATATGAACCTGTGTTTACAAAGGTAGTAATCCCTTCTTCTTCTAGTGCATTGGCTTTTGCAAGTAAGCTAGCCATACTTCTAGTTGTCCCATCAGTACCAAGTGTACCAATCACAGTTGTTACTCCTCCTGTTGTGATATCGCTTAGCATTATTTCTGGAGTTCTGGTTTTAAATCCTCCCTCTCCTCCTCCGCCTAGTATATGAACGTGAGAGTCTATGAATCCTGGAAATAAAAGCTTATCACTGCCGTCTATAACCTCAATTTCAATATTTGATTCTATTTTTATTTCATCATAAATTCTGCATATTTTATTTGCAGCAATTAAAACATCTTTTACTCCCATGTCCTCAGGTGAATATACATGAATATTTCTTATGAGTTTTAACATAGTTTTACCTCCTACTGGCAATTAATTGATTCCACATAACGAAAAAGATGATACAATCATATCTATATAATAGAACATAATTTGAGAAAGTAAGAGGAAATTTCATGAAAAAATCATTAAATATTTCATATAGTGCTGTCCAAGGCTCATATTGGATGTATTTTGGCGCTATAATGAGCTTTGCATCTGTTTTTCTACTCAGTAAAGATTATACCAATTCAGAAATAGGTGTTATACTTGCACTTTCCAGTATAGGAGCTGTAATTCTCCAGCCTATTCTAGCTGATATGGTGGATAAAATGGAGCAAAAGCCACTCATTTTGCTTACTAATATTGTAGCAATTGGGCTTATATTTGGAACAGCTTCCTTATACCTATTTAAAATGAAATCCTTAACCTTAACTATAGTATTTATAACATTAGCTGCTTTTATGTCATCTCTTCAGCCTATAGTAACGTCCATTGCCTTTCATTATAGTACTGCTAGAAATCCAATAAATTTTGGAATGTCTCGTAGCTTTGGTTCTGTCTCTTACGCTGCAATGACTAGCATATTAGGTGCTATGGTATATAAATATGGCACAAATGCCATTCCTACGGCTGGAATAATAATTCTTTTTTTGCTTATTGCATCTCTTTTAATTACTGCATCTATATCCAAAAAAGCAGTAATTGAAGCTGATATAGATAACATAGATTTAAACAAAATGCAAAAATCTCAGCAAAAGATAAGCCTTTCAGAATTTATACGCCGTAATAAAAACTTTGTAATCTTTTCATTTGCAGTAATGCTGATTTTTTTCCAAAATTCAGTGCTTAATAGCTACTTGATTCAAATTCTTGAAAATGTAGGTGGAAACAGTAATCAAATGGGCCAATTATTTTCTTTCATGGCTGTGCTAGAGCTACCTGGACTTTTTTTCTTTACTCAAATCAGAAAAAAGCTCAGCTGTCAGTTTATGCTCAAGCTATCCTCTGTAGCCTTTGCATTTAAAATATTTCTAACATATTTAGCTGGCTCAGTTAGCTTCATCTATATAGCATTTTTATTTCAGCTCATCTCTTTTCCTTTATTTTTATCCTCAAGTGTTCATCTTGTCGATGAAGTTATGGATAAGAATGAGGCTGTTAAAGGTCAATCTCTCATCACTAGCATGATGACTTTAAGCACTGTATTTGCAAGCTTTATCGGAGGATTTGTACTTGATTTAAGCGGTGCTTCTTCTCTCTTGCTTATCAGTAGCGTTTTAGCAGTGATTGGAACTATAGTTGTATTTGTTATTATTGATAAAATCAAAGATTCGAAAAGCTAATTCAAAATAAGACTATCTCTCATTAAAGCAATAAAGATGGCTACTAATTAATTATTAGTAGCCATCTTTATTGCTTTTTCGAACGAAATAGGCTTGCTGTAATAATAGCCTTGAGCTATATCACACTCATGCTCTGATAAATAATTCCTTTGATTTTGGCTTTCGACTCCTTCTGCAATTACAGTGAGTCCTAGCTTATGGGCCATAGAAATTATATCCTCTGCTATTGAAACTTCCAAATTATCCTCAGTTATCCTGTTTATAAAGCTTCTATCAATTTTGAGCTTATCTATATTCGTCTCTTCAAGCATTGAAAAAGAGGAATATCCTGTGCCGAAATCATCAAGTGATATTTTTATTCCAAATCTACGAAGTCTATCCAGTTGATTGTTAACAAGCTCAAAATTATCAATAAGCAACGACTCTGTAATTTCTAATTCTATTTGGCTTTTGTCACAATCACATTCCTTTATTATGCCTAGAATAGTTTTTACAAAATCACTTCTAAGGATTTGAGCTGCTGATATATTAATTGCTACCCACTGATTAAATATATTGTGCTGATTTAAAGTTTTAATAAACTCGCAAGATTTCTTCAAAACAAAATTACCTAATTCAACTATAAGAAGTTTTTCTTCGGCAATAGGAATAAATTCCATAGGCGAAACATGGCCTAAATCTTCAGACTTCATCCTAGCTAAAGCTTCGAAACCAAGTATTTTACCTGAAATGATATCTACTTGAGGTTGAAATTCTACATATATAATTTCCTGCAAGGGCTCTGCTAATGCCTTTCTTAATTCACGCTCTATTTTATTTTGTCTAATTAAAGCCTCTTCCATGTCTTTATTAAAAAACACATAGTTTACAAAGGTATCCCTTTTTACATTTTTTAAGGCAATAGCTCCATTTTTCATAATTCTATCAAGCTCTAAATCCTCTTCATCCAGCTTAACTATTCCTAACTCTACTGTAAGTGAATAATCGCTATTGCTTAAGTCAAGAGATGTGCTAAAAACATTGTTTATTTGGGCAATTAAGCTCAATATTTCATTTTCATCTGTATAATTTTCTACAAACAATAAAAATCTATCAGATTCCATTCTAAATAATGTAGTTTTTACAGTATTTATATTTTTGAGATTTAAAGCTATTTTCTTAATTACTTCATCTCCAAAAGCATATCCATAGGAAATATTTACTGCGCTGAAGTTTTTTATGTTGATAAAAATAAGTGCTTGATTTTGAACATCGCTTTTAGCTAGCAACGGCTTTATATATTCTTCAAAATAATGCTTGTTTGGAAGATTGCTAAGTTTGTCATAAAACCCTATGTCAAAATACCTTTTGCTTTTACTATAAAAGCTACTGACAATGTATCCTAATATACATAGTACTATCAAATAAATTACTAAGCCATTCATAATAATAAGCCTAGAGCTTTGTCTTATAGACTCAGTATCATAATATATTGCCAAGGTTCCAATCTTAACTCCATCAAAATTAATAGGCTGATAAAATTGATAATACTCATCGTTTTTATTTTGAGCAATAAATCCCGATTCTTCGTTCTTTTCAATGATTTCTCTGATTCTAGGATTAGTTATTTTTACTCCAGTCAGATTATAATCAGTGCTATTTACAATACGTAACTCATTATCTATAAATAATACTTTCTCAAGAGAATTAATCTCCTTAAGTGTTGTTATAAGATTTTGAATCTCAAAATCATTTAAAAACTCATGAATTTTTTCAGCTCTTATACCTATTTGAACAAAAGAGCCATTGTCTAGCTTATAGTATCCATATTTGAAATAAACTCCCGACTCAGTGTCAGGTCTAATCTCTTCTATTAGACTAATGCTGTCACCTGTCATAAAATTATAAACGGGGTGTCCCTCAAAAGCCTTCCAACCAATGTACTCATTGACATTTGTCTTTACAATTACTCCTTGAGGATTGTAAATATGGATATCGTCAACTCTATATTCATCAGCCAAAGCATCAAGTTGACTACTTTCTAGGGTGTTTAGCTTAGTAGCTATACTTTCGCTAGCTATATAAAGTTTTTCTTCAAGCAGCTCAGATATTATTTCCTTTGCATTTGCCGCATTGGACAAATTATTTGAATACCCTTTAGCTATTTTAGTAGTTTCTTGGTGAAGTAGGTTGTATTGGCTCATTATTCTATCTTGTAGCACAATAAAAGTTATCATGGAGTAACACATCGAAAGAATTATAAACAATGCTATATATTTCTTAGAGTCTACTGCTTTTAGTTTTTCCATAGTTAACTCCCTTCACCTAAGATCTACAAACTCCTAAGCTTAAAGTTCAGTCCAGTTACCCTTATTATTAAATTTAGATATATAAAGCGCTTCATCAGCTTTATTTAATAAATCCTCGTAATCTGTAGGCCAGCTATCAATCCAAGCAAGTCCAGCAGATATACCAATACTATAATCCTTTCCATCTGGAAGCTTTATAGTATTGCCTTTAATATATAAAAAGAACTCATTCATACAGTCTTCTATTTCTTGCTTGCTCGTAAACCCATAAAGGAGTAAAACAAACTCATCTCCAGAGCGTCTTCCAAGCAGCATCTTATTTCTCTGAGTTATGTTATTAAGTCTTTTAACAGCTTCTTTTATATAGAAATCTCCCCATTTATGACCATAAGTATCATTCATATTCTTAAGATTGTCTAAATCAAACATCACAAGTGCAGAGCTTTTTAATGGATTTTTTAATAGTAACTGCTCCATATAGCTTTGAAAAGCTCTTCTATTTAGAAGTCTAGTAAGCGGATCAATATCTCTATCCCTTCTTATTTGAAGCTTCTCCTTCATCTCTTCAGTAATATCTTGAATAACTCCAATTGTAGTATCTGAAGAATCAGTCATCTTTAGCTTGACCCATCTCGGATATTCTAGATTTATTTTATAAACGCCTTCCTCATTTTCCTCAGGGTTATTTAGAAGCTCGTGTAGCTTGTTCATAAAAGTGATTTTATTTTTATCATCAAGGTCTAATATAGTGTAAAGCTTTTCTGTTACAAAAATGTCATCACTGTTATTTTTTATTTCAAAAGCAGCGATTGGCAAATCAAATAACGAAATTACTCTAGTTAGTCTAGATACAGACTCCAGTCTTTCATTATTGGCTTCCTGCATAGCCTGTGCTAGCTCATCCACCTCAAGTAAGCCAGTAGGCTCCACTATCATAATTTCATTTTTATTACTTTCCCTTACTTTTTTAGAAAGATCCACAATTGGTTTTGAAAATCTATAACTAAAATACACTCCTCCAAATATTCCTACTATTAGAGCTATAATAAAAGCTCCCCATAGTATACTTTGAGTTCTATACACGTATGAGAACAGTTCTTCTCCTCTCATAAATCCAACTAGATACCACGACTCTCCTTCAAAAGGTGTATTTGGTTGATACAGCTTAAGTTCTTCTACACTGGCATAAATATCATAACTACCACTGTGGTTTAAAAGCTTATAAATTCCAAAGTCTTCATTTTCAATAAGCAGATTTAGTGGTTCATTTTCTACTAAATATCTCTTTTGGAGTGCGCTTACTATTACTGATGGTATTGGCTTAGAATCCTTTGTTGGTTTATGCGTTAAAATATAGCCAAGTGAATCCTTTAGCTTCAAATCAGTAGCTGGAAGCATTTTAATCATATGATTAAGTGTAACCTCTATTCCCACTATGCCTTTTAGGTTGTTCTCAGAGTCAAATATAGGCATTGAGTAAGTCATTATTTGCAAATCAGTATTCGATAATTTAAATGGCTTACTCCAGTAGCCTAAAAGTTTAGGGTCGTTTGATAAATTAGCAAGGTTAAGTGGCCTTTTTATAAAATCCTGATTATCACTTGTTAATCGTAAATCATAGCTCCACATCTGATCTAAAGGTACCTTTAGTTTTTTTGCTATTTCAGAGGGGCCAACTACTACATATAAATCCTTAAAAGAAAGATTATCTGACAAAGGGTCATAATCTCTAAAATAAAGTCCTGGAACACTATTATCATTTATATCGTCAGTAAGCAATATAAAAGCTCCAGTTGCCTTTGTAGTTCTCAGCATTTCTATTAACTCTGAAGACAAATCATCTAGTAGCAGTGTATCTGTTTCATAGGTCTTAGAAAGCTTTTTTGATATTTGTGACAAAAAAGGGTCTACATTTGTCCATCTATTTTTCATCTCAAGCTCTAAATATGCTTTTCTGCCTTGTACTTTATCGCTAAAGGATTCATAAGCATTTAATTTAGCTTGTCTTAAAACTCCTCCATTGACTAAAACAGCTATTAAAAACAAAGACTGTATTACAATTATAATAATCGCAAAAATAGTCAATCTATATACAATTGAATTTCTTTGTCTCAATATCCGTCTCATGATAACGTCCTTATCCTTTTAGAATTTTGTTGGCATTATTTACTAAATCCTCGTACCATTTTTCAAAGCTAGGCATACTGGTTAGCTCTTCTATAGCCTTGGCTCTTTCATCCATCTCCATATTGCTTGAATCTAAAGCTTCTAAGTCTGTTGTAACCTTGTCAAACAAGCTAGTTTCTAAAAATCTTCTCATCTCATAGCTCTTATCAAAGGGCTTATTGCTGTATAGTTCATAGGTTTCAAGCATTTTGCTAGTTGTTTTTATAGTCGACTTTATAGATTCACTATTAATATTGTTTTCCTCAAGAGCAGCTAATAATATTTCTTCGCTTAAGGCTTCGTTTTTAACTGGAAAATATCCAGTAGTTATTGCAAATTTTACATTTTGTTTTGTATCTGTAAACCATTTCAAAAACTCTGCTGCTGCATATTCATGTGCAAAGTCGCTCTTTGTCATACATATTCCTGCTCCCTGCTGAATAGCTACTGGATTTCCACTTTCGAAATGTGGGTAAGCTATAGTGAGAGGTTCTATTTGTACTATATTGTCTTGACTAAAGGTAACTTCAGTTGGGAAATATGATGCCCCAGCAGTCGAGCCTACATAAGCAATTACACTTCCTGTCTTTGCATCGTCAGAGCTGAATCTGCCAGTTTTTGCAAAATACTTGTTTATATATGGTACATAATAGTTTTGCCATATCTTATAAGCTGAATCTTTTGATAGGTTAAACTCAGCAGAGCCATCTTCATTATATTTATATATTTCATTTTCAAGCTGCATAGCTGCTTGTATCATATAGTTTGCATTTGAATCAATTCCAAAAAAACTCTTCCCAGTTTTTTCATAGTATAAAGCAGCTACTTCAGTGAGGCCTTCCCAGGTTTGAAGCTTTTTATCGTCTATGGAATTTTCACTAGCAAACTCCTCCCAGGAGGTTTTATTTATAAATAGGTTTTCTGTTGATTTTGCAATAGGCATTATATACAAGCCTTCATCAAACAGAAAATTGCCCTCTTCTAAAAATTCTTTTCTATATTCATTTAACTCATCTTGAGTGAAATACTGTTCTAAGTTCACAAGACCTTTTATTTTGTGTACTGTAAGTGCTGTATCTGGATAAGCCGCAAAAAGATCTGGCATAGGAGAAGAACCTATTGCCTGATTAACAGAATTTTGTACTGATGTAGCTAACTGGTCTACATCTCCTTGACTTTGGGCATCAACAACAATTCCTTTTTCCATACCTACAGTTTCATTAAATTCAGATACTATCTCATCAAATTTTTCTTTTATATTTCCATTATAATAATGCCATAATACTACAGTAACTGGTTTTTGAGGATCTAAGGGATTTTCTTTCTCGGTAGGTTTACTAGAGCAGGAAGTGAAAGAAAAAAGAATAGTCAAAATACAAAAAATACTAAGGACACTTTTATAAATTTTCATAAATCATCTCCTATAAAATTATATATGTAATAATTTTTAACTTTTCTTCTCAATATAACTACAACCGCTCCTTGATAATAGAAGCGGTTGCAACAATATAATTAATATCTGTCTTTTATTTCTCTTTCCATCCTGCGCTGAGCATCTTTTTTTGCAAGAGATTCTCTCTTATCATAATTCTTCTTACCTTTTGCAAGAGCAAGCTGTACTTTAACTTTTCCACGCTTAAGATACATGGAAAGAGGTATGAGAGAGTAGCCTTTTTGAGTAGTTTCTCCTATAAGCTTTCTAATCTCCTGTTTATGAAGTAAAAGCTTTCTTACTCTAAGAGGGTCTACATTAAAAATATTTCCTTGTTCATATGGGCTGATATGCACTTGCTTTAGAAAAACCTCTCCATTATCAACACTTGCATAGCCCTCTCCTAAGTTTACTTTTCCAGCTCTTATTGATTTTACTTCTGTTCCCTTTAGTTCGATTCCGACTTCATACGTTTCTATGATTTCGTAATTGAATCTTGCTTTTCGATTGGTTGCTACGGTTTTCGAACCTTCCATTTATATCACCTTTATCTGCTTTCTTTTAGCCTCTTAGCCATTTCTTTAGCTATCTCTGCACATTTTTCAAGGTCGTCTATTGTAGGTGAGCATTTCACTTCAACTACATTTTCTATAAAATCATACTGGCAAGTTTCACCAAATTCTTTTAATGTTTTAACTGCTCCACCACTCCAGCTATACGAACCGAAAACCCCTAAAATGTGGTTTTGAATATTGTTCATTTTTATTACATTTACAAGGTTGCTCATTATTGGGAAAAGTCCGTTGTTATAGGTACAGCTTCCAAGAATTAAGCCCTTGTACTTCCAGATTTCATTTATAATATGTGAGTTATGAGTTTTGGATACGTCATACATCTTCACATCCTTGATACCTTCTTCAGCAAGTACTCTTGCTATAGCCTCTGCCATGATAGAAGTGTTTCCGTACATAGTACCGTACACTATTACAACACCTTCATCTGTATCAAATTTACTCCATTTATCATATAGAGAAACTATCTTTTCAGGCTTGCTTCTCCATACTGGTCCATGAACAGGGCATATCATAGATATATCAAGTCCAGCTAGTTTTTTTATAGCTACTTGAACTTGCTTACTATGCTTTCCAACTATATTAGAATAATATCTTCTAGTTTCTGATTCATAAAAATCCCAGTTTATTTCATCATCAAATATAGGACCATCTAAAGCACCAAAACCCCCAAAAGCATCTTGAGAAAATAATATTTTATGCTTTGATTCATAGCTCACCATAGACTCTGGCCAGTGAACCATAGGAGTCATATAAAATGTAAGCTTTTTATCTCCTAAATCTAAAGTATCGCCTTCTTTTACTTCCATGAAATTTCCTGTTACCCCATAAAACGCTTCTAAGAAATCTTGAGTTTTTTTATTTCCTACAAGCTTTACATCTGGATACATATCTATTACAGATTTTATAGAGCCTGAGTGGTCTGGCTCCATATGATGAATTACAAGGTAATCAAGTGGCTTATCTTTTAGGATGTTTTGAATTTTTACTAAGAAGCTATCTACTTTAGTAATCTTCACCGTATCTAAAAGTACATTTTTTTCTCCAGTTAAAAGATATGAGTTATAGCTTATTCCGTTATCAAGCGGCCACATATTTTCAAACAAATGGGTTTCTCTGTCATTTACTCCAATATAATGTACATCTTCATGAATCTTTACTGACAAGGTATTCATAAGGTTATAGCACTCCCCTTCAGACTATAATTTTTTATTATTTTTTAACGATTCAATTTTTGTATTCTTTTCTAAGTTTATATACATAAATCATATTATCATATTTTACATAATTTTTTAACGAAAAAATTAAATTAAGCTAGGACAAAGTTCACTTCTCTAAGAGGTATATTGACACTATCTACCTTAATATTAATTTTGTCTCCGATTTTGAAGGTCTTTTTTGTATGCTCTCCAAATAACAAATAATTTTCTTGGTCGAAGATATAATAATCATCTGAAAGATTGTTCAGTCTAATAAGACCTTCTACTGTGTTATAAAGCTCCACAAACATACCAAATGAAGTAATTGAAGAAATAACTCCTTCATATTCTTCTCCTATATGGTTCTTCATATACTCAGCTTTTCTAAGGTCTTCAACTTGCCTTTGGGCTTCATCTGCTTCTCTTTCTCTTATAGAAGACTGCTCTGATGCCTTCTCAACTATAGCCTTTAATCTATTAAGTCTTTTTTCATTTAGTGACTCATCAATAGTTTCTTTTATTATCCTATGAATCTGAAGGTCAGGATATCTTCTAATAGGCGAAGTAAAATGAGTGTAATACTTAGCTGCAAGCCCAAAGTGACCAGTACAAATCGGTGAATATCTAGCTTGCTTAAGAGATCTAAGCATAAGAGTTGATATTACTAGCTCTTCCTTGGTATTTTCTATATCTCCAAGCAATTTCTGAAGTTCTTTTGGGTGAATTTCCTCGACATCACCTTTTAAAGTATATCCAAAAGCTCCTATGAACTTAACAAAATCTCTTATTTTTTCAGAATCTGGATTTTCATGAACTCTATAAACAAACGGAATCTGTGCCCAGAAAAACTGTTCTGCAACTGTTTCATTGGCTATAAGCATAAATTCCTCAATTATTCTATTTGCTATTCTTCTATCGTACTTAATTATATCTGTAACATTTCCAGCTTCGTCCATAAGAATCTTGCTCTCTGGAAAATCAAAGTCCATAGCCCCTCTTTGATTTCTTCTTGCAGTTAATATCTTTGCTAACTCCTCAGAAAGCTTTAGCTTATCTAAAATATAGCTGTATTTTTGTTTTAGCTCTTCATTGTCATTTTCTAAAATATCAGATACATCTTCATAAACTAATCTAGCTTTTGAATTAATAACTGTTTTTTTGATTTCATGACCTACAACCTTGCCTTTTTCATCTATTTCCATAATGCATGATAATGTAAGCCTATCTACATCTGGATGAAGCGAGCATACTCCATTTGAAAGCTTTGGTGGGAGCATAGGAATAACAGTATCTACTAGATAAACAGAGGTTCCTCTTTTTAGAGCTTCATCGTCTAGAGGAGCTCCTTCAGTCACATAATGAGTAACATCTGCTATATGGACACCTAGCTTGTAATTTCCGTTATTTAGCTTTTCAATTGAAATTGCATCGTCTAAATCCTTGGCATCAGAACCATCTATTGTATATATAAGTTCATTTCTAAGATCTAGTCTTGAGTGAATTTCTCTTGGATCTATGTCTTCTGGTATTTCATGCGCTTGCTTTAGAACCTTCTTAGGAAACTCCTCTGGCAAACCATTTTGCTTTATAATAGAAAGCAGGTCTACACCTTTTTCTCCTTGTTTTCCTAGAATTTCTTTTACTTTGCCTTCTGGATTTCTCCCTTTTTGAGGATATTTAGTTATCTTACATACTACTATGTCTCCAGTTTTAGCTCCCATTGAATCTTTCTTTGCTATAAAAACATCTGCCGTAAGCCTTTTATTATCTGATATTACAAAGCCAAAATTTTTAGAAGCTTCGAATTTTCCTACGATTTCTGTATAGCCTCTTTCTATTATTTTAATTATTTCTCCCTCGGTACGACTCTGAGTAGTTTCGCTTTTTACTACTCTTGCTATTACTCTATCTTGATGCATAGCACCATTTAATGCACTTGCTGGAATAAAGATGTCTCTTTCTCCCTCTACTCCTGTATCTAAAAATGCAAATCCCTTTGGATGCACGCTTAATTTCCCTACAAATAAATTCATTTTCTGTGGAAGTCCATACTTTTCTTTTTTTGTTTTGTATATTAGGCCTTCCTCTTCCATTTCATACAGTATGCTGTTTAAAATATCTTTATCTGCTTTACTAGCGCAAAATATTTGACATAATTCAGTTTTACTAAGAGGGCTGTATGCCTCTTCTCTCATGAGCTGTAATATGCTCTCTTTTATACTTAGTTTCATTATTTTCCCTCCTAATTTTTACTTGCTTTTGTGTTATACCCCTTTATCTGGCTTTAATTCATTGACACCGCTTATTATTAAGGATAAAATTATATAGTTATGGATATATATTTTATCAAATGGAATAAGGAAGGTATTTATGTCGGAACAAACAACGAGTTTTATAAATGAAGTAAATAGAAGAAGAACCTTTGCCATCATCTCACATCCCGATGCTGGTAAGACCACACTTACAGAAAAATTCTTGCTCTACGGAGGGGCTATACGCTTAGCTGGCTCTGTAAAATCAAGACGTTCTCAAAAGCATGCAGTTTCAGACTGGATGGAAATAGAAAAGCAAAGAGGTATTTCTGTTACTTCGAGTGTACTTCAATTTGATTATAGCGGATATTGCATTAATATACTAGACACACCTGGTCACCAGGACTTCAGTGAGGATACCTATAGAACACTTATGGCTGCTGATAGCGCTGTTATGGTTATCGACTGCGCAAAGGGTGTAGAGGACCAGACAAAAAAATTATTCCATGTATGTAAGATGCGCGGAATTCCAATATTTACATTTATAAACAAAATGGATCGTATGGGTAAAGACCCTTTTGAACTTATGGAGGAAGTCGAAAGTGTACTTGGTATTCGCTCTTATCCTGTAAACTGGCCTATTGGAGCTGGAAGAGATTTCAAAGGCGTTTATAATAGACAAAAAAAGCAAATTGAGTTATTTAAAGATAGCAACCACGGTCAAAGCCAAGGAAATGTAATCAGCGGGGATATTAATGATCCAAAGTTCAACGAGCTACTTGGTGAAACCCTTCATTCACAGCTACTAAGCGATATTGAGCTTCTAGATATGGCTGGGGATGAATTTGATATGGAAAAAATTCTATCTGGGGAACTAACGCCTACTTTCTTTGGTAGTGCCCTTACAAATTTTGGTGTTGAGCCATTTTTGGAATCTTTTTTAGAAATGACTACTCCTCCTACTCCAAGACAAAGTAGCAACGGTCTTATTGACCCAAAAACAGATAATTTTACAGGCTTTATATTTAAGATTCAAGCTAATATGGACCCTACACATAGAGATAGAATTGCATTTTTGAGAATATGCTCAGGCAAGTTTGAAAAAGGCATGTCAGTAAATCACGTTCAGGTGAATAAAAAAGTGAGACTTGCTCAGCCTCAGCAGTTTATGGCTCAAGATAGAGTAATCGTAGATGAAGCCTACCCTGGAGATATAATAGGTATTCATGATCCAGGAATATTTAGAATCGGAGATACCTTGTGCGCTGATAATTCAAAGACAAAATACGAAGGCATCCCGCTTTTTGCTCCTGAGCATTTTGCAAAGATATTCGCTAAAAACTCTCTTAAGAGAAAGCAATTCCAAAAGGGAATTACTCAGCTAGCTGAAGAAGGAAGCATTCAGGTATTTAAAAGACCTAATATAGGTATAGAAGAGCTAATCGTAGGAGTTGTAGGCTCACTTCAGTTCGAGGTATTAGAATATAGGCTTAAAAATGAATACGGTGTAGACGTAATAATGGAAAGAACTCCATATAGATATATCAGATGGGTTGAAATGGAAGGCTTTAATCCTTCGAAATTCTCTGTTACTATGGATACCATGATAGTTGAGGACGAAGATTCACATCCTGTTTTACTATTCCAAAACGAATGGTCTATCAATATGGTAAAAGAACGTAATGAGACTGCTGTTCTAAAGGAAATTTCATTTAGAAAGTAAGAACCGAGATTAAACTACTTAACGATAACTGTTTTTTGAGTTATTAATATCTAGTTTAATCTTTTTTTCGTAATATAATCGTAACGATAAAATCTGCATAATGTAATATTTATACTATATCATTACCTTAAGAGGTGATGTAGATGAAGCCTAGAGCTTTTTATGCTGTTATTCTTTCAGCAATATGTATTTTGACTACAAATATATCCTATGCGGCTACAGATTATTCTATAAGCCGTAAAGTAGAAATAGTTTTAGATTCCAAACGAGACAATGCTCTTAGTTATCTAAAATCAAGAATAAGCACTATTAATCTGACATTAAATGGCAAAAGAGTTAGAAATTCCGATATATACTTTAGAAACAATGAGCTTATGCTTCCAATACGAAATGTAGCTGAGGCTTTTAATCTTGATTTAAGCTGGGATTCAAAAACAAGAACAGCTTCCCTGGATGATAAGGCTATCGTTGCTAAAGCTACTACCAACGACTATTATTACAGCTACGGCGCTATGGCTGATATCAGACTTGATATCACCCCAGAGGTTAGAAATGGAAGAATGTATGTGCCACTTGATTTTTTATCAGAAGTCCTAAAAGCAAATGTAGGTATGGATGGCAGTAAAATTACAGTAACTTTAAATGTAGCTCCAGCAAATGTTGCTATAAAAATGCATGAAATCGCTAAAAGTCAAATATCTTCGCTTCAAGATGGAGGTATAAACAATATCAAAATCAATATCATGTACATAGGCGACAAGACTGGATATGTAGTTTACGAAGGGACTATGGTAAAAAATTCAGCTTCCTATAAAGTGCTAACATCTAAAACTTTTGATATCAAAAATGGAAATGTAATTCCTATAACAAGAGCCGTTTCTAGCAAAAATATGGATGCCTTTAAAACTACAGTCGAAGCTTATTCTAACTCAGTAAAATTAGATGAAACTACAAACTACTATATAAGACCTATAGATAATAAACTCTTTTTTGTGATATTGATGCAGGATTCAAAAGGAAATTACTATGAAGTTCAAATTCCTTATGAAAAAGTCAGTGACCTGTTAAGCTTAAGATAAATATATAAACCGTCATTTAAACTGGATGAGTGATTTTCTTACTTAGGTAGGCAGTTATTTTAACTACCTACTTAAAAAACTAATCCGTTTTATTGACGGTTTTCTTTTATTATTAAACAGCCCTTAACCAAGCTTAAATTCCAATAATTATTTTTTTATTTTAGGATGCATTTTTATCTGCCGTATAATTTCCTAATAATTTAAAGTAGGTGCTACTATTTTTAATTTTTTCTATGCTTTTAACTATGTCTATATCATTTAAGCTTCCTTCAAAATCTATATAAAACATGTACTCCCAAGGTCTGTTCTTTATTGGCCTAGATTCTATTTTCAGCATATTAACATTGTTAAGGTGAAAGCTTTCAAGAACTTTATAGAGCTCTCCTGCCCTATGCTTTATTGAGAACATAACGCTAATTTTGCTTGTATCAATATATTCTAAAGCTTTTCTAGAAATTATAACAAACCTCGTGTAATTATTCTCATTGTCATTGATATCTTTTTCTATGATATCTAGATTGTAAAGCCTTGCAGCCTTTTCGCTAGCTATAGCTGCCTTTGTAAAATCATTTGAAAGAGCTACAGTTTTTGCGCTATAAGCTGTATTGTGGTAGGGAATGAGTTTCCATTCCTGATGCTTTTTTAAAAAAGAGCTAGATTGCTCAAATCCTTGAGTATGCGAATAAATTTCTTTTATATCCTTAATAGAAGCTCCTTTTAATCCTATTAGATTTTGCTTTATTCTAAGGCATTTTTCTCCTACTATATAAAAACCATATTCTCCAATTAAATCGTATACCGAGCTTATGCTTCCTGTTGAAGAATTTTCTATAGGAAGTACTCCATAATCTGTTTCTCCTTTTAACAAGCCTTTAAATACATCCTCAAAGCTCATATACTCCATAAATTCTGCATCTTTATCAAAATATTCTATAGCCGCTTGATGTCCAAATGAACCCTCTACGCCTTGGAATCCAATTTTAATGCTTTTCTTGCCCATACCTAAAATTCTTTTTTGCTGAACTCTTCTGCTTATTTCCATAAGCTTTTTTATAAACTCTTCAAGCTCATCTCTATAATCTTTATTGTATAGTTCATTTAGTGCTGACTCTATTACTTCTTCTTCTCTTGATGTATTTAATATGCCTAGGTTATTTTCTAGCTTGTACTGAGCTATTTTTTCAGCTGTCTCCATTCGCTTTTCAAATAGTCTCACAATATTTTTATCGATATCATCTATTATGAATCTAAGCTGATCAACTCTGCTCACATATATCTCCTCCAAGCATTTTAAAATCCTGCCAAAAGTTAGGATATGACTTATCTACAGATGAGGCTCCATCGATTATAACGCTTCCTTCGCACCTTATCGACGCTACTGCCATTGCCATAGCTATCCTATGGTCATTCCAGCTATCTACATTGGCTCCTCTAAGTTTCGACACTCCTTTAATTATAAGAGTGTCTCCCTCTTCTTTTATGTCAGCTCCTAGCTTATTTAGCTCCGTTTTTGTTGCTGTAAGTCTATCTGATTCTTTTATTCTAAGCCTTGCTCCATTTTTCACTATAGTAGTACCTTTACTCACAGAGGCTAGTACAGAAAGCACCGGTATTATATCTGGAATCTGCGAGGCATCTATTACAGTTTGTTTAGTCTGGCTCTTTTGAGCTATAAATGAATTATCTTCACAAGATATTTTCCCAGCCATAGACTTTATAATATTTATCACTTCTTTATCTGCCTGCAGAGAAGCCTCGTTTAAATCACTACTAGTAATCTTTTCTCCTAAACACCCTGCAACTAACCAAAATGCTGCTTGAGAAAAATCTCCTTCAACTCTATAATCACAGGCTTTATAGACCTGTCTTCCTTTTATATAAAAAGCTTTATAATCGTCATTTTCTATTACAATTCCATATTTACTAAGTACTGATATAGTCAAATCTATATACCCCTTTGACTCGAGCTCCCCTGTTATACTTATCTTTGAATCAGAAGCTAAAAGAGGAAGAACAAACATCAATCCTGTTATAAACTGTGAGCTTACATCCCCTCTCATATCAAAAGTACCAGGGGTTAAGCTTGCATTTATTTTAAGTGGTAGCTTATTATCTTTTGTTTCGTAATGTATTCCTTGCTCATCAAATATTTTGTAGTATACATCTAGTGGTCTTTCAACTAATTTTCCTTTTCCTATAAAGCTGACCTCACTATTACTCATCATCGCTATTGGAATCATAAATCTGAGAGTGGAGCCTGATTCATTGCAGTCTATAGGAGCTTGAGGTGCTTTAAATACTTCTATTCCTTTAATTATAAGCTTTACTCTTTCATTTTCAGCTTTCACCTCAGATATTTCTGCTCCTAGCTGCTTCATAGCCTCACATGTAGCCTTTATGTCCTTTGACATTACTATGTTGCTTATTTCACTTACTCCACTTGATAAGGACGCCGCTATTACAGCTCTATGACTAATGCTTTTAGATGGTGGGATTGAAATTTCTCCACTTAATTCTTTAGGCTCTATTTTTACTTTTTTCACCCTATCTTCCTCCTTTTGCTTCCTGCTTGCTCCATAAGATGCTCTAGTTCTTTTATGTCTGATGATATTATTGCTTTTCTGAGCTGCTCCATTTTTTTCTCCATGGTTTTTATTTGCTCGTCTAAATTTTCTTTATTGCTTATAAGAAGCTGAGCCCATAGTCTGCTGTTTATTTGTGCTACTCTTGTGGCATCCTTAAAGCTAGGTCCTAGAAGGGCTCCCATTTCACTTACATCACACATGTCCATAAGCGCTAGTGCGGTGATATGAGGCATATGGCTCGCTAGTGCCATCGCTTCATCATGCTTGCCTGGATTAATCTCAGATATAGATTTGCATCCGAGTATCTTGGCAAGACCTTTTATTTTGCTTATAGCTTCTAGGCTACTTGTGTCAGTAGGTGTTATGATGTAGTTTGCATCCATAAACAAGTGTGGGTTTGCGTGGTCAAAGCCTCTAAAATGACTTCCTGCCATCGGGTGTCCTCCTACAAACTCCAAATCCTCTCTAAGACATAAGTTAATTTCATTAATTAAATCTAACTTTATTCCTGAAACATCAGTTATCACAGCTTTATACTTAAAATCGTTCATGTGTTTTTTTATAAACTCAGCTGTTTCTTTAGGGTATAGACACACAATAACAATTTCAGCTAAAGGTAAAATATTTTCAGGTTCAGTATCACCCAGCTTTATAAAATCCTTATTTATAGCATCTTCAATAGCTTTATTTTGCGTATCTATACCCATGATATTTTTAAATCCATTTATTTTAAGAGCTCCTGCAATCGAGCCCCCAATCAGTCCAAGTCCAACTATCGCAACCCCTTGATTTTTATTTATAAAAAAATCTGGTTCATCCACTTTATTCACCTGCTAAAATGAAACTGCTTTATTTTCAATAACTGCTAGCTGATTGATAGTATGCATTAAGTTTGTGAACTGCAGTGGGGTTATTGACTGCTGTCCATCACATTTTGCATTTGCTGGATCATTATGAACTTCTATCATTAGTCCATCAGCTCCTACAGCTATCGCAGCTTTTGATAAAGGCTCAACCATCCATGCTAGTCCAGCGGCATGGCTAGGATCTACAATTACAGGAAGGTGGCTCAGCTTTTTTATAGCTGGGATAGCACTTAAATCCAAAGTGTTTCTTGTGTAATTTTCAAAGGTTCTAATTCCTCGTTCGCAAAGAATCACATTTTCATTCCCCTCTGCCATGATGTATTCTGCTGACATTATGAATTCTTCTATACTTGAAGACATTCCTCTTTTTAAAAGAACTGGAACTTTACTTTTTCCAACCTCTTTGAGCAGCTCGAAGTTTTGCATATTTCTAGCTCCTACCTGCATTACATCTACATGCTCTTCGAATATATCTAAATGAGAAGCTGACATAATTTCAGTCACTATAGGAAGACCAGTTTCTTTTTTTGCTTCAACCAATAATTTTAATCCATCTTCTCTTAGCCCTTGGAAGCTGTACGGAGATGTTCTTGGCTTAAATGCTCCTCCTCTTAAAAAACCTGCTCCAGAAGTCTTTACATCCTTTGCTATTGATATAATCTGCTCTCTGCTTTCTACCGAGCATGGACCAGCTATGATTCCTATGTGTCCACAGCCTATTTTTCTTCCTGCTACTTCTACTATGCTTCCTTCTGGTTTTATTAGTCTATTTGCTTTTTTAAATGGTTCTTGGATATTTACAACTTTTTCAACGTTTTTGTTTGCACTTATTAATTCTTTATCTATTTTACTTGTATCTCCTACAAGCCCTATTATATGGCGGCTTTCACCTACTACTTCATGTACACTGCATCCAAGACTTTGCATTTTTAATTTTATCTTTTCAATCTCTTCTCTCGATATACCAGGCTTTAATACTATTACCATTTAAATCACTCCTATTTTTTTAATTTTTAAGTTCGTTATCAATTTTAAGTTAGTTATCAGCTTTAAGTTTCTCTTATATTATTTACATATTTTCAATTGAATTTTTATTAATTTTTAAGCTCTTTAAGCTCTTTAAGCTCTTTAAGCTCTTTAAGCTCTTTAAGCTCTTTAAGCTCTTTAAGCTCTTTAAGCTCTTTAAGCTCTTTAAGCTCTTTAAGCTCTTATGGATTTTAATCTATTAAATCTATTTAAACTCTTATATTTTCTGTGGCCAAATAGAAAGTATAAGAAATAATAATTTAAAATTTAATACTTATATTAAAAAAGGGCCTCATTGAAGTTTCAATGAGACCCTAAGCTTATCAGGTATTTTTATTCACTATTCCCGTATCGGCTTAAGCTTAATGCTGAAGAACCTGCGGATAATATAAAGAATATCTCATTGGATTTTTATATGATTTTTGGAATGCAAAATAGCCTGCGCTATAAAAATAAAAGCCCAAGCTAAAAAAGCTAAAATAAAATTTATTATTTGCATTTATCATATTTCCAATAAGGTTTTCCATTTTTTTATCCCTTCTGGATGGATATACATTCATCCTAATATTTATACTGTATTATGTATTGTGATTTATTCTACCACGATTTTAAGGGATGTCAACAAATAAAATAAATTTATATAAAAAAAAGAACTATATTCGCTGTGAATATAGTTCTTAAATTTATTTATTATTTTCCAAATAGTCCAAGAAGCATTCCACCATACTGAACAAATAGTGGTGCAAATACTAGAGAAACTATAGTCATAAGTTTGATTAGGATATTGATAGAAGGTCCAGATGTATCTTTGAATGGATCTCCAACTGTATCGCCAACAACTGCCGCCTTATGAGCTTCTGAACCTTTTCCGCCATGAGCTCCAGATTCAATGTATTTCTTAGCATTATCCCAAGCTCCACCTGCATTAGCCATCATTATAGCCATAAGAACTCCAGTTACAAGAGCTCCACCAAGAAGTCCTCCTAGAGCTTCAGTTCCAAGTAAAAGTCCAATAGCAATAGGTGATAATACAGCCATAACTCCAGGAACAATCATTTGCTTAAGAGCTGCTGCTGTAGAGATATCTACGCATCTTGCATAATCAGGTTTACCAGTTCCTTCCATGATTCCCGGAATAGTTTTAAACTGTCTTCTAACTTCTTCAATCATATCAAATGCAGCTTTACCAACTGCTTCCATAGTCATAGCTGAGAATAGGAACGGAAGCATTCCGCCTATGAACATCCCTGCAATAACCTCTGGATTAGTTAAACTGATTGTTGTAAGTCCAGTAGCCGCTGTATAAGATGCAAATAGAGCAAGTGCTGTAAGAGCAGCAGAACCAATTGCAAAACCTTTACCAATAGCCGCTGTTGTGTTACCAACTGAGTCAAGCTTGTCAGTGATTGCTCTAACTTCTTTTGGAAGCTCACACATCTCTGCAATACCACCAGCATTATCCGCTATAGGACCATAAGCATCTACAGCTACTGTCATACCAGTAGTTGCAAGCATTCCAACAGCTGCAAGAGCTATACCATATAGTCCGCCAGCCATGTAAGAGCCCAATATTCCAATAGAAATAATGATAAGTGGCCACATTGTCGATTCCATACCAACAGCAAGACCTGAAATTATAGTAGTTGCTGGTCCAGTTTCTGATTGATCAGCAATTTTCTTAACATGCTTAAAATCTGCAGAAGTATAAACTTCTGTAATTTGTCCGATAATAGTTCCTACAACTAGACCAATGATGATAGCCCAAAAACCTGAAAGATTTCCAAGGAACATATTTGAAAGGAAAAACGATGCTATAACTGTAATTCCACCAGCTACATAAGTACCCATTTTAAGTGCTTTATGTGGGTCTGAATTCTCATCACCTTTTACAAAGAAAGTTCCTATAATTGAACCAATAATACCAACTGCAGAAACTGCAAGAGGGAAAATAGCTCCTAAAACTCCATATGATTCTCCTGAAGTTGATACTGCAAGTATACCAAGTGTCATAGCTGCGATTAATGACCCAACATATGACTCAAATAGGTCAGCTCCCATACCAGCAACGTCTCCAACGTTGTCTCCAACGTTATCGGCTATAACTGCAGGGTTTCTTGGATCGTCTTCTGGAATACCAGCCTCAACTTTACCAACCAGGTCAGCTCCAACGTCTGCAGCTTTAGTATAAATACCTCCACCAACACGGCCAAAAAGCGCAAGTGAAGATGCTCCTAGTCCAAATCCTGTAAGTATATTTGTTGATTCAGATGGGTCATGTCCCATAGTAGTAAGTATCATATAAAGCACACTTACTCCAAAGATACCAAGACCAACAACTGCCATACCCATAACAGCTCCACCTGAGAAAGCAATAGAAAGAGCTTTATTCATTCCACCTTCTCTAGCTGCATTTGCTGTTCTTACGTTAGCTTTTGTAGCAACCTGCATTCCAAAGAATCCTGCAAGCGTAGAGAATATTGCTCCAACCAAGAAGCATACAGCTGTAAGTATGTTGATACCAACTGCTAAAACTACGAATAATACCGCGATAAAAATAACTAATACCTTGTACTCTCTAGTTAAGAAAGCCATCGCACCTTCATGGATGTAATTAGAGATTTCTTTCATTCTTTCTGTTCCAACATCAACTTTGTTAATTTTGGAAGAAAGCATGAATGCAAATACAAGGGCAAGTACTCCAACTACTGGAGCCCATATTAAGTTTTGCATTTGTTAATACCTCCTAATAATATTGTTTTTTACTGTAGTGCTACTAATACGATTGCTAATATTATGAATAATACTGCACACGCCGCTGTTATTTTTCTAAAAACAACATCCATACCTCTTGCTTTGTTTCCCATAAGCTGCTCTGCTCCTCCAGTTATAGCCCCAGAGAAACCTGCGCTTCTTCCTGATTGGAGAAGTACACTTGCAATTAGACCTAAGCTTACAATAATCTCCACAACCATTAGAAATGTTTTCATATTAAGCACCTCCTTATGCATATACATGCTAATCATACCTACATATTTTAACATAGTGATAAGTATAAAGCAATAAATAAGATTATATGTAATGCAAAATTAATTATATTTGTCAATGGCAAATTTTGGATATTTATATTGATAATTTAGACAAAATAACGAGAGCTCTAAAGCCCTCGCTATTTTTATTGTAATGCGGTTTTTAAAATGTTTTAAATTCTGCATACTTATTTATAATTATTTGCTTAGTATTTAAAAATACATAACCAGATTCAAAGTCTACTCCTAGAATCTAATTTATCTTTTTTTAATATTGTAAAATGCATTCATGCCTGCATACTGAGAAACTTCGCCTATCATTTCTTCTATTCTAATTAATTGATTGTATTTAGCAACTCTATCAGTTCTAGAAGGAGCACCAGTTTTGATTTGTCCAGCATTTACCGCTACAACTAAATCAGCTATCGTAGTATCCTCTGTTTCACCAGAACGGTGTGAGATGATAGCTGTATATCCAGCTCTTTTAGCCATTTCTATAGCATCTAGAGTCTCTGTTATAGTACCGATTTGGTTTAGCTTAATAAGAATTGAATTTGCTATTCCTTTTTGAATTCCTTCTTCTAGCTTAGCTGTATTTGTTACAAATAAGTCATCTCCAACGATTTGAATCTTATCGCCAAGTCTTTCAGTCATAAGCTTGAAGCCATCCCAATCATTTTCATCAAGTCCATCTTCGATAGAAATAATAGGATATTTAGATACTAAATCTTCATAGAAAGCAACCATTTCTTCTGATGTAAGCTCTTTGCCTTCTCCAGCAAGAACGTATTTTTTCTTATCAGCACTATAGAATGATGAAGCAGCAGCATCCATAGCTATCTTAACCTCATCTCCTGGCTTATATCCAGCTTTTTCTATAGCTTCTACTATAGCCATTAAAGCTTCTTCATTTGAACCAAGGTTTGGTGCAAATCCGCCTTCATCGCCTACTGCAGTGTTTAGACCTTTACCTTTTAATACAGATTTTAGTGAATGGAAAATCTCTGCTCCCATTCTAAGCGCTTCAGCCCATGAGTCTGCTCCTACAGGCATAACCATAAACTCTTGAATATCTACGTTATTATCTGCATGCTCTCCACCGTTTATGATATTCATCATAGGAGTAGGAAGAACCTTAGCATTTACGCCTCCTAAATATTGGAATAAAGGCATTCCTAGTTCTTCAGCCGCTGCCTTAACAACTGCCATAGAAACTCCAAGAATAGCGTTAGCTCCTAATTTACCTTTATTATCAGTTCCATCTAGTTCAATTAGCATTTGGTCAATTCCAACTTGGTCAAATACATTCATGCCTATTAGCTCTGGAGCTATGATTTCATTTACGTTATCAACTGCATTAAGTACTCCTTTGCCTAAATAGCGAGACTTGTCTCCATCTCTTAATTCTACTGCTTCATAGATTCCTGTTGATGCTCCAGATGGAACAGCAGCTCTACCCATTTCTCCTGACTCTAATACTACCTCTACCTCTACAGTTGGATTTCCTCTTGAATCTAGAATTTCTCTTGCAAATACATCAGATATAAACATTTTGTTTCCTCCTTGGTTTATTTTATTATTTAATTAGTAGACTTATCCCAGTCATTTGCTCTGGCTTTTCAAGTCCCATTACTTCTAAAATTGTAGGTGCAAAATCGCACAGTCTTCCGCCATCTCTTAATTTTATATTTTTATTTACATCATCAACCATTACAAAAGGTACTTTGTTTGTAGTATGAGCTGTAAATGGTCCCCCAAGATCATCAAACATCTGCTCTGCATTACCATGGTCTGCTGTTATAAAAGCAACTCCACCTAGACTTTTTATCTTATCCAGTACTTTTCCTAGACATATATCTACAGTTTCTACTGCTTTAACTGCTGCTTCAAATACTCCAGTATGTCCTACCATGTCAGGATTTGCAAAGTTTAGAACAATTAAATCCTTAGGATTAGTTTCTAAATCGTTAATCAGCATATCTGTTACTTCATAAGCTGACATTTCCGGTTTTAGGTCATAGGTTGCAACCTTTGGAGAAGGTACTAATATACGTTCTTCATTGGCATAGGCCTCTTCTCTTCCTCCATTGAAGAAAAATGTAACGTGGGCATATTTTTCTGTTTCTGCTATACGAAGCTGAGTTTTTCCTTTAGATGCTATATATTCTCCTAGTGTATTATCTAGAGTTTGAGGAGTATAAGCTACTATTACATTAGGCATAGTTTTATCATACTGAGTCATGGTGACATATGTCGTTTCGAAATATTCTCTTTCAAATCCATCAAAGTCTCTATCCACAATCGCTCTAGTAAGCTCTCTCGCTCTATCTGGTCTAAAATTAAAGAATATAACTGAATCATGAGCAGAAAGAGTAGTTAGCCCTTCTCCAATTACTGTAGGAAGGACAAACTCATCTGTCACATTTTCATGATATGAAGCTTCAATGCATGAAAGTGCAGATTTTGCTTTTGGAGCATCGGCCTTTACTATAGCATCATAGGCTAGCTTTACTCTATCCCATCTTTTATCTCTGTCCATGGCATAGTATCTGCCACTTACAGTTAGAATTTTTCCAATGCCATGAGTTTTCATAAAGTTTTCTAGCTGTACGATATAGTCTTTTCCACTTTGAGGTGGTGTATCTCTTCCATCCATAAAAGCATGCACATAGACATCCCTTACACCTTGTTGTTTTGCCATAAGAAGCAAGCCCTCAATATGTGAATTGTGAGAATGCACTCCTCCATCTGATAAAAGGCCCATAAGATGAAGTGCTCTTCCTTCTTTTTTAGCATTTTCCATAGCCTCTAACAAGGCTGGGTTTGTAAAAAGTGAGCCTTCTCTAATTTCTTTCGTTATTCTTGTTAATTCTTGATATACAATTCTTCCTGCACCTATGTTTAGGTGCCCAACTTCAGAATTTCCCATCTGTCCATCTGGCAATCCTACATCTTCTCCACTTGCACCTATAAGTGTATGTGAATAATTTTGAAATATAGAATCAAATACTGGAGTATTGGCATGCTTTACAGCATTGCCTCTATCTGTAGGCAGATATCCAAAGCCATCTAGAATTATAAGCGCTACGGGTTTTCTCATATAGATTTCTCCTCTTAAAAATTGACTAAAGCAATAAAATCAGAGGCTTCTAATGAGGCTCCTCCCACAAGTGCTCCGTCAATATCACTTTCATTCATAATCTCTTCAACATTCGAAGGCTTAACACTGCCTCCATACTGAATACGAACTTCCTCAGATACTTCCTCAGAGTACATGTCTTTTACAACCTCTCTGATATAAGCAATTACTTCGTTTGCATCTTGGCTAGATGCAGTTTTTCCTGTACCTATAGCCCAAATAGGCTCATAGGCTATAACAAGAGATGAAACCTGCTCATCAGTAAGTCCTTCTAGGCCCTTCATCGTTTGGTCTTTTACTATTTCTTTAGTTTTTTCTGCTTCTCTTTCTTCTAAAGACTCTCCTACGCACATGATTGGAGTTATATCATAAGCTAAAGCCTTTTTTACTTTTTTATTGACAGTTTCATCTGTCTCATTAAAATACTGTCTTCTCTCTGAATGTCCTATTATTACATAGTCTACCATTAGTTCTTTTAGCATAGCTGCTGATATTTCACCAGTAAAAGCTCCTTTTTCCTCATAATGCATGTTTTGAGCTCCTACTTTGATGTTCGTATCCTTTACTGCTTGTTTTATATCCTTTAGCTGTGTAAATGGAGCGCAAATAACTGTCTCTACATCCGTTCCAGCAACCTCAGCTTTAATTTTTTCTACAAACTCAAGCGCCTCAGCTATTGTTTTATGCATTTTCCAATTTCCAGCTATTATAGGTTTTCTCATTTTTGCCTCCTATTTGCTTTCAAGTACATCTATACCAGGAAGAATTTTACCCTCTAAAAACTCTAGAGATGCTCCTCCGCCTGTTGAGATATGAGTCATTTTATCAGCGAATCCAAGCTGTTCAACTGCTGCAGCCGAGTCTCCTCCACCTATAATTGATACAGCATCTGTATTTGCAATTATTTCTGCCAAGGATTTTGTTCCTACTGCAAATTTAGGCATTTCAAATACGCCCATAGGTCCATTCCAAATTACTGTTTTAGCTTGTTTTATTTCATCTTCAAAAAGCTTGATAGTTTTAGGTCCAATATCTAGTCCCATAAAGCCTTCTGGAATTGCTTCCGTATCAGTGGCAAACGATTCACTAGTTTCATTAAATTCCTTTGCAACCATGTGGTCAATAGGAAGAAGTAGCTTTATGCCTTTTTGCTTTGCCTTTTCTAATAAATCCTTTGCAAGCTCTACTTTGTCATCTTCTACTCTTGAACTTCCAACTGGAACGTTTAGAGCTTTCTTGAAAGTATATGCCATAGCTCCACCTATAATAAGGGTATCTACTTTGTCCATCATATTTTCTATTACAGAAATTTTATCTGAAACCTTTGCTCCTCCAAGTATTGCTACAAAAGGTCTTTCTGGAGCTTCAAGCGCTTTTCCCATGATTGAAACTTCTTTTTCTATTAAGAATCCCATAGCTGAAGGAAGATAGCTTGCTATTCCAGCTGTTGACGAGTGAGCTCTATGAGCAGTACCAAATGCATCATTTACAAATACATCAGCAAGTGATGCTAGTTCTTTTGCAAAGTCTAAATCATTTTTTGTCTCGCCTTTTACAAATCTAACATTTTCAAGAAGTACAATATCGCCTTCGTTCATAGATGCAGTAAGTGCTTTTGCATTTTCGCCAACTACAGCTTCATCTTGTGCCAATTTTACTTCCTTGCCAGTAAGCTCGCTTAATCTTTTTGCTACTGGAGCTAGTGAAAACTCAGGCTCATATTTTTTATCAGGTCTGCCTAGGTGAGACATAAGTATAACCTTTGCTTTATTTTCAATAAGATAGTTTATAGTTTCTAGTGCTCCTTTAATTCTTCTATCATCAGTAATTTCACCGTTTTTCATAGGTACATTAAAATCACATCTAACTATTACCTTTTTACCTTTTACATCTATATCATTTACAGCCTTTTTATTTAGCATTGACACTGATTTTCTCTCCCTTCAAAAAAGCCCAGCCCCTTTCGGGAACCTGGGCTTATGTTAGAATTTTATATTATAGTCCTTTTTTTACCATATATGCAGCTAAATCTACTACTCTTACTGAGTATCCCCACTCATTGTCATACCAAGATACGATTTTTGCCATGTTTCCATCAATAACCATAGTAGATAGAGCATCTACAATCGAAGATCTCTCATCTTTTCTAAAGTCAATAGATACTAGTGGCTCCTCAGTGTATCCAAGAATGCCTTTCATTGTAGTTTCAGATGCTTCTTTAAGAGCAGCATTGATTTCATCTTTAGTAGCTGGTTTTGCAAGTTCAACTACTAGGTCAACTACAGATACAGTAGGAGTAGGAACTCTTAGAGAGAATCCGTTTAATTTTCCTTCAAGCTGAGGTAATACTAATGAAACAGCTTTAGCAGCTCCTGTTGTAGTAGGAATGATTGATAAAGCTCCAGCTCTTGCTCTTCTTAAATCTTTGTGTTTTTGATCTAAAAGACCTTGGTCGTTAGTGTAAGAGTGAACTGTAGTCATAAGACCTTTTACAATTCCAAACTTCTCATCTATAACCTTTGCAAATGGTGCAAGGCAGTTTGTAGTACAAGAAGCGTTAGATACTATGTGATGATTTGCTGGGTCATATTTCTCTTCGTTAACTCCCATAACTACTGTTATATCTTCGTCTTTACCAGGTGCAGTAATTAAAACCTTTTTTGCTCCAGCTTCAATATGCTTAGCTGCTCCTTCTCTCTTTGTAAAAGCACCAGTTGATTCAATAACTATGTCGATTCCCATTTCTTTCCATGGTAATTGAAGCGGATCTCTATTATCAACTACTACTATTTCATGTCCATCTATTATTAATTTTCCATCTTTTAATTCTACATCGCCAGTATATGTTCCAAAGCAAGAGTCATATTTAAACAAATGAGCTGCTCCAGTAGAATCTCCAGGGTTGTTAATAGCAACTATATCATAACCGAATTTTTCTTTTCCGCCATTTTCAAAATATGCACGAAGTACACTTTTTCCAATTCTACCAAAACCGTTAATCGCAACTTTTACCATTTGTAAAAACCTCCTAAAATTTTAATATTAAAATTAATTATCATCAAATCCGCCTGTTATTTCCATAAGGTAATTAGCGGCACTTTCGTCAGTTATAAGAACTAGATTTCTATTGATTCTAGCTATTGATAAGATTGCTTCAGCTTTTTTCTTGCCTCCAGCTATACCAATGATATCATTTAAAGCTTTGTACTTATCTAGTTTTATTCCCACTGTACTGGTTTCATAAACTATTTCACCATCAATATTAAAATAATGGCCAAAAGCTTCAGATACAGCTCCTCTTTCTTTGATTACCATGCATTCCTTGTCGCTGCTTTTTCTTCTTTTAGCCATGTCAGATGCGTTGCCTATTCCAAACACAAGCAAATCTATCTCATCTATAGCTTCAAGAGTGCTTTTAACTTGAGGAATACTTGTTATGCTTTCCATTATGTCCTTATCGATGTTGTCTGGAACATGAAGAAGTACATAATGTCCATTGAGTTTTTTTGATACCATAGCAGCTATGTTGTTGGCTTGAATCTCTACTTCTTCTCCTAGTCCCCCTCTAGCTGGAACTATAGTAAGCGGCATCTCAGTTTTCATTTGAGGAAGGTTTTCTGCAAAGCTATGCATAGTCGTTCCTCCAGTTATTCCTATAACCTTGTGCTCTTTTATGATAGAAAAGAAATATCTTCCTGCAGCTTTAGCCATATCAATACTACAAGCTGGACATTCGTCAATCGATGAAGGAATAATAACAATCTTTTTTATCCCAAGTCTTTTGGTGAGTATATCTTCTAATTTCGTTATACCCTTAATTTCTGAAATAAAGCTACTTAAATTTTCTAGCACATCTATGCCTTCATCTGTCATAAACATACCAGAAGCGTCTATATTAATTAGGTTTTGTTCCTTTAAAAATTCAACCTCGGTTCGAACTACTCTCTCTGACAAGTTAAGCTTGCCTGCTAGCATTCTTCTTCCAATAGGACTACTCAAAGAAATTTCCTTTAATATAGAATATCTTTTTTCCATGTTTTCCAGAACTTCAGGTACAACTTTTCTTTGAAGATCAATCAGCTTTTTCATGCTCACCTCACCTTCCAAGGGACGTTTTAAGTCCACTGATTTATTTTCGTTCCCTGTCTTTTCAAAATTATGCGGGACTCCTAAAGGCCATCGACTTTATTTACGTCCCGCTTCATAATTATTGTATATTATATTCCGTAGTTTTTCAAGAGGAAAAATTAAATTTCTTTTCTAATTGAAGAGCCCGGGATATTTAGTTCTTCGCGATACTTTGCAACAGTTCGCCTAGATATATTTATACCCTTTAAATTCAAAATATCACATATTTTTTGATCGCTAAGTGGTTTTTTCTTATTTTCTTTATCTATAATATCCTTAAGCTCATTTTTTATATTTATATTAGATACCATATCTCCATCGCAATCTTTTACTCCACTGCTGAAAAAATATTTAAACTCAAAAAGTCCTTTTGGCGTAAGCATATATTTTCCATTTACAGTACGTGAAATTGTCGATTCATGAAAACCTGTTTTCTCAGCTATATCCCTAAGTATCATAGGTTTAATATGATTTTTGCCATATAAGAAAAATTCTTCTTGTTCTTCTACTATCCCTTTAGCAACTTTTAGTACAGTATTTTTTCTCTGCTCTATATTTTTAATTAACATCAATGAGCTCTGAAGCTTCTCTTTAATATAGTCTTTAGTTTCTTTTTCAATAGAATCCTTGAGCATTTTTTCATAAAAGCTGCTTATTTTAAGACTCGGCAAGCTATCATTATTTAATCTAACTTCGAAACCATGGCTTTTTCTTTCTACTACTACATCTGGAAGCACATATTGGTTTTCATCAGACGCGAACTGTCTAGCAGGTCTTGGATCCAAAGTTTTTATATAATCTATATATGCTTTTAATCTTTCAGAAGGAATAGAGTACTTTTTACAAAGCTCCTTATACTTATGAGCTCCTATCATTTCTATATCTTCTATGATAATGTTTTCCAGTACCTTATCTGAGATTCCCTTGTCCTTAATCTGAAGAAGCAAACACTCAGATATATTTCTAGCAGCAATTCCGCTAGGTTCTAGGCTTTGAACCACCTCTAATGCCTCCGCAAAAACCTCTTCAGCTACGCCTACATTTCTGCAAGCATTTCTAATATCCTCTTTAAAGTATCCGTCTTTATTTAAAGTTCTTATGATATAACAACCAGCGGCAAATACTTTTGAGTCCAAGCTCATTAATCTAAGCTGCTGGCTCAGATAATCGTACATATTGACATTATCTTTTAAATAATTCTCTGCATTGCTATCCTCATCATCTGGTATTTCAAAGAAATTTGAATATACTTTATATGAAGAGTCTCTTAGATTTTTTAAATATTTCTCCCAATCTATCTCGTCTTTTTTTTCTACTTCAAGTGTAGGATTTTCGTTTGTTTCCCTTACTATGAGCTCCTCTATTTCAAATCTATTCATTTGAAGTATCTCTAGTGATTGCTTTAGCTCTTTAGTAAGTATCATTTTTTGGCTTTGGTTAATTTCTAATCCAAAACTCATCTTCATGGAGCATTCTCCTCATAAATAAATATGCTATTGGTTTTATGTTATATTACCACTGTATTTAAGTCTATTCTATCAAATAATCCAAGTAAAATCAAAAAATATACCAAATTATCTAAAATTGGTATATTTTTTGCTTATGGAGTATTTTTATATTAATTATCTAAAGATTTTCTTAAATCTATAAGCTCAGCTTCATTAAAATTATACACAGTGTTACAGAAATGGCATGAAATTTCAGCGAGCTTATCTTCTTTTATTATTTCATCTAAATCCTTTTTCCCTATACTGATTAGTGCTTTTTCTATTCTTTCTCTGCTACAATCACATTTATAGCTCACAGGAATTTTTTCATAAATCATAGGTTCTAAATCCTTTAGAACTAGGTTTATCAAATCCTCAGGTGTTTTTCCATCATCTATAAGATGTGATACTGAGGTGATTTGGCTTAGATTCTTCTCCAAAATATCTATATCTTTTTCCTCTGCTTCAGGCATAAGCTGAACTATAAAGCCTCCTGCCGCCTTAATACTATAATCTACATCTACTAGCACTCCAAGGGCAATAGCTGAAGGCTGCTGCTCAGAATATGCATAGTACGCAGTCAAATCCTCAGCTATTTCTCCATTGACAAGAGGGTACTGACCAGTATAAGGCTCTTTCATCCCCATATCCTTAATTATAGTAACAAGTCCGTTTATTCCAACTGCTGAGCCTACATCTAGCTTGCCATCAGCTCTACTTGGAATATCAACAAGTGGATTGCTCACGTAGCCCTTTACTGTGCCTTTAGAGTCTGCTACGCAAACTATAGTGCCAAGTGGCCCTTTTCCATTTATACTAAGGGTTAGCTTGTCATTATCACCCTTCATCATTATTCCCATAATGCTAGAAGCAGTAAGAGCTCTTCCTAAAGCCGCTGAAGCAACTGGGCTTGTATTGTGAAGTCTTCTGGCTTCCTCTACCATACTAGTAGTATCAGCTGCAAATATTCTTATTCCATGATTTTTTGATGTTCCTCTTAATATATAACTCATCTATTTGTCGCCGATTTACCTCAATAAGCATCAAGATAAATCAACAGCCTCCTTTCGAAATCCTAAAATTATTTATTACAAGATATAAATACTCTCTGGCACTCATTATTATATCCCGGAGATATATCAAAGTCACTATATACATTTATATTCTTAAATCCAATATCCTCTAAAAATCTAGTTAGCTTAAGGGGATCGTGGGCTTTTTGAATATGCGTTTCCTCGAATCTCATATAGGTGTCTTTTTCTTCATTTTTTATAAAGAAATTCACATCCATTGTCAGCTCTTTATGTTCATCATCAAAGTAGTTCTCCCATAGGTATACTAAATCCTCCATGGATTCTCCGTAAGTATTGTTGCCTAGAGTAGTCTTAAGCTTATAGGGACTGCTGATATCAAAAATAAAGCATCCAGTCTCTTTGAGGTGAGAATAGATAAAATTAAATATATCTCTTACTTCATCATCCTCTAGGATGTAGTTAAAGGTGTCATTGACAGCTAGAATACAGTCAATTTCATATATTTCAAAATCAAGCTCTCTTATATCCTGCTCCATTAATATAACCTTATCTTCATAGTCCTTAAGCTTCTCATGAGCAAGCTCAAGCATCTGCTCTGAAATATCTATACCCACAACTTCATATCCCATATCTAAAAGATGTTTAGTAATATTTCCACTTCCACATCCAAGTTCAAGTATATTATTAACAGAAGTATTATGGATGCCAATTATATCAACCAAATATTTAGCCCAACTATTATAATCCACATCTTGCATTAATCTATCATAAATCATAGGCAAATGAGTATATTGCTCCATAAAGTTTCAACCTGCTTCCTTTATTTTTTCATATCATATTATGATAGTATTTTCTATCCTTCATGTCAATTTATACCTAGAAAAATAAATTTTTAACTTGCCAAATTTCTATATGATATAAATTCGTTTACACTATATTAATTAAGAGATTAGAGATGAATATTGGGTAAATATATTATCAAGCAATCAAAATTATTGAGGTGAGATTGATATGAAACCAGTAAAGCTATTAAAAGCAGTTTCTAAAAAATATGCTAAAGAGTCAGCAGATTCTGCATTTGAACTTTCTCATAGAAAGCACGTAGCACATTATTCTAAAAAATTAGCTAAAAGTCGCTATTTAGATTCCAATTTAGCGCTGTTAATCGCCTATGGTCATGATCTTGGCAGAACCAAGGAAGGCTTTATAGGTAAAGGACATGCTCTAGCTGGCTCTAATTTTTGCTCTAGTCTACTTAAAAGTGAAACGCATCTAAGCAATAAGAAAATCAAAAAAGTAGCTAAGGCAATATCTCTTCATTCAAAAAAGAAAATAATCGACGACAGCTACTGCGAGCTTATTAAAGATGCTGATTCTCTTGCTCACTATAAAGAAGGTTTAATTTCTGAAGATGATTGGGCAGAGCTTTATAGAGTCTACGCCTCAAAAATAAACTCTATAGATATAAAAGTTTCTCCTATTGATAATTGGCATGAAGTTTGGAAAAAAAATCTTGAATCCTTAGTAGAGGATATTGACTCCCAAGATATCTATTCGCCTTCATGGGTTCACAAAAAAAGAATAGCAATAAGGCAGCTTAAAATCATAAATAAGTATTTTATAAAATTAGATAAAAGAAATAAAGAGTTTTTAAAATCCCTGAATAGCTTACTCAGCACATATTTTCATAGTCTTGAGAATCCGAGAAAATACTTTGTGCTAAACGAATTTGTTAAGAGCTTAAATTTAGATTTAGAAGAGCTACAATTACTGCTAGAAGGTGACCTTGCTGAGTCCACTCAGGAAATAGAAATAATACTAAAGGATAATGATGTATATAGCAAATTAGACCATTTAATTGAAATTTCTAGTGAGAAACTATTTTTACCTTCTGATAAAATCATAAAGAAATATAAGCTAGATGCTATATGGACTAAGGACTATAAAAATCTCATAGATATTATTGCAAATTCAGAAAATGAATCTAACTATGATTTTCACGATGCTAGAATAATAGGCAAAAAATTTAAGTATCTATATGATTTGAATTTGATAGATTTTTCTTCAAAGCATCTTTACAAATCCATTGCTGATTTTCACAAAGCCAGCGGAGACCTTCATGACATAGATGATTTATATAATTATCTTAATAATTATCTAGATAGTGAATTGAATATTGACGAGCTTTTCCTATCTATGAATCATTCAGAAGAGGCTTTATATGAGAAATGCTCCAGAGTAATATTTTTTTATAAGCTTCTTAAGAGGAGTTAACATTGTTTTTTATTCGTATAAATCATTCCCTATATAAGTATATTTTCTGAATATTGCCAACTATTTTTATTGTGCATCTTTTATCAAAGTCCTTGATTTTATTTTTTAGCATGCTATAATAACTTTTGTCCAAAAGATAGAATACTATTTTCCCACTCCCCCTTAGTATTTATCTTATAAAATAAACCTATCCGATTTTCGGATAGGTTTTTTGCATTACATATTGCTTGGTGCAGGCGATTTTACAACTATTAGCTCTAAAGTATCTTCATTAAGATTTTTTACGTTCATTTTTATTCCTTTAGGAATTTTTAATAAATTTCCAGCATCATATTTATGAACTCCTTGGTCATCTAAATCTATCGATAATTTTCCTCTTATTACTGACATATATACATTTGAATTTGAATAATGTTCAGGAAGACCTTCTTCCTTATTAAATACCATGTGAATATAATGTACGTTTTCATCCATAATTAATTTTTCTACAGCCTTTTCATTACCAGTTGAAAATTTAAATACTTGTTCTACCATAAATTTTTCCTCCTAATTTATTATATTATCCAATAGACACTTTATTTTTTTTCAAAATTTACTCACTAGGAATATCCTCAGTTCTTAAATATCTATTAAATACATACCCCATAATAAAAATTGCAATAACAGTGAAAGCCCACCTTATAGCCATGAATTTTACTCCTAAAAATTTAGCTTCATTTGCTAGCATTGGTAGTTTTACTACTGCCCAAGAGCTAAGAACAATAACTACATTTCCTAAACTAGCACCTTTGTCTAGCAGCATTTTAGAAATCGGAAAAGCTGCATATATCGGGCCTGCTGAAATACTTCCTAAAAACAGAGCTAATATATTTCCTTTCAATCCTGAGTCAGATCCAAATCCTTTTATTATAGCTTCCTTTGGTATAAGTGCATCCAATACTACAGTAAGAAGATATACCACTGGCATAATCATAATCATTTCTACTAAATAATATGTGCTGTTACTAATAGCTTTTGTTGCTTTCTCTGGATTTAATATAAATAACACTATATAGACGAAGGCTACAAATATTAGAGTCTTATTTTTTCGCATCAATTTATTTATCTTCATAATATTACCCCCATCACTAAAGCTATAGCTATGGCAAATACAAAGCTAAGAGCATTCCTCAGCAATGCAAATTTAAAACCAAACTTTTTCTTCTCAAGAGGGAAAGTAACCACCCCTACCATTGTTAAGGTCGTCAAAAATGCTACAGCTGGCACTATGCTAGCACCTGCATCTACTAATGAGCCTACAAGTGGAAAAGCTACAAATGCAGGAACAAGAGTAACGCTTCCTGCTAGTGCAGATATAATTGTTACAAGTGGAGATTTTGATGACCCAAGAAAAGCTTTTATTGTCTCAGGTGGAATAAATGTCAGTACCAATCCAATTAAAAAGATAATGCCTAATATCTCTCCTATCATATTTTTCATCATACTTTTAGACTTTTTCATTGCGATAATAGTTTTTTTCTTGTCTTTAGTAATAGATATTACAAATAATATAATTGATATTGCCCAAAAACTAAGTGTAAATATATCCATACTCTCCCCCATTCTTACTTTTTAATCTAATTTTCTCAAAGCTATTTTCATTCTTGCTTTACAAAAAGTATATCAGTATAATTATATAAAAAGAGTTACCAAGGTAACACATGGAGAAAATAATGAAAACTATTGCAAAGAAATCAGAGGGGCTTTCACTTATAGATACTATTTCCGATACTGATTTAGAATACTACTTAAAATCCGGACAGTTAAAGCTAACCAAATATAAAAAAAATAGCATAATTCACTTTGATTCTGAAAAGTGCTTAAAGGTTGAAATTCTAGTATCGGGCAGAGTAGTTGTAAACAGAATAGATGAGGATGGGAATTTACTCAATGTGACTGAGTTTATAAGAGATGATTTAATAGGAGGCAATTTGATTTTTTCTAAAAATCCATATTATCCTATGACTGTAGAAACTCATACAGATTCTGAGCTTCTAGAAATAGATAAAAACCTTTTATTTATGCTTTTATCTGAAAATGTAAACTTTCTAAGAATATTCTTAGAGCTTATATCAGACAATGCAATGATGCTTGGTGATAAAATCAAACATTATGTAAGTAAGACTATAAGGCAAAGCTTATTAAGCTATTTTGACTACGAATCTAAAAAGCAAAATACCAATATCATAAAACTTAATATAACTAAAAAAGCTCTCGCTGAGAAAATAGGAGTTAGCCGTACCTCTATTTCACGAGAGCTTGCAAAAATGAAAGCTGAAGCTTTAATTGACTACTATAAAAATCAAATAAAACTTCTTTATCTAGACTCTAAATAACATTTTTTGACTTTAGTATTTTTAGAAAGATATCAATTCCATCTAAAAGCACCTCTGGTTCAAAATCGAATTCATGAGTATGAAGTCCATGAATATAACCCAGTTTTTCATTCTGACTTCCTAGCATGAAAAACAGACCTTGTACTTCCTTTTGGTAATATGAAAAATCCTCAGATATCATCAAATAATCCAAGTCTATATATTTAAGTGATTCGTCAGAAGTAATAAAGCTTTTGAACTGCTCATAAAGAGCTTCATCATTATTTACTGCAGGATAATCGTCATTTGTATTTACAGTTATAGTACAATTATGAGCTAATTCTAAGCCTTTTGCTATACTTATAACCCTAGCTTTGATAAAGTCATATACTTCATCTGAAAAAACTCTAAGAGTAGCTTCTAGATTTACTTTATCACATATGATATTTCGTCTGCTCCCTCCATGAATACTTCCAAATGTCAATACAGCTGGATTTATAGGACTGACCTCTCTTGAAATAATCCCCTGTACCATATTTAAAAACTGACTCGCTATTAAAATAGCATCTTTGCCTTTATGAGGCGCTGCACCATGAGCGGCTTTTCCTAAAATTTCAACATCTATTTCACATATTCTTGCTAAAAAAGGACCCTTTTTACAGCCTATTTCTCCTTTTTTTAGCTCAGGATATATGTGAAGTCCGTAAATTTCATTTATATTGTAATCTGTCATTAGGTTATTTTCTATCATAGGCTGAGCTCCGCCTGGCGCTTCCTCGGCAGGCTGAAATATAAATACTATATTATCTTTTGGAATTATTTTATTTGTTTTTATGTAATTTAGTAGTCCAAGAAGGATTGTCATATGTCCATCATGACCACAAAGGTGCTTGATTTGATTATTGCTGTTTAGAGCATCCATGTCCGCTCTAAAAGCAATAGTTTTACTTGGATCTGATCCTTTAATCATCCCTGAAACTGAAGTTTCAATATGGCTTTTATATGCATATCCCATCTTGTCTAGCTCATTTTTTATGTAAGCAGAAGTTTTATATTCCTTCATGCCTAACTCAGGTATAGCATTTAAGTTTGCTCTCGTGGATTTTAGGTAACTGATGAACTCATCATTAAAATTCCAAATATAATCTCTATTCATAAATACCTCCCTTTATATTTTTGATTTTGGAAAAGCACTGCTATGATTTTAATATCACGGCAGTGCTTTTGGCTTACTCTTTATCTTCGTTTGTAACAGCAAATACATAAGGTATATTTCTGTAATAATCTCCATAGTTTAGTCCATAACCAACTACAAATTTATCTTCAATAGTAAAGCCTACATAGTCTGGCTCCATGAAAATTTGTCTTCTGCTTGGTTTATCTAAAAGAACACATGAGGCTAGACTCTTTGGATTCTTGGATTTTAGATGCTCTAAAACAAAATTCATAGTAATTCCAGAGTCTACTATATCATCTACTACCATAACATCGTATTCTTCTAAATCATCAGTAATATCCGCTTTCATTTGAACTTTTCCACTTGAAGTATCTGAATGTCCATAGCTAGATGTAGTCATAAATCCAATTTTAACAGGAATCGAAATCTTTCTTACTAAATCAGCTGTAAAAACAAAGCTACCTTTTAGTAAGGATATAACATATAAGTTTTTGCCCTTATATTCCTCACTAATTTGTTTTCCCATTTCAGTAATTCTTTGATTGATTTCTTCCTCAGAACATAGAACTTCCCATACTTTTTTATCAATATCCATTTCAAACCTCCATTAAAATTGTAATTCCATGACAAAATTAATCATATTTATTTATATCTGTTTTTTTCTGACTAATCCTTATTTCTCTAAGTACCTTTAAAATTTGGTTTAAGGTGTATTGGATGCTTATTAATATTATAAACAAAACTGCAATCAAAGTTATCAAAACATTGTTATCCACTTTACATCCCGCCTTAAATATTTAAAAAAAAGACTAGGTTTCCCTAGTCTTTATGAAATTTTTGTTCCTAAATAAATATATTTTTTCTTAGTTACATTTTCAATAGTCCCCTCTAAACCAAAGTCTCTAAGCTTGCTAGATAGTTCATCAGGATTGTAGTATTTGCAATATTCTCCTCTTATCATAGACTTAATCGACTCCACTTTGTAGGACATGCAATTACAGTCATTTTCTTTTATAAGAAGCTGTCCGCTATTTTTCAGTACTCTTACAATTTCTTTTAACACCCTTTTTTCATCTTTGAAGCTGTTAAAGCTCTCGAAAAAAATAACTTTATCAAAATATTCATCTTTAAATGGCATATTGTCTATATTACCACTGATGCATTCACAGCTTTCATTCAATAAATAATTCGTGGTGTCTAAAGCCTGGTCCTCACATTGAAGTATCTTTACTTCTGCTCCCATCTTCCTGATGTATTTGCCAATATTTTTGATATTTCCAAGTAGCAATACCCTCTCACCAAGTGATGGATTCACAACAGTAATGATATCCTCTAAAGAATCTTCATTTTCATGAGCTAAGTTTTTTTTAAGACTTCGTATACACTCAATCTCCATTTTTGACATTTCTACAGTTTCACCCTCTAATTATCATAATGTAATAATGTACATGTTAATTATATCATACTATTTAATACTTTTCATCTTGGAAAGCCCAAAATGAGAATATTACTATTATAATCAAGGGCATGCAAAATATCAATCATAAAAAGCTATTATTTAAAATAAATATATTGATATATTTTTCTGTTAATGGCACAATAATCATTGTAATATAATATACGTCAAATTATGAGGTGGTATAGTGTTTGAAAAGTCATCTGAAGAACTTGCTTTAAATAAGTTATATATTCTATATATATTAAATAAAATGCAGCTTCCTCTTACTAATGGTCAAATAACAAATATATTTATAGAAAATGATTTGCTCGATTATTTTTCTCTTCAGGAGTACTTATATCAGCTTAAGGAAGCTGAGCTTGTCAACTTGACAAACAAAAACAATCTAGACTACTATTCAATTTCTGAAAAAGGGAAAATTGCGCTTAATTATTTTACTAATAGAATAGATAGTGATAAAAAAGAAAGCCTAGATATATTTGTACACAAAAACAAAGAAAATATAATAAGAGATAGAGAGGTTAAGGCAGAATTTAAAAAACTAGCTGACGGACAGTTTGATGTAAAGCTAGAGATTATAGATAACAACCGTCCCTATATCAGCATATCTTTAAATGTGCCTACTAACAAAACTGCCAATATCATAGCTGAAAACTGGAAAAATAACGCATCAAATTTATATAGCTCAATAATAGAAACCTTAATTAAAAAACCATAAACGACTCAGGAGGATCCCATGCTAAAATATAAAACTCAAGGAACTTGCTCAAGAGAAATAATCTTCGATATAGAAAACAATACTATTAAATCTGCAGAATTCGTAGGAGGATGTCCAGGTAATCTAATTGGAATTTCATCTCTAGTTAAAGATATGGATATTCACGAGGCTATCACTAGACTTGAAGGAATCACCTGCGGAAATAAAACAACCTCATGTCCTGACCAGCTTTCCAATGCTCTTAAAGAATATCTTAAAACAAGCTTCGAAATAGCTTAATCTATTTTCATAAAAAATGCCTCCAAAGATAAAGTCATAATTTAAATAAATTAGACCATATCTTTTGGAGGCATCATATAATTATAAGCTCAGTTTTTTAATATCAATTCTAAAGAGAATCATTCATTTTATTAATTAGAGTTCTTACTTCCCCTATCATATAAAGCGAACCCGCATAAACTATGGCTTCCTTTTCTCCACTTATCATACTTGCTTTTTCTACAGCATCTTTAATATTTTTAGAAACCTCAACTGGCTTTTCAAAAGCTTTTACTTTTTGGGCTAAATCCTCTGCTGTCATAGCTCTGTCGCTGTTCGGCATAGCTGTTATTACTTTATCAACTACTGGAAGAAGTATCCCAAGCACTTTATTTACATCCTTGTCTCTAAGCATACCAAATACAAGAGTAACTTTGTAATCAGATAAATACTTTCTTATGGCCTGAGCTAAAACCTCTGCTCCATCTTCATTGTGAGCACCATCAATTATAGTGATTGGTTCTTTTACAAGCAGCTCTAATCTGCCAGCCCACTTTGTTTCACTTAATCCTTGTCTTAAGTGCTCATTTGTAAACTCAGCTAATTTATTATCTCTAAGAACTTTAAGTGCCGTAACTGCAGTAAGAGCATTTTTACTTTGGTGATCGCCTATTAAAGAAATAGCAAGATCTTCAAAGCTCTCTCCTGAAATATTCATAGTCATTTTTTGACCATAAAGAGACTTTTCACTAATGCTCACATTTGATGACTCCACTTGATAAACTGGAGCATTCTTCAATTTAGCTTGCTCATTTATAACAGCTGATGCTTCTTCTTTTTGTGGATATAGTACTAGTGGAACTGAATTTTTAATAATTCCTGCTTTTTCAAAAGCTATTCCTGCAAGACTATCTCCAAGCTGGTCTACATGGTCTATACTAAGCGAAGTAATTATTGTAAGTATAGGATTATCAATGACATTTGTAGCGTCATATCTTCCTCCGAGCCCTACTTCTAGAACTAAGTAATCTATATTTTCAAGTGCAAAATATAAAAATCCAACTGCTGTAGTTACTTCAAACTCTGTAGGATGGGGCATACCATCAGCAACCATTATTTCAATTTTTTCCTTAACTATCTCAACCAAATCGGCCAATCTTTGATCTTCTATATTTATTCCGTTAATTCTCATTCTTTCATTAAAAACTTCAAGGAAAGGCGAGGTATAAAGCCCCACCTTATACCCTGCCTTTGTGAGTACAGAGGAGATAAATGAGCACGTAGAGCCCTTGCCATTTGTTCCTGCAACATGAATTACTTTAACTTTATTTTGTGGATTATCTAGTAAATTGAGTAAATAAGATATATTTTCAGTACCTTTTTTTATTCCTAGAGAATAAGTTGAAGATATATAAGATAGTGCCTGTTCATAATTCATTGTTTGCAAGCTCCTTTGCCTAAAGTTTTGCTTTTACATTTTCTAATCTTTGGTTTACCGCATCTAGCATCTGCTCGAATTTATCCTGCTTAGCTTTTTCTTCATCTACAAGAGCTTGAGGTGCTTTTGCAAGGAATCCTTGATTATTAAGCTTTCCTACAACTCTTTTTATTTCACTTTCTAGCTTGTCTTTTTCTTTTGTAAGCCTTTCAAGCTCTTTTTCAAAATCAACTAGCTCATCCATAGGGATAAATAGCTTTGCACCATCTAAAACTACACTTACAGCATCTTCTGGAACTAGGTCTTCATTATCCATATAGCTTACTTCTGAAGCTGAAGCTAGAGCAGTAAAGTAGTTTTCTCCTTCTTTTATCACAGCTTTTATAGCTGAATTTGATACAACTAAAAGCTTAGCTTTTCTAGAAGGTGGAACATTCATCTCAGCTCTTAAATTTCTAAGATTTCTAATTGCATTTATGATGATATCCATTTTTTCTTCTTCTGATTTAAATTCATCTGCTTCTTGATATACTGGCCAGCTCGATACTATGATTTTTTCTTCTTTTTCCATGTAAGACCAAATTTCTTCAGTAATAAATGGCATAAACGGATGAAGAAGCTTTAGAATCTTTTCAAGTACATAGGTAAGAGTATATAAAGCAGCATCCTTTGAAATACTATCTTCTGAATATAATCTTTGCTTCACTAGCTCTATATACCAATCGCAGAACTCTGACCATGCAAAATCATATACCTTTGATACAGCTATTCCAAGCTCAAACTTATCCATATTTTCAGTCATTTCTTTAGATAAGCTGTTAACTCTTGAAATTATCCACTTATCAGAAAGCTCAAGAGCCTCATTTAAATCTTCTCTTTTAAATTCTTTCTTTTGTGAGTTTTCAAGGTTCATAAATATGAATCTAGATGCATTCCAGATTTTATTTGCAAAGTTTCTAGATGCTTCCACTCTTTCCATATAGAATCTCATGTCATTTCCAGGTGAGTTTCCTGTAGCTAATGTAAATCTCAGTGCATCAGCTCCATAAGTATCTATTATTTCAAGAGGGTCGATTCCATTACCAAGTGATTTGCTCATTTTTCTGCCTTCACTATCTCTTACTAGTCCATGGATAAATACATGGCTAAATGGAACCTCATCAAGTACATATAAAGCTGAGAAAACCATACGAATAACCCAGAAGAATATAATGTCATATCCAGTAACTAGAACAGAGGTAGGATAAAACTTGAGCATTTCCGCTGTCTGCTGTGGCCATCCTAAGGTAGAAAACGGCCAAAGAGCTGATGAAAACCAAGTATCTAGTACATCCTCATCCTGCTTAATATTATTACTTTTACATTTAGGACAGATGTGTGGCTTGCTATCAGCTACCATTATCTCATCACAGTCTTGGCAGTAATACGCTGGAATTCTATGTCCCCACCAAAGCTGTCTAGATATACACCAGTCTCTTATGTTATTAAGCCAGTTAAGATAAGTTTTATCAAATCTATCAGGTACTAATTTCAAATCTCCAGTTTCTAGTGCTTCAATAGCTGGAGCAGCAAGATCCTTCATCTTTACAAACCACTGCCTAGATACAAGAGGCTCTACTACATTATGACATCTATAGCAATGACCTACATTGTGATTATGCTCTTTTACTTTTACTAAAAGTCCCATTTCATCTAAGTCTTTTACTATTGCTTTTCTGCATTCAAATCTCGTCATGCCAGCATACTTACCAGCTTTTTCATTCATAGTTCCGTCTTCATTCATAACTATGAGCTTTTCTAAACCATGTCTTTCTCCTACTTCAAAGTCATTTGGGTCGTGAGCAGGAGTAATCTTAACTGCTCCAGTACCAAACTCCATATCTACGTAGTCGTCCTCTATAACAGGTATCTCTCTGTTTAAAATAGGAAGTATAAGAGTTTTTCCTACCAAATGCTTAAATCTATCATCGTTAGGATTAACAGCTACAGCTGTATCTCCAAGGATAGTCTCTGGTCTAGTAGTAGCTATTTCTATAACTTCATCACTATCTTTTACTTTGTAGTTTACATGATAAAAATTACCAGCAACCTCATCATGCTCTACTTCTGCATCAGAAAGTGAAGTCTTGCAATCCACACACCAGTTAATTATTCTGTTTCCTCTATAGATATATCCATCGTTGTATAATCTTACAAAGAATTCAGTAACTGCTTTATTACAGCCTTCATCCATAGTAAAGCGTTCTCTTTCCCAGTCGCAAGAATCTCCTAGCTTTTTCATTTGCTCAACAATCTTGCCACCAAACTCTTCCTTCCATACCCAGGCACGCTTTAAGAATTCATCTCTTCCTAATTCTTCCTTAGATAATCCTTCTTGCTCCTTAATTCTTTCAACTACCTTAACTTCTGTTGCTATACTCGCATGGTCAGTTCCTGGCTGCCAAAGAGTATTAAAGCCCTGCATTCTTTTCCATCTGATAAGTATGTCCTGGAGTGTATGGTCAAGTGCATGCCCCATATGAAGCTGGCCTGTGATATTTGGTGGTGGAAGAACTATGGAATATGATGGCTGTCCAGCCTTCATTCTTGCTTTAAAGTAGCCTCCTTCTTCCCACTGCTTATAAATTCTCGATTCAAATTCTTTCGGATCATAATTTTTTGGAAGATTTGTCATGATTTTCCCTCCTAATATTTTTGCATATAAAAAGCCCCTCATCCATAATTTAAGGACGAAGGGACTCATTCGCGGTACCACCTTAATTCTGCTAATAGCAGCTCTCAAACCCTTTAACGCAGGGATACGTCTTTCCTACTAAGCTCAGAAAGAAGGCTCCAAAGCTACATCAGATATCTTTCACTGCAAAACCTCTCAGCCTACGAGTTTTGCTCTCTTGAGTTTCCAAAATCAGACCTCTTTTTCACAGCCACTTTATCTTTATATTAGAGATTATTATAGAATGTTAGTATAAATATAGTCAAGAGAAACTTGTTAAATTCCATCTATAATAATTTTAGTCCCAGCCAAATGTTTGAGCCATATCTAGTAGCTTTTCCTTTTGCTCTTCATAGCCCTCAATGAAAATTGTCTTGCAGTGATTAATTTTATATTCTCCTGCTATCATTTTTGCGGCAAAGGAAAGACAAGTAGCACAGCCACAGCTTTTGCAATTTGTTTTCGGAAGATACTTATAAACTTCTATAGTAGATGGGTTTGCTCTTCTCTCGTACAAAGGCGTAATATTTGACATGCTATCATAAGTAGAGTTCACTAGCTCCATAACCATATCCATTATTTCATATGCATCAAACTCATTTATAGCTTTTGATACAGATAATTTTGTAGGATGCAGAGTAATTAATCTAAATTCTTTTTTAAAGGTCAGGCTATTTGAGCTAACATTATAAATAGCCGATTTCATCTGGGCATTTAAATATGGAAAAATTTCTGAAATGTCCTTATCAAAAATTGCATGAAACTTAACTCTATTAAAATCAGCCGTACATGGCTCAATAAAATCAAGCATAATACTTTCTAATAGTTTCCCCATGATATTCTCCTATCTCCCTAAATACTAAGCTTCATTTGAAATTTCTACAAGAGCCTCATAAAGCTTATCAATATCCTCTTTAGCATTAAAATAACCTATCCCAATTCTTGCCGTTCCTGTTTTTATAGTTCCTATTACTTCATGAGCTAGAGGGGCGCAGTGCAGCCCTGCCCTTATCATGATATTGTAATTTTTATCGAGTTTATATGCTATATCTTCACAGCGCATTCCTTCGATATTAAAGGATATAACCATAGCCGAATCCTTTGATTCATCTGGTCCGTAAAGCTTTACTTTCTCGATTTTTTTTAGCTGCTCATAGGCATAGGCTCTTAGCTCTTTTTCTTTATTATGTATGGTCTTGATTCCTTCATTTTGTATGTATTCAAGAGCTGATTTTAGTCCTGCTATTCCACTTATATTCAAGGTTCCTACTTCAAGCTTATTTGGATAATAATCCACTTGATAAGGATAAGCAGAGTCTCCCCCAGTTCCACCTTGCTTTATAGGATTAAAATCTACGCTTTCTCTGATTGCAAGTCCACCAGTTCCCATTGGCCCCATAAGTGACTTGTGCCCAGTAAATGCAATTATATCTATATTATCTCTTTGCATATCTATATCAAAAGCTCCTGCTGTCTGAGCCGTATCCACTAAAAATAGTACATTGTGTCTTTTCGCTATCTCACCTATTTGCGCTATAGGCTGGATACTTCCCAGAACATTTGAAGCATGTGTAAAGATTATAAGCTTTGTATTTTTATTAATCAAAGCTTCTACATCTTCAGCTTTTGTAGTTCCGTCTTTGTCACAGGAAGCATTCGAAATAGTTATGCCTTTATCTCTTTCCATGGTCTTGAGACATCTCCAAACAGCGTTATGTTCCAAGGAGCTTGTTATGACATGGTCATTTTCTTCAAGTATTCCATAAAGAGCCATATTTATGGCTTCAGTTACATTTAAAGTAAAAATGACCTTCTTAGGGTCATTTTGATTGAATAGTTTTGAGATAAGCTTTCTAGTATCGTAAACTATCTTATCAGCGACCATTGCTTTTTTATATCCGCCTCTGCCTGATGAAACTCCTACATCCACCATGAAATCAAATACTGCTTTAGCAACTTGATTCGGCTTTGGATATGATGTGGCTCCATTATCAAGATAGATTCCCATACTATTCTCCCCTAACTGCATATTATTTAGTTTTATTATATCACAGTTGGATATACTTGTATTAATATACTTTTTTTGAGAATAAAAATCAAAGTTATACCTATGCAAAACTTGTCACACAACTTGTTTTTGTTACTCAAATTTGATTATCTTATGATTTTTTGCAACTTAGTTGTTAGAAATGGGTATACTCTATTCAAGTGTGTTGAGCAAGGAGCATATGTGTTAAATTAGTATTTTATAGGAGGCGAATCATGAAAGCAGTACCTTATATTTCATTTGGCGGCAATTGCGAAGAAGCGGTTACTTTCTATCAATCAGTGATTGGAGGTACACTCAGAAGCGTCAAGTTCAGCGAAATGCCAGAGGGTGAAGGCATGGCCGTCAGCGATAACTGGAAGGATAAGATAATGCACTCTGCAATCACTTTTGAAGATGGCAACGCTATCTATTTTGGTGACACATGGGAAGGCTATCCAATTCAGGGCGACAACTATTCCGCGATTCATCTTGTGGTGGATAACGAACAGGATGTATACGATTTTGTCGATAAGCTGTCCGTGGGCGGCGAAGTAACTATGCCAGCAGATAAGACGTTTTGGGGCTCTGTATATGGAAGCTTGACAGATAAGTATGGAATCAGCTGGGGAATTGAGTTTGAGCTGAAATAGAATAAAGTCCAAGAGATGATCAGACTATGATTAACTCTTGGACTTTTATTCTGTTTTATTGATTTATTTAGCTTTATAAATATATTTCTATACTCTCTTTATATATTTCTATTATATATATATTTAAAGATTATCATAGTAAAAAAACCATTACTAATTAAGTTCTAGTCGCTCTCCTCTAGTAATATATACTATTTTTTCACATACATTAGTAAGATGATCGGCTATTCTCTCAAGATATCTGCCTATAAAAAGAAGCTTAGTCCCTTGGCTTATATTTTCTCTATTTTCGTGAATCTTTAGTAAAACCTCATTATATATATCCTTATAAATTTCATCTATCATCTCATCATCTCTGCTCACTTCTATTGCAAGGTCAGCATCTAGCTCCTTAAAGCTAATTTTTGTAGCATCTATCATATTTAGTATGATATCTCTCATTTTAGGTATGTCCTTTAGTTCTTTCATAAGAGGCTCTTTACCTATAAGAATTACCTCTCTAGCAATATTTACACAGTAATCACCCATACGCTCTAAATCAGTGACCATTTTAATAAGAGAAAATAAAGTTCTTAAGTCCTTTGCCTTTGGTTGCTGCAAAGCAATCAGCTCAATACATTTTTCTTCAATTTGGTTCATTTTCTCATCTATTCTGTCGTCAAATTTGAATATTTCTCTTGCTCCATGAACATCTTGCTCTTCTAAAGTCCTTATAACCTCTGTTAGTATATCTCTTACCATATCCATCATCACTAAAACCTGAGAAGAAAGATATTTTAAATCATTGTCAAACCCTTCTCTTATCATCATATCCTCCTAACCGAATCTTCCAGTTACATAATCTTCTGTTCTTTTATCTCTTGGCGAAGTAAATATTATATTTGTATCGTCGTACTCTATCATTTCTCCCATTAAGAAAAATGCAGTCTTATCTGATATTCTCGCTGCTTGCTGCATTGAGTGAGTAACTATTACTATAGAATATTGATTCTTCAACGTTTCAATCAAGTCCTCTATTTTAGATGTTGCTATAGGGTCAAGAGCTGATGTAGGTTCATCCATCAAAATTACATCTGGCTGAACAGCAAGACATCTTGCTATGCATAGTCTTTGCTGTTGTCCTCCAGATAATCCGTAGGCGTTGTCATCTAATCTATCCTTTACTTCATCCCATAGTGCCGCTGCCTTTAAACTAGTTTCAAGAATTTCAGATAATATTTTCTTATCCTTTATTCCATGAATTTTAGGTCCATAAAGCACATTTTCGTATATGCTCTTTGGAAAAGGATTTGGTTTTTGAAATACCATTCCTACTCTCGTTCTAAGTTCTTCTAGCCTCACACTTTTATCAAATATATCAGTTCCGTGGTAGTTTATTTCTCCTGTCGTTCTTACAACAGGTATATTTTCAATCATTCTGTTTAGTGTTTTTATAAAGGTGGATTTTCCACAACCTGAAGGTCCTATGATTGCTGTAACTCTATTTTTTAGAATCTGCATGTTGATATTTCTAAGAGCCTGGTCTTTTCCATACCATAAATTTAAATCCTTTACGTCATAAACGACTTCACTGCTTAACTTTACATTTTCTGTCAAGCTTCATTCCTCCTAATTAAAATTTTCTTTGAAATTTATTTCTAATTAAAATAGCTGTAAAATTCATTATAAATAACACTAGGAGCAAAACTACTATAGTTGCAGCTGCTAGGTTAGCATATTCTTTTGTAAGCACTGTATCTAAAGTCCAGTAATAAATCTGGATTGGCATAGCGGTAAAATCATCCATAATACTAGTCGGAAGCTTCATAATAAGTGTAGGAACCCCTAGTACAACAAGCGGCGCGGTTTCTCCTATAGCTCTTGATACAGATAAAATAACTCCTGTAAGTATTCCCGGCACAGCTACAGGAAGCACTACCTTCCAAGTTGTAGTCCATTTTGAAGCCCCCATTGCATATGAAGCTTCTCTTAGATATCCTGGCACAGCTCTTAAAGCCTCTTGACTAGCCACAACTACAACTGGAAGCACTAATAACGACATAGTAAGCCCTCCAGCTAAAATGCTTGAACCTAAAGAAAATATTCTCCCGAAAACAGCAAGTCCAAGTAAACCAAATATTACAGATGGCACGCTGGCAAGGTTTGATATATTGACCTTTATAAAGGATTGTATTTTGCCTTTATTTGCATATTCCTCAAGATAAATAGCTGTAGATACTCCAAGTATGCACACAACTGGTATTACGATGCTCATCAGATATAAGGTTCCAAGTATAGCTCCTTTTATTCCAGCTTTTTCAGGAAAAATCGAAAGATTGCTAGTTAAAAAATCCATATCTAGCCAGCCTATGCTTTGCACTGATATTCTATATATTAGAATCCCAAGCACAACTAGTGAAACTAGAGTTGAAAGAGAAAAAATAAATTTAGAAACCTTATCAAGAGCTATTCTGTGTTTCATTTTTTTCATGTTTATTTCAAATCCCTTATTATCAGGATTAGTTTTCAGAGTTAAATTATTTTTAAGAGGAGCAGTATTTTTAATTTGTACATCTAAGTTCATATTAATATTCCTCCCTGTATTTTTTAGAAATATACTGTGCTAGCAGATTCATGATTAATGTAAATAAGAATAACAATAATCCAACAGCATACAAGCTGTAGTAACCAACTGTTCCGCTTCCTGCATCTCCACTTGTAAACTCAACTATATAAGCTGTCATGGTCTGCATAGATCTAGTGATATCAAAGGTAAATGCCTTACTGCTTCCACTTGCTATAGCCACTATCATAGTTTCTCCTATTGCTCTTGATATTCCTAATACAAATGATGCCATTATTCCTGATATAGCAGCAGGTATTACTACCTTAAAAGCAACCTCTAATCTAGTAGAACCAAGTCCAAGTGCTCCTTCTTTCATAGACTCAGGAACCGCGTTCATAGCATCTTCAGATAGAGATGCGACAAGAGGTATAATCATTATTCCCATTACAATTCCAGGGCTTATAACATTTTTAGCTTCTAGTGAAGGTATTATTTTCATAAGCAAAGGTGTTACAAAAGAATAAGCAAAGAATCCATAAACTATAGTTGGAATTCCAGCTAAAACCTCCATCATAGGCTTTAATATTTTTCTTTTGCTTTCACTTGCAAACTGACTTAAATAAATTGCTGATGATAAACCAAAGGGTATAGCAACTAGCATAGCAATAAGCGTAGTAAATATAGTTCCATTTATAAGAGGAAGGATTCCAAATGATGGATTTGCTCCTAGAGGTGACAGGTTTGTACTAAACACCTCGGCAAGTGGCACACTACTGAAAAATTTTGCTGCATCTATAACTAGAGTAAGTATTATTCCTACAGTAGTTAATATTGAAATAGATGCTGTTACAAATAAAAACTTAGGCATTATTTTATCTGAAGTATTTTTATTCTTACTGATATTTAATTGAATCATTTCTCTTACATTGGGCATACTACCCATAACAACCATGCTCCTTTCGTAAACCATCTAGCTATTTATCATTAGTATTTAAAACCAGACTAAGATGAGAGAAAAGTATCCCTCATCTTTATCCAGTAATTTATATAAAATTTTATTGACTTAATTTTTCTAGCTGAGCTTGATACTCTGCGTATACTGAATCAGGAAGAGGTGCAAATCCATTGTCCCCTGCTAGTTTAGCTGCTCCATCCTTTGATACTACAAACTTTGCATAATCAAGAACTTGAGGTCTTTCTTTTGCATAATCTGCGTTTAGGTATGTGAACACTGGTCTAGTAAAGCCAGCATATGGAAGATCTTCACCTATAGTTTCAAGAGTTGGCTCAACTGGTCCGTTTCCAAAATCAACATGAACAGCTTGAAGCTTGTCTTGGTTGCTAGCATAATATCCATATCCAAAGAATGCTATAGCATTTTTATCGTTTGAAACTAAATCTACTAGTGTTGAATACTCTTGTTGCAGATTTGCAGTTTTAACCATATCTTGCTCATCTAAAATCTTTTCAAAGAAAAATTCAAAGGTTCCGTGATTTTCATTAGGTCCATAGAATTTGATTTCTTCTGCTGGCCAATCTGCTCTTATATCTGACCACTTTACAACATCATCAGCATTGTAGCTTCCAGAAAGATACATCTTAACAATCTCATCCTTGGTCATTTCTTTAGCCCAAGTATTTTCTTTGTTTATTACCATTGTAAGTCCATCAAGAGCTAACTTAAACTCTAGAACATTTTCTCCTAATTTCATTCCTTTTTCTTCTAGTTGAGCTTTTTCTTCATCCTTGATTGCTCTAGATGCATCAGCAAAATCTAGTTCACCCGGAATGAATTTCTTAAAGCCTGCACTTGAACCTGCTCTACCAACTTGTACACTTACTCCTGGCTGAACACTTGTCATGTAATTTTCTGCTATGTTTGCCATAAGAGGATACACTGTTCCTGAGCCATCAACTATTACCTGTCCTGATAGTTCTGAAGCTTCACTTGTTACTTCTTCTTGAGTTCCTTCTGAATCAGAGCTATTGCCTGCACATCCAACCGTCCCCACCATCAAAGCCACTGCTAGTAATGCTGCCATCCATTTTTTCATGTTTAAGTAACCTCCTAATATTTTATCTTTTTATTTAGTATGTTTTTACATACTTTGTTAACTTGTCTTTACAACTGAATTATAGCACCTCAAATTTTGTCTTTCGTTTAGATAAGGTAAACTTTTGGTAAAGATTATGTTAAATCCTAATCTGATTTTTATAGTTCAAAAACCTCAACAGCTTGATTTAGCTCACTGGAAAGCGAATTCAATATATTCGAGGTCTCAACTATCTTTGTTATTGCCTGAGCATGATTTTTAACAGAGCCAGAAACTTTCTGGGTAGAAGCTGAGTTTTCCTGACTGATACATGAAAGAAGCTCTATATTAGTTTCAACAGCCTTCTTTGCTTCCTTTATAAGCTCAGTACTGGATTTCAGCTTATTGGCTTGACTATTTACCTTTGAAATTGAATCTATAATTTGATGATATGTGGATTTAGTATCTATAACTCTTGTTTTCTGTTTTTCAAATATTTCAACAAGCGTATCAATAGTTTTCGCAGCTTGAGAATTCTTATCCTTAACTTCATTTACAATAGCATTTATAGTATTTACTGAATCCTTAGACTGCTCAGATAGCATTCTTATTTCCTCTGCTACTACTGCAAAGCCTCTTCCAGCTTCTCCAGCTCTAGCCGCTTCAATTGATGCATTTATAGCTAGTAGGTTCGTTTTACTTGCTATATCAATAATCATTTGACTTGCCTTGCCAATTTTTACTGAGCTTTCTGTTGCTTCATTTATTTTGTGATAAACATTTTTATTCGCTTCTTTAGAAGCTTCATTTATTTGCTCTAGTTCGTCAATTACCTTAAGTCCACTATTCGTAACATTAGCCACTTGATTAGTTTCTAAATACATTTGCTTTATATGACTTTCCTGAGTTTCTAATATTTCACTTAATACTTCAGTTTCAGTTAAGCATTCTATAGAGTTTTCAGCTTGCTTTTCAGAGCCCACTGCTATGTTTTCTATAGCTTTATCAACTTCATTTGCCATAAGCTCACAAGTTAGGGAGTTTTGATCTAAGGTACTGGAAATTTCTGCTATTGACTTTGAAGAAGTATTCACCTGATTTATTATTTGCATAAAATTATTGACTATCTTTCCCATAGCTATATGTAATTCTCCTACCTCATCTTTTCTAAGTTTCTCTTGCTTTAATTCATCATGCTCGAGTTTAAATTCTGCTATTTCATCACTCCATTTGGTTATCTGCTTAATCGGCTGACTTATAGTTCGGGATAAAAAAGTTGCTATTATAAAGCAGATTAAAATTATGATTAAAGCTACTAAAATCAAATTGTTTCTTAGTTCATACAGCTTATAAAAGCCTTCACTTTCTTCAATTTCAGTTATAATTCCGCTATAGGAATCCCCTATATTTACTGTCGATACAGTTCCAATAACCTTCTTCCCTTGAAAATTTTTATAGGCTTTTGTTTCAGAATAATCATATTCTCCCCTATTTAAAGTTTTTATCAAGCTATCAACTGCTTTAGATTTCACTTCATAATTTAGAGCTTTAATTTCCTCTGATTTATTTCTAAGTGTGTCCGTTAAAAGCATTCCCTTGTCATCTACAATATATATTTGCGCTGTCTTTCCTATCTTTTCTATCTCAGATTGAACAATTCTATTTATTTCTTCTTGATTAAGCACTATATTAAGTACTCCTATAGGGCTAGCTTCATCTTGATATCCAAATATAGGTGTAGATAAAACCATAATGTTGTCATCTATAAAGCTGTTTCTAAACACACTTGACCAGTTTTGCTTTCCATCAAGAGCTTTTTGAACATAGCTTCCTTCTACAGCAAGAGGAGAAATGTCTAGCTTGTCATAATTAATTGAAAATACTACTTCCTTGTATTTGTTAGTTATGAAAACATCAGTATAGTTATACTCGTCTATTGCGATTTTTAAAATATTTTCAAAGTCCTTATTTATAGCGTCAATTTTAGTTTTATCTGCCTCAAATGAATTAATTACTTGTAGCCCTTCTCTAATAGGCTTAGACTGAGCAACAAGTTTTGCATCGGACTGTCTATTATCAAAATAGTCATTTATTCGATTTTTTGTCATAGAAGTGTACAGCTCATTTTCCTTGTATATTTCTTCTTTCATTGTGCTACTTGTATTTACAAGCACTATACTGCTCAAAAGCATAAGAGGAATTAAACTTGTTACTAAAACAAGAACTAAAAGCTTGTTTTGAATGCTAAAATTATCTATTATTCTCATGTCTAGATTCGTTTTAAACCTATCTTTCAAAAAACCTCTAATCTTCCCATTTAATGTGAACCTTGTATTAAGCATTTTAAAATTTCTAAATTTACCTTTTAACTTCTTAAAGTCATTTAATTTAATATCCATTTCTTCCTCCTGTGCTGTATCAGATATTTTAAATTACAGACTAATTTTACTAAGTAGTAAGTTTGGATATGTTAAATACACTTTAGGTTCTTGTTAAATTTTAAATTCAGCTCAATACATGGAATATATCATCGAGAAGTAAATTTTAAATTTATTATCTTCAACTAAAAAATCCTAGATTCTAATCATTGTTTATATAAAAAATACAATGATTAACCTAGGATTTATTATTAACATACTAAAAAAATTCTTTACAATTATATACTTTCAGCTTTTTTAATTTTGTCTGTCAGCTTGTCTAAAACTTTAAATAAATTTTCTGAAAGATTCTCAGCCTCTTTAATTAATGGGGCTAATTTTTCTGTGTCATTTAATCCAATGGCATTAATTGCGTTTGAACCAGTTTGATGGAATTTTTTATGTAGCTCATCTATCATTTTCCATTCTTCTAGTAGGTCTGGGTTATTTATTTCAAATGAATGATAAAAATGACCAAAGGCACATTTTTTTGAATTAATCTGAAGCGGTAGTACTTCCTTCTTTTCAGCCATTTCTTTTAATTTACTAAGCCAAGCTTTATGAGATAATCTTGCATTTTGTAATTCTGAAAGTAAGTCCTCATTAGTAACTGGATGTGCACTGTTGTTTAAGGAATGTATTTGCTCGTGAATTATTTCAGTTATTTCAGAATCAATCTTAGAAATTGTTTCTGCCATTTTAGCACTGTACTCTGAATCATTTTTTATTTTAATAGTTAATAAATTCAGCTCTTCAGCATCTTTGCTTGAAGCCTCCATTGCCTCATTAATATTATATACAGCATTTTTTATTCCATAAAAATCCGTATTTATAGACTTAATATCTAAAACTACTCTTTCAAGTAAACTTACATTTTCATCAATAGTATCGTGAATTTCATCAATCATGCTGTTCATAGTGTGAGTTGAATCAAGAGTATTTCCCATGCTTTGCTTACTTTCATTTGCTGAAATTTGAATTTCCTCCATCAAGCTACGCATATCTGTTAAACTATTTTTTGTCATTTCTGCAAGTTTTCTAATTTCTTCAGCTACAACAGAAAATCCTCTACCATGCTCTCCAGCTCTAGCCGCTTCTATTGAAGCATTTAAAGCAAGTAAATTTGTCTGAGCCGCAATTGTTTCAACAGTACCAACAATGTTCTTTACATTTTCTGTCAATCCAATCAAATGATCAATTTTATATCCCATTCCTTCTGCTGATTTAACCATATCCTCTTTAATGTTATTTAAATTTTCCAGACTTCCTAATCCATTTTTATTCTTTTCCAACACATAGGTCGCAGATTCAGAAAGCTTTTCCATTGTATCTGAAGCATTGAAAACAGAATCACTAACTGAATTCATACTCGCTGTTGTTTCTTCAACTAAAGCCAAATTTGATTCACTTAATACTGATAAATCTTCTGATAGTACTTTAAGCTTTCCTGACAAATGTTTAGTTTCTACATCAAAATTACTTATTCCAATTACAACCTTCATGAGCTTTTTTACGGACTTAGAAAGTATATTCTCAGAGTCTAATAATTTGTTTAAATAAAGTATTAAAGACTTGTGGATACTGTGCTTAACATCAGGAAAATCCTCATGCTTTCCTTTAAATCTTCCATCTAAAATACGAATTACTTCATGCATTTCGCCACATAAGGGTTGTTCTTTTCGTTTAAAAAAGCTCTTTTTGCCGTGCCCAATATTTTCTGAATTGTGTAATTTCATAACTCCTCCAATACGTTTAATTTTTTTACTATCTTATAATAAATATACAATTTCTAATGATAATATGCAATTTGATTTTCTGTATATAAAAAAGAGTAATAGATAGGTAAATTCAAATCCTAATTATTACTCTTGTTATTAACTAGTTTATTACATTTTAATCATTTTTCCTGCATTTAGGACATATACCAAAAAGCTCAAACACATGCGAGTGTATATCATATCCTTCTATTTGACTATTTATATGAGAAAACGGACAAAAATCCAGCTCTTTTTTGCTTCCGCATTTTTCACATACTACGTAGTGAGTATGTTCATGCGATTCAATAAGCTTAAACCATCTTTTGTCGTTCTTGTATACTATATCTAAAATTCCTGCATCATATAACGATTCTAAATTTCTATACACTGTAGATAAATCGGCATTCTTATCTAGTTTTTCATGAACAGATGCTGCATCGAGATATCCCTTGGTCTCTAGAAAAATATCTACAACTTCAGATTTAATTCTCGTTAGCCTTTGTCCATTATTTCTTAGTTTTTCTATGATTTCTTCTTTATTAATCAAATCCTCATCTCCTACCCTTAAGCAATATACTAGCTATAAGTATTATTACACTTATTAATACTATAGTTCCCCCTGATGCCAAATCAAAATAGAATGAAAGTGTTATTCCTCCGATTACTGAAATAACTGCTATTATTATAGATGAAATTATAGTTTGCTTGAAGCTAAGCGAATATTGCATCGCAGCAGCTACAGGAATCACCATCATCGAGGATATAAGCAAAACTCCCACAATCCTCATTGATACAACAACGCAAAGTGCTATTAAAATTATAAATATCTTGCCTAGCTTATCAGTTTTTATTCCCATAGCTTTAGCGCTTTCTTCATCAAATGCCATGTGAAACAACTTATAATAATTTACTCCCCAAAAAGCAAATATTATAATTGATAAGGCAATCATAATATATATATCCTGATTGCTTATTCCTGTTATGCTTCCAAACAAATATGATAAAAAATTACCTCTTATATTTTTAGAAAATCCCATAAGAACCGATGCCAATGCAATGCCTGATGACATTATAATAGCGAGTGATATTTCTTCATATGAGGCGTAATTTTCTCTGAGGAAGAAAATAAAATATGCAGCTATTACTGTTATAACCACTGCTCCATAAATAGGCTCAATCCCAAATAATGCAGCTAACACTATTCCAGAAAGTGCAACATGGGATAAACTGTCTCCTATAAGCGACATTCTCCTTACCACTATAAAGGTTCCCATAAAAGGAGCGATAATCGAGACTAATAAACCGCCTATCAGTGCCCTTTGCATAAATGCGTATTCTAGCATAACTCCTCCTAATGTGTTACCAATCTCATTTTTTTGCCGTATATTTTTTTAAGTGATGTCTCTATATCCATGATGTCATTGCTTTCGTGGATGTGAAAGGTATCCTCACCTATGCAAGCAACTCTATTTGCATAAGATGTAATAGCTGATATATCATGGCTAATCATACATATAGTCACGCCTTTTTGATTCAGCATATGCATAGCTTCATAAAAAAATCCTTCTGAGCCATAATCTATACCAACTGTAGGCTCATCTAGAAATATTATCTCTGGCTTTGAAGATATAGCTTTAGCTATAAATGCTTTCTGCTGTTGTCCTCCAGATAAATTTCCTATCCTTCTATCTGCTATATGACCTATACCCACCAATTCTATAGCATCGCTAGTCATCTTTTTAGACGATTTTGAATCATATCCTACTGATCTTAAGCTTGAGTAAATAAGCTCCTGCACAGTTGCCGGAAAGCTCACATTAAAAGCATTTGATTTTTGAGATATATAGGATATTTTATTTTTTTGTGCAGTGTCCTTTATATTCTCACCAAAAATTTTTATCTTTCCCTCTTTGCTGCTGATTAATCCTAAACACAGCTTTAAAAGCGTAGTCTTCCCTGAGCCGTTAGGTCCTAGGATTCCAAAATAATCTCCTTTATATACATCGAAAGAAAGATCTGATAGAACTTTCTGGTCTTTATAACTAAAGCTAAGATTTTTAACTTCTAAAATCTTTTCTTTCATCATAGTCTCCTATTTTTTAATTTTTCTTGCAATTAAATTGCAACTAGTAATTATATTATACATTAAGATTATAAAAAATTGAAACATAAAAAAGAGCAGATACAGAATTAATTGCCCTGTATTGCTCTTTTTATAGATTTATACTAGTTTAAATGTGTATATTTGATTGTTTCATAAACCAATCTCAATTATTATATTGCAGCTTCTTCTAATTCAGAATTGTCATTGTAAAATATCTCTTGGTCGAACTCTTTTTCTTTTTTCGCAACGATAAGAGTACATACTGCATCACCAGTTATATTAACAACTGTCCTAGTCATATCTAGCAGTCTATCTATTCCCATTATCAAAGCTATCCCTTCAACTGGCAAGCCTACTGAGGTTAGAACCATAGAAAGTGTTACAAGTCCTACTCCAGGAACTCCTGCTGTTCCAACAGATGCTAAGGTAGCTGTCAAAATAACTGTAAGAAATGATGCGAATGTTAATTCAATCCCATATACTTGTGATACAAAAACAACTGCAACTCCTTGCATTATAGCTGTTCCATCCATGTTAATTGTTGCACCAAGGGGAATTGTAAACGAAGCAACTGATTTAGAAACACCCATACGTTTTTCCATGGTCTCAATATTAAGTGGTATTGATGCATTTGATGAAGCCGTAGAAAAAGCTAAATTCATAACAGGTGCAAAGTTTTTAAAGAAAGGAATAGGGTTTAATTGAGCAAATATAGAAAGCATTGCCATATATGTACCACCAGCTTGAATAAATAAAGCTAATAATACTGCACCCATGTATTTAAGTAGTGGTATGAATGCATCCCATCCTGTTGTAGCAAAAGTAGATGCAATAAGACAAAATACTCCTATTGGAGCAAAATTCATAATTATCATGGTCATCTTCATCATGATTTCATTAAGATTATCTATAAAATCTGCAAAAACTTTAGCTTTTTCTCCAAGAATAGCCACAGTAATACCAGTTAGAATTGCAAAGAAAATTATTTGAAGCATATTTCCAGTGGCTAATGAGTTTACTGGATTAGTAGGTATGATACCTAAAAGTACATCAATCAAATTAGTTTTTTCTCCAATTGTCGGCTCTGATGTTATAATTTTGGATAAATCAAGACCATAACCTGGATTAATAATTTCTCCAACTATAAGTGCTATAGTTATTGCAATTGCAGTAGTTGCCATATAAAAGCCTACTGTCTTAATACCTATTCTTCCCAACTTCTTTACATCTCCAATAGCAGCAGCTCCTCCTACCAATGAAGCAAAGACAAGCGGTACCACAAGCATCTGAATCGATTGCACGAATCCTCTTCCAAAAAGTCTTAATACTCCACCTATAACAATATTATCTCTAAAGTTTCCTTCTGGAACAAAATAATGCAAAATTATTCCAAAGATTGCACCTAAAATTAGTCCTATAAATATCTTTCCCGTAAGTCCCATCTTTTTCATTGAAACACCTCTCTCTCCTATTTTTAAAAAAAGTCCTTTTTATATTATCATAATGTTATAAAAATTGCAAAAGAAAGGATAAACTACATATAAAAATTCATTTTTTATATAAAAAAAGAGACATATAGTCTCTTTTTTTGAAGGTATTATTCATTATTATTTCATTTTTACTTTAAAAATTAGGATTCTTGTCTAGTCAAATAATTTCCATCTGCAACTTTTCTTTCAAAATTAATTTGCAACAACCTGTTTAGTCTGAGTTATATTCTTTAAATTCATTTCAATTAATTCAATAGCCTGAGTTGGTGTTAATTCATTTAATAAAGCTCTATGCACTGAATTTTGAATTGTCTTTGATATCTCAGCATAATAAGGTGATACAGGTCTTAAATATGCTTTTTCAAAAGACGGATACATATATTTCAAAAATGGCATACTTTCATTTATTTCTGAGTCATTATATAGCTTCTTAATAGAAGGAAGATGACTCATTTTCAAAGCCCCAACTTTTTGAGCTTCTTCTGAGGTTCTGTATTTTGCAAACTCTATAGCTGCTTCCTTTTTATTGGAAAATGACGACACCATTACCTGCCATCCTCCAAGCGTAGTATAGTTGTTTCCCTTCATATCACCAAGAGGAAGCTCAGATATCCCGACTTTACCTACTACCTCAGAATTCTGGGGATCTTGAGAAAGCTCCCATCCACTAGACCAATCTCTCATAAAAATAATATCTCCATTAAAAAAGCTCTCTCTTACGTCTCCACTGCTATATACAGTTATTTCATTAGAAGTAATCTTGTGCTTATGTATCATATCCACCATAAAGGATAATGCATCAATAGATTCCTTAGTGTTAATATTTACTTGCTGAGAGTGAGTATCTGAAAATATGCTTCCTCCAAAGCTCCAAATATATTCCAGTGCATTTGCAGTAAGTCCTTCAAATTCATCCCATGAAGCTCCAAAGCCTTTTATATTATCTTCTCTTTCCATGATATAAGTAGAAGTTTCTACGAGCTCATCCCAGGTCATCGGGACATTTTTATTATACTTTTCAAGTAAATCCTTTCTATAGTAAAGCATTCCTGCATCTATCCTATATGGCAATCCCCACAGCTGTCCCATATAAAGATTAGCGTTTACTGATTCAGGAAGAAATTTTTCTAGCTCCTCTTTACTCACATGCTCATCTAATGGCTCAGCCCAGCCTGAGGCTGCAAAAATCGGTGGCCAAACTATATCAGAATCAAAAACATCTACTTGCATTTCACCTGATTGGAAAGCTTTCTTTATAGTAATAAGCTTATCGTCTGTATTAGGTGGGAGCTCAACTAGATTAACTTTTATATCTGGATGTAGCTTTTCAAAATTACTTATAATTTCTGACACCACACCATTGATATCTGGTTGTGAATAATAATTGATAACTACTTGCTCTTTTATAGATTGATTATTTTGAGTATATATATATGACACAAATCCAATGACGATTATTACAGAAAGCAATATAGCAATTTTTATTCTGTTTTTACTCATTTTGCCACTCCTTAGACCCTCTATGATTATTTATACTAGGTAAATTACAAAGATTCTATTTAGCCCCAAATATTTAGAATCTTTAGATTAATTCTACCATAATTGTGCATATATACAAATGATTTTAATTAATAAAAAAAGCTCATTTAGGCATCCGCCTTAAGGAGCTTTAGTAATATATTTTTTAAACCCAGATCTTTCAACTAAAAATTTTGATACTATTCCAACAAATATTCCTGTTCCAACAGATACATATGCAAGTACAGGCAGATACATAAGAATCTTTATATTTCTGATTATAGCTGCAGCTGCAAGAAGCTGCCCTATATTGTAAAACAGTGCCCCCGATACACTTACCCCTACTATGCTTATGTCAAAGCGAGAAAGCTTTTTAGTGGCTGACATAGCGAGTAGGCTGAGCATCCCTCCAGAAATACTATATATGAAAGAGGATACTCCTCCTGAAAAAAGAGATGAAATCAATATTCTCATTGCCAACACTACAAAAGCATCTCTCACCCCAGAAATATATAGCACACTTAAGGTTATAATATTTGCAAGACCTAATTTTGCTCCAGGAGCAATAAATGATAAAGGTGGTAAAAACGACTCTATGATATATAGCACTAGGCTTTGAGAAATCATCAGCGATAAATAAACTAGCTTTTTAGTTCTGTTCATTAGTTTTCATCCAATTCTAACCTTTTTTCCAAGATAGCTTTTTCCTCTTCATAGCCTGTTTTTCCAAGAAGAGCAAACATATTTTTCTTATAGGCTTCTACTCCCGGCTGATCAAAAGGATTAACTCCTAAGATATATCCACTAATCGCACACGCTTTCTCAAAAAAGTAAATCAGCTCTCCCAAATGATATGCATTTAATTCTGGTAGATGGATTACTAGATTAGGTACTTCTCCATCAGTATGCGCAAGAGTAGTACCTAAAAAAGCTTTCTCATTAACGTAATCAACTGTTTTGCCAGCCAAATAATTTAGTCCATCTAAATCTTCAGGCTCTGCTTTTATAACAATATCTTTTTTAGGCAAGTCGATTTTTATTATAGTTTCAAATATATTTCTTTTTCCATCTTGGATATACTGTCCCATAGAATGCAAGTCCGTAGAAAAGTTCACAGAAGCTGGGAAAATCCCTTTTTTATCCTTGCCTTCACTTTCTCCAAATAGTTGCTTGAACCATTCTGAAATATATTGAAGCTGAGGCTCGTAATTTACTAATAGCTCTAAATCCTTGCCTTTTCTTAGTAGCACATTTCTATACATAGCATATATAAGTGGAGAGTTAGCTTCTAAATCAGCTCTTAAATAAAGCTCTCGAGCGTCCTGAGCACCTTTCATAAGCATAGTTATATCTATACCAGAAACACAGATTGGCAATAACCCTACTGCAGTAAGCACTGAGAACCTTCCACCCACATCATCTGGAATAACAAAGGTTTCATAGTCCTCCTGAGAAGCTAAAGTCCTAAGAGCTCCTTTAGATTTATCTGTTGTTGCATAAATTCTTTTTTTAGCTTCATGCTCTCCGTATTTAGAAACAAGGGCATCCTTCAAAATTCTAAAAGCAATTGCGGGTTCAGTTGTTGTTCCAGATTTCGAAATTACATTTACAGAAAAATCAACATCCTCTAGTATCTCTAGCAAATCTGCCATATAGGTAGATGAAATTGAATTGCCTGCATACAAAATCTTAGGATATCTTCTTTGTGATTTCGAAAGGTCATTTTTAAAATTATGACTAAGAGCATCTATTACAGCTCTAGCTCCTAAATATGACCCTCCTATACCCACAACAACTAATACGTCTGAATCCGCTTGAATTTTTTTTGCACATTTTAATATTCTATCAAATTCTTCTTTATCGTAATTTAAAGGAAGATCCACCCATCCCATAAATTCATTTCCTGCACCAGCTTTATTATTGACCATATCATTTGCTAGCTTAGCTAAGGGCTTAAGATATTCTAATTCATGTTTTGCCACAAATTGCTGACATTTAGCGACGTCTAATTTTAAGTTATTCATCATTACACATCCTTCCTAAGCATCTTGATATGGAATCTTCATCAAGCTTTATGCAGAAATACTTCCTTTTGCATCTATAACCGCTTTGGCTATATTAGAAGCATGATCTGATATTCTCTCAAGATTGCTTAATAAGTCTAAGAATATTATACCGGCCTCAGGATTGCACATACTATTGTTAAGTCTATATATATGGGCACTTCTGCATGAACGCTCAATTATATCGACTTGTTCTTCCATTTTAACTACCTTAAGTGCAAGCTCTGAGCTTCCTTCTCTCATTGATTGAAGAGACATTTCATAAGTCTTCATTACTTTTTCATACATAGTATTTATATCTTTAATTGATTCTTCTGAGAAGGTCAAATCCTTTTCAATAAAATACATAGATAGCTCAGCTATATTATCGGCATGGTCCCCAACTCTTTCAATATCGTTAATAGTGTTAAAGAGCTCATCTACTATTGCTCTATCTTCACCTGAAATCGCTGCATTAGAAAGCTGAATCAAATATTCAAGAATATCTCTTTCTAGCTGATTAATTTCTTTTTCAGTATCAAAAGTTCTAAAAGCAGCATCTCTATCCTTATCAATAAGAGCTATCATAGAGTTTTCTAAAGAGTATTTAGCTTTATTTCCCATATGAAGACACTCTTTTATTGTATTTTTTAAAGCAATTGAAGGAGTGTTAAGCATACGAAGATCTATAAAGCTTGTTGTCTTTGGTTCCATTTCTTCAGGTCTATCTGGAATAAGTTTTTCTGCTATTTTAACAATTAAGCCCGCAAAAGGGAATTGAATTACTACATTTATTAGGTTAAATAAAGTGTGAGCATTTGCTATTTGTCTAGCTATGTTAGTAGGGTCAATTGAAGTTACTACCATCATAATAGGTCTGTTTAATATTAATGCAAAAATCAATGTACCTATAATGTTGAAAGTAAGATGCATAACCGCAGCTCTTTGCGCATTTTTACTAGTTCCAATACTTGAAATTAACGCTGTAGTACAAGTTCCTATGTTATCACCATATAGTATAGGGAGAGCAGATTCAAGAGGAAGCATTCCTTGAGAAGCTAGAGCCAAAAGTATACCTATTGATGCACTTGAGCTTTGCACTAATAAAGTTAAAGTAAAGCCCATTAATATTCCTAATATAGGATTATGTCCAAAATTTACTAGCATGTCTTTAAATGCTTGCACCTCACGAAGCGGAGACATAGCATCTTTCATATATGTCATACCTACAAAAAGTATACCGAATCCAATTAAAATTTCTGCATAACTTTTTAATTTCTCACTCTTAGTAACCATATGTATGATTACACCTATACCAACTGTTACTGGAGCAATTGCTTCTAAGTCGAAGGATACTAGCTGTGCTGTTACAGTAGTACCTATGTTGGCACCCATGATTACTCCTATAGCTTGGTTTAGCTGCATTATTCCAGCATTTACAAAGCCTACAACCATTACTGTAGTTGCACTTGAGCTTTGGATTACTCCTGTTACAAATACCCCTACTAAAACTGCAATAAATCTATTTCTCGTAAGAAGCTCTATTATCTTTTTTAGTCTATCTCCGGCTGCTTTTTGTAAGCCATTTCCCATCAAGTTCATTCCATATAAGAATAAACCTAAACCTGCTAGTAACCCTAATACTATACCAATATACATGATCTCCTCCTAATGTTTGGGAACACCCTTAATTATTTACGAATCAAAGTATACCAAATAGTAGAGTATTAAATGTTAATTCTATGTTAAAAATGTTAAGATTATTGATTTTATGTTAAGTTTTATATTGTCATAAAATCTACACTTGAGGTTTGTACTTTGCTATAAGGGCCTGGGCTGATTTTATCCCATCTACAGCTGATGATACTATGCCTCCAGCATAGCCTGCTCCTTCTCCTGAAGGGTAGAGTCCTTTTATGGATTCAGATTCAAATGTGAGTTCATCTCTTACTACTCTGACTGGAGATGAGGACCTAGTTTCTACCCCAGTCAATATTGCATCTGGATAAGCAAAGCCCTTTAGCTTTTTATCCATATCTAATATTGCATCTTTAAGAGTATTTGTAAGGTCTTTATCATAAACCTTCGATAAATCTGCCATTGTAAATCCTGGATTATACGAAGGTCTGACTCTTCCTATAGCTTTTGTTTTTTCACCCTTTAGGAAATCCTCCACTCTTTGAACTGGTGCTTTATATTTTCCTCCACCAAGCTCGAAAGCCATTTTTTCAAATTTCTTTTGAAATTCAATCCCAGATAGAGCTCCAGCTTTGAAGTCTTTTGGTGATACGCTTACTAGTAACGCACTATTTGCATTTTCCAAATTTCTAGCGTGATAGCTCATTCCATTGACAACTAGCTCATCTTTGTCTGATGAGGAACCAATAACAAGCCCTCCTGGACACATACAAAAAGTGTATGCTGAGCGCTCATACTTATCTGATTTATAGGTGAGCTGATAATCCGCAGCCCCTAAACGAGGATGATTATAAAACTCTTTATACTGAGCTCTATTTACCATCTGCTGAGGATGCTCTACTCTAAACCCGACAGCAAATGGCTTTGCAATAATTTTTACACCAAAATCATCTAACATTTTGTAGGTTTCTCTAGCACTATGTCCTATTGCTAAAATTAGTGCAGATACCTCTATATATTCAGAGTTTATCCAGGCTCCACTTATATGACCATCTTTTTCTTCTATTTTTTCAAGCATGGCTTCAAACCTTACTTCTGCTCCCATTTCTACGATGCGCTTTCTCATATTTATAACTACATTCCTAAGGACATCGGTTCCTATATGTGGCTTATGAGCATAAAGTATTTCTTCAGGTGCGCCACAGCTATGAAAGATTTCCAAGACATCTGAAACTCTATTGTCTTTTATCCTAGTTGTGAGCTTTCCATCGGAAAACGTTCCAGCTCCACCTTCTCCGAACTGAACATTAGATTTTGGATCTAATATACCATCTCTCCAGAATCTTTCTACATCGTCTGAACGTTCTTCTATACACTTTCCTCTTTCAATAAGTATGGGCTTATAACCATTTTCAGCAAGAGTATAGGCTGCAAATAATCCTGCTGGGCCACTTCCTACAACTAAAACTCTTCCATTTTTTTTCAAATGTCCTTTCTTTAAGGGAGTAGGTTCAGGTTTTTTATATTCTTTTACATTTGGATCTTTAATTGATTTTAAAATCTTATCTGGATCATCTACTTCAACTAGCACCTGATAAACAAAATCTATTTTTCCTTTTTTTCTTGCATCTATGGATTCTCTTATTATTTTATATTGCATTCTCTGGTCTTTAAGCTTTAATTTTTTTCTGATTTTAAATGTCAAATCTTGCATATTATCTTCTATGCCAATTTTTAAATTGGAAATAAGTATCATTTTTTTCTCCTATATAGTTATTGAGATAAACATATCCATGCTTTCTATCTCGAAACATTCTTGATTTACTAGTTTAGCTATTTCATTAAAATCTATATCCTGTTTTTCCACATGTACATCATAAACCAGAACTTTATAGCTAGGTTTAATTTTATCTTTAAATTGCTCTAAGGGACTTACTTTAATTATATCTAGAGAAAAAAGCTGAGTCTCTAAAGTAACCTCATCACTATACCTAAATATATCAAACGATGTCACATTGTCATACGGGCTTGGTTTTTCAATACTTATATAATTCATTGCTTCTCCTTTTACGGCATTCATTCTCCATAAGTTTATATATCTTATATAAAGAACTATTCGTATTTATTCTTTGATTATTGTCAACATCATGATTTTCCTCTTCATTTTTATCATAAGAATAATTAATTTTGTATATTTTTTTCTGATTATCAATTATTTGGTTTCTATAGTCCTCATCGTGTTTTAACTGAGAAAGATATGCTAAAAAGCTGCTGTCTTCAGCTGTATATATTCCTAAATTATTGTTTAAAAGAAACTCAGTATTTCTTTCTTCTTGCCCTGGTAAGTACTCTCTTATCACAATAGGAAGCCTGCATGCCATAGCCTCTGTTATACTAATCCCACCAGGCTTTGTTATAATAACATCACTCATTTTCATTATTTCATCTATATTTTTAACAAACCCGAGTACCATGATTTGGTTGTTATTATCTTTTTCTTTCTTTAAATATAGTATTTCATCATAAAGCTCCTGATTATTTCCACAAACTACTAAAATGTTTGACAGCTCATTATGTCTAGAAGAACTATGAAGGTTAATTGAGCTATTATTTTCATGCTCAATAAGAAGCTTTACATAGTCCTTTATATTTCCTATTCCGTATCCTCCACCCATAATCAAATATGTGAATTTATCTCCTAGGGCATAGTCATCTGCTAAAAAATCATGGTTTTCTTTAAGAAACACATGGTTTTTTCTTAATTTAATTTTGTCATTGTTGTTATTAAATGAATCTTTAATCGGAATACCAAAAAACTTCGCTTTTACATTGTCATTTTCATCTTTTTCAAGTAGCTCAGGTTTTACTTCATTCAGAAAGTACTTAAGTCTATCTGATGCAAAAATAAAAAAATCACTTGCATCATTAAGCCACGATGGATGAACTACGTAATCAGTTACTACAGTTAGTATACATGCATTTAATCCTTCTTCTGATTTTACATACTCGTATATTTCGGTAAGCTCAAGTAATTCCCCTATAAATGGATGAGTACAAATTATAAAGTTAGGCTTTTGCTTTTTTAATATAGACATAAGCTTTTTCTTGATTATTACTTTATTAAAAATATCTGTAACTGTGATTTCCTCTTCTTGTATCTTCTGCTTTAACTTTTTAGAGCTTCTTTTAAATTTTCTAGGATTTTCTAAAGCTTTTTCTGCTTCCTTTTTATATAAGAACGAGTAGACATTTGGTATATACTTAATCGCTTTTAGGTAATACTCAGTAAAAACCTTATTAATCAAAGGATTTACATCTCCTAAAATATCAAAAATCTCTACATTAATTTCTTTAGAATCTATTTCCCGTTTCTCAAGATAATCTTTTAGGGCATTTGAAACACTTATATGTCCATATCCAGCTGTTACTGTCAAAATAAGCACATTTATTTCTTTCAATTCAAACCCTCCTAAAGTTGCTTTACAAGACTTCTTTTATATACTCTGGGCTTTTAATATAGTCCAGCTTTGGGAGTATCAAACTATTTTCAACTTTAAAATTAATCGATAGATTATAACCATTTCTCATGATATCTATTATAGGGCTTTTGGTGTTTACATAATTTAGTAGCTTCGCGCTGTTTCCAATTGCATTTACCTCATATGGCGGAGCTATTGCTACAGCGTTGATGTTAATATGATTACCAGCTAGAGTTATTTCAGACATAGAATTTATTCTCTGCCCGTTTATACTTATAGCTTCACAGCCTTCGCTTTTTAGCTCATTGACTAAAATAATAAATAGCTTTCTTTCTTCCATAAGGTACGCCAGATTTCTGTCATCGTGGGTATCGATTATTATTCTAATTCCTGGGCCTTCTACACTTGTATATGCCATAAGATTTTTTAAGTAGTCCGCCTTATCTTTGTATTCCATTAAGGCTTCATTTTCATCCGATGCTTTGTCTTCCAACTTCTCAATTTCTCTCTCATAGGCTTTCTTTTGCTTCATAAGAGCATAGCTTTCAATTCTTTCTTTGTTAATTTTAGTTATAGTGTCTCTCATTATAAACGAACCATCAGAGCTGATTTGATAAGGACTTTTTATCTGAATTCCTATTAGGATACCTAATATCATAGTCATAATCAAAAAACATCTAACAGATTTCAAGGCCATAACTCATTACTCCCATCTAGAATCTTCTATGTATTCTTCTAGTTCCTTTACTCTATTTTCAAGCAAAGCCATTCTAACTTCTAGGGTTTCACTTTCTTCATTTTTTTCTCTAATCTTTTTTATAAAAAAATATCCTAGAATAAATGGAACAATAAGCATACCTAATAAAACTAGAATATTTGTCCCTTGGATAAGATAAATCATAAATAAGCTAGCTCCTTTTTTCAGAAAAGACCCTACCCCAGGTAGAGTCTTTTCGTATAATATCTATTCTACAGTTATATTATATCCATCTTGCTCAAAAATATTGACAATATGGTTCCAAATTTCATCTTTTCCTGTTTTTTTAAGCGAAGATATAGGAAGTATCTTCTCTCCATGATAATCCAGCTTTTTTCTCATCATAGAAAAAGTTTTTTGAAATGCACCTCTTGATATCTTATCTGATTTTGTTGCAATAATTGTTACTGGGATATTGTAATGCACTGCATATTTGTACATCAAAATATCATCTTCCTTTGGCTCATGTCTAATATCAAGCAGCAGGAAAATATGTCTCAAATCCTGACTGTTTTCAAAATACTCCTGCATTACTGTTCCCCAGTGTTGACGTTCTGTTTTAGCAGTTTTTGCATATCCATAGCCTGGCAAATCAACAAAGTAGAATTCTTCATTGATTTTGTAAAAATTAATAGTTCTTGTTTTCCCAGGATTTTGACTTACTCTTGCTAAGCTTCTTCTATTTAGAAGAGTGTTAATTGCAGAAGACTTTCCTACATTGGATCTTCCTACAAAAGCAACCTCTGGCAGTCCATCATGAGGGTACTGAGTTTTAGACATTGCACTTATTACTAGTTCAATTGATTTTAATTTCATTATTTTTCATCCTTTTTTACTTGCTGTTTTTTTTCGCTTTTATCCATTATAAGCGCATGCTCTAAAACCTCATCCATATTTGAAACTAGAACGAATTCTAGTTGCTTTCTTATATTTTGAGGTATATCATCTATATCTCTTTTGTTATCCTGTGGAAGCAGTACTTTTTTTATCCCAGCTCTATGAGCTGCAAGTACTTTCTCTTTTATTCCTCCAACAGGCAGCACTTTTCCTCTTAGAGTCACCTCTCCAGTCATAGCAAGCTCACCACTTACAGGAATCTTACTAAGTGCTGACAAAAGAGCTGTAGCCATGGTAACCCCAGCAGATGGCCCGTCTTTTGGGATGGCTCCCTCTGGAATATGAACATGTATATCTTTTTCCTTGTAAAACTCAGGCTCTATTCCATATCTATCTGCTATTGATCTAACATAGCTCATGCCAGCTTTAGCAGATTCCTTCATTACGTTACCTAGCTGACCTGTTAATTCCAGCTTTCCTGAACCTTGCATTGTAGTAACCTCTATAGTAAGGGTATCTCCTCCTACAGGTGTCCATGCTAGACCAGTCACGCTTCCTATTTCAGGTTTTTCTGATACAGTTTGGTATCTAAATATAGGCTTTCCAAGATATTTTTCCATATTTTGCTTAGTGATTGTCACTGATTCAAGCTTTGGGTTTTCTACCTTGCTCTTTGCCGCTTTTCTGCAAAGCTGCCCGATTTTTCTCTCTAAATTTCTTACGCCAGACTCTCTGGTGTATTTTGAAATTACTAGCTTTAGGTTTTCATCAGATAGCTTTAAAAAGTCCTCAGAGAGCCCATGCTCTTTTAGCTGTTTAGGAAGCAAGTAAATCCTTGCAATCTTGAGTTTTTCTTCTTCTGTATAGCCTGAAATTTCTATTACTTCCATCCTGTCTAGAAGCGGTCTAGGCACTGTTGATAAAGAATTTGCCGTGGTTATAAAAAGCACTTTTGAAAGATCAAAAGGTAGCTCCATATAGTGATCAGTAAAATCTTTGTTTTGCTCTGGGTCTAGAACCTCTAGCATGGCAGAGGCAGGATCTCCTCTAAAATCAGATGCCATTTTATCTATTTCATCAAATAAAAATACTGGATTTTTAACCTTTACTTCTTTTATAGCATTTATGATACGTCCAGGTATTGCCCCTACATAAGTTCGTCTATGTCCTCTTATTTCTGCTTCGTCTCTAACACCACCAAGAGAAACTCTAACGAACTTTCTGTTAAGAGATCTAGCAACTGATTTTGCTATAGAGGTCTTTCCTACTCCAGGAGGCCCTACTAAGCATAGGATAGGTCCTTTCATAGATTTTGACAGCTGTCTTACTGCTAGATATTCTATGATTCTTTCTTTTACTTTTTCAAGACCAAAGTGGTCTTCGTCAAGTATGCTTTCAGCAAGCTTGATATCAAGCTTATCCTTGCTTTCCTTATCCCATGGAAGGGCAAAGAAATTATCAAGATATGACCTTATTACTCCACCTTCTGCTGATGATGGCGACATTCTTGATAGTCTTGCTATTTCCTTTTCTATCTTTTCTTTTATTTCCTTTGATACCTTGAGCTTTTTCAACTTTTCTTTGTATTCATCTAGCTCATCAGAAACCTCTTCGTCTTCACCTAATTCTCTTTGAATAGCTTTAAGCTGTTCACGAAGGTAGTATTCCTTTTGAATTTTATTAACTTGCTTTTTCACTCTTATATTTATAGTTTTCTCAATTTCTAATACTTCAATTTCTTCAAGCAGTATTCTATAGATTTCTTCTAGTCTAAGCTTTGGATCAAAAATTTCTAAAATATTTTGCTTTTGAGCTGGCTTTAATATGATATTTGCAGCTACAGTATCAGCAAATCTGCTAGGCTCATCTATGTCAGCCAAGGTTATTAATACCTCTCCTGACACTTTATTTCCTATATTTACATACTCTTCAAAAGTATCTAGCACCAACCTCATAGTTGCATCTATATCTTTTTCTTCTCTAAGTTCCTCAGAATAAATAGCTTCTTGGATTTTTGCTCTAAAATATGGTTCAATCTGATAGAGCTCTTTTATTTTCGCTCTTGATATACCCTCTACCAATACTCTTATGGTGTTTCCAGGAAGCTTTAGCATTTGCTTGATTTTACAAACAGTTCCTATGTTATAAAAATCATCCTCAGTTGGGATATCTATTTCTGGATCCTTTTGAGTTGTTAAAAATACTAGTTGTTCATTTACCATAGCCTCTTCAAGAGCTATTATAGATTTTTCTCTTCCCACATCAAAGTGAAGTACCATGTATGGGAATATAGATATTCCTCTTAATGGAATAATTGGCATGTCTACTGTTTTCATTTTATATTTTTTTGCCATAACTATGCTCCTTTCAATATATAACTATCAATATACAGCGTATATATAATTAATTTCTTTATTTTCATAGACTTATTTTTCATACTAATGATATCATAAAAGTAGGATATCTTGCATTATTAATCAACAAAGGAGTTTTTATTGTGTTTAAATTTTTTCTGACATTTTTCAGGGTTGGTCTCTTTACCTTTGGTGGCGGCTATGCCATGGTTCCCATTATGGAAACTGAGCTAGTTAAAAAAGGACAATTACTTTCTTCAGAAGAATTCGTAGATTATATTTCTGTAGCTCAAAGCTTTCCCGGTCCTATTGCTGTCAATTTATCTGTACTTATGGGCTATAGAATCCATGGCCTTATAGGGGCTATTCTTTCATTACTTGGAACTGTTCTACCTTCGTTTATAATAATTTTATTTATTTCTTTGTTTTACTCTAAAACTAGAAATTCCAAAATATTAGACGGCTTTTTTTCAGGTATAATACCAGTGGTTCCAGCACTACTTGCATTTTCATTTATAAACATTTTTCAAAAAAGCAACAAAAAAGCTTCATCAATTGCTCTTATTGCTATAACGTTTTTAGCTGTAGCTTTTTTAGATGTAAATCCGCTATTTATAATCTTAGGGGGGGTGCTTTTAGGTATATGCAAATATTACTGTCACTCTTCTTAGCTTTCTTACAGATTGGTTCTGTTAGTTTCGGGGGAGGCTATGCTATGCTCCCATATATAGAAACCATGATTATTGAAAATCATGGATGGCTTACTAATTCAGAATTTCTCGATATCCTTGCAATATCTCAGGTTACACCTGGTCCAATTGCCATAAATGCTGCCACCTTCATAGGCTTTAGATATTTAGGGTTTTGGGGAGCAGTTTCAGCTACTCTTGGCATAGTATGCGGACCATTTATATTCATGAGCATAGTAACTAGGTTCATTGAAAAATATAAATCAAGTGATATCTCAGAGCATATCTTTACTTTTTTAAGACCTATAACTGCTGCACTGATTTTATCAGCTGCCTATTCGACTTTACTAAAAAGCGTAATCGATTTAAAATCGTTTATTATATTTTCAGCATCTTTGATGCTCCTGCTTTTCACTAAGCTTCATCCTATTGTGATACTTATGTTTTTTGGTTTTTTAGGTTTATTTATATAATTAATTAAGGGATGCACTTGCATCCCTTAATTAATTATTTTAAGTTTTAATTTCTAAGCTGTCTCTTCTGGGGTATCATCTTTTTTATTAGACTTAAGAATTACATAAGGCTGTTTATTGTCTGTGATACTTTCCTTAGTAATAACTACCTTTTCTATATCATCTCTAGATGGAACCTCATACATGATATCCATCATAACTTTTTCTAAAATACTTCTAAGTCCTCTCGCTCCAGTTTTCTTAGCAATTGCCTTTTTAGCAACCTCTACAAGAGCTTCATCTTCAATGTCTAGGATTACCTTATCCATTTCAAAAAGCTTTTTAAACTGCTTTACAAGAGCATTCTTTGGCTCTTTTAAAATAGAGATAAGAGCTTTTTCATCTAATGGGTCAAGCGACACTACAACTGGAACCCTTCCTATGAACTCAGGAATAAGTCCAAATCTAAGAAGGTCTTCTGTTTGAACCTGCTTGTAAATTTCACCTACAGCAATATCGTTTTTAGAAACGATTTTTGCTCCAAAGCCTAGAGCTTTTTCACCCATACGTCTTTGAATTATCTTGTCTATTCCGTCAAAAGCTCCTCCAACTATAAACAAGATATTAGTAGTGTCTATTTGAAGGAATTCCTGATGAGGATGCTTTCTTCCTCCTTGAGGCGGAACATTTGCTTTAGTTCCCTCAATTATTTTTAGTAGGGCTTGCTGAACCCCTTCACCTGAAACATCCCTAGTTATTGATGGATTCTCAGATTTTCTTGTTATCTTATCTATTTCATCTATATATATTATCCCTTTTTCTGCTTTCGAAATATCGTAATCTGCAGCTTGAATCAGCTTTAGAAGAATATTTTCTACGTCCTCACCTACGTATCCTGCTTCTGTAAGTGCTGTAGCATCAGCCATAGCAAATGGAACGTTAAGCATCTTTGCAAGAGTCTGAGCAAGAAGTGTTTTTCCTGAGCCTGTAGGTCCAAGCATCAGAATATTACTCTTTTGAAGCTCTATATCCTTTGCTTTGCCATCTACAGCGTATATACGCTTATAGTGATTATAAACAGCAACAGCTAAGGTCTTCTTCGCATCATCTTGGCCTATTACATACTCATCCAAGTAATCCTTTATTTCCTTTGGCTTTGGCAATCCTGTGATTTCTGTATCGATTATTTCCTCGAATTCTTCTTTAATTATTTCTTGGCAAAGCTCCACACACTCGTCACAGATGTACACATTAGGACCAGCAATCAGTCTTTTAACCTGCTCTTGGCTCTTACCACAGAAGGAGCATCTAAGCTGCTTCTTTTCATCAAATCTCGACATTAACTACACCTCTTTTAAAATTTTTGACTAAGGTCTCTTCTCTAATACCTCGTCAATAAGTCCATATTCTTTAGCCTCAGTCGAAGACATAAAGAAATCTCTTTCTGTATCTCTTTCGATTTTCTCTAAAGGTTGTCCACTTCTATCAGCCATAATTTCGTTTAATTTATTTCTCATTCTGATAATTCTCTCTGCATGAATTTTTATATCTGTTGCTTGTCCTTGAGTCCCACCTAGTGGCTGGTGAATCATAATTTCACTGTTTGGAAGAGCAAATCTCTTGCCTTTAGCTCCTGCAGTTAGTAAGAAAGCCCCCATAGAAGCTGCCATACCTACGCAAATCGTAGCTACATCTGGCTTGATGTACTGCATAGTGTCATAAATTGCCATCCCAGCTGTTATGCTTCCTCCTGGTGAGTTGATATAAAGGAATATATCCTTATCTGGATCTTCTGATTCTAAATGAAGCAACTGAGCAACGATTAACGATGCTGTATGATCATTAACCTGATCTCCTAAAAATATTATCCTATCTTTTAATAATCTAGAATATATATCGTAACTTCTTTCTCCTCTTCCTGTTTGTTCGATTACTATTGGTACGTATGCCACTTTAAATCCTCCTTTTATTGTATATGTTATAGTCATAAACTACAAGATTGTTTTTACATTTCCTAGGAACTATTATACCCTAATAAGGACAAATAAAACTAAAAACTAAAACTTAAAGTCTACTTAAAAAAATTACAGTAGCCAAAATGGCTACTGTAGGTTTGCGTTTCCTTTGATGAATTCAACTGTTTTTCTAGCAACAACAGTATCTTTGATGTAATCCATATCAGATGGTCTTAATGTAGATTTTAATTTATCTACTTCCATTTTGTAGCTTTCAGCCATTTTAGCCAGTTCTTGCTCTAAATCTTCTTCAGTTGACTCGATTTTTTCTGATTTAGATATAGCCTCTATCACTAAGCTGTTTAGTACTCTTGATTTTGCATCAGGACGCATTTGCTCCTTTAATCCTTCAATGCTCATGTTAGTGAACTTTAGGTAGTTCTCTAAATCAAGGCCTTGATATTTTAATTGATATTCAAAATCGTAAACCATATTCTCAACTTGAGAGTCAATCATAGCCTCTGGAATTTCAACAGTCGCATTTTCAGCAGCCATCTTAACTAATTTATTTTCTAATTCTCTATCAGCATATTCATCTTTAGTTTTTTGAAGCTTTGCTTTTGCATCAGCTTTTAAATCTTCTAAAGTATCGAATTCGCTTACATCCTTAGCAAACTCATCATCTAACTCTGGAAGCTCTTTTTCTTTTATTTCATTTACTTTTACAGTAAATACAGCATCTTTGCCAGCAAGATTTTCAGCATGATATTCCTCTGGGAATTTAACGCTTAAATCTTTTTCTTCATTTAGCTTCATTCCTACTAATTGCTCTTCAAAGCCAGGAATAAATGTATTTGAACCTACTATTATTGAGTAGTTTTCAGCTTGTCCGCCTTCAAACTCCACTCCATCAACTTTTCCATTGAAGTCGATTAACAGCATGTCTTTTTCTTTAACTTCTCTATCTTCAACAGTAACAAATCTAGCATTTTGCTCTCTCATTGCTTCGATTTCTTTTTCAACTTCTTCATCAGAAACTTCTGAATCAGGTTTTTCTACAGTTAGGTTTTTATACTCTCCAAGAGTGATTTCAGGTTTAACAGCTACATCAGCTATGATAACTAGGTTCTTTCCTTTACCGATTTCTTCTACATCGATTTCAGGTCTAGCTACTGTATCTAAATCATGCTCTTTTACAGCTGCTTCAAAAGCGTCTGGGAAAAGTGTATTTACAGCATCCTCAAAGAATACTCCTTCTCCATAGAATTTCTCAACTATGCTCATTGGAGCTTTACCTTTTCTAAATCCTTGAACGTTGAATTTAGTTTTGTTTTTATTGTAAGCATCTTTACATGCCTTATCAAAGCTCTGTGCATCTATAGTGAGCTTCAGCGTAACAACGCTATTTTCTTTTTTTAAAATTTCACTGCTCATTCTATTCCTCCTAATTTATTGATAGCTTTCTCTCTTAATTTCAACTTAAATATTATATCATATATTCTATAAGATTTCATTTAATATCTTTTTCATTTCTTCAAGAGATTTCGCTCTGTGGCTTATTTTATTTTTTTCTTCTTTTGTTAGCTCTGCAAAAGTTTTATCTAAACCATCAGGAGTAAATAAAGGGTCGTAGCCGAAGCCCATATCTCCTTTGCCTTCAAAGCCTATAAGTCCCTTGCAGATTCCTTTTGCTATGTACTGCCTAGAATCTGGATATACAACTGCAATTGCAGATACGAACTTAGCTGTTCTACTGTCTAAATCATAACCTTTTAAAAGCCCTAACAGCTTTTCATTGTTTTTCTCATCTGTTGCTCCTTCGCCAGAAAATCTAGCAGAGTAAACCCCCGGTCTTCCACCTAGTACATCCACCATAAGACCAGAATCGTCAGCTATTGCAGCTTTCCCAGTGAGCTTCATAACTTCCTTTGCCTTTATAATTGCATTTTCCTCGAAGGTTGAGCCAGTTTCTTCTATTTCTAAACCTTCTAACCCAACATCCTTTAAAGACAACAGTTCAATTCCAAAATCAGCAAGTATGCTGCCTATTTCTTCAATCTTGTGACTGTTAGATGAAGCAATTACCATTTCTTGCTTTGGTCTTGGAGAAATCAGTGAGGATATAGGCTCTCCAATCGCTCTTCTTTGAATTTTCATAAGCTGTTCGTTGCCTTGCTGTGCTAAATCTAAAAGCTGCATAAGCTGATTCTTTGAAAAAGGATGCTGTTCTCCTGTTCCTTGAACTTCAATGAATTCGCCTTTATCGGTCATAACTACATTCATATCTACTTCAGCGCTTGAATCTTCTTCATAACATAAATCAAGCACTGGCTTGCCTTTTACTATCCCTACACTGACTGCACTTACAAAAGCATTTATAGGGAAGCTTTTTATTGCTTCTTTTTCATAAAGCTTTGCCATAGCATCGCAAAGTGCTACAAAAGCTCCAGTAATGGAAGCTGTTCTAGTTCCTCCATCGGCTTGAAGCACATCACAGTCAATCCAAATAGTTCTTTCTCCTAATACCTTCATATCTACAACAGATCTAAGAGCTCTTCCTATTAATCTTTGGATTTCATGAGTTCTACCATCTATTTTACCTCTAGCTGAATCTCTGATTTTTCTTTGGTGAGTCGATCTAGGAAGCATGGAATATTCTGCACTTATCCAGCCTGTACCTGTATTTTTAAGAAACGGAGGTACTTTTTCCTCTATTGACGCATTACAAAGCACTACTGTGTCTCCAAACTCAATAAGTACAGAGCCTTCAGCATATTTTGTAAAGTTCTTAGTTATTTTTATTTCTCTTAGCATATTGCTTTCTTTTGACATTTATTTCTCCTTTGTGGCTAATAGCCTTTGAAATATCTATTTACTGCTTTGACTATACCTTCAACCATAGCATTTTGATAAGCATCGTCTTTTAAATTGGCAAGCTCTGATGAGTTTGTCATATATCCTAGCTCCAAAAGAGCTGCAGGCATTTTAGTTCTATTAAGTACTACTAGGTTTGCTCTAGGAATTATCTTTCTATCATTTGCTCCAGATGACTTTAGCATCTCGCTATGGAAAATCTGTGCCAAGGCTTTGTTGTCATCTGATGGATAGTAAAGCGTTTCTATTCCATTTGCGGCACTGCTTCCAGCTGCATTATGGTGTATGCTTATAAATAAGTCTGCATCGCTGTTGTTTGCTGCGGCTGCTCTATCTACTAATTCTATAAACACATCAGTGTCTCTAGTTGTAATTATCTCATATCCTTCTTGCTTTAGTCTAGCAGAAAGCTTCTGAGAAATAATAAGGTTGAGTTCTTTTTCTGTAGAGCCTCCTGAAACTGCTCCCGGATCCTTTGCCCCATGGCCAGCATCTACAACTATAAGAGGCTTAGTTCTATTTTGCTTTGTAAATTTTATACCTATTTTAGAATTTATTCCATTCTCAGTAAGAGCATAATTTACTCTTTCCTTAAGCTTAAACTTAATCTTAGTATCTTGTCCTTGATTTATTACTTCTATAGAGGATATATTTCTATCATCTACATTTCTAATCTCTGGCTGAAGATTTGAAACGCTAGATGGAATAGTAAGCTCAACTACATTTGAAAACATGTCGAAATTAACTGATGGAGCATTGTAAGACGAAAGAAGTCTAAGCTCAAATTTCGAATTAATTCTATCTGCGCTATATGTCATATTGGAATTCTTTGGCTTTTGAGATTTATAAGTCACATCAACTGAAGCAGGATTCTGCTTAATTTGAACTTCTTCTCTTTTAGTATCATCTTTTAATTTTAAGGTTATTCTAAGCTTATTTTCTGAAGCATGATAATATGAGTTCATCTCTTTAATAAAAGCACTATTTGAATAAAATTTATTGGCATCTAAGCTAGAATTTATAGCTGCACCCTGAATATCTATAACTAGTCTTTCTGGATCAGATAGGAAAAAGCTAGAGCTACTAAGCCCACTAGTCCCAGTTATACTAAATATTTCATTGTCCATATTTTGCTGGACTAGGTTATAGGAAACCTGCTTGGCGAACGAAGTGCTAGTGTTTACTTGATTATTGCTGCCTTGTGGTGTACTTATAATATTATCCACATCTACTATAGGCAATTGATTCGAATTGTTATTTGAATCAACTGAATTATTATTGGAATTATTTTGAACAACAGTAACTCCAGACAAATCTAAGCTTCCAAGTATATCATCCGTATTTACTACAGTGTCAGCCGGAAATAATGCGTCATTAACATGCTCTCCTGATTTTGAAATCAAGTTAGTGCTGTTGTTTGCCGCATTATAATTTACGGTAAGCGAAAATTCATCAGCTATAAATTTAAGCGGAACCATAGTCCTACTATTTACTATTATAGGCGAAACCTTATCAGGAAGTGTCTTGGATTTGCCATTTACTTTAGCAGTAGAGCTGTTTATTTTTAAAACTATAGTTTTATCTGATTTTTTTATAGTCACCTCTTCTGTTTTTGCATTCCAAGAAATTTGAGCTCCTAATTTTTCTGTAACTAGCTTTACAGGAACTAAAGTTCTAGAATCTATAACAAGAGGTGGAACTTCTCCACTAGATACTGTAAGTGGAGCAGAATCTACACTTACGTTTGCAAGAGCAATTTTTTGAGTCTTGCCTCCCACTATGAACTTTCCGTATTCAATTTTGGGAGCTCCAAAAGAAACAGATGGTATCAAAAGCCCTAAGGCTAATGTTAAAGCTATGTATTGTTTGAAACCTTTTTTCATCTTAATATCCTCCTACTTCAAACCAAAGAAGCCAAAAGCTAAAATATGCTAAATATTTTTTAATATATTTAGCATATCACGTTATAGTTTAAAAATTCAACTCTACTGAGGTATTGTAATTTATTCTTAATACTTTTTATACTACCTTGTAAAGTTCATCTGACTTTGGAGGCAAAACACTTGAATAAATTCCATCTTCAAAAATCACTACAGCTTCATCCTTTGAAAGCTCTCCTATTTTTGAAAGCCTTATATTCGATAAAGCAAATGCTTGTTCTAGGGCCTTTGAAGAATGAGCCTTAGCAACAATAAGCATGCTTCCGCTGGAGATAAGTCTAAGAGGATTTATATTATAAAAGTGGCAGATTTTCTTTGAAGTTTCAGATAGTGGCATCGAGCTATAATCAAGCTTTGCACCAAATCCTATCATTTCACAGGTTTCCCACACAGCCCCTAAGACTCCACCCTCTGTTATATCATGCATTATGCATTCATAGTCTCTAGCTAGTTTCGAGTCCTCAACAACACTTAGATTTCTAGAGTAATCTTCAAGCGTTTTATTATCTTCTTCACTTAGAAGCTGTGATAGCTCTGAGGATTTTTCTAAAGCTATTATATGAGTTCCTTCCATTGCTATGTCCTTTGTAACATATATATAATCTCCAGTTTGAAATACTGGTACATTTTCAAAATGAGCTTTTGACAACAGCCCAAGCGCTGTGACAGAAATTATCATTTTATTTACTGCTGAGGTCACTTCTGTATGCCCTCCTATAATTTGAACTTCTTTAGCCCTTGCACTTTCATATATATCCTTCATGACTAGTTTTATATCTTCATCAGTCGTTCCTAGTGGGCATAAGATAGTTACAGTAATGGCAAACGGAGAAGCTCCTGAAGCCGCTATATCATTTAAATTTATATCCACAGCTAGCCTTCCTATATCCTCTTTAGCGGCTGTAATAGGATCTGAGGATATAGATATCATACTGCCCTTTGAATCAATTACAGCACAATCCTGTCCTATATACGGATGAGTGAGTACTTCATCTCTAAAATTTTTAGTATATTCAAAAACCAACTCTTTAAGCTGCTCTATAGAGAGCTTTCCTTCATCTAAAATATTCATTCAATTACTCCTACTATTAAGTGATGAAAAAGCTTTAATTTAATATAGCAATCTAATAATTACTTTAAACTAAATAAATTTAACAGTGTTAATTATTTTAAGCCACATTAATTATACACCATTTACCTTTCGTTGTGTTCTTAATTAAGAAGTCAAGTATTTACAGAAACAAAATAAAGAAGCGACATAGGCCGCTTCTTTATTTATAAAAAATTTTTAATTATTTTTCGATTGTAGCGTTGTGATAGAACACAAATCCTAGAGGTGAGAAGTGAACACCTTTAACATAAGATTTTAGTAGTGTTGGTTTTGTGTAGTAGTAGATAGGCATAGTGATGTTTGCATCCATCATTAGCTTTTCTGCTTGTAGCATAAGAGCATCTCTATCTGCTCCTTTAGCTTTTTTAGAATCAGCGATTAACTTGTCATACTCATCGTTGAACCAGTCAGCATCGTTGTTTCCTGAGTTTGATAACCACATATCTAGGAATGTCATAGGGTCAACATAGTCACCAATCCAACCATGTCTAGCTATAATGAAGTCTCCTTGAGTTCTTGTCTCTTGGAATACTTTCCACTCTTCGTTTCTAAGTTCTACATTGATTCCTAGGTTTTGTTTCCACATTTCTTGGATAGCTTCAGCTATTGCTTTATGAGCTTCAAGAGTGTTGTACATAACTTCGATAGTTGGGAAGCCTTGTCCATCTGGATATCCAGCTTCAGCAAGAAGTTTCTTAGCCTCTTCTACGTTAGCAGTTGCAGGGATACCAAAGTCTCCGCCTTTTTCTCTAAAGTCACTACCATCGCTTAGAGTCATACCTGATGGTACGAATCCAGATGCAGGTTTTTGTCCACCTTTTGTTACTACGTCAACGATAGCTTGTCTATCTATTGCAAGAGTTAAAGCTTTACGAACCTTAGGATCGTTAACTGGCTCTTTAGTAGTATTAAATACATAGAAGTAAGTTCCTAGGTAAGGCTGAATTTCGAAATCTTCATGAGATTCTTGAAGAGTAGGAATTTGATCTGTAGGAATATGCTCTAGGTAATCAATCTCACCAGACTCATATGCAGACATTCCAGTTGATTCTTCAACTATCATGTAGAAATCTATACCATCTAATTGAATGCTATCAGCATCATAATAATTTTCATTTTTAACAACTTTTAATACGTCATTATGGCTCCACTCAACAGCTTTGAAAGGTCCATTACTGATGTAAGTTTCCATGTTTAGAGCCCATCCTTCTGGATCAGCTTCAACTATGTCTTTTCTAACTGGGAAATATGTTGGGAATGCTGTAAGCTCTAAGAAGTATGGAGTAGGTGACTCTAAAACAACTTCTAAAGTCTTGTCATCAATAGCTTTAACTCCAACCTCATCTATTGTAGCTTCGCCACTGTTAAACGCTTCTCCACCTTTTAAGTAATACATTTGGTATGCATACTCAGCAGCTGTAGTTGGGTCAAGTGCTCTTTTCCAAGCAAACTCGAAATCTTGAGCTTTTACTGGCTCACCATCAGACCATTTTGCATCTCTTAACTTAAATGTGTAAGTAAGTCCATCTTCTGAAACTTCCCAGCTCTCAGCCATACCAGGGATTGCTTTTTCATTTTCGTCAGTTCTGCAAAGACCTTCGAAAACGTTAACTAGGAATATTGCTCCGTCAACCGCAGTGTTTAGTGCTGGGTCGATAGTTTGAGGATCTGCCCCTAAGTTATGTCTAACAATCTTTGGTTCAGTAGACTCACCTGCAGCCTCGTCGCCGCCTTCAGCAGCTTGATTTCCGCCACAACCTGCAAGAACAGAGAATCCCATTAATGCAGTTAGTGTTAACGCGATTAATTTTTTCTTCATTTTTTTCCCTCCTTAGTTTTTAGTGCTAACCTTTGTTTAGCTCTATATAATCTACGGATGTAAAAAAATTACATCTATAGAAAATATCATATAAAAAAACCTTTTATTCTATAATATCTGATTTTCTAGAATTTTCAAACTTTTTTTAGAAATATGAGGAATTTTTTTTATAAAGTTTATTTTTTATGAAGATGACAAGCACACATTCTGCCTGGCGCAATTTCTACAAACTCTGGTTCTTGCTCTTTACATATATCCATAGCGTATTGGCATCTAGTTCTGAATCTGCATCCTGAAGGAGGATTCATAGGGCTAGGTACATCGCCAGTAAGGATGATTCTCTTACTGTTTTTGGAAATATTTGGATCTGGTACTGGTACTGCTGAAAGTAGTGCCTGAGTATATGGATGCTGAGGTGAGTTATATAAATCATCTGCAGGTCCAAGCTCAACCATTTTACCAAGATACATAACCCCTATTCTGTCAGAAATATGCTTAACCATAGAAAGGTCATGGGCAATGAATAAGTAGGTTATATTTCTTTCCCTTTGTAAGTCTTCAAGCATATTTACAACCTGTGCTTGAATAGATACGTCAAGAGCTGAAATAGGCTCATCGCAGATTATGAAATCTGGCTCAACAGCAAGCGCTCTAGCTATACCAATTCTTTGTCTTTGTCCACCTGAAAACTCATGAGGATAACGAGTGGCATGGTCAGGGTTAAGTCCAACATCGTGAAGCAGCTGGTGAATTTTTTCCAATCTTTCTTTACCTGAAGCTAGCTCATGAATATCTAGTGGCTCTCCTATGATATCTCCAACTGTCATTCTAGCGTTTAATGAAGCGTATGGATCTTGGAATATCATTTGTATTTTTTTTCTATATGGCTTTAATTCTTTTTGTGATAATCTTCCTATTTCAGTTCCTTTATAAATAATTTCACCTGAAGTAGGCTCATACAGTCTGATTATTGTTCTTCCAGTTGTAGATTTTCCACAGCCAGACTCTCCAACAAGTCCTAATGTTTCTCCACTTCTTATAGCAAATGATACATCATCCACTGCTTGTACATTTTGAGTAGTTCTTTTAAAGAAGCCTTTGTGTACAGGGAAATATTTTTTAAGGTTTTTGACTTCAATCAATACTTCTGCATCTTTATTTATCATTAAGCTTGTCCCTCCTTATTCATATTTCCGTTGATTTCAGGCACACTAGGTGCATCTGGATGAAGTAGATGACACATAGATCTGTGCGTAGGGCTCATCTGAGTATACTCTGGGCTTTGCTCCATACATATTCTCATAGCAAAATCACATCTTGGTGCAAATGGACAGCCTTTTGGTGGTTTAAGTAAATCTGGAGGCGTTCCATCGATTGGAATTAATCTTTGCTTATCAGATTTCTCTGTTATCTTAGGAATTGATTTAAGTAATCCCAATGTGTATGGATGCTTAGGGTTATAGAAGATTTCTTCGCTGCTTCCCTCTTCCATAATAAGACCACCGTACATTACTATTATTCTACTGCATACATCTACAACTACTCCAAGGTCGTGAGTTATAAGGATGATAGATGTATTTAATCTATCCTTAAGGTCTTTCATAAGCTCAAGTATTTGGGCTTGAATAGTAACGTCTAGCGCTGTTGTAGGCTCATCAGCTATTAGAAGCTGAGGCTCACAAGAAAGTGCCATAGCTATCATAGCTCTTTGTCTCATACCACCTGAAAACTCGTGAGGATATTGCTTTATACGTTTTTCAGGACTTGGAATTCCAACTAGTCTAAGCATTTCTACAGCTTTTTTTCTAGCTTCTTCTTTAGAAACCTTTTGGTGCTTTATTATAGCCTCCATTATTTGGTCTCCGATAGTGTAAACTGGATTAAGAGAAGTCATCGGGTCTTGGAATATCATTGAAATTTCATTTCCTCTTATGCTTTGCATCTCTTTATCAGTTTTTGTAGCTAAATCTTCTCCATTGAAAAGTATCTGTCCATCTATTATCTTACCTGGATTAAGCAGTAATTTCATTACAGAAAGAGAAGTAACAGATTTACCTGAACCTGACTCTCCAACTATACCTATAGCCTCTCCCTTTTTAAGGTGAAAGTCCACCCCTCTTATAGCTTTAACCTCTCCAACATGGGTAAAGAAGGATGTTTTTAAATTTTTAACATCTAACAAATTTTCTGATGACATATACATTCTCCTCCTTTACTTACGCATTTTTGGATCTAGAGCATCTCTAAGTCCATCGCCTAAAAAGTTAAAAGCAAGCATTGTTAACGATAGTGCAAGTGCTGGGAAGAATAGGTGATGCGGATATAGCATAAAGCTACCTAGAGCATCGTTAGCAAGTACCCCCCATGAAGCTTTAGGAGCAGATACCCCAAGTCCTATAAATGATAGGAAGGCTTCAGTAAATATTGCACTTGGAATTGACATTGTCATTGTAACTATAATTGGTCCCATTGCATTTGGAACTAGATGCTTAAATAGTATCCTTGAGTCACTAGCTCCAAGTGTTCTAGCTGCCATAACATATTCCTGCTCTTTTAGAGAAAGAATCTGTCCTCTAACTATTCTAGCCATACTAATCCAGTATGTAGTACCTATTGCTATAAGAATACTTTTCATACCTGCTCCTAGCCAAACCATAAGCAGGATAACGTATAATGTTAGTGGAATAGTATAAAGAATATCAACTATTCTCATCATTAGGTTGTCAGTTCTTCCACCTACATAACCTGAAATACCGCCATATACAACTCCAACTACTAGATTGATAATAGAAGCTGCTATACCAACTGTAAGTGAAATTCTCGCTCCGTAGATTACACGAATAAACAAATCTCTACCGTGCTTATCTGTACCAAATATATGCTCTGCAGTAGGGCTTTGATTAGCATTCATAAGATTCTGGTCAGAGTAGCTGTATGGCCAGAACATAGGCACAAATATTGCAACCAAAATTAAGAATACTAGAAAAATCAATGAACCCATTGCAACCTTATTTCCTTTTAATCTTCTCCATACATCTTGCCAGTAAGTCATAGATGGTCTTACTATCTTATCAGCATCTCTTTCTGCTTTAGAAAGCGGCTGCCATAAATCTTGAGCATTTTTTAATTGTGTATTTTCCATAATCCGCCTCCTAATCTTCGTCTATTTTTATTCTAGGATCGATAACTCCATAGACTAAGTCTACTATAAACACCATTACTACTAGAATTGCTGCATAGAATATTGTAACACCCATGATTACTGTGTAGTCACGGTTACTGATACTCTCAACGAACATTCTTCCCATTCCAGGGATAGCGAAAATCTTTTCTATAACAAACGATCCAGTTAATATCCCTGCCGCCATAGGTCCTATATATGTAACTATTGGTATAAGTGCATTTTTAAGTGCATGCTTGAAAACTACAACGCCTTCGCTAAGACCTTTTGCTCTAGCAGTTCTAATATAGTCCTGCTGAATAACCTCAAGCATAGATGAACGTGTTAATCTTGCTATAAACGCTACTGAGTATGCTGCAAGTGCAAATACAGGCATTACCATGTGTTTCGGTGACGCCCAGCGTGAAGTTGGCAAGACCTTAAGCTTCACCCCAAATACATAAATCATAAGTGCTGCTAGCACAAAGCTCGGTATCGTTACCCCTAATATCGCAAAGAGCATTACAAAGCTGTCTAGCCAGGTTCCCTGTTTTAGTGCTGATATAACTCCTATCGGTACCCCTATAAGTAAAATTACTGCGATTGCAATTCCACCAAGCTGAGCTGAAACTGGGAAATAATCAGCTATCATTCCACTAACATCTCTACCTTTGTACTTAAATGATGGGCCAAGGTCTCCTTGAGCAACACCTTTTAAATAATCGAAATACTGTGTACTAATAGGATCATTTAGATTATACTTTTCCGCCAAAGCTCTTTCTATTTCTGGTGGAAGCTTCTTTTCAGATGTAAATGGTCCTCCTGGAACAAGGTGCATCATTATAAATGTGAACGTAGTAATTACAAATAATGTTATTACCATTGATCCAATTCTTTTCAGAACATATCTTCCCATTTTATCACTCCTTTTCTAAACATTTGTAAAATTGAATGAAACTTTTCCTCAAGAATCATTGTTAAAAATTATTATATGCATAAGATTTATTTATTTCAATAATATTACAGCAAATCAAATTTTAACTTTATTTAACATTTTAAAACTGTACTTGAAAAATGAACGTTCTAAGGTGACATTCATTATCGTTTATCGTATATTAAAATAAAAACTCAAACAAAAGCTTAATTTTTAATATTTTCACAATTTATCAACAATTGTTGTTTGTTAGTTAAAAATTATAAAATATAAAAATAAAACTATATGTCTTTAAATGGCGTACATATTGCTTTGCTAAAAAAAGCCACAAATGTTAAGTTTTGTTAACATTTGTGGCTCGATATTTAGATTCTTTTAAGCTTTGTTAAAGATTGTAAAGCTCATTCCATATTATATTATCTATTTCTAATTTCAATTGATTTATCTCCAAAGCATTGCATATCTTGGAATTAGTGATTTTTTGCGCTCTATGCGCTATTTCTAGTTTTTTATCCTCGCTTATATCTATAACAGGCATTTCACTTAGAGGTCTTTGGTATAGCTCTAGATATTTTCCCTTCTTTTTGCCCACATGTCTTAAATAAAAGTCAGTGAAGGAGCTGTTTAAATAGCCTAAAATAAAAAATGGATTTTCTTTAATGTCTGTAATATAATACACATCCGCACTAGCGTAAAGCTCCTCATTGGAATATGCAAAGCTCGGATAAAGGGCTCTTTGGGGTGATACTATCTTTTCCCCTGTAAATATCTCCTTACGTCTTGGCCACTGCAAATGATAGTATGGAAGCTTTCCTAGCATAGATTCTCTTCTTTTATTTAGTATAAATTCAAATTTAGAAAGATGCCTTATAGCCTTTTCCTTATCAGCATCACTCATTTTGTTAGTAGAATAAAACAAAAAGTACTTCGGCTTTTTTATTGAATAAGCGGTGATGTCTGAATTTTTGTAGAAGCTTACTAAGCAAGAGCATACATTTATATACTCGCTAGCTTCTTTTTCATTTAAAACAAATATCCCATCACCTATCTTTATATTCATATCAGCTTCGTTATCAATTTGTTCTTTCAAAACACTTAGGTTTTTATTTGTTACCCTGTCCGCTCCGCTTACTATGCCTTGATTTATAGCTGCAAGCTCTCCTAAAGTCGATTTTGTATGCTTCTTTATTTTTTCAAAAATACCCTGTGTCTTTTTAGATATGAAATTAAAGTACGGGGAATAGGTCATACAAAATTCACTAGAAACACAGCTTTTAATAAAATCTGATTGCTTCTCTTTTGATATAGAAATTTCAGGTTCAGGGCTCATATTTATGTCATATAAAATATTTTCTAAGATTTTACCTAAGTCATTTTTGGTTTCATTTATAAGGTAGTAAGAAAACTTCGCCGTTTTTTTCTTCTGAAGAAAAAAAATCAAGCTGTGGTGACCTACTGCATCTTTAAATGCTCTGAGCTCCCCAAAATCTACAACATCTACAAAGCTAGCTCTATCTCTAATAGCTTCTCTTAACTTTGAAGCTGAATCTGCCCTAGTCCAATAGGCTGGCGTTATCATAGCTAAAATTCCATCTTCATTTAATAGCTCTAAAGATTTCTCAATGAAAAAGTAAAAATAGTCCATGCCTTTTTCATAATATTTTTTCCCAAACTCAGTAGCTCTTATTTTAGAAAACACGACTCTATTTCCCTTTTCTCCTATATAAGGAGGGTTGCCTATTATAAGGTCAAAGCCTTGTTCATTAAAATCAGTCAAATAATCTTTGCACTTAAGATTTAGGTTATCTGCATAGCTTATTCCAGCCTTTTTTAAATTTTCTTTAGCAAGCTCAATAGCCGATGCTTCTATATCTATCCCAATAAAGTTAGTTTTTAGAAACTCACTTAGCTTATAGTTTTTTATATACTCTTGCTCCAAAGCTTGGAATATTGCTATATCAAAGCTTGCTCCCCCTATACAAGGATCCAGTATCTTTGCAGCTTCGATAGATTTATTTTTAGATTCAAAGGAATCACTTAAAAGCTTTAGGCTTCTTCTTACCATAAAATTTGAAATTTTATCATCAGTAAAAACCATTCCTAGACTTTCACGCTCGGCAGTACTTAGCTTAGGTGGATAAATAATCCTAACTCACCTACCTTTCTTGTGATTCTAAAAGTTTGGCAAGGACCTCTTCCTTAGTTTCAAGCTCTAGAAGCTTTTTAAATACCTCTTCATTTATTACTGCAACACCTAAAGCTATAGCTTTATCTAGCTTTGAGCCTGCTTCTTCGCCTGCTATAACGGCAGTTGTATTTTTGCTAACCGATGAGGATGTCTTTCCCAGTCTTTCTTCTATTAATACTGCCGCTTCATCTCTTTTTAGCGTTTCTAAGGTTCCTGTCAGCACAAATTTCATACCTTCAAATATAGGCTTTTGCTGACTGTCTTTTTTATCAACGCTCATGGAAACTCCAGCTAGTTTTAGTCTTTCAATTAAATTTAAGTTTTCCTCAACTTTAAAAAACTCAAAGATGCTTTGAGCCATCTTTTCTCCTATTTCATCAATTTGAAGTAGGTCTTCTATTGAAGCCAGTTTAATCTGCTCTATATCAGAATATGCAGATGCTAGGGTTTTTGCCGCCTTAGTTCCAATATATCTTATCCCTAGCCCTATCAGCAGTCTATCAAGCCCTGCTGTTTTGGATTCCTCTATAGACTTCATTAGATTCGAAACAGATTTCAAGCCCATTCTTGGCAAAGCCAAAACCTCATCAGGATTAAGATAATAGATATCAGCCATATCCCTTATTAGTCCCGCTTCATATAGCTGAATTACAATAGCCTCTCCTAGCTTATCTATGTCCATAGCTGATTTTGATACAAAATGAATTATTCCTCTTTTTATCTGAGCTGGACAAGTAATATTAGGGCATTTTAAAGCGGCCTCTCCTTCAACTCTAACTGTAGGAGTATGGCACTCAGGGCAGGTCTCAGGCATTTTAAACTCGCATTCTAAACCTGTCCTTTTACTTTTATCAACTTCATATACCTCTGGGATAATATCTCCAGCCTTTTGAATGTAGGCCCAGTCCTTTATCTTTATATCTTTGGCTTTTATAAAGTCCTCGTTATGAAGAGTAGCTCTGCTAACTGTAGACCCAGCAATCCTCACAGGAGTCAAAATTGCAGTTGGCGTAATAGTACCTGTTCTTCCAACTTGAACGATTATATCTTCTATCTGAGTGAGCTGTCTTTCCGCTGGAAACTTATACGCAATAGCCCACCTAGGTGCTTTAGCTGTCTCTCCAAGCATTTCTCTTTGAGCTAGGTCATTTACTTTTATAACTATACCGTCTATCTCAAAATCAAGCTCATGCCTTTTGTCATGCCAAACGGATATATCATCCCAGACAGCTTCCATTGAGGAATAGACATTTCTCATAGGACTTACTTTTAGTCCAAGAGCTTTTAAATATTCTAAAGCTTCACTATGAGTATATATATCCTTATCTACTATTTCTTGTAAATTAAATATAAATATATCAAGTGGCCTTTTAGCTGTGATGCTAGAATCAAGCTGCCTAAGCGAACCTGCGGCTGCATTTCTAGGGTTTGCAAATAAAGCTAGCCCATTTTCTTCTTGTTGTATATTTAGCTCTTTAAATTTTTCCTTAGGAATATAGACTTCTCCTCTTACTACTAAAGATACATCTTCCTTTAGCTTCATAGGTATTGATTTAATTGTCTTTAGATTTTTTGTTACATCCTCTCCGACTACTCCATCCCCTCTTGTTGCTCCTACTTTGAACTTTCCATTTTCATATGTTAGTGCAACTGACAGTCCATCTATTTTAAATTCCAAAACATACTCAGGCTTTGGTATCATTTGCCTTACTCTTGAATCAAAATCTAGTAAATCCTGCTTTGAAAACGCATTTGAAAGCGACATCATCTGAACGCTGTGGCGTACCTGGTCAAATTTCGATAGAGCCTCTCCACCTATTCTTTGAGTGGGTGAATCTTCAGTAATATATTCTGGATATTTTTCTTCTAAAGCAATTAATTCCTTCATAAGCATATCAAAATCTGCATCAGAGATTTCCGGACTATCCTGAACATAATAAAGTATGCTGTGATGCTCAATGTGCTCTCTTAGCTCATTAATTTTATTATAAATGTCTTTTTCATTTATAGATTCGGCCATGAATATCACCTCTGCTATTTTATTTTTCTTCCTTTTCCAAAGCTTCCTTTAGCTTCTTTGCAGCTTCCTCTGGATATATACTGTTAATATAAATTCCTGTACCAAGTTCAAAGCCTGCATTTCCAGAAAGTCTAGGGTTTATTTCGAAATGATAGTGATAGTATATTTCTCCAGATTTCATAGTTTTTGGAAGTGCATGCAAAAACATATTGAAAGGAAAATCTCCAAGCTCTATATACATGGCTTTAAAGCAAAAGTAAAGAGCTTTTGCCAATTCATCTATATTGTCTTCCGTTTCAAAATAAGGAAGGTGTTTTTTGGGAAGTATCCAGGTCTCATACTTATACTTAGGGGCAAATGGACAAATAACTGCAAAGTGCTCATTTTCATATATCAGCCTTTCCTTTTTGCTGAGCTCAAGCTCTAAAATATGGCAATAAGGACAGGAGTGAGTTTTGTCAAAAAAAGTTTTGGAGCCTTCTACCTCATACTTTACAAAATCTGGAACAGAATTTAGCCCTATAAGCTGGCTATGAGGATGAAACAATGAAGCTCCAGCTAATTTTTGATGATTTTTGAAAAAGCTCACATATTCTATATCCTTATTGCTAATTATAGCCTTATATCTTAAAACCATCGCCTCAATAAATATTGTAAAGTCCTCTAGGTTCATGGTAAAGTAATTCGTATTATGAAAAGGCGACTCAACTATAACCTCATGAGTGCCTATACCACTGTATTTTTCATATATTGAGTGTGGCTTTGAGCTTTGCATATTTTCATCATCCATGCTTTTTATGGCTGGAAATTTGTTTGGAAATACTCTTACCTTCCAATCTTCACTATCTGGAACCTTTAATATTTCCTCTGGTGTAGCTGATTCATTGCCCTTGCAAAAAGGACATTTTTGCACATAGTCAAGTTCTGACATAGGATTAACCTCTTTAGCTAAATTCCATAAGTCAGTTGGCCTTAAATCTCTTTCTACAGCAAAAATTACATGTCTTCCTGTTATAGGATCAATTCTTATCTCCGACAACTAATCACCCCAATTATTTTTAATAATTAATTTAGTAACCCCTCTTTATATCTACTACATTCATTAAAGGTTTATTTTGAATAAATGCTTTTAAATTTTCATAAATCAAATTAAATCTTCTATTATCTCTTTGCTCTGATATCCATGAATTATGAGGTGAAATAAATACGTTATCCATCTCCCAAAGTTCACTTTCAGAGCTTAGAGGCTCCTCTTCAAAAACGTCTAAAGCCGCTCCAGCTATAGTTTTAGATTTTAGTGCCTCAGTAAGAGCTACTTCATCTATGACATTTCCTCTTGAAACATTGATTAGCATAGCAGTATTCTTCATCCATGAAAGCTTCTCTTTATCTAGAAAATGATTAGTCCTTTCAGTAAAAGGAAGTACCATTACAAGATAATCCGCTTGCTCAATAGCTGTTTTTACTTCCTCTAGAGCATAAACCTTATCAAAATAAAGTGTATCAGTTCCTTTTGTATTTACTCCTACTACATTCATTTCAAATCCTTGAAGCCTTTTTGCCGCTTCATTAGATATAGTTCCTGTACCTAGAAATGTAACCGTCTTTCCATATAGCTCTGTGAGTTTAGAATCTAGCTTCCATTTCTTTTCTTTTTTATTATCCCAAAACTTTACAGCTTTTCTTGAAAGCATAAGAAGGTTCATAACTATCCATTCACCCATAGGTATGGAATATCCACCTCTGTTGTTTGACAAGATGATAGATTTATTTAGGATATCCTCTTTCGGTATAAAATCAAAGCCTATGCTAGATAGTTGAATCAGCTTAAGATTTGGAAATTTCGTTATGTCTAGTCTATCAAAAGGATTGTAGCAACACATAACCTCAGAATCATAAGGCACCTGCTCAGGAGTAAATCTGCCTTCATCAATAATCTCAACTTCATAACCTAAAGCTCTGATACTATCCATTTTCTCTTTTCCATAATCATAAGTAAATAATACCTTCATAATATCTCTCACCCTTTCTTTGATACAATAAAGTTTTTATTTATTATTTAAGCCAAGGCTGTATCATCTACCAGATTTTTAGCCCATTTGTTTGAAAGAACCCTTGGTAATCCTACTATGGTTTTAAACAGTTCCTCGAGGCTCACCATAAGAACTATATAATGTATAGGGAGCTTAAGCCAAAGGGCTCCAATAAATGCCATAGGAACTCCTATCAGCCATACCCCTCCCATTTCAATAAACAATGCGTATTTAGTATCTCCACCACTTCTTAATATACCAATTACTAGCGCTACGTTAAATGTTACAAACGGAGAGAAGAAAGCTTTTACAAGAAGAATATTTCTTACGCTTTGCTCTAAATTCGGCGTAACTCCAAACCAAGTGTTTATTATAGGAATGCATAAATAAAGTAAAATTCCTACAAATCCTCCTAGCATAAACGTCAATATAGCAAACTTCTTAGCATAATTTATAGCTACTTCATTTTTGCCTGCACCGAGCTCACTTCCAAGCATAACTGCACATGCATTTCCTACTCCAAAGGAAGCAACCATAAATATATTCGAAACTGTATTTGCAACTTGAACTGCTGCAATAGCTGTAGTTCCTACCCTCGAATAAGCAACAGAATACATTATAGTTCCAAGTGACCACATCATTTCATTTATAATAACAGGAGTTGCTGTAACATAGTATTTCTTTAGAAATTCCTTGTCAAATGCCATCAGCTCTTTAATATTAGCGGCAAGAGGATGAGCTTTATCTCTATATATTATTAGTATCATTAGAAATAGCTCTGTAAACCTTGCAATTGCTGTAGCTAGTGCAGCTCCGCTAACTCCCATCTCAGGAAATCCGAATTTACCAAATATAAGCAAATAGTTAAGTCCAGTGTTAATCAATAGAGCAATCGAACTTACTATCATAGGCATATTTGCTTTTTGGACACTTCTGCAAGAAAATCCATATGCAAAGCTTATTGCCGTAACTACATAACTAATGCCTATTATTCTTAGATATGATACCCCAAGCTCCATAACCTCACCCTTGGCATCGAATACCATCATGATATATTTAGGAAGCACTATAGCTACAAATGAAAATATTAGTCCAATAATAGCCACAGCTATGATGGCGAATCCAAGTGTAGATTTTATTTTAGCTATATCTTTTTTACCCCAATATTGAGAAATAAAAATACCAGCGCCTGAGCAAATACCAAAGGAAATTAGCATAAAGAAAAAGAACAGCTGATTTGCCATTCCTACAGCGGCAAGAGCATTCTCACTGACTCTGCCTATCATCAATATATCTATCATGTTAAGAGAAGAACTGATAAGATTTTGAATGGATATCGGTATAGCTATGGCAAGCATGGTTTTAAAAAATGTTTTGTCAATTTTTGTTTTAGTCGATGTCATAATTAGTTATTTCTAAACAGATAAACTAGTTTAGTCCTTTCTTTTTTAATCTTCTAAAGAATATGTTACATTATAACAAAAAATATTGCACTAATTTTATATCACATATGAAGTTAAATAATCCCTAATGAAAAAAACTAAGCAGCCAATGGCTGCCTAGTTAATATCAATAAGAAAGAATTCACTTTTTTCCAAAGCTTTGATTAAAAGCCTTTCAGAATCTTTAGTTCTAGCTGAATCCTTGCTGTTTAATATATGTCTGTTTATGTCTAGTTTTCCATCCAATAGAAAAACAAAGGTTTTTCTACCCTCAGAAGGATTATATTCCAGCGATTTCCCACTATCTAGCACGCTAAGATAGAAGCTCACATCCTGTCTTATATGGCAAAGTCCATCATCCTTGCCAAAAATCTTATATAAGCAGTTTGCCGCTTTTTCTTTATCAACGCTCAGCTTATCATATCCAGCTTTGTTTTCATAATTATTTGGAGAAAACCAAAATTGTAAAAACTTTAATGGATATTCTTTAGATGCATTTTTCTCGCTATGCTCTATACCATCCCCGGCATGAAGTATTTGAAACTCTCCAGTGCTAACATGGGTCGTTTCATTCGATACATTGTCGAAGTGGGCTAGCTCTCCATCTAAAACATAGGTTATGACTTCCATATAATGAGTCGGATGCATATTGAAGCCTTTTGCTGGACTTAATATCTCTTCATTGAAAACTAAAAGATTGCCAAAATCATTGTTTTCCTCATCATAATAATCTTGAAAGGAGAAGGTTAGATATCCCTTAAGCCAGTCTCTATCTACATAATGTCTCTGATCAGATGTTACAATATTCAGCACAAGCAACACTCCTATATCCATATCAAGATTTGAGTTCTCTACATACTAATGATATCAGATTAAGTCATATAAGTGAATAATCAATCTGTACTAGATAAAATAATTCACTACATAAAATCTCCTATTATCGGAGCAATGATTTGTGCAACAGAACTATCTACTATACTAAACTCCTTGAATCTAACTGGAGCACACATATAAAGCACGCCTTTTTTCTTGCCTTTATGGATTATCGGTGTAGATAATACACTATCCCATTCTGGCATACCAGTAAGCTCATCCAGCTTGGAAACCTGCTCCCAATCTGTCAAATAAAGGCTTTTTTCTTCATCATAGCAGGTCTTGACAATATTGAGGTTTATTTGATTTTCAAACCCATGCTTGATTACGAAGGTTCCTTGTGAGGTTCCCTTAATTAACGATTCTATTTCAGAGTCCTCGTACTTAATTATAAAGAGCTTTTCCGCCTCAAAGTATTTGAGCACATCTAGAATGTACTTATCAAACACCTCTGTATCACCATCGCTTGTTTTTATTAGATTAATCGAGTTGACAAACAGGTTTGAGCGCTGATGATTTTCGCCAAATATAGACGCAATTATATTTTCTTTTTTCCTGTCAAAAATCTCAGAGTTATTTAAAGTATTATCCCAAATACACACTTTATTACGCCCTGAATCCTTTGCTTTATATAGCGCTATATCAGCCTTGTTTATAAGTTCTTCTTCCCATACCCCATGCTCTGGATATGTGGATATACCCATACTTACAGTTATAGGCTTGCCTTCTAAATCCTTCAGCTCATTATACATTTTTTCTCTGATTCTATCAGCTATGCTATAGGCTTCTACAGCACTTGTGTGTTTTAGAACCAGTACAAACTCTTCCCCTCCGTACCTTGCAAATAAATCAGAGCTTCTAATAGAGCCTTGAACTATTTTCGAAAACCTTTTTAAAGTAATGTCTCCAAAGCCGTGTCCAAAGGTATCATTTACAGATTTGAAAAAATCAATATCCATAATCACTAAGGAAAACATGGATTTTTGCCCTTGAGCACTTTCAAGTTCATTTTTAATAAAAATATCAAAATATTGTCTATTGTACGCTTGAGTTAGCTTATCAATTGAATATTTTAGTGAAAGATTATAATTGTCTATAAAAGCAGAAAGTAAATTAATAAACTTTCCTATTTCCACATATGACTCTTCAGTAAAACTATTTAAAACCATTTTTGATTCTAAATAAACATATCCAATTATATTATTTCTTGTAAGCCTTCTGTCATTTAGCTGTAGATTGTCCGTGTATATAGGTATACACATAAATCCTTTAGCTTGCGATGGAAGAAGGCTTTTGAAAATAGAATCGCTATTTTCTACAAATTCCGATACTATAAGCTTGTCTTGGACTACATCCACTTGATTAAAAATCATTTCTAGCTCTTGAGTATCTCTTATGTCATTTACACTTGAGATACAGTTTATTTCTTTATCCTGTCTTAGATAAATACCTCCAGTTTGAGCCCAGGTAATAGTCATAAGCTGCTTTAGTAAAAACTCTATATTTCCGATATTCGAGTATTTAAGATTCTCTATTATAGAATCTGTGCTCAGCTCATCTCTATCCCAGTTCAGATGTTTTTTCGCTTCATCTGTAAAGGTCTTATCTTTTAGTAATACTTTTAAAATTGCATTTTCATCAACTATAGCTTTTATGGATTCCACATTTGGATTATATATATCAATTTTTTCAAGCTCAGACAAATGTAAATCTTCTATTGATAATATCCTAGTTATAATACTTGATAGCATACTTCCCAAGAAGTTATCCAAATTCATTTCTTTATTAAAGCTGTAAATTTTATCCTTTAGCTTAATATAGTTTTCAACCAGATAGCTTACACCTATAAAATAATGCTTATTCTTTATATAGTCCTCACTCAAAATAAGATTAACTTGAAATAAAAGTCTCATGTCAAAGCTTGGATTTAAGTTAACTGCAAGCATCTCCATATAATCTGTTCTAGCATCAGTTGAATTAATATAATATTTCATATAATCTCTTATGTTTCTTGCTCTAATGCTTTCTTTTATATCTACATTGTCTAGAACCCATACATAGATTTCGTTTATAAGCTCTGACTTAGAAAAGTATTTTGCTATAAGCCCTATATCCAAAAACCTTTTTACTGAATATGGATATCTAGAGAGCTCTTTAGTAACTTCAAATATCTCTCTAAGGGTTCTTTCTGCATCTTCGCTCGATTCAAGCTTATCAAGATTTGCAAATAAAGCTACAGCTTTTGAAGTAATTGCTTGGAAGCCCATTAGCTTTGTTTTTGAATCTGAAATTATCTTAACATGTTTTCTTACTATATCTTTATTTCCAGCATACATGTTAAGTACTGCTTTAATTTCATGATAAAACAAAATAGCTCTATCGTATTTTATATTCTCATCAAACAAATACTCAGCCTTTTTAATATATACAGCAGCATTGGAAAAATCTAAAATCTCAATCATAATATGAGCCATATAAATGTAAGCGTAAAAAACTAAATCCTTTTTCTTTAATGAAATGGATGCCTCTATGGATTTATTAAAATAATCGATTGCATCTTCATAATTTAAATTTCTAAGAACTGATTCCCCTAAATTAAAGTTTGAAATAGCAACCTGAGGCATGAGCTTATTTGCTTCAGCAAAGTCCTTCATCAGCTTGAAATAATGCATAGCATTCTGGTTATCAAGTAAATATTCAGAGTATATAAAACCAAAGCTGTTATAGGTCTGGGCTATTCCCATCTTATCGCCAGTGTGAATGAATAAATCTAATATTTTTTCATGAAGAGCTAGCAATTCTTCAGTTGAATAGCCCTCCTCGTGATAAACCACACCCTTATAGTAAAGTACCCAAGCATAATGCTTCTTATATTTTCCTTGGCATAGCGTTTCTGCTGACTCTATCCATTTTTTTGCTGATTCATACTCCCCTATCTTAATTAAATACGAAAGCATTGAGATGTAATAATCAAGCTGAGCTTTAGTATTAGAATAGCTTTTTAGTGCTTTAGCTATCTCGGCTAGCGTAGCTTTTGCCAAAACAAAATCATTCAGTTGCATATAAACATCTGCTATTTTGTTTAAAGTTACTAATATAACTTTATGATTTTTAATTGATTTTGCAATCATCAATGAATCCTTAAAATAATCATTGCCTTTAGACAGCATTCCTTCTTTCAGACATCTATTGCCTGCCTTTTGGTAGGTTATTATCTGCCTTGTATGGTCCTTGGATAAAACAGCCTGCTCTATAGCTTCTTTATCCATTTCAAAAGCTTCAATAATAGACCCTGCTTTAAAATATTCTTCAGCCTTTTTTATAGCATATACACTAGCCTCTTTATGGCTTTTAGATTTCTTAAGATGATAAATAAGCTCATCAAGACGTCTTCCCTTTAATGATTTTTTCATGCTCATTGTGTTTTGAGCCATCTGCTTATGCTTTAAAAGCTTTATATCTGCTGGTATACTGTCATATACTTTTTTCTTAAATACTCTATCCTCAAACTCATAATAATATCCATCGTCATTAAACTGAGTAATTAAAATTTTCGCTTTCACCAAATCCATCAAGCTATCCACTATATCGATGAACTTGATATCTGGTGAATACATTGTGGCTAAATCCTCAGCAGTTGATGGGTTTTTAAAAAGTGAAAGATTGATTATAGCCTCTTGCTGTATATAATTAAGTACTTCTAAGTATTTTTGAGGGCTTTCTAAGGATTCCTCAGAGATTTTGAGGTCATCGTATTTATCTGACTTAAAAATCCACTTTCCTGCATTATCAAGCTCGAGTATCCTCTGATCAATAAGCTCAAACAATATGTTTTTTACATGCTTGATATTTCCTATAGTGTCTTTATATATTCTAGTTGCTATGTCTATAGGCTTGTAATCTATACACAAAATTGATTTAATCAGCTGAGTAGTTTCATCTATAGTAAGATTATTGAGCATATAGCTTTCAGTTTTTTCAAGTGGAATATTATCTTCTGATGTATATATTATCAGTAGCTTTTCCTTTAATTTTTTATCATACATCAAATATTTTATGATTTCGATTGAATCAACATCGGTTTCCTTTAAATCATCTATTATTATTGCAGAAAGCTGAGAATCAATAGCCGTTTTAATAAAGGTATTTATTTGAGAATAGCTAGTGTAATCATCCTTTTCACAGCTTCCACTTTTTAAAAATGCCTTTACCTTTTCGTATTTATTAATAATATCATAGCCTCTTTCAGCTAATATTTTGCTGACTACTGGGAGCATACTCTTGTATTTAAGTATGGGTCTGTCTTCATCAAAGCTAGCAAAAATATTTACACCGTTTAGTGAAAGCTGCTTTCTAATATGTCTCAAGGTTTTTGTCTTTCCTGTATTTCTATCTCCTTTTATCTCATAAAGAAGTACTCCATAGTCTCCAGCCTTTAGGTTATTTACTCCTTTAAAAATAGAGTTCTTAATCGAGTCTCTAATTACAAGTCCAGGTTTTCTATCTATATAATAATTTTTATCTTCAAAAAGAAACTCATAATCCTTGTCGCAAAAGAAATTTATATCCTCTATTATTTGAGTGATAGACATGTATCGTTCTAAATATCTATATGCAGTCATCTTGTCAATAACTGGTTTGATTTTATTCCCAAAATTTACTTCAAATGAAGGATTCTTTAATAGACTCTTAAGAACCATTCCCAAAGCATAAATAACAGATAAGATAGTAGTGCTTTCTCCAGAATAAAGCTCTGGAGCTCTATACTTTAAATCTGCTCTTTGCTCGTGAGATGAAAAGCTTATATTTTCAATTTGAGTTAATAAAAAATCTTTAATTTTAATATTGTGATTATCATCTAGATAAATATGCTCTGTTGAAGCAAAATCATAATAAAAGCCTCTTCTAATCATAAGCTCAAATATTCTCAGTATATCTATAAATTTATCTAATAAAATATCTGAATCTGTTTGTGCATAAGAATAATCTAAAAATGAAGTATTATAGTCGAACTTCTCAACAACAAAATAGTAATTTGTCCTCTCTACAGGTTTTCTATCGATAGAAAACACCATATCCACATGCTCGCCTTTTACAATATAGGGATGCTTGATACTAGAATAGACTTGAAAATCAGATATGAATTTTTGCATAGCAAGGCTAGGCATCATTTGTGGCTTTACAATGAAAATTCTAAACGATGCCTCGTTTGGGTAGAGTATATCCTTTGCAACATGGCATGAAAATACTCTATTACTATATTCCGTCTCTAATATTCTGTATCTATTATTGATAATCTCCATACATTTCCTCATCCCAACTCACTATTTTGTTTAGGACCTTTATCCTAACTATAAGTATATCATACCATAAAATAAAAAAATATAAATAATTTTTACTAAATTGATATAATATACTTTTATCTAAATAGATTAAAGTTTTGTCTTAGGTACAAAAACCTCAATTGCTTCTTTTCTAACCTCTACTTCAATAGGAAGCATAGGTCCTTTTTCTCCATCTATGCTCATATTAACTTTCTCAGTTGAACTAATTTTAAAATAATCTGACTTTAGAAGAAGCACACTATCACTTTTTAGATAGTCTTCTCCTCTCATCATCATAAGGAACATGTTTGCTATTTCTATAGGATTTCCTTCTCTAAGCACTAGCATCTCCATAAGTCCATCGGAAATATCAATCTGACTTTCAGAAAATACTCTTTTAAAGCTTCCTACATGGGTCCCATTTAGTATCATAACTAAATACGCATTCTCTTTGTAGATATCAGTGCCAGTATCTATTTCTAATGGATAAGATTTTAAGTTTGCAAGCTCACTTAAGGCTTTCAAATAATATGCAAAGGGCCCTAGCTTTTGTTTTAGCTCTGGCTCTGTTTTAAAAGAAGCCTCAACAAACATCCCTCCTGCTAAGCTCGACAAGAAGCTGTGCTTTGAATTTACTATACCTACATCAACACTATAGCTATGTCCTTGGCAGATTATATCAATAGCTTTTTCCATATCCTCAGGGATATCTATATTATGAGTAAAATTATTGCAGGTTCCAGTTCCAAGAGTTCCATATGGGAGCTTTATACCTTCTTTAACCATCCAGTTAGCAACATTTCCTATAGTTCCATCGCCACCTGCCCCTATAATCATATCTATATCTTTTCTATGCATAGCTTCTATTATTTTACTGTTATCTTCAGCTATTCTATACATATCTAAGAAAATGTCGTTTTCTTGAAATTTTTCAATTATCCTGTCAAGCTCTCTTGGAACAAGTCTATTTCCTGACAGTGGATTATAAATGAATAAGGCTCTTTTCATAACGACCTCCTGATGATTTATTAATATCTTCTCATCTCATTTATTACCCCTAAAACCTTATCTATATCTGATTTATTAATATAATAATGACAAACAAATCTCATAAGCCCACCTTCAACAGGATTGATTTTGATTCCATTTTTGAAGAAATTTTCCTCAGTAAGCTGAGCTTCTAGTCTTTCATCTGTAATTTTAAAAAATACCATATTTATATCAAGAGCATCCTTAATTACTTCAATTCCTTGAATTTTATCCAGCTCCTCTGCTAAATATTTAGCATTGTCGTGATCTTCAATAAGTCTTAATCTCATTTCCTTTAATGCTATTAAGCCTGCAGCTCCTAGCATCCCAACTTGTCTCATCCCACCACCTAGTAGCTTTCTTTTCTTTCTAGCTTTAGCAATAAATTCCTTGCTTCCTGCTAAAATTGAGCCTACTGGAGCACAAAGACCTTTTGAAAGGCAAAACATAACAGAATCAGTATACCTAAGCATGTCCTTTGCATCCACCTTTAAAGCCGTAGCGGCATTGAATACCCTAGCTCCGTCTAAATGCACAGGAATATCATGAGCCTTTGCAATAGCATAAATTTCTTGCATATGCTCAAGAGGAAGCACTGTTCCATCTGAATAAGCGTTTTCCATACATATAAGTCCAGTTTCTGGATAGTGGATATCATCTTCTCTTATAGCTTCTTTTACCATTTGAGGATTCATTTGTCCATTAATAGCTGGCATGCTTCTAAGCTGTACCCCAGCTATTACTGAAGCAGCTCCAACCTCATGCATAACTACATGACAATCGTGCGGAAGTATTACTTCATCTCCTCTATTACACCAAGTAAATATAGCCAATTGATTTGCAAAAGTACCACTAGGCACAAATAGTGCAGCCTCTTTGCCTACTAAATTAGCTGCGTACTCTTCTAGCTCCTTCATAGTCGGATCGTCTTCATAAACATCATCCCCAACTATTGCATCCATCATAGCCTCTCTCATTCTCTGGGTAGGCTCAGTAACAGTATCACTTCTTAAATCGATATATTTCATTATAAAACCCTCCTTTAGCTTTTTTATATTATAGAGATTATACATTTTTCTCATTATCAATTGAGCAATATATTCGTTGTATTAAAGCATCTGTATATTGTAGCAATTTGCCTAATGACTACATAACTGTTAGTCCATAACTACTAGAAAAATTAGTGTTCCTCTTATAATAGTACTACAATTATATCTATTTTAGTATAATTATTAGGTTATGGGGAGAAATTTTAAAAAATATTTTTGACTAATTATTGACAACCACATTTATATATCGTAATATTAGAATATAACGAAATACAGGAGGAACAAATGAACAATTTTGATATGGATTTTAAACAACTAGAAGAAACCTCGGAGCTGTTAAAAGCACTAGCCCATCCGGTAAGGCTATGCATAGTAAGAGGACTTATTGGCAATGGTCCTTGCAATGTAAGTAATATGCACAGCTGCCTTAACCTGCCTCAATCAACTGTATCTCAACATGTATCTAAGCTAAAATCAGCTGGAATCATAAAAGGAGAAAGAAAGGGCACAGAGATTATTTATGAGATTTCAGACTCAAGAATAAAAAAGCTTGTAGAATGTATTTTTTAGTTTAAACTGCTAAATATTGGAAATAATTCCAATGTAATATAATAATAAATCTATACCAAATTAATCGCTTTATTCGAATATGTAAATAATTAAATTAAATGGAGGTTATTATGAAAAAAATATTGATAGTTGGTGGGGTTGCTGGAGGAGCTACTACAGCAGCAAGGCTTAGAAGACTTGATGAAGAATCACAGATAGTAATGTTTGAAAGAGGCGAGTATATATCTTTTGCCAACTGTGGTCTTCCATACTATATAGGAGAAATTATCCCTCAAAGAGATGCTCTTCTAGTACAGACTGTAGATGGCATGTCTGAAAGATTCAATATGGATATTAGAAACTTAAGTGAAGTAACTGCTATAAACAGAGAGAAAAAAACTGTAACAGTAAAAAATCTTAAGCTTGGAACTACTTACGAAGAAAGATACGATGTACTCGTATTATCTCCTGGAGCAAATCCTATCAAGCCTCCTATCAAGGGTCTTGATGAAGCTGATAATGTATTTACTCTAAGAAATATTCCAGATACAGATGCAATCAAAGCTCATGTTGATAATAAAAAACCAAAATCAGCTGTAGTAATCGGTGGAGGCTTTATCGGTGTAGAGATGGCTGAAAATTTAGTGCATAGAGGAATCAAAGTTACATTAGTAGAAATGGCAGACCAAATCATGGCTCCATTTGACAGTGAAATGGTAAGTATTCTTCATAAGCATGTAACTGATATGGGTGTTGAGCTTATTCTATCCGATGGAGTATCTTACTTCGACCAAAAAGGAACAAAAATCGGTCTAAACAGCGGAAAAGTGCTAGACACAGAGCTTACTATACTATCGATAGGTGTACGCCCTGAAAATGAGCTAGCAAAATCCTCAGGCTTAGAGCTAGGTGAAAGAGGCCATATAAAAGTAGACCAAAATATGATGACCTCAGATCCTAATATCTACGCTATCGGTGATGCGATAGAAACTATTGATTATATATACAATGAGCCTGCTATGGTGCCACTTGCATGGCCAGCAAACAAACAAGGAAGAATAGTTGCTGATAGAATCTGTGGCATTGATTCAAAGTATCCTGGAACTCTTGGAACTTCTATTGCAAAAGTATTTGATTTAACTGCAGCCTCAACTGGGCACAATGAAAAAGCCCTAGCTAGGCTTGGCAAAACTAACTACAAGACTATTCATATTCACCCAGGCTCACATGCTGGATACTATCCAGGAGCTTTTCCTATATCACTTAAGCTGATATTCGAAGTACCTAGTGGTAAAATTCTAGGAGCTCAAGGCATAGGCTACGATGGCGTTGATAAGAGAATAGATGTAATCGCTACTGCTATAAAAGGTAATTTGACCGTAAGAGATATAACTAACCTAGAACTTGCCTACGCACCTCCATATTCTTCTGCTAAGGACCCTGTAAATATGGCTGGATATGTAGCTAGTAATATTTTAGACGGTCTAGTAGATGTAGTATATTATAATGAAATCGATAAGCTAATCGCTGATGGTGGCTTGTTAATAGATGTAAGAGAGCCTATGGAAAGAGAAATGGGCTTTATAGAAGGCTCAATAAACATTCCTCTTCATGAAATAAGAGAAAGACTAGATGAAATTCCAAAAGACAAAGAACTCTATGTATCTTGTCAAGTAGGTCTTAGAGGATATCTTGCTGCTAGAATCTTAAAACAGCACGGATATAATGTTAAGAACCTAGATGGCGGATACAAGACTTATTCTGATGTATATGGCGCTCCAGAAGCTGCTGGCTGTGCATATGTGGATGATGCCGGTGAGATGCATATAGCAGATCATAATATAGATTCTTTTACTGGAAGTACTAGCCCAGATTTAACTGTAGATGCTAGAGGGCTTCAGTGTCCTGGTCCTATAGCTCAGGTCTATGCAGCTGTTAGCACTATGGAAAATGGACAGATGTTAGAAGTTCTAGCGACTGACCCTGGATTTAGCAAGGATATTTCTGCATGGTGTAAGAAAACAGGAAATACTTTAATTTCATCAGAATTTGACAAAACTCATTTCAGAACCCTTCTTAGAAAAGGAACTGATACACCCAGAGTAGCCCCAGCTTTGGGGGCGACTAATGCTCCAGTAGTAAATGAAAAAAATGGCGCAACAATGGTAGTGTTTAGTGGAGACCTAGATAAAGCTATGGCTTCATTTATCATAGCAACAGGAGCTGCCTCAATGGGCAAAGAAGTAACCATGTTCTTTACCTTCTGGGGATTAAACGTCCTTAGAAAGTCTGGAGTTAAAGTAGAAAAGGATGCTCTAGAAAACATGTTTTCTAAAATGATGCCAGAAGGCGCTAAAAAACTTAAGCTTTCAAACATGAACATGGGCGGCATGGGTTCAAAAATGATAAACTATGTAATGAAAAAGAAAAATGTAGACGATGTAGAAACATTAATCGCTAATGCACAAAAAATGGGTGTAAAGCTAGTAGCTTGCGCTATGAGTATGGATATCATGGGAATCAAGCAAGAAGAGCTAATTGATGGAGTTGAAATAGCTGGTGTTGCATCATATTTAGCTGAAACTGAAGATTCTGGGCTTAACCTATTTATTTAAAGTAAAACATCCTGGTAGATAAATCTACCAGGATGTTTTTATGTAAATTAAAATGAGATACCAGTCCCGACTCCAAGTATCTCATTTTTTAAGAAATTAAGGTGTAATTCCTATTTAAAATATTCAGTTGTAAAAAAATAGATGCTTTTTCGATGCTATTACCTCCTAAAAGTTGCATTAACTTTTATAACCTATTTGTTACTCAACTTTCTGGGGTTTAATCGTTTCGTATAGGACTTAGCCTATAGACTGATTAAACAAACATTCTTTGGTTGTTGCTTAAGTTCTTACTTTGATTGTCATTCGCTGCACTTTCGGTGGGAATGACTGGTATAATACTCTATTAGGATTATCTATCCTAATTCTTTACACCTGAACTTCTTATTTCATATATACCTAAATATAATTATATTAAACATTTTATTCTAAAAAAATCAGAAAATTCCAATTATGTAATTTCCTAATCAATTGAATCATTACTGTTAGTTGAAATACTTGGTTTAAAAATATCAAATAATTTCTAGAGAATATAAAATACCAAGAAATTAGGGTTTCTTGGTATTTTGATTAAAATTATATGAATATACTATTATTTAATCTCTAAATTATATCTATAACTTTTTACTACTGAGTTATAGGCTCTTCGTATTCTACTCCAAAAGTATCTACTGTTACTGACTCTATAACTATATCCTCTAGTGGCTTATCAGAAAAATTAGTTTTAACTTTTTCTAGAGCTTCTACTATATCCATTCCTTCTACTACTCTTCCAAATCCAGCATATGATCCATCTAGATGAGGACTTACTGAAGTCATAAGGAAAAACTGTGACCCCGCAGAATCTGGATGCGCCGATCTCGCCATAGAAATAACTCCTGGCTCATGCGAAAGATTGTTTACGTGACCATTTTTACTAAATTCGCCCTTGATACCGTAGCCTGGCCCTCCAGTTCCGTTTCCTTTTGGGTCTCCTCCTTGTATCATAAAGCCTTGAATAACTCTATGAAATATAAGTCCATCATAAAAACCTTTTTTCACTAGAGAAATAAAGTTATTTACAGTATTTGGCGCTATATGTGGATAAAGCTCTATTTTTACCTCTCCTTTATCTTCTATCTTCATTGTTACTATTGGATTTTGACTCATATTGCCCTCCTGTTTTTCATATAAATTTACTATATTATATCATAATAATCCACTCCAAAAAATAATATACCTAAAACTTATAAAATTTAATAAATAACTCTTGTCAAAAGCTCAAATCAGGATTAATATATAATTAACATATGAATATTTGCTCATATGAACAAATATAATCGAGGTGAAGCTAGTGGCAAAGGATGCTCCCAAATGTAGCTGTGACACTATCCACGAGGATACAGTCAATGATATAAAAAGCAAGATGCCAAAGGATGAAAATCTCTATGATTTAGCAGAATTTTTCAAAGTCTTTGGCGATACCACCAGAATTAAAATCATTTATGTTTTATTTCAATCAGAGCTTTGCGTCTGCGATATAGCTGCTCTACTAGGTATGACTCAATCAGCGATTTCACATCAGCTAAGAGTCCTAAAGCAAGCTAGACTAGTAAAATACCGCAAAGACGGTAAGGTAGTATATTACTCCCTAGATGACGAACATGTACAGACAATATTTAACATGGGTTATGCCCATATACTTGAGAGGTGATAATGATGGAACTAACGCTATATATCAATGGAATGATGTGTGCTAATTGCTCACAGAAACTCGAAGAAAAAGCATCAAAGCTTGCTGAAATTGAAGAAATACACGTAAACTACGCAAGTGCAAAGATAAACGTAAAATTTAAACAAGACTCAGATAAAAATACAGTATTTAAAAAACTAAATAAGCTTTGCACACAGATAGAACCAAAAGCCTACCTTACTGACAAAGAGCCAATGAGCCTTGGACTTGCATCTAGTGCGCCTGTTAATAAAAAAGAAAATGATAGCTGTGACTGCGATGAACACAATCACTCTCACGATGACGACCGCTCTCATAGTCACTCTCACGGTCATTCGCATTCTCATGGTCATGCTGATATTAATGTTTCTCATTCTCTTGCAGATCACAAAAAAGAAATGCTTATAATAGGTATAACCATTGCTATTTATGCTTTTGGTATTATGTATAAAGGCAGTGACATGATTAAGCTAGCAATATTTATAATAGCTTATATAATCATAGGAAAAGACGTCCTCTTATCAGCATTTAAAAACATCCTTAGAGGAGAGGTTTTTGATGAGAACTTCTTAATGTCAATTGCAACACTAGGAGCTTTTGCTATAGGTGAATATCCAGAGGCCGTAGCAGTAATGCTGTTTTACAACGTAGGAGAGTTATTCCAAGATATGGCTGTAAATCGTTCCAGAAAATCCATAAAAACTCTTATGAACATAAAGCCTGACTATGCAAATCTAAAAGTTGATAATAATTTTGAAATAGTAAAGCCTGAGGCTGTAAATATAGGAGATATAATACTTGTAAAGCCTGGAGAAAAAGTGCCTCTAGACGGAACTCTTCTAAGTGAGTCCACTCAGATGGATACTTCTAACTTAACAGGAGAATCCGTTCCTAGAATCGTAAATAAGGGCGATACTGTATTATCTGGCTTTATAAACAAAACTCACGCAATAGAAATGAAGGTAGAAAAAACCTTTGGAGAATCTACAGTAAATAAGATTCTAGAGCTAGTAGAAAATGCTTCAGCTAAAAAAGCTCCAACCGAGAAATTTATTACTAGATTTTCCAGATACTATACTCCTGCTGTTGTTTTCTTTGCACTAGCACTAGCTATTATACCTCCATTTTTTACAGGATTTAATTTTAGCGAGTGGTTATACCGTGCCTTGATATTTCTAGTTGTATCTTGCCCTTGTGCCTTAGTAGTGTCAATCCCTTTAGGCTTTTTTGGAGGTATCGGAGCTGCTTCTAAGCATGGGATATTAATTAAAGGTGGTAACTATCTAGAAGCTTTAAAAAATGCAGAAATAGCAGTATTTGATAAAACTGGAACACTTACAGAGGGAATATTTAAAGTACAGGAAATCACTCCTACTCATGGAATGAATGATAATGAGCTACTAGAGATCGCTGCCTACGCAGAGAGTCATTCATCTCACCCTATAGGCGTATCTATACTCAAAGCCTATAATAAGCCTATAGATTACGACAGAATCCAAAGCTATGAAAATCTTCCTGGTTACGGTGTAAGAGCTGTAATAGATGGGAAAAAAGTGCTTGCTGGAAATGAAAAATTGATGCAAGAAGAAAAAATTGATTATATAAATGATAAATTTGGAACCATCGTACACCTTTCAGTTGATGGAGTTTACGTTGGTAGTATATCTATATATGACAAAATAAAAGAAGACTCAAAGCTAGCGATGCAAAAATTAAAATCCGTAGGTATACATTCTATAGCTATGCTAACTGGAGATAATGAAAAAACAGCTCTCGATATCGCAGAAAAAATAGGAATCGATAATGTAAAATACGACCTTCTTCCAGATCAAAAAGTAGCTGCTTTTGAAGAGCTTATGAAAATGTCTAGCCCAAAAGGCAAGGTCATATTCACAGGAGATGGAATAAACGATGCTCCAGTGCTTGCAAGAGCAGATATTGGAATTGCTATGGGAAGCCTAGGAAGTGACGCAGCCATAGAATCAGCTGATGTAGTAATCATGACAGACGAGCCTTCAAAAATCGCAGAAGCTATAAAAATAGCTAAGTTTACAAACAAAGTAGTATGGCAAAACATCTACTTCTCACTAGGCATCAAAGGACTAGTCCTAATTCTTGGAGCCTTTGGAATGGCTAACATGTGGGAAGCTGTATTTGCTGATGTAGGAGTTGCGGTTATTGCAGTTCTTAATGCAACTAGAATAAGTAAAATCTAATATTTAAGTTATTAAAAAACTAAAGAGTGCTAAAATATGTTGATTTCAAATTATCAATATATAGTGGCACTCTTTTTTTATTCTCCAGTAACGTATATTTTCCCAGAAAAAGACTTTCATCTGAGTATTACATTAGGCAATAAAATTTTTATTCAGTTGGTGTTATATTGTCTGTTTTATTAGTTTCTATAATATTTTTAACCTCATTTATTTCTTTTTGTTCAGAATGCTCATGATTCATCACCATCTTACCACCTACTATACCAGAAATTAATGCTTTCATATCTATTCCTAGTCCTTCTGTCAGTCCTTCTGATATCTGAGTAGTTGAATTAATGATATCTTTTACCATTTTTGCTGAGTTGCCTTCGCCATACATAGTTATCTTATCAATATTCGTTAATGGCTCTGCTACGTTCTTAGCTATATCAGGAAGTACGTTAAAGTACATTTCTAGAATTGCGGCTTCTTTCATTTTTTCCATTGCTATTGCTTTTTTCTCTATACCTTCGGCTTCTGCTAGAGCTTTAGCTCTTATACCTTCTGCCTCTGCTAGCATAAAGGCTCTAACCCCCATGGCTTCTTCCTCTTTAGCTATTCTTTCAGCCTCTGCTTTTGCTTTTAGTGCCTCTGCCTTTGCTATTTCTTCAAACTTATCTGCTTCTGCTTTTTTCTGTCTCTCAAATAGCTCTGCCTCTGCCTGTTGCTGTCTTGCGAATTTATCAGCCTCTGCTTTTTTCTTGATTTCAGCTTCTAGAGTTCTCTCTTTGATTTGAACATCTCTTTCTTTTATTACTATTTCCTTTTCTTGTCTTGCTAGGTTAGCATTTGCAGTGGTTATTTCTATAGTTTTACGTTGTTCCTCTTTTTGAATTTCATAAGCCGCATCAGCTTCTGCTTTTTTTGTATCCTCAGCTTTTTTAAGATCAGCTTTTCTCATAGCTAGCTCGTTATTTCTGACTGCTATTTCTCTTTCAGCATCTATACGAGCATCATTAGATTCCTTGTCCGCTCTAGATTGAGCAATTTGAATATCTCTTTCAGCATCAGCCTTAGAAATTGCAGCTACTTTCTTGATTTTCATAGTGTTATCTATACCAAGGTCTTCAATGATACCACTTTTGTCTGAGAAGTTTTGTACATTAAAGGACACTATTTCTATTCCCATCTTTTGCATATCAGGTACTGCATTTTGCTGTACTTTAAGAGCAAATTCCTGTCTATTAGAAATCATGTTCTCAAGAGTCATAGTTCCAACTATTTCTCTGACATTACCCTCTAAGACTTCTCCTACTATAGCTTGGATATATGCTTCATCTTTATTTAAAAAGTTTTGAGCAGCTATTGGAAGCAAATCTTCATCCGAGCTTATCTTTACAGTTACTACTGCATCTACATTTACGTTTATGAATTCCTGTGTAGGTACAGATTCTTTAGTTTTTACATCGATTTTTATAACTTTTAATGTTAGTCTATCTTTTCTTTCAAAAAACGGAATCATCACTGATGCTCTTCCTCTTATTATTCTAGGTGTACGCTTTACACCAGAAATAATAACCGCTTCATCAGGTGATGCCTTTACATATCCCACTACAATAATAATTATTAAAAGTAATATTCCTACTCCTGGTACTGCAAATTTTAAAATGTCTTCTATTCCCATATTCCCCTCCAAATAAGATTAATTAAGTGATAAATAGAAATCACTTAATTAAAAGATTAACATATATTGTAAATTTATACTATTTCAAAAAAGTTAAATTCAATTACAGTTTTGTAAATCTTATGTAAGTATTTTGTAACTATGAAGAGAATATACTTTGCTAGAATATAGTTGTAAGAAAAAATGTATCATCATACTCCTAAGATATGATAGATTTTGACCCTCAAACAGAAAACTCCGGTTGCCCTACCGGAGTTTTCACTTTTTTGAATCATTATTCTATTTTAATCCAATTTCCTCAGCTACTTCTCTCATTCCTAGTATCGTATGCTCTATAGCATAGTCTAGTTCCCAGTCTAACATGTCTAGCCCTTGCTGAATTACTTCTCTGGATACTCCAGCTGCGAAGCTAGGAGATTTAAACTTTTTACGTACTGATTTAACCTCCATATCCATAACGCTCTTAGAAGGTCTCATAATTGCTGCTGCGTGGATAAGTCCACATAGCTCATCTATGCAAAATAACACTTTTTCCATCTGATGCTCTGGCTTTATATCGGCAACCAGTCCATAGCCATGGCTTACTATTGATTTAATAATAGATTCATCTACATCTCTTTCTCTAAGTATTTCTTGAACCTTGATACAGTGCTCATCTGGGTATTTTTCATAATCTAAATCATGAAGAAGTCCAATAAGCGCCCATCTATCTACATCCTCTTCTCCTAATAAGTTGGCAAAATATCTCATTACGCCTTCAACTTCAAGTGCGTGCTTTATAAGATATTCTGTTTGATTGTATTCATTAAGTAGCTCCCATGCTTGTGTTCTAGTAGGTATTACTGACATCTTTACATCCCCTTTGCTAAATTAATATTGTATACATTAACAGCCTTTTATCTATAATACTACTAAAAAAATACGCCTTCAAGAGAAGGCGCATTAGTTAATTTTATATTTTACTTTTATTTCTCGTCATCATCATCTTTTCTTCTTAGTATAACAACTCCTGCTCCAAGTAATACTGCTCCAGCACTATAGAAGAATATTGGTGCCATTCCTCCTGTTCTAGGTAGCTTAGGAACTGCTAGTGGAACTGGTTCTTCCTCAATAGCTTCCTCAACTTCTGGAACTGCTAGTGGAACTATTTCCTCAGGAATAATTTCCTCAGGTACTGGTTCTACTACTGCTAGAGGTACTGGTTCTTCTGGAACATCCTCTGGCTCATCTTCATCATCATCGTCATCATCTGGAGGTGGTGGAGGTGGTGGAGGTGGTGGAGGTGGTGTTTCAGGTACTACTGCCCTAAATGTCCATAATACATCTACACTAGTTCCTTGATATTCATTTCCCATCTCTTCTCCTGGTAAAGATACTCCAAGCTCAATATTTTGTGTATCTCCAGGAGCAAAGGTTCCAAGACTAATCTCTGATGTTGCAAAGCCTTTCATTAATTCAGTTTTTTCATTTAGAGTTCCGCCTCTAAACTTAACTTCTAACATCAGCATATCGTATAAATCTGCTCCTTCTGGGATAGGAGAAGTTCTCTTGGCACTCAAGAATACTTCATATGGCTCAGTATAACTATTTTTTACTGTTATCAAGCCTTTTAAAGCATCTTCATCTACGGTTTTTAAATCATCTGGCATATCTCCAGGCCCCATATTGTTTAGTTCAAAGAACTTACCACCTAGAGGTATTACAACTAAGCCTTCACTATCACTATCTACTATAACGTTTTGTGCAAATGCTATTGAAGGCGATTGCAAAATCAGTCCAGATACTATAAGAGCTAGCGAAAGAGCTATACTAGAGATTCCTATTGCAATTCTTTTATACATGTTACCCTCCTTTCTAGGGTTTTATCTTTACCTATACCCTATGGTAAGGAAAGGATTTCAACCTCAGGCGGCAAACTTGACAAGCCCCAAACATCCATATATGCTCCATTTGTAGCTTGAACTGCCTGTGAATAAGCCTTCAACATAAATGTGTGACCATCATATTTTTCATCCTTACTTAGCAATTTAACTGATAGGTTGAGTGGGGAAGTGGTGTCTCCGGCATTAAGCACATGTTTATAATAGTAATAGCCTCCGCTCAATACCCAGTCGCTAGAATTGTTTATTACCTGCACATTATTTATATCTAGCGCAGTATCTGCTCCATCTTTTTGCCATACCCCCGCTACTCTTACTCTTACATATGCACGCTTATTGCCTAAATTATCAATATATATTATTTTAGATGTGGTATCTCCTGCCTGCCAATTTGTAGGCGAAGTAAAGGTCTCCCTTAAATCTATTACTACCGTACCCGCTGTAATATCCGGGCTGACCGCTGCAGAATCGCTGAAATATGCTGTAGTAATCCCTATAATCAGCGAGGCGGCGAAGATGCCTGTTAATAGTGGTATCATCCATTTTCGTTTCATCTTCACACCCCTCTCTATTAATATTAGTTTTAAATCTAATCAACTCAATATAATCTTTGTTTATTATCCTATTTAAATAGTTAATCTGAACTAATTATTCAAATGGAATTGCATTAGGATCTACGTTTGCAGCTTGAACAGCTTGAACTTCAAATTCCATATCTAGTGCTGCGCCTTGATATTCATTTCCTGTTCCTGCTCCATCAATAGTTACTGTAAAAGGTACATTTGCAATATCTGCTAAATCATAATCTCCAAAATCTTCATCAGCTCCATTTAAGATACCATCAAGTAGGAAAACATATTTTCCATCAACCATATCTTCTTGAAGTACCCAATGACTTCCTTCTACTCCTTCAAGAGTAAGATTTGTATTAGATAATTCTCCAACCCATCCAGCGCCTACTAATACTCTTACATAAGCTGCTTTGGTGCCTGTATAGCTGATTTTTAGTGCTCTATCATATCCACCCTGAGGAATTTCTCTGTCATTATCAAATCCATGATAATATCCAGCATCTTCTTCTGCTCCAAAATTAATGATGTCTCCAGGGTTAACAATCTCTATATCTGTAGGATCAGTAATTCCTACATCTACAGTACCTGCAGTAAATGTTGCAGCTACAGTTTCACTATCAGTAAACCACGCCATAGTTGCCCCAGCAATAAGAGCTACTAAAACCAACACAGAAGCTATACTCATTAGCATTTTTCTTTGTAACATGATATTTCCCTCCTTAAAGTGGAATTAATTAATAAATACATCCGAACGATTAAATAACATAAAGTAAATAATTTAAATCACTAATCTTAAAACTTAATTTCATGATTTTGAGCTTTTTTCTGCTTATCTAGCTCACTTGCATAACCTATCAGTTTAAATATTTCTATGAGAAGTAGTGCTATCGCGGGTATTATCACTACTAAAAGCATACCTTGTTTAGTCTTTATAAACTCAGTCATATATCCAAGATATGGAATATCATACTGTACTCTTGCTATGATATTTTCTGGCTTAACTGGTTCTAAGTCGATTACATCATTTGCATCTCCCTTAGTTATAAAGCTAAGCTCTCCATTTTCTTTAGATATTTGCTCTATTCTATGTGTTACAAGTGTAGTAGAATCATCCTTTGATTTAAAGGTTACTACATCACCTATCACAAGGTTTTCTGGGGATACTCTTTTACTAATCACTAGACTTCCTGTTTGAATATCTGGCTCCATACTACCGCTTTGAACTACATAGAGTCTGTATCCCATAATATCTGGTATACGACCTGCATTTTGAAGCATAGTATATACGAAAACTAAAGATACTACTGTTACTATTATAAATATGGAGTTAAATAATATACTTGTTATCTTCTTTAGCATCCCCATCACCTACTTTTTATACTTTTGCTATTTCAATTTTCTTAGAATCAAAATTCATATCAGCTATTATTACTCCGCCTACATGGAAATAGTTCTTTTCTTCATCATCATCATAGAACCAGCCAGTTGTCTTTGGCTCATTGGTTACGGTGATGCTATCTTCAGGATTAGAATAGGTGATATTAACTGGAGCTGAAATTCCAACTAGCTTATAGTTATATGGCAAGTAGGCTTCAGTTGCAGTATATAAACCTTGTTTTAATCCCCAGAACTTGTGAGTTCCACCAGTAGTGAAATGGTTAAAGTTCATAGTTGTTTGGTTCAATAAATTACCTGATATATTAATTTCAAATTCTTTAAGAAGTCCTGCGCCATTTATAGCTTTTATTATATTTAATCTTAGTACTGGTGGTACTGGAACCTTTGGCATAGGGAAATCCATAGTTGAATTTATATTATTAGGATCCTTGTAGCTAAGTGTAGCTGAACTATTTGTATATACTGGATTAAGTCCAGAATCTGGTTCATTTGTATATCCAAATGGCCCTACTGTATCTAAAGAGCTCCAGTTAGATGGCCATGCAGCTGTAGGCCACATATCATCTATCACTTTAATCTGATAACTCATAGTTACAGTTTCTTCTCTGATATCTCCTATAGTCCAGTCAATCTTCTTGGTTGAAGGATTATATACAGCCGTACCCTTGCTAGCTGTAATACTACTTGTTATAACCTCGAAGTGGTCGTTGACTGGTATAGACATAAAATCTACTACCCCAGCATTTGTTGCTGCATATTGAAGTTTAGTAGCTATTATTTGGTATACTGGATTTAAGTTAGCCGCACTCATTGTTTCATAATATTTTTCATTATCGTAGTTTACTGCTTGTTTCATTGTATCTCTTGCTATAGCTAGAACTCCTGCATTATTTTTATATGCTCCAAATAATCCTATATTAAATAAATTTCCACTTAGACTAGAATATAAGCTTTGTCCTGCAGTGTAACCAGCTATAGTATGAACGTTATGAGTTGTTGGCTCACTTGGTCCGTATAAATTGCCGTTACTTGCTGTTGCAACTCCATCAGTTAAGAATACTACCGCTCTTACTGAATCTCTACTACTAGGAATTTCTGACATTTTAGTATTTGCGAGGTTATATCCCGCCTGAATGTTAGTTCCTCCACCATATGATAACGCATTAATATTGTTAGCCAGTGTGGTTTTACTATCTGTTAAATTTGTTACTACACTAGCATTATTAGCATTCCCATATCCCCAAGTGGATGTCGGTCCAGAAAATCTGATTACGCCTACACGACTATCTGGTATTTCATCTATTATTTTATTTGCGAATGCGATTGCTGCTGATTTTGCATAGTATAGAGGTGTTCTTGAATCTCCAGGGATTGTGTCTCCCATACTACCTGATGTATCTATTACTAGAAAAACATCAATTGGTTTATCAGGTGGAGTTCCTGTTATTTCAAAATCTACCTGATATAATCTTTCCTCTAAATTTAGAGTTTTAGCTGTTTTATCTATTGAAAGAAAATCATTTTCATATGGGTTTACAGCCATTAAACCAAAGCTTCTAAGCATAGGAAGTTCTTGGAACTCAGATAAATCTACATATATTTCACCTGGATTAAGTGGAACTTCCGCCTCTTCTTCAAGTAAAATAAATTCTCCGGTTCCGTTGACTACTGCAGTAGCAGTTTTGTTAATTTCACCGACTGGTCCTGTACCATATACTCTTACAGTATTTGTAATCACAGGAGGCTCTTCAGGAGCTACCATTATTTCTTCTCCTGCTACCATTATAGGTTCAGGTTGTTTTACTTCAAAACTGCCAGTGAAAACTTTTGTTTCCCCAGTTAATAAATCAAACGTTTCTATTAGATTTATCATAGGGTCTTCTACTGTAAGTCCTGTCAAATCTCCACCTGAATTATTAGTAACTTCAATAGTGTAATTAATCGTTTCTCCAGGATTTACTTGATCCTTGTCAGCTGTTTTAGTAACAATAATTTCTTCACCAGGTATTGCGGTTATCGGTGGTATTATTACTCCTCCGCCTCCAATAACTGGAACTGTCGGATCAACTACAGGATCTACTGGTGGTGCATTTGGATCAACCGGTGGTGTGTTAGGATCTACTGACGGTGCATTTGGGTCAACCGGCTCTTCTATTGGTGGTACATTTGGATCTACAGGCTCTTCAACTGGTTCCTCTACTGGTGGAAGTTCTCCATCTACAGGTTCTTCTTCAGTTGGTGGGAGCTCTCCATCTACTGGTCCTTGAGGTGTTTCTTCATCTTCAATTACTTCTTCCCCATCTGGATTTTCGATATCACCATCAGGACTGTCTAACTCTTCTTCAGCTTGTGGTTCTCCTGGTGGCTCTTGTTCTTCTAAATTTTGCTCACCTTCTCCTTCTTGAGGTTCAATGTTTTGCTCCTCGTCCGATGCTTCTACTTGCGGGGCATCTTCGCTTTGTATATCTACTTCACCTTCCACTGAATCAGATGAAACATCCTGAGACTCTACTTCTAACTGAGAGGCATAAATAAGAGCTGGATGGATATTTACAAAAGTAAGAGCAAAAATTAAGATAATGATTTGCCACAATTTTATTTTCTTCACGGTTTCACCTCCTCATACCTTCTAAAAGTTCTTATCTTACTTTTACCAAGCTAAAATTACATAGGATTTTTATTTCAATTTGATTACAATTTGTTTTCAGTTACATTTCAGTTACGTGAAAACCTTTTTATTTATTCAATAAGAATCAACACTATTAAAACAACTAAAATGGCTCATAATTTTTGATAAGCTTGTTTTCCTTCCAATAAAAAACTGCCCTAAAAGGCAGTCTCATTGTAATTTTCATCAGTTGCTTGTATTGGTTTACAGCTAAGAGTAAATAATATTCTATGCTTTTTCTTGACTTGGTTTAATAAAAAGTTCATTCTTTGATTTATTCTTTTTATCATTTCTTCGCTACTATTAAACATCATAAAAGCAAACTGATTTTTATTTAGTTTTGTTATAACATCGTATTTTCTCATATATTTGTCTACTACCGGGCCTATATCCTCCACTATCTTTACAGACTCCTCTTCGCTTATTTCTCTTAAGTCATAGGCAGACACCGTTACTATCCCAACCATGGTTTTACCTATTTCTCTTTCTTTTTTTCGAAGCTCTAGTCTATAAAGGTTAATAAAGAAATCTTTATCGCAGAAAAACACTCCATCTGACTGTTCTGCTAGCCTTATAGTTCTTTCTAAAGTAAAAAGATCAGTACCATACTCTGAGTTTTCTCTTTTTTGGACTTTTTGATAGATTTCCTTCATTTTTTCTGAAGGCTTCATATTCATCTCAGTATAAAATCTAGAAGTAACATAGTTATAGTGGTTTAGTGCTTGATTAGCTTTATTTGATTTAAATAAGGCTTCTAGCAAATACTCATGAATTACTTCATCAAAAAAATTTATAGAAAGTGCAGATTCGCATTCACTTATTACCTCATCATATTTATCTTTCTTCACTAGATAACTTATATATTGAGAGAGTAAAACAAGATACTGCCTTTTATAATGTATTCTAAGAGGAAATACCCAATCATAAAATTCAGCGCCTTCAATGTAATCTCCTCTATACAGTTTCAGGGCTTTTTTCAGCTCTGATACTCTATCTGCATCATCATTGGTTTCTAAAGGATTTAAAGAAAATGCACTAACATAATCTTCAAATTTCTCAACATCTAAATTATGTTCTTTTTCTAATTTAAATATATAATTTCCGGCTACAAAATCAAGTCTCATTACTTCACATTCAAGCTTCGAATTTATATCTTTTATTATGTTTCTTAGTCTGTGAACTTGGCTTCTTAGTGCATTGTTATAGTCTGTATAGTCGTATAGTTTAAAATTTGCTTCAATTATTCTGTTTACAGGGATTTTTTTACCTCTGTTAGATATAAAATATTTCAATAGCGAAAGTGCTTTTTGACTTTTTCCAAACTGAGTCAAAAGAGACTCTCCATCTATTAAGATATCAAAGCTGCCGAAGGTGATGATTTCTAATCTCCCATTATTTTGGTCCATATACTTTCACTCCCTCATTCAGATTACTTATATCCTATTTACCCCTTTTTTATCTATAGTATCATTTTATAATTTTATGCATAAACTCCCCATAATTCATTTACTCGACTCTTGTATTTAGTATCATTTCATCAAGCTTGTTAATATTATCTACGACATCTTCTCTCATTTGGCTTATGCTTCTTTGTCTAAATACCTCTGCCATTTTAAACCTGATTCTTGGAAGCTCCTTTTCCAAGGTATCTGTCCAGTTAATTTTAGTTTTCCCCTGATATAAATCCATATCTACTATTCTAGTTCCATCGCTGGTATACTCAAAACCAAGCAGAACTTTTTTTATATCTTTTGGCGGGTTAAATGTAAAGAATCTAATTCTATACACCCCCACTGGCATAAACATTCTAGGGTAATCCTTAGTCCAAGCCTCTCCTAAAACTAATCCTAGCTCAAGCTCTTCTAAAATCTCAATTAATCTATCGTATTGAAGACTATAGGCTTGATATCTATCGTATATTCTTATCTCTAATTCATACCAATCCTTTTTGCCTATCCCTTCGTTAATATATCTCAGTGCATGCATTCTCATATCTGCCATAAAGGTTTCATAAGGAAGCTTGATATACAAAGCTTTTTTATAAAGGCTTCTAATAAAAACATCCGATTTCAAGCTTCTATTAGTAAAGCTTAATATTACACCCTTATCATTTCCTTGCTCTAAAAGATCTACAAAGCTACCTTCCCTACAATCATAGTCGTGCTCAATCTCACTTATAATCTTTTCCACATCACCAAAATATCTCATTACAATAATTGAAGGAGCACTTCTTACCTTTGTATTTTGGGGAGGATTTTCCTGAGATATAAATCTAGATAGTAAATCTTCACTACTTATATTAGCAATTATAACCTTTTCAAGATTTTCACTACTGACTTTATCAGCCATTTCTTTAGTCAAAATTACTATAGTATCATCTTCACCTGATGAATCAAAAGCCTCTTCGAGAGAAAGCTCTTGCCCTTTGCTAATTTCAAGTATATTATCTCTTAACATAGAGATGTCATCTGAAGCCCAAACTATAAAATTAACTCCATTTCTAAAAAAAGAAAACATAACTATGCCTCCCTTGTCCTTTAAATATAACCCTAAAATCCAATTCTACCTTTTTTAAGTCTTGCATCATCAGTACCTATAGGATACTGGAGTTTATAAATAGTTCCTGACTTTAGCATCACTATATTAATAGTTTTTATACCGTTTAAATAAATAGAATTTTCAGAAATTTCATCTTTTACTGAGAGGTCATGCCCATAAAGTCCATATGAATTTGGTGTGTCTTTCAGAGCTTCAAGGTAATGAGCATATTGAATTGTTTTATTACCTAATTTAATGCTATTAGGCTCTATTCCTAAAGTTATTCTATTATCTATTTTCTTATACTCAGAAATAGCCTCTATATCATCATGATTGCCAAGGGAAATATATATTCCCTTGACAAATGGTTTTTGCATTATTTTCATTAGGTTCTTTAGATATAATTTATATCTAGGTAAAGATTTAGGATAAAGCTCTAGTTTTATGTTGTCCACTAAATCTCCTGTATGCACTATATACTCAGGTTTTAATGTCATAATCAAACTATCTAGAGCAGAAAATATGCTATATGGTGTATCTGATATATGAAGCAATATTTCTTCATTTCTATTAATTAGTGATTTAGAAACCCTTACTCTTCCAGAAAGTCTATATATCACATCCCATATATGTTCATAATTCATATCTACACCGTAAAGAACTTATAGAATATCTTTGTTAGGTAATATTGATCATCTGAACCACACAATTCTCTTATAGAGTGCATAGAAAGCATTGGATTTCCTATATCTATAGATTTAATTGAAAGATGTGAAGAAGATATAGGTCCTATAGTTGAGCCTCCTACTTGGTCAGACGGATTTACAAAGGTCTGGTATGGCGCTGATGCTTCCTCGCAAAGATTTTTAAATACAGCAGAAGAATAACCATCTGTTGTATATCTTTTATTTGCGCTGAGCTTTATAACTGGTCCAGCATTAAGCTTAGGTCTATTAGTAGGATCATGTTTTTCAGGAGAATTCGGGTGTACAGCATGAGCCATATCTGCTGATATCATAAATGATTTATCTATGTTTATCATATGCTCTTCCTTATTTAACCCAAGAGCTAAATCTATTCTCTCTAAAGCATCAGCAAGGATAGTTGAATCTGCTCCTAATCTGCTCATACTTCCTACTTCTTCATTGTCAAAGCTAACTACCATCTTAATTCCTGTTCCTTTTTCAGCTTCTATTAGAGCTTTTAAGGAAGCGTGAAGCATAGAAAGGTTATCTATTCTAGGTGCTGATATGAATTCATCGTTGAATCCAACAAATGAGCTTGGCTGAGGGTCATAAACATATAGCTCATAATCAAGGATTCCTTGCTTTTCAATAGACAGGTACTCAGCGATTTTATGAATCAAATGATCCTCACCTATAAAGTCTCCACTAAGAGAAACTAGAGGAAGCATATCCTTTTGTTTATTAAGCTCAATTCCTTTATTCACATCTCTATTTAAGTGGATAGCTAGATTTGGGATAATTGCCACAGGCTTTTCAAAATCTATAAGTACCTCTGTAGGCTCCATAGATTTTCCAGAGCGAAGAAGCACTCTTCCTCCTAAAGATAGAGGTCTATCCATCCATGTATTTAAAATAGGTCCACCGTAAATCTCAGTGTTTAGCTTTACATAACCGTTGTCCTTGATTACTGCTTTTGGCTTAATCATCATAGCTGGCGAGTCAGTGTGGCTTCCTATTATCTGATAGCCATCAGTTTTTGTATGAACTCTAAAAGCAATTAATGCAGTTCCATACTCTATATAGTAGCCTTTGCCTTCTTTGACTTCGAATTTTTTGTTTAGGTTTAATCTTTTAAAGCCTGCTTCCTTTAATTTTTCTACAGATATTTTAACGGCATGATAAGGCGTTTTTGATGCATCCAAAAATTTCATCATCTCGAGTGCTACTGCTTTTTTTTCCATAATAGTTCTCCCCTTTTGCATTTACTAAATTTTATAGCTTGTTTAGACTGATAAACGTAGTGTCAATTTGCTTTATGCCCTGTCCTTCAAATGCTATCGTGTAGACAGTGCCTGTTTTTGCAACTACCATACCTATGCCAAATTTAGGATGCTTGATTTTTGAGCCTACAGTAATATCATCCTGACCATCAAATTTAGGTTTATCATCTTGTCCTATCTTATATTTATCCTTATACCTGTCATATAAACTCTGAGGTTTCGTCTTTTCTATTTTAGCATTCTCTTCAAAAAGACTTTCATCGATTTCAGATATGAATCTAGAGGCAATAGCATGATTTCGTCTTCCATATAGTGTTCTCTCATTTGCATAGGTAATATATAAAATTTGTTTTGCCCTCGTCATACCCACATAGCAAAGTCTTCTCTCTTCTTCCAATTGATTTTCATCTAGCATAGCTCTAGATATAGGGAAAATTCCTTCCTCTACTCCAGCTAAAAATACCACAGGAAATTCCAAGCCTTTTGCACTGTGAAGGGTCATCAAGGTTACAAAATCATCCTCTTCATCGATACTGTCTAAATCAGACACTAAAGATACTGAAGATAAAAATTCCTCCAAAGTTTTCTCCTCTGAATTTTGCATGAACTCCATTACAACAGACTTGAATTCTTCTATATTTTCAATTCTTCCTCTTGCTTCATCTGTATCTTCTGCCTTTAGCTCCTCCACATATTTGGTGTTGTCTATGACTTTTTGAACAAACTCAGTAAGCGGCAAAATCTCTTTCATATCCATAAATGAATTAATCATCATTACAAACTTATTTAAGGTAGTTTTTACCTTAGTGGATAAATCAAAGCCAGACAAATCATGAAGTAGTCCAAACAAGCTCTCCCCAGTGATTAAAGCTCTTTCCTCTAGTTTTTCTAGAGTCTTAGCACCTATACCACGTTTTGGCACGTTTACTATTCGTTTTAAAGCCAAATCATCGAGAGGATTTTGAACCAATCTAAGATATGCCATTATGTCTTTGATTTCTTTTCGATCGTAGAACTTCAGCGAGCCAAATATCTTGTATGAAATCGAATGCTTAATAAGAGCCTCTTCAAGCGCTCTTGACTGAGCATTGGTTCTATATAAAAGAGCAAAATCTCTTAGATTTCTATCTTCTTCCTCTTGTCTTTTTTTAATTTCTCTAGCTATAAAATTAGCTTCATCTTTTTCATCATAGGCTTTATGAAGCTTGATTTTTTCGCCTTCCTTCAGCTGAGTCCAAAGTTTTTTGTTTTTTCTTCCTAGATTTCTTTTTATTACGCTGTTTGCTCCATCTAAAATCACTTCAGTAGAACGATAGTTTTGCTCTAACTTGACTACAAAAGCATCCTTATAATCCTTTTCAAAATCTAGAATGTTTGCTATGTCTGCGCCTCTCCATCCGTAAATAGACTGGTCATCGTCTCCTACTACGCATAGATTTTTGTGCATCTCACTTAGAAGGTTTATAAGCACATACTGAGCATGATTGGTATCCTGATACTCATCGACCATGACATATTGAAATTTTCTTTGGTAAAAATCTCTCACAAACTCATCAGTTTTTAAAAGCTCTACTGTTTTAAAAATAAGATCATCAAAATCTAGTGCATTATTTGATTTTAGTTTTCTTTGATATAAGTCATAAACTTTAGAAATCTTTGATAATCTAAAATCATTAAAATATCTAGCCTCGAATGCCTTTGGGTTAAGTAGCTTATCTTTAGCCCCAGAAATTGCAGAGAGGACACTGCTTGGTTTAAAGCTGTCCTCTCTTAGGCCGCATTCCTTTATACACTCTTTAATTAAGCTTAGCTGATCCTGAGTATCATAGATTACAAAGGATCTATTGTAGCCTATTCGTTCTATATCTCTTCTTAGTATCCTAACGCAAAGAGAGTGAAAAGTGCTAATCCACATATCCTTGGCTCTATCTCCAATTAATGAATTAACCCTTTCCCTCATCTCTTTTGCGGCTTTATTTGTAAATGTGATAGCCAGTATAGAATAAGGTGATATTTTTAAATCCTCTATCATATGAGCTATCCTATACGTTATTACTCTAGTCTTACCTGAGCCCGCACCAGCTAAAATTAGCAAAGGTCCTTCGACTCTTGTAACCGCTGATAGCTGGTCTTTATTTAAGCCCGTCAAATCCATAATTGCCTCCAGTTATATATTATATACCGCTCTAATTTCATAGCTCTCTGGAATATTAAACTCTCCACTTGCTTCAGCAGTCTGAAGTGATAATCCCTTGTCTACACAAGCTTTTTCAAAGTAGAATTTAATAATTCCTGTATCCAAATCTGTATCTGCGCTTGAATCCTTCTCAACCGCAAGAATAACATGTTTTTTTAGAATTAAGAACTTCCATGGCTGTTTATTTCCCCATGATGGAGCAAATCTAGTTAAATAAAAGACTTGATCTAAGCCTCTTGCTTCTAAATCTTCCCATTCAGGAGTATTGCCCCACTCATCCATATATGTTATTTCTATTGCCCCTTGTCTGAATGCTTTTTCTTGAATATCTTTTTTGAAGATACCTGCATAACGGTAGCCTATAGCTAAAAATCCGCAAAGTGAACGTGCTGCATCTATACCTAAATCAGCTTTAATCTCATCTGTATTAGGAATAGTTATCCAGCAGCTTCCAAGACCTTCCTTATGAGCCTTGAATCTCATCATCTCCATAATATAAGCTGCATCTTCTTTAGATTTTCTTCCGTCATCGCTTAGAACAGCAATATAGTGAGGTGCACCTATGAATTTACCGAAGTATCCAGCTTTACCTTCTAATTTTTGCTTTGTTTGTTCTCCATCTTCAAATAATACTATGTCTAGTCCGTGATTTTCTAGTGCAGTATCTCCAGCAGATATTATTTCTTTTAAAAGCTCGCCCTTTACTACAGTTTCTTTATAATCTCTTGTCGATTTGATTTCTTCCATGATGTTTGAATAATTCATAACTATCCCTCCCTAATTATTAATCGCTATACCTATTATATATCAAATATGCAGTACTATACATATTTTCTGTATTGATAAAAATATAATTTTTGATTTACTTAATTTTGTTCATCCAATCACTTAAATCTGCCCAGATATCATGTGCATCCTCATATCCAGTTTTGTAAAAATCAGCAAGCTTCGACTTATTTCTCTCCATCCTGTCTATTTCCACTTTTCTTCTAGGTCTAATAACAAATACCTCGCCCTGCTCCTCTAAGCTTTCAATATAGTCCAAGGTTTCATTATAAACCCTATATCTACTTGAAATAGTTTCTTGTAGCTTTGGGAAATTTTTATACACTTTTTTTGAAATGAAAGCAGTATTTGATGGTTTTTTTCTATATTCCCTACCTCTGGTAAGTACAATAATATTTTTTTTATTGCCATCAGCAATAGCCTTTTTTATAGGTATAGAGTCTGCTATTCCTCCATCTAGCACGGGTTCTCCCCGAACATCTACTATTGGGGTTACAAACGGAAGACTGCTTGAGGCTCTGCAGGTATCTAAAACAAACTGCTTGCTTTTATCCTTCTTTGCATCAAAGTAGAGAGCTTCTCCAGTCTTACAGCTAGTTCCTACCAAAATACATTTTTGCTCATTTTCAAAAAAAGTATCATAATCAAAAAGCTCATATTTATTTGGAATTTCATCAAATAAAAAATCCATATCCATAATAGAACGCTTAAACACAAGATTTCTCTTACTTATATATCTGGGATTCTCTATATGGTTTAGAATTGCATTTTTTCCTCTACCTCTTTGCCTAGATACGTAAGATACGCCTTGGCAAGCTCCAGCAGATACTCCTATCACATATGGAAGATAAAAGTTCTTATCCATAAAAAAGTCCAATACTCCAGCGGTATATATTCCTCTCATGCCTCCGCCTTCCAATACTAAACCTATGTCTTTCATTTAAAACACCTCTAGTCTAAAATATATATCCTACAATTCTATCACGATGATTTTTTTCTGTCCAATTTCAAGCATTAAAAAGGAGCAGATGACGCTGTGGACTAGTTCAAAATCCACAAAGTCATAATTGCTCCTACAAAAATCAACAATATTGCATTGGTTAATGTAAAGTATCTAAAGTATTTTCTTTTTGGAAAAGCCTTGATATAAAGCTTCCATGATATCAAGTTAGCAAGGGATGCTATAAGAGTTCCAAATCCACCTAGCGAAACACCTATTAGCAAAGCTTCCTTATTTAATGTAAATGGAGATAGCAATATAGCGGCAGGAACATTGCTTATGCCTTGAGATACTATAGCAGACACCCACATGGTCCTAAGTGGCGTTTGTAGCTGTGTACTAATTATATCTACAATATTATCTAAAGCTAAAAGATTATCAACCAGCAAGAAAAATAGTACAAAGGTTCCTAACAAAAAATAATCCACATCGATAATTAATTTTTTCTTCATAATAAAAATCACTATAAAGATTATGGGTGTAATTAAATGCCAAGATAGCACATGCAAAATCGATAAAATAGCAATTGCCAGCAACCCTAAATATACTATTATTTCCGTTTTCGATTTAATTATAATTTTTTCTAAATCAAAATCTAGCTTGCTTTTGGAGCAAGTCATTGCTATAAGTAGCAATCCTATCATAGATATGATTACAAATGGAGCAGTGAAAGAAAAAAACTCCAATGGCTTCATATTAAAATAATTAAATAGAAAAATATTTTGAGGGTTTCCAAATGGAGTCAAGCTACTTCCTACATTAGCAGCTATAGTTTCAAGAGCCACTAATTTATATGGATTAAACCTTCCTTTTTTTCCTATTATTATAGTTATTGGAACTAAAGTCAAAAGAGCGACATCATTTGTCATGAACATTGCAAAAAAAGCGCTAAGTCCTATAAGTGCAAAAGCAAGTTTTCTTTCCGTATGATATCTTATGCAGATTTTATTGGCTAAATAATCTAAAAACCTTTGCTCCTCAAGAGCAAGTGCAACTACCATAAGATTCCAAAGTGCAGCTAATACGCCCCAATCTATGGCTTCTATAGTAGGTATCCTAAAAAATACTGAAACCGAAAAAACAAACAGCAAAACAATAAATACAACCTCTTCAGATAATTTGTCTATTATACTTTTCAAAATAAATAACTCCTAGCAAAATATGTTTTGATTTTTAACCTTAATGTAACAGTTAAGATTGTGTAAAATCTATTGCAGTTTGATATTAAATCTATAAAATAATACATAAGGGATGGCGTGACAGCCGCCCTAGAGGTGAGCCTTGAAAGGATAGGTAGCCTCTACATAGCAAATTCTTCTTTTCAAATATACCCTTCTGTAAAACCATGAGAATTAAACCTTCTCATGGTTTTTACTTTTATTCTAAATTTGAGTATATTTCCTTAGCATATAGCATAAGCTGATTTTTGTTATTTTTAGATGCATCCTCACTGACTAGCTCTAGTAGCTCATTTAATATGTCTCCAATTTGCTTTCCCTTTGCTCCTATATTCATCAAATCATACCCATCTATGTCTAAATCTTTGACTGAAAATGGAATATTTTCCTCTAAAACTTGTCTTATTTTCAATCTAAATACATCTTCCTTTACTTCCATAGTAGTACAGCTTGAGTCTGCAAAATGCAAATCAGCAAGCTCGAAGATATTATTTTTACCAAAAATCCTAAGAAGCTTTTGTATCCCTTTTTTTCCTATTACATTTGCTTGTATCATATGATATCTCACAAGCTGAGATGTCAGCTCTATAATCTCATTTGAATATCTTAATCTCTTTAGCACTGATTTTGCTATCTCTTCACTGACCGAATCATGACCATAAAAATGGCCTATTCCATTTTCATCTAGTGTAACTGTATCTATTTTTCCTGCATCGTGAAATAAAGCTGCAAGCCTAAGCTGAAGCTTTGGCTCTACTTTATCTAGGACGCATAAAGTATGCTCTAGAAGCTCTAGGTGATGAAAGGGATTATGCTGGTTAAAGCCTGATAGCCTTGATATTTCTGGTAGTACATAATCTAATAGCTTTGAATCAAGTAGCAATCTGATTCCTCTAGAAGGCTTACTGCTCATGAGTATCTTGTTTAGCTCTGCTTGAATTCTCTCTTTGCTTATATGCTCAATCCTTGAGGCATTATGCTGTATAGCCTCAAAGGTGTTTTTCTCAATATCAAAGTTTAGTACACATGCAAATCTCACAGCCCTTAACATTCTAAGAGCATCCTCACTGAATCTTTCATCTGGGCTTCCTACACATCTTATAAGCTTGTTATTTAAATCCTCTTCTCCAGAGAATAAATCCACAAGCTTTTTAGATTGATTGTAAGCCATAGCATTTATAGTAAAATCCCTTCTTTTTAAATCTTCATCTATATTTTTTTCAAAGCTTACACTATCTGGTCTTCTACTATCTAAATACACAGATTCACTTCGAAATGTAGTAATTTCGACAGGTTTATCATTATAAATGAGAGTGACAGTTCCAAAATCTATGCCCGTATCAATAGTTTTATAGCTATTGAATATTAACTTTATCTCGGTAGGACTAGCTGATGAAGCTATATCTATGTCTTTTGGCTGCATACCTAAAAGGGAGTCTCTAAGACTCCCTCCTACTATATAGGCTTCATAGCCTGAATCCTCTATTATATTAATGATTTCTAAAGCCTCTTTAATAAGCTTATTGTCTATCATATTACTTCATACCTCTAGTTTCTGATAATTATATACACCATATAAGCTAAATATATAAAAGTCAAAATAAATCCTTCTGTTTTGCTCACTTCTTTTTTACTAGTAGAGAATATGTGAGAAATAACTGTAACAATTGCCAATACTACAAAGTCAAATATTAACTTACTTGACACTCCTATCGGATGAATTGTCGCTGATACTCCAAGAATAAAGAAAATGTTGAATAGCCCAGAACCAATTATATTTCCAATTGCTATATCACTCTCACCTTTTCTCGCAGCTGTGACAGATGTTACTAGCTCTGGAAGAGAAGTTCCAACAGCTACAATTGTAAGTCCTACTAGAGTTTCGCTCATTCCTAATTTTAAAGCAATTTCAGTTGATGCTGAAACTACCATATCTCCACCAAAAACTACTCCTATTAAGCCTAATACAGAAAAAAGGATACTTTTTGATAGAGGTAGCTTTACTATTTCTTCAACTTCGTCATCAGCTTCTTTTGAAAGCACAGCCATTTCTATTAAATAGAATAAAAATACTCCAAAACCAAGCAAGAGGATTATACCGTCTCCTCTTGTAAGTATATTAGTCTCACTACCGCTGAATATGCTATCTAATGATAAAATTATTAGAACTGCAACAGAATAAATGGAAAGAGGATACTCCTTGATTATAGTAGTTTTTTGAACAATTATTGGCCTAATTATTGCTGAGATTCCAACTGCAATTAACAGGTTGAAGATATTTGAACCTACAATATTTCCAATAGCTATATCATTCGAACCTCTAATAGCAGCATTAATACTTACAGCTGCTTCTGGAGCACTTGTACCAAATGCAACAATCGTAAGGCCTATTAGCAAAGTTGGCATTTTTGCAATCTTTGCTATGGAGGAAGCTCCGTCCACGAAAAAATCTGCTCCCTTAATAAGTATAATAAATCCAATTATCAATAATACGTAGCTCAAATTCGTCACCTCTTACTTTATATTATGTTTTTTATATAAACCTATCCATTCTGGCATTATACCCTTATTTTTAATAATGTCAATAGCGACATCTGGGACTACCGCAAGATCCTCAGCGTCAAAATAGAACTGGATGTTTTGGTCAAACAAAATATTTGCAGTAGGAGGAAATTCTTCATCCTTTTCCCATATTATAAAAGTCATATAGGTTTCGTTCATAAATGGGAATTTGTAAGCCTTATCTCCTTGTAAAACCTTAACTGCTCCTATACTATTCATATCACTTTCGAATTTTTCTAAATCATTTCCATAGCTTTTAGCTAATCTTTCAATTGTTCTTTTACTAAAATTTGGATAGTAAACCAGCCCACCTGGTATGTCCTTGTAGGTTACGTCTTTTCCAGTAGGCTTTATCCCTTGACCATTAACTAAAAACCTTAAAAATAAAATTCTTATAGTATAAAATTCTACTTCTTTATTATTTTCATCAAAGATTTTACCAGAAGGATGCTCAACTGCATAAGGCCTTCCCATAAAATTCATGTGAATAGTTGAGTCTATTAATTTACTAAATGTATTTTTTGCCATAATCTCTGGGTTTGCCTTTGAAAATTTTTCTCTTATATATTCAAATGGAACCCTTCCCTGTCTGTCATCTGTAAGTGACAAAGCAATCCCCCCTTGTATTTACATATATAACCCTAGCATTGCTGCTCCTATTGCTCCAGCATCATTTCCTAGCTTAGCTTTTATAATTTTCCCCCTTGGAGCATTTTTAAATGTCAATCTTTCATCTACTTCTTTTTCAAGTTCATCTATAAATAAATCATAGGCTTTTGATACTCCTCCACCTATAACAAAAACCTCTGGATCGTAAACGTTCATAAGGTTTATTATTCCTATAGAAAGATAGGTCACAAAGCGTTTAACTATGATTTTTGCCATTAAATCCTTTTCTTTATAGGCATCAAATATTAGCTTTGCTGTAATATTTTCAGGCTTAGAATCTGTCATCTCAATTATTTTGCTACATGGACTGTCTACAAATAGTCTCTGAGCATATTTTATAATAGCAGTAGCCGAGCAATAAGTCTCTAGGCAACCATTGTTCCCACAATTGCAGTTATAAAAATTTTCTCCTACTATGAGGTGACCTATTTCTGAAGCTATTCCATTAGTTCCACTGTATAGCTTATCATTTATGATAACCCCACCACCTACTCCAGTTCCGAGTGTTATCATTACAGCATTTTTTGCTCCCTTTATAGCTCCAAAATGATGCTCTGCAAGAGCTGCTACTGAAGCATCATTGGCAATAAATACCTTTGTCTTCGGAAAATGTCTATCCATTTCTGCCTTGATATCTATATCTACCCAAGATATATTCGGAGCCATATAAACCTTTGCCTTTCCATCAGTAAGCCCAGGAATACCTATACCTATAGAATTGACCATCGAAAGTGATACCTTGTTATCATCTAATAAAGCTTTTATCTGATTTGCAATCATATTTATGGTATGCACATAGCCTTTTTCTGACTCTGTAGGGATATTTTGTGCAAATACTGCTTTGTCGTTTTCATCCACCAAGGCAGTTTTTACTTCTGTTCCTCCTATATCTACACCTATATAAAATTTACTCACCTTATCCCTCCTCAGATAGTCTTTTCATCAAGTTTTCATTAAATGTCTGGGCCGCATTATAGCCCATTCTTTTTAACCGATTATTTCTCGCCGCTATTTCTAAAATCACAGCCAAATTTCTCCCAGGCTTTACTGGAATAGTTATCTTTTCAACAGCCACACCTAAAATCTCAATAAATTCATCATCTAAGCCTATTCTGTCATAGTACTTGCCTTCAACCCACGGCTCTAAATGCGCAACTAAATCAATTATTTTCGTAGGTTTAACTGCGCCTATTCCATAAAGGCTTTTTATATCGAGTATTCCAAGTCCTCTAATCTCCATAAAATATCTTATAGTCTCAGGAGATTTCCCTACTAGCATGTCATCTTCTATTTTTTTTATCTCAACTGCGTCATCAGCTACTAACCTATGGCTTCTTTTTATAAGCTCTAGTGCAGTTTCACTTTTGCCTACTCCGCTTTCCCCTGTGATTAATATACCCATTCCATCTACATCGACTAAAACTCCATGCATCATGGTTTCAGGAGCTAAGAGCTCATTTAGATAATCAAGCAGCTTATAGATGAATTTAGTAGTGCCCATAGGTGTCGTAAGTATTATTCTGTTATATTTCCTTGCGGCATTAATCATAATTTCATCTGGCATCTGTGCTCTTGCTACTATCACTACAGGTAAATCATATGACATGTATTTATCCATACGCTCTTTTTTTGTTTCTTCGTCTAGTGAAAGATAGTATGAATATTCGACCTTTCCCATGACCTGTATTCTGTCATCTGGGAAATGATCATAGTACCCGTTTAACTGCATGCCAGGTCTATTTATATCTGTGGTGGAAATATGATAATCCACTCCATCAGGTATATAGGCAACTCCAACCTTTAAATCCTCAATGATTTTCCTTATTGAAACTTTTTTAGTATCTGATTTATCAATCACTTTTTTGCCCCTTTCTAAAATGTTCAAATACTGCTTGGGCAGATTTTTTATTCATGCCTTCTACAGAGGCTAGCTCTTCCAACGTGGCATTTTTTAGACGCTCTATTGTTTTAAACTCTGAGATAAGAGCCATCTTTCTAGTCTTTCCTATGCCTGATATTTCATCAAGCTCCGATTTTTCCATCCCTTTATCTCGTAAGGATCTGTGATAGCTAATAGCAAACCTGTGAACCTCTTCCTGCACACTAGCTATAAATCTATATATCAGGCTGTGCTTTGAAAGCTCTACCGCTTGATTTTCTGTAGTAAGTCCTAGGGTTTTATGTCTTGAATCCTTATACATTCCAAGCACTGGTATACTTAGACCTTCTTCCGCTATTACCTTTTTAGCTACTGAAACCTGACCCTTTCCGCCATCCATAAGTATTAAATCAGGCAAGTCAGGGTGCTTTAATCTTCTTCTTATTATTTCTTCCATAGATGCATAGTCGTTTGGCCCATCCACAGACTTAATTTTATATCTTCTGTATAGCTTTTTTGCTTTTTCTCCATTTAAAAAAACTACTTGAGCTCCTACTGAGTCAACACCTTGGATGTTCGATATATCAAAAGCTTCGACTCTTACTGGCATCTCGTCTAGCTGAAGAAATTCCTGAAGCTCTTTCATTACTCCAACTGTTCTTTCTAGCTTCGCCATTTTAAGATTGCTTTTTTGCTTTATAGTTTCAAAAGCATTCTTTCTTACTAAATCCAAAAGATGTTTTTTATCACCTTTTTGAGGTACTGTTATTTGAACCTTCTGACCCTTTTTGCTTGAAAGCCAGTCAGACATTATTTGCATATCTTCAAAATCAGTATCTACAACAAGCTCTTTAGGAACGTAATTCACACTCATATAAAATTGCTTTATAAATGAACTAATTATTTCTTCTGCTTGAGAATTTCTGCTCTTGTCAAAAATAAAATTCTCTCTTCCAACTACCTTGCCACCTCTTACGAAGAACACTTGAACACATGACAGATCCTCTTCCTTGGCTACAGCGATATAATCTTGGTCTATTGTAGAGGCTGAGACAATTTTTTGTCTTTCAAGCATGCCTTTCATGCTGGATATTTTATCTCTTAGTGTTGCTGCTTCTTCGAAATCCAAATTCTTTGAAGCTTGTCTCATTTTTTCTTCTAGTATGCTTATCATATCCTCGCTTTTTCCAGATAGAAAATCGATGATTTCATATATCATCTTCATATATTCAGCTTCATCTACTTTTCCAGTACATGGTCCCACACATTTTTTGATGTAAAGGTTAAGACAAGGTCTTTCCTTTTTTTCTATAGACCTTTTAATATCTCTAGTGCAGGTTCTTATAGGATATATTTCCTTTATGACCTCCAAGGTCTCATTTACTATAAAAGCATTTGTATAGGGTCCAAAATATTTTGCCTTATCCTTTTCTACCTTTCGAACCTTTAGTACTCTCGGAAAATATTCGTTTAGAGTAACCTTTATGTATGGATAGGTTTTATCATCTCTAAGCAAAATGTTATATTGAGGCTTATATTCTTTTATTAGATTGTTTTCTAATATCAGAGCTTCCATTTCCGAGTCTGTAACAATGTATTCAAACTCATCTATATGACTCACCATAGCCCTTACTTTTGCATCCATGTTTTTCTTACTCTGGAAATACTGCCTAACTCTATTTTTAAGTGAGATAGCTTTTCCCACATAGATTACTTTCTTGGCTTTGTCTTTCATAAGATAAACTCCCGGCTGGTGCGGGAGGTTCTTAATTAAATCCTTTAATTTATCGCTTAGCAAACTATCACATTCCTATTCCTATTTTCATAATCATTCCATAAATGAATGGGATTAATACAGCTGGTAATATATTTGCAACCTTTATCTTAGTTGCTCCTACCATATTTAGTCCTATTCCCAAAATAAGCAAGCTTCCTACAGCAGTCATCTCAGCAACTATGGCATCTGTTAAAAGTACTTTTATGGAGCTTGCTAATAGAGTAATTGCTCCTTGATATATAAATACACTAACAGCCGAAAGAATAACACCTATACCCATAGTAGAGGTAAATATAATAGAAGTTATTCCGTCTAGTACAGATTTTGTAAACAAGGTTTCATGATTGCCTTCTAATCCACTTTGCAGTGATCCAACTATAGCCATCGAGCCTACGCAAAAAAGCAAGCTTGCATTTACAAAGCCTTCTGCTATTTTAGATTCTCCATTTTTGCTTAGCTTTTTTTCAACGAAATCTCCAAGCTCTGCAAATCTTTTATCTATGTCTATAAGCTCCCCGATTATCGCTCCTATTACTAGTGAAAAAATCACAAGCAATAGATTCTGGGTACTCATAGTTCCTGACATGCCTATGTATATGATGCAAAGTCCGAGTCCCTTACTTATTGTTTCTCCCATAGATACAGGTAGTCCACCTTTTAAAAAAAGCCCTATCAAGCTTCCAGCAACAATTGAAAGTGCATTTACTATAGTCCCTAGCATAAAATTTCCCCCGTATCTACCGTTTAGTATTTGTATATACAATAATATACAACAAAAATCCGAAGAAATAAACGAATCATGATATAATAGACAAAAGATTTTTATAATAAATCACTATGAAAAAGGAGATAGATTTTGTGAATTCATTATCGTTTGTTATTATTGGCTCTTGCCTTATGAGTATAGTTGGTTTCATCCTTATGTATATGGATAAAAGAAGGGCAAAAAAAAATCATTGGAGAATTAAGGAAAGCACATTATTTATAACTTCAGCGTTACTTGGAAGTCCAGGAGTTCTTCTTGGAATGTATGCATTTCGCCATAAAACAAAGCATGCTAGCTTCGTATATGGGGTACCTGCAATTTTATTAATTCAGATATTTGCTTTATATTATTTTTATATAATTTAAAAATAGCTCTGCTCTTTGTTTTCACAATATAGAGCAGGCTATTTTTTATGGAGGGGTCTTACTTACTTCTATTTCTAGTTTTTACATCAAATATAACTGCTACTGCTAGAATAATACCTCTTATAATATACTGGTAGGATATTCCTACTCCAACCAAGTTCATACCATTTGTAAGAGAAGCCATTACGAAAGCTCCTATAATCGAGCCAGTAACCTTTCCTACTCCTCCGTTTGCAGATACTCCACCTACATAGGCAGCGGCTATAGCATCTAGCTCAAATAGAGTTCCTGCTGTTGTCGTAGCTGACTGAAGTCTAGAAGTATATAATATGCCTGATAAAGCTGATAGCATTCCCATGGATGCAAACACTATCATGGTGATTCGTTCTACATTAATACCGCTTAGTTTTGCTGCTTCAGCATTTCCACCTACTGCATAAACATGGCGTCCTATAATAGTTTTAGTAGTGATAAAGTGATAAATTAAAACTACTATAATAGTAATTACAACTGTCCAAGATAAGCCGTTATATCCTGCTAGTATCCATGTTACGTATCCTATAACTGCACTTATAGCAACTAGCTTCATAGTAAACATAGTGCTAGAAATTACTTCGAAATTATACTTTATCTTATCATTTCTTGTTTTTATCTCTGACCAAACATAAGCTGCAATTCCCACTATTCCTATAATAAGAGTGAGCACATGGAGATTACCCATATTTACGAAATCTGGAATAAATCCATTTCCAATAGCATTAAACGCTTTGTTTGAAATGACTATGGTTCCTGTACCTTCAGTAACCATAAGCAGTGCACCTCTAAACACAAGCATAGCTGCAAGAGATGCAACGAAGGCTGGAATTCCCATCTTCGCAACTAAAAATCCAGTAAAGGTACCTGTTATCGTTCCAAATACTAGAACTAAAAGTATAGTCACTGGAACAGATACATTAAATCTCATCATAAGTATTGCCGCTATAGCACCTAGAAATCCTGCCAAAAATCCAACTGACAAATCTATGTGCTTTATAACCATAACTAGAGTCATACCTACTGCAAGTACTGCTATATATCCAGTTTGATTTATAAGATTACTTATATTTCTCGAGGACATGAACAGTCCTCCTGTAGCCGCACTGAAGGTAACCATTATGATTATCAAGGCAATATACATACCATATTCTCGAATGTTTTGTTTTATTAAGCCCTTAGCTTCATTTATTAAACTCATTGCCTGCCTCCTAATTCGTGGCCATCTGCATAATTATTTCTTGATTTGCTTCCTCGCTAGATAAAACTCCTGTCATTTTACCCTCTGCCATGACATAAATTCTATCACACATTCCCAGTATCTCTGGAAGCTCTGAAGAAATCATAATAATGCTCAGACCCTTTGATATCAAATCATTTATTATGGTATATATCTCATACTTTGCTCCTACATCTATTCCTCTAGTAGGCTCATCCAGAATCAGAAGCTTAGGTGAAACAAAAAGCCACTTTGCGAAGGATACCTTTTGCTGATTTCCTCCACTTAGATTCCCTACCTTTTGCTCTATGCTAGGCGCCTTAATATTCATAGAATCTTTATACCACGATGCTATTTTTACTTCTTCATTTTTGTTTATAAGACCATTTGGAGAGAATTTTTTTAAATTTGCTAGCGTTATGTTTTGCTTGATATCATCTATTAATATAAGTCCATCACCTTTTCTATCCTCTGAAACATAAGCAATTCCAGCTTTAATTGCATCATATGGATTTCTAAGCTGAACTGCCTTTCCTAAAAATTCAATCTCTCCTGATAATTTATAATTACTGATATTACCAAACACACTATGGGCGAACTCAGTTCTTCCTGCTCCCATAAGCCCCGCTATCCCAACTACTTCGCCTTCTCTTACGTCAAAATCTATGTTTTTAAGAATGTCTCTTCCTTGTTTATAGTCAAAAGCATTCCAATTTTTCACTTCAAATATTACATCACCGATATTATGCTCTTCTCTTTTAGGATAAATATTATCAATATCTCTTCCTACCATATTTTTAATTATAAATGGTTCACTTATAGGTTCATCTTCATTGCTCTTTGAGCATATGGTTTTTCCATCTCTTAAAACTGTAACTGTATCAGCAATAGCAATAACCTCTTTTAATTTATGAGAAATCATAATAGAAGTTACTCCATGAGACTTTAATTCCTTAAGTAGTGTTAGTAGATTTTCGCTATCATCTTCATTTAGCGCTGCTGTTGGTTCGTCTAGTATAAGCAATTTAACTTCCTTGCTAAGCGCCTTTGCAATTTCTATAAGCTGTCTCTTTCCCACTCCATGTTCTTTGACCTTTGATGAAGGATCGACATTTAATTTAACCTTATTTAAAAGTTCTTTAGATTTTAAAATTGTTTCATTCCAATCAATCAATCTACCTTTTTTAATTTCATGACCTAAAAATATATTTTCATATACTGTAAGCTCTGGAACAAGTGCAAGCTCCTGATAAATTATAGCAATACCAGCTTTTTCGCTGTCGCTTATCCCTGAATATTTTTGAACCTGACCATTAAAAACTATATCTCCCTCATAATCACCGTGAGGATATACTCCGCTTAGTACTTTCATAAGTGTAGATTTTCCTGCTCCGTTTTCTCCTACCAAACAGTGAATCTCACCTTTTTTTACTTTAAAACTAACCTCATCCAAAGCTTTTACTCCTGGAAAGGTTTTGGATATGTTATTCATCTCCAATATATATTCACTCATGGACAATTCCTCCAAAACAAACTCTAATTAAAGCTATGAGTTTTAAGAGACTTGCAAAGGTTTAGCCCTTGCAAGCCTCTATTAATTTAATTACTCAAGCCCAGTAAATTCTTCTGCTTTATAGTATCCAGAATCAACTAGCTCAGCTTTTACATTTTCTTTATCTACAACTATAACTTCTGTTTGCTTAGCTTTTACATCTATTTTTCCATTGTTATATGATCCAGTTGTATCAGGTGTTCCTCCTGATAATAATGCAACTGCCATATCAATTGAGTCTTTAACTAAAGTACGAACATCTTTAAATACTGTCATAGATTGTTTTCCATCTATGATGTATTGAACTGAAGCTATCTCAGCATCTTGACCTGTTACAAGGTAGCTAGTTACAGCTGCGTCTGATCCAAATGCATCTGCTATAGCTCTTGCAGTTCCATCGTTTGGAGCTAGTATAAATACATCTCCCTTATCTGCATCTGCTGCTGAAGTAAGGTGAGCTTCTGCTTTGTTCTTAGCTTCGTTGAAATCCCAGTTAGTAGTGATTTGGCCGATAATTTTACCCATTTCATCTCTTGTAAGTGTTGCTTTGTCTTGAAGAGCTATAGCCTCTGAAGAGTTCTTGATTACAAAAGTTCCATCAGCGATTTTAGGCTGAAGTACGTTCCAAGCTCCTTCAAAGAATAGGAAAGCGTTATTATCTGATGCAGCTCCTGCATACAGGTAAAGTGGATGTCCAGTTCCAGTTGCATTGTCTACTAAGTATTGAGCTTGAGCTTCACCAACAGCTATAGAATCAAATGTTACATAATAATCTACAGCTTCAGTATCAGTGATTAAACGGTCATAAGATATTACATTTATTCCCTCTGCTTTAGCTGCTTCAACCGCTGCAGCTGCTGCTCCACCATCGTGAGGACAGATAATTAGAGTCTTAATACCTTTTGCTATAAGAGCATCTACATTTTCTTTTTCCTTAGCTGATGAACCTTGGCTAAATAGAATTTCTACAGAATACTCTGTATCTTTTAATGCTTCTCTAAAACGAGTTTCATCTTGAACCCATCTAGGCTCGTCTTTGGTTGGTAGAACTATTCCTACGTCAACTTGTGCACTTTGTCCAGAGCACGCAGTTAGTCCCATTAAAACTACGACAAACATAAGTAGTGCTAATACTTTTTTCATTACCCTTCCTCCTTAAATAAATCGTTTTCCTGATAAACATAAGATTTTTATCTCTTAAATTATCTCAAAATTCTAAAATTAAGTAACTATACTAATTTAACAACATATATAAGGATTTGGGGGGATTAATAAAAAAAATGTAAATTTTAGAAAATATCTGTAATATTTTGTGTCTAAATTTTACTGTTTGCGATATACATCTGATTTTAAGTGAAATCCGTCTTTTATTATTGTTTCGTCTATATTAGATTTATCAACTGCAACTGGTTCTAAAAATAAGCACTTGATATCATAAGTCCCGTCGCTCATTGTGGCTTTAGTTTCAATTTTCTCACCATTTGCAAGCTTTATAGCCATCTCTATAGCTATAGTAACCAAATCATCTATTGGTTTGTATACTGTCATAAGCTGAGTGCCTTCTACTATTCTTTGACAAGCAGTTAAATCTGCATCTTGCCCCACTAGTATAACTTCGCCTGAGAGTCTGTATTCAGAAAGTGCTTCAAATGCAGCTTCAGCAAGACTGTCATTTCCAGATATAATTGCATCTGGTTTTACATCACTTTTCAAAGTCTCTTCTGTATATCTAAAAGCCTCTTCCTTAAGCCAGTTTGTGGCCCAATATTCTTCAATTAAATTGATTTCGCCACTTTCAATATAAGGCTTTAATATTGAGTCATAGCCTTGTTTTATCATATTTGTATTGTTATCAGACTTTGCTCCATTAATTATCAGTAAATCCTGTACTTGTTCGTCTACTACTGTCTGTGCCATAAGCTGGCCTACTTTGAAGTTGTCAAAGGATATGTAAAGGTCTACATTTGCATTTTGAACTAGCCTGTCATAAGAAATAACAGGAACTCCTTTAGCCTTGGCAAGAGATACAGCCTCAGCTGCTGCTTTATAATCTGTTGGGACTATCATTAAAACATCTATTTCTTGCTTCAATAGATATTTAACCTGCTCTATTTGGTCGTTGTCGTTGTTATTTGCGTTTAGAACTATCAAATCAACTCCGTATTCAGCCGCCTTGGCCCTTAGAAGACCACTGTCCTTTATCCATCTATCTTCTTTTAGTGTTCCTAGCGTCAGACCTATTTTAGTTAGCTTGTTTTCTGCTTTTAATATACTGTCATTTTTTTCATTTGCTTTAAGATATATGTTTGCTTCATAAGCTATCATAGCTATTAGAGAAAATAATGCAATAAATAGCAAGCCTAAAATTAGCTTTCTCGTATCTAAATTAAGTTTTTTCATTATTTATCACTCCCGGCTCTGTATTCAGTCGGTGTCAATCCAGTTATTTTTTTAAAAATCTTACAGTAGTAATTCGGGTCATTATATCCTATCTCAAGGCTTATATCTTTGACACTTTTTTGAGTTTTGCTTAACATTTCGAGTGACTTTTCTATTCTTAAATCCGTAAGATAATCTGTAAAGCTTTTTCCAATTTTCTGCTTAAAAATTTTACTGAAATAATGGTAGCTGATATTCACTTGCTTGGCTACAAAATCCATGCTAATATTCTCATTGTAATGCTTATCAATGTATTTTAGGGCATCTGGAATCACGCCTTCTTCTATAGATAGTAGCTGAGCTTTTGCTTCACTATCCCACTGCAATATGAAATTAGAAAACTGATTCGCCATTTCTAATATAGAGTCTGAGTTTAATAACCGCTCTATTTTTTCTCCTGTTTTTTGAGTCATATCTATAGGAAGGTGCTTTTCACATATCACCAGGGCTTCTAATAATCTTTGCTTATATATATAAGGTGAAAGGTGAGATATTTTATCATGGAATTTTTTTAAGCTGTGCTTTGCTCCCACAAAATCTAGTCTTCCAATATTCTCAGCTAAGCCTACAAGCTGAGGAGCATAGTCCTTTACCTCAGACTCATTCACTCTATTATCAGCTTCATAAACGTTAACTTTATAATCACCAAAAGCTGCTAGCTCACTTTCTTTTAGGGACTCATATATATTTTCATAATCCTTTAAGCTGCCTATGCCTATCTTAAACTCATAAGGAAACTGTCTCGATAATTTCTGATGCAAGGATTTTATTTCATCGATTAAGAAATTTGATGTCACGCTACCATGAGTATTTGGCATCCAAGCGTACTGCTTGCTTGCAACGCTCTGGCTCACAATACAAGGAGCTATTTTTTTTAATAATATCCTACCTGTTTCAAAAAAAGCCTGATTTTGACTCGATGTTTTGTAATCATCTGGTCCATCCTCGGTTATTTTAAGTGTGATTGCACATCCTTTTTCAAGATTTATTTCAAATAAATTTTCATAAAAATCCTTTGAAAAAAATTCTTCAAATGCGTACATATGCTGAGTTATAAACTGATTTTCAAGCAATGGTGAAACAAGGGTTAGCTTCTCCTTTAGTTCATACTCCCACTTATTTTGAATTTGCTTGCTTTTAACTATCTTGTTTGCTTTCTCTATTGCCATAAGAAGCTGGTCTTTTTTTATTGGCTTTAGCAGATATTCTACTGCTCCAAGACCGATAGATTCTTTTGCATAATCAAAAAGGTCATATGCTGTAAGCACTATAAACAATATATTTGGATTGCTGGCTTTAATCTGTCTGATTGCTTCTAGTCCATCTATCCCAGGCATTTGAATGTCCATTATAGCTATATCTGGACTAAGCTCATTAACCTTAATTATAGCTTCTTTTCCACTAGATGCAGTTGCTACTATATTTACATCCTCAATATTGTTCTTTATTATCTTTTTAACAGCCTCTATTGCTAGATATTCATCATCTGCAATCAGTATTCTTAGCATAAAACACCTCTATAGTCTATTATTGAGTGGTAAACTTAAGATTACCTTGGTTCCCTTGTCTGGTGTGCTCACTATATCAATTATCTTTTGATTTTCTTCTACTTGAAATGAAAGCTTGAGTCTTTTTATAACATTACTTACACCTATGCCTGAAAGATGCTTATTTGAGTTTTCTACAGCTGTTTCCTGAGCATTATCTTCATTTATTAAATTATCTACCTGCTCCTTTGTCATCCCCATACCATCATCCTCAATGGAGATTAAAAGAACTTCATTTTCTACTTTTGTTTCAAGCCTTATAGTTCCATTTCTTTCAAGATTTTGGAGTCCGTGAATATATGCATTTTCTATTATTGGCTGAAGTGTAATCCTAGGGATTTTTATTCCTAGCGAGTCCTTGTCAATGTTATATTCGTAAGCTATTCTCTCCCCAAATCTCATCTTGAGTATACTCATATAGTTGCTCACAAATTCAAGCTCATCACTAAGCGGTACTAGCTCGTCCAAGCTTTTTAGATTGTATCTAAATATATCCGCTATATTTTGTATAAAAAGTGAAGTCGTCTCTGCATCCTCTATTACAGCAAGCTGCGAAGCCGCATTTAATGTATTGAAAAGAAAATGGGGATTAATTTGAGATTGTAGAAATTTCAGTTCAGATTCCTTTAAAAGGGCTTTCATTTTAAAGTTCTGTACCTCTTGGTCTCTTAATCTATTTTCAACCTCCGCTTGATTTTTTATATCTACTATATGTCCCTTTACGCTGTCCATCATTTTTATAAAGGCTTCAGAAAGTATATCAATTTCGTCTCCTGTATGGGTCTTTTTCATTTCTATATAAAAATTCCCTTTTGCTATTTCTTCAGCATTATGAGACAAATCTGTAAGAGGCTGGGTGAGCTTATACGATGACCTTATTGCTACAATAAGGGTTACTACTATCACTGAAATAATAAGGCCTAGGTTTAGTATAAACAAGAATCTCATAGTCTGATTTAAAACATCATATCGCTTTGAGCCTTCCTCTAGACGGTTGTTCAGCATTTCTACTATATATGAATCTATATAGGCTCTGATTTCATTACTTCTTGCAAAATGCTCAGTATACTGGCTACTTACTCTTCCACGCTTTGAAATTACAGCCTTATCAGTTTCAGCTAGCAAGTCTTCTAGCATAAAGCCTATGTCTTTTAACAGCATTTCATCTCGGTTATAGCTCAATTTTCTAGGAATTTTAGCTGCCAGATTATTCAGGCTATTGTAATGGGAATAATAGTCTAGCAAATCTTCAGAAGAAGCACTGATTAGATATTTCTCAAGCTCCATATTTAACTGTGTTACATCGTTTTTTAAATTATTAAGATAAACGTAATCCACTATTATATCCTGAGTGTTGCTCTTTAAAAATACTGCCGTAAAATATGAAATCATACTTACACTTCCAAGCAAAAATATAGGAACTAAAAAGTAAATTATGAGCTTTTTTCTTATTCCAATGAATTTAGCAAAATAGTTTTTCATCTTATCACCTACCTTGCTTTTGGATGTTTATCTGAGTATTTATGTAGGTAGGAGTGTAATAACCTTTGTTTATATTTACCATACTCTCAACGCTCATATATCCCATACTGTATCCATCGCTTTCAATAGTGCTGTGAATTATGCCTTTATCTATATAATCTTTTATTTTATCTGAGCTTCCTGTTCCTACAAGTTTAATTTTTCCTACTCTATTTCTATCTACTATAAGCCTCGCACTACCTAGGGTATCTGAAGTGCTAAGCGTAAGAATAGCGTTAATTTCAGGATGATTGCTTATTATATCCTGAGTTATTTCCTCTGAGCTAATTACTCCCATGGCAGAGGTATATACCTTTACTATTTCCATATTTGGCTGTTCCTTTAAAAAATCGAAGAATCCGCTCATTTTAAGGTCGTATTCCAAAGTATCGCTTCCTATATCTTCATTGGATATTACTGCTATTTTAGCAACTCCTCCAGTAGCTTCATGCATTAGCTTTGCAGCTTCTTTTCCAAAAGTATAGCTGTTTGCTCCTATATACACCTGTCTTTTGCTAGAAGAGGAATCGCTATCTACTGTCACAACTGGAATGTTTTGTTCAAAAGCTTGGTCGATACGCTTTGAGTAATCAGCCAATCTAGGGACATAGGTAATTATTCCATCGACGTTTGAAATAGTTGCTATGTCTAGATACTTATAGGCTTCTTGGGCATTTGAAAATCTCGGAGATACATATTCTACATAGACATTGTAGTCAAGTGCAGCCTTTTTTACCCCCTCCTCTACTTTTTGCCAAAAAGGGTCAGTCGAGCTTTGGGCTATGAAATAGAAGTGATAGTCTGGAGCTTCTTCAACGAGCTTTGAATTAATAGCTTTTAACTGTCCTAGCACTACAGATGCCAAGCATATGGCTATAACAAGTAAGCTTATAGAGTATTTTTTTATCAGCCTAACTAAGCCTCTTAGCATAGGCAGCTATCCCCTTTCACGATTTGTAATCTAGATATTGTCCTTTACAGAAATTCTTCTTTTTTCTGCATTGCTCATATGTCCCAGCTCTATTAGACGAATCACTTGATAAGCCTCTAAAGCAGTCACAGGAGGTATGGTTTTATTAATTATAGCTTCGTAAATTCCTTTGTAATAAAGTCTATAGTCTCCAGTTAATGTAGGTATGACTTTTTTATTATCTTCTTCATATAAAATTCCATAGGATTTTTCATCTACAGCTGCAATAGGATAGCTCTCACCACATCTTAGAGCATTTTCCTGAGAATCCAGTCCGTAGGTTGCGTAGCTTCCCTTAGTACCCAAGGCCATAAATCTTGGCAAAACGACATTTACAAGTGAGCCAGCTTTTAATGTCACTTTAAGGTTTTTTTCTTCGTAGTAAAGTATCATTTCAAACTGATCTACCTCACTTGATTGCCTTTGCCTTGCTATATCGCAGTATAATTCATCTGGCATCCCAAATAAATCAAGTGCTTGGTCTATAAGGTGCGAGCCTAAATCAAACAATACTCCAGAGCCTGGGAGACTGCATTCTCTCCAGCCATCTTTTTTCACCTCTGGTCTAAATCTATCAAAATGAGATTCAAGCTCTACCAGTCGTCCTAAATTGCCACTAGCTATTAGACTTTTTAGAGTCAGATAGTCCCCATCATATCTTCTATTTTGGTATGCAGAAAGCACTAGCTTTAGCTTCTCTGCTTTTTCAATCAGAGCCTTTGCACTTAAAGAGTCTGGTGTAAATGGCTTTTCTATTACAACATGCTTCCCAGCATCTAGTGCTTTGTTTGCAAGCTCAAAGTGTAGCTGATTAGGTGTACTTATAATCACTAAATCTATATTATCATTTTTTGTAATTTCATCTATATTATCGACAATTTCTGCCCTAGGAAAATCTAGCTTAGCTTGAACTTTTTTCTCAGGATTTGTCGTAACTATCATCTTTATATCAAACTCTTTTAAATCTCTTAATACTCCACCTTGAAAAAATCTTCCTGATAGGCCATAGCCCACTAATCCTACATTAATTACAGTCTTATTTTTTTTATCCTCGATTTTCATATACTCACCTCGATTATTTTAGGTTAAAAAACAGCTTGAGCCATGCCTATGCATTTAAACTCAAGCTGTAAGTACATAATATATGATTATTAAAGAGCCGCTATAACTTCTATTTCTACTACTGCATCCTTAGGAAGTCTAGCTACCTCTACAGCTGATCTAGCTGGAGGATTTTGTGGAAAATATGTTGCATATACTTCATTCATAGCTACGAAATTATTCATATCACTTAGGAAAACAGTTGTTTTTATAACGTTGTCCATAGTAGCTCCTTCAACTTCAAGTATAGCCTTTACGTTTTCTAATGATTGCTTTGTAGCTGCAGCAATCTCAGTAACCATTTCTCCAGTTGCTGGATTAAGTGGAATTTGTCCTGAAGTAAAAATCATATTTCCTATTCTCATAGCCTGAGAGTATGGTCCTATTGCTCCCGGTGCTTTTTCTGTTGCTATTACTTTTTTACTCATTTTATATATCACTCCTTATATTAATTTATTCTTATTCTACCACGAAATTTCTGCATAAGAAAGTACACTGTAAATATAGCAATATATCTACAGTGTACTTATAAAATTCGATATTTATTTAATTAGTTCATTACTGTTTCGATTTCTTTTGAATTTACATGGTGTTGTTGTTTGCAAGCTTTGATTACGTGCTTAGCAAGTATAGAAGTAGTAACTGAACCAACTCCACCTGGAACTGGAGTAATCATAGCTGCTTTATCAACTATGTTATCAAAATCAGTATCTCCACACATATTTCCATCTTTATCTACGTTTATACCTACATCTATAACTACAGCGCCTTCTCTTACCCAGTTTTCTTTAACTAGTCTAGGAACTCCAACGCCTACTACAACTACATCAGCCTCTTTAGTCATCTTAGAAGAATCCTTAGTAAAGATATGGCAAGTAGTTACAGTTGCAAATTCATTAAGTAAAAGTATAGATACTGGTTTACCAACAACCATAGATGCTCCAACTACTGTAACATCCTTACCTTTTACATCTACATCGTAGAACTTAAGAATTTCCATAACTGCTGTTGGTGTACATGGAGGGAAACCTGTTTCGTCTCCTTCAGTCATCTTTCCAACATTTACAGGGCTAAAGCAATCTACGTCTTTTTCTGGTGAGATTATGTACTTGATTACGCTCTCATCAAGCTGTTGTGGCAATGGTCTAAATATTAGCATACCATTAACTGATGCATCGTTATTTAATTCTTGAATTTTTGCTATGAAATCATCTTGAGTGATATCTGCTGCAAGCTCTACAACTTGAGTCTCAATTCCAACTTTTTTACATTTTGTTAGAGCTCCTTTTTCATAAGCTAAATCGTCTCCTCTAGCTCCAACTCTTACGATAGCTAGCTTTGGTGTTATCCCCCTAACACTTAATAGCTCAACTTCCTGAATAAGCTCCTCAGTAATACTATCTGCTACTGGTTTACCTTTAATTATCTCTCCCATTTAACACGCCTCCCTATAATAAAAAAATTTATCATCTAGTGCTGCTATTCTCATTATATACTATTTTATTCACAAAATAAATAATTATTCGAAATATATTATTTTTATACATAAATATTCATAGTTATAATAAAAATTAGAAATTTTTATTTCGCATTTTCTATCTATCACTTAGGCTAAGATAGTTATTGCTAAAATTTAATAAAAATAATTAAATTCAGCTTTCCCATAAAACTTATAGTATTTAGCTTTTCAAACCCTAAATATAAGATATAATTATAGCTATATCATTAAAAATACAGCTGTGCAAAGGAGTAGATTAGATGACAAAACAACTTAAGGCAGATATTGCTTTACTACTTGTTACGGTTGGATGGGGAGCTTCCTTTATATTGACCAAAAACTCACTGTCTGAGCTTCAATCCTATAATTTTCTTGCTTTAAGATTCATTTTTGCTTTTTTTATATCCGCAGTGATTTATTACAAAAAAATTATTGCAATTGATAAGTTCACCTTAAAGTATGGAACTCTACTTGGCTTATTGTTATTTGCAACCTATGCTTTTCAAACAGTAGGGATTAATTACACCACAGCTTCCAAATCTGCTTTTATCACTGGATTTAGCGTAATACTTGTTCCTATTTTTTCTGCAATAATCGCAAGAAAGCTTCCAAATCTTCTAACTGTAATAAGCGTCGCCTTAGCTTTTTCTGGTCTTGCCTTAATCACTCTAAATCAAGATGTAGGTGGACTAAATATTGGAGATATCTACACAGGAGTTTGCGCTGTATTCTTTGCAATTTATATCATTCTCGTGGGCAAGTTTACTGTAAAAGCAGAATCCATAGCCTTTGCAATAGTTCAAATAGGAGTCGTAGGTTTCTTAAGTCTTATAGTATCTCTAGCAATAGAAACTCCTACAGTACCTGTAAGTCTTCCAGTTTGGATTAACCTAGCTATATTAAGCTTAGTCTGTACTTCTGGAGCTTATATAGTTCAAAACGTAGCTCAAAAATACACTTCAGCTACTCACACTGCACTTATTTATACTTGCGAGCCAGTATTTGCAGCTATATTTGCATATATCGCAGTGGGTGAAGTTCTAGGAGTAAAAGGAAGTATGGGCGCTGTGCTTATAGTTGTAGGAATGCTTCTTATCGAGCTTGATATTCCAAAGCTCCTTTATAAAAAAACTCATCCTTAATGTTCCACATGACTTTCATTGTAAAAAAATTTATAAAATGCTATAATTAAAACAATATCGATATTCGATATTGTTTTTCGTTTTTCAATTCATATTAATAATAAACTTAATTTTCTATTACTATAATATATATTCTTATGTATATGATGTTTATTAGTATTTATACTGTTGTGTTATGTAAATTTTATTCATTAAATTTTTGAGGTGATAAACTTGGCAGATCAAATCTTAAGAAAATTTTTTCTTGGCTTTATTCAGATTCACATATTGCATCATGCAAAGAAAGAGCCTATTTATGGTACTTGGATGATAGAAGAGCTAGAAGAGCATGGCTATGATATGAGTCCTGGCACACTTTATCCTATCCTTCACAGTATGGAAAACAAAGGACTGCTGACTAAAGAAGATAGAAATGTAGATGGAAAAATAAGAAAATATTATTCCATAACTCCTCTTGGCGAAGATATACTAGAGCAAGCTAAAGCAAAAGCTTATGAACTCTTTAAAGAGATTAAATAAGGGGGTATTATGTTTAAAATAGAAAATCTTAAATACAAAAATATATTAGATGTAAAAAATTTAGAAATTCGTCCAAACATAGTTACTACTATAGTAGGAAAAAGCGGAAGTGGTAAAACTACTCTTCTTAAGCTTTTAAACAAACTGATTAGCCCTGAAAGTGGAACAGTTTACTACCTAGGAAATGATTTAGAACAAGTAGATTCAATCGCTCATAGACGAAACGTAGTAATGCTATCTCAAACTCCAGTTGTTTTTGCTGGCTCAGTTAAAGATAATCTTCTTATTGGCCTTGATTTTTCAGAAAAGCCTCACCCATCTGATGATAAGCTAATCGAGGTTCTTCATAAAGTTCACCTTAACCTTTCACTATCTGCTGATGCAGACAAGCTATCTGGTGGAGAAAAGCAAAGACTATCCCTAGGAAGAATATTGCTCATGAACCCTGAAGTTTATTTGCTAGATGAGCCTTCCTCTGCACTCGACAAAGAAACTGAAGGTATCGTCATATCGACTTTGTATACACATGTAAAGGAAACTCATAAAACCTTGATAATGGTAAGTCATTCTACTGAGGTTGCAGATGATTATTCTGACTGCATAATAAAAATGGAAAACGGCTCAGTAATTGATATGAAGGAGGTGTAGAAATTGGATTCTTCGATATTGGAGCTGAGCTTTATTCAGCTTTGGCTTGCATACATCTTTGTGCTAATTACACTTGTAATCATAAGAAAAAGAAAGCTAAATAGGGAAAAAGAACTTCTGATTTCCACTATCAGAATGACTATTCAGCTTATACTGACTGGCTATGTGCTTGTATATATCTTTGATAATGTAAGTATGCTTTATACGATTTGCATAATTATTTTGATGGAGTGCTTTGCAATCTATACTATATTTAAGCAAAGCAAGTATCCTCTTAGCTCAAAGCTAAAAAAAATAATAGCTTTTTCTATGAGCATCGGCACCTTATCTAGCTTATTTTATTTCTTGATTATAGTTGTTAGGATATCACCATGGTATGACCCTAGATATTTTATCCCAATAGCTGGAATGCTTATAGGAAACTCTATGACAGGTATTTCTCTCGGAATATCTACATTAATAAAAGGCATGACTACTCAAAAGGACAAAGTAGAAACAGCACTTATGCTAGGTGCAACTCCAAAACAGGCCTCAAAAGAATTTATTGATTCAGCTTTTGATTCAGCTATATTGCCAACCATCAACTCCATGCTTGGCATGGGGATAATTTTTCTTCCTGGTATGATGACAGGTCAAATACTATCAGGTACTTCTCCAGTGGTTGCCATAAGATATCAAATAGCTATTATGCTAGGAATTTTGGGAAGTGTGTCATTTACGACTATATTGAGTCTTAGCCTAGGCTATAAAACATTTTTCAACTCAAATAAACAGCTAGATTATTAAACTACATCTTTTACATTTTTCACATGAAATATTGTCATTTAGATGTTAACCTTATTTATGTATATGTGTTATAATTTGCATGATAATAATTTGCATATGAAATTTGGAGGTTTCTTTAATGAAAAATGTAATTTTTGAATGGATTAAAACTATTGTGATAGCTTTTGCTGCAGCATTTCTTATAAATGTATTTATCACTCCACTTCAAGTTCACAGTGTATCAATGAATCCAACTCTAGTTGAAAATGACTATCTTATTTTAAACGACCATGCCAAAATAGAGCGTGGAGATATTGTATCCTTCACTTCAGATATTCCTTTTGAAGAATATGAACTGCAAAGCTTCAACTTCATCCAAAAGTTTCAAGCTGGAGATACAAAAAACCTAATCAAAAGAGTCATTGCTCTTCCTGGTGATCAGCTTCAAATCTACGATGGTAAAGTGTATCTCAATGGCGAGCTACAAGAAGAACCTTATATCTTGGGTGATTTTACTTTTGGCGATATCTATATAGAAGAAATTCCAGAAGGTGAAATTTTTGTGATGGGAGATAATAGAGATAATAGCTTAGACAGCCGAAGCTTCGGAACAGTATCTATAGATAAAGTTCAAGGAAGAGCTATGGTACGTCTTTTTCCTTTTAATAAAATAGGAATCTTAGAATAACTTTAAAAAGCCTTGAAATCATTTAGTTTAAAATGATTCAAGGCTTTAATTGTTAATAAAACAAGTTCTTCACTATAATAAAGCTTATGCTTTTATAATTAGTTAAAATTTTTGATTTTAAATTATTCGTTAGCCCACTCGTCCATACGCTTCATAACTTCATCGTAGGTTTTTTGAGAAATTTCAGGAAGTTCTCCCCCAAATACCTCTTTTGCTTGTTTAAACCCTTCTTCTATAGCTGCTTTTAGCTTACCAATCTGAGCTTTATCTCCGCCAGAAATTGCTTTTGCAAAATCAACTATTCTAGTCGCTACTGCATCTACGCTATATTCTCCGCCTTCTTCTATCGATGCTTGAGCTTCTAGCCTAGTCTGCTCGTCTACTTTTACTTCTTTTCCGTCTTCAAATACGTCTTTAAAAGTAAGCCCTTGTCTTTTTAAAAGCTCCTTAACCATGTTCCTTAGATTAGCATGTCTTTGCTCAGCTTCAGCTTTTAATTTATCAACAGCAGTTTTGTCGTAGGTTATATATTTTTCTTCAACTTTTTCTGATTTCTCATACTTTACCGCTGGATTATTTTCTACCTTTGGAGAGCTGACATCCTTGTCCTTCTCAGCTAGCTTTTCTTTCACAGGCTTACCTTGAGGTAGTATCTGTCCCTGCGAATTAACTGATTTAATATCCATATTATTTCCTCCTTGATAATCAACAAAAATACAAGTCATATTTCCATTTTTGCTCTATATTATATATCGGCAGAAAATAAAAACTTAATAGATATCATTTCCTTCTTTTTTCCAATTCCTCATCTATATCTTTATAATCTACACCCTTTTCCACCATAAGTACTGTAAGGTGATACAACAAATCTGATATCTCATATACGAGCTCTGACTTGTCATCATTTTTTGCTGCGATAATCACTTCTGCACTTTCTTCCCCTATTTTTTTGAGGATTTTATCCAGTCCCTTGTCAAATAAATACGAGGTGTAAGAACCTTCTACCTTATTTGCTTTTCTGTTTAAAACAACTTCATAAAGCTCACTTAAATTTTTCATTTTTCCACCACCTTTAAAAGTCTATATCGTTCATATATCATTAAATACATACCGATTAAAATTTTATTAAAATAGCTTTTTAATTTTAAATTTCTATATTCTATATAATCTCTTAAACAATCTGGTTGAAAAAACAGCTATTTTCACCAGTATGACAAGTAGGCCCTTCTGGTAGAGCTTTTATAAGCACTGTATCTGAATCACAGTCTAAATACAGCTCTTTAACTTTTAAAATATTTCCTGAGGTTTCCCCTTTTTTCCAGAGTTTATCTCTGCTTCTGCTATAAAAATATACACAGTTAGTCTCAAGTGTTTTACTATATGCTTCCTCATTTGTGTATCCTAGCATCAGTACCTGATTTGTATTATAATCTTGAACTATTACTGGAACCAATCCTTTGCTAAAATCAACCATAGCTTTATCCCACCCTAACTGATATTTCATTTTGTGATAGATATTTTTTTACACTTCCTATACTATCTTGATTGTAGTGAAATATAGAAGCGGCTAATGCTCCAGTAGCTCCTGTTTTTTCAAATACCTCTAGAATATCTTCTTTTGAACCACACCCACCAGAGGCTATCACTGGAATATTTACAGCCTTTGTTACTTTATCTAGAAATTCAGTATCATATCCACTCTTTGTCCCATCGCTGTCCATGCTAGTTAAAAGAATTTCACCAGCCCCTAAATCTGCCGCCTTTTTTATCCACTCCAGAGCATCAATTCCTGTCTGAGTAGTTCCTCCATTTATTACTACTTCTTCTCTGCCATTTATTTTTTTAGTATCTACTGCTACTACTATGCACTGACTTCCAAATAGCTTGGCTCCGTCAGTTATCAGCTTAGGATTTTTTACTGCACTGCTGTTAATCGATACCTTATCCGCACCTTTTAAAATCACATTTCTCATATCCTCAACTGTTGAGATTCCTCCTCCCACAGTAAAAGGAATAAATATTGACTTTGCAACTTTTTCCACCATTTCAAGCATAGTTTTTCTAGCTTCTAAGGTTGCTGATATATCTAAAAATACTAGCTCATCTGCTCCATCCATGTAGTATTTTTGAGCAAGCTCAACTGGATCTGCTATAGTTTTTAAGCCTTCAAAATTTATACCCTTAACTACCTTTGAATCCTTTACATCAAGACATGGGATAATGCGTTTATATGCCATAACTTCCTCCTAATTCAAATGCTTTTTCCAAATCTATTCTGCCACTGTAGATGGACTTGCCTAGAATTGCTCCTGCAAGCTTATTATCTTTTATACTCTCTAAATCTTTATAGTCAGCTACTCCACCCGATACTATTATCTCTCCACTGTAGATTTTGCTTAGCTCTAGAGCTAGGTTAATATTTGGCCCCAAAAGTGTTCCATCCTTTGTGATATCTGTTAATACTATTCTTCTTACATTTAGATTTTCCAGCTTACTCGTGATATCATATACCAGTGCCGCTGAACCATCTAGCCATCCTCTAGTCATCAGCGCTTCACCTTTCACATCAAGAGCTGCAACTATTTTATCTTTATATATTCCTACTGCTTTTGCAAATAGCTCAAAATCTTCTGCTATCATCGAGCCAATAACTACAGAGTCTATTCCAAGCTCTAAAGCAGTTTCTATATCTTCAATAGTTTTTATTCCCCCTCCTAGCTGAATCTTTTGCCTTTGTGATGTTTTCAATTTACAGATGTCCTTTATTATCCCCATATTTGCAGACTTATCACCAAGAGCACCATCTAAATTCACTATATGGACCTCTTCTGCTCCTAAATTAAGAAAGTTATTCACAATAGCAACTGGATTTTCCCCAACTACTGTTTCTTTTGCGAAATCTCCTTGATAGAGTCTTACCGCTCTTCCCGATTTAATGTCTACAGATGGTATAATTTTCATAGCACATCTCCTTAAAATTTCTTAGTATCTTGAGTCCTGAGTTTCCACTTTTTTCTGGGTGAAACTGAAGTCCATATATATTGTCCTTTGCTACTATAACTGGCATATCTTCTGTATAGCTACAGATGCCTACGACCTCGTCTTTTTGTTCATATGCTCTATATGAGTGAGCAAAATATCCGTCAAACTTATCGCCTAAACCTCTAGTGAGCCTAGTGCTTTTTCTTAGCTCAATTTGATTCCATCCCATATGAGGAGTCACCACTGCCTTATCTAACAAATCCACTTTCCCTGAAAAAAATCCTAGCCCAGTGCTTAGCCCTTCCTCAGTTCCAAAGTCATAAAATATTTGCATCCCTAAGCAAATCCCCAGTACCTTCTTTGTCTTTGCAAACTCTGATATGACCTCTTTAGTAAAGCCTTTAGCTTTAAGATTATCTATTGCAGTCTTAAATGAGCCAACTCCAGGGATAATCAGTCCAGAAATTTCACTTAACTGAGCTGGACACGTTATTACCATTGATTTTGCTTCTATATTTTCAAGGGCACTTTCCACACTTTTTAAATTTCCTGCATTGTAATCTAAAATTCCTATCATTTACTCCTCCACCTTTCCTTTGGTTGAAAATATTTCTCCATCCACCACTGTTATTGCTTGTTTTATCGCTAATCCTAAGCTTTTAAAAATAGCCTCTGTTATGTGATGGTCATTCTTCCCTTTTAATACATCTATGTGAATGGTAGATTCGCTGTTATTTGCGATAGCTCTTAAAAACTCAAGAGTCATATCCGTATCATAAGCTCCGATTTTTTCTCTTTTAAATTCATAGTCAAAATCTAGATAAGCTCTACCACCCATATCTATAACTGTTCTAACTAGAGCTTCATCCATAGGAATAATTGCGTTTGCATATCTATTTATTGAGGTATCCTTTATCATCATTTTTAAAGTCTTGCCTAAAGCTATTGCGGTATCTTCGATTGTATGATGAGTATCTACAAACAAGTCCCCTTGAGTTTTTATATAACCATTCAAGTTCGCATATCGTCCAAAGGTTATGAGCATATGGTCGAAAAATCCAATTCCAGTATCTGATTCTAAGCTTTTATACTCATCAGCCCTGGTATCTAAAAGAATTTCGATTTTCGTCTCTGATGTGAGTCTTTTATACTGCCCTCTCATTTTGATATCCCCTTCTTTCTTCTTTAGCAAGTGATATAGCTCTTTTTATCTCAGATACCAGCTTCACATTGTCCTCTATATTGCCTGCAGTTATTCTTATTCCATCTTCAAATAAACGTATTAGGATTCCTTTTTCAAGTAAATATTCATAGATATCTGCTGAGTACTTTGTTTTCATATAGATAAAATTAGCTGAGCTTTCATAAATCTGGGTTTCATCATCATTTATTTCAGCTATAAGTGAAGAATATAAATCATCTCTTGAGCATTTCACTTCTTTAATGTATTTTGCAATTAGCTTAGGATAGCTCAGTATCTCCGTAGCTATATTTTGGGTCAAGCTGTTCACATTATATGGAGAGCGTACCTGCTCTATTTTATCTATGTTATTTGAATTAGAGCCTAAGAACCCTACCCTTATCCCTGCTAGCCCTAATGCTTTTGAGCAAGTTTTTGTTATTATAAGATTGTCGTATTTTGATATTAGGTCAGACACGCTTTGATTGTAAAAATCCATGTAGGCTTCGTCTACTATCACAGTTCCCCAGAATGTTTTAATGAGCTGCTCTACATCTGATTTCAAAAAGCCTTTGCCAGTTGGATTATTGGGATTTGAAAAAACTATCACTGATGCCATATTAATTCTTGCCGCATTTATTAGGTCTTCGAGCTTCATGGTCTTAACCTTAATCAAGCTAGCATTATATTTTTTAGAATATACCTCATACATTGAAAAATCTGGATCAAAGCAAACTACTGTTTTAGACTGAGCAAAGACTGAAAATGCTAAATCTATAAGCTCATCAGAGCCATTTCCTGCAACTAGGTTTTCATAAGGAATTTTGGAATACTTGCTATATGCTTTTCTGAGCTTAATAGCCTTTGCATCAGGATATCTATTTATACTCACTTTGGAAAGTACTGACTTTTGTATGATTGAAGCTATTATCTCTGCTTCATAATCCTTAGCTCTCTCATTAGCATCTAGCTTTAATATATTACTCATCATCTGAAAACCTCCTCAAAATAGAATTTGCATGTCCATCTAAATTTTCTGCCTTTGCAAAACAGGCTATATCCTTATAAATTTTTTCAAGCCCTTCTTTGCTTGCTTCTATATAGTTGCTTCTTTTCATAAAGCTCTGTATCCCCAGAGGCGAAAAAGCTCTTGCGCTTCCATTGGTTGGAAGTATATGGTTTGGCCCAGCCATGTAATCCCCTAATGGTTCTGGTGAGTATTCTCCTGAAAAAATACATCCAGCATTTGTAAGGCTGTCAGTAATTTTTTTATCTTCAAACAAAACCTCAAGATGCTCTGGAGCTATTTGATTAGCTATATCTACAAGCTCCTCCTTAGTATCACATACTAGAATTGCCCCATAGTTTTTAATTGCTTCGGATGCTATTTTAGATTTTGGAAGCTTTGATAGCTGAACGCCCACTTCATTTGATACAGCCTCTGCTTCTTTATCGCTTAGAGTTAGTAGTATAGATGATGCTAGCTCATCATGCTCTGCTTGTGAAATCAAATCTGCCGCTATATAGCTTGGATTTTGATTTCCATCTGATACTATTAGTATTTCACTAGGTCCAGCTATCATATCTACATTTACAGCTCCATAAACTAATTTTTTTGCAACTGATACATATATATTTCCTGGCCCTGTAATTATATCCACCTTGGGAATAGACTCTGTACCATATGCAAGAGCTGTTATTGCCTGTGCTCCTCCGACCTTGAATATTCTATCTACCTTGCAAAGCTTTGCCGCATATAGCACTTCAGGGTTTATCCCTCCATTTTCATCGCAAGGCACCGTCATGATTATATTTTTAACTCCAGCGGCTCTTGCTGGTATGGCATTCATAAGCACTGATGATGGATAGGCAGCCTTGCCCCCTGGTACATAGATTCCTGCTGTTTCTATAGGTATATATCTAGTTTTAGATATGATTCCTTCCTTTTCGTAAATAAAATCCTTAGGCTTTTGAGCTGATTGAAATTCCCATATATTCTCATATGCCTTATCTATAGCTTTTTTAACAGCTTTATCAATTTTCTGTTCGGCATCACTTAGCTCAATACTACTTACCTCTAGACTTTTTAACTCTACATTGTCAAACTGCTTTGCATAGCTTATCAATGCATTATCACCGTTTTGTCTTACCTTGTTTATTATTTCTCTAACAGTATCTAGCACCTTATCTTCCATATCTGCTTGCCTAGAGCTTATTTTATTTAGGAAAGCTCTTGCTCTTTCAGAATTTAGCTTAAATATATTCACAGCGCTCTCCTCCTCTTTGTAATTCATTTATTAAGCTATCTATCATTGCAAATTTTCTGCTTGATATTTCATTAGATACTACTAGCTTTGCATTAATATCAAATAGCTCCTCATAAACTACAAGTCCATTTTCTTTTAAGGTTCTGCCTGTTTGGACTATATCTACTATTACATCAGCTATTCCAGTTGCCACAGCAAGCTCAACAGAGCCTTGAAGATAAATGATTTCAGCATCGATCCCTTTATTTTTAAAAATATCCTTCGCTATATTTGGGTATTTTGTAGCTACAGTTTTATACTTAACTTTTCCTTTGTTTTCAGTAGGTCCAGCAATTACCATCTTGCATCTTCCAAGCTCTAAATCCATTACCTCTTTTAAGTTGCTTTTGCACTCTAGAAGTACGTCCTTGCCCACCACCCCTATATCAGCCATTCCCATATCTAAATACTGAGGCACATCTTGAGACTTAGGAAGAAGTATCTCCCAGTTTCTTAATCTATCTGTCAGTCTTAGGCTTCTTTTGTTTTGACTCATAGTGCCTTGATTTTGGTATATTAAATCTAAAAAATCTTCCTGAAGCCTTCCTTTTGCAAGTGCTATTCTTAGCATAATATCTCTCCTTTTTATTGAAATAAAAAAAGCCACCTTGGACTATAAATCCAAAATGGCTCTTGTGCGTACTAAAAATAAAATATATCTTATTTTTGCCATTATTAGAAGTTAGCCCTTTCAAAACACGAACAGGGCTGGACCAATAACGGCACATACCCTTCTAATAATGATGATGTAGTTGTACAGTTGTAAGTATTAGAAGGTTCATTAGTATCTCTCCTTAGATATATTTTTAATCGTTTTTTTATTTGATAGCTATTATATTTTATAGCGAATAAAAATGCAAGCTATTTTTTTAAAATTTGAAATATTATCTTAAATAAATGTAACTACTTGTAAATAGGACTCTTTGTTTAATTTGTTAATATATTATTCTTGTAATGAGGATACTATTACTATAGCTATATCCTGTCAATTAGTCTTTTAATAAAATAACTTTATCCACATATTGTTCTATTAGTTTATTATGTTCTATATATATTCTAATTTTATTTTCCAATATACTTTCAACCCGCTCAATTATTTTCTCAAAGGTTTTACTATCAAGAGAGGAAGATAATTCATCAAAAATGAATATACTCGCATTGGTGTCAGCAATCGTTCTCGCTATAAGAATTCTTTTTCTTTCACCACCAGATATTTTAGCTCCTGCTTCTCCAATAGAACTGTTTTTTATATTTTTTTCTAGCTCTATTAATTCACAAATATCTAATATTTCCCTGTAGTTTTCTTCTGTCAAATCAGAATTTGCAAGCCTGATATTTTTTTCAATTGTAGTGTCGAACAAAAATTCATTTTGCATCATATAGCTTAGTTTTGGGATTGAATTACTAGAAATTTCTTTTAGCTCATTATAGTAGTGAATACTCCCAGATGTAGGTTCTATTAAACCTGCTAGTAAGTTTGTTAATGTAGATTTTCCAACTCCTGTTTTCCCAATAATCGCCAGTGAAGATTTTTTATTTATATGTAGATTTAAATTCTCAATAACTGATTTATTATTTATTTTATAAGTTAAATTTTCTGTAACTATTTCATCTATTTCCGTAGCTGACTTTTGAGTAATTGATGGTTCGTCAAAAATATTAGAAACTCTTTGGGTAGAAACTTTAAGCTGGATAAATTTAGGATTTAAATCAATGACTGATAATAGAGGATCAACTAACATATGGTTATACATCAGTATTGCAGTTAATCCTCCTAGTGTAAGGTAATTATTGACTACTAATAAAGCTGATATAATCAATATAATTCCAATAGAACTCATAAAAAACAATTGAGCAATAAAGTTACTTTTTATCTCTAAATTTCTTTGAACTATAAGGCTATTTTTTAAATCAAATATGCTTGTTTCTATGATTTTACTATAATCAATTATATGATTATGTAGCCTAATAGGTAAAATTCCTAAAATTCCTTCATTAAAAACTTTTATCATTTTATCCGAATTATTTCTATGGATACTAATATTCGCTTCCGATTGTCTTGAAACTTTTCTTATTATTAAGGAAGATGAAATCCCCAAAGGTATCACAAACGAAGTCAATAATGGATTAATTCTCCACATGAAAATAACTCCAAAAATAAAACTCGTTACAGCTCTAATTAATTCAATATAGGGTTCTAAAGAATTTTTTCCAATGAAATCCACATCTCTAATTATTAAATTACTAAAGCTAGAAGTATCTTTTTTACTAAAAAAATCTAAATTAATTTTTGTAAGTTTTTCGAATATACCTCTTTGTAAATTTGCTTCTAGATTAATTTGATAATTTGTAGCTAAATATTTTATAAGTGATATTAAAAAAGAGTTAATTATTTGAAGCAATAAATAAACAAATCCTAATTTCATTATTATAGAAATAGAGACTTCCTTATCAATAGCTTTAGTAGCATCAATTATTCCCATTATTAGATTTATAGGATATACGCTTATGATAGAACTACTGATTACTAATATGAATAAAAAAATCAAGTTTTTAAAAGGTATCTTAAGTAATTTTAAACTCATATTTCCCCCAATTATCAATAAATACAAAATTAAAATAGCTTATACATTTTTACTTATAATTATATTCAACATTTACTCTTTAGTTTTAACCTAACATACTTATTAATTAATCATATTTACAAACAAATTACAAACCTTAGATTTTTTTACAAGGCCTAATTATTTATATTTAATTAGTATTTAATTATTTTTTAAAGTCAACTTGGTTACAAAATCAAAAATGCTAAAATCATAAACTCCCTAATTTAAATTTTCTATTCAAGTTTAGCATCCAAAAAAAGAGCCTATTCACAGATATACATCTTGTAAATAGGACTCTTTTCAAATCAGTCTATATTCCTTCTATAAGCTCTATAAATCTTCTAAGCATAGAGCTTACTTCTGCTCTTGTAGCTGTTCCTTTTGGGTCAAATTTATTGTCTGGTTTTCCTGATAGTATGCCTGACATTTGGATAGCTTTTACTGCTTCTGTTGCCCATGCACTCATTTCATCTGTATCCGCAAATTGATTTTCTTCATTTAGCTTCTCTAAATCTATATTCATTGCTTTAATATAGTTTAGTAGCATAACTGCCATTTGCTCTCTAGATATTTCCATATCTGGTGCAAACTCTTCTGATGATATTCCATTTACTATTCCAGAAGTGTTAGCCCACTGAATATATGGTAGGTAGTAATCATCTGCTTTTACATCTTTAAAATTCGTTGAGTCAAATCCATTTAAATCTGCTTTTGCTAGTTTCCCTAGTACTGTTACAAACATTCCCCTAGTCATTGGCATATTTGGAGAAAAATTGCCATCTCCAGTGCCACTAAATAGACCTCTTTGTACTACGAAATCTATATCTGATTTTGCCCAGTGATTTTCAGTATCTGTAAATACTGGAGCATTAGTACTGTTTTGCTCAGTAGTTTGTAGTGGTAGCTCTCCTTGTGCTGGCGCTGATGGTGTTTGTGTTTGATTTACTGGAGTTTTAGTAGGCTCTTTATCGTCCTTGTCATCTTTGCTTGATGAACCTCCTCCAGAAGAGCCATCGCTAGCATTATCTTTTGGATCTTCCTTATCTACTGGGTTGCTTGGATTTCCACCACTGTTATTTATTATTGTCAGCTTGCCATTTGTATAGCTTATTTCATAGCTCTGAGAATTTGATACTTCTGCTTCTGATATTGATATTACATATTCGCCTACAGCATTAGTATCTGTAGCATTTGTAGTAATTACAGGCTCTTTAGTTACGCTGTCTGAACCTACAAGACCATCTACTGTATAGGTAAAATTTGGCAATGAACTTCCTTTTGCTATATTTAGTTTATCATCAGCTTTGATGACAAGTGCTTTTTTATCAACTCTAACTGTAACTGTATGCTGAGCCTGATTAAAATTATCATCGCCTGCTTTCGTTGCTGTAATATTAACTGTGCCAGCTTTATGAATAGTTGCTATATCTCCAGATATACTTATTATTCTATCATCAGAACTGTCAAAGCTTATATCTCCTTCTCCATCTCCACCATAAGTAATCAAAGCAAAGCTATCTTCTCCATATACTTTAGTCTCTATGGCTTCTAATGTAAAATCTTGTTGTTCTTGTTTTGTAGTATCAAAATCATATTCCATACTTTCTATTGCTTCGTAATTATCATCTCCAGCATAAATCGCTTTTATCTTATATATTTGCTCTAATAATCCAGTCCAAATATATTTTGCACTACCGTTTTCTACCATAACATCATCAGCTAAAACAATTCCAATAGCCGATCCACTTGTTATGTCTGCGAATTCTACTGTTCCAGTAGGGCTTTCTAACCCTGATGCTCCAGTTATAGTTGCAACAATAGTAGCTTGTCTGTTATTTTCATCCCCAGTTGAAGATACATTTAGTGCTATAGATGGAACTCCTTTATTTACATTTACTGTTATATCTTTTGTAATTCCTAATGCTTCATCATAATTGTTTGTTGTTTTTTGATTTGGTATAAAGCTAACATTATATCCAGCTTTGCCTACATCTGGTTGTATATTCCCATCTGTCCATTTAAAGCTCCCCAGTTCCGTGCTTCCACCACTTAAATTACTATCGGAAAGTTTTTGTCCATAGCTTATATCACCTGCATCTGGGAAAATCACATTAGGCTTACTCCCTTTTGAAATTGCAACTTCTAATGTAGTTGATTTGCTATTATAATTATTGTCTCCTTCTTTTGTAGCCGTAATTACTACTTCGCCAGTTCCTAATATTCTAGCTATATTACCATTTATTTCTAGAACATCGTTATCATTAGGAACAGAAAATACGACCTCTCCCGTTCCAGACCCTCCTGAAATTGTGAGTTCAAAATCATCATCAGCATATTTTTTTCCATTAATCTCATTAATAGATATATCATTTTGCTCATTTTTTCCAATTGACACCAATACCGTATTCATCAAAGCTTCTACATTACTTGTTTCAGATACGTCTATCCTTAAGGTATATATTCCGGCTTCTATAGGAGTTAAATTTAATTTATTACCCTCGTCAGTAGAATCACCCTTGTACCATGAAAATGACATCATTCCATCACTATTTGTATTAAAATTATCTTTAGTCGGCTGCGTTATACTACTTCCAGTATATGAAAATGTAGTAGGATAATCTTTATTTGTAATATAACCACTGTTTTTAACAATTGAAACCTTTGCAGTATCGCTTTTTATAGAATATCCTTCGCAAGTAACCTCGCAGAAATAATTGTATTCTCCAACTGTTAGGCCAAGTGGAACACTATAAGTATTAGCATTTGCTCCAATAATTTCTACATCATCTTTAAACCATTTATAACTAATATCAATTCCAGAGTTTTCTGGAATAGTACTAGCTGTTATATTTAAAACTGGTTGCTCATTATACCCAAAATATTGAGTTGCTGAATTAGGCTGAGCAGTTATTTCTAATGGAATATCTGCAATTTCTATTTCTAGACTTGTGTCTATATTGCTCCCATCTTTCGCTATCGCAGTTACAGTTACCTTTCCAGCTCCTGTTCCAGTTAACAGACCATATTCAGTTATTGTAGCTATTCCTGTTTGGTTAACCTTCCACTCTATATCTTTATTTTCTGCATTTGCTGGTATAACTGAGGCATTCATCTGTAATGTTTGGCCAACAAAGATTTTTGTTTTACCTTGTTCTCCTGAAATATCAATGCTATTAACCTGAACCGGATTTATTGTAATCACCTTTGAACCAACGATTCCACTTCCATCTTTTGATTTTGCTGTTACCTCTACAGTCCCATAACTAGTTGCGGTTAAAAGACCTGTTTCACTTATTGTAGCACTTCCAGTCTGATTGGTAACACTCCACTCTACGTTCCTATTCTCTGCATTATCTGGAGATACTATTGCGCTCATCTGTAAAGTTTCTCCATTTAGCATAGCTGTCACATCATTATGACCAGAAACAGCTATGTTTTCTACTTGAATAGGATTTATAGTTATCTGCTTTGAACCTTCAATCCCTCCGCTATTTTCCACGACTGCTCTTACTGTAATTGTTCCACTAGCTGTTGCAGTCAATAATCCTGATTCATCTATAGTAGCTGCGCCACTTCCATTAATTATATTCCAGAGTACTTTTTTATTTGTTGCATTACTTGGCAACACTTCTGCTTGCATTTGAAGAGTTGTTCCATTTAATATACTTATCTCATTATTCTCTGAAGTTACAGTAACAGAACTTGCTTCTATAACTTTCTCCAAAGTAAAGCTCCCTAATTCTATTTCTCCTATAAAGATCTTAATTGTTGAAGTTCCTGATATATCTTGAGTTGTATCTAATGAAATAGTTCTGTTATATCCACTACCTCCAAAAGTAATTTGTGAACTTGATATAAGAGATTCATTGGATGAAGTTGCAGTAAGATTTTGTGCAGTTCCATCCTTATAACCAAATATGAATGGAATATTATCTATTTTATTTCCGTTTGATACATTTTGATTAGAAATAGATGTTATCTTAGGCAACCCACTGCTATTAATCATAAAACTTATATCAGTTTTTATTTCGCATCCTGATGATCCTCCTACTTCTAAACGAATATTTCGTGTCCCTTGAGGTAGCTTCTTACCTTCTCCTCTTCCTGCTCTCGAAATTTCCTGACCGTAAGCATTTAAAAATATTACATTTACAGTTCCATTTGCATTCGTTGTCCCTGATGCACTATAGGTAATCATATCTGCATCTATGATAGTGCTGAATTTTGCAACATCAATCTCCTGATACATATAGTATTCTTGATTATATGTATGTGTATGTGCAGTTTTTGCTGGGACATAATAGAACCTACTGCTTGGATCTGTCCAATCTTCTAAACTTTGTGAAATTAAGTTTACATCCATTTTTACATCTGCACTTACACTCACATTAAAGTTCATACTTGTAGATTTTGTTCCATCTGATGCTGTAATAGTTATTTTAGATTGACCTGTTTGACCATTTACTGCTGTAATATTTATTGTTCCATTGCCATTAGTTTGATTTACAGACAAATTTGAATTTGGAATCAATGATGTGTTTGATGACACAGCCGATAATACAATATTACTATAACTCGTATCTGCATCAGTAACTGAAAAGCTAAGAGGCCCTAAAGTTTTCCCTGATAACATCGTTTGATTCTCTATTTGCGAAATTACTGGTGGCGCACTTTCATTAGTTGAAATTTTTAATGATAAATCATCAAATGCAGCAATTCCACAAGCTGAATGAGTCCCTTCAATCACAACCCTAAGCTTTCTAGCTGTTGGAGCTACTGCTCCAGACATTGTAACTAGGGTCCAACTACTTGAATTAATTGATTTTTCATATGTAGGCGTGTCAATAACATTATTATATGAATCAAGTTGTTCTAGCTTTAATGTTGATATATTTCCCCCAGTGGCTGATAAGTAGCCCTCGAGATTAAAAACTATTTTATCAGCTTCTACATCTGCTTGATTAGCATTTATATCTATATCTTGATAAGTAGTATAAATTCCTTCTCCTACAGAAGCTGTTCCTGGAGTAGCAAATCCTATATAATACTGCCCTCCATGAGGTACTATACTCATTACAGAGGTTATATCCTTTCCATAATATTGTTTTTCAATACTTATAGGCGTAGCAAAATCACTAACTCCACTAGCTGAAGCCGCTCTATCTTCTCCGCTCCATCCGTTAGATACCAATCTTCCGTAATTAGCGGTTGCTTCTCCTCCTGGATTAATAATTAAGTTCGTATTCAACTCTGCCGCAAATACTTCGCTTATTGGTAACAAAATAAGACAAAATACAATAAATATACTCATAATGCATTTACTTTTCAGCTTTAGTATCAATGTTTTCTCCTCCTTAATTCGACTCATTTAATACTTGATTCTAATCATAATACATAGAAATACGCTAAATTATGAACCCTAGACACACACCGTTTATTCTATATTTTAAGTTTATTTTTTTCTATGGATTTTTACCGAGTGGTCGTTTTTTTGACTGAGTGGTAAATATTTTTTGAAGATGGTAAATTTTTGATATATAATTATATTAACAATAACTAGGAGGTCCGTTTTGAAAATAGCAGTTGTAGATGATTTAGCACAAGAGAGAAACGAGATTATCAGTCTTGTTACTGACTATTTTTCTGTTCGCTTTCAACAGTTTGATATTACTCCTGAGTTTTGTGAATTTGAAAGTGGTGAAGAGTTTATAGATGGCTTTATGCCAGCAGAATTTGACCTAGTCCTTTTGGATATTTATATGGCAGAGCTCACTGGAATTGAAACTGCAGAAAAATTGTTACTACTTGATAAAAATATCAAGATTATTTTTTTTACTACTAGCACTGAGCATATCCTAGATGGATACGGAGTTCATGCTCTGAGTTATATACTAAAACCTGTAACTAAGCATATGAAAGCTTTTTACAAGGCTTTGGATTATTTTGTAGAGCTACTTAATCTTGATAAATGTGGGATAACTATAAAAGCAAGCTCTGGAGACATGTTTGTTTTGAATAAAAATATCGTATATATTGAAAGCTCAGTTAGAAACTTATTTATCCATTTTGCTTCTGAAGTTGTTCAGTCTTCAGGAAAATATTCTGATTATTCTAAAGCTTTACGTGAAGACCATCGCTTTTTAGAATGCTATAGGAATCTCACTGTAAATATGGATTATATAGTTAAACCTATAGATAACGACTTCCTACTTAAAACAGGAGAAAAAATTCCTATCAGTAGAAGAAGAAAAGCTGAGGTTATAGAGCAATATACTACTTATTTTATAAATAGAAGGGGTTTTTGATGCCATTATTTATAACTATACTTGCTATCACTATTGCCCAACTGCCTGGGCTAGTTATGAGATATCTTCCTTTTTCAAGAGTTCTAGAGCTTGAAAGAAAAAAAAAGCTTTTTCTATATTATGCTGCTGCATTTATTTTTCAGCATCTAGCAGTGTATATTCTAGTTAAAGGTGATTATAGCAACGTCACGCTTCTTACATATAAACGTCTCTTATTTTTACTATCTACAATCTATGTTTTTATAAATATTGCATTTATCAAAGGAAATTTATACAAGCATATTTTTATTTATGGAATGCAAGGTGGCTACTCTTTATTTCTACATTCCATAGTGGCTTTATTTGTAGGTAGAATAAGCACTGCTACCCCTTTGTATCTTCAGCTGTCCATTCAAACTATCGGCTATAGCATTTTATTTACTCTTTTCTTCATCCCACTTTGGAAGAAAGTTTCTAACTCGATTATTTTTAATAGCCAAATAACAAATGATTATTATTGGAATGTAATATGGATGATTCCTGCCCTTGCAATTTACAGTGATGCAATGGTTACTATGAATAACCAGTGGATTAATAGCCTTCCTCAGATTATTTCTAGAATCATGACCGCTTTGTCCTTGATTATATCTTGGAAATGGATTACTCTCGATTTTGAATCTCTGGAAAACATGCTTTACTTAAAGAATCAAAATAAAATCATGAATCTTCAAACAGAAGGCATCTTGGCTCAAGCTGAAATTCTTAGAGAATCAGAAAATCACATTAAAATATGCAAGCACGATATGAGACATAACCTTGGAATAATAAGGTCATTAATCCAAGATAAAAAAACTGAAGATGTACTTAATTATATCGAAGAGCTCGACACAACTATGAAAGCTACTAAGCCTCTAATATATTGCAAAAACACTATAGTAAATTCTGCCTTATTGGTTTATATGACAAAGGCTAAAGAGAAAAATATAGATGTGAAATTAGAGCTTAATATACCAGATAAGCTTCCGTGGAATAGCAACGATATAGCCATTCTGATAGCCAACGCTTTTGAAAATGCAATAATCGCTAGCTCTAAGCAAAGCCTTGATGAGCAAGAAATCTATATAAGTGCTAGATTTTATGATGAAAAGCTAGCTATCATCTTCAAAAATAGATTTAACGGTGAAATTTTAATTGGAAGTAGTGGCTTTCCGACAAGTACTGAGCCTGGTCATGGAATAGGCATGCAGTCTATATTGTCAATCGTAAATAAATATAAGGCCTCTGCAAGCTGTACAAGCAATAACGGTTGGTTTAACATGACATTCTTATTCACATAAATTGCTAGTTTGCAAACTAAAATACCTATTTAAAGACATTAAAAAATCCTAGATTGCTTTTAAGCCTTTACATTTCTGTAGTTGCTTATTAATCTAGGATTTCTTAATTTCATTGTTATATATAGTACACTGCTAGATAAGGGAAAAATATCATCATATATAGTATAGTATTTACAGTAAAAAACTCAAAATATGTTCCCCAAAGTCTTTGTTTCATGTCATTTCTAGTATGCCTGTAAAAAATAAATGCAAGTGATATCAGCAAGCTCATTACTATCATAGCAATTACTATCACTGGATTTTTTAGATAAAATGGCAGAGCTATATTTGATGGAGCATTTTGAATGAGATAGCTCGACATAGTCATAAGCTGAGCAATCAAATGCATTACAGCAGCTGCGATTATTATCTTTCCTGGGTTTCTCTCTGTCCAGCTCACAAAAAACAACATTGCTGAGAAAAATAATAAGGAAATAAATATAAATATATATCCAAAATAGCTAAGAGAAAAAGCATATCCAAATACTGAAGCTGCAACTGTTTCTCCCAGTATACCGTTTACTTCATCAACACTTGGCTTACTAGTTTTTTCCATTATGCTTGGGCTTGATGAAGCAAGATATACTTCTTTTTTGTTTGCCATTACATTTTCATACTTTAAATAATCATGCCCATTAAGGCTTATCATTTCTGGATTGTAAGCTGTTATTTTGCCTTTAGTAAGAAGCTTTTTAGGTTCTGATGCATTTAAATCAGCAATTGCGGCTTGAGTATATACACTATTTCCCTTTACATCATCAATTAATAGAATCATCTCGCTTGTACCATTGTAAAAAACTGGTGCTGAATCCTGATGAAGTGATGATACAGAAACCGGCTTGGCTTCAGCTTTATCTATATCCACAGTATAATATGCCACATTCTGGCTTTTGTGATCCTTTATTCCATAAATTAAAGTACTTTGGTTTTGATTTGATTCCAATACCAAGCTTCTCAATTTTCTATTTATATCTGTACCAAGCTCAGCAATATCCCTATAATCACTAAACCTAGCGTTTAAGTATTTAGCATATCTAAGATGAGTAGTCATATCCGATATAGTTGCATAAACTATTTTTACACCTTCATCACTCACTTTAATGTCTGCATTTATGACTTTATCTTGAGTTTTCAGGATATAAGTTTTTCCATCCTTTTCAACTACTCCTAACCCATCATTTTTCCCATATACTAGATAACCATCCTTTTGAACCATAAAATCGGCTTCATCTATTCTAATATCTTTGCCAATTCTTTTTAAATTTTTGGACTCTACTATAGTTTTTCTTATATTTCCATCTGCAAGTGTGTATAGTACATAATTATCTCCATCTACTTCTATAGCAAAATCCTTAACTCCAGTAAATTCAGTTTTTAGCTGATTTACTTTATTTAGATTTTCATCATAGAATTCAAAAAATAAATTGCCTTTTTCTAAGTATCCAACTGCAAAGGCATCATCGCCTAAATTTAAAAGCTTGGATTTATTTGAAATATTTTGCTCAATTGTATCTGCTTTTAATATCTTTTGAAGAATACCTCTACTCATATCTGGATTAGGCGGTCTTAGAGTATTAGAATATATCCAAGTGCCTAATGCTAAAAGCAAAATCAAAAAATTAAGAATTATCAATCCCCAGGCTAATTTCTTTTTCACGGACAAGCCCCCCAAAACAATTATGAATATAAGAACTCATATACCTTTTCATAGACATTGTTGCTACCTATTACTACTATGGTGTCTCCTTCTTCAAATACGTAATCAGGTCCAGGTGATATAACAGTCTCGCCTTTACGTCTGTATGCAACCATAGTTGTTCCTGTAGTCTGCCAAAGTCTTACTTCATTTATTTTTTTACCAATTTTTTTTGAATCAGCAGTAACTTTAATTTCTATAAACGTATATGGCGTATCACTTTTAAATCTTTCAATATAGTCAAAAATAGTGTCAAAGCTCTCTTGTATTTGCTCATCGATTTTCTTTTTTTGTTGCATCAAATCTCTAATCTCATCTTTAATAGAAGAAATATATCTGCTGCTTTTATTTTTCTCGATAAATTTCTCTGCCGCAGATTTAGATATGACATCAATTCCACTACCTCTGCTACTGTTTACTACATCCATATCTTCCAGCAGGACTATCGCTCTTCTAATTGTCTCTGGAGAAACATTGTACATACTGGCTAGTGTTGACCTTCCACTAATCTTTTGTTTTTCTCGAAATTCTCCATTTAATATCTTGTTCGCGATATCCAATGCAATAGAGACATATGCTGCCTTCTTTTGCCCTTTCATAACCTACAACCCCTCCACAAATTCATTATTCTGTTTTAATTTTATCATATTTGAAAAAGTAATCTAGAGTTGCTCTATATATTGCTCTTTCAAAATAATAAGGACTTTCTAAAGACATCTCATCAAATTCCTTTTCTAGGAGCTTTGTAATAAGTGGAAGCATCTGCACAGCATAAAGCTCCATACATTCACGAGGCTTGACTCCAGGCCATGCATCGCAGCTTACAACAGTTCTTCGATTAGATGTATTTACTGTATCAGGTATATCATAATACTCTTTGTCATCTTTGTATATAACATATTTATCAAGGGTACCCGTAGGAATTCCCTCTATGGCCTTTACTTGGATTCCTTCTTCATCAACTAAATATGGATCAGCAGTCAAATCAAGTATTATAGCCTCTTCCTTTAAGTTCCCTAGTAGCTCATTGTCAACAATATATTCATAAGGATTGTCTCTAGTTGAGGCATCTACTAATATATCGGTTCTTTTTAATATTTTAATCATCTCTTCTCTATCTGAGGTGATGTTTCTAGGTAACATATTAATGAGTACGCCCTTTGCCTTAGCTTCTTTTATTTTCTTTGCTATTTCTGGAAGAGCAAATTTACTAGCGGCTTTTCCAGCTTGTAAGCCTACCATACCCATACCAATTATAGATACCTCTAATGGGCCTCTAGTATTGCTATAAAAGTCTGATTTTATCTTCTCTAGCTCAGAAAATGCTATCTCCATCCCATGAAGTGAAGTTCCTTTAGCGTTAAATACAAGCCTTTGCAGAAAATCTCCTCTTATAGAATCTAGAGATACTGCTTTAATGTTCTTTCTTTTAAGAACCTTGATTCTCTTCGCTCTAGTTGGATAATGAAGCATACTGACTAATATTTTTCCATCCGGTATAAGTTCAAGCTCATCAAACTCTGGACTTCTAAGTACTATAATAATATCTTGCTTGTAGCTTTCCTCTTTTGAGACAAATTCTATATTTTTATTTACAGATAAATAGTCATCTTTTGTATACCCCATCTTAGAGCCATAGCCTTCTTCTATATAAATTTTAGCACCATTAAACTCTAATTTTTCAAAAAAATCTGGTAAAAACGCTCTTATTTCTCCTTTTTCCTTGTGCATTCTTGGGAATCCTAGTGTTTTCATAGTCCTTCTCCTTTACTGTTTAATTTTGACAAGTTCAAACTTTATGTATATAATAAAGTTGGCAATCTAACAACTTAATTATATACATAAGTTGTAACTTTAACAAGAGAGGAGATATAAAATCATGTCAAATTCTGTAAATAAACCCATTTATAACAACGATATCCGTTCCCTATTTGAAAACGAAGGCTTTGAGCTAGTGGTCAGCATGGACTGTGAAGGTACAAATTACGATAAAAATTTAGAAAATAATGTATTGAATCTCGAGCGTTTTTTAAAGCTTGCAACAAATAATAACATAACCTGTATTCTCTTCATAACTCCGTACTTCGCAGATATGCTTTCTAAACTAAATCTAATTGATAAAATCAAAGAAAATTACAAAGTAATTTTTGGGCTTCATATACATCCAGACAACCTTCCAGAAGATATAGCTTCAAAATGCTCATTTATAAGACCTGACGAGGAATACCTAGCTAGCTACAGCTATGAAGAGCAAAAACAAATCGTAAATCTATGCATGAAATATTTGGATAATAAAGGAATTGAACCTATTCAGATATATAGAGGTGGCTGTTTCTCAATGAATGAAGATACTAGTAAAATACTAGCAGAGCTTACAGATATTAAGTACGAATCTCATAATCCATACAGAGAGCAGTACACTCCACTTAAAGGACTACTTAATCCTATGCCTGTTTATGCTCTTAGCAGGAATGAAGAGCTTAGATTAGAATTTTTTACAACAGAAAAGCTTCAGAATATGATAGCTGAAGCCTATGATAAAGGTGCAAAAACTATAGCCATCACCCATAGCTATATGTTAGATTCTAATGATTTTCACTATGAGCGTGACGGTATAATCGACGATATCCACATTAGATTAGAAAAAATATTAGAAACAATCCAAGAAAAAACTACAGTTCCAAAAATAGCAAATTAATTGTCATAAAAGTAAAAAAGCTGAACATTCTAAAGTTTACTCTAGGAAGTTCAGCTTTTTTTATATAAAATTATCAATCAAAAAACTGCTAGCAGTTTTTCTTAAATATATGGAAATTCTTTTAAGTTTTATATTTCTGCTAAAAAATATTGTTGCTAAGTGTATATACTGCAATTTGAGTTCTATCATTTAAGGATAGCTTTCTAAGTATGCTTGATACGTGGTTTTTAACTGTTTTATCGCTTATTTCTAAATGCTTTGCTATGGCTTTATTTGACATTCCTTTTGATATTAGTGACATAACTTGCAGTTCTCTTTTTGTAAGCTTTTGAGATTTGGTATTCTCCTCTATCTGCTTTCTAACATAATCCATATCCTCTATGATAAGGTCAGATACCTTTGGGAAAGTCACCATCTCACCATCATGTACTCTTAGTATTGCGTCAATTATGCCTTCGCAGTCTACATCTTTGGAAAGGTAGCCATCTGCTCCAAGATTAAGGCATTTGAGTACTATTTCTTTATCCTTACAGCTAGTAAGCATGATTACCTTTATATGGGGATATAGGTTTTTAATCTTTTGAAGTACCTCAATTCCATTAATTTTAGGCATTCCTATATCAAGAAGAACTAAGTCTACTTTATTTATTTCTAAATATTCCAAGGCGTCAAATCCGTCTTCTGCCTTGTGAATCAGTTCTATTTGGCTGTTATCTTCCAATATTTTTTGTACAATATCTCGAATTAGTGCATCGTTATCTACTACAATCGTTTTTATCATTATTATACCTCTCAGTCTGGACTAAATTGGACCCACAACTTCATTCTAAAGACCTAGTAATATTATAACTTAATTACCGTTTTTTGTAAATTAAAAGACATCCTATTTCAGTAGTTTTTCCTACTAAAGTATGATGTCTTGTTTGTGCATAAAATAGGATACCTGTAAATTATTGACCTCGTTTAAAAGATTCTAACACAGGATTGGCTATAGGTATTTCATTGGTTTTTATAGTAATTTCTAGTAGTTCATTTGTATTTACTTTTTCAAGTTCAGTTTTTAAAGCTTCAGGTATCTGAAGTACAAAAGCCTTATTCATTATTTCAAACTCAGCAAAATTGTTATCTGCAAAGCCTATATACTTCGCCTTAGCTGTTGCTTTATCAGCATCTTTGGCATTGTATACCTCTATTCCTTTGCTTGACTCCTTAATTTGAAGGCTAACCACTGTATTTACTTCTTTATCAGTTAAAAATACTCTAGCTTCATCTTTTAGAGTTATTTCTTTTGAATCTAAATTTGAATCTAAAATTATCATATCTGCCTTATCAGCATCCATAGAGTAAAATATTGCATTTACTTGTTTTAAATCTTTATCTACTGCAGGCTCGTCTTCAGGTTTAGCTTGATTATCTGGATTTTCTTGCCCCTCATTAGACTCTACTGGGATTTTGTCAGGCTCAGATGGTTTAATTTGGTTGTTGCATCCAGTTACCATAATCCCTAAAACTAATAATACTGCAAGTAACTTAGTTAATTTTTTCATTTATAACACTCCTTAAGACAAAGAATTCATTAATGAATCTCGTTGTATTCATAAATTACTATAATTTCATAGCCATAGATGCTTCTACTTATAGTTTAGCAGATTTTACCTCTAGTTGAAATAACAGTATCATTACAGATATTTTTTTAGGAAATATCCTGTATATGAATCTTTGCACTTAATTATTTCTTCAGGGGTACCCTCTATCAGGACAGAGCCGCCTTTATCTCCGCCTTCAGGGCCTAAATCAATAATATGGTCGCAGGTCTTGATAACATCTAGGTTGTGCTCTATTACTACGACTGTGTTTCCGCCATCTACTAGTTTTTGAAGAACTTCTATGAGCTTCTTTACATCGTCTACATGAAGACCTGTAGTCGGCTCATCTAGGATGTATAGCGTTTTTCCTGTGGCTCTTTTGCTCAGCTCAGTTGCAAGCTTAATTCTCTGAGCTTCTCCTCCAGATAGCTGAGTCGATGGCTGTCCCAAGGTTATATATGCTAGCCCTACTTCGCTAAGAGTCTCTAGTTTTCTCTTTATCTTAGGGATATTCTCAAAAAACTCAAGCGCTTCTTCTACATTCATAGAAAGCACATCTGAAATACTCTTGCCCTTGTATTTTACTTGAAGAGTTTCTCTGTTATAGCGTTCACCCTTACATACCTCACAAGGAACATATACATCAGGAAGAAAGTGCATTTCTATTTTGATAATTCCATCGCCTTTACATGCCTCGCAGCGTCCACCTTTTACATTGAAGCTGAATCTTCCTTTGCTATAGCCTCTTGCTTTTGCCTCAGGAGTAAGTGCATAGACATCTCTTATCATATCAAAAACCCCAGTGTAAGTGGCTGGGTTCGACCTAGGTGTTCTTCCTATAGGAGACTGGTCTATATCTACTACTTTATCTATTTGCTCCAGTCCTAGTATCTCGTCATGCTTTCCTGGTCTTTCCTTTAATCTTTGGGTTTTAGCCGCCGCTCCTTTATAAAGGATTTCATTTATAAGCGAACTTTTTCCAGAGCCAGACACTCCGGTCACACAGGTAAACACCCCTAGTGGTATATTCACATCTATATTTTTAAGGTTATTTTCTGATGCATTTTTAATTGTTAGCTTAGCTCCATTTGGAGTTCTTCTTTCCTTAGGAACCTCGATTCGTTTTTTACCACTTAGGTATTGTCCAGTTATCGAATTTGGATTCTTCTTTATATCCTCTAGGGTTCCCTGCGCTATTATTTCTCCTCCATGTATTCCTGCTTTTGGTCCAATATCCACTATATGGTCTGCCGCTCTCATAGTATCATCATCATGCTCTACTACAATCAAAGTATTTCCAATATCAGTAAGGTGTCTAAGACTTGCAAGTAGCTTGTCGTTATCTCTTTGGTGAAGTCCTATCGATGGCTCATCTAATACATAAAGCACACCTACCAAGGCTGAACCTATTTGAGTTGCTAGCCTAATTCTTTGAGATTCTCCACCTGAAAGCGTTCCTGCTTTTCTAGACAAGGTAAGATAATCAAGTCCAACATTCTTTAAGAAATTAGTTCTTACTTTTATTTCTTTTAGAATTTCTTTAGATATGAATTCTTGTTTTGGTGTAAGCTCAAGAGAATCTACGTAATCTAGAATCTCATTTACAGAGAAATCCGTAACCTCAGATATATTTCTATTTCCTAAAGTAACTGACAGTATCTCTGGTCTTAATCTAGCTCCATGACAGCTAGGACATGGACTTTCAAACATATAGCTTTCGATTTTTTCTCTTATATATTCTGAGGGAGTCTCTTTATACCTGCGCTCTAGATTCGGGATTACTCCCTCAAAAGGTGCTTTATAGGTTCGGTTTCCTCCATACTTGCTTTCATACTTAAATTCAATCATATCTGGAGTACCATATAGTAGCTTTTGCTTAAACTCTCTATCCAAATCTCTAAAAGGCACGTCAAGCGATGCTTTATAAGTTGTTGCTAGGGATTCTATCATTTTGAAATAATAGGTATCTTCATTTGCTCCTGAACCTGAAGAAAACCAAGCATCTATAGCACCTTGTCTTAGAGACAAATCTTGATTTGGCACTACTAGATACTCATCTACTTTTTTCATGCTCCCTAGTCCATTACAAGTTTCGCAGGCTCCATAAGGTGCATTGAAAGAGAACATTCTAGGTGTGAGCTCCTCAATACCTACACCATGCTCTGGGCATGCAAATTTAGTAGATAATAGCATTTCCTTATCATCTATTACATCTATAATAACTAGCCCATCTGAAAGCTTTACTGCTGTTTCAATAGAATCTGAAAGTCTACTTTCTATTCCTGATTTTACAGCTATACGGTCAACTACTACATCTATAGTGTGTTTTTTATTTTTATCTAGCTCAATATCATCTGTTATTTCCATATTTTCGCCATCTACTCTTACTCTTACATATCCATCTTTTCTGATGGCTTCAAGTAATTTCTCATGGCGTCCTTTTTTCCCTCTAACAACAGGTGACATTATCTGAATTTTAGTTCTGTCGTGAAGCTCCATTACCTTGTCCACTATTTCTTGAACTGTAAGCTGGCTTATAGGCTCATGACATACAGGGCAATGAGGAACTCCTATCCTCGCAAATAGGAGTCTCAGATAGTCATAAATTTCAGTTACTGTTCCAACTGTAGAGCGTGGATTTCTAGATGTAGTTTTTTGGTCTATTGATATGGAAGGAGAAAGCCCTTCTATATACTCTACATTAGGCTTTTCCATCTGTCCCAAAAACTGTCTGGCATAAGAGGAAAGACTCTCTACATAGCGTCTTTGTCCTTCAGCATATATGGTATCAAATGCCAGTGAGGATTTCCCTGAGCCTGATAATCCTGTAAATACAATAAATTTATTTCTAGGTAAAGTCACATCTATATTTTTTAAATTATGCTCCTTAGCCCCTTTAATTATTATCTCGCTTCTTTCCATTTCTTCCTCCGTTTTATCTCATAAAAATTACTAGGATTATAACTTTGATTCAAGCTCTCTTATCCTGTCTCTAAGGCTTGCTGCTTTTTCAAACTCAAGCGCTTCTGCCGCCTCAACCATCTCAGTGCTTAGCTTAATAATCTCGTCCTTAACTCTTTCTCTGTCTATAGTTTCTCTTACTGAATAATTTCCTTCTCCTTCAGCTGCACTAGTAGCTGCTATTACTCCTCTTATTTCTTTGAATATAGTTGTAGGAGTTATATTATTTTCTTTATTGTAATTAATTTGGATTTCTCTTCTTCTATAGGTCTCTGTTATAGCTCTTTGCATTGAGCCTGTCATGTTGTCAGCGTACATTATAACTTTTCCATTTGAGTTTCTTGCCGCTCTTCCTACAGTTTGTATTAGTGAAGTCTCAGATCTCAAGAAGCCTTCCTTGTCAGCGTCCAAAATAGCAACTAGCGAAACCTCAGGTAAATCTAGACCTTCTCTTAGAAGATTTATACCTACAAGTACATCAAACTCTCCAAGCCTCAAATCTCTTATTATCTCTATACGCTCTAAGGTCTCAATATCAGAGTGAAGATATCTTACCTTTACAGAGGCTTCTTTAAGATATTGAGTTAGATTTTCTGACATTTTCTTTGTAAGTGTAGTTATTAAAACACGCTCTTTCTTTTTAACTCTTTCATTTATTTCAAATAGCAAGTCGTCTATCTGCCCTTTTATCGGTCTTATTTCTATTTCAGGGTCAACTAATCCTGTAGGTCTGATTACTTGCTCTCCAAATGCTGCTGAATGCTCCATTTCGTATTTCGAAGGTGTCGCAGATACGTAGAGAATTTGGTTTGCCACCTGCTCAAACTCCTCGAACCTAAGAGGTCTGTTGTCAAATGCTGAAGGCAGTCTAAATCCATAATCTATAAGTGTACCTTTTCTTGACCTATCTCCTGCATACATAGCGTGAAGCTGAGGCAGCATTACGTGAGACTCGTCTATTATAATCAAAAAATCATCTGGAAAGAAATCCATAAGTGTAAATGGTCTTTCCCCTTCATCTCTTCCACTAAGATGTCTTGAGTAGTTCTCTATCCCCTTGCAAGTGCCTATTTCTTTTAGCATTTCTAAATCGTACTTAGTTCTTTGCTCTATTCTTTGAGCTTCTAGGAACATATCCCTTTCCTTAAAGTACTCAATTCTTTCTTCTAGCTCTGCTTCTATTTTTTCGATTGCTTTAGCTAGCTTTTCCTTGCTTGTAACATAATGTGATGCCGGGAAAATAGCTACGTGATTTCTCAGTCCTACTATCTCTCCAGTAATATAGTCTATCTCCGAAATTCTTTCTATTTCGTCGCCAAAAAACTCTATTCGTATACCTCTCTCATCAGTGTTTATAGGAAGAATTTCTATTATATCTCCTCTTACTCTGAAGGTACCACGCACAAAGTTGATATCATTGCGTTCATATTGAATCTCAACGAGCTCTTTAATAACATCATCTCTATCTTTATTTTGCCCTGGGCGAAGTGAAACCATCATCTCTTCATAGTCAGAAGGATCACCCAAACCGTAAATACAAGAAACTGAGGCTACTATTATTACATCTCTTCTCTCTAGAACAGCGGCTGTAGCGCTATGTCTTAGCTTATCTATCTCATCATTTATACTAGAATCCTTTTCTATATAGGTATCTGAATGAGCTACATAGGCTTCTGGCTGATAATAATCATAATAAGAAACAAAATACTCTACAGCATTTTCTGGAAAAAACTCCTTGAATTCACAATAAAGCTGAGCAGCAAGTGTTTTATTATGAGCTATAACCAAGGTCGGTTTTTGAGTTCTTTCTATTATATTTGCCATGGTAAAGGTCTTACCAGAACCAGTAACCCCAAGTAAGGTCTGATGCTTTGCTCCTGATTCTATCGAGCGAACCATGGTGTCTATAGCCTGAGGCTGGTCTCCCATAGGTTTGTAATCTGATACTATTTTAAATTCCATTTCATCACCTCTACAAAAACGAACATAAGTTCCTATATCATTTTATATCAAAAAGTTTATATAGTAAATACTGGAAGCAAAAAAAGGACATATCCTAAAAATACCTCGATATGTCCTAACATAAACACTATTTATTTTCTAAGCTTGTCACCAGTTTCATAATAAAGCTTCATCTCAGCTTCTGGCACCATACTTCCACCTGTAGCCCAAGCAATGTGAACAGCAGATTTCATTTTATCAGCTAAATTATTTTTTTCTATATAACCCTTTGCCTCTTCACTATGCATATGAACTATGCCATTTACTCCAGCAAGTGCAGAAGGCTCAAGGTATATTTCTTCTAAATCAGCTAAATCAGAAAGCATTATAAATAGATTTTCATCAGTAACGCTGTAAACTCCGCTTAGTAAATTTTCTAATATTTTTCCTACAAACCCAGATGGTCTTCCTACTGCAAGCCCGTCAGCAGCAGTTTTATTGTCAATGTCAAAATCCTGTACGCTTACCTTGTCATGCAGTGAAGTCATCATCCCTATGAGCATGCATGGAGAATGAGTAGGCTCAGCAAAGAAGCAATGAACATTATCTCCAAATATCAGCTTAAGTCCATATGCTACCCCTCCAGGGCCTCCTCCAACTCCGCAAGGCAGATAAACAAATAATGGATGCTCACTATCTACAGCTATATTCATATCCTTTAGCTGCTTGCTGAGTCTAAGAGCTGCAACCGCATATCCTAGAAATAAATTTACAGAGTTTTCATCGTCTACGAAATACATCTTGTCATCTAGCTCTGCCTGCTTTCTTCCTTCTTCTACAGCCTTGCTATAATCGGATTCGTACTCAATTACTGTAACCCCTTTACTTCTAAGTAAATCCTTTTTCCATTTTTTCGCATCTGAAGACATGTGAACATAAACTTTGAACCCAAGCCTAGCACTTATTATTCCTATACTAAGACCTAGATTTCCAGTAGAGCCTACAGCTATGGAATGCTGAGAAAATAAAGCTCTAAACTCCTCTGAATCAAAAACAGAATAATCCATGCCTTCCTTTAAAAGACCATGACTAATAGCCAAATCCTCTGCATGCTTCAGTACCTCATATATTCCACCTCTGGCTTTTATTGAGCCAGATATAGGAAGAGCATGGTCTCCTTTTATAAAGAGTCTTCCCTCTAAATCCTTATTAGCTTTCTTCGCTAAATCATTTTTCATCATATCAATTTCAAATAGCTCTGACTCAATGATTCCATCACTTTCTCTAGTTACAGGAAATGCAACCTTTATATACGAAGCAAACCTACCCAAGCGATTCATAGCATCCAAAATATCATCCATGCTAGGTTCAAAGCTTTTTTTGCTTTTTATTGATTCATACTTGTCATTAATCCAAAGCACTTCCTTTAAATCATACACCTCTCTTAGTTTAGGAAATTCATTAAACCACGTTTCCAAACTTTTCCCTTGAACGTTTTTCTCTAGCATATCCTTACCTCCGATTTATAATAGTTTTCAACGATTTATAATGAGATATTTTAAATTCATCATTATCCTTGTCTATCTAGACTCACAATATGAGCATATTTATTTGATTTTCCTTCTATTAGGTCAGCAATTATTTTTGAGCCAGCCATACTATATACAGTCCCATTTCCACCAAAGCCAAGACAGTAATAAACATCCTTGTCATCTGTATCCTGCCCTATAAATGGAATTCCATCGTCAGATTCTCCAAATACAGCATTCCATGAATATTCAATTTTGGTTTCAATATGTGGAAAAAGCTTTGTCAGCTTTTCTAGTAGCTTTAATGTATTTTTTTGCAATTTTTCTTCACTATTTGTTACACTATCCTTTTCCTCGTCTTCGCCGCCTAGTATGATTCTATTATCTTCTGTCATTCTAGCGTAAAAATAAGGTCTAGCAGTTTCCCAAATTAAGCATCTATCCTTCCAGCTGTCACCAGAGATAGGCTCTGTTGCTAGTGCATAGGTTCTATTTATCTCTCCATCTTTTATTTCACTGTAATTACTAGCTTTATATCCCGTAGCATATACTAGCTTCTCTGCTTTTATACTACCATCCTTTGTTTTAATAATAAAACAATCATCTGATTTGTCAATGTCTAAAACTTTAGAATTTTCAAATATATCAAGTCCTAACCTTACTGCCTCCTTTGATATTTCAAGTATAAATTTATACGGATTTACTTCTGCATCTTCTTTAGTAAGCAAAGCCTCAGTTCCTTTTATCCCATAGTCAGTCTCTAGAGCCTTGCTGTCAATATACTCAACTGGAAAATCATTTTCCAAAAGAGCTTTATACTCTTTTTTAAGCTTCGTTATATCCTCAATTTTACTTGCCAAATACAAGCTCTTTCTAGTTACAAAATCTCCTCTTTCAGGAAGCCTTTCAGAAAGAGCTTTTAAATCTTTCATGGCTTCATGGCACATCCTATAAAATAATACAGCATTTTCTTTTCCAATCTCATCTATAAACTCATAAAGCATCTTATCGCTAGAATATTGTAATAGTCCAGTATTGGCACTACTGCTACCTTTAGCTATTTCTTCAGCCTCTACTAAAACTACCTCATGTCCTCTTTTTGCTAATTCATAACCACATAAGATGCCTGACATCCCCGCACCTATTATAGCTATATCTGTATCTATATCCGTATTTAAGCTATCATATTTTATAGATTTTTTTGTTGTAGGCCAGTACATATTTCCTTCATATAATTTCATAATGGCTTAGCACAATCTAACTTTTGGCTAAATCGTGCCCCTCCTTTTCATATTTTTTAAACATTATTCTCAAATATATAATATCCGTTTTATGTTATTTCTAATCCTATTAAAACTATTAATATATTGTTTGAAAAAAAAATAACGGGTATTTATAAATATGGATATACATTTTACCATTATTTTTAGTAGGAGGTTTTTAAATGGATATTTTTAAGGAAATAAAAAAAGAGCATGAGGAATTTAGAAAGCTCAGCGACGAAATCAATGAGACAACTGACAAAGCAATTAAAACAAGGCAGTCAAAATTTGAAAAACTTTATATAGATTTAACTGCTCATCACGAAGCTGAAGAAGCAGTATTAGTCCCTAAATTAAAAGAAAATAAAGACACTAGAGAAATGGGACTTGAAATACTAGAGGAACATCATGTGATTGAGGATTTGCTCGAAAAACTAAAAAATCTTCCTGTTGATGACGAGACTTGGATAATTAAATTTGGAGTAATGAAAGAAATTATGGAACATCATCTTGATGAAGAAGAAAATGAGATATCAAAAGAAGCTCACAAGCAATTTGATCAAAAAACTCTAGATTCTCTTGGTGAACAATTTGAAATAGAAGAGCAAAAACAAAAGGAAAAGCTTTTAAGTCAAAAATAATTTAAAACTGTCTAGTATTAACTAAAAGCAGATGTTGGTCTGCTTTTAGTTTTTTATTTAAACCATCTTATTTTGATACTAAATATCAAAAATGTTTAATATTGATTTTAGTGGTTATATATATACTAGGTTGTTTTTTTTTTATGTTTAATATTTTCAATGTGTTAATTTTGAACCAACCTATAGTGTTAATGTGTTTTTTCCAATTAATAGTCTAAGGAGGCTTATTATGGTTAACAAGAAACTTATAGGAGTATTTAAAACAGAAACGGATGCAATCAAAGTTATTGAAAGTCTTAGAGCAAATGGATATAGCGACAAGGAAATATCTGTTATGGCTAAACATCATGACGAAATAAGAAATGTTGAGAATGTAACTGATACTAAAATAAAAACTGAGGACACTGCTAGAAATACTACAACAGGTGTAGTAACCGGTGGTATTATAGGCGGGGCAGGAGCCTTACTTGCTGAAATAGGAGTACTTGCTATTCCTGGCGTAGGACCGTTTTTAGCTGCTGGACCTATAGCCGCAACTCTTGGAGGTATAATAGCAGGTGGAGCAGTAGGTGGACTTGCCGGTGCTTTAGTTGATTTAGGAGTAGATGAAGCTGAACTTGATGAATTCAAAGGATATCTAGACCAAGGATATATTATAGTTGCGGTTGATGAACGAGATGATTATAGAAGAGACCTAGTATATACACATTATCGTGACAACAACAGTGTAATTATGGATAAATACGATTACGACAATAGAGTATTATAAGTTTAAACAGTATAAAAATTATAAAATTTAAGAACTGGATTAAAGTAGCTTTATAAAAATGTTTTAAGCGCTAAGTGAATTTTTATATCGCAAATAAAAAAGCTAAAGACGAGGCTAAGGCTTCTCTTTAGCTTTTATTGATTGTAAATATATTTCTAAAAATTATTCACTTTGCTTTGAGCATTTAGGACAGCTAGCCATTCGAAGTGGAATTTCTAAAGAGCATTCTTCCAAAAGCTTTGCATCTGAAAATATCTCTAAAGTAGGCCCATCAGCAGCTACTAATCCATCCTTTAAAATTATAGTCCTGTCACATAAATCTATTACCATATCCATATCGTGAGTTGCAATAATTTTTGTATGCTCGAAAGAACCTAAAATATTAATTAAATTTCTTCTTGATTTAGGATCAAGTCCTGAGGTTGGCTCATCCATCACCAAAATATCAGGAGACATTGCTAATACACTAGCAATAGCGGCTGACTTTTTTTCTCCTCCAGAAAGCTTATACGGAGCCCTTTCAGCTAAATGCTCGATACCCATTCTATTTAAACTTTCTTTAACTATATCATCCACTTTATCTTCTGGAATATTGTAATTTCTAGGTCCGAATGCTACATCATCATATACTCTATTCATAAAAAGCTGATTATCAGAATCCTGAAAAACCAATCCAACTTTTTGCCTTATTGTCTGAAGCGTTGTTTTATTTACAGGTATATGTCCTACTTCTATACTTCCACTTGAAGCCATTAGCACACCTACAAGATGCTGAAGTAATGTAGATTTTCCAGCTCCATTTGCTCCAACTAGGCCTATAGATTCTCCTTGCTGTACTTCAAAGGAAATTCCTCTTAGCGCTTCTCTTTTATCCGGATATGTATGATGCAAATCCACTACTTTTATAGTATTATGGCTCATATTAAAACTCTCCTATAATCAAATTTCCAATGATCTGTGATAAATTATAATATCTAATAAAAATAAATAAACTCGACCATACAGCTAAATATATAATATCAGTTTTATTTATCTTAGGATTTTTTCCAGTTACGTAATCTCCATGAAAACCTCTTAGACACATCGCTTCATATATTTTCTGCGATCTATCAATAGTTCTAAGCAAGATATTTCCAACGAGATATCCGTATGACTTATATGAAACCCCTTTGTTGTTTGCTCTTAAAGAGTGAGCTGTGAGAGTTGTGTTTACTTCTTCCATAAAAACAGTGATGTATCTATAAGTCAACATAATCTGAACTGCAAATATCTTAGGAAGTCCAATTTTTCTAAGTGCCATTCCAAGATTATTTATTCCCGTCGTGGCGACTAATAGCAGTCCTGAAATTACTGTCATCAACGATTTTATAAATAACGTACAAAAAGAAAGCATACCAAAAGAAATAGGTATGCTTCCTATGTAATATGCAACTTCTCTATTAAAAATAGGGTTAAATATCCCAATCCCAATTATAAGTGGCAGTGATACAGCAGAAAGCTTAAGTAAATGAATCAGTGAAATCTCAGCAAGTGAGCTCACAATGAATATGTAAAAAATAAATGGAATAAGCCTCTCAGGAGAATAGTTGTCAAAGGATATTATAGTAAATATATAAATCAAAGATACGACTAGCTTTACAACTGGGTTTATCCTGTGAATTATAGTGTTTTTATCGCTTTGATTATCCATCCATCTTAAATTTTGACTAGATTTAGCAATATTAGACATATATCACTTTCCTTTATGCAGCTTTATTATCTGTTTTATTTTTCTTTTTATATTGATTAATCCCAAATCCCAAAGCAGATGCAACGACAAATGTAATTCCACCGCCTATAATTCCAGATACTGAAGTTCCTATATTGCTTCCTTCTGTATTCTTAAAGCCATAGTCGGGAAGTACTGCAGTTTTTTCTTGAAGGCTAGCAGACTTTTCGTAAACATGACCATCTGCTTCTAGCTCTTCTTGTCCAGATGTTTTAAACATCGACCATTCAAGTCCATCGGGATTTGAAGATGCAAACCAAGAAACAAAGCCTCCTGTTAAAATAGCCATAATCATAATCATAGACGCTACGCTTTTAATAGAAACTCCTGAAAGTCTATTATTCTCAAAAGATGATGAAATAATCTCTGGTCTATTCTTCCAAACAAAAGTAACTACAGCTGCAGTAACTAAACCTTCAACTACTCCAATTGCAAGATGTATAGGCTGCATTAGAAGTAAAAAGTTCCAAAATGGCAGTTCGGTTTTGCCTGAAATCAAAGTTTCAATTACAACTGCAAAGGCTCCCATTTGAAGTCCTATTATAGAAGCTGTAAGGCTTGCTTTAAATAAATTCTTCTCATCAAATTTATTTTTCATCATAGGTTTAAAAATATATGGATAGGCTATAAAACAAGTAAAAAATCCTAAGTTTATAATATTTGCTCCTAGTGCTAGCAAGCCTCCATCTGCAAAAAACAAAGCCTGAATTGCCAATATTGACGCCATTGTTATGAATGCCGCATAAGGTCCTAATATAATTGATAACAACAGGCCTCCACCTATATGTCCACTAGAGCCTGTCATAGGTATTGTAAAGTTAATCATTTGAGCCGCGAAAACAAAAGCCCCCATAACTCCCATAAGTGGAATTTTATTATCGTCCAACCCACTTTGAACCTTTTTTGAAGAATAAGCCATAGCCACTGCACTGCTTCCCCATAAAGCAGTTCCTACAGCAGGTGACATTAAAGCATCAGCCATATGCATAATAATTCCCTCCCAAATATATAAAAAATCAAACAAAAAAAGCCGCAACAAACAACGTTATCTTTAGTCGTTTCAACGGCTCAGTTTCCTTTCATAGGAAAACCAAATTTTAAATTTTACTTTGTTAATTATTTCTCTATTTATAATTATACAACCTTTATTTAATATTATCAATAAAAATATCTAAATAATTAAAAATATTAATTTCATATATAATCACATTATAATCCTCTATCCTAATATATTCCATAGGCTTTATTAACCTTTTGCACAAACAATATTCCATTTCCAGATTCATCAAGCTTCATTTTTTTATTTATGTTGTCACAAACAGCCTGTGTGATATCGTCTTTTGTAAGAATTAAAACAATTTCTTTTTCTGGTTCTATTTCTATAGCAAAGATTTTACTAGTTTCATGGACTCCAGAGCCTCTTGCATTTACAATAGTTGCTCCTCTAGCTCCAGCCTCGCTAGCTGCATCCACTACATCCTCACCTTTCCCTTTATCAACTATTACAAAAATAGAATCGTAATTAAACATAACTTCTCCTCCAGTTTGGCAGTAATTTAATGTATCCTTCTTGTAGCTTGTATACCCCATGACCTTTGATAGCTCAATAGAAAAAGCTATTCCATGGTTTTGATGAATAAAACCGAATTCGCTATTAGCTCTTTCTAAAAACTTGCACCCTAGCTCTCTATTTGCGATAACTAAAACTATCTCTTTAGTAGATTCAGCTAGCTCAAAAAAACTCAAAAAAGAATTTCTGATGGTTCCTTTTCCAAGGAGCACAGTTCCTCCTGATATATTGCATTCCTTTGCCATAGCTATAGCTTTACTACCCATACCATGCTTTAAAATCAGTACATTCATATCATATATTATCATAAGGATTTCTCTTCTCCTTCTATCGTTTTTCTATTTTTAATCTTAAAAACAAGTCCTAAAATCTGCAGTGTGATTATCGGCATCATAGCAACCATGGCTATCATTCCAAAGCCATCTGCTAATAGCTCTGCATTAGGATAGCTGTTTGCCGCTCCTTGAGTAAATGCCAAAATAAAGGTTGCTGTCATCGGCCCGGTTGCTACTCCTCCTGCGTCAAAGGCTATACCTACAAAGAGCTTTGGGGCAAAAAAAGTCAGTGCAACTGCAATAATATAGCCAGGAAGTAAATAATGCCATAGCCTTATATCAGTAGTTACAATCCTCAGCATAGATAAAGCAACTGCCAGCCCAACTCCAGTAGATAGAGCTACTAAAACTGATCTTCTTTTTACATAACCAGCTGTTACCTCTTCTATCTGATGAGTAAGTACATATACAGCAGGCTCAGCAAGAATAGTAACTATTCCTAAAACAAACCCTATGGATATTAGAAAAATGTATTTTTCCTGCTCCACTAAGTGACTTCCTATAAGGCTTCCTACTTCCATAAAACCAGCATTTACTCCAATAAAAAATATTATTAATCCTAGAAATGCATAAATAAAACCAAAAATCATCCTTCTATTTTCTCTTTTGGATATGGATTTTGATATTAGTATAGTTATTATATAAATCACTAATAAAGGCAAAAATGCTATAGAGCTATCATGAATAGCTGGAAACACTTCTCTCATAAATACTCCAGCAATTGAAAGATTTTCAAATTGACTGCTTGGCAAGGCTCCTGCAAATTCACTTGTTTTACTAAAAATATCTAAAATCATAACTGAAGCAATAGCTCCAACTGATGCAATAGCGACTAATCCAAAGCTATCCTTTTCAGATGATTTACTGTTCTTTTTCCTAGCAGATATACCAAAGGATAATGCTAGAATAAACGGCACAGCCAGAACTCCTGTAGTAGAGCCAGATGCATCAAAGGCAATAGCCAAAAATTCCTCGGAAACAAAGAATCCTAATATCAAAACAATCAAATATGAAACATTTAATATAATATATAATGGCAAATCAAACAATATCCTTAAAAACCCTAAAACCATCATGCATGCTATTCCTGCTGATACTACTATCAAAATTGAATTGCTCGAAATATTCCCTAGAGTTACAGTGTCGATTTGATTTGCCAAAATAAGTAATCCAGGCTCAGCATATGATATAAAAAATCCAAGTACTAATCCAGCCGATACTACAATCCAGAGTTTATTTCGCTTAGTGATTTCATCCCCAAGCACAGCTCCAAATGGTGTAACGCCTAAATCTACTCCGAGTAAAAATAAAGTCAAGCCTATAACTATAAACATAGCCCCTATAACAAATCTAAACATCAAATTATACCCCAGTGGCACTATAGTAAAGTTAAGCAAGATTACTATTATAGTAACTGGAAGCACTGAGAAAAAAACTTCTTTTAATTTTTCACTAAATATATTCAAATCTCTATCACATCCTTTTTTGCTCTCTTTCTATAACATACCCAAGATTAAATCAAATATCACTTAAAACTAATAATTGCAATTTGCTAATCTTCAAACCTAGTATATGTAAAATTTTTCATAATTAAGTCTTATTTTCAATAAGACGTTTGCACTATCAATATATTTCCCATATAATAGTAAATATAATTTAATTCGGAGGTATATTAATGAGATTTGTTCCTATAGAACATATAAAAGAAAATTCCATCCTTGGAGATACAATCTACTCTGTTGATGGAGTTTTGTTAGCAAATGAAGGTATAAAGTTAACTGCAAGGCTACTAAATAAGATTAAAGAAAACCAAATATTCACCCTCTATATTACAGATGAACATTCTAATTCAAAAATAAATAGACTAATTCATCCTAACCTAAGAAACAAAGCCATGCTTATAATCAAGGAAATATTTTTAGCTGCTGGCTATAGAGATGCAAACGGACAGCTAAAATCAAAATCTATTTATGAATATATGAGTAGCTTGAATTCTATTGTAGATGAAATACTATTAGAGCTGTCTTCTAAAAAGAATATTCCTCTAGAATATATAGATATCAAGAGCGTAGAAAACTACCTCTATATGTCTTCCCTCAACTGTGGTATTCTAGGCGCACTTATAGCTATGGATATGGACTATAATTACGAAATGACAAAAAATATATTTTTAGCTGGGATATTCCACGATATAGGAATGGCTCTTATTCCACCAGATATTTTCCAAAAGAAAACTGAATTTACAACAGAAGAAAAAATGATGATAATAAATCATCCTAAAATAGGAATTGAATTTTTAAAGGATAAGCATTTTCTAAATGCCTATGTAAAGCAAGCTACACTTCAGCATCACGAAAAGCTAGATGGAACAGGCTATCCTCTTAGAATATCTGGTGAAGAAATAAATACCGTTTCACAAATCGTAGGTATAACTGATGTATATGATGCTATGACCTCAGATAAGCCTTACCGCAGAGCAACTACCCCTCATGAAGCCATTGAATATCTAATGGCTGGTTCAGGGAGATTATTTGATAGTAACGTAGTTTCAGTATTTACTAAAAAAATCAATCCTTATCCACCAGGCTCCTTAGTTAAACTAAGCACAGGTGATATAGCAGTAGTCGACGAGGTAATAAAAGGACTGCCACTTAGACCAAAACTTAGATTAATCAAAGGAACAGAGGGAAATTACAGCTACGAGCCACTAGATTTGACTACAAATCACAAGATTTTCATTGAAAGTCTTGTATATAATATAGACTAGAAGCTGACGGTTACTTGGCTTCATCTATTTTCTTTAAAGTATCTTCACGGACAAGCTGTCTTAGCTCTTTTAAGTACTCAGAAAACTCAACCTTGTCCTGTGCATAAGTCAGGTTTAAGTCATATTCCTTAGGAATCCATGTGGATATGTCAGAGATGTTATGCTGAATCACTGCCTCTAAGCCATCTATAGCTTTATAAATTTTGGCTTCAGCAGTTTTTCTCTCTGACATTTCCTCATAAAGCTCTCTCATTTCTATTGCATATTTTTCTGGCAAAGAATCTACCCAGCCGTATAGCAAATCTTCTTCCTTCTGCTCATGGGCTTCATTCTTTTCAAAAGTAGGAATATCTCCAGTAAAGCACTCCCCTAAATCATGGATGACGCACATCCTCATAACCTTATCCATATCTACATTAGGAAACTCATCTCTCATAAAAAAAGCCATCAAAGTCATCATCCAGCTATGCTCAGCAACACTCTCATGTCTTCCCTTTGCAGTATAGCAATGACGAGTCGTATCCTTTAATCTTTCAGCCACCAATAATATATCTAATAATTTTCTCGCTTCCAAAATGACTTCCTCCTATGTCTTATATTCTTATGTATAAACGTTCATACTTAATATTATCATAAAAAAAATCCTATCATGAAATTAATCTCATAGATAGGATTTGATTTGTAGGTTTGAAAAAAAGTTTGACCAAGGTTTAGTTCCAGTCTGTTTTTGTACTATTTATTTTTTGTAAAAAAGTTTGATTGTTTCTAAAAAGTATATAAATAAATCATTCTGAAATTAACTCTAGTAAATTATTAAATTTTCCATTAATCCATTCACGACCATATTTGTTTTCTACTTCTACTGTAACCAAAATCATAAGTTTCCTCTTTGCTCTAGTTAAAGCAACATATAAATAATTTAACATTTTATTTTGCTCTGTTTTTTCCATAAAAAAGTAATCAGATAAATCTGTTGTTAAAATAAATAAACAATTTTTACCTTCTAATCCTTTAATTTTATCAATAGATGTAACTAATATACCCTCACAATTCATATTTTCGATATTATTTTTTAATGCACCATACAATTTAGCTTTATCTTGTTTATCTAAGGTTATCTTTAGTTTTTTTTCAAGATCATTAATGATTATTCTATGCTCTCTAGTATGAATATCTTCTAAAATTTGTTTTTTTAATATGTATACAACTTGATCTATTATTTCCTTCTTCATGTCAGATTTTTGAACTATTCTTTTTAATTCATAACTTAATGTATTTTTAGCAGAATTCAAATTATCTAGTTTAGTATTAAATCTCTTATTTTTATTATAGATATAGCAATAACACCACATTCCATTATTTATATATTCAGTTATATTAATATCACTTTCATATATATATCCAAGTTCCCCTATTTCCTCTATTTGATGTTCTTGTTTTTCTTCTTCTGATACATATATATTTGACAAATTAACATGTGACATAGGGCATCTATGGTTTTCTTTTCTATATTCTACATATTTTTTATACTCCTCAATTAATTTTCTTAATTGATTATGACCTCTTAAATCTTGCTTAGGATCTCCAACTAAATATAATCCAATTCCTCTAATATCTAGTACTTCAATAATTTTAGACAAATCTTTATCCATATCCTGAGCTTCATCAAGAAAAACATAATCTAGATACTTGCCAATAATTGATAGTATTTTTTCTCGTCTTTCCTTTACTATCTTTTTATCGTTAGATTTACCCAATAAAACATATCGCGCAACTTCTGTAACATCATCAACATGAATTATTTTATTTACTTTAAGTTCACTTATTTTTTTTGCTCTAAACGTAAATTCATTAGGTAAATTTATTAATGAAACACTTGTATATTGCTGTTCATATAACAAATGATGAAACGGAAAAATAATTTCTTGTAATAAAAATACATGATAGGTTTCTACCTTGATTTGCATTGGAATGGTTCCATTTTCTTCTATAATTTTTTCTCTTATTCGATCTCTAGCTGCATTAGTATAAGTTATAACATATATAATTTTATCCTCTTCTAAATCTCTATATCTTTCTAATACCGACTTAGCCATAGATGTAGTTTTTCCTGCTCCTGCACCAGCTATTATTATTCTCATTCTTTAACACCACTCATTAAAAAATCTAATACTCTTTTAATATGATTCGGTAAAGAGATATCTTTAAGTTCATTTAAACCAAAATCTTGACAAAACCTTAGCATGGTGCCTGCTTTAGCTCCTCTCCATCTATCTGACAATAATTCAGGAGTATTTATATCCTCTTCTTTCCAACTATGTTTACTTATAAAATAATTTTTCAGTTTTTCAAAATTATCGCCTGTTTTAACAAATTCAGGCTCTAAAGTGTATTCAGAAGTAGTAGTAACTAAAATATTATCATAAGAATTATAGCGTTCATGGTTATTCTGTGCATTTGGTTGATTATCAAAATCTCTTATTATGCCAATTCTATGTGAGGTATTCTCATTTACATTTAACCAAATGTCTAACATAGTAGTAAATCCCTTATGTAATGAAATTACTTCAATATCATTTAATATATTATTTTGTAAGTTTAAATAAGACTTAATTAACATTTCTTCACTAGGCCCTTCAACTAAAATACATCTTTTTGAAAACAAAAATTTTAAAAAGTCCAAATTAGGTTTTTTAGCTAAATAGTTTAACTCTTCTTTGTCTATTACGGATTTCAAAGAAAAAGCTCTTCCCTCTTTAACTACTGTTACATTATTAAGAGCCAATTTATTTAGAAATTCTGAACTATGTGTTGAAATAAATAATTGAATCCTTTTACTTGAGTTAATGATTGAATTGATAAAACTTGCAAGTAATCTCTCATTATTAACACAAAGATGAGCTTCTGGCTCCTCCATCGTTAATATATTTAATGCAATATTATTACTTATCTCAAGAGAATTCATCATAACAAGTAAATACACTAAGTTTCTATATCCTAATCCTTGATTGTGTAGATATTCATCTCCAACTCCTAAACGTACATTATTTAAAAGTGAACTAATACTGGGAATATTAGGTAATAAAGTTATTCTATCGAAAAATTCTTTTGCATTTTCTATCTCTGATAATTCTTGCCAATTAAAAACACCTTCCACATTACTTATCTCTTTCAAATCACTAAAAAATGATTCATATGATTCTTCAATTTTAATTTTCTGCTCATCATTTAATTTTTTATGTAATAGATCAACTAAAGCTTTAGATCCTAATTGCGTATTTTTATTAGAAAAGTCATCTCGCTCAGCTGCTAAAGAATTATATTTAAAATTAATCAAATCATTATAAGAAACCTGTTCATCTGTAGAAGGAATGACTATTGAATATTTAAACATCTCTATTGGTAATAAATTCATTTTTATATTCTCAATAAAATCTTTATTCTTATCTTTTAGTATTTTTGTTACATGTTCTAGTAATTCTTTGGGATTTTCAATATAAAAACAATATTCAATCTTATATTCAGTAACCTCACCATCTAAAGAATTAATCCATTTATGTACAAAATATTCGTCTGCTCCTTCTGGTTTGAAGGTGACATTTACTTTGACAAATGGTATTTCTCTTATAAATTCTTCCTGTTCTACTTGCCCTTTCTGTAATCTATCTAAATTTGTAATAATATACTCAAAGTAGCTTTGCTTTTGTTCTTTGTTTATATCATACCAACCTAAATTCTTATTTACACTACCTATTTCATCATTTATAAAAGGCAAGGTAATAGCCTTTAATATATTACTTTTTCCACTATTATTCTCTCCAATAAAGATAACTAGCCTATTTAAATCAATTTTTATGTCTTTTAAATTTCGATAACCTTGAATATGTACTTTAGATATTATCAATTAAAAAACCTCTTTTCTTGAACTATAAATTTTTTTGATATTCTTCTATAACTATATTTACAAATTTCTACAGCCATACGGAAATACCTTCGATGAATTTTGTATATATTTGTCGAGATAAATCCTTGTTTCCAATATCTATTAAATTTATTCCTGCATATAGATAATATTTTTCTAGTGCAGGTATTCTACACCATATTCGAGTGTTTCTATCTTAAGTTAGGCTTTTATATTAAAAGTTATTAAACTTTATTTAAAATCGATGACATTTGTTATTTTTAAAGGATCTAATTAAAATAATTTATATACATATAAATTTTATTATAATATATTTATGGATTATGTTGTCTATTAGTTTTTATTCCTTTTAATCTTGTTGATCGCCCTAAGGAGGATACATCTTGGATGAAGATCCAAAGCAAATAGCATTCACCTATTCCTTGTCCTCTACCTTCTTTTATTAACTTTTCAATTCTTTCTTTAGTTGTACTTCTTTTTCTTTTCGCCAAAAAAAAACACCTCACTTAAGACATATTCTATCTTAAATAAGGTGATTTTATCAAACTTTTTTCAAAAATATCAATCTTTCTTATAAATTATCGAACTTTATTCTAAATCGACATGATTATTTTATATTTAAATATTAATTACTCAACCGTTACTGATTTTGCAAGGTTTCTTGGTTTATCTACATCGTTGCCTTTTATAAGTGATGTATAGTAAGCAATAAGCTGAGTTGGAACTGCTGTAAGAACTGGTGCTAGTATATCATCTACTTCTGGCACGTAGATTACTCTATTAGCCTGAGCTTCGATTTCTTTTCTATTTTCATTAGCTATTGCTATTACGTAAGCTCCACGAGCTTTTACTTCTTGGATATTTGAAAGCATTTTTTCATATAGTCTTTCTTGGCTAGCTATGGCGATTACTGGAGTGCCTTCTTCGATAAGAGCTATTGTTCCATGCTTTAATTCTCCTGCTGCAAATGCTTCTGTATGGATGTATGAAATCTCTTTAAGCTTAAGAGCTCCTTCCATAGCAGTTTGATAATCAAGTCCTCTTCCTAGATAGAAAGCGCTGTGCTTGTCTTTGATTTCTTTTGCAACTTGCTTGATATCTTCGTAGTTTTCAAGGATTCTTTCAACCTTTGCTGGAAGCTCTTTCATTTTTTCTATCATATCAAAGTAAAATTCTTCTGTAATTGTACCTTTTGTAAGAGCTAAATCTAAAGCTATCATGTAAAGTGCTGTCATTTGAGTAGTGTACGCTTTAGTAGATGCAACAGCAATCTCAGGTCCTGCCCAAGTATAGAATACATCATCTGATTCTCTCGCTACTGATGAGCCTACAACGTTTGTAACAGAAAGTATTCTAGCACCTTTTCTCTTAGCTTCTCTAATAGCAGCTAGAGTATCTAGAGTTTCTCCAGACTGGCTGATTACGATTAGTAGCGTGTTTTGATCAATAAATGGCTCTCTATATCTAAACTCTGATGCAATATCTGGCTCAACTGGAATCTGAGCAAATTTTTCTATAGCATATCTACCTACAAGTCCTGCATTGTACGCAGTTCCGCAAGCTACTATATATACCTTGCTTATCTTTTCTAAATCTTCTTTTGTAAGCTTGATATCATCTAGCTTAATTTTTCCGTTTTCATCAAGTCTTCTAAGAAGTGTATCTTTTATTGCTGTAGGCTGTTCGTGAATTTCTTTAAGCATAAAGTGGTCATATCCACCCTTTGAAGCTGATTCAACATCCCAATCTACAGTAAATTTATCTCTTTTAACTTCCTTTTTATCAGGAGAATAGATAGTAACTTTTTCAGGAGTTAAGTGTACTGTCTCTCCGTTTTCTAGGATGCATACGTCTCTTGTATATTTTAATAGAGCTGGTATATCTGAAGCAATGAAGTTTTCATCCTGTCCTAGTCCTACTATTAGTGGGCTTTCATTACGAACAGCTACCATTTCATTTGGACTTTTTGAGCAAACTACGCCTATTGCATAGGCTCCTCTTATTATAGAAGTAAGCTTGTTTACAGCCTCTAGAAGATTTCCTTCATATAGGCTATCTAAAAGATGAACTATTACCTCAGTATCTGTTTGTGATTTGAACTTATAGCCTTTAGCTATTAAGTCTTCTTTTAAGCTCACATAGTTTTCAATTATTCCGTTATGAACTACTGCTATAGTGTTGTCTGCATTTAGATGAGGATGAGAGTTTTCATCCGATGGCGCTCCATGAGTCGCCCATCTAGTATGCCCTATTCCTAAACTTCCCTTGATAGGGTTTGCTTCTAGGAAGTCACTTAGTACAGCTAGTCTCCCTTTGAATTTTTCTGATTTTATAACTCCATCTTCCACTATTGCTATTCCTGCTGAGTCATAACCTCTGTATTCTAGCTTTTCTAAGCCCTGCAGGATTACCTCCTGCGCATTTTTCTTACCTACATATCCAACAATTCCACACATTAAAAAAACCTCCTTTTATTTTTCCTAGTTTTCTAGGCGTAGCTAAATAAAGGAAGGAATCAATCACTAAAAGCCCGATTGTCTCTGAGATTACTCTCAGGTTTTGTAAGCTTTCTTAGGCTGTGACAGCCTCTAGAGCATCCGCCGAATTTTCGATAAACTCTAGTCCTCGTCAGCCTTAAACATTTAAGGCTCTGGCGCTACGTACATTTTCCATGATTCTTCCATTTTTAGCGTGCATATAATTATATCACATCTTTCATAAAGCAAAAACATATTTTATTTTACAAAAAGTTTACATCAAAATATCCCTAGTCTACTTACAAATCCTAAAATGCTAATGAATTTTAAAAGCCTTGCTTTATAGACTATAAAAGCCTCAAACACTTTTTGATAAGCATTTGAGGCTTTTATAAACTTGCTGTTAGCCTAATTTGATTTCAATAAAATCTGCAAGCTCTCTTGCCATTACTTCAATTTGATTTTGGTCTTTGCCTTCTAGCATAACTCTAACTAAAGGTTCTGTTCCAGAAGGTCTTATTAAGACTCTTCCTTGCCCATCCATTTTTTCTTCTAGTAGTTTTATCTTATCTGCTACCTCTTGGTTTTCCATATAAGTATGCTTGTTTCCATTACTTACCTTTGCATTTATAAGAACTTGAGGATAAATCTCCATTATTTTTGAAAGCTCTGATGCTTTTTTACCGCTGTTTTTTACTATTTCTGCAAATAACAGCGAGCTAAGTGTACCATCACCAGTTGTTATATGATCTAAAAATATCATATGACCCGACTGCTCTCCACCAAGAGAATATCCCTCTTTCACCATCTCTTCAAGTACATATCTATCGCCAACTCCTGTAACTGCTAGCTTTATTCCTAAAGCTTTTGTCGCCACATGAAGTCCCATGTTGCTCATTACTGTAACTACTAAAGTGTCTTTTTTAAGCTGATTTTTAGCTTTCATATCATTTGCACAAATCAGCATTATTTTGTCTCCGTCTATGATTTGGCCCATTTCATCTATTGCGATTAATCTATCTGCATCTCCGTCATAGGCTAGTCCTAAATCGGCTTTATGCTCTACTACCATGGCCTCAAGGTTCTTTGTATGAGTTGAACCGCAATTTGCATTTATATTTGTTCCTGTAGGCTCACAGCCTATACATACTACCTCAGCCCCTAGCTGAGCAAATACCTCAGGCGCGATTTTATATGCAGCTCCATTTGCAGTATCTAGTACTACCTTCATTCCTTTAAAATCTGTGCTTACACAAGATTTAAGAAATTCAATATACGCTTCCTCTGGATTAGTTACTTTCATTCTTTTTCCTATGTTTTCATGAGTAGGATACTCATTTAGTAGGCTCATATCATCTAAGTATTTTTCAATTTCAAGCTCGATTTCATCAGCAAGCTTAAATCCTTTTGAGTTAAAAAATTTAATTCCATTGTACTCCATAGGATTGTGAGATGCTGAAATCACAGCTCCTATATCAGCTTTGTAGTGCTTTGTAAGATATGCAATTGCTGGCGTAGGCAGTACCTTTGCATCTATTACATCTGCACCCATGCTCATAAAGCCTGCGCTCAGTGCCATAGACAAGATGTCCTTTGATATACGAGTGTCGCTTCCTATTACTACCTTTACTCTATCTGAGCCATGCTCACTGTGCTTTTGAAGCACAAAGGCTCCTGCTCTTCCTAAATTATATGCTAGTTCTGCTGTAAGTTCTTTGTTGGCTATTCCTCTTACTCCATCTGTTCCAAAATACTTTCTCATTACTTCCTCCAATTAAAAGCTTTTTTAGTTAACTTAAATTTTACTTATTTTGATATATTATACAATAATTCTCCATGATTTGTCCTAATTAGTTGAAAATCTATCGTTATAAATGGTAAACTGGTTTTAATATATAGTTGTCTTACAAACTTACAATAATTGGGAGTGATTCATATAAGACAGATATTCATAAGACTATTTACTCTTATTTTTATTTTTATAAATATACTTTTTTCTTATTCAAGCTATGCCTTAAGCTCTAGCATACCTTTTACAAGCGAAGAGCTAAACTTTTTAAAAGCTCATGAAAATGAAACTTTTCTTTTAGGCTTAGATCCCTATTCAGGTATGGATTATTTCGAGTTCCGTGGCCAAAAGGCTGGTTTTTTACTAGACGTTATTAAGCTAATAGAAAGAGAAACAAAGATAAATATTGAAATCGCTTCGGAAAAATCCTGGGGTGAAGCTGTAAGTGGTCTTTCTACTAGAGATATCGATATATTGTTTGGTGCAAATCCAACATTGCTCAGAAGGCAGTATATGGAGTTTACTCGCCCTATGATTCAGTATCCCTATGCAGTTTTTGCGAAAAAAGGCAGTGCAGTTCAAACTATAGGAGATTTAGACAATAAAAAGGTTGCTTTTATAGATGGAGATATAAACCTTCAGCCTTTTCTAGATATTTATAATAATATTCATCCTAAGATAAGAATATTTCCAGACCAAAAAGCTGCTCTAGAAGCACTCTCTGCAGGGGCCGTAGATGGATTTGTAGTTTCAGGTGGAGTAATCATACACGATTTTATATATAATTACAGTGATTTGAATTATATAGCTGAAGTAAATACCTTGACTTCAGACATGACTTTTTCAACTCTCAAAGAAAACGCTATCTTAGCAGGTATATTGGATAAAATAATTGAAAAATATTTAGATACAGAAATTAATGAAGCTATAGAAAATTCTGAGGTGTTATTTAATAGAAAAATATTAAGGCTAACAGAATCCGAGTTAAATTGGCTAGATAAAAACGAAACCGTTACTGTGGGAGTTGCTGATGATTATCTGCCTTTTGATTATTATTCAAACGGAAAATACCAAGGCGTTGCTGGAAGTGTTTTCAGCGAGCTTTCTCATTTAATTGGACTAAATGTAAATGTAGTTCACGGTAGCTTCTCAGATATTTATAGCAAAGCTCTAAATAGAGAAATCGATGTTGTGAACATGGCGAAAACTCCTGATAGGCTAAACCATTTTTATTTTCCACAGCCTTTTAGCTATGAGCGAGATGAAATCTATGGAAAAAGAGAAAGCATGCATGTACAAGACGTATATGGTCTAGAGGGCAAGAAAGTTGCTGTTATAGATGGATTCTGGCATGAGGAATACCTTTTAAAGAACTTAAGAGAAGTAGAAATAATAAAAACTAAAAGTGTGGAAGAATCTATTTCCAAAGTCGATAAAGGTGAAGCAGATTATTTTATAGAGAATCCTACTGTAGCTGACTTTTATATTCAGGGGCTAGGGTATACAAGCATCATAAAAAAAGGAAGTACCTCCTCTGATTCATTTTTGTATTTTGGTATAAGCAAAAATAAACCTGAGCTTTACTCTATAATAGACAAAACAATCTCACTTATATCCTATGAAGAATTGAAGCATCGTGGGCTTTCAAATGTGCCTGTCCCAGAGCCTATAAAGTACAAGAGGCTTACTCTTGTGATAGCCATGCTGACTGCGACCATGTTCATCATTGCTCTATTTACATTTAGAATATTAAAATCTTTAGCAAATGAAAAAGCAAAAACCTTGCTTTTATCTGAGCGTACTAAGCTTTTATACACCGATTCCTTGACAGGTCTAAAAAACAGAACCTGCTTTAAGGATATGGAAACTGAGTTCAACTGTATGGGATTTCCTCAGCTTATAATAATGGCCGATATGAATAATCTTAAAAAAACAAACGATTTATATGGGCATCATATGGGCGATTTGCTAATTCAAAAATGCAGTAAGATTTTGGAGCAGGTATTTGATAATGCTCTGATATTTAGAATGGGTGGAGATGAATTTTTAATTTTATATGCTGGTATTATCGACACTCAAATAGAAGATAAAATTGATTTGGTAAACGAGATTGCTTCTAACACTTCTATTTCGGATGGTACAGCTACAATAAAAGGACTTAGCATAGCAATGGGAGCATCTAGCAGACAATCTATAGACGATGATTTTAACGAAAAAATGATAGAGGCTGACAATAACATGTATATTCATAAAAAATTCATAAAAAGCATTGCTAAATCATAGAAATCTAAAGTTGCATTAAAAACACTAGTCGGTTTATTAACCCAAGCTTACTCATAGGTCATAAATTTCTTGATTAATTTACAAATAAAGTCCAGTTTATAAGACATCATGCTCTTATAAAAACTGGACTTTTTTTATAGAATTACCTATATTTTTCTTATTTTATTCTCTAACTCTAAATAAAGCGCTCTTTAAATCTATATCCTCTTACTTCATTTGTTTCAAACACTGAAATAAACGCTTTTGGATCATGGTCATTTACTATTTTTTTGAGCTTGGACACTTCTCTTGGATTGATTATTGTGTATATTATTTGCTTTTCCAGATGAGAGTATCCACCTTCTCCATTGAGATAGGTGATAGCTCTATTCATATTAGCCATAAGAGCATCTCCTATTTCCTTAGGATGCTCAGATATTATCATAACTGATTTTTTGGTTTCAAAGGTAGTTTGAACCTTGTCCAAGAAGTTATATGAAATAAAAAGAACTATTATAGTGTAAAGGAAGCTTTTTATTCCAAATATTGTACCACCCCAGCCAATTATCACGAGATTTGCTCCCATAAGTGCATTTCCAAGGGATATATCCCATTTTTTTCTTATTAGTGCTGCAATTATATCCATTCCACCTTGAGAGCCTCTACCTCTAAATGTAATTCCCATGCCTATTCCGTTTAATACTCCTCCAACTATAGCCGAAAGCATGATGTCGTCTACACCAATATATTTATATACTTCCCCTGTTACTCCTAATAAAGTTGAAAACATGGTCATATTTATCATACTGTATATTACAAACTCTCTTTTTAGCTTAAATGCTGCCAAAACAAACAAAGGAATGTTTATTGCAAACACTATAAGACCGATATTAAAGCTTGTCAGATGATTCATAATTATAGCTATACCTGTAGCTCCACCGCTGAGTAGTCCAAGCGGTCTTAAGTATCCATTTATTCCTACAGCACAAATCAAGCTTCCAAGAGCTAGGGTTAATATTCTAATAAAAGGCTTCATCTTTTTATTAGTTGTTTCTGGCATATTGACAGGTTTCATATCTTACCTCCGACTTAAACTAGGTCATTAAAAAAACTATGAATACCTTTATAATAAAGGTTATTCATAGTTTTTTAAAGCATTATTTTGAATTAAACAAAGTTATTATTTTACAGATTCTCTTACAGCTTGCATACCTTTTTCAATCGCTTCTTTGTTAAGAGGTACAAACTTCTCTTTTGAAGGACCGAAAACCTTTTTGAAAGCCTCAAGAACGCTGTCGATAGATACTGTTTTGTTGATTTCAATTAAAGCACCTAGCATAACCATGTTAGCTACTCTTGGATTTCCAAGCTCAAGTGCTATTTCGTTTGCATCTATATAGTATACATCTACATCAGTTCTTTCAACCTTTTTCTCTATTAGAGAACGGTTGATAAATATGCTTCCTCCTGGTGCTACGTCCTTCTCAAACTTTGTAAGAGATGGAAGATTCATGATTATAGCTGAAGTAGCATCATTTGTAATAACTGGTGAACCGATAGGAGTTTCAGATACTATAACTGAACAGTTAGCAGTTCCTCCACGCATTTCTGGACCATATGATGGAAGCCAAGATACTTCTTTGCTTTCTAGCATACCAGCATAAGTGATAAGCTGTCCCATAGACATTACCCCTTGACCACCAAAGCCTGCACAGATTATTTTTTGAGTTTGCATACTATTTCGCCTCCCCATCTACATTTTTAAAGTTTCCTAGAGGATAGTATGGAATCATGTTATCTTCTAGCCATTTTAATGCTTCAACTGGATGTAGTCCCCAGTTTGTAGGACAAGTAGAAAGTACCTCTACCATAGTAAATCCTTCTCCATTAATTTGAGCTTGGAAAGCTTTTTTGATAGCTGCTTTAGCTTTACGAACATTTGCAGCAGTATTTACTGTAACTCTTTCTACATATACAGCTCCGTCAAGAGTTGAAAGCATTTCTGATACTCTAATAGGGAAACCTACAAGAGCTGCATCTCTTCCGTAAGGTGATGTTGTAGCTTTTTGACCAACTAGTGTAGTTGGAGCCATTTGTCCACCAGTCATACCGTAGATTGCGTTGTTTACAAATATTGTAGTTATTTTTTCTCCTCTAGCTGCAGCATGAACTATCTCAGCCATACCTATAGAAGCAAGGTCTCCGTCTCCTTGATAAGTAAATACTACTTTATCAGGATGAACTCTTTTGATACCTGTAGCACATGCTGGTGCTCTACCGTGAGCTGCCTCTTGCATATCACAGTTAAAATATTTATATGCTAGTACTGAACATCCAACTGGTGCAACACCTATAGAATCGCCAAGTACTCCTAGCTCTTCTAATACTTCTCCAACTAATCTATGGATAATACCGTGTGTACAGCCTGGACAGTAATGTGTTTGTACATCAGTAAGTCCCTGAGTCTTTTTGAAAACAACTGCCATTATCTTACACCTCCCATAATCTCTCTTGCTTTATCAACTATCATAACAGGCTCTGGAACCATTCCTCCAACTCTTCCTACAAAGTGTACTGGATGTTTGAATTCTACAGCAGTTTTTACGTCTTCTATCATTTGTCCCATTGACATCTCTACAGTTAGAAGAGCTTTACAATTTAAGTTTTCGAATGCTTTATTAGGGAATGGCCATAATGTCATAGGACGAATTACTCCAGCTTTGATTCCTTCTTTTCTAAGGTCTTCAGCTGCATTTTTCGCAATACGAGCAGTTGTTCCATAAGCTACAAGGATAATATCTGCATCTTCAATTTTGTAGTTTTCCCATCTAGCTTCTTTTTCTATAATTTCTTCATATTTTTTCTCAAGACGAATGTTGTGATCTTCTAGCTCTTGAGCTTCAAGATAAAGTGAGTTGATTACGTTAGGCTTTCTTAGACCTTTAGTTCCAACAGATGCCCAAGTTTTTTCCTGAAGCTCTCTTTTTGCTGGAGGATTAAACTCAACTGGCTCCATCATCTGTCCTATCATACCGTCTCCTACTACCATTACTGGCATTCTGTAGTAATCAGCTACTTCAAATGCTTCCATAGTCATATCTACAGCTTCTTGAATAGTTGCTGGAGCATATACTATATGTCTGTAGTCACCATTTCCGCCTCCGCGAGTTGACATGAAATAGTCAGCCTGTGATGGTTGGATTCCTCCAAGTCCAGGGCCTCCTCTCATCATGTTTACTATTACTGCTGGAAGCTCTGCACCTGCTATGTATGATATACCTTCTTGTTTTAAGGCAATTCCTGGAGATGAAGAAGAAGTCATAACTCTAGCTCCTGCTCCTGCTGCCCCATAAACCATATTTATAGCTGCAACTTCTGACTCTGCTTGTAGAAAAACTCCTCCAACCTTTGGCATCTCTCTAGCCATATACTCTGGAATCTCATTTTGTGGTGTAATAGGATATCCGAAGAAGTATTTACATCCAGCCTCGATAGCTGCCTTTGCTACTGCTTCATTACCCTTCATAAGTACTTTAGCCATTTATAGTATCCTCCTTTTTATTGTTCTCTCTCTACAGTAATTACATAATCCGGACACATAGTTGCACAGTTAGCACATCCTATACATTTATCCATCTCTAGTACAGTTGCTGGATGGTACCCTTTTATGTTGATTTGTGTTTTGTCCATAACTACTATTTTTACCGGGCATGCTGTAGTACAAAGCTCGCAACCTTTACAGCGATCTTGATCAAAATACACCTTACCTTTAGCCATTTATATATCCTCCTTTAAGCGTTGTTCTGCTAGGCAGAAATTATATTAATACTATATTGCTTTACATCCACTGATCTCTCATAATCAAATCCAGTGCCAAGATTTCACCTGAAACCTCATCTGGTATTTGACTAGCTATATGTGACATAGCAGAAACGTAGCGGATAGGAATGCCAAGTTCTTTGGATGCTTCTTTTAAAAGCTTGTCCCCTTTAAGTACATCTTCTAGAGTAGTTTCTCTGATAAGATGAGTGTTGTTTATAAAACCTGTCACTTTGAGCCTACTTGTTGCCTCTATAGTTTCCTTGTGCCTTTTGATTCCTTCTACATCCATGGTCTGCTCTCTATTTGCATTTACAACCATGAACATGTCATAGTCACCATCTTCAATGTAATTTTTGAATCTACCAAGCACTCTTGCTCCTACAGAGTCTCCTCCTACATCTATTACGTATTCATATGATTTGTCCTCTAAAGGAGTTATTATATCAGCAGCCACAGCAGGTAAATCAAGAGCATTTCCTGCTATAGAGCTGGCAATTACTTTTATGCCTTGCTCTTCAAGCATAACCTGCTTTTCTCTAGATCTAAAATAAACATTTACTATATCAAGGTCAGCTATAGCAACTTTACTAGCAGTAGCTTGCTTTAGCTTCATAGCATAATTCACTGAAAACTCAGTTTTGCCACTGCCATAGTGTCCTATGATGATTCTAATCCTTTTATCGTTAATAAACATATTTAAGCCTCATATCTTTGTGGTTTCTCTTCCTCACGAAGAACACGAAGTGCTCCTTGAGCTAGAGCTGACATTTCATCCTCACCAGCATATATTTTTACATCAGCTATAAATGATACTCTTTCCTTAATCCATGTAGTTATCATTTCAGAATATGCAATTCCTCCAGTAAGGATGATTGCATCTACCTTACCTTTAAGTACAGTAGCGCATGAACCTATTTCCTTTGCCACTTGGTAAGCCATAGCTTCGTAGATAAGCTTAGCCTTTTCGTCGCCCTCAGCTATCATCTTTTCAACATCTCTAGCATCATTTGTTCCAAGATAAGCTACTATTCCGCCTTCGCCTTTTAATAGCTTCTTGATTTGTGCATGTGTATATTTTCCGCTAAAGCATAGCTTAGCTAAATCTCCAACTGGAAGTCCTCCAGCTCTTTCTGGTGAAAATGGTCCTTCTCCGTCTAGAGCATTATTTACATCTATAACTCTTCCTTTTTCATGAGCTCCTACAGATACTCCCCCGCCCATATGAGCTACGATTACATTTATGTCTTCATATGATTTTCCAATTTCACTAGCAAATCTTCTAGCTGTAGCTTTTTGATTTAGTGCATGGAATATTGAGAATCTAGGAATTTCTGGCATACCTGAAATTCTAGCTACATCATTCATTTCATCAACTACTACTGGGTCAACTATAAATGAAGGAGCAAGTGCTGCATCAGCAATTTCTTTAGCGATGATTCCACCAAGATTTGAAGCATGCTCTCCAAGATATGGCTCTTTAAGTCCAGCAATTAGTTCGTCAGATACTTCATAGGTTCCGCCTTTGATTGGCTTTAAAAGGCCTCCTCTTCCTACTACTGCATCTAGCTCTTCAATAGCAATTCCAGCTTCACTAACTGCGTCTACTATAACGTTCTTTCTAAATTCAAATTGATCAAAGATTTTCTCGTATTTATTGATTTCTTCTGTAGAATGTCTTAGAGTTTTTTCCATTATTTGCGTTTCATTTTCATATACAGCAATCTTTGTAGATGTAGATCCTGGATTAATAGCTAATATTTTATAAGTGCTCATAGTTCCCTCCAAAGTTTTATTTTATATTTCTAAAATTAGTTTTGCTTGCTAGCTGCAAGTACAGCAAGTGCAATAGAATTTAGCTTAGTAATATCGCTGTCAGCTCTTGAAGTTAATACAATAGGTGCTTTTGCTCCAACAATTAGTCCTGCGTTTTCACCTTTTGCAAAGAATACTAGTGATTTGTATAAAATATTTCCTGATTCAATATTTGGAACTAAAAGAATATCAGCCTTTCCTCCAATTGGATGAGTCATTCCTTTATGCTTTGCCGCTTCTTCAGATACTGCATTATCAAGTGCAAATGGTCCTCCAACTAAGCAACCTTTTATTTCTCCGTTTTTTTGCATTTCTTCTAACTTAAATGCATCTATTGTACATGGCATCTTTTCATCTGTTTTTTCCTTAGCGCAAAGTACTGCAACCTTTGGCTCTTCAATATCTAGGGCATGAGCTAATGAAACAGCATTTTCAAGAATTTGCTTCTTTGTCATTAAATCTGGGCTAAGTGTCATAGCCGCATCTGTAACAAAGAATAATCTTTCATATCCATCTATTTTAAATACAGCAACGTGGCTAAGTGGAAGCCCAGTTCTAAGTCCTATCTCTTTATTAAGCACAGCCTTTAGAATAATAGATGTATCAACTAGACCTTTCATAACTATATCTGCTACCCCAGTAGAAACTAGCTCTACAGCTTTTAGACAGGCATTAGTAAGATCAGCTTCATTTATAACTTTATAATCTGATAGAGCAATATTTAACTCCTCAGCTATTTCAGCTATTTCAACTTCATCCCCTACTAATATAGCTTTTGCTATACCTTCTTTTCTTGCAGCTTCAACTGCTAAAAGTACTTCTTTATCTTGAGCACAGGCTACTGAAATAGTTTTTGGACCTCTTTCTTTAGCAAATGCTATAATTTCATTAAAATTTTTCATCTATAATTTCACCTCATTTTCATAAATCTTAGCCTTTTCTTCACCATTTAAAACTCTTACAGTTCCTTCAGCTAGTGCTAACATTTCATCTTCTCCAGGAATAACCATATATGGAGCTATAAAAGAAACCATTTCTTTAACTTGATTAGTTAGATTCTCAGAATAAGAAACTCCACCAGTCATAACTATAGCATCAACTTCGCCTTTTAGAACTGTAGCCATCTGGCCAATTTCTTTTGCTATCTGATAAGCCATCGCTGAAAAAATAAGCTTTGCCTTTTCATCTCCTGCATCTATCAGCTTTTGTACTTCTCGTGCATCATTAGTTCCAAGATAAGCAACAAGGCCTCCCTTACCACTTATTTTCTTCTTCATTTCAGCTAATGTATACTTTCCTGAGAAGCACAGCTTTACTAAATCACCACATGGAAGTCCCCCAGTTCTTTCTGGTGAAAATGGACCCATCTCATTGGCATTGTTATAGTCTATTGCTTTACCTTTTCTAAGTGGACAAATTGAAATTCCTCCACCTATGTGAGCTACAATTAAATTTACCTCGTCTAAACCTTTTCCTAGCTCTTTAGCAGCTCTTCTTCCCACTGCCTTAACATTTAGTGCATGTCCTAGAGAAATCCTCTCAATTTGAGGTATTCCTGAAATTCTAGCTATATCTTCAAATTCATCAACAGCTACAGGGTCAACTATATAGCTTTTTACTCCAGCTTTTTCAGCTATTTTGTCTGCAATTAATCCTCCTAAATTCGATGCATGCTCTCCTCTGTGAGCAGCAATCAAATCCTCTTTCATCTTTGAAGTTACTTCGTATGTACCGCCAGGCATAGATCTTAGAAGACCTCCTCTGCCTACAACCGCTTCTAAATCCGAAAGTTGGTATCCTTCTTCTTTCATCCAGTCTTCAATTAAAGCTTGGCGCATTTCTAGCTGATCAGATACTCTTTCAAACTTAGCTATTTCTTCAGCTGAATGTGTCAGATTATTCTGGATAACGTTTTCTGTCCTTTTAAACAGGGCCACCTTAGTAGATGTGGAACCAGGATTAATTACTAAAATTAGCTTCATATTTCCCCTCCAAGTTCTATTAAATTATATGCTGTACAATTTTTTGTGATTGTATTTTTGATACAGCTTTCAATTATATATCTCTATGATATCTATAAATCGAAAAAAATTCAAGAGAAGGGCAGTATCCAATGGATACTACCCTTCTAAATTCAAGTACAACGGTGTTGTTTCAATACTTTCGACCTCTTCATCGACCTCTACATGAATAGGCACTCTTGCAGGATTATTTTGATATTCTTGCATTTTTATATACACTCTAATATCATTTTCCGATATTGTATCCATAATTTTGTCAGTAGTTGTAATCTTCACAGCAATAAAATCGCTTATATCTGGATTATCAGAAATATCTGGCAGTTGGCCATTTCCAGAAATTTGGATTCTTTCTTTAGATATATTAAATTCTTTACTAATTACCTTTTCCATAGATGACTTTAAAGTTATCTCCGGTGTCTGTGTCTCTACCCCAGTAGGCAGAACGAGTTTAACTTTTAAATTAGGATTTTCTACTAGCTGCGATAGCTCGACCTTCTCAGTTTTTATTTCTTTTATTGAATCAATTATATTAGCTTTTCCTTTGATAACAACTTCAGGTGGGTCTATGGTATATCCACTTAGCTTAAGTTCATCGTTTTCACTGTTTGGGATATCTAGTACAATTGGGACAGTCTTAGTCTTTACAACAATAGCATGAACAAATACAGTATCTTGATTTATACTTACACCTTTAACTTCTTGATTGTCCCTATCTACAGGAATAACCTGAAGCTTCTTGCTAAAGTCCTTATCATAATTAGAAACATCGAGAGTAGTCATTAATGTAGTTATAGAATCTACCAATGTTTTTGGTCCTTCTATATACATGCTAGCGGGATTTGATTTTATTTCCTTAATTTCATAGCCCTCAGGCAAGGTTCCTGTTTGCACTACCGATACGGATTTTCGAATAACCATTTTCTTTTCTAAATTAATTTGCTTATCAGACGGATATAAAGTATACTCCACATTAGAATCAACATCCTTTAAATCTACTACGAGTATATTCTCGCCTTCTTTAGGATTGTTTATCAATCCTTCTGCTTTAATTCCTCTTGTTATTTGAGCATTTAAAATAGATCTTCTGCCTCTTAAGCTCACCCTTACGTTCAAATCTGTTCCATACTCTGGTGTAAGCTCAAGCAGCTCCAGTTCTTGCATATTTGTAATATTAATAGGTACTGAATCAATATCTCTTATTATAATAGGGTCAACTTCTGCCATTACATATATCCACATAAAAAAAGCAAAGATTACTGCAAATATTTTCATCTTAAAATTTTGGTTTAATAATGTCTTCATTTGAATATGCCGCCTTTCTTAAAAAAGCCTTTAGACTCTTCTTCTTTTCTAAGTCCTTTTAAAAGGAAGGTTCTAAGTGACTCCTCAGAAAGATCTCTATATAACTTACCATTTTGTGCTAGTGATATAAATCCAGTTTCTTCTGAAACTATAAGCGCTATACAATCTGATCTTTCACTAATTCCAAGTCCAGCTCTGTGCCTTGTTCCAAGCTCTTTGTTCAAAAATTTATTTTCTGTAAGAGGTAAAAAACAACCGGCTGCCATAATTTTTCCACCTCTAATGACTGCTGCGCCATCATGAAGTGGAGTGTTTGGTATAAAAATATTTATAAGAAGCTGTCTAGTAACTTTAGCATCCATCATTGTTCCCGTTTGAATTATATCGTTTATGCCAGTTTCTCTTTCGAAAACAAGAAGAGCTCCGATTTTTTGCCTTGCAAGTGATGTCATTGACTGTACTACCTCTTCCACGACAACATCTACTTTTTCAGTATCCTCAATAGCTGGTTTAATTATAAATTTTGTTCTTCCTAGATATTCAAGCACTCTTCTAAGCTCTGGCTGAAATACTATTAGAAGTGCTATCATTCCCACTGTCATTGTATTTTTAAGTATCCAGTTAACAACATGAAGCTGCATAATCTCACTTGCTTTAGTAGCAAGCAATAAAATTACTATACCTCTTACTAGTTGCTTCGCCCTAGTTTCCTTTATTAGCTGATAGAGTTTATAAAAAACATATGCAACTATTGCAATGTCTATAACATCAAAAATTCCTATATTAAATACTATATCTTTTAATTCCCACAAATTAATAGCCTCCTTAAGGCAAAATTCGACTTCAATATATAGTATACATCATTTATATCAGTTGAGAGAAGAGAAGTAACCAATCTGTAAAGATTTTTTCAAAAATTAAAAAAAGACCTATAAATTTTTAGGTCTCTTTGTTAGAAGTATAATGGTGCGCCTGAAGGGACTTGAACCCCTGACACATGACTTCGAAGGCCACTGCTCTATCCAACTGAGCTACAGACGCAGTGCAAAGCTGAAGTCTTAAATTGAGTTTTAATTGGAGCGGGTGAAGGGAATCGAACCCTCGCAATCTGCTTGGAAGGCAGGGGCTCTACCACTGAGCTACACCCGCATGCTAAATACTTTAAATTTTTATTGGAGCGGAAGACGGGACTCGAACCCGCGACCCTCGCCTTGGCAAGGCGATGCTCTACCACTGAGCCACTTCCGCGACTTTGGTGATTTGACAACAAAGTTATTATACAACTTTATCTTGCATTTGTAAACATATTTTTTTTGGTGGAGGGAGCTGGATTCGAACCAGCGAAGGCGTTGCCAACAGATTTACAGTCTGCCCCCTTTAGCCACTCGGGAATCCCTCCGTATAAAAATGGCGATCCGGAAGGGGCTCGAACCCTCGACCTCCAGCGTGACAGGCTGGCATTCTAACCAACTGAACTACCGGACCGCATATTAAGTTTGGTGGGCTCAACAGGGCTCGAACCTGTGACCCCCTGCTTGTAAGGCAGGTGCTCTCCCAGCTGAGCTATGAGCCCAAAATGGTGACCCCTAGGGGAATCGAACCCCTGTTACCGCCGTGAAAGGGCGGTGTCTTGACCGCTTGACCAAGGGGCCATTTTTTTACAATAAAAAATGCCTTGCACACTAAAAACTGCATATCATAATCCTAAGTTAGGTCAAGTCCTCGACCTATTAGTACTCTTAAGCTGAATGCATTACTGCACTTACACCTAGAGCCTATCAACCAGGTAGTCTTCCTGGGGT